>JAABUJ010000025.1_pt1 | contig 366031 bp, 465 predicted proteins | sample 5559131 | NCBI WGS metagenome assembly JAABUJ01 (sample SAMN10711875, study PRJNA513366) | rock metagenome | isolation source: Antarctica rocks | place: Antarctica: Victoria Land, Mt New Zealand nord | collected 2016-01-07
TGGATTCTGCTGTCTGGGCCTGCTGCTTGCGGGCAGGCGGCGCCATGCTGGCCAGGCGCCACTGCTGGCCGGGTATTCCAGAGCTCATATGTGCTGAGCAAACCCAGACATGCAGGCCTATGCTGTGTAACACTTGGCGTCATTTGCACAGCATGGAGCATAGCGATGTCACTTGCTGCGCAGCCCGGGCCTGTGCTGAGTGCAAGTGGGCGCCCAGCGGCGCAAGGCGGGGGGCATGGCCGCCCCAAATGCGCGCGCGCGCGGCCGCAGGCGCGGGCGCGTGGTGGCGGACGCGCGCGGGCGCGGCGTGTTCCAGCTGCGCGCCAAGGCCGACGGCGCCGAGCTGGATTCGCTCAACGTGCGCGAGACTGGTGCGGCGCCCTCACTGGCTCACAGATTGCCGTGCCGCTTTAAGGGAGTGTTGCGAGACCGGTGCGCGCGCTTGCCGCTGCAAAAGCTGCCGCGCCCCTGGCAGGGGTTGCTTCATGGCGTCCAGCCAGGCGGGACAGTGGACAGCATGTGATGGGTCGTAAAGCTGATACGATGCTGCGTCTTTGGGCGCCCTGTGGCGCAGGGCAGCAGGGCACTGCGCTCTACATGAGCGCGGCCTGCTCTCTTTCGGCACGGACAGCTGCTCGCCGGGGGTGTGCTGGTGCCGCCATGCATGCCTCGAGAGCAGGTGGCGGCGTCGCCCCGCCGGGTGCGTATTCTCAGCAAGCGAGCCAGCGCGCATGGCATCGTCCCTGTCCCCGCCCAAGGCAGAGCGCTTCGAGGCGGGCGCAGCGGGTGGCGGTGGCGACCTTGGGTGTGCGCGGTGCCCGCAGCGGCGTTCATGCGCGGGGAGAAGCTGGTGGCGATCGTGTCGGACGCCGCGAGCACCGGCATCAGCCTGCACGCGTCCGCCGATGCGGCCAACAAGCGGCGCCGCATCCACCTGACCATCGAGCTGCCGTGGTCGGCGGACAAGGCGCGCGCGGCGCATGCGCTCTGCATTTTCTGGTCAGATATGGCGTGTGCTTGTTGCAGTGCTCACGCCGGGCGTGGCTTTGCAGGTGAAGCTTATCGCTTTTGTTGTTGTGCCTGACCTCGAATACAGCAGCGCGCTTTCATGGGAATGTAGCAACTGGGGTTTGATGCGCGCGTGGTGTGTGCCATGCAGGCCATCCAGCAGCTCGGACGCTCGCACCGCTCCAACCAGGTGCGCATCAAGCCCTCGGACGTCCCCCGTGAGGGCAAGAGCCGTCATGTGCAGTCCGTTGTTATACTTACTATGTGAAGATGGGCATTGCAGCAGACTGAGTCAACCCGCATGCCTGGTCATACCCTACTCAGAATGTCTATTGTGCAGCGGATAGTATGCGCTGCACAGGAATTGCTGCACAGTGCCCAGGTAACCTGACAAGGGGCCTGCAGCTGCTGCACGCGGTCGAGCGAGCCCGCGCCGGCGCGCCGGCCAGGTGAGCGCGCCGGTGTACAAGCTGGTGGTGACGGACGTGGGCGGCGAGCGGCGCTTCGCGGCCGCGGTCGCGCGGCGGCTGCAGTCGCTGGGCGCGCTCACGCGCGGCGACCGCCGCGCGGCCAGCGGCGCCGACCTGTCCGAGTACAACTTCGACAGCCCGCTCGGCCGCAAGTCGCTGCGGCGCGCCGCCGTCGCCTGCCGCTTGCGTGTTGGCGTGTCTGTGCAAGCTGGTCAACTGCTCTGCAGTTGTCCCGCGGCTTTGCTGGTCGGCTCATGCTGAATAAGTGTTTCAGCACTTCATGCGAAAGGAAAGTGAAGCTGAGGCCGACACCCGGGAAAGACATTTAAGGAGGGAAAAGGAAGGAAAATGATGGCGCATGGCTGTCAGGGCATCACGTGTGCGAGCGCCCTGGGTCCTGCCGCAGGAAGATGTACGACCACATCCTGCTGGAGCTGCCCACGCTGCCGAGCGGCGTGCAGCTGCCGGACGTGGTGGAGGACGCGTCCGCGCAGGAGGCCAGCGAGGTGCTCGCGCCGCTGCGCGGCCTGCTCGACAGCGGCGGCGGCCACGCGACCGCTGCGGAGCTGGTCGCGTCCGGCGCGCACCCCCGCGCACTCGCCCCTGACAGCGCCGCACTGGGCTTGCAGCGCGCATGGTGCCCAAGGGACTGCCCTGGGTGCAGCTGCCGGCCGGCATAACCCTGCCTGCGGCTCCAGCACACGCGCGCGCCTGCGCGCTGGACACCCGGCCCAGCGGCTCTAGCCCTGCCCTGCGCAGACATCAGCGGCTGGCAGTGCAACCAGGCAGCTGAAGACCCAGTGCTGATTCAGGACGACAGTGCTCCCCCTCACGGCTCCAGCTAACCCATGCACGCGTCCGTGCGCAGTGGAGAACCTGCACCGGCGGCTGCGCGACAGCGTGGACATCATGGGCGTCGGCGTGGGCCTGCCGCGCGCAGACCACATCGCAGAGGAGGGCGCCGCGGCGGTCGCGCCGCCCAGCGCAGGCACGAAGGACGTCGGCGACGTCAGGTGCGCGGCGGCGGCTGCGCCCAGCGCTCAGCAGGGCACCACATGTTAGAGCATTGTACATTCCTTGGGTCTGCAACACTATCAGTCTGCCATGCTGCTGGCGCCGCAGCACATAATGATCAAGGACTCTGAAAACAGGATCTCCAGGACAGCAGCCGTTCTGGGGGCAGGCAGCAGGGTCTGCCCGCATGGCTCTGCTGAAAGTCGACTAAAGTGCCCGCGCACACGCGCGCAGGCGCTTCCTCAACCGCCTGCTGGGCCTGCCGGTCGCGCGGCAGAACCTGCTGTTCAGCTACTTTGCGGCCACGCTGGCGGCCGAGGTGCGCGCGGCCAAGGCCGAGGGCCGCTTCTTCGAGGGCTTCTCCGACCTGGGCGGCTCGCTGTACGGCGGCGAGAAGCCGCGCCCGCAGGCGCGCCGCCCGCGCGCGCGCGGGTGTGGGCCAGGCGTTCGTGCGGGGGGGGGCGGCGCTCGGCTGCAGCGCACGCTGTGGGGTTCGGGAGGTCACGGAAACCCTGCATGGTTTGCAGCAGCTAGCACCAGGGGCGGCCAATATGAGTCGACGACGGGGTTGTTCCCCTCCTCTTTTACAGTGAACCACGAGTGCTTCGTACAGCGTCCCCTGGGCCTTACGTGACGTTTGGGCATCGCACAGCGTTCGCCACACACCATCCATGGCGGTCAAGGCGCCCCCGGCGCGCCTGAACAGGTGCTGTGGGTGGACGCGTACAACAACCGAGCCGCAACCATCCGGCACGACATTACGCTGGACCGGGTGCGCGCCTGTCATGCGTCGTCATGCGCAGCGCACCCGCCCCTGCTGTCCAGAGGCCAGCGTTGCAAGCGGCGTTGCAGGCGGCAGGATGTCACAGGCCCCGATCTGGCAGCCAGCGGTCCTTGGGTCCTCTTCAGTAAATGTCAACTGCTGTGAGCCGTGGCGCGCGCTGAGCACAATACTGTTTACCCTGCTGAGAGCGGTGCGCCAAAGACGCGAGGAAGCTCATTCGCCGCCCATCTGCCGCGGCGTGCAGGGGCTGAGCTTTGAGGCGGCGCTGCGGCGGCTGGAGCATGAGCGTCGGGACGGCGATGCCAGCGGCTTCTACGCCAGCCGCAACCGCATCTTTGGGTGCGGCGCGCTGGCCGGCCTGCTGCACTGCACCGACCTGCTCGCTTGAGCGCTGCATGATGGGCTGGGAGACAATGTCGAGCAGTCAGCTTTGAGCAAAATCCCTAGCAACGCATTCCCAGATCGACTTTGCCGGACTGCTGGTCAGTGGAGCAAACCTGCGTGCATTGCCGCTGTATACACCACAGGCGTCTCGGACACTGTACCCGACTGATTGTCATGGTGGAGTGTGCACCGGATGATGATGCTCTGCATGCTCGACTGCTGACACCACGGTGCCGCAAGGCACTGTATGTTCTGACCGACATGGTACTGGGGTGCAGCCGGAGCATGACCGTCCTGGCGCTGCAGCGCCCTGGCGGGACAAACTACTTTTGTGTGCTGCGGTGCGCACTGCAGCATGCGGCGCAGAATTGGACCCTGCCTCTCCAATGCTTGGCTGCTTGTTCTTCTTGTGTGCCAGAGTGCAGGCATGTTTTGCTCGGGCGTGTGGATGCTGCACATGGAGTGCAGACAGGGCTTGACAGACGGCTGGACCCTGCAGGCCCAATACGGGCGAGAGCTACTTTGACATGGAGGCGCGCCCTCCTTAGCTTGCTGCCTCCTTTCCTGCGCTCCGCCTCTTCCAGCCCATGCAGGGGCGGAACCCTGCAAAGCGCCATGCGTGTTGAATTGACCCCCCAAGCAGCACTGCCAGACACTAGAGCTCAGCAGTGCATCCTTGGGCGTGCCCGCGCGCGCAGCAGGACGAGCTGCGTACACCCTGCTGGGAGAGCAGGCCCGGGTGTTGCCCCACAGGAGGGTGCAGGCAGTGCGGCCGGGCACCCCGGGACTCCGGCACGAGCGCCCGTTACGGGGTTTCTGTCGAGTGACCGCGCGCTAGCGCGCGGCGCGGCGCGCACACGCGCGCTTCGGTGAGCAACGCGATGGGCGCGCGCAGCGCGACGAGCTGCGCGCCAAGTACAGGCTGGTGGATACGGAGGATGCGCGCGCCGGCTGGGAGGAGGTGTACGAGTCCTCGCTGCGCGCCTGCATGCACGGCGTCAACTGCACGCAGGGCGCCGACTGCCAGGCGCGCCCTGCATCATGAAGTGGTGAGGATGTCTAGATGCCCGGTATGCCTCTTGCAGGGATGTTCCTACAGTGCACTACCGGTACATCAGCGACTCACAGGGAAGTCAGCAACATGCGTCAGCACGTGCGCATGGTGCCCGGCTGGATGCAAAAACCATGGGCAAACTTTTGCATAGCGTCCGGCCGGACATCATGCGCATTAGCTGACGCATGTCGCTGACTTGCCTGTGGGTCGATGGGGTACTGGTAGTGCACTGAAAGCGCTCTTTGCTGTGGTGGTCTGGCATGACTGTTTATAGTGTGTCACGTTGTGTTTCCGCTTGCAAGCGCCATGTCAGGCCGCACCTGTCAGGTGTACTTTGGGTGACATAGTGGCCGAGCTGGTGGGTGATGAATCGCATGAACAGGGCAACTTTATGTTTGTCAAGGAGTGCAGCTATGCGCACGTGGCCACCCCAAAAGCCTTTTCTGCCCCAAGACTACTGCATACGCCCACGCGCGCCTGATGTGCTCGCGCCGTCCCAGCGCATGAGACTGCGTGCCGTGCACGCCGCGCCGCGCAGGTGGGCCGGCGGCTGACGCGCGTGACCATCCTGGCGGGCAGCATCGTGCGCGTGTGGGGCTCGCTGGAGCGCGTGCTGGAGCGCGCGCAGGGCATGCTGTCGCGCTCGGACCGCACCATGCGCGTCGTGCGCGCCGACTTTGGCGCGGACGGCACGCTCATCGGCGCGCCCCCGCAGCGCCGGCGGGGCCGGCCGCGCGCCCGCCCGCCCCTTGTCCCCTGCTGACCGGTTGGCAGGGGCCGTCAGGGCGCCATGGCAGCAGCACACAGAGATGCAAAGGAGGGTGTTTGGATGTGCTCGCTGAAACTCGCCGATGCTTGTCCAGGAGGCGGACTCCAGGGAGTGGTGCCACATGCATACGCAGCCTCACCAGAGGGGCTGCCACTGGTACACCGGTCTGTCCGTTGGGCCACCGGATATGCGAGGCAGGGCGCGCGCCCTAAATCTCAAGCGCGCAGGCGTGCGCTTCCCGGGGCACCTGATGCCGGAGGTGGTGGCCACGCTGACGGCGGCGCAATCCGCGGCGGAGGCCGCAACGGCCGGCGCGGCCGCCGCGGCGGGCGCTGCGGCGCCCGCCGCGGCCGCGCCGGACGCGCTGCGCGCGGCGGCGCTGGGCGCGGTCGGCCTGGCGCGCGTGGAGCCCGCGCCGCCGGTGGACCGGCGCGCGCTCGCCAAGATGCTGCGGTGCGCGCCCCAGCTACCCGCGGGGCGCGATGTGAGAACACGCGTGCGCATGTGCCGCGCGCCACAGGACGCCGGCGCCGGAGCTCGTGGAAGCGCGGCGCTGCTGACGCGGCGGACATGCTGCGCAACATGCTTGCCGTTAGCTCCTGCACGCACAACTGACTCAGCTCGCGTGTGTTTGCCTTGGCGCGCAGGCCGCCAAAGACGCTGCTCAACTTCTTCAAGCCCGTCGCCAAGCTGGAGGAGGCTGGGGCCGGGGCGCCGGGCAGGCGCAGGGCAGCGGCGGGCGCACCGGACTGCTCCGCGCAGCCCCGCCCGGCCAAGAGGCTGAAGGGGCCCGCGCCGGCGCTGCCGGCGCCCGCCTGGGCGCGCGCCGGCGCGGAGCGCAGCGCGGGCGCGCGGCCGGCGGACCGCGCGGCCTCCGCCGCCGGCGTGGGCGCCGGCGCGGGCGGCGGCGCGGCGGCGGGCAGCGCGGGCGAGGCTGGCCCGGCTGGCGCTCGCGTGGCGAGCGAGCCAGGCGAGGCCGCCGGGGCGCAGAATGGCACGGTACAGGGCTCTGGGCGGCGCGTGCCTGAACCCCCGGCTGCGCACGTGCCCGCCGGATCGGACGCCTCTGGCGTGGGGCCCCGGCAGGCGAGCTGCGCGGGGGGCGGGGCGGGGGCGGGCGAGGCGGGGCCCAGCAGACAGGGCGGCGGCGCCATGCAGCAGCTGGTGTGCATGGGGTTTGGCGAAGAGGCGGCCGCGCGCGCGCTGACGCAGGCCAGGGGCGACGTCGCCCAGGCTGCCAACCTGCTGCTTGCCTGAGCGTGTTTAGGGCGCATGCGCCGCACAGCAGCCAGGCTGCGGAGCGGATTGTGTACTCTACTTTGGTGCAATTGCTTCTTTTCCTGTATCTGCGCTCGCCACAGCGGCGGAGCTGGAGTGCCCGCAAGGGCGTGCAGGTCGGCTGCAGCATGAGTGCCTCGGCTTAAGCTTGCTGGTGGCGGGCTGACTGAACTGCATGAACCGATGCCAATGCACTGCATGGAACGCAGAGCGTGGCCCAGCCGCTTGCAAGTTTTGAGTGCGGCTGCCGGTTGCCGCGCTGCGGCTGTCTGCATGTGTGTGTGTGAAACGCCCGAGGAGTGTTGACAGACAGTGTCTAGTGGTGGTGGCTGTGCTGCAGACATGCATGAGCCAGGAACTGTGTGTAGGTAGAAACATCATCACAAATTTGTCAGTCTGTGTGTCCATTAGGCATGTGTGTCCACAAGTCATTACATGTTTTGTGCCCGAGTTGGTGTTTGATTGCCTTGGGGATTGGGCAGCTCTACAGCAACATGCCACGGCATGCTTATATCATCATCATGGCCTCCAGTCCCATGGGCATACAAGATGTATCGCGCATGTATCAGGCACAAGACATATGGCGCGGTGCGCGCCCCGCCGCCCCAGCGCGTCGAGCCAGGAGTACCCCTCGGAGGGTCTGGCAACTAAGCACTTTGGCCACCTGGCGCGCCCGCCCAAGTACAGGTTGACTGGCAGGCATAGCTGGCGTAGCGCGGCTGGTCGGCCTGGGCCCTCCGCAGCCGCCCAGTTCACCAAATAAGCTGTCCAGGGGGAATCACGCGTGCCATGCAAGGACACTGAGGGCTCTGTTATTCAAGCGGTAGCCTAAGCAGCCGCAGGTCGCTATATTGAAATATCTTGGGTCCTGCAGAGCGTCCCGGAGCGTAACAGGGGAAGAGCCAGTGTGGCCCTTTGCGTTGATGGGGGTGCGACCGCGCTAAGCGCAACTACCACAAGCCACGGGCGGTGCCCGGCGCAGCGGGCGCGGGCCAAGATTTAATGAAATAAGTGCATTACAGCCGTGTATCAGACCTAATGTGAGGCTGCCTCCACTCATTCAAAAGTGCCTGTCTGTTTCGTGCGGACCCCCTGTGACAGGTGCAAAACCCTGCTTCGACACTGCGTGCCGCAAAAAAAAACGTGCGGTTTTTGCGCAACGCTAGGTGAAAGGTAGGGAGGGAACCTACTAAACAGCGTGACTTTGGCGCCGGAAGCATAAAAGGGGCACGGGACAGAGAGCACAGCCAGCCGCACTTACATCTTGTTAAGTGGGTTTGCCAAGGAGCGATGGGGCTGCTGGGGTGCCTGCTGGCTCTGTCCGTGGCCAGCGCGTACGCGAGCGGCGGCCGCCTCGCTCTGCCAGGCAGCCCGCTTGCTGCAACTCAGAACACGGCCGCAGCGCCAGCCGAGGCTGTCGTGCACAACAACAACCGGCCGCTGATTGGCGTCCTGGCGCAAGCGTGCCACAGGTGCCCGGGGCGGTGCGCGCCCCGACCAGTGCGATTTCGCAAAGAGCAGCACTTGCCGGCAACTGTACAGCAGTCTTACCAGTGCGAAACCTGAGGCGCTGCACTGCGTTTGCAGGTCGTATGTGGCCGCAGCCTACGTAAAGTGGGTGGAGATGGCTGGCGCGCGGGCGGTGCCGATTAGGTGCGCGCTCCGGTGGTGGTTTTCAAGACCATACTTGTGTGCCACTTGTCGCACACGTTCACCAGTGGTACGTGCTGTTGAAGCTTCGTCCAACGTTGGTGGACTTGTGCGGACGGCAGGTTCTATGTTAGCGACCAGGAGCTGCGCAGGTTGTTTCAGTCGACGAACGGCCTGATCCTGCCGGTGAGGGACCCCACATGTGCTCAAACTGCGGGACGGCTTTAAGTTGACGCTGCTGTGACACCTGCCTTGTTTACTTCAGCCTTCCTGGGAAAAGCTCTCACTCAAGCTGACACACGGCCTGTCCTGCAAGTTGCTGGCACGGTGGTCAGTGTGCGAAGCCTGGGGGACACTCACATGCCCTCAGTGGAATTCCCTTGTTAAGCCGGAGTTGCAGACTCACTTGCTGCCGGGAGCACCGGCCGGGCGCTGACACCGAACCTGCCGGCGCGCAGGGCGGCCTGACTGACCTGTGGCTGGACGACCCCTACGTCGTGGCGGCCAGCAAGCTGATCGCCTGGGCGGAGGAGGCCAACGCGGCGGGGGAGGTCTACCCGGTCTGGGGTACCTGCCTGGGCCACCAGCTGCTGCAGATCCTTGCTACCAACGCCAGCTTCGAGGAGCTGCTCGTGGAGACGGATGCCGTGGTGTGCCCCCACTGCCCGGCTGCCCGCCGCTCGCGCCCCTACAATTTACCCTGGCGATTCGGCATGCAGGGTAACTCGTTCGCGCGAGGCTGCGTGCTTGGCAGCATGCCAGCGGCGCGCTCTTATTTTGGCCATGACACAGCTTGATGACACAGCTTGATGTGGCGACAGCCTCAATGTGCCAACCACTTGGTTGCGCTGCAAGCCCCTGTGCTGCATGTCCGTTTGACATTAAGAAAATGAGTAAAGGCTGACTTTTATGACCACCCATGGCTTTCTGCGTGTGGTCGAAGCGCGCATGGCTGATGCGCCTGGGGGCCGCCTGCGGCAGTCGCACCCGAGCACGCTGGAGTTCACGCCCGCCGCGAAGACCTCCAAGGTCTTTGGCTCCATGTTTTCCAAGCGGGTGCGCTAAAGACCCTCTCCTGGGACGCTTAAGTGCGCTGAGTCAGGCACGCATGCCGCAGTGTACCTGCTGCAATTCTCTTTTGCTGCCGGACGTACGAGCCTACATCGCGTAGGCTCGTTTGTCCGGATGCGGCCCTGCTTGTGCAGGCCCGCTGTGCCACAAAAGCTGGCGGTGATAAGTTGCTGGGGGACACTCCCACAAGGGTGTAGCTCGGTGATAAGAGAGCGAGTCCTGCATGCAGCTGCACTTTGAAGCCCGTATTAAGAGCATATGCGAGCATTTGCAGAGCGCCCTGGTGGAGTTGGCATTGGGACAGCCTTGGGACAGCCTTCGATCCTTGGGGTGTGCTTTGTGTGGTAGCAGAGCTGAGCTGGTAGCGCACAGAGCTGCACGCGCGCAGCCCGCCTCACGAGCTTGGGCGCCGCGCGCGCAGAGCGACCTTGTCGAGACGGCAGGGGACCCGGCGGCCAGCATCATCATGGAGAACCACGAATTCGGCATGCCGCCGGCCAACTACGCCGCGTGGCCGATGCTGAACAGCACGTACGACATCCTCACCACCACGCGCGACAGGTGCGCGGCCCCGCGAGGCGCTCGGTTTCTGCGTTCCGCAGAGTCCGGGTCGACCCTGCTCCAATGAGAGAGGTTGCTCAGAGCGCAGCCAGCAGCCAACCCCGTGTATGGGGTTTGCAGCTTTTCAGGGCGCTGCGCAACATGGCGCAGGCGGTGTTGTCAACATCAACCTTTCTTTCTCCCCATGGCATAAGCAAGGCTAACAACCAAGGGACGCATGTGTGCGCGCGCAGGAAGGGCGCCATGAGGTGCAGGCGATTTTGGTCAGAGCAGCCTGCCCCTCTCACCCATGGCACAAGCAAGGTTCTAACAAGCAGGGTTAAACGAGCAGGGTGCACGCGTGGCCGCGCAGGAAGGGCGTGGAGTACGTATCCACGATCGAGCACCAGCGCCTGCCCTTCTTCGGCACGCAGTGGCACCCGGAGAAGCCGCCGTTCGAGTTCAGCGACGAAACCATCCCGCACACGCACGACGCGATCGCCGTCTCGCAGCATCTCAGGCGCGCGCGAATGTGTCCAGGATGCATTCGGCTGTGTGGTCTGGCATTTTGCACCCTCTTGGCCTGCGAAGAAAACTATTACATCCAGATACTTTTAGACATGAAGAGGCGCCGCCTTGGGGCTGCCGCTGAAGCTCACTGGTAGATTGTACGCTGGCAGGCCTGATCACCAGCGCCCTTATTTGCACTCTTAACGTTGGCGCGTGAGGATGCCCCTTTGCAAGCACACCTCGAGCAAGTCCTCATCCTGTTGGCCGCGCCTGATGATGCTGCCCCCTCTGCCCCGCAGTGGCGTGTTCATGGACTACGCGCGGCGGTCCACGCACCGCCCCGTGAGCGTGGAGGAGGAGCTGGCGATGCTGATCTACAACTACCACGCGGTCTTCACCGCGCGCGACATCGTCATGGAGCCGTCCTACGACGGCGCGCCCTGCTCGCGCTCTGCTTGCCGCGCAGATAGTGCAGATCAGGCTCTCGGGTGGGAGGAGCGCAGAGCGCATGCACTTTGTCGAGTGTCAGTGTTGTCTGCACATCAAGGAAGCAGAAAGGCGCCCTGCCGGTGATGCCTTGCAGGTTTGCACTTGCGAGTGCACGCCTGCACGGCTTGCGAACGCCAGTGTAAAGGCCTAACTGGAGCTGCAAAGTCAGTGCATTTGGCGACGGCTGACACTACGCCTCCATCGCGCGCCGCATGACACTACGCCTCCATCGCGCGCCGCAGGCCCCGACATCACCTACTTCCTGGACCTGGTGGCGTCAGAGAATGGCGGCCTGCTCAGCGGCGGGCTGAACAAGTTCAACTGATGCCCGCCCCTGTCAGAGGGCTGCGGCTGGCTGTGCCAGCGACATGCACCACCCGGGGCATTACCCGGGAGCGAGCGATGGTTCAGGCGGCGGCAGCGCACCGCATGCGCGCGCCTGCTGGTTTTGCTCTTCCTGAGTGGACATTCTTTTGCAACAGGGTCTCTGCTGTGTCTGGGTACGTGCGTCAGCTTGTCGAGCGAGGTTGTGCAGCAGTTGCTGGTGCGCATCAGTGAGCTTTGCCCTGCAGCTTTAGGTTAGGAGGCAGAGAGACAGATGCTGTGGTTACACCGTGTTTGGTGTTGGTGCTTGTTTTGCAGCGCATGCGCATGGAGTGGGGAGCTCAGGAAGCCATGCCTGGGCTTAATTAATAATTAAACAGCTTGCTGAGCAGGAGTGCTCGCTGTTTGCTGGGTGTTGCCATGGGTATTAGTATGATTGTGAGGCACCTTCACTGGAGAAGTATTCCTAGAGCACTGCGCAACAAGCTGCTGGTAACATGCAGGTTGTTGTTCGTGCATATCTCGTGTACCGTACTGACAAGTTCATCCCTGACAAGACAGTCTGCCATACTATTGTCACTCAGCTGCTGTAATCGATCAGTGGCATAGTGGAGCAGAGACACTTACAGCTGACATGTGGCCCTGCTAAGTGCTGTCCGACTTTAATCTCAAGGACCTTTTTACTGCGCTGTGAAAGGCAGCTTGCAGGGAGCACTCAAGCGGGACTTCTGCGGAGCATCGGCGCGCAGCAGCGGCTGTTGGATACCGCGCAATATGCTGAGAGAGGTCCAGAGTCTGAGTTTCGATCGTACGCACCATTCCTGCTGGAGGTTCTCGAGCACTCAACCTGGCGCCGGCTCATGCGCCCTTGTAGGCATAGGTCTGGGCGCGCAGGTGCCGCACGCCGGACGCGGCCTCATGCTGCTGCGACACCACGTAGCGCGCCACGCCGGCCAGCAGCAGCGGCGTCATCGGCAGCCAGGCCAGCGCCGCGACGTCCCGCAGGCCCATGCTGGAGCCCTGCCGCCGGCCCCGGCCGCAGCTGTCATGTCCCTGTGTGCCAGAGCTGTCTGCTCACCCAGGGCTCTTTGTGCCACAGGAACTCCACAGCCAATTTGCAGGTGGAGCTTGTGAGTTGTAGTCGCCCCTGCATGCCGGTGCAAGATAGGTGTGTTAGTGCGGGCAATACACTGACGGGCTTGGTCCTGCGCAGGCACTGCACAGCGGAAGCAAAGCCTTGTTGTGTACAGCCACTAAGTGCAGAAGGTGCCTTTTGTTATCCTCGCTACAGCGCATCATGGCTACAGCTTACGCATGCTGCCTCATGCGGCCCAGGGCACCAGCGCCGCACTGCATCATAGTAGAACCGGTGGACCATCGCAAATGCTGAGGCAGGCAACACAAGCAGTCTCCCACCTGCGACGCGGCCTCGAGCGCGCGGCCCCAAAGCAGCAGCAGCACCAGGCTGCCGAACAGCGCGGCGTCCAGCAGCCTGCGCTCCAGGCGCGTGCGCTGCGCGTGCTGCGCGGGCGCCAGGCCCTGCCGCTCGTGCCCCGCGACCAGCGCGGCCGCCGACACCGCCAGGCACGCGCCGGAGAGCAGCTCCAGGAGCCCCACGGGCGCGCTGTCTGCGCGGCGCAGGGGCGGGCTTGCAGGTGAGCGGTTCTAGTTTGCACGTTGTGCACGGTATGTGTAACACGTGCTGCCACAGTCACAGGCCGCCGCTGCGTGCCCTGCGACCAGTACGGCTGCGACGCGGCCTGTCCAGCAGAAGGTAGGTCCGCCGCGCTGTCAGAGCATGAGGGTGCAGGAGCTAGCTGACATACTTTGAGCACGCGAAAGTGGTGTCTGTGCGGTAAAGATGGGCCATTCTGAGCAGGAGGCGAGTATGAGTCAAGCATAGCCGCCCTATGGGCCACAAACAGCATAGCCCTGAGCGGCCTGGCACCAAGGCTGCAGGAAAGGCGCACCTTGGAAGGCGGCATGGTGTTTCAAGTCCCACGGGCTGGTCAACTGCCTGGCGCCCAGGTAGAAGTGCGCGAGCGCAAGCGCCCCTGCACGCAAACGTCAGTCAGAAAGCGCATGCGCATGCCACTGACTGTATTTTCCCTGCCGCCCTGTACTTCTGCTTCGCACCTGTTATGCAGCCCCACAAGCACCGCCACTCTGCGGCCTGCTCAACCTGCAGCGTCTCAAACGCCTTCACCAGCTCATCCTGCTCGCCAGCGTCCAGCGCGTGGTTGTCATCAAGGAGGTCGCCTATGCGACGGTCCGTCCTCTTCCGCATGGCTTCCAGCACAAGCCGTTCACCTACCACTCAGCAGCGGTGCGCTAAAGGCGCCGGGCCTCTCATAGTACATTTGGCAGTTACAGACTCTTGCTAGGGTGGGCACACAGGGCCATGCTAGCTCTTGCCACATGCCATCACTCGACTGGCCTTCAAAACTCTGCCACACATCATCACTCGACTGGCCTTTAGAAAACCATACACCAGACACAACAAAACCTTCGCTATAAAAGCCACGCCTTTTCTGGCTCTATGCCTGCCTGTGCACGACCTCGTTCCTCACGTTTGCCAGAGCGCAGCACCCCGCCTAATATTCTGGGGCGGGCGGCACAAACGAGTCGACGGTGGCCTGCAGCACGGGCCGGAACCTGGGCAGCTCCGACTCCCGGCACTGGGCGGTGACCGTGAATAGCTTGTTGTACCTGTCAGCGCGACTGCTTGTCAGGCGCACCTGCTGAAATGCTTTCGACAGTGATGTCCCTGGGCGGAAACAGGGCATCAGCTCTGCATGCAAACCGGATGCCTTTCACCTGGAAAACCATAACCGCTTGGATGTCTCCTGCTGGTGCAGCCTGGTAGTCACACCAAAACCGAGCACGATGGGGTGACCGCTCAGTCCAGCGCATCTCAGCCACGCGGCAAGGAGCGCTCCAGCCGTGCAGCAAAGACGGACAACCAAGGGGCGCGCCTGCCGTTGAAGCCGAGCGAGACGGCCGACAGGAAGTGGCGCGGCTCGTCCTCCTCCGGCTTCTGCACGGTGTACTCCAGCAGGTACTTGCGGTCGCGCTCGCGCGCGTCCAGCAGCTTGGCGCGCTGCCCGCCGCCGCGAGCACCAACCATCAGCAAGTACAGCTATGCTTATCAGCGACCAACGTAGCCTGTCCACGGCAGGTGCACTCCAAACTTGGCGAAAATAGGTGCTCAGCGAGCCATGCCGGCTAGGTCCTCCTTCCCTAGGCCTTGCTGCAAATGGCCCACCCTTGATACTTAACAATGCTTGCTTACACTGCGAAATGACCCCTGGGATGCTGTGACCTACATGCAGCACACGTTGATAGGCGTCTGGCAGCTGGGCGCGCCGATCGACCCGGGGGTCCTGGCGCCGCACCTGCACCGGGCCCACGTTCTTCCGCCGCCGCAGCAGGTACGTGCGGTCCATGCTCACCACCAGGTTCTGGCCAAAGTCCTGCGCAGAGCCGAACGAGCCCAGCTTGGTGTAGTCAGCGCCCACGTTGGTCACGAGCACCGTCACGTTGGTGTCGGCGCCGCCCGCCTGGGGGTACCTGCGCGGCCGGCCGCGCGCGCTGAGGCAGCCCCTCGAAGCGGGGGTGTGCGCAGTCGATACGCTCAAGGCAAAGACAGCGGCGGTGTGCGGAGGGAAGGGGCACTCGCAAGGGGGTGCGCGGGCGCACCAGGCCAGCGCCCGGCGCATGCCGCCTGAGAAGCCCTTGCCGCCCTCTGCGTTGCCCGACCCGAACATCCAGCCGTCCGGCACCTGCGCAAGCCCCACTTGGAACAACCTCAACCTGCCTGCAAGACTTCACTTGAGCACTGCCTGCAAGACTTCACTTGAGCACTCCACAGAATGCGTGGAAACTCAGCTCAACGGGTCTCAACGGGTCACCTTGATCGAAAACTTGTCTGCCCCGTCGTCATATGGCACAAGGCCCCCGCCTGCCTCTGCGCCCCGCCAAGCACGTTGGCACGAAGCGCCTGGCCTTCACACAGACACACGCAGGAGTGCAGCCGCAGCGCACCGCCTGCCGCATGCACGCCCGCCGTCCGGCACAGCAGCAGGACCGCCGGCAGCTGGAGCAGGCTCCGCCGCGGCAGGTCAGCCAGCTCTGCCGCGAGCCCAGGTCTGGGCGCTGCACACCGTGCAGCGCATCCCCGCCTGCCTCGTACTGGGCCTGAGCGCGCTACATCTGTTCACCGACCCGTTGCTTCACAAGTTTCTATGGCATACATGCGATGCACGTGCGCGCCTGTGCACGTAAACGGTGCAAGCCCATGCGCCAAGCGACGGGCGCTCAAGTCCGAGGCGGTGCCAGAGCCGAGCGGCACGCTCCTGGCAAATGCTGGCATTGTGGCGTGCTCGTGCTCTGTAGGTCAGTACAGAGCGCTAGTGCTGAGGCGAGCACACAGATCGCTTGGCCTGTCTTACCGGCTTCCGAAAACTATCTTGTAGGTGACCTGGCAACAGGTCTTTTCAGCTAGCTGCCTTGCGTGCGCCGGAGCCAGCGCTGCCTTGCGTGCGCCGGAGTTCTGGTTCCGGAGTTGTGATGGCGGTCGTGTGGAGCGCTGTGCTGGGCCTGGCCCTGGTGGCCGGGCTTGCGGCCGGCGAGGCTGTGCCGGCCTCTCCAATCAAGGTCACTCTTCACAAGCGTGCGCTGAACGCAAAGCAGCTCGAGAACACACAGCGGACGCTGCAGGAGCGCTACGTGCGCTCAAACCTGCTCGGCAGCCGCGAGGAGGACATCCCGCTGCTCGACTTCCTGGACGCCCAGTGTAAGGGCCTTGCTGGCGTGAAGGTTGTGTGATGCTTCTTGCAAGACGCTGCGCTCCACTGTTCATCTGGCAGGTCAATTTATCCCTGCTTGACATATAGGAGCCGCGCGCTCTGCAAACAGCAGGCTATGCCTGAGATTGCGTAATCGCAAGCCATGCGCGCATGTGTATGAAAGCTTGAAACATCAAGTCGTACGGGAGTTGGCGGGCTGACAAGCAAGTAAGCAAGCGTTGTGTGCTGTGCTGCTCCCTAGGAAGCCGTGTCTGGGCTGTCCGCGCGTGCTGTGTCGGCAGCGACTGTGCAGCTAGTATTTGCAGGTCGGGCCAACTGTACATAATAGAGTATGTGCGCAGTGATCCACCACTGCTACAGTCTGGTGGCGCTTCCTGATGTCCTGGCCCATGTACAGAGAGGTCACCTCCGCGTGCGCCACATCACCCAGTGCGTGCCGTACAGCCAGCGTGCAGTGACAGGCGTGTGTGCGCGCAGACTATGGCGAGATCGGCCTGGGCACACCGCCGCAGCTGTTCAGCGTGGTCTTCGACACCGGCAGCTCCAACCTCTGGGTGCCCAGCTCGCAGTGCAGCTTCCTGCAGCTTGCGTGCGACCTGCACCGCAAGTTCTATGCGACCAAGTCCGCCACGTACCGGGTGCGCCCTCTCTATAGTGTGATGCTCCCTATCAGGCCACCGCAGGACGTATCATACCCGTGTTGGTAATACCTTGCTGATCAGGTGGAGTACAACTGTGCAGAGCATGCATTCCCAGCATTGTCCTGGCAGTTGTGCTTGTGGATGGAGCTGCCAAAGCAATGCATGCATGCAATGTTCCAAGCTTTTTGCAGCATAGTTGATGCATATAAACTTGCTCGATGTAAGCTGCTGTGCATAGGGTTGTGTGCTGTCTGTATGGCTGAGCGCGCAGCGCGGAGAGAGCTGCATGACCTTGCACATGCATTTGCTGTACATGTAGTCTGCTGTACATTAGTCTGCCTTACCACTAGTATTGCCTTCAGACAGCAGCGTGAACATTCTGCTGTTGCAACCTCAGCGGGTCTGTAGCATGCTTCAAAGATGCGCTTAGCTGTGCCGATGTTGCTTTGACCAGCGGGTTTGAAACACAGGACCACCTGTTATACTCGCGCGCGCAGGGCAACGGAACAGACTTTGCGATCCAGTACGGCAGCGGCTCGCTGGCCGGCTTCTTCAGCACGGACACGCTGTCGCTGGGCTCGCTGCACATCGAGGACCAGGTCTTTGCTGAGGCCACCCAGGAGCCTGGTGCGGGACCTCCTCTTCATCAACAAGGATATGTGTTGTGGTGCTGGAAGCAAGCGCTTTGAAGAGGTGTCTCGGCAGGTGTGATGGCGTGACTGTTGCTGTCCTCGCCTGTGAAGTGTGTGCAGCATGCTGACGCTGGCGCTGTGCTGCAGGACTGGCCTTCATCGCCGCAAAGTTTGATGGCATCATGGTGCGCCCTGCAGCGGACCAAGGGTGCCGGTGATGTACTCTTGTGCTGGCGCCTGGTGGCTGCTCAGCAACGTGTAGTCGTGAGCCTTGTGGTCTGCAAGCTTGGTACAGGGGCCCGCTTACAGGGGCTGCTGCGTTGTTCCTCCGCCATGCCCAATGGTAACAGGACATTGGTCGAATGTGACTGGCCACCCTGCAAAGTATGCAGATGCAGCATTGCATGTGCCAGGGCTGGGGCCAGCAGGTCTCATGTAAAAACCCTTGCAGGGCCTGGCCTTCCCGGAGATTGCGGTGGGCGGCGCGCGGCCGCCGTTCCAGAACGCGCTGGACCAGGGCCTCGTGTCCGAGCCCGTCTTCTCCTTCTGGCTCAACCGCAACTCGCCGAGCGGCCCCGGCGGCGAGCTCACGCTCGGCGGCGTCGACCCCGACCACTACAGGGGCAAGCACACCTGGTGCGCGGCCGCCAGCGCGGACCTGAAGATATATGCAGGGCGCAAAGATGCTGGGCACAAGGCACATCCGCACCTCTGTCTATGGCGGATTTGTCTCGCCCTTCTGCGGCACACATCTAGCTTGTGGCAGTGACAGCTGAGCCCATGGGCTGCTGTAGAGTTTTTTTAGGGCTGCCTGCCCAAAACCTTGCATACGTTGTTGGTGGGTGGCAGCGTCATGCGTGCTGTCGTGACAGTGCACATGATGTCCACCACGTGTGTTGGTTTCGAAAGGGCGGGCTGCGCAGGGCGAGCGTGACGCGCCGCGCCTACTGGCAGTTTGACCTGGACGAGATCAAGGTGCCGGGCGCGCTCGTGCCCGCCTGCGCCGGCGGCTGCCAGGCGCGCGCCCGCGCGTGGGACGCGCTGGGAGTGTGCACAGCAGCAAGCGTGACGGGGCGGCTGGTTCATGCGGCGCCGCCGCCAGAGCACGGCGCAGGCGGTGATGGGTGTCAGGGAGTGCGCTGCATAGCGTAAGTCACTGCTGAAGATCATAGCTATACATGTAATATATCCTGGCATCGCTTGCGGCAGGCGATCGCGGACTCGGGGACCTCGCTGCTCGTGGGCCCGGTCGAGGAGATTGCGCAGATCAACGCGGCGATCGGCGCGCGCGGCGTGCTGCCGCAGGAGTGCCGCGTGCTGGTCAAGCAGTACGTGCCGCAGCTCATGAAGCTCATCATCACGCTGCCCGGCGACCAGGCGCGCGCCCGGCGACAGGGAACAAGGCCCCAACCTGCTCCTGTGGGCGGCCACCCTTGCTTGGCTCCTGAGTCTCGGTTTTATCACGCGCCCTCGGTGATTGAGTGCCTGTGCGAAGCAGTGCATACCGTCACACCCTAATAATTCTGCATCCTTTGCCACCAGCCTTGCCTGTGGCGCACCCGTAGGCCGCGTGCCATGATGCTGCTGCGGTGCCAGCAATTTGCCGATACCGAGGGGCGTGCACCTGTTTGGCCAGGGATGCTTGCCCGTCGCAACGTGGGGTTGTGTGTCAAGGTGACAGACAGCCTCGTTACGGACGCCGTGAACGAGATGCGCCCGGGCGCGCGCAGGTCTGCTCCGCGGTCGGCCTGTGCAGCCGGTCAGCCTCCGTGGCGGCCAACGCGAGCGCTGCCGGGGCCGCCACGGCGCGCAAGCTGCTGACCGGGCGGGCCGTCGGCGGCGCCGACGACGGCGCCCTGGGCGACTCCTCGCCGACGTGCCAGTTCTGCACGGTGGCCATCAGCTACATCAAGGCGCGGCGCCCCCCGCGCTGCGCCTTGCGTAGGGCCTGTAGGCAATTAGGTAGGGCTTAAAACCCTATAACTTTATTTTGCGGGCTCATGCATGCAAGTGGCGGCCGGCGACGATGGGGCATGGGTTGGGCCTGAGCTGGCCGGGATGGCGGGCCTGGTCGCGTTGTCTGATGCGCTGGCCGCCGGACGCGCGCAGATCGCGCTGGCCAACCACCAGACGCAGGAGCAGGTCATCCGCACGCTGGACGGCGCGTGCGACACGCTCTCCTTCCTGGGCAGCAGCCAGGCGGTGGTGGACTGCGCCAAGATTCCGACCATGCCCACCGTCACGTTCACAATCGCGGGCAAGGCGTTCGACCTCACGCCCGAGCAGTACGTGCTCAAGGCGTGCCCCACTGGCTTCACGGCCGTCCACCGCTCCCCTCGCTGTGCCTGTCGGGCAAGCATGCGGCAGTCTGCACCGGCCGCTGCAGAGGGAGCCCTGAGCGCGTGTGCTGCGGCCTGCACTCTTGGCGCAAACACTGCCGTTTCATGCGGTCCAGACGGCAGGGCCCCGCTGGCCGGCAAGCGTCGGGGCCTGTGCTGTCGGCACGCGGCCACCGCAATGTCAGGCGCTGCCAAACTCCCACCGTGGCCACATGCCCCGCACTCGGCGGCCGTCGGGGATGCCGCTGTCCTGAGCGCGCTCGAAGGCTTTGCAGCGGGCTGCCGCGGGCGGGCCGCATCAGCCGGCGGCGGGCTGCCGGCGCTTCCTGCACACGGCTGTCAGTGGTACGCGCGCGTGGCTGCGGGTGTGGGCTTGCGCCTGCATGATCAATAGGCTGGGGCCGCGCAGGTGGGCGCGGGTGGCCAGGAGCAGTGCATCTCAGGCTTCATGGGCCTGGACCTGCCGCCGCCGGCCGGGCCGCTGTGGATCCTGGGCGACGTCTTCATGGGCGCCTACCACACCGTCTTCGACGCCACGCCCGGCGCGGAGCGCGTCGGCTTTGCGACCGCGGCCTGAGCGGGCGCGCTGCCGCCCGGCGCCGGCATGGGCACTCTGCTGGCGCGTCCGTCGCCTATTGGCTGAGAGGCAGTGGGCGACTGTCTCTCGCAGACGCGGAGAGTTAGAGACGTGCGCGGCGCTCAGCAGCAAGCGTACCCTGCCTGCGCCATCGCCAGCTTTTTGGGCAGGCACTGGTGTGCCCATGCACTTTTTTTTGGCATGCGGGTGTCCCGAGCTGATGGGCGGTCCTGCTGAGGAGGCAGATAGTGGATGTATCGCAGGTTGTGGGGCGGAGCTGTCTGCATGCATCAGTGTGCCGCTCTGCCCCTGTATAATAACAGTGCTCACGCGCTGCACTACCCTGCAGAGCTTGTACACCTCTCAAGACGAATGCTTTGGGATTCAAGTGACCATGTTTGAGTTGCCTGTTGGAAGTAGTAACAAGGCCACACATGCGCCCTGGCGGCGTCGTCGCTGAGCAGGTGTAGCAAGTATCATGCACAAAGTGACCAGCAGTGCTCTGCGTAAAGAGCGTCATATAGCCTGTTCTTCTTGCATGCTGGCAAGGACGGTGTTGCGACACCACAATAGCTCCCTGGTGGTTCATATATTTTCTCAAATGTCTAAATAGCGATCAAGTCAGCCGGCAATAAAGGCCAACAGGCTTGTGCTTGCACCCTGTGCATACAAACGCTGTGCGCTTAGCTACATGCATACCTCCTCCCACTTACATGCCTAGGGAAGCCCAGCAGAAGTTGGGTAGGTGTAAATTAAGACTGGCAGAAAAACTGCATTCTGGTGGCCAGGGACGCAACTATCACACAAACATGAAAAGTAGCGGCATTGGGGCTGTGGCATTGCTGTCACACTTGCGCAGCGCAAAGAGCATGTCTCAATGCGCAGTACATGGCGCGCGCACCGCAACGCAATGCAACCAGAGACCACCCCCAAGTGGAGCTGGCGCTGTGTGGGCGCCTAGTGCGGCTGGCGCTTGGGCCTGCTGTGCTCGCGCGGCGCGGGCAGCGCGTCGAGCACGGTCGCATCCCACTCGCGGTGCCACCGCACGACAACATTTAAGCCCAGCGGTGGCGCCGTTGGCGCCGGCCGGGCCGCCGGCATAACCACCTGGGTCAAGGTTCAGAGATAGGGTTAGATTGTTAGCGCCAGCACAATTACCCAACAGGGTGAGTCACCAAGAATTAGTATGCTGAGCAACATCAGCGGGCCGAGCAGCAGAGACCAGAGCAGCAGGGACCAGCGGTGGCGGCACCATGCGCACAGCAGCAGCAGCCAAGGCCTCCGTCCATCAGGGGCCGGCCGGCGCGTCTCCCAGCCACTGCCAGAACGAGCACCATGGTATCCAACCGACAGAGCACGGGGGCCGGGCGCACGCGCGGACGGTCGCCGCGGCGCACACTCGGGCGCGCACGCTCGGCCGCGCCGTCGCCCAGGCGCGGCGGGGCCTCCGGCCGGCCGGGCGCATCCAGCACGTACATGGGCAGCCAGATGTACCTGCGCGCGGGCCGCGGCGCATGCGCCAGCATGCGCGGCAGCGCTGTGGAGTTGCAAGCTTCGCCTCATGCCGTACTTGGTTACAGGTAAGGAGGGGAGGCAGAAGAGTGGTTTCCAGCCGTCTTCCAGCCAACTTTGGCTGTTTCAGGGGCTTTACGGGAGGCGGGTGGCGGGGCCGCGCCGCGACACGCCCAGGCGCTCCGGGATCCAGCGGTCCGCCATCAGCAGGAAGCGGCCCGGCGCGCCCGGCACCGCCAGCGCGAACGACGCCTGCGCCATGAAGGTGCGCGCCGCCGCGGGCCCGCCCGTGCAGGGGTCGCCCAGCGAGCGCCAGCGGGCGCCCAGCAGCGCGCTGCGCGGCGCGGCGCCGCCGGTCGGCGGTTTTGCTGCACTTGCGCATGACTGCACCGCGCGGCTTCCTCAGGAGGCACACATGCAGGTACCTGTATGGCAGGCCGCCAGCGCGGGGCAGCAGGTGTCAGGCCTGTACCTGTCACTACAGGTGGAGGCTGGGGGCAGTGACGCACAGCCGCTTCCGTGACCGGCGGGCGAGCGCGGGGGTCGCGCAGCGGGAGGGATAGGATTTTGCGCACGTGGCGTGAAAGACCTCGGCGCGGTTGGGCTCCCAGCCGGTGCAGCCGGAGGTGAGCAGGAAGTAGGCGCCGGCGTGCTTGAAGATGACGGGCGCCTCGCGGCTCTGGCCGGCCAGCGCGCGCTCAAACTCCGGCGCGACGCTGGCCAGGTCCGCGCCCAGGCGGCTCAGGTGCAGCACGCGGTTGCCCTCGGACGAGTACGCGATGTACGCCGCGCCATCGTTGTCCTGTGGTTTAGGGTAGGGTTAGGGTAGGGCGGCGAGTGGAATGCCCGCCGATGTCTGAGCGCGCGCGCTGGCAGGCCTTCCGGCGCCGGGAGGCGCGCCTTGAACACCGTGAAGTCGCGCGCCTCCTCGCCGTGCGGGCGGAAGCTGTGCCTGTAGGTGTAGGGCCCCGCCGGCGTGGCGGACACGGCGATGCCCAGGCGCGCCGTCTTGTACTGGCGCCCCGCGCGGCGGTCAACATGCTGAGGCAAGCGCGATGCCAGTGCAGTCTTTTTGTTAGAATGCTTTTAATGGATGCTTACTTAAAACTTGGGCTTGCAGCTCCGGAATTTCAATAAGAGACACAGAGTGCACAGGCCACAGTGATGATACAATGCGGGTCAACAGCAGTGCTAAACATGCACTCTAGTGGCCAGCTCTTAATATATGCCCACCCATGTGTCTGTCCCTGTGCCACCACTTACGCAAAGGCCTGCAAGAGATCCAGCAGAAGCCCTGCCGCACCTGCTCATCATCAATGTGGAGCCACATGATGAAGCGGCGCGTGGCATCATGGTACAGCACGCGCGGCCGTTCCACGATGCCGCGCGCGGCCAGGTCCGCATGGCCCGCCGCGTCGCCGCCCCGCAGCGCCAGCCCTGCCAGCAAGCACAGCCTGATTGGGCTTGCATGTCATGGCCGCAAGCGCATTGCTCCATCCAGTTGCCCCATGCAGCATGATACAGCCACGCACACATGCCAATGCACGGGACAGTGTCTTAGCGCTTGTTAGGGTGTCGGCGGCATGGTCAATGAGCGATAGGGCCCACGCGCCTTCATTCTTCCAGTTCAACAGGTCGGGGGAGGAGTACACGCTGATGCCGATCACGTCCACGCGGTTCAGAGCCGGCCTGCGCGGCCGGCACGCGTCAGGCGCCATATTTCGCTGTCAGCGCGGCGGGGCCAGCTGGGAGCGGCGGCAGACGACAGGTACGGGCGTACCCGTTCGGGCGCATGGGTTTGGTCTTGCCCGCCTTGTTCTCGCCAAACCTGCGGCAATCCCTTACCCCTCAGGCCGCAGCTCAACTGCAGCTGCCCACCGCACCTTGCTAGTGTGAGTAGATTTGCACAGAAAGCGTGAGCATTGGAAAAAAAGAAGTCATCCAGCAGATTCACAAGGCTGTTTCAAGCATTTCCAGTGCGGGTGGCACAGGCCAGACAACAAGATGTCCCAGCAGCTGGGCAGCTCTTACCAGTAAAACAGCCCGTCATGCTGCAGCATGCTGCCGCCATGTGCCTGCCGCCCACCAGTGACTGTCAGCCGGGGTGTGCTTCAGTGTGCTGCGCATTCAGGTGGTGAAGCACATCTGCACATCTGCAGCAGGGCGGGCAGGACACCTGAATCAACTTGCCGTCCGTATCCCGCCAGGGCTCCTCGTTTACAATTGCTGTGACGCACGCAGCACCTCAGAGGAGTGGATGGGCCAGGTGCAAACATATTCAGAGATGAGCGCCAGGTGACCCTTTTCATAGAGGGGGTCTTGTTTGCTTGGAGCAGCGCACTCTTCTTCCGGAGCTGCGGCACCATGGCCCGGCCGCGATGGGCGCCAGCGATGCGACCTTTTGCAACGCCGAAACGGTCGCTCTGGGTCGCGGCCTCGTGCCATGGCTTGGCTGCAAATATAAAAGCGACGGCACATAACAGGCGGTGCAGGCTACAGCAGAAGGGGTGTCTGCGCTGCAGGCGTGCCCCGCCCATCAATAAAGCGACATTGGCCCCGCTGTGCAAACTAAGTGGTGTACGGAACAAGCACCGCTTTGTGACCTTTGATGATCTTAGAACAGAGCGTGTGAGTGGCATTAGCTAGTCGGTGACAGACACCTGTGGAAGGGCTTGTGAAGGTGGTTTTTTTTTCGCTCCAGCTAATAATGTTAAAAGTTATATTATAGTGTTCACATAACAAGCTTGTTTGTTATGTATGCTTGTCATGAACACAGTTTATAATATGCTAACCATGAACACCATTGAAAGTAAGCTAGTCGTGGAACAATTCCTGGCTCATGCTGTGCGGTCATGGCCAGAGAAGCACATGGCCGGCGCCTGCCACTCCTCGTCTGCCAGCGTCTCGTTCACGCTCCAGCTGAGCACCTCAAACTGCGCCGCCAGCACTGTGTACCCTCAGGACCCTTGATGCTTAGGCAGATGGCTACTGTCCATGCAGACATACGCTGGACTGTTTCCGCCCCAGGCTGCGCAGGACGACATGCAGCGCCCGCGATTATCTGCTTGCAGCTGCCATCCACATGCGCAAACAAAAGTATGGCATGCAGCACCCATGCCATGAACACCAGTCCGACATCACGGACGAGCAAGGACCCACCTGGGCGCCGTCAAAGAAGATCCACCGCACGGGCACGCCGCTGCGCTGGTCCGCCCAGTACCGGATGAAGCCGTCGGACTTGGTCCACACATGGCAGGGCCGCATGTCCACGGTGTCCGCGCCGAGGTACGTCGCGTTGGCGAGCCAGTCCGGCGTCAGGATGCCGACCGGGAAGGCGATGCGCTTGCAGGTGCGCTGCTGGCGGTCAAAGTAGAAACTGGTGCCATTGGTGTACTCTGCGCGGGGGGTGCATACATGGCAAACTGCTGCGCGCTTGCGGTGCGTTCCTTCGACAATTGCCTTTTGGCACGCCTGAAAATAATGCACACGTCTGTGCCAGTGGCTGCATCTATGTGCACGAGCCTGTCGCCAGGGAAGCTCTGCATGCATTCTTGAGATAACATCCATACTCCTCCATGCTACCACTCCACGGCCTATTCATCCATGCTGCATTACACAAGCACACTTGCATGCTGGGAGGACTCAGCATGATGATGTTGCACGCTGTGCCGTTACGCGTGTCCTTCAATGTGCCACACTTTGTGCTGCTGCCTGACGTGTCACGGACGCACCTATGTCGTAGAGCGTGCTACCCAACTGCGAGTGTATGAGGTTGGCGTTCCTGCCTTTGCCCCACTCGTAGTACAAGTCTACCAGCGCCAGCTTCCCTGTTCTGTTCTGAAACATGACCTGCCGGCCCCAAGCGTTGCCAGTCACTGAGCGGCCGTGCTCTGCACATAGCTGGTGACATTCCGTTATTAGCATCAAGTGCTGCTTCACTAATTGCTGCATGAAGGAAGGGCATGTCCGTAACCAGCGTTAGCGCGTATCAGCTGTGGTCTGAATAAGACACAGCAAATGGCCAAAGTTCTTGCGGAGCACATGAGCGGGGGCGCACCGAGTGAAATGTTTCCGGCCACACTGGCGGCGTTGGGTGTGCAGCCGCATTAGCTACTACTAGTGTGGCAAGCAGCCACTTCCTAAGAGCACCCTGCAGCCCATGTCTCATGGCGTGTCAGTGGTAAGCAGTGGTCAGTCAGTCCTCAAAGCGTTCAAGCACACTGCCAGCAATCCGTGCATACTTTTGAGCTGGCTAATACAGAAATAAGCACTGCTTGCCGCACAAACCAGAGGCAGTTTGTACCTGCATCTCTGGTTCACAGCAGAAGCAGCAGTTCTTGAGCGCAGCCGGTGATGTGCACTCGTGCTGCGGAAGCAGGCGCTTGGCCGCTAGTGTCGGCTTGCCAGCTGATCCAGGAGCCTGGCTCCTTGCTGTACTGTGTGAGCAGACCATGATCTCATAAACCACAGCAGCGGCTCGGATGATCACTTTTTGTCTCAGCTTTGGCTTGGCAAGGCCAGCGTCCTCTTATTGCCGCGTTGAATAAGCGCTCTTGGTTGGACACAGCTGTGGCGTGCCGCAGGGCGCAACGCACTGGAAAGTGTGAAGACTGTCACTGCGAGCGAGCTGCAGTGCGGAAGAAGCGCTGCAGATGCAGGCCGGCGTCTTGGAGAGCATCGTGTCAACGATTGTTGCCGCACAATACCCGACTGCGTCCAGCGATCAACGCAATGCCGCGGCACACGCGCTTACGCAGGCAACCAAAGCAACCTTGGACCTGGCGTGACTGAGCTTTTTTAGCAGACAGCTTGACATTGTGCAGCTACGCCTGTAAATGTGTTGAACAAATTTTTATTGTTGTGCAGCGAATGAGCAGCGTGTGGTATGTCGCTGCCGGCCAGCCTGCGTCTGAGTCGTGTGTTGGTGCGTTCTGCAGCTGAAGGCTGGCGAGCCGCACGCGGTAGTGGCGCTTGCTGGCGGCCTGGTGGCGGATGGCCGGCCGCTGGAGGTGCAGCACTTCGGCTTCCAGCTCCTCCAGCACCTGGTGCGCCGCCCGCTGGCGCGTCGGATGCGACCAGGGAGCTGCCACCTGCCAGTGCCTCACGTCGTATGTATTGGCTGCACACTGACGCGCAAGTCTGCTGCGCACTGTCGCAAAGGACACAGCCTGGCCAACAAAGCAGAGGAGCTCAGCCTGAGGTGAAGCCCATCACTGCAATAAGGGCTTGGACAAGGCGCGCTGCACTGGTAGGTGGGTGTGCGGTGGGAGGACTTCAGCGACCAGGAGCACCTGCAGCTGGCATCGCTCGCGTTTGACCTGCTGCAACGCAGTGCGCCCCTTGCTGCTTTGTAACAGTAACAGGGCATGCATTGTCAAGTCCAGTGTTCCTCAGACAGTTAGCTGGGCCTCAAGGAGCTGGATTAGTGGAGCCTCAGTTTTCGCTCTACGTGTCCCAGTGCAACCCGGCATGATGTCAAGCAAAAGTTAAGTGTGCAAGCATGTGGCAGCACCATGTGGCAACCCTCAGCAGCGCCATAAGCTTTGCTGCTCTATCCGTCCCTCAACCCCGACGGCCCTGCTTGCGGGGGCGGCAGTGGGCCGCACGGGCGCGGGCTGGGCGGTGCGCAGCAAGGCGGCGCTGCTGCTCGCGCTGGTGGCGAAGCGGCAGGGCCCAACGCTCTGGGCAGAGATGCTGCCGCGCCTGGTGGACGCGGCGCAGGAGGGGCCCCTGCACGCAGAGATGGTGCGCATGGCGCTGCGCCGCCGCGCGTCCCGCCGCACTCCACCCGCTGGGCGACATGCAGCGGATGAGGGCGCTCTGCATGCTGCTCTGCTGCTGCGCCTGTCACACGCTTGCCCTGCTGTGACAGTGTGCCTGCTGCGCACAGCCGCATGCAAAGTGGCGGTCGTGCGCCATGCTTGCATCCACTCCTTTCACCCCACACATGAAGGACACGCTTGTCGTCTCAATATATGTTTTCACATTTTCCCAGTGCCCCAAAATGCACGGCTGCATGCGCTACAGTCACCCAATGGAGTGCCGCGGCGGCGCAGGTGTGCATGGTGCTGCGCTTCGAGGCCGAGGAGGTGACACAAAGCGCGGAGGGCATGGAGGACGGCGACAAGCGCGCGCTGCTAGGCGGGCTGGTCGGGTCGCTGGACGCGGTGCTGCCTTTCCTCGCCGCCGCGCTGGAGGCCAGCTTTGGGCGCGCGGCCGAGGCCGCGGCCGCGGGCAATGCCAGCGCCGCGGCCGCACAGGGCGCCGTGGTGTCCGCCGCCCTGGGTGCCGCCCCCTGCATGCGCGCGCCGCTCAGCCATCCCTTCTGCTCCTGGCATGCAGGCCGCGCGCAAGCAGCTCATGGTCTTTGTTTCACAACCCGTGTGCACTTCCAGGCCAGCGAAGCAAAAGAGCTGTAGGAGGCGCGCCGCGGCCGCGGGCGGCGGGCAGCGGGCTGCTGTGGCTGCGCCTCCCTGCTGGGCATCTGTGTGTCTGCCGGGTTGGACGCGTTCTGCAAGCCGGGCGGGCAGCGCGGCCGTCCGAGGCGCCCGGGCGGAAGCGGCGCAGCGACCGCGACGGTGTACATGGAGTGGGCGCCGCTGCCGCGGCTGGCGGGCAGCGGGCTGCTGCGCGCGTGCGCCTACCTGCTGGACGTCCCCGACTTCCGCCTGGCCGCGTGCGAGGCGCTGCGCGTTCTGTCGCTGCGCAAGCAGGCGCAGGTGCCCGCCCCCCGCCCCTGCCCCCCGCCCTGCGCAAGCAGGCCCCGATCGCCCCAGTCCTCCGCCCCCCGGCCCTGCGCAAGCAGGCCCATGCGCCCCAGTCCACCACCGCCCTGCCCTGCGCAAGCAGGCACGAGGCGCCTCCACTTCTTGCCGCATCCACTCCTCTATCGTGCCCTGCCCTGCACAAGCCGGTCCAGGCCGCTTACCCTCACCAAGCAGTTGCGGTCCGGCCAGTCCTCCGCCTGCCAGGGTGCCACCGCCCGCCGCGCTGCCCATGCTGACAGGCTGCAGTGTCTCAGAGGGCCACCTCAGTGCTTGCACGGCTGTGCTGGCTTGCATGGCCCACCAGTGCGAGGCGCACAACAGCACGTGGGCGCCCGCAGGAGGACCGCGGCGTGTTCAATGCGATGATGGACGGCGCGGGCGAGGCGCTGATGCGCGCGGCGGGCGGCGTGTTGGCGCCAGGCGCGGCCGCGGGCCTGGCGCCGGACGGGCCGCTGGACGAGCTGGGCCAGCGCCTGGCCGACACCATGGCCGCGTTTGGCGCCAGCCACCTGAGCGCGCTCGCCACGCCCGACAAGCGCACGCTCTTCCTGCAGCAGGCGCGCGGGGCTCGGGCCCGACCGCGCACACATGGCCGCGATAGGCCAGTGGACAGAGGAAGAAGAGGATGTGGATTTCTTGCAGATAATATGTGGTAAAATAAGGGCGCGCTCACGTGACCCAAGCGTGTCGGTGCAGATGCAGGGCAGCAAAACGTTTGGCCGTCTGTGCTGGCGCCATGCTCACTGCGTGCACACTGAGACAGCCAGCGCCCGCCCGCTTCAACACGAAGAGGGCGTGCCAACCGCGCGCAGATGCTGGCGTTCACGCAGAGCCCCAACCTGCTGCTGGCAAGCAAGGCGCTGCCGCTGTGGCCGGCGCTGCTGGAGGCGGGCGAGCGCAACAAGGGCAAGGCGCCCGAGGGCGCGCCGCGGCCGCCCGTCGCGCAGCTGCCCACAGAGTGCGTCGTCGCGCTGCTGGACCTGGCAGGCGCGCACGGCGCCATGGGCACATGCAGTGTAGCGCGCCAAGCATGTGTATGAACACTTCTGTGGCCTTGAGTGGCGGGCATGGGCTGACAACCTGAAGCACCTGTTGGGGACATATGTCTGTCTGAGCAGCTAATCGCCGAATAGCCAAGCGGGATTGCCTGCTGCGGGCTGTGGCACGACGCCTGCGCCTATACAGCAGCGCAACGCGAGCCGCGCGTGCGCTCGGGGCGCTGACGCGGCCCGCGGCGGCGCCGGCAGGCGAGCAGCTGCGCGGCTCGGTGCACCTGGTGGAGGGCGAGGTGGAGGTGCCGGCCGCATTTGACGACTTTGCCGAGTTCCACGCGTTTGCGACCGAGTACCGCAACCTGCTCGGCCGCATCGCGCGCCTGGCGCGCGCCCGGCCGGCCCGTGCCCCGGTCTCGGCGGGGCCATGGAGTCGCACGTGTGCATCGAGCGCAGAGGACTGAAGTGCGGGTAGCCTCAACGTGGGCTGCGCCGCGCTGTCTGCACGCGAAGGCGTGCAGTGCCTGCACGCCATCCCAGCCAGCGGGCGGCGCCACTGGCATGCAGGGGCAGTCGCGCAAGGTTTGGTGGATGACAGGCTGTGAACCTGTTGCACGTAATTATTGTGACCACGCCTGTAAGCGTGCCGCTGTGCGCACGCACAGGCCGCGGCGCAGCTGCCGGAGCCGGCACTGGCCGCCGCGTCGCGGCGCCTCAGCGCTGCGCTTCAGCTCTGCAGCACGTCCGGCGCGCGGCCAGAGGCGCGCAGTTGTACTCGTGGTCCCGCGCTCTCCTGCATGCAGACAAACAGCTATCTTCGGATGCCGCGCTGTCCAGGTCCATGTTCCTCTGGCCTCGTCTGAGCCCCATGTCATTGACTGGGGCTTTGTCAGCTGGGGCGTAGGCAGCAAGGGTTTGATGCAGTCTCTGCGTGGGAGCACATGCTGCTGCACCGCACCGGCTGCGTGCCGGCGCGCCGCGACATGGCGGCCGCTCGGCGCGCAGGAGAAGGAGGGCGCCTTCGAGGCGGCCGTGGTGTTCCTGGACTCTGTGCTGCAGCAGGCGTGCACGGTGCACCTGCGCGCGCGGCGCCCGGGCGACACCGTGCCGCCGACCGCGGCGGCCATAATCGCGGCCGGCGAGGCGCTGCTGCGCCAGGTGCGCTTTCTCGGTTTTCGCCTTGGAGGCCGCCTGCTTCTGCATGACGTGCCAGCGTGCGAATCAGTACTTGCCGTGCCAGCGCGCGCTTGTTCCGGGGTCTTCCGCATTCCTGCCTGCGATGTCAGGTGCTGACATCATTCTGCTGCAAAGAAGCTAGGACGCGATCATGGGAGGAGCTTGCATTCCGGGTCCATGGCGTTAAAGGAGTGTCTAGTATTGGTTCTTTGGGTGAATATTGGTATTTTGCCATGCTTCGCTGTTACTGCTGAAAGCAATTTTGCAGCAAAACCTTGTGGTCTGGCTGTGTGCATGGTGCGCGACATGTCAGGGCCATGGCGCCCAGCAGGCTCCCAGGCCTGTAGCCCAGTAGCCCTGCGCAAGCCCATGGCCCTGGCCGCAGGTGCTGGCCGCGTACCTGCCGGGCGACCCCGGGCTGCTGGGCAGCCACGCGCGCGCGTTGGAGGCCTTTGCGCGGCTGGTGCCCGCGCGGCCAGACCTGCTGCCCGCCATCATACAGAAGGCGTGCGCCCCGCTGCGCCGCTGTTGCTGGTCCGGGTCTGCACCGGCGCACAGGTGCCTTCCGCGCGCTCGATGTCCTGCATGTGTGCAGGTGTCACTCTGCATGCATGCGTACTTGCGATGTTGCTTGCTCCAGCTTCCCATCCGGGCTGCTCTTTGACGGGCGTGCCTGCAACTGGCCTCCTTAGGCCTGGTGAGTGTGGCCTAGTCCGTGAGCATGCTGTGTGTTACTTCGTACTCTCACTACCCATCTACATGCGATGTGGCGAGCAAGCAAGACTCCGAGCAGCAACAAGCTGTGCTCGTGGTGACGCGGCTCCGCTGGGTGGCCGGGGCAGATGTTTGACCTGTACGAATGCGTGCCGCTGGAGGGCGACCCGCACGCGGCGCCGCCCGCGACGCTGCCGCCCGGCTGGAGGGAGCGCTTCCAGGCGCGCCAGCGCGTCGGCAAGTGCCTCATCCCGCACGCGGCCCTCGCGCCCAAGGTGGGTCCCCGCAGCCCCGCGACAATGCCAGCCACCTCTGAAGCCTGTCTGTTATGCTTGCCGCATGTGTGAGTGCGTCGGCGAGCGGTCGTCCCGCGCGCCTCGCCCCTGCTGGCACATGCGGGCATGCATGCTACTCTTTTCTGGTGCGTTGTGGGCTTCGGTGCAAAGACAGACTGCTGCGTGGTACCGCGTGAAAAGGTTCTGCGTGGCATCCGGCAGGCGATGGCGCCGCACCTGACCGCGTTCGCCGCTCGCGTCGACGAGCTGTGGGCCGGCCGGAAAGTCTGGCTGGGCGAGCGCTGCCTGATGTGCGACGTCATCATGCTGGCCGCTGCGAAGGCCGGCGACCCCGGGCTGCAGAACCAGGCGCGCTTCACGGGGCCCGGGGCGGGGCAAATTCTAGTGGTCATGCGGGTCGGCAGATACTCACCTCCTCTCATCTGCGCCACGGTGCCCGCTGCATTCCCGGTCCGTCAGGTAGATGCTGCCTTGTGCACGCCCTGACCCCTGGGTATCCATGCCATGAGTTTAACCATCCACCCGCCCCACGCACGTGTCCCGCGTGCGGCCGCCAGGTGGTGGAGTGGGTGCTGGCGCCCGTGCGCGTGCACTGGACTTCCCAGGGCTGGCAGGCCGCGCTGATGTCGCCCGCGGCCTTCCTGGCCGCGTACATGCCGCTGGCCGCCGCGGGCGCGGGCTTCGCCGAGGCGCGGCCGCGCCCGCCTGCTGCGCCCAACCGGGCAGCTGGCCTCTCTGTTGCTGCACATGACCGAGCAGCCCGCCTGCCTGTCTCTGCCGACGAACGCATGGTGCAGCGCATCCTACCTGTCTCCCGCCGACGTTGCCAGGACGGCAGGGCCGTGTTTCATCATCGCTGCGCTGCCCCATCCGCCGCTACTCTTGAGCCCCGCCGCGCCTTTTATAACAGTGCCAGTGCCAGGCATACCGCATCACCACGCCACAGCCGGCTGCGCTTGAGCGCCAGGTGGGCGGGCGCCTGGCGCGCTGGGAGCTGTTCCATGACCTGCACCGCGTGGAGCACGCGGCCAAGCGCGGCCCGTGCTCGCGCACGCTGGCACCGTCCAGCGCCGACCCGCGCCAGCCTGGCTGGCACGTGCTCAACGCGCACCTGCCCTGGATGCTGCCCGCACTGCTGCAGTTCACGCGCTGCCTCAACGCCATCTGGGAGCCGCAGGCGCGAGGGCCCCTGTTGTTGGTACATAAAAGTACACAAACACGTGCCTTGAAATCATGAGCATGTCCGCCGCCTGTGAGGACGATGCCTGTGACATATGCCGCGCCACCCCTGCTGCCGCAACACTGCCAGAGACCGCAGGTGCGCAGACTAGCCGTCCATATACCACCCCACGCACTCCCCGACTCGCCATCGAGCCCTCTGCGCACTGGACTGCGCCCTGTCCGAGCAGGCCACTCCGTGCCAGACCTCCGGGACGCCATCATCCTCAGGCTGAGGCCCGCCCCGCGCCGCAGTGCTGGCAATGGCGGCCGCGGCCGCGCGCGCAGGGGCGCGAGGCAATGGCCGGTGCGGCGGCCGCGCTGGACATGGGCCCCAAGGAGCGCGCGCAGTACCTGCGCCGCCGCGTGGGCGTGGAGCCGCTGGGCGGGCCCGAGGAGGAGGCGTCCACGCTGGCGGGGCCGACGCCCGGCGCGCTGCGCACCTGGCTGCGCCAGGTGCATGATTGTGCGGAGCTGAAAGGGCTCTGCCTGTGCAGCCCGCCTTTCGAGCGGCCCTGGCGCGGTTTACAAACGCGCCATCGCCCTCTGCCAAGCGCCCGGACAGCAACGGCGCCGCTCTGGCCGCCCGGCGCGCCGTGGGCCGGCCCTATCTTTGCCATGGCCGGAAAGCTCGTGCGTAGCTCCCGGTTGCATCGCTTTCTCATCCGCCAGCTTTTTGAGCAAGCAGGCTGCAAGCTTCGATGTATTACGATACCATCTTTTCAGGTGTGCATCTAGCCTCTGCTAATTTGCAGCCCTCAGGCAGTGCACCAGGCTGTGCAGAGGGGCGCTGCGCTGTACGCCATGGAGCAGGGCCGCAGGCGCGACTTGCGCGTACACGCTCATGAAGCGCCGCGCGCGCGCACAGGTGCGCGAGAGCCTGTACCAGGCGCTTGGCATCATCGCCTCGCAGGCGGCGGGCTTTTTCGCGGCGGGCGCGGACGTGCGCGCGCTGTGGGCGCCCGCGCTCGTGGGCTCGCTGGAGCACATGCCGATGACGCACGTGCGTATCCTGATTCGGCACGTCATGCTGCCGCTCTGCCGGCACTGCCCGCCCGCGCACAGGCGCGCCCCAGCACTGCAAGCAGCAGGGTATCAGGTAATCTGCTCCGCTTGCCTTGTGAGTCCGTGTGCACCTCATCGGGGCGTGCCTGCCATGAGCGCGGCTGCTGCGGAGCAATGCCGCGCATCGCAGCTGCGACAGTGACCCGGCCCTGCCTGCTCGGCCCAAGCGCCCTACCAGCCCCTCGGCCGCTTCCGGCGCGCTCGCCGCCCGGTGCATTGCGGGCCGCGCAGGCAGGGCTCTAGCGGTGTGCCAGGGGCGGTCCGGGCGACCTACCGGCTCCGCGATGGTGGTGAGGCTGCGGCGCGCGCGCAGGGCGGCGTGGCTGGTGCCCGTGCTGGCGCAGCTGCTGCCGCACATGCTGGAGCGCCTGGGTGGCGCCTGGTGCGCGCTGGGCGCGCACAGAGGCGCGGCGGCCGCCGCGGCCGCCGCCGGCGGCGCGCACACGTCCGAGGGCGCGGCCGCCGCGGAGGCCGAGGTGGTCGCCGAGCGGCTACTGCGCGAGCTGACGCAGGAGCACCTGCTGTTGCTCAAGGCGCTGCACACGCCCAGTGCGCGCCCGAGCCCTGGGGGTGGCGCGCGCCGGGACCAGGGCGGGCGCGCGGGGCGGCGGCCGAGGGGGCGCATGCACAGCGGTCGTTCGACCAGTCCTTGATGCTTCTATCTTCTTTTATCAAGCAGCGGCTGTGGGAGGACGCCTGACTTCGCAGAGCCTCCTTGCGCGCAAGTGTGAGCGGACTCCTACACATGGTCCCCCGGCCAAGTGACACGTGCGCTTATCAATGGATGTCGGCGGCGGCATGGCAGGCTGTGCAGGGAGCGTGTTTCCCGTCTCTCTTCACAGCGAGCGAGGCAGACACGCCAAACCAACTCGTGCCGGGGCGCGCGCGCAGACACGGGCGGCGCGCAGGGCAGCCTGATGGCGTGGCTGGCGGCGCAGGCGCCGGACGTCGCCATGGCCGCCGCCATGACGGCCACCGCCGCGCTGTGGTGGCCGGACGAGGCGCTGTCCAACGCTGCGGCCTTCTGCCGGTGCGCCTGCGCATGCGCTGCCTGCCAGGACGTCACTGGCGGTGCCGGCAAGGGCCTGCCGCCGCCGTGCCGCCCCTGTGCGCCCCGCGCGGCCTGAACCGCTCCATCCACACATGCGGGATGCGCAGGCGCACGGTGCCCATGGCGGCCGGCAACGCGCGGCTGCGCGAGCTGGTCGGGCGCGACATGCTGCGCGGCGCGGTCGCCGCGCTCGGCGCGCGCGGCGCGGCCGCAGCGCAGCCGGAGCTGCTATCGCTGGTGCGTGAGATTGTCTTCCAGGAGCTGCCGCGCGCGTCGCCGTTCGTGGCCGACGAGCTGGCGGCGCTGCCGCGCATGACGCCCGCGCGCCTGGGCGCGCTGCGCGCGGAGGTGTCCAGCAAGCGCATGACCGAGAAGGCGCAGCGCAACGCCATCCGCCGGCTGCTGCAGAGCTGCGGTGCGCGCGCGCCGCCCGGCGCCGGGGGCGTGTTGTGTTGCAAGTTGCAATCAGGACTGATGCATGCGCCCCACGCTCGTCACCCGCGTCACCCGGCCCATTGTGCTGCAGCCAGCTCGATGCAGATCTAGCGTAGGTAAGCGTGTTTGCACCAACCCGACGCGCGGCTCCAGAGGACCTCCAGGTGCTCGCTTGCACACAAATATCCATGCTCGAGACAGTCAGGCGCATTTTCTCGTCGCGCAGGCACCGAGGAGCTCGCGGAGGCGCTCGCGTCAGACTTCAAACCGGGCATGGTCGTGCAGCTGGCGCTGCCGCGGCCGCGCATCCGGTCCGCGCCCGCCGAGCCGGACGTGGCCAACGGCATGCCGGCCTGAGCGCTGCCGGCGCCGGCGCCGCCGCGACCTGGTGCCCCTCTGCATTGAGAACATGATGGCGGGCTGGGTGCGGCCAACCAGCGTCCGGTGAAGGGCGCAGAAAGGGGAGTGCACGCGGTGGCAGAGCCCTGAGCCAACATTCGGCACCCGGCTGAGAGTTTGTGCGCGCTAGCCTGTGAGCCATGCTGTGCTGCAGGGTTGCACGGCACAGCTTGCCTGAGCTGCGCTGCCGTGCACGAACAGGTGGTTGAATTGCTTGGAGAGCATCTTGCCGTGCATCACATGCATGGTGATAGTTTGATGTGAAGTACACTGTATGCTGCTTGACCACCGTTGCACCTCTGCCTACCAAGGTCCGCCGGGCTTCGGGGACGCTGCAAGTGAAACCCCGCCGACCTCAGTAAGTCTCCCGCAGCTCGTCAGCCGCCTGCGCAGTGTTGCCGTCCCGGCGCGTCCCGTAGGCCGTCCGCGTGACGCGCCGCGCCTGTTGCAGACATGGCCTCATGGTCTCAGCGCCACACGCCAGCGCAAAGGAGCTTAACTTGCTACTGCTCTTCTAGACCTCAGTCAGTCGAATGCAGATGTCCTGAAATACACAAAAAGGAGTTGTGCTCACGCATGCACGCACACCACATGGCAACCTGTTCTGCGACATTAGGGGACACAGGCTGGCCACTGGCAGATGCACAGCCGATCTTGTCCGCGCAGCCCGCATTGAGCACACGCGCGCACTCAGCTGCACGCCTAGCGGACCGCGCCGAAGACCTTCTCCACAGACACATGCCCCGACATGCGCGCACGGGCAGCCGCACGCCTGGCCGCCCGCGCCGAACACCTCCTCCACAGATGCGTGCCCTAGCATGAGCGAGCGGGCAGCTGCCCGGGCGGCCGCGCGCCTGGCCGCCCGCGCCGAAGACCTCCTCCAGGGACGCGAGCGGCCGCAGGAAGGCGACCACGACGGTGATGTTGTCGCCCGCGCCGCGCGCCAGCGCTTCGGTCGTCAGCCGCCGCGCGCACATCGCGGGCTCCTTCACTGCGGCCCCGCAGTCGCGCTAGCCAGTGACTATAACAGCATGGAGCTGTATCTGCCGGCCTGTGCTCAACGTGCTGGCACTCTGCATCAGGGCACCTTCAGCGCAGGACCACTGGGCTGCAGGCCGTGCATGTCAACGACGGCTCGGCTGGGACAGACTCTGTCCAGCTTCTGCACTGAGAGTTGCTGCGCGGGAGGGCGAAGCGGCTTCAGACCAGATCGTCAGGGCGGGCTGAAACCAGGCGCCAGCCCATCGTGTCCCGCCAAAAACCCTTGAAACCCAGGAGCTCAACAGAGGCGCGTCAAACCCGCTGCACTGAGTACGGACACGCGCCCCTCACGACGCGGACATGCTCCCCTGAAGAGCGGACATGCTCCCCTCACGGCGCCCGGGCCGTGCGCCGCGCCCGACAGCGCATGAACGTCGGCCCCCCGCCATAGGCCTGGGCGCGGCGCGCCTGTGTCCAGCACGAGGCCCACCGCGTCCTGGTCCGGCACTACGTCCCACAGGCCGTCGCTGGCCAGGATGAGAAAGCTGTCGGCGGGGCCAAGCGCGGTCACGGTCACCTCCGGCTCGGCCACCACGCCGGCCTGCTTCAGGTCCGCGTCACCCAGCGACCTGGCGCGGGCCCCCGCACGTGAGGCTCCCGCCAGCGCCGGCGCACTTGCCAGGCCCCGCCGGACACTGCTTGCGAGTCACACGGCGACACCCTGAGCCTGCCGCACATCCCGTGTGCTACAGACCAAGGGGCGAGGGGCGAGGGGCAAGGGGAGGGAGCGGGCCGGGGCGCACCGCGTGACCTGCAGCCCAGCGTCGCCGACGCGCCAGCCGTCCACGCGCCAGGCGACGGCGCCGCCGGCCGCCGCCACGCGCGCGCGCTCGTCCGCGCGCGCCGCCGTCTGGTCGCGGCTGAGCGCGAGCGCGGCGCCTTCGCGGCACAGCACCTGGCGCGCCGCCGTCGCCGTGAGCTTCATGGGCGCACTGTGCCTAAACCCCTTTTGGATGCTGACTCACCAGAGAGCAGGGCTACGGCCGCCACTTTAACCGCGCTGGGTCACACGGCGAGCGGGCCAAATGCCGGCACCGCATTCACTGACAAGCCCTATGCACTGGTGCACGCAGCGCTGCCGGCCCCCGCCCTGGCCCCGGGGCCGGCGCACCGCGCGGCAGTCGCCCGCGCCGGCCACCGCCAGCCAGCCGCCGCGCAGCAGCGCCACAAGCGCGGTCGCGCCTGGGAATGCGCGCGCGCCGGCGCCTGCCTCGCCCATGCGCGCGACGCGCTGCCGCCAGGCGCACTCCTGCGCGAGGGCATGTGGCGGCGGGGCTCGGCCCTCTCCCCTGGCATGCCGCGAGTGGTGTCCGAGGGCGCGGGACGTTGCGCTTTGCGTCACGCCACTCCCGCAGACCTGCAAGCCTGCAGACGCCTATATGCATGCAGACACACAGCACCGCTCTGTCGACTGCGCTGCCGCACCACAGCTTTGAACGGGCAGCGCTTATTGCCTAACACAAAATCATCCAACGCCATGCCGCACGCCAGCGCCACGCCAGGCGACTCGCCAAGCAGCCTGGGCGGCCCCCCCTCCTTCCCCGCCCGCACACAGGCGCGGCGTGCACGCGCAGCAGCCAGGCCAGCACCTCTGCCTCCCGAAAGGCCACGTCCAGGCCGGGGAACGCGGCCGCCAGCGCCGATGCAGCGCTCGGCGCCGCCCAGGCGCCGCGCAGGTGCGCCAGCAGGTGCGCCGCCGCGAAGCGCGCCGCGGCCGCGCCGCGGTGGCCGTCAAAGACGGCCAGCGCGTGCGCGGCGTCCGCGCGGGCCTCGCCGCCGCCGCCCGGGGCCGCCTCGCGCCCCGCGGCGTCCCCGAGAACGGGCAGGGGCGAGGCGAGCACGTGCGCGTCCTCCATGCGGTCCTCGCCGCGCCGCCCAGCGGTCGCGAACGCAGCGGCCGACACCTGCCGCGCCCCGGCGGGTCAAAGTGCTAGGGTCAAAGGGTTTGGGTCCTGCCTGAGCCAGTGTGCCGCCGGGCCAGCACGTCGAACACGCGAGCGACGCCAGCGCCCAACGCGCGAGCGCCGTGCGAGTGCCGCGACCCCCGCGCAGGGTCGCGGGCAGCGGCGCGCACCACCGGGCGGTACGCGCTCGCCGGCATGTCCGCCCAGGGCGCAGCAGGCCACGCGCCGCCCGTCGCCGCGCTCGCCGCGCCGGCGGAGCGCTCAGGCGCCGCGCCCTGCGCGGCCCTCGCGCGCGCCATCGTCGGCTCAGCGGCGCCGCCGCCTTCTCGGACGTCCTCCTCGCTGCCGCTGTGCGCTCCCTCCGCCCCTGGACCCAGCTCGCCGCCGTTGCCGGTCGCAGGCTCGCCCGCCCTGTCACGCTCGCCGGCGCCATGCTGGCGCCCCGCGCCGTCGCTGGAGCTGACGCCTGCTTGCATGCCCAAGGCCGTCGCCCGCTCGCTCGCCGCCTCGCTGCCGCACCGGAGCGCACCGCCGCTCACGCTCCGTCCAGAGGTTTCCGCGCTCTCGTCTGCGCCGCCGGCCAGGCTGCCAGCGAGTGCGGCGAGCGCTGTGGCGGCGGCGGCGGCAGTCGGGCGCGCGGCCGGGTCGAGCGCCCAGCAGGCGGCCATCAGGCGGGCAAACGCGGGCGGCGCGCCAGGCGCCTGGCTGGGCCGCAGGCCCTCCGTGGCGACCGCCGCGGCCAGCTCCTGCCTGGCACCCGGGAGGAGTCAAGTGGGGCATAGTGTCAGGGTCAGCTCCTGCCTGGCGCCGGGAGCAAGCATGTGGGACATAGGGTTACGGTCACCACCTGCCTGGGGCCAGGGACAGGTCGTGTGGGACACGCGCGCCGCGGCAGCCAGACTGCTGATGCTGGTGGTGTGACATTGCCATGCCAAAGCGCTGCTAGGGTCATTGAACATCTGGCAGAAGCCTGGCAGCACAGCACAACCTGACAGACAGGGCGATGGGCACCGCACAGGCGCACAAGCTCTCAGCGGGTGCGCGCGCGCCCGCCCGTGCGCGGACGCGCGTCGCCCAACCCCAACCTTAACCCGGTCTCAAGCTTGGCCGAGCGGGCGGGGGCCGCTGTGAGAGGCCGCGAAAATGCGCGGTGCGGCGCAAGCGGCGCACCGGCCGTAGTTGAAATTGAGCACGGTCTGGCAGCCGGGTTGTCGCGCGTGCAGTCTGAGAAGGGCAGCACGCCGGTCGCGGCCTCATTGAGTGTGACCGCCAGGGCGTATACATCGGCTGGCGCGCCGCCGCCGGCCGCGCGCAGCAGCTCGGGCGCCATGTACTCCAGCGTGCCCACCTACATTGACGCAGCCTGTTTACGTGCGCAGCCCTACTAGGTTCGCAGCTGCGCGCCCTGCACTCCAGTGTGCCCACCTGAAGCAGTCCGTGTCTCGCCGACAGCTTGTTTCACTTCTGATTCGGCGATTGTCCAAGCAGGAGGGGCAGCACGCCACCCACGGCGCGCTTCACACGCACGAGGCCTCCCGCCAGCAGGGTCCCCGGCAGGAGGGCCGGGACCCCGAGCGCGCGCCGCCGGGCGGCGCGCGCGCACCGCGCGGCGCTTGTGGAAGCCGCCGGAGGGCTTGCCGCCGGCGAGCGCGCTGCGCGCGTCGGCCAGCTCCGCCGCCAGCTCCGCCGCGGCCGCCGCCAGGCCAAAGTCGCTCAGCTGCGCCGCCCCGTCCTCGCCTGCCCGCCGCGCGGCGTCCCCGGAATGACTGGACAGCCGACGCATGCGGTGGCCCGGACAAGCAGCCAACCTGGGCACTTGTGCGCTGAGCAGACTCGGCGGCCGCCGGCGTGGCGGCAGGCACCTCCCCCAAGTGTGCCCGGGAGCGCTCCATTGCCAAGCCAACCGTTTGCTGTTCCAGCAGGCGTTTTCTTGTCTGGGCGTGCGCAGCGTGTGGCTCGATCAGGCACCTCAAAGGATAAGGCCACAGTAGCCTTCCAGAGCGCGGCTGGAATGCTGCGGCGCGACGCACCCAGGAGCACGTTGCCGGGCTTGACGTCGCGGTGCAGCACGCCGGCCGCGTGCACGGCGGCAAGGCCGTCCGCCAGCTCCGCGCCCAGCCGCGCCACCGCGGGCCAGCCGGGCCGCCAGCCGCGCTCGTGCAGCGCGGCTGCCAGGCTCGCGCGCCGCAGCGGCATGGCCAGCCAGTAGTCTGCACGGCGCGGCAGCCCACGCCGCTCAGCCGGACGTGCTCGCATGCGCCCGCCCTGCCCCTGGCGCCAGGCCCGGCTGCCCACGGGCGCAGCCCCAGACCGGTGTCACCAGCAGCAGAGGCGAGATGAACCGTGCGTCACGCACGTTCCCGCCGATGAGCCGCAGCGCGAGCGGGCACGGGGGAGCCCGAGCGCTGGGGCGGACCGGGCGGCAGCATGCGCGCGGCAACGAGCGGCACGACGTGCGCGTGCTGCACGGCGGCCATCAGGCGGACCTCCCTCCGGAAGTTGTCCAGGTCCTGGCGCGCGCGGCCGCTCAGTGCGGGATTCAGCGCCAGCATAGGGTAGGGTCAGGGTCATGTGTGACACTTGCAGGCATTGCGACCCGCAGGCGCATGCACGGACGACCCTCCCGCATGCCTTAGCACCTGTTGCATGCCGCAAAGGCGCTCGCGGCAGGAGCAGCGTGGCCTGTGGTGGGCACACATGCCCAGCTTTTGGTAGCAGGGGGGGACGCCATGGCGGCAGCTTCGGCTGACACGTACCACCGCATGAGTTAGGTAGCGCATGGTCAGCGCGGCCGCGCGCGACCTGCCTCAGAGGGCTGCAGGCGGCCACACGCTGGCCGGCAGCCAGTGGGCTGCCTGGCGCCCGTTGCGTAGACAGGGCGCCAGAGCCCGGGCGGACGGACCTGGTGCGTGCCGATGCGGGCCTTCTTGACGGCGACCGGCCGCCCGCGCAGCGCGCCGGCGTGTATGGTCGCCTGCTGCCCCGCCGCCAGCACGGCGCCCAGCGCCAGGTCCGCCCTGGCAGTCCCGAGCGGCACCCCCGCGCTGTTGCCAATGCGGGCGGCCTGCGCGCGGCGGGGCGGCGCTCGGCGCCGGGCGGCGCGCCTCCGCGCCGGCTTCGGCGTCCCGAGCCCTTTGCGCCGCTGGCGGCCCAAACAGGGCGGCGCAGCGAGCCTGGTCTGCGTTGGCACCCCCAGCGGTCTCCCAAGCTAGCCACCACTGCAGGCGGCCTGCGTGGTCGGCCTCCACCTTGCTGGCGCGCCTGGCGAGCCTGCACTTTTTGAGATGATGTCCGAGTATGTACTGGCACAGGTGCCTGTGCGGAGGCGATGGCGAGGCTGCCGCGCTCCAACCAACAGCTACTTGATAGGCTGTTGTCAAGGGCCGCGCTTGTTAGATGTATCTCAATCCATAAAGTCCGCTGCACGCAGTGCGGACTCTGCTGAGAACCAGGGCATTTTTTGCAAGTGGTACTCTACTTCTGTCCCTCTACCAATCAAAAAACGACTGGGCCCAGGCAGCTTGCTCAGGCGTGGCTGGTGCCAGCGTTTTGCCCAAGCCTTTTTCTCTGCTTTGGCAAATAGAACAGTCTCACACCAAATGTCAAGCCAACTGCGGGCTGCACACAGTTTTGAAATCTACAGCACAGGTAGTGCCCACCTCCTCAAAGCGCCCATGCTGCACAGCTGCAGCCATGCGCTGGAGCGCTTCCCCAACATCGAGCACGTCCATGTCTGACCCGTCCGTGCTGCACCCACGCATAGGTCTGCCAGCTTGATCGGCTGTGGACTCCATAACATCACCTGCGGGGATGAGCACACTGCGCGCGCCCAGCATCGAGTGCCCGGCCTGTTTCGCACGTGCGCACCACCCTGTAGGGCCTGGACTCCCCAGGGTCGACTCAGCAGCAGCAGATACGCTACCAGCAGATCCGCTCTCTGTGAGCACAGTGGGAGCTCGCGCTAGGGGCAGGAGGCAGACCCGCCCTTTGGCCACCGGCTGCCCGCGCACTGCATGAGCCAGTAGTAGTCATGGACAAGGGCAAGCGCGAGGGCGGGGCGACCGCAATCAGCCTGACGGACGCAGCGGCGACCACCGACTCGTTCCGCATCTGGGAGTTCAAGGTGATCCTGCCGGAACGGCTTGCCGTTGAGGAAGGCGGCCGAAGCGGAAAGCGCGTCGGGTCAAAGTTCCTCACTGCGCCGGGCAGGCCACTGATGAGTCTGCTGAGCGTGCAGGTCAAGCGCTGCCCCAGGAGCAGGCCGCACGGTGCGCGCCCGGCACGCCCGCCGGCCACTTGCACCCTGAGTGCGGTACACCTGGCGCTCGCGCCGCCGGGCCCTCGCTGACGGGTTGAGCGCGCCGCAGACTGGACGCAGTGCCCGTTCGCGCACCCCAGCGAGAAGGCCAAGCGGCGCGACCCGCGGCGGTACAAGTACTCGGGCACGGCGTGCCCGGATTTCCGCAAGGTGCGCGTCTCACAGGCGGCCGCGCCCGCGCGCGCTCTGCCCTGGGCTGGCAGGCAGCGGGCGCCTAACCTGCGGCGCTGACGCGCAGAACGGCACCTGCCGGCGCGGCGACGCGTGCGAGTTTGCGCACGGCGTGTTCGAGTGCTGGCTGCACCCGGCGCGCTACCGCACGCAGGCGCGCGCCCGCTCAGCAGCCTGCACAGATCACCGCGGGACCCGCTCGAGGCCGGAGGAGCGCTTGCCCTGCGCCGGCTGCAGGCCGCCTCCAGCGCCCGATGCGGAGCGCTTGGTCCAGCCTTGTCCGTGAGTCGACCATACACGTGGATGCAGGTTGATAGATGGAGATGCATTCTCCTGGGGGCTGAGCTTGTGCAGTGACTTGGTTGCGAGATCACCCGGATGTCGTCGTGCATCAAGGGCGTGTGCGGCCGGGCAGGTCTGCACAGACGGCCTGGCATGCAAGCGGCGCGTGTGCTTCTTCGCGCACCACGAGGGCGAGCTGCGCAAGGTGCAGGAGGAGGGCGCGCCCAGCGCCGGCAAGGACGTCGACGTGCTTGCAGGCGCGCGGACGCGGCCCCTCCCGTGCCACAGTTGCCGCGGGCGGCGTTGCGTAGCTTGCAGTGCTGCACCAGGCGTGTGGAGGCTCTGCTGGGATGTTTGTGTTGCGGTTTTGCAGACATATGACAACCTGTGACACTGTACGTGGTTACGGTGTGCTGACAGCAGCTGGCATGCCGGGGAGCAGAGGCGCAGGCGTACCAGCAGCAGCTGGCCGCGCTCGCAGCGACGCTGCCGGCCGGCCGCGACCTGAGCGGCCACGGCGGCGGCGAGCCGCCGCGTGGCGCCGCGCCGCGCGCGCGCCCGGAGCCGGCCGGCGACGCGGGGCTGGGCGAGCATGCGCGCGCGCTGCAGGCGCAGGCGCTGGCGCAGGCGCTGGCGCAGGCGCACGCGGGCAGCGCTGGCCCCGGCCAGGGCTACGGCGTGGGCGGCGACCCGGGCGCGCTCGCCGGCGCGGCCGCGGCGCTGCTCGGCGGGGACGGCGCGGCGCTGCTGCGCCTGGTCGCGGCGAGCCAGGCGCAGGTGCAGCGCGCGGCGGAGGCCGAGCTGGCAGCGCGCGTGAGCGCGGACGCGGCCGCCGCGCGTCGCTCGCTGGACGGTCGGCAAAGCCTGGACAGCGGCCCGCCCAGCGTGGGGCGCGGTGCCGGCCTGGACCTACAGTGGCGGCCGCGCGCGAGCTTGGACAGCCGTGCGCCGTACGGCGCCTGCGACTTTGCGCGCGAGCGCGGCGCTGCGTACAGCCAGCCGCCGGCGCCCAGCAGCATGGGCTACGGCTGGGCGCCCGGTGGCGGCGCCGGCGACCTGCTCGTGGGCGGCCACGCGGAGGCGGCGCGGGTGACGGCGCGCGCGCTGTCGCAGCGCCGCTTCTCGGTGGACGCGCTGCTGGAGGCGCGGCGTGGCGGCGGCGGCGGCCACCGGCAGTGCGCGCTGGACCAGGCGTACGCGGCGGCGCTGGCGCCCGGCCTGCCGGCGACGGGGCCGGCCTACGGGCGCATGGGGGACCTGCAGCCGCATGCGCCGCAGCACGCGCACGCCTACCGCCGCTCGGTGGACCTGGGCGCGCTGTCGCGTGTCGGGCTGACGGGGCACGGCGCGTTTGGGCATGTGGGCGGCGGCGGTCTCGAGGCCGGCTGCGCCAGGCCGTGCGCGGACGCCGCCATGCCCATGCATGGTGCGGCAACGAGCGGTGCTGAGAGTCGCAGTACTGGGAGCTGTCTGCAGGTTGTGCTGCGCGCGCGTGCATGTGTTGCGAGTCCGACACGTCAGGACTGTATAGGCACCTGTGCTGTGTGAGTGTTCGCGCTGTCCCCAGAAATAGAGAAGTGATGACCCAATAGCAGACAAGAGTGTTCTGCTTTTGCCCTGCGGCCAGAGCTGCCCAGGCTGCAGCAGGTTGCGGCCACACCGCCCGCTTGCCCTACCCCAGCAGCTTGACCCTGGGTTCTCAAGTGACCCTGGCTCTGCGCGCGCGCAGGGTGCGCGTCGGGCAGCTACAGCTCCTCGGCGTCCAGCGAGTCGTGCGAATCGCTGCCCGCGCCGGCCGGCAGCAACCCCAACACCATCTTCGAGGGTGCACAGTGGCTCTGCAGCGACGCCGCGCCGCTCGGCGCGCGCGCGCCGCCGGCCGCCGACGACGCGCGCGCCACGCTCGGCGCGTTTCCGATGGCCGCCGGCCGCGCGCCCGTGCGCGAGTTCCTCGTGCGCAACGCGTCTTTCGACAGGCGCGCGGCGGTCCTTGCCCTATGCCTGGTGCCCTGCATGCCTTGCAGGACAACGTTGGGGCTCCATCTGTCTGTCTAGGGGTCCTGCAGAGGCGACCACAGGCTGTGCGAGCTTCAGGGCGGGCATGCTGCACGGACACCTTGGCGACTCCCTCGGACGGCCCTGATGTGCGCATTTGAACCGAACCCAAGAGGCTCAGGGTGGCCCACGATGGTGTAAGCTAAGCGAAGCTGCCGCGCCGTGCAGCATCGTGGCGGACCTGCCGCGCAGCGTGTCCGAGCTCAACCTGATGGAGGCCGTGGGCGCCAGCAGCGCGCTCGTCGTCAACGGCGCGTACGACCAGCGCTGACAGTCGGGGCCGGCTGCAGGTCCCGGCTGCACACGCGGGGCGCCTGGGCGGCGGCATGAGCTGCACGCCAGACAGACAGCGGCCGTGATGGGCCCGGCGCATGCAGCCAGGGCAGCCGGGGGCAACTGACCGCATGGAGGACCCTCAAACAGCAATGCGAGTGCAGCAAATGCATGTACATAGGAACGAGGCGCGGTATTCGGGCGTGCCGCAGAGGGCCGCGCATGATGTTCTTGATGCTCTCGGTACTGTTGATTCGTTATAGAGCGCCCGGCTGCAGACCTGGCGAGCACGCAGCGCTGCCACTGTTGGCGGCACACTTTCTTTTGGGCATTGGAGAGAGGGCAACAAGCGACATGCGCCCCTTGAGATTTTGCAGATCTGCACCCTTTTGCTGGCCCTTCCGGGTGTGCCTCATTTTTGGCATGGGCGAGGGCTGGCCAAGAGCTGCGGGGCTACCAAAGCCCGACCGCGGCCCTGCTGCCAGCGTGCCGGCGGCAAAGGCCGCGCGCGCGCTGGCATGCGGGCAGAGCCTGCCCCCGGGGCTACCCCTGTCGCGCCCCTTGGAACCTCGGTTGTTGTGGCGTACTCCGCCCGTCATTCTTGCCCCGCGCTTGGGCATGCGCATGCCACCCTACCCATGCCGCCCTACCCCTGCTGAATTTTGTCGATGCGCGGCGGCGCGCACCCCTTACTTGGCAGGCTACAGGTTGAGGCTGGGGATGTTGAGAGACTGGGAGCGTGAAGGTTGAGAGCGGCCTGTCATGGGCCGGTGTAACCCTAGCGAGCGGTCTGCTGAGAGTAACCTGTGTCTGGCGCCCGTGTTTTCCCTCGCCCGCCCATCAGCGTTTGGTAGCAGGCCCATGTGTGGGACATTGGATGCGCTGCGTTAGCGAACATTTGCGGTTGATTGGGCTGGAATCCCCCTATTGTGGCCTGCGAGAGAGGGGTGATAATTAGACGGTGAGAGTGAGTGCAGCGCGGCGCCAATGGGCCCGCCAGTGCACCTGTACGAGCGATCCTCGGAGACATTCATTTTTAGCCGCGCTGATCATGGTAAGCATGGTGGGAGCTTTATGGTGCGTACAGAGGGTTGAGCGTGGCTGCACAACTTCACCCTGCATGGGTGCTCGTGCAGTGCCGCCTTTGGGTCGTCACTGAAAACCGGATGACACTAGCTGGGAGGCGCGCACAGAGGCAGCGCGAGGACTGCGGATGCATGGTCGGACGGAGCAAGCGCTCTGTTGTAACGATGGTGGCACGATGTGGCGTGCAGCAGTAGCTGTTATAGAATGTGCTGGTTGCGGAGCCTGGTCGCACGGCATCAGAGCAGAGGTCACAGCTCTCATGATGTTTGCTTCTAGCCAACAACAGCCAGAAGAAGGCAGATTGGCAGTGCAAGCTCCCGCTGAAGTTGTGCTCTACTTTGCATGTGCACCTAGGCATGTAGCCATGCTGCTGAGCCCAGTGGCGGTGCATGCACAAACAAGTTGAGTTCTGCTGCAAAACCGCGGGCCAGTCACCCACACTTCAAATGAGGCCACCGCACAGCGTTTATCGCAAGGGCGGACGCCCCATACGCGTGGCCGCATGCTGTCGCACAGCAGACCCAGAGGCTCCAGAGCACAGCACCTCACCCCAGCGCGTGTCAGGCTGCGCACGAGCAGGCGCGCCGACAAATGATCTCCTGGTCCCTCGCAGGGCCATCAGCGGCCAGGCTGCCACGCAACGCCAGGCCGCGCACAGGAGCATGCGGCGTGCGGGCCGGCCGCCGACTCTTGCCGGGGGGACGGCGCGCCAGGCGCGTCAGACCTTGCGCATGAGCAGGTAGACCTGCGAGTCTACCGCCAGGTCCTCCAGCTTGCTGGGGTCGCCGGTCAGCTGCATCAGCAGGCCGCCAAAGGAGATGAACACGTCCACGCGCACCTGCGCGCCCGCCGGCAGCGCCAAAGCTGGGGTGAATTCATGCATTCGTAGGTTGTGTAATCTATATGGGGACAAAGCCAAGGCTCACTGGCCCCCGGTTTTCTCCAGTGCAGTTGCGCCCCAGCTGATCCGCAGCAGGGCAAGGAAGCTGCTACGGTCATCAAGACTGCCTGTCCTGCATGCGAGGCAACCCACATGTGGACTCCCCATTGGGGCACATGATGACCACTGCTTGCTACACATGCATGCGTAGACCGAAAATGATCTTAACGGGACGGTGTCTCGTCAAGACGCACAGCACACACCAAGGCCACCTTTTATAATGCGCATGCCATCTACAACGACTCCCCTTGCTCGGTGATGGCCCGCTCAGACTGCGCACCTGGCCCTGAGACGGCGCGTCCTTGTACTTGAAGATGCGCCCAAACATGACATAGTCGTAGTTGTCCATCAGCGTAGTGCGCGTGCTCTGCATCGCCTGCGCCGCGTGTGCTCCAGCTGTGTCTCGTACACCCAGCTATGTTGCCAGTGGTGGAGGCCCAACCAGCTCGGGGGGTCTGCTGTTGCCTTGTACGGCCTGGCGCCGGCTGGGCTTGGCTGCTGAGTCTGCCGGCATTGCAGTTGCACACGTGAGCGCGACACACGTGCTGCGGTAGCAGCTGCACAGCTGAACCTGTGTGAAAGGCGCTAATAGGACGCCGCTTGGAGTGCATGGGCAACAAACTTATCTGAAAAGGTGGCAAGCATAAGGTGCGCACCGCGTTGTACTGCGGCTCTGTTGGAGTTCCGTCCAGGTTCAGCGTTGACGACAGCGCAAGCGAGTACTTCTCGCCAACCTGCGGGCAGCCACTAGCCCTTCCAGCAGGATGGTTCTGCTGCAGCGCTGCGTATCGAGCGCTCCATAAGAGGCAGGTGTGTTGCCAGCTTCAACGAGTCAGCTCAGCGTAGAGCAGGCGAGCCCCAGTGCCAAGGAGCGTGCATGTGAGTGGCAGGCTGCACGTGGCTTGCAGGTATCTGACCGTAAAAGGACAGGCTGCACAGGCTGCACAGTAGGTGTAGGCCAACCTCCATGGGGTACACATCCACATTGATGTCGATGAGCAGGTCCATCTCATACAGGTCGCTTCGGCATCGAAAGCGCGACACTGACCACAGCACAGTGTGCTTGACAGACCGCTCATATTGCACTTGCCAGCACAAGCAGCAGTTGAAGCACAGATTATAGAGCAGCACAGCTGTAGAAGCAAGCGCTGTGCTTGCGCCGCACCCTTGTCAAATATTTTGTCATCTGGGTCCTTCTGCAGCACCTCAAAAATGTCCTCGAATAGGAGCCTGGACATGCCGGCGGCGCTGCCGCCTGCCGGAGTTGTGGCCTAGCCAGAAGTCATGCAGAGAGTGCAGCGCCTATGCCTTAGACTTGTGCCCTTTAGAGACTGCAGATAAGTGCTGGTTAGAGCTTTAAAGTGTCAATGCTGTGCTCAATGGTATGTAAATCAGCATGTATGCATAGACCACACAGCAAGGAGTGTACGCGTGTAAAGCACCTAGATCTGTGACTAGGACTTCCTTCTGTTGCTCTTTAGATGCATGCGCTAACCCTATGCTCAAGCTAGCCCAGCTTGTGATATTATCCCATCCGCGCATGAACACAATTTGCACAGCCGCGCTCTGCTGGTGCGCACTAGCATGCCCTGCCCGAAAGGCGCAATTGAGTCATTGTGCGCTGTACACACTCACTCCTGCTCATCCCGTGCACTTACTCACAGGCTGAGTGTCAGTGGAAATAAAGACATATACACCAAAGCACCAGGGTCATGCTGTTCAGCTTGCAGGCTGGGCGCCTGTGTAGCGCATGCGCAGGACAGTGCGTCAGGACCTGTCCCTGTGCGCGCTCCTGTGACCAAGTGCGTGATAACTGTTAAGAGCTTCTCTTCGGGGGTCTGGCAGCCCCTCGCCGCAGCGGACAGAGCAGAGGCAGAGCGATTCATGCGGCCGGGCAGTGCCCAGTGCGGCAGCACCAGCTTCCCAGGACGGCTGGTGGAGAGGCGCCCGCATGCACTGCAGACCTCGAAATCATGCATGGGAAGGCTTGCATCGCACTCGTGCATGACACCCAAGCAGCACAAGCACCAGGCATCGGCAGAGTGTCTGAGCGAGCGCATGGAGCAGCCTCCCTGTTGGTGATGTGCAACCAGCCCCCAGCCCTGCATTTCGCAGCAGCCGCCTAGACAGCCTCAACCCAGGCAGGGTGCTGCCAGTTGCAACTTGACTCCAAAGAAACATGAAGCCGGGCTCTCAAGCTTGGAGGGACTCATGTAGATAGCGATGACCTGCGCAAGGAGTGCCCTCACCAAAGGAGCCCACCGCAGAAGCACCCCGCCTACATGCGGCGCTGGGCGACACAGGACGTGCAGAGCCGCAGTCGGCTGCCCAGCCCGCATCAGGGCGCAATATTCAGGCGGCGCGTCCCAGTCGGGTATGGGACCCATGTCCGCCCCGTCGAGCCTGCCCCGTCGAGCCTGTGAGAAACAACGCCCGCTCCAAAGACTTTCTCGCGCGGGCCGCAAGCTTCCCACGAAGCGCGCGGCAGACGCGCGCGGCCGCGCGGGACCCGCCGCCACGCCACCGCTTTCATGGGGGGGTGCCGCGGCGGCTGAAGAGCCCTGACGGCGGCGGCGGCGCCGCTGGCCGCGCGAAGCGCACCTTGCGCGGGCGCGGCGGCCGCGCAAAGTCCGTCGCGTGCCAGCTGTCGTGCCATCTGACCACCACGTCCACGGGCGGCCCCGGCTCGGACGCCGGCAGCGGCAGCACCCACAGCGGCAGCCATATATACCTGCCCGGCCCGGCAGGCGCCACCTTGGCAGTACTGTGGCACACCAGAATCGCCGCAGGACGCTTCACTGTGGTCAGAATACGACGCCTCGCCAGCAAAGCCCCGAGCCTGTTTTAGCACAGTGCAACCCTGTGGATGCTCATGCAGAGAATGCTATGCTTGTGGCTCAGGTCTTGACAGGGACCCAGTATTCCTACGCTGAGCTCTGGGAGCAGAGACCCTACATCTGCCCTAGCACGGGCGCGCGCGCACCGCGAGCGGCCCAGGTCGCGCACGTCCCACTGGTCCGCCATGAACAGGAAGCGCCCGCGCTGGCCCGGCAGCGGCATCACAGCGGTGGCCTGCGCATCGGCAGCGGCCCCTGCACGTCACAAGCTGCCCCTACCGTGAGCGCGGGGATGGCGGACGGCCGGCGCAGACCCTCAAGAGGTGGCTGACCTCCATGGCGTCTCAGGCTTGCAGCTGGTGCGCATGCACAGGCGCAAGAGAGGGCACGGCAGCTTGCAACACAGCCAAGCTTCCCTGGTCGTGCAGGCCGCCCCCGCCAGCGTTCGGGTAAAGAGGGTTAGGGTAGGGCAGATGGAGAGTAAGAAAGCAGGCGCGGGAGGGCGCGCGGGGGCGCGGCAGTGCCGGCGCGCCTGCGAAAAGAAGGTCGTGGCCATGTCCAGCTCGCTGCCGCCCACGCACGGGTTGCCCAGCGAGCGCCACTCGCCCAGCGGCGCCCTGCGGAGCAGGCATGCTGCGCTCGCGCTGCTGTGGCATGCCTGCACGAGCCTGGGCCGCTGCCGGTCAGAAACAAGCAGCTTGGGCATGCTTGCAGCGCAGGACACACAGAACTAGGTCTTTGTACAGCCCATCCTGGGGATTGCCGGAAGCACTCTTGCGTCAGGACACTACCTGCCGCGCTGACAGCTGGTGCGCAGCCCTAGCCCAAGCTCTGGACAGCGCACGTTGCGTAAAAGACCTCGGCGCGGTTGGGCTCCCAGCCGGTGCAGCCGGAGGTGAGCAGGAAGTAGTGCCCGGCCGCCTTGAACATGGACGGCGCCTCGCGGCTCAGCCCCACCAGCGCGCGCGCATACTTTGCCTGGCGCGCGCTCGCCCGGCCTCGCTCCGAGTCCCGGCACGGCTACAAAGATTACCAGAGCGCGAGGCTCAGGTGCGCTGGGACAGCTCTGCCCGCACCGGATGCTGCCAGGTACGGCACTGACAGGGCTGCATTGCCATCCCGCCCTCACCACAACCGGGACGTGCAAAAGCTGGCGTTCGGTTACTAGTAATTTGGGCAGGCGCGTGGGATGGCACCTTGGTCTCAGATTGGGTTTTAGTAGGGTCGGATTGGGCAAGCCGCACCTGCACCCCGGTGAAGTCCCGCGTGAGCTGCGAGATGTGCATCACGCGGTTCTCCTCGGACGAGTAGGCCACGTACGCAGCGCCGTCATCGTCCTGCGCAGCACAGGCGCCCGCATGCTGGGCCCGCCTGTGTGGGCTGGCGGCGGGGCCGCCGGGCATCGAGAGCGCGCGCGCGCACAGGCAGTGAGCCTGCGCAATGCCCTACTTCCAGGGTGCACTCGGTCCCCTCCAGCGCAGCGCGCACCAGGAAGTGCGTGAGGCCGCGCGACTGGTGAACGTGCGGCCGGAAGCTGCCGCGGTAGGCGCATATATGGGCGCATATATGCCCTACCCTACCCTACCCTACCCTATCTCTTCCCAGCGCACCAGGAAGAGCGTGAGGTCGCGCGACTGGTGGCCGTGCGGCCGGAAGCTGCCGCGGTAGGCGAACGGCCCGGCCGCGCGCGGCGCCGTGGCCACGCCGACGCGCGCGGCCTCGTAGTTGGCGTCGTCCACATGCATCCACATCACGAACTGGCGGCTGGCCTCGTTCCACAGCACCTGCGCGCGCGGCCGGCAGGGCGCGTGAGGCTGGCTAGCTTGACGCCTACGCAGTGTGACTAGACGTGCATCCACAACACGAACTGGCGGCTGGCCTCGTTCTACAGCACCTGCGCGCGGCTGGCAGGGCGCATGAGGCGGGCGGGCTTGGCTCGGGCGCGGCGTCACCGAGCAGGCGTTGGTCTGTTCCGCATGGCCGCATGATATGTCCCTTGCCATGAACTTTACTACGGTGCTTTTGCAGAAGGCCGTACCTACTGCACTGAAGCCCATGTATACATAGGCATATTGCGCTTAAATTCGGATCAGGAAGCGCGCACTGCCTGACCATGTGTACTGACAGCTTGTTGCGACTGTGCGGCAATGGCGCTGTGCTGACGGGTCACCTTGGGGCGCTCCAGCACTCGGTTCGGGGCGAGGTCTGGATGCGTCCCGCCACGCAAGACAACACCTGCAGAGCGCGTGCAGCCGTTCCTCTGCCCCATCCTGTGAGCAGGCCCGACGCGACACAGCAGGCATGCAGTGGCACATGCACGAACAGGCTAAGTGCATGCACTAACTGCATCTCGTCGGCTGCTCGACTCACAACTGCCTAAACATAGACCTATGCGTGATCTGACTTGGTAGATGTTGGAAAGTAAGGATTTAGGGTGGCATCAGCCGTGCCGCACCCTCATTCTGCCAGGTGACCAGGTCGCGGCTGGAGTAGCAGGACACGCCGATGATGTCCACGCGCGCCGGCGAGCCGCTGCCGCGCGCACGCCAAACGTGATCGGCGCGTGAGCTGCAGCCTTATGACCCGCCAGCACTTCGAGCCACTGCGCTGCTCTGTAGTCTGCAGGCCGGCGTGGTGCCAGGCGGTGCGCAGGCAGACCAAGGAGGGCCTGCGGGAGGGTGCGGACCTGAGGGAGAAGGCGGTGTAGGTCGGGCCGTCCTTGTTCTCCCCATACCAGTAGAACACGCCCTCGTGGAAGAGGATGCCCCCGCCGTGCGCCTGGATCAGGTCCCCGTTCGTGTCCCGGAACTTCTCCCCGGGCCGGAAGTCTGCGCGCCCCGGCAGCTGGCCCGCTGGTGCGCTAATTCAGGTCGGAGTGCATGGGCTGCGGTGGCGAGCGAGTGAGCAAACACGGCACTGCACCAGTTCCAATCAAGGCGGTGGCCTCACAGGTGTTCGGCGCGAGCGATCTCAGCGCGGCCCTGCTGCCAGGGAGCGTGTCTCTCCTGTGGTCCACCAGTAGCGCCCTCCGCAGTGTCCACAGGCTGGATGCGGCACTGAACACTGCCAGACACACCAGCAACAGGCTCCTGGAGGTCAGCCGCGGCGCGGTGACGGGCCCGCTGCGCCCGGGCTTGCGCTGGCGCAGCATCCCAGGCCGCCTGCCCCAGCTCGCAGCGCCCGCGCCGGGGCGGCAGGGCCGTGCCGCTACATCTGGGCGCTGGCGCTCACCGCGAGCTTGATGGACGCACCATCAAGGCACAGGGGCGCCAGCAAGTGCACGGAGCTGCCCCCTGCTGCAAGAGCTGTCCACCAACAGTGCAAGCAGGTAACAGCACAGTTAAGCCGTGAGAGAACAGATTACTTATGCAAGTTCCAGCTGGAAGTGTTGTCACGCCTTGATTGCTTGCAGTGTGTGCTGCTGAGATCTCAGGCTCTGTCTCCTCTGCGCTGCTATCAGTCTGTGAGAGCGAGACAAGGAGCTCACAAAGAGAGTTTCCGAAAGTATGGCCAAGTAGGCTCGCAGCCCCGAGTCCATACCCAGCAAGACTGCTATGCGACCTCGACAAGCAACAAGCCATTTCACAGTGGTGGCTGCCCTGGCTGCCATACGGTAAGCAAAGGACGTAGCTGCTGGCTGGCAGCAAAGCGCGTGTGCCCCGCTGTGAACTTCTTTGCTGATGTCCCAGCGTACCAACGTGCTGACCGCCTACCGCGAGCTGGTCAGCCTCATCCACCGCCTGGCACCCGAACGGGTGCAGCCTGCGCTCCAAGAGGCCCGCGCAGCCGTGCGCGCCAACCGCGCGGAGGCTGATGCGCTCAAGGCGCGTGACCCACCTCGACGCACAGTGTAGAATTACGTTAAGTCAGCATGGCTTCTTAGTGTTATGATATAACGGGGTTTTAAAGAGATCTGCAAGGGTGGCACCGCCACCATCACTTCTTATCAAGTGCAAAGGTTGAGCGCAAATACTGAGCGCCGGGCAGTTAGAGACCCCGTGCTCTGGGCGCGCGCGGTCCAGGCATCGGACTACCTGAAGGAGCTGTACGCGCGGATCAGTTTCCTGCGGATGACCACGCCGCGGCTGCCGCGCGACCGGCACTTCCGCGGCGCTGGCACATTCATAGTGCGTGATGGCGCTCTCGTGCCTGGCGAGGCGCGGAAGGAGAGCAGGTGCAGGCCGCGCCAGCACACATAGTTTGTAACGTGCTTGCCAGCAGTGGAGATTGCGCTTGTGAGTTGCCACAGGCTCGGGGTGGGTTCAGCGCGTGGCGCACTCTTGCTTGTCACCCCAGTAAGCAAGCGACTTCGTCCCATTTATACAGCACACTAGGAGTTGCACAGTGTGTTTGCGCTCAGCCAAGTTCTGGCAGGCCTCGACACATGCGCTGTAGCCTGGTCTGAGTGTGCCGGCCCGCGTAGGTTGGGGGATGGGAAGATCAGCATGGACGAGGGCTACAGGAAGCACCGTGAGCTGCTAAAACGGCAGCACTTTGGTCGCGAGCCGCCCACGAGACGTTCCATGTTTTAGTTTTTTGCACGTGCAACTACAGTTGAACTGGGCGTGTTTGCGCCCGCTTCCCACCGGTTGCAGCGGGTGCAGCTGTCATAGCTCGAAAGCCATGTTGGAGTCTGGTGAGGTGTAGTCTGGTGAAGTGTATGCACAGCAACGTTTTCCAGCAAAAACGTCTGGCTGAGCAGAGCTTGTAGAAACAGCTTCAACTGCTGGTGGCGCAGACTGTTGCAGGTACATGTGAGGAAGTCCAGTAATGTATGAACGGCAGCTATTTACATTTTTTTCACAGTTGTTACATCCCGCACGTGCCCATGGTGTGGCTTAGGCACAGTGCCTAAATTTGTAGCATAACCATGATAACCGGTACAGCTGGGAGCAAGGCTGATGTACAACACTGTATCAGCTATGGCGCGATGAGTTCGGGCCAAGCACTTCTCTATATGGTCACTGTTTTATAGTCAGAGACTGCAACTCGGCGGATTTGGGGTCTAGAAAGTCAGCACTGCAGTCAGCACTGCAGCTGCTCCCGCGGGCAAAAGCGTCTCGCCATGCTCACATGTGCACAGCAGCGGCCCTGATAATTCGATGAATACAAACCGACACTAGCTCCTGCAGCCCTGGTCAGTGCAGGAACAGAGCAGGGCGCACTTGCTGCTGCATACAGGATCACAGCAGGGCCTCTTGCTGCTGTATGCAGCCTATGTGCACTTGAAAGGCGCACTGAAGCAACCGCTGAAGTCAACATCCAGATGGCGTTAAAGAAAACCATGCGGCCACCGCATGGCTGCCTGCTGTTCAGCAGGAATTGCTGCTAACAGCCGCACCGCGCGCGCAAGAGCGGGCAGAGCCTGCGGGGCGCTCAGTTGAGGCTGGTGCCATGCTCATACGACATGGCCTTCAGGTTGGCGTACCTGTCGCCCACAACCTGCGCGCGACACCCTCCAGCAGTTTGCAGGCTTCGGGCGGGAGGGATGCTACGGAGATGCCTGCCTGACCCAGCGCAGACCTACCCCAAGGATGCATCTAATACGAAGTTGAAGACAAAGCATGCCAGCAGATCGGCGTTGATATGCGCTACTAAGCCGACTTGAATATTAGTTGTCTTGCTGTGAATGCAGACTACTGTAGCAAACGTACATTTCATTGTATAGCACCGGCATGAAGGAGGGCCAAGTCACGTATACGCACGCAAACCAGGCCCAGGCATCACGCCATGCGCAGCACCCCACAAGGCTGCTGCCGCGGGTCACAGTCAGGCGGGCGCGCGCCTCATGCGCGGGCACGGCGGCCTCCAGCTCCGCCATGTCGGCGGCGGACAGCCGCAGCGTCGCCGCGCCCACATTCTCCTCCAGGTACTTGACGCTCTTGGTGCCCGGGATGGGGATGACGTCCTCGCCGCGCGCCTGCGCGGTGTGCGCGGGCAGCCTCGCCCCAGCGCGCTCTGACAGCCATGGCGGGTAATCGGCTCTCGGCGCTCGGCGGCTCCAGTGCGCGCTAACAGACTATCTTATTACTTTGGTACTGCTGCCCCATGCATGCCGCCCTATCCCACCGTGTAGATGCGCAGTCGCACAGGGCATGCGCTGCTGCTGCTGACTATGCCAGGTGCGAAACAAGTCTCGCTATCATGACCACAGCTGTGTCACACTCGCACTTGGGCACTGTCCATTGGCAGACACCCTATTGCGCACCTGGACCCAGGCGAGCGCGAGCTGCCCCGGGGTGCAGCCCTTCTTGTCCGCGATCGCGACGACCCGCTTTACCAGCAGCATGTTCTGGTACCCCGCAACACCGCCGCCATCAGCTGGGCTCACATTCGACGCAACTCCAACGACAGGTCGGAGTGCCCCTGACAGACGCACTTAGTGACCAAACAGTTCTTCCTGTTTGTCCGAAGGCGCTTTGCGCACCAACAAGCATGACATGCACTGTCAACCCAGCTGCTAACCTGACACTCCTCCACAATCCTCAAGCCTTTCGTGGGACACGCGCGTGATGTCCAGCACATCGTGCCCCAGGTTGAGGACAAGGCGCGCGGCATGCAGCAGACCACCCCTCCCCCACCGCGTCCTGCACCATGTCAGCCCGAGACTCCCGCCATGCGCGCGCGCGCCTTCTCGGCGTTCTCGCCCTGGAACCAGGGCAGCTGGCGCCGGAAGTCCTTGTCGTCCAGGCTCTCCACCGACAGCTTCCCCGTCAGCATCCCGCGGCCCAGCGGGCTGCGCGCGCGCGCTCCCCTCGGCGCGCGCAGGCACGCGCGCACGCATGCTCCCGCTCAGCCAGCAGGCTCTCACTCCACGAGCGGCACGAGCCGTGGCAGTGTCGCACGCGACGAGGCTCGCTGCTCGCGATGCTCCACTGCTCACAACTGCTTCACTCTCTGATGCCACCAGACCCCTGGCCAGTGCGAGGCTGGGTCTCGGCTGGGCCTCCTAACCCGCGCGCGCGCCTGTACGCCAGGAAGCCGATGCCGAGCTCGCGGCAGACCGGGACCAGGTCCTTCTCGCACCCGCGCGTGAACAGGCTCCACTCCCTGGCGCGCGCGCGCGCGAGCCCCGCATGAGGGCAGGCGCGGCTACAGCAGCGCGTCCGGGCAGGCCGCGTGCAGGACCGGACATGGCTCGAGCTGGCACCCTGTGTCCCCAGCTGCACCCGCCGCGGGTGGCCCGTCAAACCGAGCGGAGGCTCCGGCCGCATGTCCCCGGCACGCGCGCCGCACGGCAACGCTGCGCCGTGGGTGTTGCATGGAGCGTGCTCAGGCGCCCCGGGCCGCGGCGGCGCACATCTCCACCAGCGTGATGGGGTGGATCGCGTGCGCGCGGCGCACGTCGGCCGGCGCGACCTCCGACAGCCCCAGGTACTTCACCTTGCCCTCGTCCACCATCGCCTGCGCGGCCGCGCCGCGTCAGGCCCGGCCGGGCTCCTGTCGCGCACTGCAAACGACCCACATGTTGATGCAGAGCATGTGCCGCACACGGACAGTGCAGAAGCTGACACGGCACTCCTGACAATGGTCCCACTGCACTCTCCATTCCATGACATGGCATGGCCGGCAGCCGGCTGTGCTCGCGCGAGGCGCCCGTGCATGCGCGCCTTCATGCCCTGCATGACCTCCTCGAGCGGCGTGTTGGACTGGGAGCCGTGCGCGCGGAGGATGAGGATGTCGATGTAGTCGGTCTGAAGGAGCAGGCCATGCGGTTTCAGCACGGTCAGGAAAGACTGAAGGCAGTGTGCTGGCACACACACTAGCTGATGCTGACTATGCTGACGCATTACACAAGGGAGAAGATATTGGTAGCCGCCGTGCAGCAGCAAGTGCCAGGCAAGGATGTCGGGCGAGATGCAGCAGAAGGTAGCCATTAGAACCGCCAAGCAACAGCATTCCGTTCAACAAAAGGCTCGCGGCACATGCACATGCAAAGTCCACAGCAGCGCAGCCCTCAGAAGAACGAGAACTGGAGCAGCACAGGGAGCCGGGCAGCTGCGCCGGCACCAAGGCGGGCATGCAATAAATGCAGCACGGGCAGAGGCGGCGCGCCGCGCCTGCAGCTGCTTCAGCGACTCCTCCACGGCGGCGCGGCACGTCTTGGGGCTGGTGTCGATCGGCTGAAACTTCTGGTCCTTGTGCATTACGCCCCACTTGCTTGTAATGGCGTACTTTTCGCGCGGCACGCCCTTGAATGCCTTGCCTGGTACACACTCACAGCATCAGTGCGCGACAGCTCAGTGCATGTGGTGCTAACGCGCTGCAAGCTATGCTGCTGAGGAGCAGCGCCGCCAGCGGGCCCTGATAGAGATTCACAGAACGACAGTTCTGCATATTAGAAGCCCACAGCACTTGTTAATGGGCCTCACCAATCAAGATCTGGTTGGTGTAGGGCCCATAGAAGTACTGCGGCGCACACCCGCCAGTAAGAGACAGGGGTCAAGTCCCCACAACTGTGGAATACGTACCAAGGAACATATGGCTTTTCCTTCTTGCACGGGCAACTCCTAGCACACACATGAGCTTCTGGTGAAAGCCTTCTCAGCTTGTAAACACCTGCTGCAAACTCTGCGCTGCTTGGCTCTGTCTCAGCAAGTAACTTGGACAGAAAAAGTCATTTCACAGCAGCACACGACTTTAAAAGGCTCGTCTGTCCTTCTGGTAATCTGCAAGCCCAGGCTCTGACTGTGATGAGAGTTCACCATACATTTCTGTTCACCGTACAATTCCTTTACGCCTGCTCACACCTGGTACAGGTGCGCACCGCGGTGTTGAAAGTAGTGACGCCCAGCTTGAGCGCCTTCCGCAGCACCTCGATGCCTTGCTCCTCAGGGATGTCAGAGTCGAAGAAGCCGGTGAGGCCCATGCACCTGTCCATGTTCTCACATAACCCTTCAGTCATCAGTCAGCAAAAGGCGTGTGTGCACGCAATAGCGGCCCACAGTGGGTCGCACCCGAAGCCTTGAGCGCTACTCGTGAACCCGGTTTGCAGCTTCCGATGGGGCATTGCGCTGGCCATGTCTGCGGATTGTAGCCTTTTTAAGGCCTTGCAGGCTCAGAGCGAGAAGCTGTGCCTGCGACTGGGTGGAAGCAGGGAGCTCACGGCTACTTGAAAAATGTATGTGATGTCAGTAGCTGAGTCAAATGAAAGGAAAAATTGGGTATAACCTTGACACTGACCCTGCCAGCGGTGTGAGTTCTTAGTGTGGTCGCTCACATCCCAAATGTGAGCTGTAAGGAAGCAGGCATAGGGAAGACATAAGAAAATGCCTCAACAAGTGTGTACATATCTTCAGTTGATAAAGGTCGCCTTGCTTCCAGCCTCTCATACATATTCATTACTCTGCGCAGGCCCCGCTCGGATGAGCGTCCAACTTTTGTACCCCTACATTATAATCTCATGCCGTCACACATACAACAGGCAACATCATGCACGTCCTGCATTGCAAGGCCGTAACACGGCTTCATACTGTAGTACAGCCAATAGATAAGGATATCTACACCTAACACTTTGCATGAGCTGGCACACAGATCATCGTATATTGGTGGGCAAGCTCATTCGATACCACTCAGACCTCAGCATGCACAATCAACCTCCTTCCTGATTTGCGTAGAAAAGCAGCACTGCATTATCTACAAGTACTTGCATGGTCGTCGCACTGCACTCTAATCCTACAGTATCGTGAAAAGTAGTGCGCAAAAGTTGTGCGCTAAAACATGGTTCACAAGCTCCAATATGTCCCAGGTGATACGAGTGACTGTGGCAAAGTACGCTCTCAGCATGGACTTGTGGAAACAAACAGCCATGGTCACAAAACATGTGTGCTTGGACGCGTTTGGCAGACATCAAAGACTCTGAAAGTAAATGTAGCGGCATGCGCATTGCACATCCTCACCTCTGCATTGCGCAGGTGCATGCATGGCACTGCAGGACATGATAGCATGTATGTAGCCTGGAGTGCAGCCACGGCCTCCTGTGCTATCACATGCTGGCCATGCTGCTGAGCGACGCGTCCGAGGCGGGCCGCGGCGGCGTCGCGCTGCGTCGCAGGCGCAGGTGCCCGAAGCGCGCGGCGCCCGGCGACGACCCCGAGAAGACCTGCGCGCCGGGCCCCTGCCAGCTCAACAGGCAGCCCAGGTGACGCTCGCCCGCCTGCAGCTGGCCCTCGCAGGCGGCAGGCACTTGCGGAGGGGCGGGTACGTGCAAGTAAGCGCGGGCGGGCCGGTGCGGGCAGGTGCGCGCGGGCGCATGCGGGCAGGTGCGTGCGGAGGAGCAGGTGTGTGCGCGGTCACAACCGAGCTGCACTGCTTCAGAGGCGCCACAGGAACCTCCTGCGCGTCAACCACGGCCGGGCGGAGGAGGTAGGGCAGGGTAAGGGCAGAGGTAGGGAGCGCGCGCGCGCCTGCGCGCTGTACCCGCCCGTGCCCTCCGCGTACGCGGCCACCACGCGCGCGAGCGCGGCCTCGCCATCCCGCCCCGCCCGGCCCAGGACCACCACCGTGCCTGCCGGCCGCGCGCGGCGCTGTGCGGCCGGGTGCAGCAGGGTATGCCCGCGTCCCCAGCCTGCTCGGGGCGCGCGGACATGACCGACGCGCACCGCTCCCTGCATGGCCGCCCGCTCGGCAGCCGCAGGGCCTGAATGCGGGGATCACTGCCCGCCGACCTCCGCACACGCTCTTTTACCTGATGACTCTAGCCAGTCATGGAGAGCCTGCCAGCTGTCAGGGGCGGCTGCTGCTGCTCGCGCTGGTACGCCTCGCCCAGCGAGGTGCAGTCCTCAGACAATGCATTCGCGATGACCTCGCCCACCGTCGCGGGCTGGGCAAGCGCCACGCAGGTCTGGATGTCTTTGGCCAGGCCGCTCATGAAGCCGAGCTTGCATTCCTCGTCGCAGTTGCTGGTGGCGAGGAACGTCAGCTCCTTCAACGTTGTTAGATACTCTGCCACCGTATTCGTCTGCGCCAGGTGCGCCAGGCGGGTGCGCGCCGCCGGCCTCGTCGGGCGGCGCAAAGCCGCCTGGCGCACGGGGCGCAGACGAGTACCATGGCCGAGTACGTAACTACAGTCAAGGAGCTGACGGCCCTCGCCACCAGCAACAGCGAAAAGGTACTCGAGATCAAGATCATGAGCGGACTGGCCAAGGACATCCAGACCTTCGTGGCGCTCGCCCAGCTTGTGACGGTGAACAGGGCCATTGCGAACAAGCTGCCGCAAGGGCGGTCCGCATCCCGGAGCAAGCGACCCAGCATACAGATCGGTGTGAAAAGCATCCCGCCCACCAGCAGGCGCTTAACGTGCAGTGCAGCGCGCCGTGCGGTGGCTGCTCAGCAAGCAACAACAGTGCAGCCCAGCATGACACGGCTACAGACATGCAAGTAGCAGCTCCAGCCTGGACCCGCAGGCGGCGAGGTCGGCACTCCTTAGCGGCGGCTCCCCGCCCAGCCACCAAGCGGCCGTCCTTGCTGGCACGGCATGCGAAGCCCCAGACCCGCCGCCGGCCATCTTGGCGCCGTACATTACTAGTTCCTTGCCATGCAATGACCTGTATGGTCGTTCCAACACGGCATGCGCACCCCCGGACCCGCCGCCGGTGATCTTGGCGCCGTACAGCGGCGGCTCGTCGCCGGCGGCGCGCGCGGCGGCAGCCTCGGCGCGCACCAGCGCGACCAGGCGGTCGGTGCCCTCGCTGCCCAGCCCGCAGCGCCCGTAGCTGGCGTGGCTCTGCCGCCGGCCGGCCGCACGTCGGCGCCACGCAGGACGCAACAGCTGTAGGCTTAGGGTAAGGTCGGCGCCACATGGGACACAACAGTAGCAGGGATAGGGTGCTACTTGGCGCCATATAAAACACGACAGCGGTGCTCATCCGGGCGCCCACGAGTGCCGATCTCACCGCCCGGCAGGTTTGCAGACAGCAACCGAAAGCGCACCTGGGCGCTTGCTGGCAGGCGCTGGGGAGGCCGGCGGCAGCGACGGTCGGGTACGCAAGCTTATCTGAGGGAGGTCTGTGACAGCCTGAAAGCCTCATGGCCCATTTTGCCCATGCCAGGCGGCACCAGGCGGCGCGCGCGCGCGCGGTTGGCAGAGTGCTACCCTACTCTGACCCTAAATCGAGCGCGTGCCTGGAACATGAGCTCGCCCAGCAGCGCCAGCTGCTCGCCGGCGTCGGGCCCCGGGCCGGCGGCGAGCAGGCGGCGGAAATGGCGCACACGCCAGTTCTCGTAGATGGGGTGCGCGGTCGCCAGGCGCACCGGGTAGCTGGTGCCCTCACGCACCTGCGCCGGCGCGCGCGTCGAGGGAAGGGTCACGGTCGGACGAGCTACAGCTGGGACAGGGCCACAGGCGACAGGGCCACGAGCCCAGCTCAACGGATCCTGACATGGGAGTCTTGTATATGCGCATGGCCAGCATCCCAAGGCACAATCAGGCACATTTGCTGCGCAGAGACAGGGCTGATGCGGTTGTTGGGTGACTATGTGGTGGCAGGAGGCCAGCAGGGTGCCTGCCCGCCGGCAGCTGTCTAGCAGCCCAGGCAGGGCTGGCAGGCGCGGCCCGGCGCGCGATCTGCAGGACAGCATGCGGGCGCGCTCAGCATGCATCGAGCCAGGCGCGCCTGCGTGGCGGCGTCCCAGTGGCGCCCGTACGCGGCGGTGAAGTCGCGCCCGGTCATTGCCTCGGGCAGCGCCTCTTCGTACAGCTGCGCGAGCTCGCTCGGCGCAATGTTGGCCAGGTAGCCGCCGCCTGCAGCAAACCTGTATTTACTACTACCCTAGCCTACCTTACATCAGTGCCGCTGCAGTGGCGCGGTGCTTGTTTACCGCCCGGTTGGACATCAATAACTGACAGCATACCAGCTACATTGTCAACCGCCACGGCCGACGGGGGGCCGCTGGCGGGACGCGGCGCAGGCAGCCCCGCGCGGCCAGGCCGCGGCGCCGCCGCTGCCGCAGCGCGGAGCGGGCGCGCGCAAGGGCGGGCGCGCGCCCAGGGCCGGCGGGTCGGCCGGCTCGGCGGCCGGCGGGCGGCCGGCGGCGGGCGGGCAGAGGCTGCCCTGCGCGGCCAGGCGCGCGGCCGCGCCGGACAAGATGCGCAGGCCCATGAAAGCGGCGCCGCGCACAGTGCCGTAGTCCAGGCCGCCAACACTGCGCGGCGCCCTAGCTAGGGTCAGGAGGCAGTCATGCTTGCATGGTGCTGAGCCAGGCAGGCTCAGGCAGCGCAGCGGCCAGGCATGCCGGGCGTCGCCTGCCGTGCCATGGACTCGTTTGCGCGGCCGCCAGCGCAGAAGCCGGGCATCGCGCGTGCGAGGTCTGTGCTGGACCTTGAGGGCAAGCTACAAGCGCATGCCCTGAGCGCTGGGAAATCGCCCATAAGCAACCATGACAGGCGAAAGGAGTGGAGCGCAAGGTGCAACTATGTCAGGGTTTTGCTGAGCGCGGCAGGCCGGGCCAGCGCGCGCCTGTGGCGGATGCCGGAGTCGACGCCCCACAGGCGCAGGTGCGGCGGCAGCGCGACCGGCGGCAGCGGCTCCGCCGGCTGGCAGCGCAGCGCCATCAGCGACCCGGCCTCCCCGAGCGCGCTCGCCATCTGCGCGCGCGCGGGCCTCGGGCGCCGGCGCGCGTACGCGCAGCGCCAGCAGGGCCCGCGCTGGCACATGCGGCAGGACAGCAGAGCGCCTGCGAGTGCTCGGAGCAGGTGCGCAGCGCAGGCGCAGGGTTTGTGAGGGTATGCCAGGCAGGGTGCGGGGCGGCGCGCCTGGTCCATGACGCCGCAGGGCGCGCCCACCACATGGTTCTCCACCTGCGCATCGGGCGCGTCACCCCGCGCCCTGGCCCAGGCTCCTCAGAGCGCGGGCCCTGTCTCTGCATGCGGCGTCCCGCTTCTGCGCTCGTAACCAATTGCACCAGGCCGCAGCCGAGCTGGCTTCAGCGGGCTGGACATGAGCTGATAAGCGGGCAGCGGCACCGAGAGCCTCTAAGCAGCCTTGGGCATGCATGCAAAATATGAGGGCAAGAGCTCCGCATGAAGCGGCCTACAGTCTCGGGCAGGAGGGCATGAGGTCGCTGCCGATGCGCGCCTTCTGGCAGAGCATGGCAAGCTCGCGCCCGGACAGGGCGATGCCGTGCGCGGCCGCCAGCGCCTGCACGCCCGCGCCCGGCCGCCGTCGGCACGCTCCCCAGTTGCATGATATCACAAGTGCGGGGGTCAGCGCTCGTGCCATCACCTGGCCAGCCCTCAGAGCGGCGGGTGGCTGGCTTTGATAAGCCGAGCGTCAACAGGGCCACTGAGTAGAAAAGGTGAGGTGATACAGGTGTTACCAAGAGTGGAGCACGGTAGCACTATGGGTGTTAGTTCAGTAAGTCATTGAGAAAAAAACTTTTGGCATAGGAGTGGCCACAAGTGAGCGTGCCTGCATGACAGCCACCTCGACCGCGGCGCTGCTGGACACGCCCTTGCCCTCCGGCACCGCGCTGTACACGAGCACGGAGAGGCCGTCCGGGAATGCGGCGCCGCGCTCGCGCATCAGCACCACCAGCGCGCCCGCCACGTACGCTGCCCAGCTGCGTGCCCGGGCGCGCGCGTCAGCAAGGTTCAGCAATTGTTATTTTAGGGCGGGTAAGTAGGGTTGCAACCAGCCTGGCGCTCAGCATCGGCCCTGCGCAGCGCGGCTTGCCGTTCACAGCAGCAGCGGCGTCATGAGCGCGCAGAGCAGCTTGGCCTCAGCTCACGCCGCCCCCAGGCGCATCGCCGGCACGCCCGCGGGCGGCTGCCGCATGATCTGCCGGCCCGTCGGGCGCGCGCTGGCCCATGCTGGTGTGCGACACGGCCGCAGCCTGGCCGGAACGACGTCGCCGGCGTCATGGCGCTGGCAGGATCGGCTGACCACCACGCGCGGCTCGTGCGCGCCTGTGCGCCGGGTCGGCGCGGAAGTACGCCCGCGCGTCCTCGTACGCAATCGGCCCCCCGTCCAGCGCGAGCAGCTCCGGCAGGTCCATGTCGAATGCGGGGCCGCGGTTGGCGCGGTCGGCGCCGAACGACACCACGCGCAGCGCCGGCTGCGGGCCACCTTTGCGCTCCTGGGGCGCGCGAGCGTGATATGGTAGAGTAGGGTAGGGTAAGGGTGAACTCAGGGAGTATACCTCGTCTCCGTGCTCAGCTGAACCGGCCCTGGCGAAGCTCTGCTTACAATTTGGCGGGCCAGTGCTGAGCAAAGCAAAGAACCCAGCTCAAACCCGTGCACGATTTTCCACTGATGGGGCCTCACCCGGCGCTTGCGCAGGCCCTCCGGCGTACCTGGCGGGCAGTCATGTGGCGCCACAGGCGCTGCTTGGGCAGCGGGTGGCGCTGCACGGCGACGTGGCAGGCCTCCGCGAGCGGCAGCTGCAGCACCAGCGAGCCCGAGTAGTCTGCAATGCCGCCCATGACGTCCAGGCGCCCCGGCGCGCGCGTGACGATCACGTCGTCCTGCGCGCGGCCGACCTTTGCTCTGCGCTTATAAGTCACGAAACCCAGCTCATGTTACGGCTCTCCCATATATATTTGTATGAGCGCCACATGCGTGCTGTTCCAACATTGATGCTAGCTATGCAGAATCTTATACTTCAAACCCACTTGACCCTCAACTTGCCGATCATGGGAGTCTGCTGCTGCCACCCTGAGGCAAGCGAGCCGCCCCGAGCCACTGCAGCTCTGCCTCCTGTGCACCAGCTCCTGATTGCACACGGCGCTCTGGCCGCCCGTACAGGAGCTTGGCGCGTGGATCACAAGGACAGTGTGGACGCTCGCTGGGGCCCCGGCGCGCCTCCCAACGGAACAGCCCGCGCGCGGCGCGCAGCTCGGGCACCTCGGCGGCCGGCGCGGCGCCGTCCGCGGGCCGCGGCTCGTCCAGCAGCGCCAGCGTGTGCAGGAATTCTACCTGCACAGGGTCCGGGTGGGCGCAGGTCTCAGCAGGGACACAACGATGGCCCACAGCCCTTCAACCGTGGGCCAATTGCGCAGGACGGAGCGCAGAAGGGGCGTGATGCGGAGGCACTCACATGCACTCTTCAGCGGGCATGGCATACATGCTGGAAGCACACGCGTGGGTAGTGCAGGAGGCCGCAATTGCCATCATCTTTTAATGCATTAACGGATTGGGGTAGCATGGCTTTAGCGCTGACGGCTTCTGGGGCCTCCAGCTGCCATCGCACCACGGGAGTCCCCCAGATCGCTGTGTACAAATTGACCCAGAACGTCAGGCTGCCCGGGCACTGTTGGTCTGTTCAACCAGCGCAGGCGCGCGGAGCCGCGACGGGCGGGCCGCGCCACGCAAGCCACTCCAGCAGGCGCAGGCACGCGAGCGCAAGCAGCAGCACCGTGTGCGAGGGCGCCTTTGCTTGATGCCCTTGCAGAGATACTGACGCAAAATGCGAGCAGCCCGCCCCTGTCCCTGCCAGCCAGTCCGCCGTGTCGGGCGGACGCGCACTGAGTCGCGGCAGACGGGCAGCGCCTCGCCGCCCTCCAGCAGGCGCCAGTGCTGCAGCTGCAGCGGCGCCGCGCCGCGCGGCGTGCCCTCCGGCGACGCCGCGCGGCCGCCAGCGCCCTCCGCGCCCGACGCCGAGCGCTGGCTGAGCTCGGCCAGGTCGCGCGCGAGCTCCGACGGCTGCGGCGCCGCGCTGGGCGGCAGCCCGCGCGTGTACCTGGCAGGGCGCCGGTGCAGAGGCTGAGGAGTATAAATAAGTTTAGGGTTACTTTCGCCGGGTAGGGCTGCTTCGCCGGCTGAGCAGCGCGCCGGATGCTCTGAGACCGCCACTACTTCGTCGCTGCACTGGGCTGCATGGGAGGCCGTCCCGCCCATGGCCTCGTGGGACTGGCAGAGTGCAAGCGTACTTGCACAGGAGCCTTGCCACACAGGGTCCGGCAGAGTGCCAGCTCCGTCCGTGCGGGTGGCGCACCAGTCGGGGACCTCCACCTTATCACGCTCATTGTGCCGATGCATCATGTACCTGCCGGAGCGCGCCGCGCAGTCACTCATGCCAACATCACGCCGCGTAGGTCCTACAAAGAAGAGTGCAACTGGAAGCTTTCCCAGCAACGATGTTCTAAACCGCTTTGTACACACGCACACATCCGTATCTGCTGCAGCGTGCAGACTCATGCATGCATGGCTCCAAGCTGGCACTACCATGGTGTGATCGCACAGCGGACAGAGCAGGATTTTGCTTTTGACAACCCCATTCCAGGCCGGGCACAGTGTCAGCAGGGTCGTGTACGCACCCCCACACAATTGCGTCGCGCAGGCGCACAGACCCTGCGCGTGCGGGCTGCCCCGGCCGCCGGGCGGCGCCGTTGGTGCCCGCGGCGCCGCCGCGCGGCGTGCTCGGCGCGGACTCTGCGGGCGGGCCCGCGCGCGCGGCGGCGACCTCCTCGAGGCGCTGCGCGACAACCTCGCCGCCATTTGTTGCGCACCTGCCGCGCACCCCGGAGCTATGTGGCGCATGCGGCAAGGTGCGCTCCAGGATGGTTGGACAGAGGAGCCGCACTCCCAATCGCGCTCGGGCCTGCCCACTGGGAAGGCCGCAGCGCGGGCGCGGCCGGGGCTGGGGCGGGCGCGCGCGGGTAGCGGAAGCGGAGCGTGGCCGCGTGCAGCAGGAAGGGCGCCCAGGTGCCCTCCAGGAAGTCGCGGCGCCGGATCTCCACGCCTGCAGGGCGCGCGCGCGCTGAGCCGCGTTTCACTGTGCATCCCATCACACACTTGCTTTGCGGCATGTGCTGTCGGCGCAATCTGCGGCATGGCGAGCCAACCCGGGGGGTCAACCGTTGGGCCAAGGAGGAGTAGGTGCAGGCGAACAAGCCAACTTCCGAATTTGTGACACAAAATGGTGAACCAGCATCCAATGTGACATGTCTGTGAGTGCGCTGACATGCGCTAACGTATCCACAACACACGACAAGCTCGTGCCGCACCGCCGCCATGCAGCTGCAGCAGGCGCCGCAGGAAGGGCTCCTCGTTGAAGTAGTCGCGCCGCAGGAACACCATGGGCGTGCCGGCGCACAGGCACTCCGACACGCTGCCATACCTGCCGCCCGGCCAGCGCTGCATGTGAGCGTGGGGCAGCCCACGCACGGTAGCGCTGCATGCAATGCATGCAAGCCAAGCTAAAAGATAAAGCGCTTTCCGCTGCCTGGCAGACATGCATCATCCGCATCTTGTCTTCCCAGGGTTTGATACCCTCACGTGTACTTGCGACCTGGCTCGTAAGGTAAACACCTCATGCGAGCAGACATCTAATACAGCCGTGCATCTGAGGCGCGCAAGTGTTACCAGGCCTTGCGCATTGGAGGTGCTCATGGGCACCGTATATGCGGAGAGCGCACCCGATCTTGCCAATCATGCATGTGCTTGCAGCGATCTGCGCCGTGCAAAAAGCATTGCATTACTGCCGTGTGAGGTGATCATGTATTAGAGTGTGCTGCAAGGTACCGGGATGCAGGGTGTGCAGATATGACTTGCTCCGATGTGGCCCTGGTTGTGCATGTATGTGCACATCCGGGAAGGGTATTCATCAGGCACGGTGCGCCACCGTGCATGTTTGATGCAGCCGCCGCGCGTGCTTGTGCGCGCAAAGACGCTCTTCCAACAAAAGTGTACACGCACACCTAGTGCCGCCCGCACACGCGCGCAGCCCATGGGCGCGCGGGCGCGCGCCAGGTCGGGCGTGTACGCGTCGGCCGGCGCGAGCAGAAAGTTGTGCGGCAGCGGCGCGTCGCCGGGCGGATCGCCGCCCGCGCACACCACGCACGCCCAGCCGGGCGGCAGGCACTCGGCGCGCAGCGCCCAGCGCCCCGGCGGCTGCCCGCCGTACAGGAAGCAGGCCAGGCGCTGCTCGGGCGCCAGGCCCAGGTCGGCGAAGACCTGCGGGTCAGAGCTCCTGTCAAGGCCCATGGTACCAGGCCCCGCACATGGCACCCAATCGGATCTCGATGCCTCCCAGTCAGCGGGTAGCTCCGATAACAACTTTATGATCTTGACACGGCCCGATTGCACAAGTGCGCGCTGCGAGGCGAGGGAAGGCGTTGGCGCTCTCTACTTGACTTCAAGCGGGCATGCCAAGTTGCGCTCGCCAACGCGCGCTCCTGTGCTCCACATCTGTGCATCTCGCTACCCCACATGCAGGAACGAGCACCTGCTCGCGCGTCTTGCGGGGGTGCCGCACGACGAGCGGCACGTCCACGACCTCCCGGAACGCCTGTCCGCCGCTCGGCGTAGCTTTGTCTGACACCAACCTCACTCAGTGCTGCACGCAGCGAGACGCGTGCACCACTGACAGCAGCATACACACACGCTTGCTGCAGTGCGGCTTTGCTTCGTGCAGTCCTACTCATGCAGAAGGCCACTTCCAAGTCGCGCAACAAATACGGCACAGGGTGCTCTGCATGACTGAGGTAGATGCATGGATATGCGCATGCACGCCTAGCAGCCCTGTCAGCTGCCGTGCTTGAGCCGGAGGTTCGGCTCTTTCTCTGGAGGGGGGTTCGGCAGGAGTGTGTTGGCGTGGGGCAGCGGCCAGGCAGGCGGAGCAGCAGGCAAGCCTGGCAGAGCTGTCCGCTGCCGCTTGTGCACTGCTGGACGGGGTAAGGGGGGGGGGAGCGCGCCGGCATCGGACAGTGGCCCGGCAGGCGGAGCAGCAGGTCGGCGCACGCGTAGTCCTCCGCAATCTGCCACACCATGCCGCGGAACTGCGCGTTGCCGCTCATCAGGTACCTGCGCGCGCGTGCGCGCAGACCTTGCAAGGTCGCAGCCTGTCGGTGCGTTGAGCCAACGTACAAAGAAAAGGCTTCTGCGTGTGGTCTGCAGGTCTGCTGAGGTCTGCATGCAAACCCACATGCTGCTGCTGCACAGGACCGTAGGTCCTAACACCCCTAAGAGTATGGTGCCGCCCTGCATTGAGCAATGACAACACTGGGGCATGGCTGCCGCCCCGGGCGCGCGCACTCGCTGTACACGAAGTCCCAGGAGAAGTTGCTGACGCAGACGCACGGCACGCCGGCAGCGGCCGCGGCCGCGCACGCCAGCGGCACCACGTCCGACACGACCAGGTCGGGCTGCAGCGCGGCCAGCCACGCGCGCTCCGTCTCCAGCACCGTCCCGCGCTGCTCGCAGGCCACGCGGTCGTAGCCCTGCATCGACGCTGCAGCGCCGGCCGCGTGCGCCGGTCAGGTCCCAGGCCTGGTGCTGAGCGCCTGCAGGGCGCCGCGCCGCTCGCAGGCCGCGCGGTCGCAGCCCTGCGTCGACGTTTTGGCGCCAGCGGCACACACCGGTTGGGTGCCGTCAGTGAGCGCTGGGGCCCTGCATTAGTCCAAGGCCTTGCTAAGTAGCAGGTGCAGCCAGAGTCGCCCAGGACCGGGGCGCACCCAGCATGTCGACGGAGAAGGCGTCCTTCTGCTTGGCGCCAAAGTCGAGCGAGGCCTTGCGGATGGCCAGCCGGGGCGAGGGCAGCTCGCGCAGGATCATCCGTGCCGGCGCGCCCGTGACAACCACAACTGAGTGTCCCCGGTCCAGCAGTGCGCGGCAAACCTGTATTGGCACAACGGGGCTGAATGCTGCCGGACATCTCGCCAGAGGTGGGGCTGCAGAGGTTGCATAAGCAGCAACTTGCGATTGCACGCGAGCTCTTAGTTGATCTATAATTTTGACTTCCTTTTCTATTTTTTGTTGCATAGGTCAGGAACGTGCTGCTACCCGACTGGGAAAGCAGCGAGATGCTGTGCCGGGGCCTACATTGCTCACGACTGGCACCCATCTTGAAATATTGCTCATTTACATTCCTGCAGGCAAGCGCACAAGCGCTGTGCGGGATCTTCGTGTGGACGAACTGCGCACCTCAATAGTCCTGGTAGCGTGGCCCAAGCCATGCCCGGTCACGTAGTATGCAACCGAAAGCGGGTCACCACTGACGACGCCCATGGTGGCTCCTCTGGCCTCCACAAGTTACCAGCACTAGGTGCTGTGAGGAACCCTCTCCGGCATTGGCTCTCCCTGATTGCCTCAGGGAGAGAGCAGTTCCATTGGAACCTACCCTAATTGCAAGCTATTTGGCTTCAATATAATTCAATAAAAATATCAGGAAGCTATTTGCCTTCACAAGGCCTGGTTTCCATGGCCACATTTGCGTCAGCCAATCGAGCGAGCGCTCTTGGATTGAACGTGAGGTGTTACCAGCAGGCGCTTGTCCCTCGGCAAAGGCATGATGGTCCCGGGAGACGCGCTGCTGGAACACTGGCACCTCCTGTGTCAGCCCCATCAACGTCGTCCTCTTGCAGACAGGTGCGTAGAAGCTCTGTGTACCACGTGCAGCACTTGTACTTGGAAAATGACGTAGCATCAGAGACCAATGCTTGGCTGCAGTACAATGCCGCGCCACACAGTGCTCATTGTGTGCTGGGGGCGACGGGTACACTGAGTATGTGCTGTCACGAGGGACGTAGCACTACTTCAGGAAATACCAGGTGGTATAATAGGGACATGCAGCGACCATATTTGCCCAGGTGGCCTGCCAAGCTTGGAGAAAACGAGCCTGGCAAAGCTCCGTGTACGCGCTGCACAGCAATATGCACACGTAGCAGCTCACGACGCCCGCCCCTGCCCGCACGCAGGTGGCCTGCAACGCAAAGGGCGGGGGCGGGGGCGAGGGCGGGGTGCCCGCGCTGTCGCTGGACGCGCTGGCGCCGCTCACGCGCACGGCCCTCTACCGCACCTGGTTGCAGGGCGCGGTGGTGCTGGTAATCCTGGGCGCGATTGATGCGGGCTTTTCTGGCGACTGGTCGCGCACGGGCGTCCTGACCACCGGCCAGGAGGCGCAGCTGCGCGGCCTGTTGACACTGCTGGGCTTCTTCCACATAGGTGCGGCAACTCTGCCTGACGCACCGCCTGGGCACAAGCACATGCCGTGCCGTGAGCCCTGCAAGCTTGCCCGGAAGTGCTGGCGTTCCTACGCCTTGTCCGAAGATGCACAGGCCCTGGACTTCAGCCAGCACATGCAAAAGCGCATGCACTGCCTGCAGGCCCGCTCCCTTGACCTGCTAGACGTGCAGCGCCTCCGCGCATGCTTGATGCTGTGGTGAGGAAGCAGCTCCGGGGAGCGCTGACCCTCGGCTCCGCCCCGGGTGCAGGGTGCGCGGTCGTGGCAGCAAACGCTGCCAAGGCAAAGGGCCTGAGCTGGGCGCCCGCTACTGCCAAGGTACGCTGCTGTGCTGTTGAGTGATCGTTCAACATTTACCGCATGAGTGAAGCTCGGCATGTTTGAGTGTTCTGACATCACGATGGAATTCAAGGCCTGTTTGTCCCTGCGCAGGTGCTGGCGGTCGGCTTCCTTGCCCTCCTCGAGGTGCTCCTCGCAGAGCCTGGTGAAGCCAAGCAACCATAGTCTCTACACGCTTCAACGCATTTGGCATGAGCCGCATGCAGAGCGACTACCACACTGCTGCCTTGCCTGTGCTATTGCTCAATGCATGCTCATGAGAAAGATTTGAACGCACATGGGCTTTCCGCACTAGCTGCCGTGCCGCTACTGTAAATACAGAACAGGCCTCGCCTCCAGGTGGACGCAATTGCTCCTAGCATTCTTAGGCTAGCAACACATCTGAGCTGGCTACACTGCTCCATTCCCCGACACCCAGATTGACCTAAACCAAACATCACTGGAGAAACCATATAATCGTCACATCCTACCCTACACTGTCCCCAACCTCAGAAAACTCCAATGCCCAGCTCGCGCACGGCCTCGCGCCCCCAGCGGCTGCACAGCATGTGGAAGCACCAGCCGCTGCGGTACCGCCGATCCTCCTGCAGCCGCCTGCGCGCCCCGCAGCCGGCTGGGGCAGCTGGCCCCGAACGCGCGCCGCGGCACGGCAGGCCGCAGGTTGCAGGTATGCTGCCCGGCTGCTGATGTGCGACTGCGTACCATCCAGCACGCTACCGTGAGACCGCTATGCATAGCCCAAGGTCAAGTCACGGTGTTATTTGGGAACTACACTTTGCAAGCATGACATGCAAAACCCCTCTGCCGCACAGCAGTGCAGCAGCAGTCCACCTACATCATTGGAACCGCACCTCAAGTTGGCAAGGTGCGCCTCAACGTCATCCCTATCGGCATCGGCGAGGAACCGCGCGAGGTCCCAGCCGCCGCGCGCGTTGTACATCGACCGCTCGCCGTGCAGCACCTGCCATGCCGTGTGCGGCCGTCGCACAGGGCCACAGGAGGTGCCGTGCAGGGGTGCTAGCTGCCGTGCGCATCGCCCAGGCCCCACCACACTAAGCACCGCCTGCCAGGGCCATGGGCATACCCAAGCAAATAACTGCACCACCATGGCGGCGTCTCTGCTTTGCACGCCGCTCGTGTGTGCACGCTGGCCTCATGCAGCCACCGCCGCGCCACTCGTAAAGTCACAGCCAGGTGTGCTGACTTGAGAGCCAAATCTGAAGGCCTGGAAATGACAGCAGCACTTGGCTGCACTCGGCAACCTGCCAGATGAATTCTTCTTCACGATACACATGGTCGGAGAGACAGACCCGATGACAGCCACATGCAGGCGCGCCTGGTTGGGCCAGAGCACGTCATCCTCCGCATCAGCCACGTCGCCAAGCAGGCCAACGAAGAAATTGCGCCAGGCACCGCGCGCAACGTCCGCGTTGCGCTCAAAGGTCAGGCCCGCGACAGCGCAGAGCGGGCGCAGCGGCGCGCCGAGGCGCGCGACCAGCCCATCCTCCAGCGGGTGGATGCTCTCGTACAGCCTGCGGCCAGGCGCGCGGCCGACCCAATTAGGGTAGGGTTAGATTGCCAATCCAAGTCTGCTTCGGACACGTGGCTTGCGCGAGCTCGAGAGAGCAACCCGGGGTATGCGCAATACGGCAAGTGATACAGCAGTTCAACACACGCGTCTCAGCATTACCGAGACTATTTCTATGTTGAATGGTGCTTACATCATGCTGCTGCCACCAGCACCAGAGCAGCTGACAGGGCATATTACCACTACACATGGACTCCATGAGGCAGCTAAGGGCGGCACCGCGCGAGGCCGCTGGCGCGGTCCTGGTGCACGGCCACCCACAGCGGCATCACGTCGACCTCCGCGCCGTCCACGCTCGCGCGCACGCGCTCTGTGCTGCCAGTTGCGCGGCTTGAGTCCCAGCACAGACGCGGCTGCTCCTGCGTATGCGCACACACTGGCCACGTCACTGTGTGCGGTGGCGGCGCTGCGACCTGGTGGCTGTGAAGAAGATGCCGCTCCCATCCTGCTCGCCCGCACAGGCTCGCGTACGCTGGGCAGCTGCCACCAGCCAAAGGAGCACCGACGCTGGAACCCGCTGCGCCTCTTTTGGCAGCGCAGACACAGCTTCTTCGCATCGCCCCAGAACACCTGCACAGCTATTGGTCTCGGTCGTTGCTGAGCCAGACTGAGACGCCCCGCGCCTCCAAGTGCAGCGCCGTGTAGTTCGTCGCGCCGCTCCAGTCGAAGGCGTGGCTGTCGCCGCGCGCCGCCCAGCGCGGCAGCTGGTTGTACACGAGGTCCAGCGCGTCCTCCGCGTCACTGGCGCCAGCCCCTAGGGTTCCCAGGCCCTCCAGGCCCTGGCTTGCGCCGCCCGCGCCCCGCTCGGCGGCCACCGCGGCCAGTATGCTCTCCACGCTGCGCCCGTAGACGGGCACTGGGCCATACGCGCTGCGCTCCGGCAGCACACTCTCTGCGTGCGGCTGCGCGTATGCCTGGGCGATGGCAGGGTCTGCTGCAGGGCTGCCCGTCGCCACCGCGGGCACCACGCGGTGACCGCGGGCGCCGTGCGCGGGCAGCTTCGCTGGGTCATGTGTTTCTGCCGCAGGCGCGGCCGGCGCAGCAGGGGAGACTGCGCTGAAAGGGGGGCGAGGAGGCAGAGGCGGCGGGCTGGCCTGCCGCTGCGGCGGGGGTGGCGGCGCGTGCGGGCGCCAGGGCCGCGGCGGCCTCCGCGCCTGGGCAGGCCATGGCGGCGCTTCTCGAGCAGGCCTCGGCCCGCTACTGCCAAGCGCGCCGGGCAGCGGCGCGGGCCGCGGAGGCGCTGCTTGAGCGTGTCCAGACCCAACACTAGTCATGTCGCCTGGCGCAGGCTGCTGCGCCACAGCGGGCGCCGCCTCGCACAGGCGCTGCAGCCAGCTCGCGCGCCGCTTCGCGCTTACCGGCGCAGCGCCGTGCACCAAGGCATGCGCCGGGCCGCTCGGCGCCTGGCGCCTGGCAGCCAGCGACTGAGCGGCAGCGTGCGGCGCAGGCGCGTGCGGACTGCTTTGCGCCAGGTGCGCAGCGCTCCGGGGAAGTGCTGCACCTGCAAATCCACCGTCTACCGTTCTGCTCCGCAAGCAGTGAGCGCTTGCAAAGCAAGCACGTGCCGGTGCACAGCGACGGGGTCACCAGCAGATGGTGCGCGCTCCCTTGCGGCCACTGCGTGCGCAGACCTCCTCTGTTTGTGCGTGCTGTTACCAGCCCCACTGGCAATGTGCGCTGCACCAAAGCCTGCGAGCGAGGCTGTCATTGCTGCACGCGGTTGAAAGCCGGTGAGCACTACGAGCTCGGTGCACGCGCTGAGCCTGCCACACCACGCAAACATGCTCGCATGCTGCACTGCTCGCTCCAGGCCCAGCTGTCTGCCTGCCTTCGCCCTCTGCCTTGTCAGGAGGAAAGCCTCGAATACCCTGACCTTACCCAAGAAACCCTGACCAACTCCAAGGAAATGCAAGGCGACACGTCGAGCACAGTCCCAAAAAAAAGCGATAATGATGGCTCAGGCTGGCCGATGCGGGACTGCACAGGTGCAGAGTGTGCCGACGGGCACTGCCTTGCACCACAGCAGTGCTAGTGCGCTCGGCAGGCATGCGTTGGCAGCCGTGCAGCGTCGCAGGCGCGGAGCCGCACCGCAGCATGCAGCAAACGTGGTGGGAGCAGCTGTGCTGGAGAGGCAGGCGCAGAGTGACACGGATGTATTTACACGCCAGGTAGAGCTTATGCTGAGCGCTTGTCCTGCAAAACACAAGAGCAGTGATTTTAGTGTATGAAATAGCATATATAGTACGGTGGGTCGTTGTGTGCACAGCCTGTGACATATTAACAAGTGCCTGAGACGTGTGCTTCGACAGGACTTTGACAACTTCATGCGGGGCTGGGAGTCTCAGCTCGACGAGGTTGCTTACTGGGTCGACGCGAGTGACATAGAGGTGAGTCCCTCGGCTTGGCAGTGAAGCAGGTTGATATTGAGTTGCCCCACCATCTTGACATATAGTCACCCGCCCGCGCTCTGTAACAGACGTGCCTCGCAAACAGGGCACGGTGCCAAAGGAGCTGGAAGGCACGCTGTTGCGCAACGGGCCAGGCCTCTTTGAGATTGGCGGACAGAAAATTAGCCAGCCACTCGACGGCGACGGTCAGGTGTGCGCATGCGCCCACAGTCGGGGCCTTGCTTGTTGAACATACATGCAGTTCGTTAAATTTTTATCGCATCTCCTGGCGGCTGTCATTCAAGATGTGCTTGTTCCCTACAAGCCTGCACGTACGGTGGCGCAAACACTTTACACCACTCATGTACCTGCTGTCAAGAACTTGAAGTTAGTCTCACAGGGGCAGTGCGACCAGTCGCAGGCAGGAGCATGACTCATAAGTGTGACGCGCACCTGCTGTGTGGTGTTTGCAGGTGTCCATGTTCGCCATCAAGGACGGGCGCGTCTTCTTCCGCAACAAGTTTGTGCGCACAGAGGCGCTTATGCGCGAGCAGGAGGCGCAGAAGGTGCGTCAGTGCGTCCCATGTCACGATTTGCATGCACAGTGTACATGCCAGAAGCTCTGCTGGTAGCTCGTGCATGTGCACACTGCGTGTGCAGATGTGTGTCATATTCTGAGAATAATAATAAACTAGAGCAGTCACGGCTTTGGAGGCATGCAGAGCAGCGTGTGATTGCTGGTGACGAGCAGGTCATGAAAGTGGGGATGCATGATGCGGCGCGGCTGCGGCAGATGCTGTTCCGCGGCGCGTTCAGCGTGGGCAACCCGTCCGGCGGCTTCTTCTTCAACCCCTTCGACTTTACTGTCAAGGGCATTGCCAACACCTCGGTCGTCGCGTTCGGCGGCAAGATCCTGGCGCTGTACGAGGTGAGCGCCGCTGGCAGTGCTAGAAGGAACTGCTTGAAAGATGAATATCATCTTGACAGTGTTTTTTGTGCTTGTTTGTGTGCTGCACTGGTGAGCGCTCCACAGCTTCTTGTCATTTTGCATGCAATGTTGTACACAGAGCAACGCCACATGCTCACGTGCGGCTGCGCACGGCGCAGCGCGACCTGCCATACGAGATGGACTCGGAGCTGCGGACTGTTGGCCCGACCGACCTGGGCTGCAGCATCGACACCCCCAAAAAGTGCGAGGCGCACCTTGGAGCAAATCAAGCTCAGGCTTGCACTGTGGATGTCATGTGCTTGCATACGCCGGCAGAGTCGACCCGCGCACGCAGGGCTTTGGCGGGCATCCAGCGTTGTGGCGTGCAGCTGTGGCGCGCCAGTCGTGACCTCATGCTGTGCGCGCGGGCAGGTTCTTCGGCGCGCACCACCGCGTGGAGCTGGACGCCGCAGGCCAGGAGCGCCTGGTCGGCTTCAACTTCTCCGAGGAGCCCACCGGCGCGCTGGTGAACTTCTTCGAGTATGAGCCCGCCGGCTTCCGGCTGCTGAGCAAGGCCACGCATCAGCTGGAGGTGCCCCCCGCGGCGGCCCTGCCGCGCCGCACGCGCACAGGGACAGGGCCGCGGCTTGCGTGTGCACCCGAGTGCTGCCTGCGGTGGATCTTGCACAAGTGCTCTGTCACACCTGGTGAACCGCAAACTGTGTCACACATGGCAGGCTGCGCGTGGTGTGGATCATATGTGTTGGACCGCGCATGCAGTGGATATTGTCAGTATAGGTCGGCGGCGCTGTTGCGCATGCGCCCGCATGCGCATCAAAGGCCCGCGCGCTGGGGTAGTAGGTACCCTACTCTGCCCTATCCGCGCGCAGGGCGCCACCTTCGGCTTCTTCCACGATTTCCTGATAACGGAGAACTACTATGTGCTGCTGGAGAACCCCATCAGCCTGGACTTTGGCAAGCTGCTGACCAAGTACATGCTGGGCCGCGCGTGCCTCGCCGAGTGCCTGACCTACGAGCCCAGCAGGCGCACGCGCGTGCACCTGCTGGCGCGCCCGGGGCGGCCGGGCGCGCCCCCCCAGAAATGCTACGGCTCCCTTGCACCGCATTGGTCGCCCGCATCCGCCAGCCTCCCGCCAGGCGGCGGCCGAGCTTGCTCTGTTGGAGCGTGCCCTGTCCCCGCGCATGGCAGGCCCGTGGGACGCACCCGCAGGGCGCGCCGTCTGGGGTGCGGCGTGCGCGCGCATGCCCTGGTCTTCCAGCCTCCCCAAGCTTTCAGCAGCCCAGCGGCCGCAGAGGCACGCATGGCTTCTACCAGTTGGCTTGGGGAGGGAGCAGGCTGACTCTGCGCGCGCGCCGCCCGGCAGGCGTGCGCGACCTGGTCGCGGAGACCGACCCCTTCTTCAGCTTCCACCACGTCAACGCGTTTGAGGCGCCGGACGGCAAGGTGGTGGTCGACACGTGCGCCATGATGAGCGGCATCGCGTTCGACATCGGCTTCGAGGGCGCCAGCGAGCGCTACTACAGGCAGCCCGCGGGCCGCTCCACGCTCACGCGGCTGGTCGTGGACACCGCCACCCGCCAGGCGCGCCCGTTTTGTCCAAGGTCACGGCCCCGAGGCGCTTCACACAATGGGTGGGCATCAGACATGCGGTGGGTATTCGCTTCGATTAGGGACAGTGGTGGCGCCCTTGTGGGCAGGCGGCACATGTGTTGCGAGCCAGAGTGGGGCACAGTGTGCATGTATATGCTTCCAGTGCTGCAGTGCTCTAGCGTGCGCATCTCACTATTTTTGCAAGCCCGCAGGTGACCCGCCTCCCGCTGTCGCCTGAGCGCGCATCCGAGCTGCCGTCGCCGCTGGCGCCCAAGTTCGTGGCGCGGCCGCACACCCACCAGTACGTGGCAGCCAGCCGCGTCACTGGCTCCGTCAACTGGGGTCCGCAGCAGGTGAGTGGTTTACCTGCTGGCCAACAATCGTGCGCCTCCATTGCGCCAATTGTTTTTGCAGAGGGAGCAGATGTCCGATGCGGGCTTGCACACTTTTTTGTGTGGCAAGCGCGTCCTGTGGAAAGCGCGCCCTCGACAGGCAGCCGCGCTCTCACCTGTGCAGCCCGCGTCCCCGCGCAGGGCGTGATGAAGCTGAGCGTGCCGCCCGAGTGGGGCGCGGCGGCGCCCGCGGCGCCCGACGCCGTGAGCCGCGCGCTCTGGTTCCCGGACGACCGCGCCGCCTTTGCGCAGGAGCCCATCTTCGTGCCGCGGCGCGGCGGGCGCGCCGAGGACGACGGCTGGGTGCTCACGCTGGTCTACTCCGCCAGCTGCCACCGCACGAGCTTGGTGCGTGCGGCCATGCAGGGTCTGGCAAACGCCTTCTGTGCAGTGCAGAGATGAGCACAGCGACATTGAATGCATCCCTGTAATTGAACAGCACGATTGCCAAAACAGCGCTGTTGAAACAGCGGTGTCTTGGCAGCATGGCTGCTGAAACAGTGCGGGCTGAGCGGTTCGGCTCGCTGCCGGCAGGTTATCCTGGATGCGCAGAGCATGCAGCAGGTCGCAGCTGTGCGCCTGCAGCATCACCTGCCCTACGGTGCGCCTCCTTGCAGTGGTTCCATTGATCTGTCCCCGAAGGCGAGTGCAAGTGTGCGTGTAATGCGATGCGTCCACCGTGCTGCGCATGCTGGCGCGCTGAGCAGCTGCTTCGTCACCGTTCTCAAAGACGTGGCCTGCACCTGCTCTCGTCTTCTCATCTGTGTTGAAATACATAGTGACTTGATCCAGCAAGGTACATTTGGAGGTCGTTCGCATGCAGGCATCCATGGCAGCTGGAGCAACACCTTCTTCGGCCCCCCGGGCGAGTTCCGGCCGACAGCGTACAGCATCAAGCGCGGCGTGTCTGTCGGCGGGCGGCCAAAGTATGACAACTGATCGTCGGTGTATCATCATGAGGGGTAGGTGACGAGAGGGAATTTTAGTATATGCTGTTTAGTTTCAACGCATGCGCTTAGCAGTCGTGGAATGCGCGAGGGTCCCTCGCCCAGGGAAGTCATTGCACAAAAGATGTTGGTTTTTTCTGTCAGTGCATGCACGCTACGGCAGTGTGTGCATGCCATAGGCCAAGTGCGGTGTAGCAATTTCTTGTGATTGAGGCTGGGTATGCGGTCTTTTCAGTCCTCAGTCGGCGTTATGCTGAGGGGGGTAGGGTCATAAGGGTAGTGTAAGGGTTGGCAATCAATGGCCATCGCTCAACAAACAGTGTGCAAAAGTAGTGCACAGCGTTCCATCACAACTGTGGTGGACTGTGTGCATATGGCCGATATTGGGCTGCGGTCCTGCTCAGGTATGAAAGCTTTGTCAAGAGATCACTCTTGCGAATACAACATGTTCTGCGCTTTCAGCTATGTATGCCTAGCTGGTGCACTGTACGGCCTGCATTGCTAACTGGCAACTGTCTTTTGCTAGCTGGCAAGGATGTTGTCTTCAGCACAGCGCTGCAGACCCCCGTGTTGGCTGTGCCGCAGGCAGTTCTGCGGGCGTGCATTGGGCAGCGAACAGCGTCCCCAACAGCTGGTTGAGCCCCACGACATGCAGGCGAAGGAGGCAACAGGTGAACAGCACTCTGCACCGTCTGCGGTCCAATGCAGGCTGTCATCTCTTGGTGCAGCACTCCTTGCCCTCCTCACACCGCAGGAGCACACAGCTCACGCTGCAGCAGCGGCGGCAGCTCAGCAGAGCGTGTGTTCGCAGCGGCTGCGAGTCTGTGCAGCAGCGCACGCCGGCAACGGAGTGCACACGGACTCGCGCCAGCGGCGCGTGGTCGTGACGGGCATGGGCGTGGTCAGTTGCCTAGGGCACGACGTAGACACGTTCTATGACAGCCTGCTCCAGGTGCGCTGTGAACCCGCTGTTGCCAGCCTGCATTAACAGCAGTCCCGCGCATCTTTGGCCAGCCAGAGGTTGTGGAGCGTGAACGCTGGCCTGGAGTGCTGGCATCCGCTCCTGTGTTACGGCTTGCTCACGGACTGCAAGCACGCTGCCTGCGCATCCCGTAGAGCACCAAGGCAAGAAGGTCGAAGCAGCGCGCGGTGCCTGGTCGAGGCTGTGAGGTGTCGGCCCAGTGTGCCTCTTAAACAGGCTGCGGTGTGCAGGGGCGAAGCGGCATCACCGCAATTGAGGGCTGGGACACGGAGGGCTACTCCACGCGCTTTGCGGGCGAGATAAAGGGCTTCAGCGCGGCGGGTTACGTGAGCAAGAAGATGGAGCGGCGCATGGACAACTGCATAAAGTACGCCATCGTGTCCGGGAAGAAGGCGCGTGCGCGCGTCCGGCACGCGGGGCACCCACACGCCGACCAGCCCTGCTTGCACAGCACGCGAGTGAGCTGCTGCGCAGGCGCTCAAACATGCGCCGTTTCCCAAGGCCGGACCAGCCCTGCTTGCACCCATGCATGTGCGCTGCTGGGCAGGCGCTCGCGCATGCGCGGGCCCCTAAACCCCGACCAGCCCTGCGCGCACATCACGCAAGCGAGCCGCTGCGCAGGCGCTCGAGCACGCGGGGCTGACGTGGGAGACGCCCGACGCGCACCTGGACCCCGCGCGCTGCGGCATCCTCATCGGCACGGCCATGGGCGGCATGCACACCTTCAGCACCGCGGTGGAGGACCTGACGCTCAAGGTGCTCCCGGGCGGCGGCCTCCGTCAGCGCGCCTTGCTAGGGTCTTGCAGGGGTTGATTGGTATTGATGCAGGAGTAGGCAACAGCACCTCACCCTTCCAAACGTGCTTGCTAGAGCGCTTGCAGTGCGGTGTGCCTGACAGGCGTCCGTGTCACAGGCGCAGCCGCCACAAACAAGCATTCAACGCCAGGCTGCAGAGCTGGCCTATCATGTGTGCACAACAACCTCCCTGGTGTGTTTGGTGGCTGAGCTGGAGTATATATATATTAAAAAAGTATCAGAACAAATCTGCAAGGGCGCCAGGGCCACCGCAAGATGAATCCCTTCTGCATCCCGTTCGCGATCACCAACATGGGCGGCGCGCTGCTGGCGATGGACCTGGGCTTCATGGGGCCCAACTACTCCATCTCCACCGCCTGCGCGACCGGCAACTACTGCATCACCAGGCGCGCCGGGCGCGGCCAGGGCTTCCGGGCTTGCATTCTGGAGGTCATCCTGCAGTTCGTAGGCTCCGACCCAGGCTTGCAAGCCAGTCGAAGCCAGTCTGTAGCAATGAAGTGCGTAGAAGTGTGTTCTCATAACAAGCAGCACCTGAGGGTTCGTGGGGCGCTTTGGTGTGCCTGCTGCATGTGGGCGCGGGTCGGGGCGGGTCCTCCTGGCAAGCAGGCACCGCTGCGATGCGCAGGCTGCGGCTGACACATCCTAACCGTCACTGCCGCGCCTCTGCCATGGCATTTTGAAATCCTGATCACGCTGGCTCGCGGCCGCGCAGCGCCGCGGACCACATCCGGCGCGGTGACGCGGACCTGATGCTGGCGGGCGGCTCTGACGCGGCCATCATCCCGTCAGGCATCGGCGGCTTCATCGCGTGCAAGGCGCTGTCGCGTCGCAATGAGGAGCCCGAGCGCGCCTCGCGGCCCTGGGACAAGGGCCGCGACGGCTTTGTCATGGGCGAGGGCGCCGGTGCGCCTCGCGGCTGCCTCCTTCCGCGATCGGCTTGCTGGGTTGCTTCTGCATGGCGATGCAAACGCCCAGTCCGCAGTCATGCTGACAGGTCTGCATGCGCCTTTGTGACCTGGTCGCTCATAATACATTTGCTTGATCAGAGTGATAGGTGTTCCTAGTGACATATAACACTTAATTTACCGCCCCAGAAATGGACAAACCCCAGGGCTCACCTGCCAGCCCGGGCCGTAACGCGCGCGCAGGCGTGCTCGTGCTGGAGGAGCTGGAGCATGCGCGCGCGCGCGGCGCGCCCATCCTGGCCGAGTACATCGGCGGCAGCTTCACCTGCGACGCGCACCACATGACCGAGCCGCTGCCCGACGGCACGGGCGTTGGGCGCTGCATCGCCATGTGCGCCGCCGCCGGGCGGCCCGCTGCCCCAGCAGGGACCGCGTGCCTGTGCGGCCTGGGCTGCTCGGGACTGGTCTGGCCGGGTGTGGACAGAGGAAGTCTCCGCAGCCATGTGCCGCCGCGCGAGCCGGGCAACACTGCAAGGGCCTGTTGCTTGTGGGGCTTCACTCGCAGCACCCTTGTACCCTCCCCACAATACGCTTCACCTTGGCTGCTACCGTCCTCAGACCCTGTGTGAGCAGCACAAGAGCGCTGAAGGCAATGGGCGCTGGTCCCAAGGAGCTCAGGTGTGGAGGCCTCCAGCCGCCGGGCTTGTGCCCTGACCCCGGCCGCGCCGCGCAGCGCGCTGGAGGCAAATCAGTGCTGATGTCAGGGAGCTCAAGCATGGCGGCAGGGTTTTGCTTTGACCCTGGCCGCCGCGCGCAGCGCGCTGGAGGCGGCCGGCGTGGCGCCAGAGGAGATCAACTACGTGAACGCGCACGCCACGTCCACGCCCGCGGGCGACCTGGCCGAGTACCGCGCGATTCGCGCAGCAATCCCTGGCGACGCCGTCCGCATCAACGGCACCAAGTCCATGATCGGCCACCTGCTGGGCGCGGCCGGCGCGGTGGAGGCCATCGCGACTGTGCAGGCCATCCGCACCGGTGCGCGCCGCGCCCGCGCGGCAGCAACACGGCGCTCGACTGGGCCCTGGATCCCTTCTATTGGACGTGTGGGCAGGAAATGGGATGGCTGTGAGTGTGTGCGCGCTTCGGCGCACCCACGCGTGCTGGGTAGATGGGGCATGGCTCTTTGGGGCATATCTCTTGTGACATCAGGTGAAGAAGCCCTTGCGGATCTCAAAACCCCTTGCACACGCCCTGCAGGCTTTGTGCACCCGACGCTGAACATGGACGACCCGGAGGAGAGCGTGGACTTGAGCGTGATCGTCGGCGCGGAGAAGCAGCGCCTGGACGTCAATGTGGCCCTGTCCAACTCGTTCGGCTTTGGCGGGCACAACTCTTGCGTGCTCTTCCGCGGCTTCCGCGAGTAGCTGTGCTTCTGGCTGTGGAGGCGGGGGCCGAGCGCGTGCGCCCTCCGCGCGCATGCGCCTCGGCTGGTTGCTGGGCCCCCCTCCATGCAGCCCCAGTCGCATTGCACCGCTGCACGCGTGAGCGGGGCCGATGCATATGACTGCGTTGCACGGCAAGGCCCAACCTGCTGGCCGAGACTGTGTGCTGTTCGTCTGCGGCTGGGCAGCATGCCCAGCGTGCCTTGCAGCAAAAGAATTTGTAACGTTAGTCTGGTTGCATGGCCGCTGCACCGGTATGTTGCTGGCCGCAAGCCTACTGCTGTGTAGCGTACCCTGCGAGGCTTGTCCTGGCAGCCATGCCGTGCGAAAGCGTTTAAGCGAGAGAGACGTGAAGTAGACACTGAGTTGCAAGAGGTCAGCCGGGTGCAGTGCGTTGTGCCGTTGACTTGTGTGCCTTCAGTGTTTGCAGAGAGTGTCGTACGGTCGTGGGTTGAGCATGTGCACTGCATCACGACGCTAGTGAGGTTGCGTCCGGGACTGGTGCTGGCAGTTTGCCTGTGCATGCGGCAATTATGTGACTCTGATTTGAGAGTATGCGAGAGGCAGGCAAGGTGCACGACTTTGCACACTACTTTCGCTTTGCACGCTCAGGCGTGCTCGACCAGGCTCCTAGTATAGCGACAGGGAAGCTTCAGAGACCCTCTGCATGATGTGGCTGCACATGCCCTGGAATGCTCAAGAGCTGTCTTCAGCCAATGCGCCAGTGCATGTGCACTTGGCAAGACCACCCACCCCGGGTGGGTCCTTTTCCTGTCCATTCGGCCCATGTGCCCAGATAATGGGGACCACAATACATACGAATCAGCCTGACATGCGCCAAGCGCCTTCGGCATGAATGAATGAATGAATGAAGAGCATCACCGGGGGCCCTAACCCGATGGCCCCCTCAGCTGTATGGTGATAGCCTGTCAGCCAACTAGGGCTGTTTAGGCACAAGTGTCAAGCAAGCAGGCAAGACATCCACGCACTCACAAGTCAAGGGACATTTGGGACCGTTGGGGCAAGATACAGCTTCAGGCATGCGAGAATAAAACAGGCAACGCCGCAAATGTCCCGCTGCTGCTATGAATGGGTGCTGCACTCTGCTGAAAAAATGGCACGTGCACGATAATTCCGTGTACGGATGTCAAAAACCCCGCACGGCCCTAGTTTCTGAACGGCCTGGAGTGCGCTGAGGCCAGTGATCAGGGACGCGCAAGTATCGCTGTGGTCATTGCCGTGGCATTGATCTATTCACTTAAGTACGTGTCACTGCCCCACTGCCCCTGCATGGAGCTACGGGGAAAGGCAACGCTCAGGCGCAATGCAGAGGCCTCCCGTGCAGGCGCAGGCTGCGGGGCCGTGCCGGCACTGCGCAGCAGCGGCCCGCTTTGCCAGCGGCCGGCCATCACCGCGCTCTCGCAGGCGGCACGCTGCGCCAGTGGAGGCCGCTGCGGGCTGCCGGCTGGCCGGCGTGGGCAGCAGCGTGCCCGCGACAATCCTCACAAATAAGGACTTGGAGCAACTGGTGGAGACCAACGATGAGTGGATAGCCAGCAGGACCGGCATCAGGCGCGCTGCTGTGCCCAACGCTGCGCCCGCCGAGCACCGTCAAACCAGGCGCCTGACGTCGCAGCCCGGAAGAGTGCGAGACGGTTAGTTCAACTTAGTGGGTACAACGCCGTGCAGGCAGAGGCGGATACTTGGGGCAGGGGAGTCGTTGAGCGAGCACGCGGCGCGAGCGGGGACGCGCGCGCTGGAGATGGCGGGTGCGCCGCCCTGGACTAGCAGCGACCTGTTGTCCTGCAGATGGCAGGCTCGTCATACTGACAGTCACTGTGTCGCAGGCGCCACTGCGGCAGACGTCGACATGGTCATCCTGGCTACCTCCAGCCCCGACGACGTGTTTGGAAGCGCTTGCCAGGTGGGCCCCCCCTTTGCGCTCACCGGGTGTGTGCAGGAGCGCCGTCAAGGCCTTGCACAGCTTTGCTCGAAGCAGCAGCCAGCGCAGCTCCCTTCAGTGTGCCTGTGCCGTCCCGTGCACGTCCATGCTCCCACATTGAAGACAAGCTCCACTCCGGTGCAGGTACAAGCGCTGATCGGCGCGAGGCGAGCGGTCGCGTTCGACCTGACGGCGGCCTGCAGCGGCTTTGTGCTGGCGCTGGTGACGGGCGCGCAGTTCATACGCACCGGGGCCGCCAAGCATGTGCTCGTGGTCGGCGCGGACGCGCTGTCACGCTACGTGGACTGGCGCGACCGCTGTGCGTCCACTCCTTGACACACTTGTCTCCCGCCGCGCTTGGCGCTGCGGAGTAGCTGGCGCCGCACACTCGCCCGTGGTGTCTGCATGTTGGAGCTGGGCTTGGTTGCGCCGTGCAGCTGTCTGTCTGCGAGGTGCAGCATGGCTAGCACATCACCAGCCATGCATGTACGTCGCAGGCGGTCTGCTTGCGCCAACAATGCATCCCTTGTATTGCACGTTCTGACTCGGCCTGCCGCATGCAGCCACATGCATACTGTTCGGGGACGGCTGCGGCGCGGTGCTGCTATCAGCCAGCGAGGGCGCGTGCGGCCTGCTCGGCTCCTCTCTGCACAGCGATGGCAACGGCCAGAAGCACTTGAAGGTGAGCACCCGAACTTGTCTCCGCGCTGGGACAGGCCAGATGCAGAGTGTGACTGGTGCATGCAAGTGTCCTTGACTGCAGTTGAGTACATCTTTCCATGTGCATGGTGCGTGGCAGTTGTATGCTAATATGCAGCCAGACAGTTGTATCAAGGCTGCATATCAGCAACTGCACTTCATACTGCCAGCACATTGCTGTGCGAGGCTGCAGGCACTGGCCGTGGTAGCCATAGCTTTGAATTTTTTAAAACCAAAAAGCAGTGCTCAACATGAGATGGCCGCGGCGCGCAGGCGGCCTTCGCCGGCAAGGGCAACAAGGCGCTGGACAACGGCGTGGCGTCCACCGCTGGCGCCTTTGACAACATCCTCATGAACGGTCAGGAGGTGTTCAAGTTTGCCGTGCGCGCGGTGCCCACGGTGCGCGCGGGTTGTCACCGCCTGCATTCCATGGAGGTATATATCAAGGGTCACCCGTGCTGTGCGGGTGCGCGACGAACCCGGCGCAATGCGGGCTTTGGTGCTTCAAGCACGCGGCCTGCACTGGCCTGCACTACATGCAGTTGCCTGACGCCGCCCGGGCCCCACGGCTGAAGGCGGCGGAAGGCGAACACACCTGAAGGTGAGCATGCCTGTTGTGTGAGGCGGGGCCCGGCGAGCAGGTGGTGGAGGCCGCGCTGGCGGACGCCAATCTTGGCGTGGACGACGTGGACTGGCTGCTGCTGCACCAGGCCAACCAGGCGCGCCTGCCCAGCCCGCGCCCTGATCGCGCCAGCTGAGCCTGCGCAAGCGCCGCGGCGCAGCGCGTGCGCTCGGCCGGTGATCCGCTTGTCGCGGTCTCGGGACACGGGCAGCAACGTTGCACGTCGCACTATGTGCACACATGCATGCCGCAGGTGCTGCTTGAGGCGCAAGACAGATATGCTTCATGTAGTCTCTGAGCAGACCCTGCTCCCCCGACGGGTAGGTGGACCCTAGTAATACGGAGGCCCTGACAACGCGGCCTGTGCGCGCGCGCGCAGCGCATCCTGGACAGCGCGGCGCAGCGGCTGGGCGTGGCGCCCGAGCGCGTGGTCAGCAACCTGGCCAGCTACGGCAACACCAGCGCCGCGTCCATCCCGCTCGCGCTGGACGAGGCCGTGCGCAGCGGCGCCATCGCGCCCGGCAGCACGGTGCCGGCCCCAGGCGACGTGTCTTGTTTGCGGGCATTGGCCGCAGCCCGGTGCCGTTGGCGCTCAGTCCTCAGAAGAGGCATGCCATTGCATGCAAGCGCGCACCAAGCAGGCAGAATGACTATGCAGCTCGCCACGCAACATTCAAACCATGAATGAGCAGCTGTGCGGTGCGTACTGGCAGCTGGTACTTATAAATCTAATTATTCGTAAGGTTGCAAGAGCTGACACGCGGCCCTATGGTGGCTGATCCTGTGTGTTGGCTGCTGGGGTGCAGGTTGCAATGGCGGGCTTTGGCGCAGGTTTGACATGGGCGTCTGCTATCGTGCGTTGGAACTGAGTGAGTGGAGAGCGTGGTGTCCCGTTTGGTGAGTGTGTTGTAATAGTCCTCAGTTCTGCTCAATCCTGTGATACTGCTAGTGCTGGCCCATTGAGTCTCATAGGTGCTGCAGTCAGCACCGGTGTAATGAGCCTCATTAGTGAGGGAAGTGTCAGAGCACACCGTGCTTGCTCCGCTCCCTGCAAAGTATGATGGCACCCTGCGACACGACAGCTGCGACATACGTCAGCGTGCCAAGCAGAGATGGAGTGAGCAAACTCGCGGCCTGGTGGTCTGACGAGATTCCTACAGAGGCCTGCGTGCACGCCCTGGTACATGCTTGCTACCCCGAGGAAAACGGTCGATGAGGATGGCTAGCTAGCAGGGTAGGGCCGAGCCCTCCAGCCACAAAGCCAGAGCTTCATAAGGCTCCACCTACGCAAAGGCAGTCTGCTTCTAGGAAGGAAGACTGTATATAGCTGGGAGTCGATAGAGCGCTCGTGCCGTGTTGCCAGCGTCGTGCCGGCGCTGCAGCAGTGCCAAGGTCGATGCTGCAAGCGGGCGCCTGCTAGTCTGGTATGGACATAAACTGGCTGTTGGGTGAGGACCTCTGGGCATGGGGCTGCGGCGACAACTCTCCGCACGTGCGTCACCCCTTCACCGGCGCTTGCTTGCCTGCAGTTGCAAGGCGCTGCGGCGCGTGTGCAGCCGAGAGTGCGCACAGCACCGCTCATGAGTTGCCGCACTCGTAACGACGCTTGTGTGCTGCGGCGCACACGCCCGCTCGTGTTGGCCCGAGCGCGCGTGCGCTCCGCAGGTCTGGTACAGCCGGGGCCACTGCTTCCACGCATGCTTCTCAGACCTGCTGCTGCTCGCCGGCCGCAGCGCAATCGTCATCTGCGGACTCATATGGTGGCTGCGCGAGCTCCAGCTTGAACGAGCGCAGGTGCTGCGGACTGGCGGCATGCGATATATCCATGCGGTTGAGCACTGCCTTGCTCGTAAGAAACTGAGTGCAATGACTGCCACCTTGCTGCTGGTCACTTGTCAGCCTCAAGCGCTGTGTGCGCTTGCGTGCCTTGGCTATTGGCTGGGAGGGAACGGGCCCAAGCGAGGCGTTGGCTGCCATTGCCGTGTAGCTGCAGGCGACGCAGGCGTCTCAGGAAGCTGGCGCCAAAAGAGGCGTGCATGCGGCGTTTGGAGGCCTGCTGTGCTGCGGTCCCTGTCACAGGCCCGACGCCGTGCCCTGCGCCTGCAGGGCGCCGCGCAGCAGGAGGCGGCGGGGCGCGGCCGGCGGAAGCCCCCGCAGAACTGGCTGGAGCGCTGCGCGGTGCTGCAGACGATCGCGGTCGCGATCGCCGCCTGCGCGCTGGCGCGGCTCGCGCTTGCGTGCCACGCGGACAGCGGCTTCGTGCGGCTGTTGTCTGTCAGGCGCGTCGTCTCCGGCCTTGCCGTGGTGCCAGGCGTAACCCGAGCTACCAGGGCGTGCAGCCGTTTGCGTGCCTGTTGGATTCGCCCATGTGCTGCTACAGCAGCTCCTTGCAAGCTTGAGAGCAGTATGCGCCTGCCGTGCGTGTACCGCCTACGCTGGCTTAGGCCCGCACCTGTTTTTGTTGCAAGGCCCTTTCGAACAGCCAGACCCACAGCAGCATGCCAGTGATATGTCCTACCGCGCACCGCGCACCGCGCAGCGGCTGACCTTATCTCCGTCCGCTCGCAGGCCGCACGTGCTCATTGCGGTGGTGGCGGAGGCGTCAGCTTGGCTGCTATGCGCGGGCGTGCTGAGCCGGCACCTGTCAGAGCGGCCCTGCCGGCCCATTCCGGCAGGCATGCCGCTGCTGTGGCTCCTCCAGGCGCGTATGGGGCTGCTGCGCCTGACAAATGCCCAGCTATGCGACAATGTCATAATCAAGAGCCTATCCTCTCGTCATGTGCGATGTCTTCGGTCTCCCGGCAACACCGGGCTTGGCAGCAGCGCATGTGCGTCAAGGCATGGCTCCGTCTCGATGTAACGTAAAACATGCTTCGCGGGCATGCACGGGCTTGGTGTGCCTGCGCCTGTGTCGGCAGGCAGGCTCCAGCTGGCGCTCCGAACAACAGAAGGCCCCGCATGGCATGCTCACGAAGATGTTGTTTATGTGCGCCTGACAGGTCCGTGTGGCATGCAACAGCATGCCCACTCCTTGCCCGGCGCCGCAGGCGGCGGCGGCCACGCTCGCGGACTGCCTGCCCGTGCTCTACTTTAAGACGTCGCGCGAGGACGTCCCGCGCCTGGCGTCGGCGGGCCTGCAGGTGCCTCGCCCTTTCCTCCTGCGTGCGGCGCATGAGCGTCCTGCCGGCATCCTCTATAGCACGCGCGCACTTGCAGGCAGGGTGACGGCCACAGTGTACACTTCGCACAAAGTGCAGCAGCAGCAGCTGCGCTTTGGGGGCAAGGGGTGGTTCGGAGGCTGCCAGAGGGCCGGCATCACGTTGCTGACATGGCACACATGCGGGGCGAGCAGGCGGTGTTCCTGCTGCTCATCCTGGTGGAGCAGCGCTGCCTGTACAGGCGCCACGGCGAGCGAAGCACTGGCGAGCCCGCTGACCGCGACGCGGGCGCGCCGCTGCTGGAGGCGGACGAGGCCGCCGCTGGCAATGGTGCGGCGCACAAGACTGAGGTTCTGGTCGTAGCGGGGGGGCGCTGACCCGCTCTGCGTCGCGGGGGCGCTCGCGGCGCTTGCGGCCGCGGGCACGACGTTCAGCTAGGGTAGGTGGTACGGTTACGGGGGTCAGGGAGTGATAGGAGTTGGCATGGGGCATGCAGGCGCTGTCTCTGCCTCTGTGCGCGCGCGCGCTCATGTCGAATCTGGTCTCTGATTAGTTGGCAGCCAGGGGCGTGCCTGGGCTGGGTCTGGGCACAGCAAAGGCTTCCTTGCAGACTCCTGTGTTGCCTTGTAAGAGTTGGTAGTAGGCGCCAAGAGTTGATAGTCGGCGCCACTCGCACTTAGCTGCTCGTGCATCCCATGGGCTCATTGGCCATTCCTTGAAGTGTCACCACAGGTTGTCAGTGGCTTGGCTGCCATGCGCAACGGCAGTACTCGTGCAGGGTGTCATCTGCCGGCGCCCTGCAAACACGTTGAGCTGGTTGTGGGAGCACATGTTGGCACAACACGTCGCTGGCGGGGTTGGTTGTGCCGGGATGTGACAGTGTAACGCATGCACCAGGCGAGGCACCTCATCCAACACATGCTCTGCGCACGCTGCTGCAAACATGCACACCCGCTGCCAACTCAAGCGGCAGCTAGAGGCTGCCCTGCGTGCCGACGGCGAGTGGAGTGGTTGCACGTGCAGGTCTCCGCAGAAGCCCGACTCTCCTAAGTTCCGCCGCCGACTGCAGTGGCGACACTGACGCTGCAGTGGCGACACTGACGATCACATGCCCCGCTTCCTGCGGCGCAGAACACAGTGTTGCGCGCTGTGCTGCACAGGGGGCTGAGCTGGCGCACGCTGTGTGCGAGGACTTGAGCGCTGGCCGCGCACCACCACACGCAGACAGCGTGGCCCCGCATGACGCGTGGCCGCCGACGCCTGAGACGCTGCGGGGCGGCAGGTGCGCCGCCGCTGCGCGCCGAGCGCGGCTGCGCCGCGCGCCTGGGCCTGTGCTGGGTGAGCCCGCTCATCGCGCGCGGCGCGGCGCGGCAGCTGGCCACCGCCGACCTGTTCGCGCTGCCAGCGGACCTGCGGCCGGCCGCGTGCGCGGCAGCGCTGTGGCGTGAGTGGACCGAGGTGGCACCCCTCAGGATAGGGTAGGGTGCCGCAGCTGCGGCAGCTTATACGGTCGCGGCCGCGCTTTGGGCCTGCCGTTTGTGAAACCCCGTCTCACAGCAGCTGCCAGGAGACAGCCGGAGGAGTGCTGCGGCCTCGGCAGTTGCGCCGGCTCGCTCTGCCAGGCCCGGCTGTCACCCTGCCGGACAGCTGCACCCAGCCGCCGCGGGCGCCGCAGGAGCGCGCCAGAGCGGCGGGCCATGCGGCGGCCGGGCGCGCGGGGCCGGCGCGGCTGCTGGCCGCGCTCTGGCGCGCGTTCGGCGGCCCGTTTTTGCGCCTGGGCGGCCTGAAGCTGTGCAACGACGCGCTCAACTTTGCGGGCGCGCGCCCGACGGTGTTCACGCCAGGGCCGCGGCAGTCACGGGCTGCTGTGCAAGGCCGGCGGCGTGCACCCATGCTGCATGCGTGTCCCTCCTGGTCCAGCTACAGGCCAGCTGTCGCTCTGGCGCATGCCGCATTCCCTGGGCAAGCGCCATCAATCCAGCGCCCCGACTGGTCACCAGTCGGCCCGCGGCCACTCCTGATCCATGCACGCTGCGCGCCCAGGGCCCCTGCTCCTCAGCGCGCTGCTGCAGCACCTGGGCGCCGCGTCCGGCGGCGAGCGCCCCGCCCGCCCCGGCCCCGCGCCGGGCGCGCCTGCGTGGCTGCCCGCGCTGGGCAGCGCGGCGTTCGGGTACTGGTGCGCGGCGCTGCTGGGCCTCACGTCGGCCGCCAAGGCGCGCGCCCTGCTAGCAGGCGCCCATGGGCTGCACATCCGCTGCTTCCCTGCTCCAGGTAGGGTGCGGGCGCCAAAGCCAGTGCGCCACGACTCCGTACCCTCTCGGGGCGATGCATGTGGGACTCGCTGAGCTCGCACGTCCCTGCAGCTCCACCACATGCACATGCTGGCAGCCACGCCACGACATGCATGTGCATGCCGCCTGGGCCTCAGCACCGAGGGTACTAGAGTAGCGCGCCAGTGAGCGAGCGCACGTGTAGGCTGCTCAGGCTGCACATGGGTGTGAGGGTGCTTCCCCATCCTGAGCAGCTGGTCTGGCGGCAGGCGCTGCTATACGCACATCGCAACTAGTAAGACGTCCGCCTTGCCTGGGCCGCACACGGTTTGCTGTTGGGTGTGAGGGTTGTGCCCCCACCCTAGCTGGCAAGGGGTTTGGCGGCGCGCAGGCGCTGCTGAACGCGCACTACAATTACGGGCAGGGCCGCCTGGCCTGCCGCCTGCGCGCAGCGCTCACGACGGCCGTGTTTGACAAGGCGCGGGCCCTGTCCTAGTCTCCGTGCCGCCTCTGCCGACGCAGGACCGCGCATCAGCTTGTGACCAGCCCCACTGCCCACCACGCGCACGCATGACGTGCTAGCCCGCGGGCATGCTTGCCTGGCGCGCCCTGCGCTGTATGTAATGTGTGAACGCAACCATCGCACGCGCGTCCGGTCTGCTGTGCGACGACGCGAGCGGCGAGCGCAGGCGCTGCTCGTGGGCGGCGCCGACGCGGGGAGCTTCGACTCGGGCGGCATCCAGACGCTGATGAGCGTGGACGCCGACCGGGTGGTCGCGCTGGCGAGCTCGGCGCACGAGCTGTGGAGTTTGCCGGTGCAGATCGTCATCGCGCTCGTGCTGCTTTACACGCAGGCGCGCGTGAAAAGAGAGCATGTGCATGGCCACAGGGCTAGCACATGAGAAAAGAGAGCGTGTGCATGCCAGCAGGTGAAGCGCTGAGCACCGAGGTCGGAGCTGAAGCAGCACGCGGTGTGATGCTGTGTCATGACAGCTGGGCTCTTCTTATGTCATGACATGTGAAGCAAATGGTGGGGTGATGCATTGCGAGGCGGGTGTGACAGCATCGTTGAAGGACCGATCGTTGAGGGGCCTGCTGCGTGAAGCGCAGCAGGCCCATGGAGATCATCAGAATGGCCTCTTACCAATTTGCATGTGTGCTTGCTTGATCTGACCACTATCGCCAGCAGCCGCTTTCGGGCGTGCCGCGCAGGTGCAGGAAGCCTTCCTGGCGGGCCTGGCGGTGGTGCTGCTGCTGATACCGGTGAACCGCGTGCTCGCGGCGCGCATCGAGGCGGCCAGCGGCCGCATGATGGGCTTCAAGGACGCGCGCATCCGGCGCACGCACGAGCTGCTGCGCGGCATCCGCCAGATCAAGGCGGCCGCGTGGGAGGCCTGCTTCGTGGCGCGGGTGAGTATCCTGACCTCATGTCTGAAATTCGCGCACGGGTGCCCAGCCTGTGCACATCTGCATACGCTGTCACCCTGTGTGCATGGTGGTTGCGCCAGAGCCTTGACCCGCGCTCTGGCCAGCGCTCTTGCGCGACAGAGACATGTACAGAGAGGTCTGTGGAGTCATACCAACATACAGGTCAGCGCATAGCCTGCAAAGTAAGTACATGTGTGTGTTTCGTGTCTGCACAGCCTTGCCGACCTCCCTACACAGCAGCATGGCTCGAGGCAAGACATACCTTGAAGGGCGCACCCAGTAACCAGAGTCGGAGTCGGCAGGAGTGGGTTTGGTGTAGGAAGGTTCAGGAGAGACCCTACCCCTTCACCCACATGTCTGCGGAGCGCGCAGGTGGCGGAGGCGCGCGCGGGCGAGCTGGCCGCGCTGGCGGTGCGCAAGTACCTGGACGCGCTCTGCGTCTACTTCTGGGCGGCCACGCCGCTGCTGCAGGCGCGCGCGCGCGGGCCGCCGCCCGGGGCCCAGCGGCGCTGGGCTACGCGGCTGCCTCGTCATGCGCTGCCGCGACGAAATGGCCCAGAGACGGGCCAGAGGCCTCGCGCTCGCTGCCGGCAGCGGGGAGGCTTGCCAGCGAGACAAGTGCATTGCGCTCGTGGCCGAGGGACACAAGCGTCCACCCTTGCTGCGTGGTCTGTCACGACATGCGCACTCAGGACGGCCCTGTAACATGTCGATACGGCATATTCTTAAAATTTCAAGACATGGCGCGCCTCGGACTGCGGACAGGCGCTGCTGACGTTTGGCGCGTACGTGCTCCTGGGCCAGCCGCTGACGGCGCCGGTCGTGTTCACGTCGCTCGCGCTGTTTGGCGTGCTGACCGCGCCGCTCAACTCCTTCCCCTGGGTCATCAACGGCTGCATCGAGGCGGTTGTGTCCGTGCGCCGCCTGCAGCGGTGCGCCCCAGGCGCCACGCCTGCCAGCCAGCCACCAGCCGGTGGTGCTCAGGACTGCAGCGGTGCGCTCCCAGGCGCCGCGGCTGCCCAGCCCGTCACCAGCCTGTCATGCTCAGGGCTGCAGCCATGCTGCCCAGGCGCCATGCCTGGGGCCTGTCGGCCGGCCGCTGGCGGGTGCTGCTCAAAGCCCGGCCGCGGCTGAGGAAGGCAGAGCCCTGCTGAGGTGAGGCACGCTGCTGGGGTTGTCAAGCTATTCCCTGCGTGATGGCGCTCCCAGTGCATGCGCTGATGTGCACACGCCTCTCGTTGGCGGTGTGGCAGTATGTAGCAGCCCGCGGCCGCCTCAGCTGGTATCTCCAAGGCGCCGCACGTCATGCGCAACTCGCTGTGGCCACACTCTTGGCACATGTCGTTCTACAAGATATTGAATTGTATCTCGTAACATCCTAAACGAGGGCAGCGACCGCGGCGGCCAGGTTCCTGGCCGCTCCGGAGGCGGACGCGCAGTGGGTGTACGCGGCGCGCCACGCCGCCGCGCCGCCGCCGCCGTCCGGCCGCGCCCAGGGCTGGGCCGGCGGCATCCGCGCCGCCGCGCAGCCGCAGCCCCGCGCAGGGCCATCCGCGGGTCCCAGCCAGGGCTGGGCCGAGGCCGCCGCCTGCCAGGCCAGCGCGCCGGAGCCGAGCGCGGGCGCGTTCAGCGGCCTGCCGGGCGCGCTCGGCGGCTTCGTGCGCACCGTGGACCCCGCGGTGCCAGCGCGGCGCGGGCCGTCCGGGGGGCCGGCACCGGGGTCCGGGGGGTTGGGGCCGGGGTCGGCAGCGCTGGCCGGCGCTGGCAGCAGCCTGGGTAGCGGCAGCGCCGCATCCGGCGGTGGCCCCAGTCCGGACCTCGCAGGGTTTGCGGACCGCCCGCCAGCCGCGCCGGCGCCCGCAGAGTGCGCCGTCCTCTTTGCGGGAGCCAGCTTCTCGTGGGCGGCGGCCGGCGGCAGCGGGGGGCTGGCGCCTGGGCCGGCCGGGGGCGCCGGCCGCGACGGATCGGGAGAATTCGGCGGCGGCGGGCTGCGGGCCGGCGAGCGGGACCTGGTGCTACAGGACATCAGCCTGGCCCTGCGCGCCGGCAGCCTCACGGTGGTTGTCGGCGAGGTCGGCGCAGGTGCGCGCGCCTGGCACCTACCCTAACCCTAGCCCTGTCAGCAAGATCAGCGCGTGTGGGGGCACGAGCGACAAGGCCACCTCTAGGTTTCACACAGGCGACCTGACCATGAACCCGCACCTGACTGTGAGGCGCATGGCGCTTGCGAGGGTGCGCGGCGAAGCAATGACTGAAGCGGCAGCAATGCCTCTTCAGAGTGAGCAAATCTGCTCATGAGCGCAGCAGGTCGGGGTCGTGCCAGCGGTCTGTGCGCCTGCTGCGCGCAGGCAAGAGCAGCCTGCTGGCGGCGGTCCTGGGCGAGCTGCAGGGCGTGGCCGGGCGTGTGCGCGTGCGCGGGCGCCTGGCGTATGCGCCGCAGGCGCCCTGGATCATGGCGGGCAGCGTGAGGCGCGGCGCCCAGCCGGCGGAATCGCCTTGACGCCTGGAGGTGGAGTGGATCAGTCGTGCCACCTGCAGCTGCTCGCAGCGTGGCACCCCCGCAAGGCCTGCGCTGGCCAGCGCACGTAGCAGGGCGGCGGCCGGGTGGGCCGACGCTGACATGCGTGTGCAGGGTCGTAGTGAAAAGGCATGCCAGAGCGGCTGTAATCGGTGGGTTTGCAGACAAGATGCGCGCATGTCGCTGCGCAGGGCAGGCTCATATCCGGGCGCATGGTTCCACCGGGCGGCGCTGACTGCTGTGTGCGCGCGGGCGCGCGACCTGCGGCAGCCTGGGGAGCGTGGGCCGTGCATGCAGCTGTATACCCCATGCTGGGTACGAAAGGGTTTGACGTAGGGTTTGACGTACAGCGCGCTGCCCGCCGCGCCAGGGAGAACATCCTGCTGGGCGCGCCGCTGGATGCGGCGCGCTACCAGGCGGCGCTGGACGCGTGCGCGCTGGGGCCGGACCTAGCGGCGCTGCGCGGCGGGGACCTCGCCAGCGTGGGCGACCGCGGCGCGTGCCTCAGCGGCGGGCAGCGCACGCGCGTGGCGCTCGCGCGCGCAATCTACCAGGTCTGCTTTTGAGCCTGCCCTCCCTGTCCCTCATGAGCACTCCTGTTGAGCTTGCAGAGCCGGGCGCCTGCGTGTGCTGTCCGCGTTTGCACAATGTGCCTTTAGATGTTTCTCATTTTTTCAGTGTTGTGTCGTGGTCTGACATCCAGTCGGCATCCAACCGAGTTATGCCAAGCGGCACAGAGGCAACACCAAACGCAATGCAGGAGCGCGACGTGTACCTGTTCGACGACGTGCTGGCGGCCGTCGACGCGCCGGTGGCGGCCTGGCTGCTGCGCCATGCGCTGACGGGGCCGCTGCTGGCCGGCCGGACGCGCGTCCTGGTCAGCCACGCGGCCGCGGCCGCTGCCGCCGCCGACACGGTGGTGCGCTGCCCTGCACTGAGCGTTCCTGCTCGCTGAGCACAGACTATCTTAGGCCAGCCCCGTGCGCGCTGTGCAGCGACGGCTTACAGCGGACGTTGCTGTGCCGTTGCGCGGCAGGTGCGGTTGCGGAGGGGACAGGTCGTGTACGTGGGGCCCCCCGCAGGGGACATCGGGGACGTTGGGGCCCGGCTGCTCACGCAGGCCAGCCCAGCGCATGTGCTGCCAGCGCAGGTGCGCCCAGAGCGTTGTGCATGCACACGGTGCCGCAGCGAGCCTGCATGGGCAGTGCGGTGTGCTCAATTGGCTGTGCAAATGCGCACAGAAAATCAGATCCTGATCCCTCGAACAACCCTCGGCGGCGCAGACGCAGCGGGTGCAGCGCTCGCTCTCGGCCCCCGCTGCAGCCATGTCCGGGCCCGCGCTCACCGCTTTCGACGACTGGCTATCAACGCCCATCGGCGGCTCTTACGGTGGGTCGGCCTTTCACGCACACAAGCTCATGTCGCCAGCATGGACTTTGTCCGTGTTTGGGCTGCCCACCTGCACTGTGAATGGGGTTTCTTGGCTGGAAGGATTGCTTCGTGTCCTGGATGTAATCTGTAACACACACTGTGGTCTTGTGCTAGTGTGTTCACTCTCATATTTTTACACCCTTATTCACTCTTTGCATTGGGCACGCCGACAGCGTGCTGGGTGCCAGTGATAATGTTAAGGGCAGCGTGAGCTACAGGGCATGAGCAGGGTCGCAAAGCGGCAGATGAGCGGGAGCCGTTGCCGCCGCCGCTGGACGCGGTGCGCGCGCGGCTGCTGGTCGAGCGCGCATCTGCTGCAGAAGCCTGTGCAGACATTGGCGATGGCGAGCCGCGAAGGCCCGGCACGGCCGGGAGCCCTGCAGGCCCTCCGCTGGCACTGGGACCCCCGCCTTGGCCGCCGCCCTGGACGACCATGCAGACGGGCCAGTCGCCTGACTTGGCGCCTGAGCTGCCCCATGCGCCACCAGCTGCGGCGCATGGCACGCCGATGGGCGAGCTCGCGCCGAGCGGCGCACCTGCGGCGGCGGCCCAGCTGAGCGCGGGCGAGCATGGAGATGAAGAGGAGGGCCGGCAGGCGCGACACACAAAAGCGGTGGACGCCTTGTGCTGGGCCAGCTGCCCTGTCTTGACACAGTGCTCCCCGTGCACCACTGCTCATCGCGAGCCCCGCCTGCTCAGCCGCGATCCACCCCTTGCTGTTGCAGCAGCATGCCGGACCTACAGCCGGCGCTTTGTCCCTTGCATGACGCACAGATGGTCGGCACCCTGCCTCGCTCTCAGCCTCCCTGCCGGCAGGCGCCCGTCCCTGCCACCCACGCAGCACTGCCGCGCACGCCGGCGCCACTGTAGCCCCATTCCTGAATCCTACCATATACCTTACCCCTACACTGCCGCCGGCGCCTGGCCAGGTGGGCCATGTGCGCTGGGGCGTGTATGCGGAGTACGCGCGCGCGACCGGCGCCGCGCTGGCCGCCGTCATCCTGGCGTCCCTGCTGCTCATGCAGGCCAGCCGCAATGGCAGCGAACTGTGGCTGTCGTTCTGGGCACGCGCCCGCCTGGGCGGCCTCCCTACCTGGCCTCGCGTGGGAACCAGGGCGTATAAAACCCTGGCCCTAAGCGCAGGGACCCTGGACGTGTCGCCAGTCACCCTTGCGGCAGGCTCTAGCTTGCACATGTCCAGGGACAATTGTTCCAGCCTTCACATATCTTTTTCTTGTGTGGGAATTAGGTGTGTATGCAGACGCACACCCCCGATTTAGTGTGATATAGGAAAGATGAAACATGCTGCCTTGCCGCACCCAGCAGGCACTGCGCTGGCGCGTGCACACTCTAGTGTCACCCAGCATCCCGTCCTGCCTGCGTGGCGCAGCGGGGCGCCCCGAGGCGCTGTCAGCGCGCGCCTGACAAGACCCTGCTGCCCTGCAGGTGGGCCATGAGCCCGGGCGCATGCCCGCACCCAGCGCCGGGAACCCCGTTGCGCGGGGTGCAGGGTATGTGACTCCACCCCCCTGCGCCCCGCCGGCGCCCGCCGGCATGCCGCAGCTGCTGGGCGCCTGCGCGCCTGGCGGCTTGCGCGGCGGCTGGGATGCGGCGGCCGCCTGGGCGTCGGGCATCAGCGCGCGGCGCGCGCTTCTTGGGCAGAGCCTCGGGGGCCCGCCGTGCGCCGGGGCGGGCGCACGCGGCGCGAGCGCACGTGCCAGCGGCGCGGCGCGCGGCACGCCCGGGCTGCTCGGGCGGCTGTGCGGGCTGGGGCTGGCGCTGCCGCCGGACGTGCGCTTCAACCTGGGCGTGCTGCTGCTCTTCGCGGCCGCCAACTCGCTATTCACGCTGGTGCGCCCGCGGCCGCGGCGGACGCCCGCCATTCTGGAATACCGCAACCCTAACCCTAATTCACCCCTCGCTACAATTTGAGCATGCTGCTGCTTCTTGCGGCCGCCAGCTCGCTGTTCACGCTGGCGCGCCCGCGCCCGCGGCGGGCGGCCCCTCGCTCCGGAACGCCGGGCAGTCGTGGCGCTGGAAACATGCGGGACAATGGACAGACGGGGAGCTCTGAGACCAGCGCCTTGTCGTCTGGCGTCCGCATCCCTCGCTGCACTTGCGCTGTCCCGTGGTCGCTGGGTGCGATGAGCCCGGCAGTGGGTGCGAGCGGACGCATGAATGCGCGCCCACGCGCCGCGCAGGTGCGCGCGTTTGCGTTTGCGCAGGGCGGCCTGGCGGCCGCGGCGCGCCTGCACGACGCGCTGCTGGGCGCGGTCGTCGCGGCGCCGGCCGCCTTCTTCGACGGCGTGCCGGCCGGGCGCGCGCTCAACCGCTTCTCGTCCGATGCGGCCACCGTGCGCTCTGACCCTAACCCTAGCTCACACGGCCGTGCGGTGCAGCGCGATGGCTGCGACGCGTTGCTGTCGCGGTGCGCTGCTGATTCCGGAGTCCTCGGCCCTGCTCGCCGCTGCCGCTGCCTGGTGCGGCAGCCGGTGAAGCGCGGGGGAGCGCGGCGCCAGGTGGACGACGCGCTGCCCTTCATCCTCAACATCCTGCTGGCCAACGCGGCCGCGCTGGCAGGCGTGGCGGCCGTGCTCGCGCTCGGGCAGCCCGCGCTCGCCGCCGCGTTCCTGCCGCTCGGCCTGCTGTTCCGGCTGCTCCAGGCGCGCCGCCGGGCGCCCTAACCCTACCCTGCTTAGAGACTGCCACGTGTGCACAGCCCACCGCGCGCGCGGCCCCCGCGCAGGCGCGCTACCAGGCCAGCGCGCGCGAGATCCGGCGCCTGGGCGCGGTCGCGCGCTCGCCCGTCTATGGCGGCTTTGCGGCCGCGCTGGAGGGCGGCGCCAGCATCCGCGCCTTCGGCGCGCAGGCCGCCTTCTCGGCGCGCAGCCTGGCCGCGGTCGCGCGCCTGCAGGCGGCCAACCTGGCGGCCGTCGCGGCCGCGCAGGCGCGCCAATAGGGTAGGGTAGGGTAGGTCAGGGTAGGGTTCGACTGCGCAGAGCTGCGGTGGCGCACGGGGCCGGGACTGCGCGCAAGGCCGCCCCCTGCTTCCATGGCTGCAACTCGGTGGCACCATGGCGGCCTCGTTGGGTTTTGACAGGCAAAAGCAGGGAAGCTCGTAAGCCTTGCGCGTTGCTTGGCCTGTATGACAGGAGCCGGGCCGAACTTTGCGGGCTGCAGGCGAGCTCATGGGGGGCGCTGCGCGGGGGGCAGTGGCTGGCGCTGCGGCTGCAGCTGCTCGCCGCGAGCCTGGTGGCGGCGGTCGCGCTGCTGGCCGTGCTGGACGCCGCGGGGCGGCTGCCCTGGGCGGCGCCGGCCGGCGGCGCCGGCGCGGGCCTTGTGGGCCTCAGCCTGAGCTACGCGCTGCCGATCACCGGCCTGCTCAATGGCCTGCTCACCAGCGCCGCCGAAACTGAGCAGGTCCGCCTGTTTGGCGCTGGCAAGCAGGCCGCCATGCAACGCATCGATGACCTCGAATGGCTGGCAACTGACCTGTGTGTCTGTCAATGAATGACCTGCCTCCATGATGATGCCAGCCGCTCGGTTAGTCACACACGTACACTGTCATGCAGGGCGTTGGCGGAGCCGGACCCCGCCGCGCTTGTTGTTGAGGAGCTGGTGCAAGTGACACGGCGCCAAATGGGCCACCAGCGTGCTTCCACGGCCGTCAGACTTGTCTTGTTACGCGCCTCTGTGGGCCACTTTGGGTGACATGCCGACCACACACCGCGCCCAGTCCCCCCCGCAGCGGGCCTACCCCACCCTACCTTACCGTGAGTGCGCGGCGCAGGAGATGGTGGCCGTGGAGCGCGTGCTCGAGTACGCGCGCCTGCCGCCGCAGGCGGACACGCTGCCCCCGGCGCCGGCTGCGCCGGAGGCGGGCGCCGGCGCCGGGCAGGGTGGCCCGGCCGCGGCGGGCGTCCCGGCCGCACGCGCGCGCCCGCCGCAACAGGCGGAGCCGCTCTGGGCGCTCGCGGAGAGGCCGCCCTCGTTCAGCTTTGGCGGGGTCGGCGTGGGCGCGGGCGGGCGTAGCGCCGGGGGCGCGGGCGGCGGCGCGCCCGGCGGCGCGCTGCCGCCGGGCTGGCCGGGCGCGGGCGCGGTGCGCTTCGAGGGCGTGCGCCTGCGCTACGAGGCGCGGTGCGGCCCCGGCGCCACGGGCGGCGTGCCCGCCGCGTGCGACGTGCCGTGGGCGCTGGCGGGCCTGGACCTGGAGCTGCGGCCGGGGGAGCGGATGGGCCTGGTGGGCCGCACCGGCGCGGGCAAGAGCAGCGTGGTTGCTGCGCTGCTGCGGCTGGTCGAGATCCAGGCGCGCGCGCCGCCGCCCCCTCAGAGAGGCGCCAGGCGCGCCTGGGAGGTCGTCATGCGTGCCAGGGTTCCAGCACGTAGGCGTCGGCCGAGGCGCCGCCGGCCGGCCGCGCAGGCCGGGCGCATCACGATCGACGGCGTGGACGTGCGGCGCGTGCCGCTTGCGGCGCTGCGGGCCGCGCTCGGCGTCGTGCCGCAGGCGCCGTTCCTGTTCGAGGGCAGCATCCGCGCCAACCTGGACCCCGCCGGCGCGTTCAGCGACACCACGTTCATCGCGCTGTGCCGCAGCATGCGCCTGTGGGACATCCTGGCCGGGCTGAGCCTGTCGCGCACCAAGCGGCGCGGCGCCGCGGCCGCGCCGCGCGCCGTGCCGCAGCCGCCCGGCTCGCCCGCCTACGGCGCGTGCCCGGGCAGCGCGTGGCGCACGTCCGCCTTGTTCGCACAGCTGTGCAAGTTCCTTCCTGCTTCCATGCGGGCCGCAGCATCCTCAGACCTCAAACACAGTTTTTTTGCATCAAATTTGCTGCTGACAAGGGCGGTGCTAGGGTTTCCTGCCGTCAAGTGCTGTGCTAGAGGTTTCATGGCTGCAGGCCAGAGCCAGCGCCAGTGTGCTCTCCGGCCGGCGCATGCCCGCTGACGAGGGGCCGGCGCGCAGGCGCGCCGCCGCGCTCACCGTCCAGCCTGTCGCGGTCCAACACGCCGCGCGGGCGCTCGCCGCTGCAGGGCCTCGCCGAGGGCGCGGGCGAGCTGCCCGGCGGCGCGCAGCGCAGTGCCAGCGCCGACCTGGCCGCGCCGACCCGCGCGCTGCCTGTGCCCCAGCGGGCGGGGTCCCGGGGTTTCGAAGGCTCGAGACAGGGCATGGGGATGGGCTACGCGGGCGCGCGCGGCGGCGGCTCGGCGCCGGGCTACGCGCGGACGCCGCCGTCGGTGGCCGGCAGCCCCGCGCTCAGCAGCCTGGACAGGCGCGCGCTGCTGAGGCCTCAGCGCTCCTGCCGGTCTGCGCTCCTGGCAGTCCCTGCTCTTTGCTCCACATGCGGCGTTATCCTACCCTACCCTACCCTGCCCTATCAAGGAGGTGCTTGCAGGGTGTCTGAGCTGGCCGAGGAGGGCCGCGCCGGGCCCAGCCGCAGCCGCTCCTGGGCGGACGCCGCGCCGGAGGCGCCCGAGCGGCCGCGGCCGCGGCGCGCGCGCGCGGGCTCCGCGGCCAACCCCAGGCCCGGCGCCGGGCGGGCGGCGCCGGGGCGCTGGGCCGTGGCGCCGGCTGGCCGGCGGACGCGCTGGTGCAGGCGGGCTTCGGGCAGCAGCTGCTGAGCATGCGGCTCGGGGAGGGCGGCCTGGGGCTGTCGCTGGGTGCGCGGCTGCCTGCCCTGGCCATCCCCTGATGCCTGGCCGGTGTGTCGTGCTGCGTCTGGCTGCATCGCGGGAGTGAGCGACGACCGGGTTACAAGGGGGTAGCGCAGAATGCCTGTCGCGTGTGCGCATTCTGCAGCAAACCAACTTCAGGCATCTTGCTTACATGCCCAGGACCTATGCCATGCAATATTGCAGCACTGCTTCTCTTCTCCGCCCGCTCCGCTCGCCTGTCTCCATAGGGTATGGCAGACGCTCCCCTCAGCTGCATATGCGCGGAGCTGCGCTGGGCGCCCTGTCCGCCTCAACCAGCACAGGGGCGCCCGCGACCGCTGCAGCATGTCAGCAGGCAGGCGCTGCAGCGCGGGCGCCCTGAGCCGCCCGGGGCGCCCGGCAGGCCAGCAGCAGCTGGTGTGCCTGGCGCGCGCGATCCTGCGCCGGCCGCGCGTCGTCTGCCTGGACGAGTGCACGGCGAGCGTGGACCCCGCCACCGGCGCGCTCATGCAGGAGCTGCTGCGCGCGGAGCTGCCGCGCGCCACCGTGCTGCAGGCGCGGCCCGGCCGCGGGCATGCCGCGAGGACAGGGTATATGCGCCGCCCCCTGAGCATCACCCTACCATACCACTATCCTGCACGGCGCCACCCGTTTTGGCGCTGCTATGCTTTGCACGCACAGGGCCTCCCGCTTGCAGCTGTGCGCCGTGCGGCCGTCCTGCGCGGCGCCCGGCCCTCCACCCGCAAGTCCCGCAGCGGCATGGCCCGCGCGCGGCCGCTCTGTGTGGCGGCTGCTGCGCGCGCGCTCGCATGCTGGGCGCCGCATGGCAGGCAGACGCGAGGCCTGTTGTAAGTAGTGGTCCATGCTGTTTGCAGGCCTGCTGATGTCAGTGCACGCTAACATGCCACCATCATTTTTTTTTACCGTATCTTCCAGGTGTGCTGAATGCGCTAAGGCTGCTGATAAGACGTCCTGCCCTGAATCAACCCCAACTCCTCAGCAACCCCGCGCGCGCTCGCCGCAGGTGGCGCACCGGCTGGAGGCGGTGCTGGACTGCGACCGCGTGGCCGTCATGGACGCTGGTGTGGTCGTCGAGGCCGGCCGGCCAGCCACGCTGCTGGCCGACCCCGGCTCGCGCCTGGCGCAGATGCGCCGCAGCTTCCACGGCGGCGTGGCCGCGGGGCGTGAGGCAATAGGCTCCTGATGGCAGTGTATGTAATTCCTGCATGTACGCAGTGTACTACCAGCCAGCCACTGCCTTTAGGGTAGCTTGCCTCCTGGTCGCCCCGCATTGCTCCAGGCATGGCAGCCTGCTACTGTGTCGGGAGACCGCGCAGGACAATGCATTGTACAGGTGTAGGGAACCGCACGCTGACCACATATCTTTAGAAGTGCGCCGCGATGTGTGCCAAGAGCACTAGTAGCAAGGCGCGAGCTGCTGTGTAAACCTAGGGCACTCTGCACAAGTGCAGCATAAAGCAGCTGCGCACCTGCATCCCGCAGCTGTGATATTGTGCATACCAGCATGAAAGGCTGCCATGCATTGACTGCGCTCCTTCCCTGGCTGCTTTCCCAGTGCATTGTGTTCTTGGCGGGAGATGGCTGTTGCAGCCACTTTTGAATCAGAATCCTGGCTGAGGGTGCTCGTCCCGCCACAGGCACATCTGTTGAGTCATTTTCTGCTTGCTACCTGACAATGTGGCAACGGGTGGTGCTCGTGGGGTCAGCCCCGCTCGCGTTCACGGTCGTGTGCAGTCACACCCGACAGCACCGCTTTGCGCCGCTGCATGCCAGCTGCGAGAGCAGCCCAGGCTCCGCGCTTGCGCCAGCGCCCGGCGCAAAGCTGCTGCTGGTGCAAGTGGTATTCCGGTGCGTGTGAGAGCTCGCATCTTGCAATAATGACATATTCCTCATTATGCCTGCGACCACTGCACAGGTAGCCTCGCAGACGGCGCAGCAGAAGCTAGACAAACGCTGGTGCTGATGCCTTCGAACGGCCGTGCTCAGGCACGGAGCACGGACGCCGCTCACCGCACAGTACTGGCAGCCGGCGCGCTGGGAAGCGCAGGGGCCGGACGCGGTGTGTGGACAGCTGCCAGGCACGGTGCCGCTGAGGATAACAGACGTGTCTGGGGGCCCGCGCCCGGAGTGCGAGGGCGACCAGGCGCAGGCAAGGCGCCCAGACCTGCTCGTCACACATACAACTGAGCGAGTGTGATGTAGTGGCAGGGCCAAAGTCAGCACGCCTGCCTGCAGCGCCAGACTAGACCATAGCGGCTTATAGCTATTTTGCTGGCGATTTGCAGCGCAGGCCCCTTATGTTGTGTATGCACTTGCACATAATGGGCTGCAGTTGTCGTACTTGATCGCCCCCAACACCTCCTCCTTTGGCAGACGGAATGCGAGCGGAGTGGCAAGGTAGGAGTGGCGTGTGCCCAGCATCTGCTCTTACAGCGCTGGCGCTGCGCGCAGGCGGCGACCGTGCTGCCGGGCGGGTGCACGCGCGGGGAGCTGACGCTGTCGGGGCAGCGCCAAGCGCGCGAGCTGGGCGCGTGGCTGCGCCACCGGTATGTGGACAGCACTGGCTTCCTGCCGGCTGACTACCAGGTGCGATTGGGGCGTGTGGCATTTGCAGCAGCGCGGTTTGGCGCTCAAGAAATAGCAGTAGCATTAGCCTGCTGTGCCGCAGACATCAACCAGTCTGTGCTCTGCATTCCATGACTGTGCAAAATACATGCCAGTTGACAGACGCGCAAGCTCACAGACAGTCAAAGTGTGTGTTTTGCCACAAATGAAAAGGTCAAGGTGTTGGCATGACCACTCCGTACGCCTGGCAGGAGGGCCTCGTCACGGCGCGCACGACCAACTACAGGTGAGCCCGGCCGCTGCTGTGCCCTTCAGTGCTCGAGGTCCCGGTGTCATGCGCGCTCTCGATGCCGAGCTGGCCGGAGGAAACCCCCTCTGTAGGCAGGCCCCTCCAGTGGTGAGCCGGGGCTGCTTGAAGCTGGGGCAGCATGGCTGCAGACCCCGGGCCTGAGCCGGCGCCGCCGCTCAGGAGGACTGTGGACACGCTGGCGGGCGTGCTGACGGGCCTGTGGCCGGGCGCGGCCGCGCGCGGCGGCGGCGGCGTCCCGGCCGCCACGTCCAGCCACCTGGACGAGGTGCTGTGGGGCAACGCCGACAACTGCGAGCGCCTGCGCGCCATGTTCAAGAGCCACTCGCGCCGCGTGCGGGGTGCGCCGCCCTACCCGTGATGCCCAAACCCTTCATCGCTTACCCCTCGTGCCCTAACAAACCCTGCCGTGTCCTGGGCGCCCCCCCACCGCTCCGGTGTTTGCTGCATCAGCGGATGGCGTGTGGGACGCTGATGCCTGTATCGCTTATATGAGCATTGAGTACGGTTTGAAACCTGCCTGGAGCAGCGCCATGTGAAGTCCTGGTGATCTTCTGCGCGTGTAGAGATGCAGGAATCCGACACAAAGCTGGGCGCGCTGGAGGCGCGGATACGTGACGTGATGCACCTGCCGCCGGAACACCGCATCGCAATGATGGAGCTGGTGAGAGGCTGCGCTTCGTCCTGCGAGCGCGGCATCACAGCGCGGCGACACCTGTGCTCCCAAGGGCTCCTCCATGTCCGCTGCGCAAAGTCGAACCTCACACCCGAACTTCTGTGTTTTGAATTTCTTGCGGAAGTCGGTGAGCATACAAGCGCATGCATCAAGGCCGGCGCCGGCACCACTGCCGCGCCCCTCAACCCCGCCCCCCACCCCCTTAGCCCTCCGCGCTGCGCGCAGCACGACGCGCTGACCGCGCTGGACCACCATGGGCTGCCGCTGCCGGCGGGCTCGGAGCCGCTGCGCGCGCCGGTGGAGGCCGAGGCCACGCAGCGCATGACGTCGCTGGTGGCGCCGGCCGCCGGCGCGGCGTCGCGCGCGGACGTGCTGCGCCTGTCCATGGGGCGCCTGTTCCAGCAGGCGCGGGGCTCGCGGCGCTCTGATGGATCCTGACGGCCTGCATGCACCGGCGCATCCCTGCTCGATGGAATACGCCATGCTTACGGTGCACGCTGCGCACCTACCTGTTGAACTCAAGGTTTAGGGTCATGGATTTCAAGGGTTCTCTAGAGGCGTGCAGCCGGTGGGCAGATGTTTGACGTACCCAAAGGCGGGGGCTTGCCCAGCACTGGAGCTGCGCCGCAGCCGGCAGCGCCGCCCGAGCCCTGGGCGCGCGCGGCCGACAGATCGTGGCGCGCATGGAGGCGGCCGCCGCAGCCGGCGAGCCCGGCGCCGCGGCCGGCGCGTCCGCGCTCGCGGCCCCGGAGGCGGCGCCGCAGCCGCGACTGGCGCTCTACAGCGGCCACGACACCACCATCATGCCGCTGCTGGTCACCCTGGGCGGCGACCTGAGCCACTGGCCGCCCTACGTGTCCAACCTGGTGCGGCCCTGGCGCGGCGGGCGCCGCCGTGCGTGCATGGAGCAGGGAGGCGCGCGCGCGCAGTCACCAGGTGGCTTGATCTACCTGGGCCGGCTCTGCCTGTGCGCGGCGAGGCACAGTGGGCGGGGCTGTGCGTCACACTCCCCGTGCAAACGTGGCAGGGGCAGTGCCGCGCTGGAATGGACGCCAGACCACAGCACTGAGTCTTTACGAGGCAGCTAACCGCGCGTGCCGCCTGGGGGCCTGAGTAGGCCTCTGGCCGGAGAAGTCAGCAGGGACGCCATTGGCGGTGGGGGTTCCCAAGCTGTGTGAGGGGGCCTCTCCAGAGCGTCCTGGCGCGCGGCTGAGCGGCCGCGCGCCCGCCCGGCCTGCTGCAGGCGGCCATGCGCGCGCGCTGGCGCGCAGGCGTTTGAGCTCTGGAGCGTCCCCGGGCAGCGTGACCCGCTCGTGCGCGTGCTGTACAACCGCGAGGAGCTGCCCCTGGACGACCTGCCTGCCGGCGCGCGCCCGCAGCGCAGCTCATGAGATGAGGCGCTGTGCCTCGTGTCGCTGCAAGTCAAGAGGGCTGAGTGCTCCCAAACGCACATGTGGAGGGCTTCAAATGGGCAGGGCTGACAAAGGGCATGGCAATTGTACGGCAGACTGTGGGGTTTGCAGACTCACTCGCCCTGTGCATCTGCATACAGCGAGCAACGCATTGTGCCCAGTTACCGCATCTCAGGTGTTTACTTTGGGTAGCCAGATACTGGCTTTTGCTGGCACCTGCGCCGAGCCGGGATGACTTGCCTGCCATGCAGTCACCAGGGCTTGAGCACAGACAAGCGCCGGCGAGCATGCAGTGCTGACCAGCGCACTGATGTCCCCCCTGCCGGCGCGCGCGTCAGGCGAGAGCATGACGCTGAGCCACTTCCGGGACACCTTCCTGAAGCCCTACATCATGAGCCAGGCCGCGTGGGAGGAGGAGTGCAAGGTCGCGTACGAGCACGGCGCCCCGGCGCCCGCCGCCGTGCCCGAGAAGGTCGGCGGGGACGCGTTCCAGGGGCTGTGAGCGGTTGCGCCGCGGCTCCCTGGGACTGCGCTCCTGCATTTGGGTGCGCTCCTGCATTTTGGTGCGATGGAATAGTCAAAGCTGGCCCGCTGGACTGAGGTCGCTCAATGCGTTGGACATCGGTGCTTACTTCTTTTTGGGCATGGGTCTGTCTTTGGCGCACCCCGGGGAATTCCTATTTGAGCCCAAGCGCAGGCTTAGTCGTTCTGGTGTATTGCATTGAAACAGCAGGCACAGCGGCCGTGTGCCAGAATTGGTGTTTAGTTGGGTCATACTGACGAGGAACACAGCGTGCCTGGCTTGGATGGTATAAGCGTTGCAGCAGCAGCTGGGCATGACTGTGTCCTGGCTGTGTAACTCTGACAGGTTTGTCGACTTTTTTTAGAAGGATGTCCACTGCCAGCATGCGTAGCATGTCGCATGTCTGCGTTGTGCGCTGTTACCTGGGGCCGGGCCAACTCGCCTCGCTACATGCAAGCAGACTGGTCTGGCGCACCTGCACCTGGCGCGGCAGCTTGAGCAGCACCTCCGATCCTATGGAGGACCCCATGTGGTGAAAGTAACACCCCTCAGCAGGGCACTGCGCAAGTGGCCGTCTGGGCAGGCGTGCCAGCTGGCCACCCGCGTCAAGCGCGCCGCCCGTGCACACCCGTCTCGCCGCTACCGGGGCAGACGAGAGCACGCCCGCACGCTCAGAGGGCGGGACCGGCAGGCAGCCCGGCCGCCGCTTACAGCCGGTAGTTGCGCGGCCGGGCGCCGGGCGCGAGCCGCGCGCGCTTGCTGCCCGGCTTGCGCATGGCCGCCCCCGCGGCGGGCGCCGCCAAGAAGTCCTCGCGCGCGCGCGGCGGCGCCTGCGGCCCCGCCTCCCCGCCCTGCTGCGCGCCGCTCGCGTCGCCGGCCTGCACCGGCACGCAGACGTCATGCAGCGCACGCAAGGCGCTTGGCAGACACTTGTTGCAACGACCATGCATCTAGCAACACTGTGTGGCAGCTTGAGCCAGTGGCTGCGTTTGGGCACGGGCGTCGGGCCTTGATAGCACCATGAAAAGACGAGGGACGCCTATGCAGCGAAGCCTGCTCTCGGCCTGCGCCGCCCATGCGCATGCAGGGGCCAGCACGCTGGAGCGCCCCAAGAGCTGACCAGCAGCTGCGCTTGAAGCTCGCCCAGGTGTCAGGACATAGTAGCAACGTGTTTGCAAGGTGTGCTGAGGACGGCAGGTCATACTCGGCCAAAGCTTCGATGGGAGGTCGCTCGCCTGCGCGCCACGCCATGCGCCCCACTGCGGCGGCGGCGCCGCGCCTCGACCGGGCCCGGCCGTAGGGCCGCCCGTCAGCAGCGGCACGGACGCCGCAGCCCCAGCGCCGCCGGCGCGCGCCTGCGCGGCCACCTCGTCGCCGTCCGCGTCGCGGGCGGCAGCGCCCGCCGCGCCGTCCGCCTCATCGCCATCATCGCCGGCCTGGGCGGCGGCGGCCAGGACCCCGGCCAGCAGCGGCGGGGGGCCCAGCCCGCGGGCGCCCGCGCGCGTCAGCAGCGCCAGCCCCGCCGGCCCGGTCAGGCCCGCCAGGCCCGCCAGCAGCCGCTGCGCGGCGCGCGCGTCCGCCGGCGCGCCGGGGCCGTCCTCGGCGGCAGCATTGAGGGGTGCCGCCTCCGCGCTGGGCGCCGAGCGGGGCGCCAGCTGCAGTGCGGGCGCCCCGGACGCGGCCGCCGGCGCGACAGCCAGCGCGCGCTGCACGGGCGGCAGTAGCGGCACGGCGGTGGCGACCAGCTGTGCGCGCGCCTCGGCCAGGCGCGCAGCCTCAGGGTCGCCTGCGCGCCGCGCGCGCGTGAGCCGGCGAGCGCGCGGGGCGGCGCGCAGCTGCGCGCCTGCCAGCCAGGCAAGCCCCTACAAGGGCGCTGCGGCGCATAGAGCAACCTGACGCTGGAGCTGCCAGCATAGCACCGAGCGCGTCCGCGACGGACCATCACAAGGCATGCTGTAGCTGCACCCCCGCACCTTTCAGTTCAGGAGCGTTTCAGACTCCCAATCTCCGATGGAGCACGCACATGCCTTTGGGGATGTGCTGCCAGCCCCGTAGCAGCGCATCCCCTGTTGCTTAGAGAGCAGCAGATGCGCACCGTCCTTGGGTGGCTCCCGCGACAGGCGCGCATTGGCGTGCAGGCCCTCGGCGATGCGGCCGCGGAGCAGGTAGTAGACCGGCAGCGCCTGCGCGGCGCGCCCGCCCGCCGCCGCCTGCTCCTCCAGCCACGCGCACAGCGCCTGCGCAGGCATGCAGCGTGGGGCCTGCTTGAGACGGCAAGCCCGCGTTGATTGCACTCACTCAGCGGCAGGCAATCTGAAGCGGTGAGTGTTTCCGCTACCTTGCACATGACTAATAACTTTTGTGCATGTAATCCAGTGAAATGAGTGGGCTAGAGCTGGCTTGGCCTCATAACCATTTGACAGAAGTTAAGCAGCCATGATAATCTCACTGCAGGGCGATGCGCGCGCGGGAGGGCACCTGCTCCTCAACACCGTTGAGCGGCAGCTGGATGACCGCAAAAACTGCGCCCGCGCCGGCCGCCCACTCAGCCATGCGCCGCACGAGCGCGCGCGCGCGCTCCGCGCGCTCCGCCGCCGGCGCGCCGTCGCAATGCCGCCGGGCCTGCGCGGGCGCGGTGCGCACGTCAGCCCGGAGCGGCGCGCCCAGCAGTCGCGCAGCGGACTGCAACAGCACCGGAGGGCCACTGGCGACAATGGGCTCAGCCGCCCATGGCCCACAATCGCCGCGCAGCCAGGTGAGGCATGACCAAGCGCCCTCGCCCCTGTGGAGCCTTGCAGCCGGCGCCGTGCCGGCAAAGCATGGCATTCCTCCGCGACGGCGGTTGCAAGCATCTCCACCCCAGGACTGAGGCTGACACGGGCATCCTTGCACTTTCTCTCCCACACCCCCGGGGCTGGTCACCTCCAGGAAGCCCTCCGTCACCAGGCCGCACGACAGCCGGATCGCCAGCGCGGTCTCCGCCTCGGCCAGCGGCTCCGGGCCGCCCCGGGCGCCGCCTGCGCCAGCGTCCTCCGCGCCGCCGGGACACATTTCCCTGCCTGCCAGCCCCGCGCCGCGCGCCCGCAGCACCGACAGCGCCGCCTCCGGCCGCCCGAGCGCCGCCAGCGCCTCCACGAACAGGAAGGGCGTCGCCGGCGTGGCCGCGCCTGGCGGACACGCCAGAGCCGCACTCTGAGGATAGCACTGCGCATAGCAAGTCGGGGTCATGCTGTCAGAGGGGCAGCGGCAACAGCGCGGAGGCACTGGTCAGGAGAGCCGGCCGTCGCCGGCGCGGCATGGGCACGCGCGCATCCGCTGCCGCAGGCTCCCAGCAGCCTCCCGCTCGCACGCAGCGCCCACCTGGCAGCCGCCCCTGTGCAAATTCCCAGCCGCAGGCAGGGCGCCGCGCCTCGCTCCGCAGGAGCGCGTCCGCGCAGGAAGCACTGCGCATGCGCCCGGGAGCGCTGCTGTGCCGGGGGGGCTGCCGCACATTCGCCGCACCGGGCAGCAGCAGGCAGGCCAGGTCGAGCTGCGCGGCATTGCGCGGCCCGAGCGCCGCCTGGTCCAGCAGCGCCGCCGCGTGCCACTCCGCCAGGCGCGCCGGCGGCACCGCAAAGCCCACCCTGCCGGCGGGGCCGGCGCGCGCTCAGGCGCCTCGCACATGCAGTGCCTGGTCGTGCGACAGCGCCGTTGCCTGCTCCGCCAGGCGCGCCCGCGGCACTGCAAAGCCCAGCTTGCCGGGTATGAAGCAGGCACAGTCACAAGACTCCGCAACGTAGCAAGCCTGTCCACTTTCTATGTAACTCCAAGATAGCTTAGGACCGCCCGCTAGCAACCCAGGTCAGTCCAGGAAGGCGTCCAGATGCGCAACGTCAGCAACCCCTTCACGCCTTGAGATACCTTCCAGAACTTGAACCCCTGCACAATCCCCTGCACAATCCCAGCCATCACAGGCCTTCCCCAATGGGCCTCCAGGTCCGCAAATGTTGGCGTTCGCCTCAGGCAGGGCCCTCGCCGGCACAGAATGCCCTTGCAAACCCCACACATCTCCGGCCAGCACCGGAAGGCCTCCAGGTCGGCGATGTCGGCGTCCACCAGCAGGTACAGCAGCAGCGCCAGCTTGTCGTGCCATGCGGCCTCGCCCGCGCCGCCGGCCAGGCAGGCGCCCGCCACGCCGCGCTCCAGGCTGGGCGGCGGGTACGCGAGCGGCGCGCCGCCCGCCTGCGGGGGCCGGCCAGATTTGGCACGGAAGCTTGCAGACATGTCAAGAGCGGCGCCGCCGCCTTGCTCCATGTCATTACCTCTCCACTGCAACGGCGGCCCCAGCCTCAGCGGTGCTGCGAGCGCACTGCGAGCCTCGGACACGCACCGTGCGCACAGCTACAGCTACTTGCGTGCCGGCGATGCCGGCGGGTGTGTCGGTGCCGCCGCCCTCGCCATGCTTGGTCTGGCGCAGCGCCAAGACAGGGCGCCGCCATCGTCGCGCTGCAGGGAGCGGCGGCGCGCGCCTGGCCCAGGCGCTGCAGCAGCGCGTGCAGGCATGTGGGCAGCGGGCGCAGGGCCGCGCGGCGCTTGCCCACGTCCGCGCGCCACTCCTGCTCCGACGGCCAGCGCGCCGGCCGCGCGCCCCAGCGGTCGTGCAGGCCATGCGCGGCGCACCAGTCCAGCACCTGCGGCGGGAACACCCGGGCCTTTGCCCGCTTCGCTCACGCCCTCCAGAGCTGGGCTGCCTTAGGCACGTTGCCTTGGATGCAGAGACTGACTGCACTCTGAAGTGCACACTGTATGAGATGGCGAGCCCCACAGGGCTGCGCTTCCGCGCGCACCCGCAGGCACTGCTGCAGGCGCAGCGCGTCGCCCAGCGCGCCGCCGGGGCCGCGCCAGGCGTCGCCGCCGGCAGCGTCCGGCCGCTCGCCGGCGGGCGCGTGCAGCGCGCGCAGCACCGCCACGAGCGCGTTCAGGCGGCCCAGCTGTGCGCGCAGCGCGCCCGCGTCGACCGGCCCGGGGCTCGCCAGCGCCAGCGACAGCCACGCGTGCACCTGCTCGCGCGCGGCCTGTCAATGAGTGTGCTGAGCCAGCCTGTGGCAACACTTGGCTCAATTCCGTACCAAAGCACAGCCAACCAGGCCCGCACGCGCCCGTGCGCCTACGGTGTGTCCATGCGGCATATGGCATCCAGCAGGATGCTGCCGTGGGGCGCCCGCGTGTAAGGCGCCCCTATAAAGTGCACGTGCCAACAACCTGTGGGGTTGGAGCACCCCGGCCTGCTGTATGTCTAGCAGCTGGCAGCTGCCTTCAGGATCCTTGCGAACGCATGCACCACAGCAGCCAAGAGACAGGGTGCCCTCAGTGGCTGATGGTCACGAAACTGTCATGGGACACACACGCTTCACGGCCAGGGTTATGTATCAGGCATGACAAGCAACCTTGTCACCCAGCGTGTCTGAGGGTGCACGGTCTGCGCGCCCTGCAGGGCGGAGCGGGGCACCTGCGCCAGCGCGCCGGCGGACCACTTCTTCACGCACTCGCCGTCCAGCAGGTACGCCTCCAGCGCATCGCTGCCGGTGACCCATTGCAGTCAGTGGCCAGCCGGGCCGAGCGAGGGATTGGGCTGAGCTTTCAGACAGGCACCCACAGCGGCCGCCGTGGAGCGTAGCCATATAGCCTTAGGCTGATGCTCTGGTCAAGCACGCGGCGCAGTGCTACTCAGCAGCCTGGGACAGTGGCCAATCGCCAGGCTGCTTGACACACTGGGTGAAGTACACTACGAGCGTCGCAGAGAGGGAGATACGTGCATGCTGCTTGAAACAGTAACAACAAGGCAGAAGAGCTGCGCACCTGGAGGTGTAGAAGCGGTCAGAGCAGACCTCAAACACGTAGTCAACTACAATGCTGCCCAGGCCGTGGCTCAACGCCACATCAAACAAGGCGTGCAGGCGCGACGCATCATCGCCCGCCGCCGCACCCGTCAGGCCCGCCGCGCGGCACTGCGCTTGCAGACGGTCCCACTTACGGATTCAGCAATCTACCAAAGCATAAAAGAGAAAGCTGCAAGGGAGGCTGCGTTGCTCAGCTGATCAAGAAATGCCAATGCCGTAGAACAGCCATGAGCATCAGCCCAAGCTGGTGGCCTGCCAGAGTGCACCGGCAGCACAAGCTACAGAGAGTACCGAGAGGCAGCAACACGTGCCTGCAGGAACAGCGTGTGCAGCACGCGCTTCCCGTCGCCGCCGGCGCGGGCAAGCTCCCGCGGCGGCGTGTCCGCCAAGCGCTCAAGCACTGACATCACCTCCGCCATCTGTCGGTGATGTGCGCACACACGCCTGCAAGCGGTAGGCTCCTGGCGCACTTCTGGCTTGTAAAGGCTAGCACATGATCTTAATCCTTGGGTATTTGCCTGGCACTGCAGACTGATGCCGCAGCTACAGCCCGCCACCAGGCGCGGCAACGAGGTGGAGTCCTGGTCCGGACGTTTCAGTTTCCAGGCATGTGAATGCTGGCCAAAACAGGCTCTTGTGCTCTGGCAAGTGGTCAGGTCGTGTACCCCACAATGCACTGTGCCGCTTGGACGTGGGCGTGGTAGCCGAGGTGTCTGCAGTATGGCAAGCATGCTGAGACAGCACAGCCACTACCATGCAACATGCGCGAATGCGACTCAGCAACCGCAGCGCTTGCACTGCCAGCGTCCAGCACAGGGTTGGCAGCGCCGCACTGGGCAGCTGAGGTGCAACAGGACGTGCGCCAGGCAGGATCTGGCACCCGCGTGCGTGTGGGCGTCGTCTCAGAGCAGGACGGTGTGGGCTCGAGCCTCAGGCAGCCTAACAGCTGACGCGCCGGCAGACAGCTCGAGCGAGGACGCCAGGTATTTAAATCTCAGAGTTGCATGGTCCTGTGCGGTGCTCTGCACTTGCACTGGCTGAGTTTTTATACTAGAAGGAACAGCAAGCCTCTCAGCATGCAAGCAAGCTTCAGCCCTAGGCTGCTTTGCTTCGCAGCCATCTTCTGTGCGCGCAATGCGAGACACTTTCCTTTCAGCGAAGCTACAGGGCGTGGCTGACACTGTGAGGACACTGCAGGGGAAAGGGGGAGAGCAGCAGCGGCGGCGGCAAGTCCGTTGGCTTCTACTCAGGCCTGTGCGGCAACAAGGCGATTGCAGACGAGCAGCTGGAGAGCTTTTCGGAGTTCTCCAAGGTGTGCGTGTCTCACTGCATGTACAAGTGTGTTGCACGAAGTCACTGCACGCTCCCCCACTTACTGACACCAGGTCCGCGTCCTGCCCAGGTGATGCACCAGGCCTCCGTGGCGTTCATCGCTGTGTCCGCCACCAACCTCATCCTCACTTTCTCTGAGGTGTGGACCTTACGGGCGTGAGAGCAGCTTATGCATTCTGCACGTCACGCTCTGATGAGAATGCCTGGCCTGCTCCGCTGACGAAGAGGGCGTGGGGACAGTCTGGCGGCAAGCTGCTGACGCGCCCGTTCTCTCTGCTGGGGAGCATCACGGTGCGCCCCGCTTGTCTTGCCTCCCGCGACATGCAGTGCGAAGCCGTCGACTTGACCTGCTGCACTCAACATCAAAAAAATTTTAATCAGAGGCAGCTCGTCTGGCTCTCACCTGCTTTGAGCAAGCTTGTGGCGTTGCTGGCTTGCGTGGCACTCAACTGCCTGGATGGCGCCTAGGTTGGCAACTTTGCTTTCTGGCTGGACAGCCTGCTCGTGGCCGTCCTCGCCGAGTATGGGGCCCGCGCGTTCTACCAGGTCTGCCCCCCACCACCGAGCTAGGTGAGGTGCACAGCTCCTGTGCACCAGCCCGAGTCGCCGCTCGAGCCTGGTCACGTGGGTGTGCAAGTGGAACTCAATGGCAGCCTGTTGCTTAGTGCTTATGTGACCCTGCATCAGAAGGAGTCTTCCAACACTGCGGCACCTGCAACTCTTCCTCATGGCCTTCCCATGCATCAGTGCCAAGTGGCTGCCTGGAGGAGCACGCATTGCGTCAAGCTGCCATCCTCACCATGGCGGGGCCGCGGTCAGGTGTCCAAGAAAGAGAGCAAAAACAGGATACCACTGATATTCCAGGTGCGCTGCCGCTCTGCTGTGACGCCCCGCTAGCTTGGACCAGCCGGGGTGCGCAAGCAGCAGCAGCAGTGGCTGAACGCGCGGCTGCTGTGCGCATGCGTGGAGTGCTGCAGCCACGCTCACTGTTATGCATTGGGATTCACTGGTCACGCGAACCGTGACTGCACTGCCTTGATGCTTGCAAGTGTGAACCGGTGTACAAACACAGGGCAGCGTTGGAGTGCTGGCAGATGCGGCCATGGTGTGTGCCCGCCTGCAGGGCATCGGCCGGCTCACGCTGTCGTTCCAACAGCTCGCGGTCGCGGCTATGAGCATCGGCGCCATCCACACGCTCCAGGCCGCCTCCGTGCACCCGCCCATCACCCGCCTGGCTTCCGGGCTCTTCTTCCTCATCGGCGGTACGCCCCCGTCCTGCGCATCCAGCCTGGCATCCTGGTTCCCGGCCCTGGTGCGAGTGCCGGCCTTGCGCAGGAGTGCGCGCGGTTGCGCTGGCATGGCTGGTGCGCAGCCACGGCGGCGACATGGACGATGGCGAGCTGCCGGCCATGATCGAGATGGTGAAGAAGGGCCGCGGAAACCGCGTGGAGCGCTTTGCCGTGAAGCTGGTCCTGGGTGAGCACCTGGCCCGGCCCTGCCTCTTGCGCGATCCGGCAGGGCTATGCTATTATGAGTGCTAAGACAGGAAGAGGCTGTGTGGAAGCGGGCAGCTGCTTGCAAGCACTGAGCGCATGCAGCTGGGTGCGGTCGCCAGCTTGCCACTGCTGTGCCACACTTTGGCTGTCTCATCAAGGCGCCAAGGTGGCGGCTTAGCCACCAGTGCATGGCTAGCATGTTGGTCCTCATCCAACGCATGCAGCCCTGCGTCGGCTGTGTAACACTGGCCAGCTGGGAGGTGCCTGGGCGGGAGGCTATGTCATATTCAAGTGGCACTGATGCTGTGCCATGCAGGCCACATCCTGGCGTTTGACGCGCCGAAGGACAGCAAGCAGCAGGTGCGGTGCGGTGGCCATGCAGCCAGTTGATGTATGCGGCTTTGCTGCATGCCAAGACGTAGGCGCGGAGTGCTGCCCGTCTGTAAGACTGTTTATGCAAGCTCACCGGCCTGGGGGTTGCACTGTGTCACACGCGGGCGCAATTACTCACCACACGGTTGCAAGCCATGCTGCAGAAATGCCCCCAAGAAAGCAAGCCTTCATTGCGCGTTGTTGCGCAGAATGGCAGCAGCAGCGAGAATGGCGCCGGCCAGGAGGCTAGCTCGTCTGGTGACAAGGCTGAAGGGGCGGAGGAGTACGAGTTTACAGGTGCCGTACGATGCTGTGTAAGTGAATGCTTGGATACATGGTGTGCGCAGGATGCGCAAAGCCGTGCATGGTCCTTTACTCTGATTGCCTCGTGTCCATGTGTGTGACCTGCGTTGCTGTGCTAGACATCGAAGATCTCTGTGTTCACCGCTTGTGGGGGCGCAGGCGGGGAGGCGCAGCTGCTGCGCATCGCAGTGGATGCCATGCACACCTGCGGGCTGGCTATGGCCATCCAGGGCCTGGCGACGGGGCTGCTGGGTGCGCAACAGCCTGCGCTGCAGCAGAGTGGAAGCCTCCAGGCAGTGTCAGGTGTACATACCAAAAAAAAAAAAATCTTCACGCGCAGCTTGCCAAGAGCCAGATGGATGCGCGCTAGCAGGATGTAAGCTAACGTGGGGATGCACAGCCGGCTTGAGATAGGCAGGCGGGGTGTGGCCATGGGTCTGGCCGTGCTGTGTGCTGAGCAGTTTTGGCATGCGCAGGTTTGGCGCATGGGCTCAACGGCAGCGTTACCAACGCCTTCAACATGGTGCGGCGCTCATGAAGCTCGGGAGAGCAGTCAGTTCTGCTCAAGTTCAAACTGCACCTTACCAAGGCCGCGCAGTGTTTGCCTTACCCTGCGCACCGCCAATCACCTGGCATTGCTGTCGAGCGGCCCTGATGCGCTTGTTCGTTTACGCGCCGGTGTTGCAACAACGTGCGGCTATCCACGGCCCGCCCTCCCACCAGCTGCGCAGCACAGCAGGCGGCCGCGCGCGCAGGGTTACAACGGTGTGAGCAAGGGCCTGATGGCCTCGTTCATCTTCAGCGCGTCCGAGCGCTTTGACCGCGCGGTGGCGGAGCCGGGCGACAACATCACCAACCTGCTAAAGGGCCTGAGCAAGGAGGGGGGCCTGGGCAAGCTGTTTGCGCAGCTCAGCACGCTCGCGTGGGCCGTGGCCGCGTCGCAGGCGCGCCCATGCCAACGCAGAGCAGCAAGAGCCCAGACCTTGTGCTGATTGGCTGCATGTTGCTTATGAACTGGAAGTCGATTGGATAGTTGCGGCAATATAATAGCTGCCACTAGAGACTGTTTGGCTGAAAGCTGACAAGAGGCCAGGCAGAGCTCTCAAGCGTGGAAGCTGACACGCAGGTGTTGCAAACGGTGGTACCCTTCCTGAAGGACAGCACGGCTGCAAACATGGCTCTCAGCGCTGGCGTGGGCCCCATCGCCAAGGCGCTGACAATCGTGCAGAACGCTCTTGTGGGCTTTGGTTGAATGCAATTCGTGCTGTGTTTCAGCAATTCTTTATATCACCCTTGAAAATTGCGTGTTTCAGGTGTATGCTGATGGTGCCCCAATGTACAATCATGCTGCGTGAATTGTGCGAGCTGAGGTACCTGAGCACGGCTCTGTATAGGAGTGCAGGCACTACAATTTTTTGAAGGTGGCCTGAAATGAATGAATGAGTTACAGCTGGCTGTCAGCGAACTCTGGCTGAGAAGGTGGAAAGCTGGTATGGCTGGAATGTAATGGCCAGAAAGCTGCTCCATCTCAAGAATTGACTGTTTAGGTCAGGGGTGCGTTACACATCTTTCAAGAACATGCATGGTGACGCGTCTGCCATTGAGTGCAATGTGCATAAGCTAGTTCGCTCAAAGTTGCTAGCGCCAGGTGCAGCGTGTCGTCTGGCCAGCTGAGTTTGTGTGGTGTAGAAAGACGGCCTCAAGGACTTCTCATCTCTGTATAGCGTCTGGCTACAGGCACTGCTCTTGTCTCCGCGCGCCACTTGCGAACCAGCGCCGCGCGCATGCAAGAGAGCAATGGTGCGGTGCAGCTAGGGATGTCACTGCGTTCCGCCTGCATGGAAAAGCGTCCAGGCATGGAGCAATCACGGAGCACTTCATGTGAAGTGCCGGCGGTGGCTGCACTCACCGGTGTGGCATTTGCCGCCCAACCAATGCTTGCTCACTTCTTTCACGGCATGCTCTGCCAACCCGCCGCAGAAGCACCTGTTCACGCTGAGCGAGGGCCTGGGCACGGGCGCGCCCGTGTTCGCCTGGAGCGGCCGCGGCGAGCTGCTGGCAGGGGCCGGACAGCCGCGCGCTGTGCTGATCTTTGCGCGCGGCGGCGACCTGCTGGACACACTTGAGCTGCCCGGCCCCGAGTTCCCCTTCAGCGACAGGCTGCCGTCCGCGCGCCAGCTGCAGGCGCCGCCGCAGCCTGCCCACGGCTGCTCTTCGGTTTCCCTGTTAGCCAAGCCCCCTGGCCGACCTTTCAGCTGGGGATATCCAGACACGCTTGCGCTGCTCGGCCCCGGCTGTCCCAGCAGCAGCTGGCACACCAGGAGCAGGCACAGGGGTCGCGTGTTCTCAGCAGCTGGAGGCAGCGAGCTTGCTGCCCCAAGCTGCTGCCACAGCAGTGTGCACACCTTGTTGCAGCTGGGGTCGAGGGAGGTGCAAGACCTGTTAGCGGCGCACGCAGCCGGGCGCTCCAGAGGGAGCCTCTTCATTTGCTGTGTGGTAAAGGTGCTTGGTGTCAAGCTTTGATGCCAGGCAGGGTGTCTGCAGCGCGCAGTGGGCTCCAGACGAGCAGCGCCTAGCAATCCTGCCTCGCGGACAAGCCTTCGCCTTGGTCTATGACGCGGCGGAGCGCGAGCTCTGCCGCGTGCCTGTCTGCCGCTCTGTGCGCCCTACTCTCTGCGGTGGTCATGCGCTCTGCATGGCAGACCAGCATGCACAGAGTGTGAATGGCTGGCCCCTAATGCTATGGAATGTGTCTGCTCCACTGCAAAACCTGTCTGCAGCAGGTGTCGCATGTGCACACGCGCCTAAGTGACTTCCACCCTAGATCGTCCAAGTCGCCTGCTGCACTGCCATGTTTGTGTGCAGCACTGCATGCGCGCAGCGCGTGCAGGCGGTTGCTGTTGAGTACTCAACCACGAGGAAAAGCATGCTGTGAACACAGCGCTCATGCATTGGGGTAGGGCAACGCGGCCGGCGTGAGCGCAGCAGCGCGCCGCTGGCAACTCTGCGGCCCCTCGGCGCTGCCAGATGCAGCCACCTCGCTCGAGACGGGAGGCGCGGTCCAGACGGCGCCACGCTGCGCACCGCGCGCAGGGCAGCGAGGCCGCGCGGCTGGCCTGGGCGCGCGGCGGCGCGCTGCTGGCACTGTGCGACGCGCGCGGCGGCCTGGCGCTGCATGACGCGGCCACCGGCGGCTCCCTGACGGTCCTGGACCGGCATGCGCGCGGCGTCACCTGCGTGGGCTGGGGCGCGGGCGGCTGCCTGGCGCTGGGCGGCCGCGACTGCCAGGCGCGCGGGCCCAGTCGCGGCATCAGCCAGATTGCGCCAGACATGTGTGCAAGGCACCAAGCGGTCTGGATGCAAGCTGGTCCGCAAACCTTTTTGTCCCGACAAACCCCGATACGTTTCATGTGCATATCTACCCCACTTCTCTTGTCAGGGTGCCGCACCTGGCAGGAATACCTGCAATATTGTGTAGCTGAACGGAAAGAGTGGCATAACAACGGCTGGACCATACCGAGTTCACCAGCCTGGGTGTCTGCTTGGGTGCAGGTCAGTGTGAGCGAGGACGGGGCGGCTGACATGCACCGCGCCTGGGACGTGCGGGGTGAGCCGCGCGAGCTCGCCTTCCGCGAGCGCGAGGGCGGCGCCGCCGGCGCTGTGTCCGTCAACGTGGCCGGCCGCAGCGTCTGGGTCTTCGAGGCGCGCGCCCTTGATATGTTTTGTGTCTGCATATCTTATGTGTGGCTCGAGCAGTAAGAACTGCAAAGTACCAAGCGATTTGAATCCGTGTGTGACAGCGCGTGCATGGGAGCATGCACGGGGTTGTGCAATCCTGCTGCTGCAGCTGGGCAGCGTGGCTCGCGGCGCAGGGCGCGGCAAGCCCCGCTACCCAGCCAAGGCATGCCCAGGTCATACGTCCATACTTTTTATCCTTCTTAAAGTGCACAATTTTATGCGCCCAAATAAGGGACGCGCGGCGCTGCAGCTGGGCGGCGAGGCGCGCGGCGCGGACGCGGCGGTTGATGCGGCGGCGGCGCCGCAGGAGCTGCGCTTCGCGGACAGCCGCGGCCTGGTGGCGCGCCACGCTTGGCTGCCCGGCGGGCGGCTGCTTGTCGGCTTCAGCACGGGTGGGCGCCCTTCAACCATGCAGCGCAATGTCGTGGCTTGCAGCGCCCGCAGCTGGACCCCAGCTCCTAGGCCTCTGCGCAGGCATCAGGCGTACATGAGAATAACGACCTGTCAAGCTCCGTTGCAAGAGGGGCTGCTCGCCATGACACCCTGCTGCCCTTCAGCCTGGCTGTGCCGCATGTCGAACGAGCCGATGCGCCAGATGCGTGGCGGCCTCCCCCAGCCACCGCTCCAAGGGTTGCTGTATTCGCAGAGAGAGGCTGGCGAGTTGGCTCCTGTATGCAGGGAGCGTGGCGCTGCTCGCCGCCGGCGGCCCTGTCCCAGGCCATGAGCTGTCTGCGCACAAGCTGCTGGAGGCGGGCATGGCGGACATGGCGCTCTCCCCGGACGGCTCGCTCGCGGGTGCGCTGCCGACTGCATGACGCCGCACACTCATCTCGCAAGTTGCTTGGCGCTGCTCCTGGTGTGTCATCTCGGGCTGAGCCGCAGCTTGACTGGGGGTCCAGATGGCAGCCAGGGCTGCGGTAGGTCATGTCTTTGGCACCACGAGCTCCGTACACCTCTTGATGAACCGCACTGGACCGTGATGCTTGCATCTGGCCCGCACGGATCGAGGCGCTTGCATGGTGCTGGGCGTAATGCCCTACACAGCGCTTGCATCGCCCAGCGCTGGTGGGCGGCACGGGGTGCGCTTCCTACGTGCGCTCCCTGCAGTCCGCGGCGCCAGGCGGGGGGCTGCGGAAGCCCCGGGGCAGAGCCGTGTTACCCCGGACACCTGCGCCACCGGAGCCACAGGGCTGGATCAACCCCAGGCAAAGGCGCCTGCATGGCGCTGCACCATTGGATGCAACCGGGGTAACTACCCTAATCGCTAAGCTTACCTCACACCGTGGCAAATAAGAGGCCGCATGCGGCGCGCAGCGCTGGCGGGCGGCGCAGAGGTGCGCTTCCTGCGGCTCGCGGAGCCCGGCGGGCAGCTGCGCGAGCCGCGGGGCAGCGCGCTGGTGCTGCCGCCGGGCGCCGCCGCGGCGGGCGCCGCCTGGTCGCCGGACGGCCACCTGCTTGCGCTGGCCACGCAGGTGCCGAGCGGCGCCCGCTGCGCAGGCGCTGCCCTACGGCAGGGCACTGGGTCCTGCATGCTCACCGCTGCCCCGGTGTGGTCATGCCAGAAACGAGGCTCGGTCCGACCTTTGGGGCACAGCCCGGCTGCGCATCTACCACATCACAGGCCTCCACATGTTCGAATTATTGCGTCCACGGCAGCAACAGAGCCAGAACTCCGATACCCCAGGCTGGTGGTCAACCTGAGCCTCCTGTGCGCCCAGGACGGCTGCCTGCGTGTATACCTGGCCGCGCTGCCGGCGCTGGCGGCTGCGCACGGCGACCGCGTCGCCTGCCTGAGCGCGCTGCGCGAGGTCACCGTCAGTTGCCTGACCGCACCTGGCGAGGACGACATGTCAGCCAGCTGCTTGGGTGGCAGCGCCGAAGCGGGCGCTGCGGCAGCCGCGGCCGGCAGCGCTGCGGGGGGTGCTGATGCGTGGGTCGGAGTGGCCCGCGGTTGCGGCAACGGCGGTGGGGGTGAAGGTTTTAGGTTTAGGGTTCTGGCTACTGTGGGCCTGCCCGCTGAGCCGGCGCTGCTGGCGCTGGGCCCGGCGCACCTCGCGGCAGCTGCTGGCGACCAGGCACGGCCCATCTTAGTATGTGCATGCTGGCTGATACTAGTTGTCAAGGTGGCTTGACCTCTTTGCATTCTGTAGGCATAGGTTAAGGATGCACTGCAGACCCTCGCAATGCCATTCAGCCACGCCCTACCCACCATGTGGTAACAGGAGCTTGTGGCGACGCAGGCGTGGGTTTATCCGCTGCCAGGCAGGGCAGGGCCGGCGAGCGTGCCTGTGTGCAAGCGGCACGCGGGCCGGGTGGAGGCGCTGGCTATTAACGCAGACCACGTCGCTGTGCTGTGCCAAGGTGGCTCCCACACTGTCACGTCCTAGCCGTTGCTGTTGTCTGCCCTCCGGCCCCTCGAGTATTGTAATTTGCTTGTCAATTTCCAGCAGGACGGCCTTGGCAAAAGGTGGTGTCCGCCAGAGCGTCAGGACTGACACCATGGGTACTGGGGCAGGGTCGTGTGGACAGTCAGCAGATACCTAGCCGCATGTTTGCAGTGTTAGGGAAGCCTGTCCAGAACCCTACGGACATGGCATTGACAGCTTGAGGATGATGCACAGGTCCTTGGCTGCTCCGCGCAGGCAGGATCTGGGTCCACTACCTGGCTCCTGCCGCCGCCGGTGCGCCTGCAGCTGAGCCGCAGGCAGGCCTCGATAGGACCCTGACCCTGCCGCCGCCGGGCGCGCCCGCGGACGTCGCCTGCCTCGCGCTGAGCGCGCACTTCCTGGTGGCCGGCACGGCCTCGGGCGGGCTGTGGTGCTTCGCGTGCGCGCCGCGCGCGCCGGTCGCCGAGGCGCGGCACGCCGGCGGCGGCGTGCGCCGCGTGTGGCCGCAGCCGGCCGGGGTCAGGCGCGCTCGCCGCGCCCGGCACTCAGCTCCTGCCAGCCCGTAAGCAGGGCCCGCCCGTCTGGCACTTCAAGCGGCTTGAAGACCACTGTGCCTGCGCTTGCAGCGGGGGGAAGCCTGGGGCGGGCTCATTCGCTGCCTGGAACCCCGTGCTGAGCGAGGCCAGTGCTGTGCCGTGTCTTAACGCCGCGAGGCAACGCTTCCTGCCCGGGACGAGGCGCGGGGCGGCGGCCGCAGGGCGCTATTCCAGGACAGCCACGGCGCAGTGCACCTGTTCAGCGCGCTGGACGGGCGCATGCTGCGCGTGCCGCTTCCGCCGGCCGCGGGCGACCTCATTGCGGCCCTGTGGGACGGCGCCAACTGCAACTGCGCAGCGCTCGTCTCGGGCCGCCCCGCACCGGCATCCGCAGCCGCGCTCTCCGTGCACACGCTCGTCTATGCGCCCGTCGGCCTCGACGGGCCAGGTGGGCCCGGGCGACCCCCTGCCGAGCCCGCTGCACCTAGCGCATGGCACTCTGCTTGCGCCTGTTTGTGCGTGCGCGCGCCTGGCGTGCCATGCAAGACGCTGGAGCGCATACACTGGATAGCAGCTACCTAAGAGCCTGGCAATGCAGGAGTTCTGCTTGAAAGGAGGATGCTTTCGCAGACCATGCTTGTATGGGGGGCATGAATGTGCAGCGTAGGTCGAATGGTGTAATGTGTGTTTTTTTTTTACCAGAACGCTGACTAAGCGATGCGCTGCCTTTGGCAACGGGCATGCATTCCATGCAGATTGGCGGCAAGACGTACATGGACTGACGCATATAGTAACCTTTCAGATCTGGCTGCAGGCGTGGGCATGGTGGGCAGCCAGGCGCTGCCGGCCGGGCACACGCCGCTGCTGCTGCGCGCCGGCGTGCTGGCCTGCCGCACGGCCGCGGGCGCCCTGGCCGCCGTGCTGCTGGACACGCATGCGCCGCTCAAGGTGCCTGGCCTGCAGCAGGGCAGACCACCGCTGACAGCCTGCACTCGATAAATGTATACCTCCTCTACAGTTATTTGACAGGAATGTGCCACAAATTTGTACGCCTGCAGAAGCGCAAGGACACTGCACAAGAGCCGGCACACCGCAGCTGCGGGTGCTTGTAGGTCACAAGCGGCCTGCCCGCGCAGGACGGCGTCGGCACGGGCGCGCGCGGGGAGGCGCGCCTGCGGCAGCGCCTGGCGGCCGCGCTGGCGCTGGGCGCGCTGGGGCCCGCGCGCGCCGCCGCGGAGCTGCTGGCGGAGCCGGCCGCGTGGCGCGCGGTCGGGGCGGCCGCCGTCGGCGCGCTGGACGCCGATCTGGCCGCCAGGTGCGCGCTCGCTGGCGCCGCGCTCGCAGTCCGTGCGGCATGGAGTGGCTGATCGGCGTGCCGTCCAACCTGGTCGGGGATGAACCTGGTGATGAAAGCCCGGGTTGCAGGAGGCGTCCGGCAGCGGTGCTGGGCGGCGCCTAGCTGCGCCGCAGTAAGCGAGGCTGCAGCGGGCCCAAACGTGCAGTAGGCTGCGGCTCACTATGAGGCCAAACTCGACCGCGAGAACCGCGTAGCGCGCTTACAGTTCGTCAGTATCAAGCACCGGCGCCCGCCTGCTCGAGCAGGTGCTACCTGAGCGCGGGCGACGCGGGGCTGGCGCGCGCGCTGCGCGCGCTGAGCGGCTGCGAGGACCGCGCGCTGCTGGCCGGGCACCTGGTGGCGCTTACGTCGCCCGACGCCGACCGCGCCCAGGCGCGCGCCTGGATGGGCACTGGCGTTTTGGTGTTCACACGCTGTGTAATCTTGGATGGTCGTGGTTGTAGAGCACGCGTGCGGCGCGGCGTGCGCGGCAGCTTGCCCGTACGCGCCGCCGCAGAGCTGCCTCATAGGCCCCTGTCAGCCTGCTTCAACCCCGCAGCCGGGCTGCTTGCACGGCGGGCCGCCCCACCTCGGTGCCAGCCCAGCGCTGTGCAGCAGGCCGCCCATGCTGGGCGCTCAGGTCACGGACGGAGCCGCGCGCGCAGGCGCTATTCCTGGCCAGCAGCCAGCCGGCGGCGGCCGCGGCGCTGCGCGCGCGCCTGGGCCAGTGGCCGCTCGCGCTGGCGCTGGCGGAGCGCCACGACCCGCGCGCCGTCGCGCAGCTCTGCTGCCAGCACGGGCAGGCGCGCGGCGTTCCACACGCGACATCAGTCACCAGACGGCAGGGGGCTTTGCGCCCTGTTCGGAAGCCATGCTTCATTCGCCAATTATGCCAGCTCCGTGCAATGCGTGACATGCGAATGGACGCTTGCGGGACGAGCGGAGCTCCTTGTAGTGCAGCAGCACATACACCGATCTGCTGCTTGCTCTGCCCCGGCGTGGCCGCGCGAGTCATCGCCTGCCTGTGACTGAGCACTGTCGACCCTCCGACAGGCGCTGGAGCGGGCTGGCGACCACGCAGCAGCCCGCGCCGCGTTCGAGCGCGCGCTGGACTTGGGCGCCGAGCCACACCCTATGCAGCCCTGCGCCGCCGACCCCGCCGCGCCCGCGGCGCCCGTCGGGCAGCACGGCGGCGGAGCGGCAGGGGCCCTGGCTGACGAGGCGCCGCCCAGCCTGACGGCTGAGGAGGTCGCGGCGTCGCTGGGCGGCCTGGCGCGCGCCGCGCTGCGCGGGGGGGACCTGGACCTGGGGCTGCGCGCCGCGGCTGCAGCTGCCGACGCCGCGCTCAGCCTGGCGTGCGCGGGCATCCTCGAGCGCCAGGGCCGCCTGGAGGTGCGCGCGCCGCACAGCGCAGGCCCATTCATCTGCCTACCCTAACCTACCCTATCCTACCTCGCCGAGCTGGTACCGATAAGCAGAGCCCTAACCTCGAGCGCCAGGGCCGCCTGGAGGTGCGCGCGCCACAAAGCGCAGGGCTATGCATGACAGTCACGGCGTTGCACGGCTGCCTGCGCTTGATCATAACTCCCGTTCGGAAAGGAAATTAGAGCCTGTGCCCTGACTCTGGGCGGCCGCCGAAGAGGCCGCCGGGCGTACCGTTGCGCGCGCGGCGCCGCGAGACACTCTGGGATGCCAGGATCAGCGTCTGGCAGAGACGCAGGGCCCTTGTCCCGGAGTGTGACAAAACGCCTGGTGGCCGGGGCGGGTCAGGCTGCAGCGGGTCTCTGCCTGGAGGCCGGCGACGGCGCGCGCGCCGCCGAGCTGCTCATCCGCGCGGGCGCGCTCGACCGCGCGGCGCCGCTGGTCGCGGCCGCGGCCGCAGCGCCGCTGCACGCCGCCTTTGCGCGCGCGTGCGAAGGTGCGGGCGCTGCCTGATGCAGCGCGCCGCGGCGCGCTCTTGTGAGCGGCACGCGGTGACTAGGCGAGCTCTGACATGCAGTGTGGCTGTAGCTGTGACTGGGACTGCGCCGTGTCCTATTCGGGGGTGTCGCGGAGGCATGGTTCGGCTGCATGTTCGCCCACGGGAGAGCTCGAAGGGGGTGCTTGGCTCATCATGCCCAGCTGACCAGGAGCGGGTCGTCCGCACGCCTGCTGCGTCCTGCGTCTGTGGTGTGCAAGATGGGCTGTTGCTGTTGCTGCTGTGCAAGGGTCTGGCATGAGAGCGCGTCCGTGAGGCCTGGTGCTGTGCAGGGGCGGGGCGGCCGCAGGAGGCGGCTGCGGCCTTCGAGGCGGCCGGCGACGCGCTGGCGGCGGTGAGGGCGACGCTTGCGGCGGATCCTGACAAGGGTCATGCAGCGGCCGCCGCGCTGGCGCGCCGCCTGGGCAGCCCGGCAGCGGCCGCCGCCGCCGCGCCGCACTGCCAGGCCGCGGGCGACCATGCGGTGCGCAAGCTGCCCGCATGCCCGGCCCTGCCCGGCACTGCGACCCTGCCCGGCACTGCGCGCAGGCTGCAGGCTATCACAGCGCGCCAGCGCGCACAGGCGCCCTGTCCTTGCTGCCCGTCACGCTTCACGGGCGCTTTGCCTGCAACAGTGCGACGCCGCCTCCTTGCTCTGAACGATGTCCTTAGGTTAAATACTTTGTGCATGTTACGTCATGCATCTCATTGTCATTGGCGGCTGCATGTAGCAGAACAATTGCAAGTCTCCAAGTTGAGACCACTCGAGCGCAATGCTGCAGCTGGTAGCTTCAAAGCTATAGGCGCCGGCTCCATGACGTGAGCAGAAGCTCCCGCGTGGCTCGTAGCTGACACGCCTAGAACATCAACACCTGACGCGACCCTGCCGTGTCGCTGCCGCAGGCCGCGGTGCAGCTGCTGCTGCTGGCGGGCCAGCCGGAAGCGGCGTTCGCGGCCGCGCTGCAGCACCGCGCGCTGCCGGCCTTCGCGGCCGGCCTGGGCGACGACGGCCCGCCGGCGGACTACGAGCGGGCGGCCGCCGCGCTGGAAGCGGCCGGCGACTGCGCGGCGGCGGCTGCGCTGCGGGGCCGGCGCGGGCAGCCGCTGCGAGCGGTGGGCCTATACATCCAGGTGGCGCCCGGCGGGCGCGGGCGCTGGACGACCGGCAGGCATCGAGCCCGCATGTAGAGAGCGGTGGCGCACAAAACTACCTGAGGGGAGAGCGTGCTTGCCAGTGGGGTCTGCTGGGTTTGGTTGTAAAGTCACAGCCTAAGGCGTGAGTGGATGCATCACAGCAGCAGCGGCTGCAGCGGCGGTCGCTCGCGTGTGCGCGTGCCGCTGGCATGCCCAACCCATTAGGTCATGCGCTTCCAGCATGCGTCGGCGCCCGCACAGAGGGCTAGTCCCGCCCATGAGGCGGCCGGCCGGCGGCGCAGGCGGGCGGCGAGGCGCTGGCGCGCGCGGCGGCGCTCGCGGTCGCCGCCGCCGCCGGCGGGGACGCCGCGCCCGCGGAGCTCCTGGACGCGCACCTGGAGGCTGCAGCGACTCATAACCCCGTGCAAGATACGGGGCTCCACTCGGGGGCACCGCATGAGGGCGCGCAGCCGGCCGCCGCGGCCGGGGCGCCGGCCGCAGACGCCGCGGCGGCGCCTGCGCGCGGCGCCGGACCCGGGGCTGAGTTGGGGTCGGAGCGCGCGGGGGCGGCACTGCGGCTGTTCGACCTGCGGCTCGCGCTCGGGCAGCCCGAGGGCGCCGCGGCGGCGGTTGTGGCGGCCGCGGATGCTGCGCAGTGCGCGGGCGACCTCCAGGCGCGCACCTGCGGCCTTTGCTCACATGCGCATGTCGCAGGTGAGCCATGTGTCAGGGATGTCACCGAGGCATCTCCCGTATTGCCCTGTGCAGCTCTACAGCATGGAGCAGGTGGCAAACACACAAGGATGGGCGGCAGATTGAGTGAGGGCAGCGGCACAGGCTCTAGTGCATCACCCTCCAACTGCATCTCTGGTGAGGTAGCGCAGCGGTTCCGTGCGGCCCCTGAGGCATGGGGCCCGCGCTTTCTCGGCTGCGCACAGCGACGCTCACGTCTGCCCGGGCGCGCGGCGGCTGCGCCGCTGAGCCCCGGCGCAGCTGCCGGCGGCCCTTTCCAGGTTGCCGGGGACATGTACCTTCCGATTGGCTTCTGCAGGTTGTAAAAAGCAGAAATATATATATATATAAACATAGGTGAGCATTAGGTGCTCAAAAATTTGATATTGACTATATTCAGTATCTCATGCCAATTTCCTCGTAAGCGCGCCTGTTTCGCCCTGGGCGCAGGCATAACAGCCCTGCAGACATGCATGTAGCGACGCCGCAGCAGCACTGCCATTGGGGTCTCATGCGTCAAAGGCAGGCAGCCGGGGCCCGGCTGGCTGGCGCCATGCGACAGCAACAACAGGCTGATCTGTGCATTGGGCCAGGGCGCGTCTTGGACGCACACGAGGGTTTTATGGGTACTTTGAGAGGCGGGCAACTAGGCATGAAGGTGCGACCCGCCCCAAGCAGACCGACGTTGCCCTGCGGCTGAGCATATGCAGGGTGTCGGCACGATGCGATCCGGAACGTCGGCGGCCGCCCACTGTGTGATGTGTCCTGAACATTTCATCTACCATCCTTTGGGGACCGGCAGTGTCTTCGCGCTGATGGGGCCGAGGCTGCCCTGTTGCCCTGCACACCCTCAAGAGGCCAAGTGCAGTTCCTCACAGGGGCACGCTCACTAGTAAGTTAAACATGGCGGCAGAGCAGGGCGCGCATGCGGGCCTGCTGGCGGCTTGGCGGTCCGCCGCGGCCGCCGGCAAGCCCGTGCCCGGCGCGCTGGTGGCCGCGCTGGGCGCCGCGCACGCGGCGCTGCTGGCGCCGCGCCTCGCGCGCATGGGCAACTGCGAGGCGCGCACGCCCCCGGCCGCCTCCGTGGGTGGCACTCGTGACGGCGACAGACGCACACACCGTGTGGCCATGTGCACTGCCATATTCCTCATATGGTAATCATGCCATCCAAACCCATCCTACCCACCCTAACCCTTGAACATGCGCACAGCTCCATGTCCAGCGCGGTGGTATTTCTCAGAGGTTGGTAAATCCAGCCTCCTGCACCACCGCGCCTGCTTATACGGAGAGGCATGCTCGCACGGAGTGCATTCCCCGCGCGAGCCGCTGCAGCGAGCAAGAGCGGGGCTGGCCCCGCGCTGACACGCCCGCAAAGAGTGCATCCCCCGTGGGCCGCTCGAGCGGCTGAAGCAAGCAGGAGCGGGGCGGGCGCAGCGCTGACACGCGGCCGCGAGCGCAGGGCGCTGCGCGGTTGCTCGCGCGCTGCGCGCGCCGCGCCCTGCTGGACGCGCCAGGTTCCGGTGCGGCGCTCGCAGCGGCGGCGGTGGGCGCCTGTGCAGCGGCCGGCATGCGCGCGAGCGCCTTCAGTCTGGCGACTGCTGCGCTGCGGACCGGCCGCGCTGATGCGCTGCCCGCCGAGCAGCGTCGGCTGCTGCAGGCCGCAGCGCGCCAGGGCGAAGGGTGCGCCGGTGGCGAGTGCCATGACATGCTCTGGCGGCTGTGTTGGAGGCACCAGGCAGGCTGCTGCTGCATGGCTGCTGGCGGCCGGGGCTGCTGCGCGTCATCTCTGACCCCTCAAAGTCATCACGCCGCCCAGCCAGCTGCAACCAACATATTGAATCAACATTTTGCACCCGACCTCCTCGACACGCTGTCGCTCCTTGGCAACACGGAGCGCGGCTCGCCATCTGCCCTGCCGAGCATCCCTGCCGCGCACGTCAAGCTGTGCGTATCTGTAAAGTTGCAAGGACGCTCTGGGACATGATGCGCTGCACGGCCTGCACGCCATGCAAGGGCGGCCGCGAGGGTGGAGGTGATGCGGCGCAGCGAGGCGGAGGCGGCGGAGGCGCGCTGCGCATGCGTGTTCTGCGGCGCGCCCGGGCCCGAGACCGAGCTGGCCTGCGCGGCGTGCGGCAGCTGCATCCCCTTCTGCATCGCCACAGGCGCGCGCCCTGAGCGCTCCCATAAGCATTGTCGGGCTCCCTCAGCAGGCTTGTAGGCAGGGCGGGGGTTGCTGCGCCGGCCGCCTGCCAGGCAGTGTCAGGCTGCAGCAGGGTCGCGCGTCTTCACGCCACTGTGCACATGTTCATCACTGTCAGCACGCGGTGCATGCAGTCTGCGCACTGCGCGCGCGTGCGGGCAGCTGGGAGCCTCTGCCCCGCTCGCTTGGTCAGGCGGGCGCTCCCGTCGCGCAGCCATGCCCGGAGTGAGGGGCGATGCGGGCTGCCGGGCGCGCGCGCAGGCAAGCGCATGCGCGCGGAGGGCTGGGCGGAGTGCCCCAGCTGCGGCTTGCCCGCGCGCGCCGGCGCCTTTGCCGCGCTGCTCGCCGCGCAGCCCGAGTGCCCCGTGTGCCGTGCGGCCGTGCACCCTGTGGACGTGGCCGCCGTGCCGGGCCTGGCGGAGCGGCGGTTGAAGGCATACAGGGGCTGAGCGGAGGGATGTGGACGATAACTGGCAGCTGAGGTGCTTCATGCATGCACGCATGGAGAGGCGTCCCATTGCAGCCTCGGCTTGGGAGCAGCAGGATAGCTTTGCAGCGCAAATATGCCACTGCTGCGCTGCTTTGACGGGCACTGCGTGGCCACCGCTGTAACGGTTGCTGCAGTCAAGAACGCAATGCGCCCAGTCGCGCTGCCCAGCGCATGCAGGTAGGCGGGTCACAGCGAATCCGTGCAGACTCAACTACAGCTTGTGTAATGTGGTCAGGTGCGCGAGCATGTATCATCACCCAGACGTTGCAGGCGCGGGCGGCGTGAACACCACCACGGGCGCAGTCACATTGAACGTCTGCGCCAGCGCGCCGCGCAGCGCGCCCAGCAGCGCCGGCATCGTGGCCACAACGCGCGGCGCAGGCGCGGGCGCGGGCACGGGCGCGCGCGCCGCCACGCCCTGAACGGGCTCGCTTGGGGCCCCTCCCACCCCGACGGGCAGCGGCGGCGGCGGCGGCGGCCCGGCCATGCTCAGCTGATAGGAGGAGAGGATGCTGGTGGAGGAGTAAGTGTCCGGGGATGCACCGCCGTCGGCGGAGGCGGACGCTGTGGCCACGGCGCCCAGCGCCACCGCCATGGACGACGAGGTGGACAAGCGCCCGCCGTCTCCTGCGCTCGGCGCGGCGGCCGGCGCTGCCAGCGCTGCACCCGGCTGAAGCGCTGGCGCGGGCGCGGCCGCGAGCGCCAGCGACGGCGCCGGCGCCGGCGCGGAGCGGAGGTCACCCCCGCCGGCCGGGTCCGGGGCGGGCTGGCCGCCCTGGGCGACGGCCGGTCCCGCGGCCTGTAGGAGAGCCCGCACGGCGCTTCTTGCGCCTGGCAGGCACACGTTCATCGTGGCTTCTGCTGCGTGTGCTGACACGGCATTACACCGTGTGAAGGTATGCGCACATACCTGTGTCAGAGCGTGCTCCGTGCCGCAAGGCCAGCTCCAAGTCGACGCCCCGCTTGATCTGTGCGCGAAGGCGGGAGTTTATGTGTCGCAGTGCGCTTTTCCTTGGAAAAGCTTATCAAGCGGCTTGGGAGCGCACTTGCAGTGCTGGCACTTGCCTATTGCCAGCCGCTGTGGCAAGGACGCTCTGAGCAAGCAGTGCTACCAAAAAGGGGCTGCGCAAGGCTTGGCAGCACATTGCGGCCTTGTTCTGCCGCCCTATCTGCACTGTAAGCAGCAAGGAGCCCAGTGGTGGCGAGCTTCGCCGCCTGTCGACAGCCCGATGCGCGTGAGGTTGGCTGGCTGTCTTTCGCGCCTTCAAAATGCTTCATACGGCACATGGGCTCAGGTCGAGCGCCAGCACAGGACAGTCAATGGATCCTGTGGCCGAGACCAAGGGCGCGGGCGCCGATGGGTGTGCTCTACATGCGCTTGCTGATCCTGCCCAGCACTGCAGAACACATTGTCTGTGACTCACTTTCTCAGGACTCACCTCTTTGCACGCGCCAGGTTGCAGCTGCTACAGCGCCTGGAGGAGGAACCTGACTGTGCAACAGACAGGCATGGCTTCCTCTTGTCCGCGTATCAGAGCCTTGCGGTGCGAGATTCCCGGTGGCACTCGCATGTTCCCCATGAGATGCTTTCCTGACAGATGCTGGCTATCACCTGCAGCCTTGCAAAGCAGGAGAGTAGCCTCTGCCCCTCTAGCGGGCTGAGCTGTGTAAGTGGCAGGGCGTACTCGATGCCGGCACTCCATACCAGCACTCGCTGGCCGCAGCGCTGGAAGGGGCGCACAAGCCCGATGCTGACCTGCTGGCTCCACTGGCCGCCGCGCTGTTCCAGGTAGGCCAGGGGCAGGGCAGGCCCGTGCCTCAACACGAGCGCACAGGCGCGGAGGCCTGCACCTTGCCGGCAGTGCATGCGCTGCTGCGGACCTCAGTTGTCCTTGCTGGTCAGGCTCTGAGTGCGTTGCAGTGCACGCATTTGAGCAATCTGCAGTCTGCACAACTCAGTCCTTGCTGTTCTGGTTCGCTCGCCAGACCCTGCCCCAGCAGTCCTCATGTCATGGGTAGCAGCTTGACCAGCTGTAGTGAAGACAGCATGCTTTCGAGTGTACATATCAGCAGGTGTAAGTGACTTTTGCAGCACATGCAAATTAAAAATTGTCCTGTCGTGCGTCAGGGCGCAGTGACGGACGCGCCCGCGGCCGCCGCCCTGGAGCGCATCGCGCGGCGCCTGGCCGCGGGCGAGGGCCGGCCGGCCGCGGCCAAGGCGCTCTTCACTGTCGTGGACCGCCGCCTCGCGACCTGCGGCGGTGACGAGCGGAATACCAAATCTAGCTCTGGCCACGCCGCGCCCGATGCGGCGCTGGAGACCGTTGCAGTGGCTGCGCCTGCCGCGGGCCCTGCCAAGCCTCCTGTGGAGAGCGCGTTCGCGCGCAGCGCTGCGGCGGGCGGCAGCGGCGAGCATGGGGCCTCAGAAGGTTCAGACCCTGGCACCCCCGCAGACACTCCTTCAGGTGGCTTCCTTGATGTGCGCTCAACCTGACAAGCGGGCTGTGGACCGCAGGCGCGGCGGAGCAGACCCTGGGCGAGGCAGCTTCAGCAGACCCTGCCGCCCTGTTCCCGCCGCCGCCGACGCCTCCGCCGCCGCACGCAGCGCCGCCGCAGGTGGAGCGGCGGACTGCGTCTGCCCCGGAGCCTCCGGCGGCGCAGCCGCCGAGCGGCAGGGTGCGGCGCGCGAGCAGGGACCTGCCGGGCAAGATCGCAGAGACCCTGACACAGGGTTCTCGAACATCAAGCAGCGGCGCGCCCGCGGTGTCCGCGCGACGCCTGGGCAGCCGGCTGCTGCACGCGGCGCTCCTGCGGCCGCGCGGCGGACCCGACGTGCACTCTGGCGCGGCCCCTTCCGCCAATGCAGCGTCCCATATGTACAAGCACGCGATGAGCAGGGAAAAAACGCTCGTACGGAAACCTGTGCTAGAGCGCCGCTGCAGACACACATGCTTGCACATGCAGCAACAATGTGCAATCGCAGCAGCGCGGCCTGCGTGCACAGCGAGGACTCATGGTGGCAGTATGGCTGCTGTTGCCAGCATGTGCGCAGACGCTGCACCATGGCACAGACGCAGAGGCGCGCCCTGAAGCCGGTGCGCCTGCGCAGGTGCCGGGGCGGGCGCAATGCCCGCGCAAGCAGCTCAGCTGACGCCCGCCGGGCTGCCGCGCGTCTTTGGCATCATGGCGGCCGCCGCGGCGTGCGCGCGCGCCCCGTGCGACAGCGCCGTGCTGGCCCTGCACCACTATGTTGGGTGCGGCCACCCATGATGACAGACCACCCAGCTCTCTGCATCAGAGGCTTTTGCTGACGAGTGAAGCATCTGTCTGGCCAGCATATTGCTGTGGATAGCACCCCTGCTCTGAAATACCTGCCGCCCGCATGCAGGCACGTTGCAGCCGCCCGGACGCCTCCGCCGGCCTGGCGCGAGGGTCTGGCGCTCCTGGCGGTCGTGCGCGCGCTGCTGCTGCGCCCGGCCGGCGCGCCCGCGCGGCTGCGCGCCCTGCTGCACGAGGTCGCTGCAAGGCGAGGCCTTGGAGTCCTTGCGTACAGGAACTATAACTCATTGTGCTATGGGAAGTCATTACTTGGATTGAAGTGCATGCTTGAACGCAGTCATTCAGACCTGTACGGTGGGAGCGCCTGCCACGCTTGCTGCATTGCAGGGTTGCCGCCAGGGCGCAGCCTCTGCCCACAAGCACCTTGCCATCGTGTCGGCACCTTGCCAGCATGTGGGCCCCCCCGCAGGCACCCCGACTCGGACGTGCGCGACACGGCCGCGCTCTACGCCGACCTGGCGGTCATGCTGCCGCCGCCGCGCCTGCGCGCCACGCTCGCTGGGCCGGCCCCCGTGGACGCCGGCCCTGCGGACGCGGCCCGCGGCGGCGCGGCGCCGGAGCCGGGCCTTGGCCTCACACTGGGCCATGCGCCGCGCGTGCTGTGCCCCGCGCCGGCGCCGCCCGCAGGCGGCGCCGAGCGCGCCCTGCTGGCGGCCTGCGCCGCCGGGCCCGGCCCGGCTGCTGGGAGCCAGGCTGTGCACGACCTGCCGGCCGCTCGGCCTGCGGCTGTCTCAGTGCCTGAGGACACGGGCGGAAGCGGCAATGGCGAGCGGGAGCAGGAAGCGGCAAAGGCGCCCGGCGTCGCGAGGCCCGGCGACGGGGCGGCGGCGGCAGGCGGCGGCACCGGCGTGCTGAGCGAATACCTTGCGCACATCGCTGCGCTGGAAGCGCCGGACATCGTCCTGTGGCTGCAGCTAAGCGTCTCCGTGGCGGCGCCGGCGCCGTCGCCGGCCCCGGCGGGTCACCCGAAGGACGGGCCCGCCCCGCCCAGCCACACGCCAACGCGAGCGGAGGACGGATCGCAGCAGCCGAGCGGCCGAGCCGCAGCTGCTTCCCCAGCAGGCCAGGAAGCAGCCGGCGCCGCCAGCCCTGCCACGGCCGGCGGCGCAGGGGTCCCCGGCCCTAGCAGCCGCGAGGGCGGCGCTGACCATGCGCTGTACGGCGTGGAGATAACCTTCACCTCGGGCGCCGCGCACGGCCAGGCCCTGGTGACTCAGGGCAGCAGCGATGCCAGCCACAGCGCAGCGCTCGAGGCCGAACGGGAGGCCGGGGGCGGAGCTGCGGCTGAGGCGTGGCTGGATCATGCGGGCAGCTGGGCGTGTCAGCAGGCGCGCGGCCGGTGGGCGCGCATCGGCGCGGTCCGTGTGCCGCGCCTGGCCGCGGGCGACGCAGGTGCTCCCGTACCCATATCCCCACCCTGCCCTATAGAGCCTCGTCATGGAGCCATGGTGCCCATGGTGCCCGGTGCTCCAGTGCCCACTCTCTGCCCCGCTGCTCATGCCCAGCAGCCTCCAGCATCGACTGACGGCAGTCCCGCGGTGCTGCACGGCCTGGTGGCGCTCGGAGCCGCGCCATCTCAGGCCCCTTTACTGCGCAGTCTTACACCCAGCCTGCCCTCACGCCGCCCCTGGCGCGGGTAGTCTGACATCCGGCGGCACCGCTCGCCCAGCCTGTGGCAGACGCGTCCCCGCGCCCCGGCCGCGCACGCTGGGCACGCGCCCGCAGGCCGCGTGATCGTGCCGCTGCGGCTGGTGCCGGAGGCCGCGCTGCCGGACGTGCTGCTGCCCGCCGCGCGCTTCACCGCGGCGGCCGGCGGCCACGGCGCGCGCGCGCTGCCAGCGCTGCCGCTGCGCCTGCGGCACCTGCTGGCGCCCGCGCCGCTGCCGCCGGCGCTCCTGGGCCGCGCCGCGGAGGCGCGGGCGCTGCCCTGCTGGCCGCGCTCTGCGGGCCCGGGGTGCTCGGTCAGAGCCGCTGCGCGGGAGCGTGCTGCTGTCTGCAGGCGGCTGACGCATGGCCCGCGGCTCCGTATTTACGTTGCTGTGCTGCTCGGCACGCCCACAGCGCTGCTCAGCATCCCCACACAATGCCCGTGGTGTCGCCGCCGGCGAACATTGGAGAGGTTGCGCTGCAGCCTGCACGCAGGTTGTGTGCGTGGCGCGTCCTAGCCCCGGGTGCATGAAAGCATGGGGCTTGGTGCTTGTCGAGCGGCTGGGTTCAGGCCTCAATGCCCGCAGGTGTTTGACGAGCTGTGGGCGAGCTTGGCCGCCGGCGACGCAGCCGCCACCGCCGCCGCCGCCGGCCCGCCCGGCGAGGCCCCGGGCGCGCCTGGGACGCGCGCCGGCCGCCTGTCCCTGCGGCCGCTCGACCTGCCCCCAGCGCAGGCGGAGGCCGCGCTGCATACGGCGCTGGGGCCCTTTGCGGCCGGGGCGGGCGTTGAGCCGCCGGCGGAGCCGCCCGCGCTCGTCGCCGGCCTGGTGAGCCCCGGCGCGCCGACGCGCGTGAGCCGCGTGCTCGCCTTCCTGCCGCCGCAGCATCACCTGCTGCTGCGCCTGGAGTGCGGTGCGGCGGGCGATGCGTCAGACAGGGCGCCCGGCGCGGTGCGCGTGCGCGTCGGCACAGACTTTGCTCCCTGCCTGGCCTGGGTGGACGAGCTGTTGGACGAGGTGTTTGGCGCAGCGGCTCCGTGATAAGGCTTAGAGTTATATGGCCGCCGCGGCGGTTGCTTGCAGGGCCTTGAGCGCTCACCGGCGGGGCTGTGTGTCTTTGTGCCTGACGCCGCTGAACGTGCGAGGCCCTGTAATGACCGAGGCGCAACGTGCACGGCTTTATTTCTGCATTACAGATGTCCTCCAACGCTTCCCGCGGCACTTGGGCCCCAGGCCTTCTGTGCCGCATGCAGAGCCTGGCCATGCAGGCTTTGCTGCCAACCGGCGCGCTCGCGCTCGCTGCTTTGGCAGCGGCCGCCCGGCGGCACGCCCGTTTGGACGGCGGCCAAAACCCGGAGCCAACCCCTGCGCCACTTCATGGGGCTAGACTTCGGCGGCCAGGCGGCGGCCGGCGCTGGCTGACGCGGCCGCCGAGCCGGCCCCGGCGGCCGTGGCAGAGACCGCGGCCGCGCCGCCGCCGGCCGCGGCGGCGGCCGACGCGCCGCCGGTCAGCACCGGGGCGCCGGAGACGGTCGTGCCGCCCGGTGCCGCCACGGCGGCGGTCGCGGCAGCTGCCGGGATCACGCGGTACCCTGCGCGCCGCGCGGCCGGCCCGTGGCGGGTGGTGCAGGGGCTGCCGCAGGGGCTGCTCGCCTGCCATGCCGAGCCCGGCTGCATGCACGGCGAGCGCAGCGGCACACTGGAAGCGGACATCAGGCGGGCAGCCCTGCCCCTCGGCATGAAATGGTGCAGAGGCCAATGTTGCAATTCTTCTTCTACTTCTTTTTGCGCACATGTGTGCTCGTGGTGCCAGTGCGCCAGGCGCCGCCCGGCGGTCGCGCTCGTGGCCGCCGCCGCGCCGCCGCCGCCCCAGCCGCCCCAGCCGCCGCCGCCGCCCGCGCTGGCCGCGGCGGACGCCGCCGCCGGCGTGACGGGCGCGCCCGAGACGGCGGTGGCCGTCGCCGTGGCCGTGCTGGTCGCCACGGCTGTCGGAGCCGCCCACCCTGTGCGCCGCAGGCTGCCTCAGCTTACAGGGTGAGGCAAGGTTTAGGTGACGCATGTGCGTGGGTCCGCACAGGTCGCGCACATGCAGCCGCGCAGGCAACCGATCGCGCCTCAGATGAGAGTCTGGACCGTCTGATGGCGCTCCTGCAGGAAGGCAAAGCGCGCTACCAGGAGGCAGCAGAGGGCTCTGAGAGGCCCCCGCGCCTGAGCCACCGGGCCCAGTGGCCCAGGCTGCTGAGGGGGGGACTCTCGGGGGACTCCCGCTCTGCAGCCTGGGCCACCATGGCAGTCGCTCTAGGCGCGCGGGTCTTCTCGGAGCCCTCGCTTGCCCTCCTGGCAGCGCGTTTTGCCTTCCTCCAAGGGTGCCATCAGGTGGTCCAGATCCTCATCTGAGGTGCGTCCACGTAGCCATGACAGACGCAGGCATGTCCCGCTTTCACCCGCGCAGGAGCTGGCAAGACGCACATAGCCAGGGGTGGTGGTGCGCCAGGCGCCGGCCGCTGCCGCCCCGCCCCGCTCCGCCGCCGGCGCCCGCGGCGGACGCGCGCATTGCGCTGAGGCGCAGCAGGACGGGCTCGCGGCCCTCGCCTGCGGCGGCACATACATGCGGTGCATGCGCGCGCACATGCCAAGCAGGTTCTTGTCTATGCTGGCACCACTCTGCGCCAGATGCGGATTAAGCACAGGAGCGCATCGCGGCGAGAGCAAAGCGTGTGCAACACTGCAGGAGCGGCCCTGCAATGCTGCGGCAAGCCCCGTGACTTGGCGCTGTGGGCGCCGCACCGCTGAAGCACGCCACAAGGCCCGCGTCCGCGTTCAGCAGGCCGTCAAATGAGCTGGCTGCGCGCGCGCGCCGGGCGCTCACGGTCAGGGCGATCGACGGGGCATGCGCAGAGCCCTAGCCGCCTGTTCCACTCGGAGTGGTTCTGCACAACGCGCTTTGCCTGGGCAGTGCCCCATGCGCTCTGTGGTGCGCCTGCCTGACATCTGCATGCGTCTGCCTGTGCATGATTCAGCAACGAGAATGGCCTACATCTGGGTGACTGACGCCTCACAGACACAGCATGGCGGCCGTATGGTGTGCTGCGCACATGCGTTGATGCACTTGACCTGGCTGTCGCCGACCCATACGCCCGACCAGCCGCCGGCGCCGCCCGGCGGCGCCCAGGCCACCAGCGCCTCGCGGGTCTCCAGCCCCGGCCCCGCCGTCCCGCCCGCGCCGCCTCCCGCAGGCATGCCGCTGCGGTCGCCGCCGCCCGAGCTCACCATCGCGCTGATTGCGCCCCAGGAGGTAATCGCCGTGGCGGCCGTGGCGCTGGGGCGAGCGGCTGGGTCGCCCGGCACGGCCACGCTGGCGCCGGCCGCCGCGCTCTCCACGGCCGCCAGGTCGGGCAGCCGTTCGCCGGGGCCGCCGCCGGCGGAGGCGGGCGCCGCGGCGCCGGCCAGCTGAGGCGCCAACGCGGCCGCAGGCGGGCGCACGGGCGCGGTCAGGGTGGGGTAGGGCAGCGTGGAGTTGCCGTCCAGGCCGAGCAGCTTCCAGGCGCCCGCGCGCGCCTGCACATGCGCGCGCCCTCGGCACCCCATGCCTATGCGCACTGCGCAGCTGGGCCGGGCGCTCTCACCACACACAATGCGAGGGCGGTGGCGGTTCTGGGAGCGCACGTGAGGACATGCTGGGACCAGTTCGGCGCGAGGGGAGCTGCTACACACGCAGCGGCAGGTGTGAGAAAGGCACAGAGCGTCTGCAGCACATGGCGCGCGCTCGGTGCAGGAGGGGAGGCCTCACGGCATGCGCCAGGAGCCGGCGGTCGTGCTTCCTGCGCATGGATTCGACACGTTGCAGAGCGCGCTAGGAGGGGCCACAACACAGTGGCATGCAGGCAGAGCGCATTGCGCACGCATGAAGAACAGCTGATGTACAGCGCAGCACACAGACACACTGGCTGAGCGCACTTGTCGCCGTGCTTCTCGTGCAGATCGCCATGCTCGTCGTGGGTGTCAGACAGCAGTGTGCGGCGGTGCCCGCCCCTGCAGTGCCGGAGCACGTTGGCATGCAGGCGGAGCACATTGCGCACGCATGAAGGCTAGCTGCGCACTTGTCGCTGTGCTTCTCGTGCAGATCGCCATGCTCGTTGTGGGTGTCGAACAGCAGTGCGCGGCGGTGCCCGGCCCTGCAGTGCCGAGCGCAGGTGGCATGCACGCAGATTGCGCATGCAGGAAGACCACCTGTGTACTGAGGCACAGCACACAGACACGCTCGCTGAGCGCACTTGTCGCCGTGCTTCTCGTGCAGGTTGCCGTGCTCGTCGTGGTTGTCCGAGAGCAGTGTACGGCGGTGCAGGCCCCTGCCATGCCGGAGTGCAGATCGGCAGCAGCAGGCGCCAGGGAGCAGGGAAACATGCCATGCGTGCAGGTTGCCACAAGTGTGTGGCCACTGAAGTGAGCCGGAGCGCACCCGTGGTCTTTGCCCTCCTCTTTCGCCTCCTTGCCCAGCAGGGCGCGGAAGCCGGCCTCCTCCCTGAGGACGAACCCCGCCTCGGTGCACAGCTTATGCTTCCTGGGGCGCCACCCGCGCGCGCTCACAGGCCGTCCTTAACTTGTCCAAAGCTTTGGCAAGCCTGAGATTTCGCAATTTGGCAGGGCACACCAGCCAGCGGAGTGCTTTGCCGCAGCTTGAGGGATCGCTGCGAGGGCCAAGAGCAGGAGCGCCAGCGAGGCGGAGAGGAGCGCGCAGCGAGCCATGGCCGGCCTCCCAGCCACAGTCCACGGCTTTGCTGCAGGCAGCGTGGTGCACCTTCCCTGCCTGCGGCGGAGCTTCAAAGGCGTCCAACAAGAGTTTTGTTGGAAGGGGGTGTAGGGTTCAAAAGGGTGCAGAGATAGCGACTTGGCTTGGGCTTCTTAGGAAAGTTTTAGATAGTTTAGTTCTTGAGCGTATTACAATCGTTGTGTCATGCCTCTGCACAGCAGTATGGCTGGTGCAGATTGCAGATTAAAGTATGAGGCATGCACTGCCTGCTAGGGACAAGGATGCGAGCAAGTCAACACGCTGACCTCAGTTTACAGGTGTGCTGTCATCTTAGCCAGCCACAGACGCGACCTTGACTCAATCAGGTCATTTAAGCAATCACGATCGACGACGACTAAGACACTTGCATGACATGCAACTGTCTCAGATATCACCGCCTGAAGGCAACTTGGCACCATGCACAAGGACTCCAAAAGCGGTATGTGCGCATCTCGCCTTGGGCACGCACCTACATGACAATGCTTGTCCGGCCCAGCTCCTTTCAACACCACACTGCGGCAGTCACAGCAGGTATGCACGCTTCATGCTACCGCCTGACTGCTCAAGCAGCGGCTGCCAGGCGGCGGCCGGACGCAGCGGTCGCTGCGGTTGTCGTGGCGTCGCCGCCCCAGCCGCCGCCGCCGCTGGCGCCCGCTGCCGCAGAGGCTGACGCCGGCGTGGTTGGGGCACCCGAGATGGCTGTCGTTGTTGCGGTGGCGGTAGCTGTAGCGGCCGCAGCGGGCGACTCCCAGCCTGCTCGCCGCAGAGCGCATGCATACCAAAGCAAGCAAGGCGGGGCCAGCACGGCAGCTGATGGCGCGCGTGTAATAGCATGCGCTTTGGTAGCAGGGGTCATGCATGACAGGCAAGCAAGCGTCGGCAGGCACGGCAGCTCTATAGAGTGATGTAGTGCAGATGACAGCAAGAGAACCGGCGAAGCTGAGGCTGTCAGGGGCCGGGCGTGCCGCGCTCGCATGACTCGCAAGGAGCAGTGGAGGTGGGGCAGGGGGGCTCGGCAGGGATGCTGAGCTGGCCCGCCTGGCTGCATGCATACGAGGGGAGGTCGTGCATGGGTAGGCATGCAGTCAGGTAGGCATGCAGTCATGCACATGGACACATGTAGCACACATACCTACATTGCATGCACTTTTCACGTCCTCAAGTTGCTGCAGGGTGCATAAAGGCAAACAGAATCGCACCAAACCATGGGTGGTGGTGGAAGAAGGTCAGGCGGCGACCAGTGCCGGCTGGCTCCCTGCGTGCGAGGCCAGCATGTTGAGACGCGAGCGTGCACTGCATGTGCTGAGACAGAAGGCGCAGTGGCGCAGCAGGCAGCAGTGATGCAGCCGGCAATAGCCAAGTACACCTGCTACTGACGCATGTTGGAGACCGAGGGCCAACACCGGGGCCTCCCTCTCTTGGACAAAACCCGCCGCAATGCCACCTTCAAGCTTGTGGAGCGCACTCTTGCAACGACAGGCAGGCAGATGCTCCAGGCAGATATGGCCAAGGCACGTCTGCAGCAGCAGCGCATACCGGCTGCCAGGGCGCATGGCTGCAGCCTGGGGGAACGTAGCGAGGGCCAGCAGCATGACTGCCAGCGCAGCAAAGACGAGCGTGCTGCGCGTCATGGCCATAACTGTGGGTGAAAATCGAGGGACGTTTACACAGAGGGGCCGTGTGCGTAGTGAAGGAGGGGAAATTCGCTGGCGGGAAGTGGCTGGTGCGCTTGGACGCCAACCTGCCTCGTTGGATAGGGTCAGGAGTAGGGTTTCCTGACAAGTCCAAAGTCGCCGACACTCTTCCCTTGTCCCTCGTCCAATGATGTAGGTACTGCCCTGCGCCATGCTCTGCTTGCTGCTGAAGCAGCCCTGTGGGACCTTTGCACTTGAGGAGCGCGGGGACCCAAGCGACCCGCATGACTGGCAGGCCATCCAGCGCCTGCCGCGGCCTGCCACTGCGGCAAGCCTCGTGGCGGCCACAATTGCCAAAGCCAGGCGTTGACGGCCTGCCAGTCATACGGGTCGCCGAAGTCGCTGCACTCCTCAAACACGATACCCTGAAGTGCTGCTTCAGCGCAGCCCAGCGTGGGGCAGCACCGACTCTGATGGACGGGGAAGGACAGCTCTTGCGACTTGTGCAAGTGACTGCAACATCGGTGCGCCCGTGCTCAACAAGGCACACTGCGTGCTCGGTTCCGCTTTGACACCGGCACCTCAGCACAGTGAGCCGCGGACACGCCAGGGCGCCGGTTGACAGCCTGCTTGTGCCACTGACACAGTCCCCGTGTCGCGTGTGCTGAAACGTGTATGGCCAAAGCAAGAGTGCGCTCCAGCATTGGTGCCAATTGACATATATTACAAAGCCTCGCTACTGCAACGGAGCTGATGTCAAGGACAACCCACAGACTTGTGCATGCAGACAGGGAGGTGCATGAGCACCAGGCCAGCGAGCACTTCAGCAGCTCAAGCTCTTGCCACTATTGCTCACACCTTTGCGCGCCATGTGTTGGCAAGCCTCTTCACATGCACGGGTGATCTTGCATCAGTCAGCCCTGCCCTGACATGGCGCTCCGAACAATACTTGGCGCCGCCCAGCGCGGCCAGCCCAACTGGTCGTGCTGGCAGCCATGCAAGTAGCAGTAAACAGGCAGGCGCCAACATCTTTGAAAAAGCTGTGAGGCCTGTCATCACATGCCCTCGCACCCCGAGCTTAATCAGCCCGGCGCTGGCACAAGCCTTATCAGGTCGCAACGACATACCACGGGGTGCCAGTAGAAGGCCATGGCAGTGCCAAAAAAAAAAGGAAAATAAACTGCAACCAGACACATGCAGGGACAGACAGAGCCCGTGCATGTGTCTGTAGGCCTGAGCTGTGATGCGCAGGGCCGTCAAAGCTTGACCGATACCCCTCCAGTATTAACGCAAGCGGCGCGGTCACGCCCGCAACCCTCTGACCGTCATACCCAACCCATGGGCATGCCGCCTTGCAGCCACTTTCAATCCACCAACGTCACACTTCCTCAGAAAACAACCTCTCTGCATCACTTGCAGCACAGACGCACAGGTTGCCCTTGGCTGGCCGTCTGGCGGACTGCACAATGCCTGCTGCAACATGCTAGGCCATCTGCCCATCGCACGGCTGCAGCATGTGGAGCGCCTGGCAGGCAGCACGGCCGCTGAATAGGTGACAGCCTGCAGCCTCTGCTCTGCGCCTCTCCAGCGCATCTCACCACGCCAACCCCTCACCTACCATGACTATACTTTCCCCAGCAACGGCAACCAGTCCATTTGTTCTGCTGTCTTGTCGACAAGGTGCTCCCAAGTAAAAAGGACCTAAGTTTCGCATAACCACAAGCACTGCACGGCTGATTTGCAACACCACGTATGTGTGGCGGCTGGCATATAAAGCCGCTCTTTGCTGCAGCTCATTTGCCTAGCGCGCTGCTTGACAACCTGGACCCTGCAATGACCTTTTCGTAGACGCAAGTAGGACAATCGCTTGAAAACATGCAGTCTCCTGGTGCCCAAAGTATAAGGGAGCGCTTGAAGTAGCTAGGGTCTGGGGTACCGCACACAGCATGACGCGCCTGCACCCTCGGGCGCAGGCGTGCTCGACCTGGAGCGCAGCGCGCCAGCGTCTGCGCTGCACCCCGGCGAGCCCTGCCGGCCGGCCAGGCCGCAGGGCGCGGGGACCGGCGCCGCACGCCGCAGCTGGCGCGGCGGGCGCCGGCGCGGCGCAGTGGCACAGCTCGAAGGGCAGGGTGGGGTTCCGCGTGGTGGCGCCCGGCGCGGCGTCCGGCGGGCACTGCGCCGCGAGCGCGCCCTCCGCCAGCCCGGGGCCCTGGCCTGCGCGGCGAGCGGACACGCAGGGCGGTCGGAGGGCCGGCCTGCCGGACTGGACGGAGGAGCGGGGACAACTAGAGCAACGGTCAGCGGCGGGCTCTGTGCGAGGCGAGGCGCCTGGCGAATGGCTTAAAGGGGCGCGAGGGGGAGCGGAGGCTGAGAGGGGCGCAGGGAGGTTCAGGGGCGTGAGAGAGCGGCAGGCAAGGACATGCAGGGAATGAGCTCGGAGACAAGCAGCGCGGCTGGGTGGCGGCGGCGGCGGGGGTGGCGGCGCACCGGTGGCGATGGCGTGCTGCAGCATGTCGGCGTTGAGCTCGGGGCGGCCGAGGCGCTCGCAGAAGTTGGCGGGCGTGAGGCCGTCGTCGGCGGCCGCCAGGAACCAGGCGGCCGGGCCCGGCGCGCACAGGGAGGCCAGCAGGCGCGACAGCGCGGGCGCCGCCGGCGACAGCGCCGCCAGGTGCATCGGCGTCAGGCCGCCCGGCCCGCGCACGTCCGCCTGGCGCCAGAACAGGCCCTCGTAACTCCTCCTGCTTGACAGAGCGGAAGGCCACGGCAGGCTCCCCCAGTTGATCACCCATACAAGTAGACTGTCTAGAGATGAAGCGCGGGACAGCACGTATGTAAGCTGGGGTTGCAATGCACGCGCGCACGTCTGACCTGATGCCTGACGATGCGCCGGGCAGCTCAGACGGCGCATTCACATGCTGCAGCGCTCCTCACACTTGCGCAAGTGCGTCATTGCAACCTGCAACCGCTTCTCGCAGCCCTGCTAGATGGGCAGCACACCATTGCGCAGTCACAAGCTCTTGACCACATCCCACACCAGACATCCCAGACTAGGGCATGTGCAGCAGCACGTCCGCACCCGCCAGCAGAAGCCCTGCGCGCAGCCGAACGACAGCAGGCTCTCCAGCATGGCCGCGCTGCCGCAGCGCACGGCGCGGTGCAGCAGCGTGAGTCCGTCGGCCTGCGTCGCCGCGTTGATCGCGCCCACCGCGGTCGCTGTGCTGCCGCAGGGCCCGGCCGCCTCCGGCAACAGGAAGGCCGCCAGCGCGGGCGCCGCCTGGTCATACGGCCAAGGCTCAGTCGCCCTGCATGTCCAGCACATCGCTGTGCTGTGGCGCCCCCTGCCTGCTCACCCGGCGTATGTTCCTGTCAATTTGTATATCCCACCTCATGCTGCACGACGCGCCGTGGGCCAGCGCTAGCACCCCACGCACCGGTGGGGCACGACCAGGCGCCTTGCAACAACCACACCTACAGAGGGAACCAGATCCTAACCCTGCGGCAAGCATGCCTGCCCAGGCGCGCACCGCGTCGCAGGCCAGCGCCAGCAGCCGGCGCGCAGTGCGCACAGCCAGGTCGCCCAGGGGCGAAGGCAGCTGGCCGACGCCGGACGGCCCGGCCGCGCCGCGAGCGCGCAGCACCAGGCCCAGGTCCGCCAGCAGTGCATCGCCGCCTGCAGGATGTCACACAAACACGCAAAGGTCGGCAGACACACTAGGTTTTGGGTGACCAGCATCTGCGCTTGATGACAGCTGCTCCTTGAGAGCATGCGCACACTGCCGGCAGCCCCGACCTGCTTGCATAACAAGTTTTAGAGTGCTCACACGGCATGCCACATCTGACCATTGCCGCAAAACCTGTTGCGGTGAGGGGGTCCATGCGGGCGCGCACCCTGCCAGCACGTCGCCACGGGCGCGCCGGCGCCCGCGAGCAGGGCCTGCAGCTCGGCCGCCAGTGCCTGGCAGCCGGGCGGCAGCAGCAGCAGCGGCCGCGGCGCCGACAGCAGCGGCCCGCGCTCGGCCTCCAGCCAGACCAGGCCCGCCGGCTGCTCGGCCGGCAGGCGCGCGCACAGCCGCCCCGCGCCCAGCACCTCCACCTGCCGCCCGGCGCCGCTCTGTGTACTTGGAGACGGCCGTGGCTTTTTCAGGCGCACGTGCAGCGGACTCCCCAAAATTGGCGCCTCAGTGTGCCGCTTGCGCTTCGGACACAACAGCTGCTGTTTGGACGTGCAGATCTGCCGGCAGGGCCGAACGGGGGGCTGCTCGAGGGGCGGGCGCGGCACGCACACGACCGTGTTTCCTTGGTACCTTGTTGGCGTGGTGCTAGACCGGCAAAGCAGACAGGAGAGGGCAGCTACAGACACGCCTCCGGTCATTGTGATTGGCCACCAGTCAGCAGCCAAGCAATGACGCTCGCCATGCTCCACACCCTTACGAACGGCATGCATGTGGTTTCTGGGCGGGTACCTGTATGGCGACGTGGCCGCCGCTGGCGCGCGCGAGCAGTGCGCAGTCCGGCTCATGCAGGCCCGCGCCGTCCAGCTCGACCGCCGGGCCGCCGCCGCCGGCTACAACAATAGCCGGGGACAGGGTCTCCAGCACAGGCGGCTGCGCAACGCCCAGGCCAGCGGATGCCGCGCCCGCGCCCGCCAGGTGCCACGCGCCCGCCACGCCGCCGTCGCGCACCAGGCACGCCTGCATGCGAGTGCAATGTCACATCATGGCGCACGTCATTCGCAGGCACTCCGTACTGGGCACACATGCAGCCGGATCCCTTGCAAGCAGCCTGAGCGGGTGTTGAAGGCAGTCAAATACCGTGCCAGCGGCGTGCTTGACTTGGACTTTTGTGAGTGCTTGACATGCCGCGCCCAAGGCCTATTTAATGGCGCTTCATGCCCCGGGCACTGCAGGCTGCCTGCAAGCCTTCCCTGCATATCGTCGCGCACCTTCTGCTAACGAGCATGGGTGGAGAATCGTATGTCAGGATCGCTAAAGCAGCACTGCTTCTGCCATAAAACCTCCACGCTCTTGTTCGGTCCTGGCGCGTCGCCGGGCGGCCCACCTGATCGAAGGCCTGGACGAGCAGCGCATGCGAGGCCCAGATGGGCAGCGGCTCGGCCGCCAGGCGCTGCCCGGCCGCCACTGCGCCGCCCGCTGCCGCGCGCTCCGCCACGTCCGGCGCCACGTATGCCTGGCCACGCGCGCGCAGCGTCACGCAGATCCCTCCAATAGTGCTCCGGAGTGGTCCGGCTGGTGCCCCACGCTGACGCCTCTAATAAGACACGTCTGGCGCGCTGAACTCGCCAGCCCCAGCACAGCGCGTTAGCGCAAACGCGGGGTCATAGCAGCCGGTCGGCTGGGTGCGCGCCTGCAGCAAGAGCGCCGAGCGCGCGCGCGCGCAGACCTCCACGCTGTGCGGCGACGCCTGCAGCCAGCGCGCCAGGCCGACGCAGAGCGCCGTCGGCAGGCGCGGCAGCTCGGGCCCGAACAGCCGCGCGGCCAGCCGCACCGCGACTGTTTCGGGCTGGTACGCCGCCAGCGCGGCCGCCGGCGGGCCGCCCCAGCCCGCGCCCGCCGCGGCGGGCGCGGGCCGGTGCATGATCTCGCGCGCGTGGTCCAGGCTGCTCCCGGCCCGGGTCGCGGACGGCGCCCCGCACGGCGCGCCGCCGGCGGGCGCGGGGCCGGCGCCCGCGTCGGGGCAGCAGGCGCCCGCGCCGCACGCCCCCCCAGCGGCCTGCGCGCCGCGCGCCGGCGGCGCGCCCGGCAGCGGCGCGCCGAAGCCGCCGGCGGGGAAGAGCCTGCGGCCGTCCGCCGCGCCCAGCAGCGCCTCGTCGGGCCACTCCGGCAGCACGGGCGCGGCGGGGAAGCCCGGGAAGCCGGGCGCCGCGCCGTAGCCGGGCGCGCGCGCGGGGCCGCTCCGCCACGCGCTCGCGCGCGGCGCCTGCGGCCACACGTCCAGGCCCAGGCCGCCGGGCGCGCCGACGTGCGCGCCCGCGGCCGCGCCTGTGAGCAGCTGGGACAGGCCATCGGGCGGCGGCGGGGGCGCCTGCGCGGCGACGAGCGCGCGCAGGTACGCCGTGTCGGCCGGCGCGAGCATGCGCGCGCTGTCGCGCCCCTCGGCCTGCGCGGCGAGCACCTGCGGGCACCGCAGCCGCCGCATGTTACTGAATATGCAGACGTGAGGAAAGCACAATTCCCATGCTGACGGCAAAACTTAAACCCCAGAATAACCCAGCACAGTGCCACGGACGCACGACGAATAAGCCAGCGCTGTTCTTACCTGCAACGCATGCAGGCATGCCTGCGGCCAGGGCAGACTCTTCGCATTCACACCGCAGGCGTGTAGGGTGGGCCTAATGAAGCACTGCGCATGCAAGTGCAGCACCCGCAGGCAGTCCCAGCAAAGGCTGCGCCACAACAGAGAGCGCCCACGCAGGACGATGAGGGCGCGCAGACGCGGCTCGCTGCGCAAGTCAGCGCACAGCGCCGGGCCCGCAGCGCGCGCCTGGCCCAGGTACTGCTGCACTGCAAGCAGCTGGTCCACGCACGAGCTGCTCTTGACCGAGCCCTCCAGGGCTTGCAGCCCCGCCGCGGCCGCTGCGTCGCCCTGCCAGGCCGCCAGGCGCTGCTCGAGGATACCGCCGCGGCCGCCGGCGGCGGCGCCCGCACCGACAGCCAGCCGCCTGGCGCTGCCGGGCTGCGGCTGCGGCTGGGCGCGCGCAAAGTCCGCATCGGGCGCCCAGGCGGCTGCGCCCCCGCGCGGCGTGGCCCCACGTGGCGTGGCCGCGCGCGGCGTGGCCGCACGCAGCGCGGGCAGCGGCGCGCCCAGGTCGCCCGAGCTGCCCGCGCGCGCGGCCTGCGGAGCGCGCGCGCCCACCGGCGCCGACCCTGCGCCTGACCCCAGCCCCGGCCCCAGCCCTGGCGCCGCACGCGCGCCCGCGCCGGCCGGCACGCGCGCGCGCACCTGCAGCCGGACCAGCGGCGCGGACGCGGCGGGCGTGAGGCCGCCGAGCGTGGGCAGTGCCCTGCTCGGGGCCTGGCCAGGGCTGCGGGCAGGGCTGCCGCCCCGCGCAGCACGCTGGTCCGGCGCGCGGCCCGCGGCACGCCCGGCGCGCCAGCTGGGGCTGGGGTCGGTGGAGCAGCGCGGCCGGCGGCCGGGCTCGGGCGCGCCCAGCGTGCCCGAGCGCGCGCGGCGGACAGGGCGCAGCGGCGCGGACGCCGAGCGCGGCTGCCAAGCGTCGTCGCTCAGGTCGGCTTCATCGGGATCGAGCGCGCGCCGCGCGCGCACGCGCGCGCCCCCGTCCTCCTCCGGCACGCCCGCGAAGGGGTTGGCCAGCCCCAGGTTCACAAAGGGGTTGGCCACCGCCGCCGCGCGCGCTGGCAGTGCGGGGCCGCCCGCTGCGGGGTCGGGCCCTGGTTGCAACCCTGCGAACGCCGAGCCGCCGTCCGCGCCTGCCCCGCCCGCCTCGGCGGCCGCGCCGGCGGGCGCAGGGTCAGAGGCGGGCGCGGCGCCTGCAGCCTCGCCGTCGCCCGCACCTGCTGCGGGCGCGGGGGTGCCGGCGCGCTCAAACGCAGCCACTGCCGCGATCGCGGCCGCGGTCTCAGTGACCGTCACGGAGCGCGTGCGCCGCGTGGGGCCCTCCACGCCAGCCGCGCCGGCGGCCGGCGACGCGTGCGCAGCCGCGCGCGGGCGCACGGGCGCGCTCACGCAGCGCGCCATGCCGCCGCCGGCGCCGGCCAGCGCGCCGGCGCCTGCGTCAGCAAAGCCGGCGCCGCCGGCGCCCCCGCCGCCCTCTGATACAGAGCGCGAGCGCGACGTAGCGGCGGGCCGCGCATGCACCGGCGCCGACTGGATGCGCTCAATGGCGCCGGCTCCAGGGACGGCCGGCGCCGCCCCATGATCCCCGGCGGCGGCGGCGCTGGCGCGCGCGCGTGACTTGCTGCGCGGCTTGCCCGCAGCGCGCGCCGCCGCCTTGTCGCGCTGTGCAGCGGTCGCGGCCTCGTGCTTGCGTCGGCGCCTGCAGCAGGCACATCCCTAACTCCAGCCATCCCCACCCTAGGTCCAAACATCTCGTGCACGGCCACGACTGTTGCTTCTAGGTAAACATATGCAACAGCCTGTGCATGTGCAGCCTGTGACATGACAGCTCAGATGGTTCAGACCACGCAGCAAGTTGCGCGCTAGGCTTGCCTCCTACAAGCATGCATGCATCCGCCAGACTCTGCACACGCAGGAGCGTTTTGCATGAGACGTTGCGCACCGGGCGTTGTGCTTGGCAAGCTGGTTGCGGCAGGAGCGGCGGATACCCTCGAAGCACGCCAGCTCGTGGCAGCGCCCGCACTGCTGGCAGAAGCGCTGCGGCTTGCCGCGGTGCTCGAAGCTGGTCAGCTTCAGGTGCACCTCGCAGATGCGACAGCGCTGGTGGTACGTGCTCAGCGCGCTCAGCTCGCGCCCGCAGCTCTCCACCTGTGCACGCGTGCGCGGCCGCTGGGGAGCACTCCCGGGGGAACGCTGAGCTCGGCTGACACTGCTGCAGCCCAGGCTGAGAACAAGTCTTTAGAGCGACCCCCTGCGCCACTCTCTCAGGATGCCACACCACAACACATGTGTACGTTCCACCTGCTGAGCATGGTAGATACACGCGTCTCTCGTTTCCTGGCCATGCACAGGATTCATCTGCCACCGTGCATAAGCTGCCCAGGTCACCTGGCAGCGCGCGCGCTTCGTAGGCGCCTCGCGCCGTACAGGCCGCCGCTGCGGCGACGCGCCGGAGCCGCTGCTCTCGGCCTCCGCCTCGGACATCGCCTCCTCCTCCTCCTCATCCTCCCCCCCTCCCGTCCGCCCCGACCGCCCCGACGAGGCCTGCGGCCCCGAGTTGCCCCGGACCTGCCGCTTGTGCCGCATGGTAAGACGGCGGTCTGATGCATGCAGCCTTCACTTGCCAGCACACGGCGCACGTGCGCTGCCGGCTGGCATATTGCAGGGTCGCTGTCGAACTGTCTGCAAGGAGCATGAACCCCCGTGTTGCACACCCACAATGTCATGGGCCGAGCTACCTGCAGCAGTGACCCATGTGCAAGCTCAACTGCACGTACTGGGTATGATAAAGATTGCTCAAAAGTCCCCACGCACCACCCCCTTTTGAAGATGAACAAAAACACCAGGGCACTCCAAGCACTAGGGCACTACTAAATCTAAGATATTTGATAACGGGGCTTGAATTGCTGGCACCTGCAGCGCTGCTGCCCGGGTTGGGCGCTCGCGCGCACTCGCCAGCGCAGCTGCAGCCACAGCTACTTGCCCTGCGCAAATTTCATAGAGTGCGCGTCAGAGCTGGAGCGCTCTGTGAATCAAGCACCTGTGAACAAGGGTCATGGGTGCATGAAGTGGTAGGACTTGATCCAGGGAGACAGCCAAGCAGCAAGGCCAAGCTCAGACACGCCTTATCAGGCTACAGTATTCTTCCAGCAGCCTTTTCCTCTTCAGTGCTATGGCTGACGCCCTGCAGCGGTGCACAGGAGCAACAAGCTGCATGTTCTGCGCATCGCATTCTCACTGAGCACCTGAATTGCGTTGTATTATGTGCACTATATGGCCTTGGCAAATGTTTGTAGAGACACGGCGAGGTGCACAGCACGCACTGCTCGCCGGCGGCGGGGTGGCCCCCGCGCTGTCGCCGTCTAGCAGCGCTGCAGCGCGCGAGCGCTTCGGCACGCGCTGCCTGGCGTATGCAGCGCCGAGCATCGCGCCGCGGCGGGCGCTGTCAACATCCGGCTCGGGCGCAGGCGAGGCGCCGGCAGTGTCTGAGCTCCCCGGCACGTCCTGCAGGTGGCCCCAAGACCAGGCGCTGCCCAGATTCCACTGCAGATCGCTCCCTGTGCGCCGCGGCAGGATGGTGGATGACAGAGATGGCGGGCAGACATGACAGAGCACAGCACTGCAAAGATTACTCCAGGCTGTTGCTCGCTGTGAACTGCGAGCCTTTGCTGCCGCGCCAAGTGCAGGTTGGAAGTGCACAGAGCAGCGGACAGTGGTAGGAGCTGGCATGGAAGGCGGGGCAAACCTGGGTTCGGTATCAGCGCATGCTCGCTGCCCTCCTCTGGAGTGCTCTCCAACATATTGCGCTCCGCTGCCTCAAGCGCCTGTCGCCGCCGTAAAGCGTGTGCAAGCGCGCGTCAGGCCCTGCGCAATATCTGCGCTAGGCACAGGGCTACGTCCTAGTGCCGCCGCTCTTTGACACTGCTGCGCGTCAACACGGCCAAGCCGGTGGCTCCCTGCACACAAGAGAACGCCAAGGTCACACCTTGTCGGTGCGGTAACAAGCTAGAGGCCTACGCGGCCGCCGTGGATGCTCAGAGTGCTGCCGGATGTACGGCGACCACTGGTGTCTGCTGCACGTAGTGTAAAATATAACTTAGGAGCTGCCGGTCAGCATGCACGGGGACCCCTTTGACGGGCTGTGCGTGTGCGCTGCACAGCCACGGGTTTCACATCACCGCTTCAGGGACTCGGCTGGAACGCACCAGTCCTGCTGAAAAGATACAGTAAATGCGACGTAGCCCCGCGCTGCTGCTGCCGACTTAGCAACGGTAGCAGCAGGCCGATTCTCCTCTGAGAGGGTTGATAGAAAAGATGAAGAGCCTCTCGGAGAGACGCAGGCTTTCCACAACTCCACCTGAATCAGACCAGCAGCAGGAGAGCTTGGAGAGCGAGACAGAGTCTGTATCGAACAAGCGCTGCGCTGTGACGCGATTGCTTAAGGTGCACACGCGCACTGTCCTGCCTCGGCGCTCGCTTGTCTGCTGAACTGAAAACTATATGACGTGTTGCGTGTATGCCGCAGGCGTCACCGTACCTGGCAGGGAGCACCGCATGGCCGCGGTGCACATGCCGCAAAGCCGCACGCAGGAGGCCTGCAGTGCCAGCGCGCGCCGTGCTGGCAGTTGCGCCAGTGGACGTCTCCGCCAATAGCAGGACAGGCGGGGCGCAGACGTCGCCGCGCAAACTAATCATGATGCGGCACGCCCGCAACTGTGCCCTTGCTCGTCGCCCTGCTTGCAGCCCACGCAGGCGCCAGCGTATCAAAGTTGCTGTGTGGTTTGCGGCAGGCACGCTGACAGCGAGGAGTCGGGGAGGGACACGCGCGACCACGACAGGCCGATCACGACGCAAGGCGCAGACAGCGCCCGAGCGGTGAGCAACGCCACTGCTTCGCCGCAGCCTCCTGTGCCGTGTGGTGCGGCCCGGTAAGGCTCCGGCAGCACGCAAGGCACGGTCCGCTGTGCACAGAGGTCCGTCTGCTAAGCACGCAAGCTTGGTGCGCGGCCGGGCCAGGTCGCACAGAAGCTGGCGCGGCGCGGCTGGCTGCCGGACCTGATCATGAGCAGCAACTCGCTGCGCACGCGCCAGACGCTGCAGGCGATGGCGGAGGCCGCGGCCGCATTCGGCGCGGCCGAGACGCACCTGCTCGGCAGCCTGTACACCGTCGCAGCGCTGGACGGGCAGACGCTGAAGCACCTGCAGGCGCGCCCGCCCGCTTGTGCTGGCGTGCTCACGGCTCGCTGGCCGGCTGGTTCGGGGGGCGCAGACACCTGCAGGCGGCGGCGCGGGCGCCAGAGTTGGCTTTGAGCTCGGCGGGGATGACCGGAGGGCGCCCAGACAGGGCTGCATGCGGAGCGTGTGCGCAAGGGCGAACCGCGGGCGCGCAGGGGCTGGTGGCGGGCGCGGCGGACAGGGGGCGCTCCGCCGTGGAGTGCGTGCTGTGCCTGGGGCACAACAAGGGCATGGAGGAGGCGGCGTCGGACCTGGCGGTGCGCTCCGGCTCGGGGCGCTGCTGGGCTGGGTGGCCTGGCGCGCTATGCATGCTGGGCTATGCTTGCTGGGCTGTGTTTCGGGTGCGCATGATCTAGGGCGTCAGGTGAGAGCACGTGCAACACCGCGCATCGGGGTTGCGTACGGTTGTCACATGATATAGCATTTGCTGTGCGGGGCCCGCCAGGGTCTTAGGTGTGGCGGCAGCGCAAGACGAGTGTGTATGACATGCTGGCTTTGAAGGCCTCCCCTTGTATTTTTTTTTGTTGGAGCGACAGAGCACATCCCTTGATGGCATGCATCGATGCGTGCTGAGCATGCCACGGCGCGCGCGCCCGTGCAATGTCGAGCGCTGCCGGGCGCGCCGGGCCTCGCGCAGAAGGGTTTCCCGCGCGCGGCAGGGGTCCACCGTGCGGCTGGAGACAGCGCACGCGGCGCTGCTGGAGGGCGACGCGGCAAGCTGGGAGGACGCGCTGGCGCACGGCGCATCCTGCTGGCGCCTGGTCGCGATGGTTACGCCGGACGCATAGGGTCTGTGGGTTCTGCAGGGCTGCATAGGGTCTCTGGTGAACCCCGGCGCGCTCGCGCTTGGCACGTACGAAGTGTGCAGGAGCTGCTGCCCGCGAGCTTTGCGGCTGTCTATTGCCGTCGGGCTGGCCTGATCAGGCTGAGCAGCTCGGCCGGCCTCCTGCGTGTGTACCATGGGTCATTCCACAGGCCGCCCTCCGACACCCGCATAGGAGGGTGTAGCATTTTGGGCAGCAGAGTCTGAAAGGATAGAAAACCATGGCAGTAAAACGCACAGCGCATACAGTGTGGATGCGCTGCTGCTCTGCATGGACTGCACGACATGTGTCACCTCAGCATAATCCTGCACGACGATGGCAGCACGCATAAGGGCCAACATCCTGTCTCAAGCTCCTGATCAGTTTCTCAATCACGCATTCACTTGTCAGGACCAGATGTTCGCGAGGCAACTAGTCTCCTGTTCACGTGGCACAGTGCATACGTCAGCGCGAAGGCGCAGGGCAGGTGGCAAGCTGAAAGCAAAGTGCTGGCATGTCCCCGGGTTAGGCTCACCCACATCGTGCAAGCTCTGAGCACCGTGAGAGGCATGCGCAGGCAGTGCTTCATCACGTCAGGTGCAGCTAGTTCGGACATATGCGCCACCACGCGCTGCCTGCACCCACGTCCCTGCTCTGCGTGATGCATGCCCGCAGCCACTGTGCTGATCCCCAGAAGGCATGCAAGCCACATGGCCCTCAAGCGATTCTCTTGGGCGTACTACATCATGTCGCGCAACTGCTGAAGCCTGTCAGATGAGGGGGCGGACGCAGCTGCTCAGATGAAAGCCTCTGCACGTCGGCATGGCCGCAGGACAGACGATGTGAACGTAACAGGACAGGGGCCAAGCGTGACACGCCTGCCCTGCCTCAGGCCGCGAGCGCCTCATGCTCAGTCGAAGCATGCTGGGCTTCGTTCTGAGCGTGCTGGGGCGCGACGCCTGCAGCCTGGCCTGCCTGGCTCGGCTGCGCGGGCGCCGCAGCCACGCTCGTCGCGTGGGCGCTCCCAGCAGCCCGGAGCGCGTCCATCGCTTGGCGCACCTGCCATGCGCACGCCTTCAGAGCCCGAGCGCACCTGTCAGGCACTTTAATACAATCAACTATGGTGTGACGCGCGCCGCAACCCACAGAAGCGCACGCATGAGGTGTAGCAGCCATGCAGTGGACCTTGCAGCATGTCAGACGCTGGCCTGCATATGACGTGGCACATGACTCAGGCCAAGCTGCCTGGCAGCACGGCACGGGACGTTGCGCGCCGGCCGCTGAGTCACACGCGCAACCAGGCTCTGCGGCAGCATCCCTGACAGCGAGCAGGAGCTGCAGGATAACCATCGCGCAGCGCGATCGAACAGTGGCACGGGCAGCCACCTCAATGAACACGTCATCTGGCCCCGGCACGGCGGAGACGCGCACGCAGCGTTTCTCCGTCTCGTAGCGCTCGACGACGGGCATGGTCGCCTGCGCATGCGCACACCGGCGCGCCGCGCTTAGACCAGGGTCGCATGCTGTTGTGTGGAGCCGCGCCCTATGTGACAGGCCGCCCGCGCGTAGGGAGCAGGAGAGCACCTCCGGCTTGCACCTCCGGCCTGTTTGGCGCACAGTGACAGATGCAAGATCATGGACCAACCGCCAGTGCAGCTCAGCTGACGAGCAGGCATGGATGGAGAAGGCGGCGGGCCACGGCGCGCCCACCGCCACCAGCACACCCGGCAGGCACCCGTGCCTGTTCTCAGGCTGAGGCACGGCATGGGCCCCGCCGCGCGCGCGCGCCTGGCGGAAGGTGGCCAGGCGCTTGCGGATGGTGGCCTCGTTGTCGTCGGAGCGCCCGGACGTCTCGCCGCGCTCCAGCAGCCGCGCCACCATCACATCCTCCGGGCACTCAAAGAACAGGCACAGCGCCGGCCGCTTCACGTCGCGCTCAAACACCTCTGCCTGCCGGGGCCGCGCGCACACCAGCCTTTCACTGACGCTGGCAGGCCGGCCCCGTCATGCACAGATGCACCTGTCTGCCACGGTGATTGCATGCAGAGGCCTGCGCAATGTGCAGCACATCGCAAAGATAGAAGGCCGCACGCTGCGCCCCTGTTCACCCCGCTCCATGGACGCACCTGCTCCACGGCACGCGGGAAGCCGTCGATGAGAAAGCGCGCGCCGCCGCTGCGCAGCATGGCGCCGCGCAGCAGGCCGACCGTGACGCCGGTCGGCACCAGCGCCCCCTCCTTCATGGCCGCCTCCAGGTCCCTGAGCGCACGCACAGCCGGGTCCGGCCTAGTTGTGGGGCGCTATGACAGAGAAAGTGGGACACTGGAATCGACAACGGCGTCCGTGCAGCTTGGCCTAAGCATGACGCTCTTCGAGCATCTGCGCAATGACAGGCCGAGAGAGCGTGGTGAGGTTGCGCATCAGCCGCGCTCTGGCACCTGCCCTGGCCCCTGCCTGGGCATGAATGGAGGAGGACCAGCAGCCGCGGCGAGCGCCCCGCGGCCCGCAGGGACATGACGCGCCCCCGGCAGGGCGGCAAACTTAGGAGCGAGCATGGCGATGAGCGTCTAGTTGATGCTCCTGCAACGCAGGGACTATGCAACGCACGCCACTAGCAGCACCTGCCCAGCGCGCTGCCGCTGGCGACCTCCGCGCGCAGCAGGTCGCCGGCCGACAGGTGCGCGTAGCCGTACTCCTCCACGATCTTGGCGCACTGCGCGCGCGGGCGGCCTGCCTCAGCCTCCCGCCGGCCGTATGACCGGGTGGCGAGTAGCACATTCGCACGGCCCACTGACTGGAGCGCGCACTGCGGGAGCCGCGGCTGAGCAGGCATGCCCGTTCGGTTGCAGCAGCCTCTGAACGGACAGCGCTGACTTTTTTGCACCGCACCAGCCAAGTACATGGACCCGCATGGGAGGGAGCGCTGATTATGGGAGTGGGGAACGCGCGCCTGCGTGCCCTTGCCGCTGCCCGGCCCGCCCAGGACAAACACGATGTGCACGTCGGCCAGCGAGCGCGCCTCCTGCTCCGCCCGGCCCGGCTCTGCCGCGGTGGGCTCGCTGCTCGCAGCTGGCTGGTCGGGAGCCACGGTTGTCAAGGTCGTGCCCGCCGGCAGAGGGCTGGGGGTTGCTGACTGTGCTGCAGACGGGCCGCCTGCGTTAAGCGTAGCAGGCTCATGTGCGGCCGCCGCGGGGGCCGGAGCAGGGGCCGGTGCGGGCGCCTGCGCTGCCGGGCCTGTCCCTGCCGCCTCGGCAAGAGCACCGGCGGGCGCAACAGGTGCCGCCGCCGCGGCCTTTGCCGGAGGGGCGGCCACGGGCGCAGCAGGGCCCGCCACAGCCCTGGCCGGCGCAGCCGCTGCTGCAGCAGGCTTGGGGGCTGCCGGAGCCGCCCCGCTGCCCGGGCCCGCCGAAAGCGCCGCCGCGGGCTTGGCGGCGGGCACTGGTACCGCGCGGCCACCACTGCTGCCGGCAGCAGCGGCGCTGGGCGCTGTAGGCTGCGCGGCAGCCGGGGGAGCGGGCGCCCCGCGCGCAGGCTTTGTCGAAGGTGCAGCCCGGGCCTCCACTACCTGCAGGGCAAAGGTCAGGACTCGGCTCAGTGCCGGCCGGGCTGGAACCTACGTCCACCTGCTAGTGCAGGCAAGCTCTATGCCTCAGAGGCAGCTGGCAGAAGATGCCCTTGAAGCCGTGTGGCACTGTACAGCGCTGTATATATGCACCAGCTTAGCTGCGGGTAGTGTTATACCAGCAATTACACAGCCCCGTTGAACCTGCCCCTGAAGCAGCGCTCACCTGGTCCTGCGGCTTTGACTTACCACAGCCAATGGCTCCTTGCTGCTCAAAGCCACCGCTAGATAAGGCCAGCTGTCTGCAAGACGACACCAGACTTCTGCTTATGGTGTCGCAACACCCGCTTTGGTGTCGCTAACACCCGTACTCGCGCTCGCAACGGCTACTCCATCCAGGTCATTTTCAAAATTATGAACCCATTCTTAAGCAGCCCAACCCTGGGCACATTAAACAAAGGCACCAACTACGCCGGGAAGCCAACAAGCATCCCACATGTGGGCCAGTCTGTACATATGCTCAGATTGAACACTGGCATCTATTGAAACACCAGTTGCCTTCCACATACAGTCACGGCATCACTGCAGATCTGTACAACATGCACACGGCACCAGTAGGCTGACTGTCAACAGCATACATGAACAGGGGTCACTGAGCAGCGTCACGCGGTGCACACAGGCCAGACCACACAAGTGCACAACATAAACCCACCCAGCAAACACCGGGCCGCAGAGTGGGTGGTCAACCTCACTACAATGTGTTTCAGACAGGCAGGGTACAGTCATCACGACCACGTCAACCTATCTTGCAGCCTCTACCTGCAGTGACTGTCACAGCCCGATTTGCTTCAGCAGCACTTGAAGAAGCAGCCCTTGAAGAAACAGGTTGGCAGTGCCAGTCGGCTGCATTGGGAGGAATACTCCACAGACGGCCGCTACAACAAACTGCCCTCGTCGGGCTTGCCGCGCCTTTTGAGGCCGCCGGCGCCTCCCTCGCCCTGCCCATCCTCCTTCCCTACCCGCCGCCCGCCATCAGCCACCGCTGGCTTGGCGCCCGGCTTTGGAGCGCCCTCCTGAGTGCACTCCTCAGCGTCGATCTCCTCAGCGGCCGAGCTTGCATCGTCGGCTCCTTCGCTCGTGGCCGGGGCGCGCGCGCCCGCGACTGCGTCGCGCCGCGTCCGCCGGCCGTGCTGCCGTGTGCCGCTGCCGCTACCGCTGCCGCCGCCGCCGCCGCCACCGCCGCCGCCGTCGCCGCCGTCGCCGCCGCCGCCGCCGCCGCCGCCGCCGCCGCTGCCGTCCTGGCTGCCTTTTCCATGTTTGGCCTTGGAGTCGGCAGGTCGGGCCGGTCGGGGCATTTCCGTGTCGTTCTCGGACAGCAGCTCGGCGTCGCTGGCGGCCGCCTCCTCTCGGTCGCCGCGCCGCCGCGCCCTCTCCACCTGCCTGCGCACGCGCTCGTGCATGCGCGACCTGCCGCGCACCCGCCACAGCACCACGGCGTCGGGTTCTGCCAGACATTACGATGAAGTGAGACGCACGTGCAGCACAGCTTCTGCCTGCGCGCGCGCGCTGCAGGCAGTGCTGCTGATCCGGGGCACAGGGTAGGGCACAGTTGCATGCATGCGCACTCTCATCCAGCCACACCACATGAGAACCCAGATTGCGAACACTCGGTCCGCGCCCGGCTGTCCAGGCCTTAGTAACAGTGGTTTTGCGAGTGCCGCCACGGTCAGAGGACTACCACGGGCCTGAGAGCTGACAGCGGTCTGCACTTGCAGGCATGTGCGCGGAGAGCACGGCGCGCCAGTCATCGGTGAGCTTCTTGCCGTGGTCCTTCTGCATGCGCTCCAAGCGCTCCAGGTAGCTCGCCAGAAGCTACCAGCATGGGCGCCCCCGGGCGTCTCAGCGACCGGCACGCCTCGTTCTGGTCGCATTCAGCGCAGGCGCCCGCAGCACAAGGCTACCATCTTCCCGCAACAACGTATTCCGCCACAGCGAATGCGACAGAGCGCAGAGGGTAGACCACCTTGACATAAGTTCGGCTTGCATGTATGACACACGGCAGTCACGTGGCACGCACATCGCCATATCCTTGCCACAGCCCTGCCATTGCACAGTCCGTGTGCCTAATGAAACCTAAAACCCCGCACTGAGGGACTCCAGGGCCAGGGCAGCGCACGTCATGGCGCAGCTGCGGGCAGACGACAAATACGTGCGCCAGGTCGCGCAGCGAGAGCGACCACAGCTTGCAGTGCGCCACCGCGCGCAGTGTCTCGGGCCGCGATGCGCACTCCGTCACCACATCGTGCAGGATGGCGCCTGGTCACACAGGGCAATGCTTCCGCGCTGAGGCTCACCCACACGAGGTTGCTCATAGCAGGACAGCAGGGGGAGGCACTCGTGCCGGCCATCTACCGTCAGGTAAGCAGGGCAGCACTGGCAGCTTGACAGCGGCCTCATCGCCAAGAGCGCACCATGTCAGGTCCGCGTATGAGCACCGGCTGCTTCACAGCAACCTCTTTGCCCAACTGCCTGGAGGCACGCAGCCTGCACAGCCGAGGCGCAGCAAAGCTGCGCGGCGGTCTGGGCGCACCCTCGCCGATAATGGCTGGCGCGCACACCAGCTCCATCGGCTTTGTCCTCCGCATGCTCAGGATCTCGCCTGCGCCAGCATGCATGGTGCACTGAGCGCACTGGCATGTGAGCCTCTTGACAGATGCTGCTGTCAACACAGCCGGCATCTGGCAGAGTAAGCCTTACGGTGTCCCCAACATGATCGGCACATGCCAGCAGCAGGTCAGGCAGACCGACTCTACATGTTCACCACGGCCTGCTGTGCAAGCAGAGCTCGGCTCAAGGAGAACTTCCGTGCAAGTGCCGCATCAAGCTCAGCAAGAGTGGACATGTGATACAAACGGCAGGACAGGCGTCCTGTGGCAGCCAGACGCTGGTGGCTGATAGTCACAGGCCGACGATGTGTAAGCCGCACAGCTGACGCGCCTTCCTGCAGCAGCCACAGCGTTGTTGCGGGATCGCCCTCCTGCGCGACGTTGTGCCCCGCCGGCACGGCCAGCGGCGTGAGGCGCGCGGCGAGCACGCGCTGCGCGCTCTTCGTCATGCAGTTGAACACATCGCTCTGCTCCAGCAGCGGCTGCGCCAGCTCGTGCGCGATGTCCGTGCGCAGCGCGGCCGGCAGCTCCGCAAAGAAGGCATCGTCCCGCAGCTCTGCGAGACCAGGCGCTCAAAAAGTGGAAGTGCTCATGGCACCCGCACGATGTTCCATTCACAGTGACTGATGGCTTTGCAAAGGACCTGCAGCAGTGTGCACAAGAGCGCCGCAGGCCGGGCGCGGCTGCCCTGCGCGCAGCTGCAGGCGCACCATCATGCCGCACCCAGATCTCGGCGTAGTAGCTGCGGATGCGGCGGCGCAGGCGCACGCTCACATTGCGCCGGCGCGTCCACACCTCCACTGCTTGCAGCTTCTTCCGCAGTTTTCCCAGCTTGCTCGCCTCCGTTGACAGGTGCTTCATCAGCTCCCTGCAGGGCACAGTCAGCCTCATACAGCCGCCCCTGCCGAAGTGCATCTGCCAAGCTTGGAGCCTGCACAGTATGTCCTGCTGCAACGCACAGCACGCCAGGCAACCAAACACGCATGCCTAAGACCATATGACCCGCCTGCTTGGTTCATTAAAGCATGCACCAACTTGGCAGCCGCGTGAACACTGTATCGCATGCACGGGGCGGCGCACTGCGACGTGGAGATGACAAAGCCGAAGAAGATGATGCCGAGGAGCATGATGCCGCACGCCACCAGCTGCTCGACCGCCGTGGTCGCCGTCACATCCCCGTAGCCGACCTGCGGGCCGGGGCCACCTCGTTGTGATGCAAGCGTCCCGATGCATGATGCTCAAAATAAGCAGCCCGGCTCTGCAGGCCCGGGTGCACACGGTGGTGATGGTGGTGGTGACGTAGTAGATGGCCGCGACCCACTGGCGAGGCGCGCTCGCTCCGGAGATGTCCTCGCCATCTGCAGTCACAGGAGAGGTGTGGCAGCTGTGCAGGCTGCGCCATGCGCGTTCTCACAGACGCCGCATGATGTCGGGGCGCGATGGCAGGGGCATGGCTTGCAGTGAACGCGTGAAGCAAGAGGAGATGCGCACGGTTGCCGATGTAAGTCAGCCAGCTGTTCTCCAGGCCTTCCAGCGTCGCCACGTAGTACCTGCACAGCCAGCCGCCTGCGTGGTGCTACCTGGGCAGAGCACCTTGCGCGCGTCCAATGCGAGCCTGAACACGGTGGTGAGACACCAGGACCAGCGGCAGAAGCCGTGCCTGCAGCAAGCTCCCTCTCACACGGTTGCACATGCCGGCCCGGGTGCGCGCGTTGCGCCGCCGGCTGCAGGCGCAGTACGCGTTGGCGCAGTGCAGCGCACCAGATGCAGGCCAGCGCATTGATGAGCACGGCCGTGGCATAGATGACATTGATCAGGAACAGGTGCCCGACCGACAGCAGGCGCATGAGGAACCGGCTGTAGCGCCCCAGCATGGCGATGAAGATGAGGCGCTGCGCGGCGCGGCGCGTCAGGCCGCGCTGCAATGTGCCAGTCCATGCGGCGCTCGCAAAGCAAAGCTCTGATAACGCGATGCAGACCGACCTCTGCAGACTTGAACAACATTTTGCCGTGACCTGACGCTGCACAGCCCAGCCAACAGCAACAGGCGCGCGGCCGCAGGCCGCCCTCCGCCCAGACAGCAGGCAGGCCGCGCGCCGCCCGGCCGGGAATCCGGCGCACCTCGACCAGCTTGATGACGCGCCACATGCGGAACAGGCGCAGCAGCAGGATGATGTGCACGGCCAGGCCGCCGCCGCGGAAGGGGATGCCGATCACCGTGGCCTGCGCGCCGCGCGCGCGCCTGAGCCGCGCCCCGTCCCGCGGCCGCCGCCGCACGCCGTGCATCGCCGCGGGCAGGCATGCGCCGGGCTGGCAGGTCGCGCTCTGGAAACAAGTGCTCACTTGACCACACAAACGCACAGGCGCCATGGATACCCGCCAGGCACGTGCCGCAGGCTCTGGCGGCAACAGGCGCCAGCCGCGCGCGCAGCTGCCTGAAGCCACAGCCTGCACGGGGCGCGCTGGCTGGGCGACGCAGGCGCGCGGGCGCGCGGGGCGGCGCGCCTCGGCCACGATCGGCAGTGCCGCCAGCAGGTCCGGCCAGAAGGAGCCGTGGCGCATGTAGTACTCGGCAATCAGCCCAGGGTCGCGCACGATGCTGCGCCGCAGGTTGTGCACCGTGATGAAGGCCGTCCGGAAGTTGTAAATGATGTCCAGCACGTAGATTGCGCCTGCATGGGCCGGCCGCCACGAGGTCATACGACTGCAGGTGCGGGGCGGGCCGACGCCAACAGGGTTCCTTGGCAAGTTCAGGAGCTGGCAGAGGTGCTGCTCATGCCGAGGCGCAGGAGCGCGGTCGCGCAGGTGGGTCGCACCAAAGACAAAGTTCACGCCGTTGTACCTGACGCGAGGCAGCCGTTGCATGGATCAGTGCTGTTCAGCATGACATCGCTGGCAGGCGAGCCGAGGGGCGGCGGCGCACCAGGAGAAGTCCAGAAAGTTAAAGTGGAATGCAACGCCTATCGGCACGACAAAGGCCTGCTCCCCGACGCGCAAGGATGTGTGTTTGCTTCGCGTCTTGCGCTTTGATGCACAGGTGCAGGGGCGTGGCACACCGTGTACGTCGCATCCGTGAAAGAAGTGATGCAACCCCAGATGTATGCTGTTCGGGAGAACGGGTCGATGACGAACTTGTAGGTCCTGTGCAGCGACAACATTTGTCTGAGCTTGCAGGTCTATGCATGCAAACCAATGTATTAGAAATAAGAGAGAAACCCAGCTGGGTGTGTGTCTCCTGACATGCACCGCGAGCGACTATGACATTCACCGCGAGCCGACGCTGCAACCCACAAGCTGTCGTCGCGAGGGGCGCGAGCGCCGTACCGCTTGTGGCGCTCCTCGTGCTGCTCTGCTTGGGACGGCTGCGATTCGACATCATCGCGCCCGGCGTCCCCGCCCTTCTCAGAATGCGCTCCCTGCTGATGGTGAACGCCCTTCTGGGAGTGCGCCTCCATCTTGTCATCCAGGTTTGCGTTGACCAGCGTGCGCCGCATCGGCGTCATCCTCCCGCGGTCGCCCCTAAGCCGGCAGCCCTCGGCTCCGTGCAGTGTACAGAACCAACGTTTCCGACCTAGCTGGGCGAGGGTACAAGGCCAGTGGGTGCAAGCTTTCGCGGGCTTGGGTGCGGGCTCTGCCCGGAGTATCTTTGGTTACAGCAAGAGACGTCAACGAGACGCAACCCACAGTGCATTAAAGCTTTTAACAAGAGGGGAAATGGTCAGTTGCTGGGGTAGCAACGGCCCCGGCCACCCGCGCACCTGACAAAGTGCTCCCACTGGTTGGCGTCGTCGACAAACAGCTCCCGTGCCAGCAGAACCGGCAGATAAGCATCTGCGAAGGCAGGCGCTGTTTATGACTACCTGCGCAAGGTGTGTACTCGGTCTCGCCCTTGAGGCGTGCTCATGCAGACCAAGCGTTCTCTCTCGCAGTGCATGGCAGCGCAGAGGAGTGTGTACACTGATGAGAAGAGGAACTTGGCACTGCCAACCGCTGAGAACTGCTCCGCTCGCCAGGCCGGCGGCAACGAGCGCCCTCGGCCATGCGCACCATAACCTGGAAACAGGCAGGACGCACGTGGGCAGGGGTGCGCACTGCTATGGTGCTCCGCGTCAAGCATGTCTTCGTTCTCTCCGCTGTCGCCATTGTGCGGCGCAGGCAGGTCGGCCTCAGAGCGCAGCTTCGTGAGGCGGTCTGTGCACGAAGCGGGCACAAGGAAGGACAGCTGCTGAAGCAGCGTGTGGAAGAAAGCCAGCCTCGCCATGGCTGCCGGCTGCTAGCTCAGCGCGACGTGCGCATGTGCAACGCTCGTACACTCCTTGCTTACTGTCAGTGCCCGTGGCGACAATGAGATGCACAACAGCCTCGGCGACGATGTTGGAACTCCTGCCTGGCTGAGACTCCGGCTGAGCTGGTCACTGGAGCGAACCAACCCCGCAAAGGTTAATCGGTGGATAGGAAAATTGTACAATCCAAGCCGTCGTACCATGCAGACAAGCGCTGGGCCAACGTTGTCACAGTACCGCGGGACTGGCGTGGAGAGCCATCAGTGCAAGCCTGGCGCGTGGGTTTTTCAAGGGTGGAGCGTGGGCGCTGAGCGCCTGCGCTTCTCGCCGCAGCCAGCAGCCTCCCAGAGGCCCACGGGTAGCCGCTGTCAGCAAGGAGGCTCTGCCCTGGGGAATGCTGTGCGCTTAGCCTGGATGTGCACGTTCCAGGCACTCTCTGTGCTCCTCGCCGCGGCCTCAGTTGTCCCGTTGATGGGGACCGCGGCCAACACCACTGACACTGTCTATGCGGGGTTCACTGCGCGGACCCTCTGCGAAGGTGCGTCCTACTTGTTTACCCATTTACCAAGGTCAGCATGGACGTCATGCCACTGGCTCCACACCAGCATGGGCATAGGCTCACTGCAGTGAGTCACAAGCACCTGCTGCCTGCTTGGCCCTTAGCGACAGTGACGTGAACAGCACCAGGCTGGAACGTTTGTGTTCCACCGCAGCCCATGGTGCGCCCGCCGCAGGGCGATTTGTGTCCGGCCGCGACGTCGCGGACGTCTGGGCCGCCGAGGGCTGCGCATTCAAGACGACCTGCAACACGTACGCGCGCTTCTCGGTGCCCGGCGCGGCGAACACCGCCGGGCGCAAGAGCGGGAGCGTGGCGGTCGACGCGCGCGGCGCGGCGGTGACTGCAGCGTGGCCCGCCGGCTCGGTGTCGGCGCGCTACCTGGACGAGTGGTTCGGCTGCCAGCTGAGCTTCTCGTCCGCGCAGGCGCGCGCGCGCCTGCGCTCAGATAGGGTTGCCTGCAGCGCCCTAGGACGCTTGCCCTTGCCTCTGACCTGTGGACAGAAAATTTTCAGCGGAGGCCGTCACTGCCTTGGTTGTGTTTATGCAGGTGGGGCCCGTTATGTGACGTATACCATGGTCTGCATGGCCTGCTCCACCAGGAAGGCTCAATGAGCCGGTGGCACTAGGGTGCATGGCGTAGCGGGGGTGGCGTATGGCTGTCTCTGCCTGCGCAGGAGCACAAGGCCAATCCTGTCTGCGCATGAGCTGCAGACGCTCTATGTGAGCATGCAGATGCTGTGCAAATATCATCAAGATGACATTTGCAATAGGAGGTCACCTTGGCCCTGGTTTGGAGTCGACCTGGTGCCCACAACAACCCACGGAACCCCTGTGCAGTGGTGAAGCGCCGGACGCACGCCGCGTCCAGGCGCCCCCCGTCGTGCCGCGCTACGTGCCTGACGGGCTGCCGCCCGCGCCGCCCGCCGCATGGCCGACAGCGCTCCAGGGCAGCGCGGAGGCGCTGCCCGGCGTGAACTATGCGCAGCTGGCGGCCGCGGTTGCGCCGCAATTCGATGACCCGCAGACCGTCGCCGACGCGCAAACGCGCGCAATTGTCGTCATCCACCGGGTGCGCCATGCTTGGGCGTGGGCCAGAGGCGCTCCCCATGGAGGGGCATACCAAGCCAGATGAGCGGGCTTCAGTAAACACAGACTACGCTTGTTTCCCGAATGCGTCCCTGGTTATGAGCGCCCAGGGTGTAGCGCGCTCTTCATGCTAAAATATCAATAAAGGTACAGCAGCCGACGGCTTGCTGCTCATACCTGGTGGAGCACCACCTTTCCTCTGCATGAGTCGTTGGGCCTCACAGGCTGCGCGAGCGGCTCGTTGCATGCTCCTGGCTCAAACGCGAGCGCACGCGCCTCAGCTCGGGCCTGCCGGCGTCCCCGGCCGCACCCGCGCCCCGGCCAGAACCCTGCCGCGCGCGGCAGGGCCGGCTAGTGCTGGAGCGCTATGCGGGCGCCGAGCGCATCACCGCCGCGACGCGTCTGCTCAGCTGGTCGCTGGCCAAGAGCCTGACCAATGCGATGGTCGGCATGCGCGTCCTGGACGGCGCAATGGCGCTCGGGCAGCTGGTCCGCGCGCCCGGCTGGAGCGACGCAGAGGCGCGCGGCCGCAACATCACTGGTGCGGCCCCCGGCGCCTACAAACCCGCCGGCTGCTTGCCTCAGGCGTTTGAGGCGCCGGCGAGCGACGGCCGGGCGTGCGAGCGCCGTAGCCGGCAGCTGAAGCGTGCGCATCAGCCCCCGCCATGCCGCGCCTGAGGCGGCGCGCGCGCCCGCGCAGTCGAGGACCTCATGCGCATGGTGAGCGGCATCGAGTGGTACGAGCAGTGGGAAGACACCAGCGACGCCACCGTGGCCTTCTACGCGCAGCCCGACATCGCCGCGTTTGTGGCCTCCAAGCCGCAGGCGCACGCGCCCGGCGCGCACTTTCAGTACAGCAGCGGCAACTACCAGCTGGTGCAGCATGCGCTGCGGTGCGCCCCTGCCCTGCCCTCGCCCCGTTTCAGACAGGCCGCGCAGGAGCCCTTGCAGGCAGCTCATCAATGCGCATCATCCAGCCCAGGGCAGCCTGGCGCCGGCCCGCTCCCGCCGCTCCGTGAGCCATTAGGCACATTTCGGTGTGGGCTGCTGCGCAGCGTGCTGCATAGGCAGGACAATCCCATGATCGAGCGCGGCCTGCCGGCACGCTGCGAGGGCGGCGCGCGGGGGGCGGGCGGCCGCTGACGCCGGCCGCCGGCCGGCAGGCAAAGCTTTGGCAGCGACGACGCGGCCTACTGGAGCTTCCCGCACAATCGGCTGGCGGCCGCAATCGGCGCACGCTCGCTCGTGTTCGAGCCGGACTCTGTGGGCACGTTCATTGGCGGCGCAAGCGATATGGCCACCGCGCGCGACTTTGCGCGCGTCGGCCAGCTGTTCCTGCAGGCGCGCCGCGCCTGTGGCCGTGTGGTCGGTAGGCGCACCCGGGGTACCATGCGGTGCTCACCCGCAGCACCTTTGGAAGCACTGTCAACTACTCGTTGCGGTGAGACCATGTTCATCAGCCGTGCGCTCATGTGCGTACATGCTGCGTCAGTGTGTCATGCGGCCTCGCAGGAATTCCACGCTGAACACACTTACAATTGACCGCCGACAGTGAAAGCCTGCCGTACGCCCGCAAGCACACGGGCGCCGACATGGCGCCCTGGGGAGGCGCCCCGCAGGACGGCGTGTGGGACGGCCAGCGGCTGCTGCCCGAGGGGTGGGTGCGCGCGTCTACGTCGCCGACGCCTGCGTTCCCCCAGTATGGCGCGGGCTGGTGGCTCGACCCGCCGCTGTGGCTTCCTGGTGCGCACGCGGCGCCCCGCCGCCCCCGTGCCAGCCTGTCGGGGCGGCTGCTTGTTGTGGCAGCCTGTCGTGCGGGCGCGCTGGCGTCCTGCAGCCCTGCGCCGGTGGGTTGGATCGGTGCTGTTTGCTGTAGCTGTCATGCTGCATGCGTTACCACGCCGCCTGGCTGCTCTGTGCTGGGGTTTCTACAACACAGGGCCTCTTCACGCTTTCATCAGGTTGATTTATCGTTAGATCAGCCCAGCAGTAACTATTAGTCTGCCCTGTACGAAGAACATGCCTGATAGAGGTCTAATCGCCGAGGCCCTGGAGCGCTGGTGGTCATGCTGCTGGGGCTGCATGCAGGCCCTATTCCGTGATGACGCCCGTAGTGGCTGCGATGACTGATTGCGTAGGCAGGGGCACGGCAGAGGCGCCCTGCCTAAGGGACGCGCGTGACCTGGGGGCCTGCGCGCAGGCGCCATCCCCGCGGACGCATACGCGGGCAAGGGCTTCCTGGGCCAGTTCATCCTGGTCGTGCCGTCGCGGGAGCTGGTCGTAGTGCGGCTCGGCCACACCGCGCCGGGGAGCCCCGCGGACACGCCGACCAACTGGGGCGGCCTGTTTGGCGGCGTCGTGCGCGCGTTCCCCGCGGCCGCGGCCGCGGCCGCGGGCGCGCCCGCGCCCGGCCCCGTGCCCGCCGCGCCGCGCGCGCCGGGGCGGCTCCCTGAAGCTGACGCGCCGGGCGCAGCGGTCGGCGGCGCGCCGGCGCCAGGGCCGGCTCAAGACGCTGCGCGGTCTGCTTGAGCCGAGGTGACATAGAGCTGTGACCGGGGCCTTACCCAGGTTGGCCTGCACTGCCTCTTTTTGCCCACCACCCATATCAAGCGTGAGCATCTGAGATGCAGCTAGGCTTGAAATGCGCAGAGCACCCGCTTAGAGCGTCGCTCGCGCCTTGGCGCATGCACGCGCTCACTGTGAGTCCGCATCAAGATCAATCGTGCGGGCACGCCTGCGGCCTGACGCGCGTGCCCTCACCCCGGGGTCGCCCTGCTGGCACACCCTAGGCTGGCGCTGTGCGTGCCTGCGAGGGCGCCCTGCCCGGGCCTCACACCCAGGCCTCGCCCCTTGCGTGACACTTGATGAGGCCACTCTGGTTTGCTTCCCCCTGACAGGAGTGTTGAGGCGGCGCCATGCACAATGTGCTGCGTCGTCGGGCCTGGCGGTGTGCAGGGCGCATGAGTCGGAGTTTATCCTGGGGCCCTGCTTTCTGGTCTATGAATGTTTCCGGCGCCGGACTCTGTTCTGGAGGTCGTTCGGAAGGCACCCCCTGAGCGCCTGGTGCCCGTCTTTGTCGCCGTTCTCTGCTGTGTCCTCTCTCAGCTTCGCTGTGCTTTGTGTTTGGCCTGGTGGTCATGGCGAGGGCGCTGCTCTGAAGGTCCTGCTGCTGGCGCAGCAGCTCATGGAGCGCTGCATGCAGTGGCTCGAAATGCGCTCCTGCTATGGTCGGGGGCATAGAATATGGGTGTGCTCCGGCAAGTTGCCGCTACCACCCGCCCTGCTTGGGCAGCCCACGGTCTTGCCGGCTGCGAGGTTCTCACTGCCTGCGGTGCCTGGCATGTTTGTGGGCCTTGGCGCGCATCCCAGCTCAACCAGGCTGGCTGTTGTTCCATTTCCCAGATGTTGATGAGTGTGCATCTATTTTACAGCTGTGCAGCCTCCTAGTAGTGTGGCGTAGGACATCTGCAGCATCAACTGCACTGGTGGGTGCAGGCAATTCGAGCCGAGCAAAGTGTTTTAAAGTTTGGCCCTGCAGGGAGTGGTTGTTGTAACACAGCGGTGTCAGGCTCTGAACGTGCCCTGCACTGTCACAGGGGCGGCGACGTGTTGCTCGCCCTGCGTAGCTTGTTAAAATTAGTCCCAGGTCGTCTGTGATACTTGGCGTGATGCATGCGCACGATTGTCACTTGAGCTTGCTTCTTGCCCTTGTAACCTATGCCATGCGCCCTACCCTGTCGTACTATGAACCATCTGTTGATATCAGAGACTTGCATTATCTGCAGAGCTCCTGTAGTGTAGGAAGTTTTGGAAACGATGTGTGAGTCGTTACATACGCCCTCCGACAGAAGTGCAACTCGGCTGCACCTTATCAGCGCTTACTCATAGCCTGGCACCTGCCGCCATGGCGCAGACTGCAGCTCCGCGCATGCCCGCATATTTTGTGGCGCACGGTGGAGGTGACCACTGCTACGGTCGTGCCACGAGTGCCTGCTGCTTGTGCGCATGCATATTGCAACGCATCCTACTCAGACCAGCCCGCGCTGCAGGGCCCAAGCCACTGCTTGGAGACCCCGCGCACAAGGGCCTCATTGAGCACCTGAAGCACCTGCCTGCGACGCTTCCGCGTCAGCCAGAGGCAGTGCTCGTCGTGTCAGCTCACTTCGTGGTGCGGTGCAGGTGACTGAGCAGTGTTTTGCCTTGACACCTTGCAATACCGCGTGGGCCAAGGCGTACCAGCTTAGTTTAAGGCATACCAGCTTAGTGTGAGGGATGACTTAGAGAACATCAGGCACAGCGCGCGGCTGTGTACCATTGCAAACTTATCGGTGACAGTCCAGGTGATGTGAGCGCAAGCTGAGCGCCTGCATCGCCAGGAGCCCCGGCCGACTGTGACAAGCGGCGCTGCCCCGCCTCTGCTTTTTGACTACGACAACTTCCCGCCCGACGCGTATCAGGTGGCTTGCGCGGCCTGCACAATGTGTCTCTGCAGCCCCATGCTCTTGCCCATGCAGTCCTGGAGCGCACCACAGGCGTTGCGCAGCATTGTGAGAATCAAAGGGTCAGGGGGTGCCTCGCAGTACACGTACCCGGCCCCAGGCAAACCGGAGCTCGCGCGCCATGTCGTGGACCTCCTCAGGCGCGCCGGCGCGCCCGCAGCCGCCTCCCAAAGCCGCCTTGCAGGGAGGTGGCTGCAGGCGCTTTGCTGCTTGATGCACGCGTCTCTTTGCAATCATGCTGTGCACGTTGGCGCGCCCAACGTCGAGTCAGGCTTGGGTTCACTGGCATTGCGGCGTGGCAGGCAAGCGGGGATAGAAGCAGCAGAGAACAGCACGCGCGGGTTTGATCATGGCGTGTTCGTCCCGCTCAAGCTTGCCTACCCTGATGCCAATGTGCCGGTTGTCGACCTCTCCATCCTGAGCTCTTTCGATCCACAGGTAGAGCGCTCGTCCCATGCGCATGTCCCTCCTTATCTGTTTGGCATCTGGTTCATGAGGTGATTGCGGCTTGCATGTTGTGTGGGATTCTGTCTTTGCTTGTGATGTTGACCAGTGCATGCTGAGTCCCGCTTGCTAATGTGAGAGCGTTTGAATGGTACATACCATACCTGGGGCCTGATGCTGACCGCGTAGACCGCGGGGCAGTGAGGCGCCTGCCTGCCTGCATACCAGCATCACTTATCGGCCCGCACTAGGGTGGTTCCACGGCGTTGCTGCCCAGCGCGAGGCTCTGCTCGCATGTGCGCACTGCAAGGACAGGGTCAGCACGAGGCCTGCTCGGAGCCGCGCAGGCGCACATCGCCGTGGGCGAGGCGCTTGCGCCGCTGCGCGATGAGGGCGTGCTCATCATCGGGTCGGGCCTGTCGTACCACAACCTGCCCGCCTTTGAGCACATGAAGGACGCTAAGGTGCAGCTGGGCGGCGCGACCGACAGCCCCGCGGCCGCCGACGACGCGGTCGTCAGGCGCAGCGCGGTGCGCTCCTTCTGTTGCCTGACCAACAATATAGCTGTTGTCATAAAGTTCTCACCTGCGTTTTATGCATTGGCGACTCACTTGGCTCAACCTTTGGCAAATACTTTCACTTTCAGGTTTACGAAAGCGCTGCTTACTGCGCAGGCATTCGACGAGGCGCTGGTGCAGAAGCTGACCGACCCGGCGCACACGGCCGGCCAGCGGCGCGAGGCACTCGCGCGCTGGGCGGAGCTGCCGGAGGCGCGCTTTGCGCATCCGCATGAGGACCACCTGCTGCCGCTGCATGTGGTGCGCCCAATGCTTCGGCTGTGCGTGCAGTGCTGTGGGGGGCATGTCCAGACGTTTTGTTGATAATGAAGGGCGCTGTGTGCCTTGCGTCTGCCGTGGCCATGTATAGCTTCCAGCACATGTATTGCCCTAAGGGCGCGTTCACACGGAGCAATTCTGGAGCAATTCTGGCAAATTGTGAATTGAGAATGGCACATTCTGATTTGAGAATACCACAATTTTGGAATGTACCTCCGGAGGTACATCCCGCAATTGGCTGGAGAACATCATTTCTAGCCGTTTGTAATTGTGGATGCGGAATTGTGGCATTCCAGCGAATATGCAGGGGCATATACCCACAATTTCCAATTGCAATTGGCTCCCGTGTGAACGCCACCTTAGGCTGCATTCACACGGGAGGCCATTGCACATTGGCATTAGCAGGCATATGCCCAGCATATTCGCCCCGATTTCGCAATGCCGTATGCGCAATTTTCCGCCCTTCAGACGACAACCATTGGAGGGGCCCAGCCCACCACAGCAGCGGAGAAAGCGGCCCTTGCTAGCAGCGGCGCTCAGACACCATCCGCCCTTTGTAGTTAGCCAAGCTCGCTTCAGTGTTCGGTACTTGCTGCGTATGCACCTCCCAGGCACCCAGCGCAGTGCCGTCCCCCACCGCGGCCTGATTGTGGTGCATCTGGCCATGGCTGTCAGAGCCAGGCACTGCACCGGAGCCTGTGCCCAGCATATATGCCTATAGCGCGTCCTCTGGACTATCCTGACTGCCTTGTTGCATTGTTGTTTGCTTGTTGCGAGCAAACTTTTGAATGAAGTGCACTTGCCCGCTGCTGGGATTCTTCAATGGACCTCAGGAGGTCCATTGCAAATTGCTGCAATTTCGATGTGCAATACGCACGCAATATGCGACGCTGAAGGGACATTGAATTGCAATGGCATTGCGGTGCAATGCCGCCCCGTCGATGGCGTGCAATACCTCCGTGTGAGTCTCCCCTTAAGTACACTCCTGAGACATCGAGCGGTCGCAGGTGCTGGGCACGGCTTCTTGCGGCGTCGGCCAGGCCTACTACAGGGGCACCTTGTATGGCACCAGCTTCACATCGTTCCGATTTGACTGACAGGACGTATCGCACCGTGGCACAAGCTGGCCCTGTTGTGAACATGGGGATGCTGTGGATCTCACTAGCCTATCTGTGAACGCATTGTATCTGCGCCTCTTGAATGCATTGAATTTATATTGACAGTTGAAGGCACTTACCTTGGTGTCTCAATAGAAATCTCTGTGCCGGGCTTGGTGGGCAAGCAAGCCATGCTCTCCCTTGATGGGCGAAGGCAAGCCTCCTTGTGTGAAGTATAGAAGCAGTACATTGCAGTGCAGCTGTTTTCGGGCGCAGTTGTTACAGGGCTGCTTTCTCGCTATTAAGACTTCATTTGTAGCTGGCATTTGTAGCTGGCATGTAGCTGGCAATAATTAGGCCATGGCCATGCAGACATGCGACACAGAACTAGAACTTGTGCCCAAGTCTTATGTAAAAATCGCAATTTGCAGGGCTACAAGCCCTACCCAACCGAGCCTCTCGGAGACTCGTAATACCCTCGTCAGACAACGAGCACTTCAGCGAGCCGTAGTGCGCTAGCCTAGCATTCTTTGTGCAACTTAGCAGCCCACACAAGCAGCGAGACAATGGCAGCACGGATTGCAGCAACGCGGATGCCTGCTTACTTCCTAGAACACGGGGGAGGTGCGCTGTGTGTTGAGTTGGTGCCTTCTGGTGTTGCACGCCACTGGGTACCAACGCTGCACTTTTCCTCTGAAGGCATGTGAGGCGTGCAGGTCCTCTGCCGCTGCTGGGAGACCCAGGGCACAAGGGGATGGTAGAGCACCTCAAGTCGTTTGCGAAGAGCCTGCCGGAGCAGCCGCGCGCGCTTGTGGTGGTCTCTCCACACTGGGAGGTATGCGTTTAACTCCATGTCTGCGTGAACACGCTCTTTTGACCGCCCTGAATAACTGTTTGATGATGTGGAAGGTGTGGTGTGCGGCTTGAAGCACGTGCTCGGCACTTTACTCGGTAAGGCAAGCAATGTGCTTGCTCCTGACTCGAGTGCGTGTTGCCGCAGACAGAGAAGCCGACAGTGAACTGCAGGCAGCGCCCAGAGCTGCTGTATGACTACAGCTTCCCGCAGCCCGAGGCATATGAGGTGCGCCGGAGTGGCCTCCTTACAACATCCTGCCTGCGTTTCCCGCACTGAAAGGTGTGCAGGTGAAGGCCGCTTCTGAAGCACGGGCACGGGCGGGGCAGGTCAAGTACCCTGCCCCAGGCGACCCTGGGCTGGCGCGCCGCATAGTGGACCTGTTCAGGCGCGCACCATGTGGTGCATGTGCAAGCAGCCCAGGTTTTGTGACGGCAGTCGCAGGTGCTGGGAGGGGCGTGTTGCGCGCCACTTATGTCATCATGGTCAGCCTTCTGCACCCAGCTTGTGGTCGTAGCCGGCATTGACGTGTCCCTGGTGGTGTGTGCTCTGCCGTTTGTGCCCTTCAAGCACACCTTCGTAGGAAACCAGCAACCAAGCTTTTAGGTGGCGCTGGCAGGGCCGCTGGAATCGAGGCTTTGGAGGAGGACACACGCGGGTGGGACCACGGCGTCTTTGTCCCCCTGGCGCTCGCCTTTCCTACTGCCGAATTGCCGCTCGTGGAAATTTCTGTGCTTGGCTCCCTTGACCCGGAGGTGGGCACGCAATTTCCCTTTCCTCGCTTCTGCGGCTTCTTGAAGCCCGTAGGAGACTTGCCTTTTGCCCAGCCTACCCATGCCTGCACGCAACTTGCAGCCCTCTGACACCGCTTAGGCCTTAATACGCTCTCAGTGTACTGCGTTCTCTGACCGGTGATGTACTGTGCCGGGGCGCTTCACACATCATGAGTGCTTGGCGATAGTTGCATCGTCCCTGCCAAGCTTAATGATACGCCTCGGTTGGCGGCTGGCAGGCATGCATGCAACGCTCATGCGGCCTCAGCCGGGCTTGACTCTGCGGCCGTGCGCGCGCAGGCGCACCTGCGCATGGGCGAGGCGCTCGCGCCGCTGCGCGACGAGGGCGTGCTGGTGCTGGGCTCGGGCATGACGTTTCACAACATGTCCGCCTTCCGCCGGGCGCGTCAGCACGCCAGCGGCACGGCCGGCGCGCCTGCCGACGCCGGCACGGGCAGCGCCGCTGAGAGGAGCGAGGTGCGCGCCTGAGTCAGGGTGGCCTGCTTTGAGCTTCGCAGCACCGGCATCACGCTGCGCGTATGCTAGCACGAGCGTTCTGCATATGTTCTTCGCACATGGACAGGAGTTCGGCCGTGCAACGTTAGCAGCACCCGCACAGCCAGCGCACGGATAGGAGTGGGTATGCGTGTCAGTATCGGAGCTTAGCCCCAGTGCCACTTGGCATCTGTTGTCTGTCGGAAGTGCTGTTATGCAGTGTAGGCCCCATAAGCAGGCAAGTACGGACAGGAGGCAAGCTGCTCGATGATGCACCGCAGGTGTTTGATGGCGCGCTGACGCGTGCGCTGACTGACGCGGCGCACACGCCGGAGCAGCGGCGCGAGGCGCTCGTGCGCTGGGCGCAGCTACCGGAGGCGCGCTTTGCGCACCCGCGCGAGGAGCATCTGCTGCCTCTGCACGTGGTGCGTGTTCAGCACTACGCATACCTGTGCAGCTTGAAATAATGATGCAGCTTGGTGCAGTCGTAATTGCAGGGTTGCTAGCAAAGCCGCAGTGGGAGATTGGATTGTTTTCATGTATGTCATGCAGTGCAATTCATGTCCTGCGGTGTTCGTATGCGTGTGCGCAGTGCCTTGAGCGGGTCTCGAAGCGCGTAGTATTCGGAGCACCTGTGGTGTATGATGTCAAGCGATGTTGCTGCCTCAGTCTGCTGTGCAGTGGAGATAGTCCGGGGCGGAGTTGCAGTGGGGTACACATATGTGTGTGATGTTCTTGCATGCTGAGATCACTCCGTTTGCCAGGTGGCGGGCGCCGCGGCATGCGGCGTGGCAACCTCAGACTACAGCGGGTTCCTCATGGGTGCCAAGATATCCGCCTTCAAGTTTGCATAAAGTCCCTGTACCGGCGGCTTGCTGATGGCGGCTTGCCTCCTCCATTCTGGCAGCATTTACTGTGTTGAGCGCCAAGGTCTCTGCCTTTAGCATGTTAGTTGAACAGTGGATGCGCGCGTGCGGAAGTTGTCTTGGTCATATGCTTGATTCACGGCGTGTGCGTGTTCCAAAGTTGGTGAACTGTGCTGAAGTTGTGGAACATATTGTAGTAGTCCTCAGGTGTGTGCAAGCGAGTGGCCAGAGGCTGGTGAGAAGAGCTGCTTATCGTTGCTATGCTTGGAACTCAGAGTTTGGACGGTGCATGAAGAGAGTCATCGTTTGCTAAAATTTCATGAACACTGCAAATCCTGCCAGCTCAGGTTGAAGGCGAGAATTTTCAGTTGGCTTCTGCATGAATGGCGCCGTGGGCCTTGCAATGGTCTGTCATATACCTGGATCTCTGCTGTGCACACACTTTGCCTCATGCGCCTGGCTCGGTGCTGTAACTGAGTGAAATCAGCGCAGAGCCCGTACTACAAGAACACCCTACCAGACTATGGCATCGAATGTCAAACTCTGCCCGTAACTACGCCTCTCCATGCATGTCAGCGAGCTGCTCCTCAAGCCGCTCGCGTGCAACGCGCGCCTCGTCCCGCAAATCGATGAGCTGCTGCTTGAGCTGCTCGCGCGATATGCGCGCCGCCTCCCGTGCGGCGGCGAGCTCCTGCTTGAGCCGCTTGCGCGCCGGGCCGTGACGTGCGCCTGCCGCTGCGCGTCGCCGAGCTCGCGCCGCAGGTCGTCGCGCGATTCGGCCACCTCCTCCGCCTCGCGAGCAAAGTCGGCCGCATGCGCGGTCGCTGCCTCTGCGCGCCCGCTGGCCTGCTCGAGCAGGGCCTGCAAGCTGTCGCGCTGGCGCCGCTCATTGCCCAGGCTGCTCCGCTCAGCGCGCAGGCGAAGACGTAGACTACGGATGCGGCTCCGCTTGGCCCGCAGGGGACGACGCAGGTTGCCGACGCGCGCAGCGGCGTCTGCCGTGGCCCTCAGCAGAGCGGCTTCGGCCTCGCGGCGCGGGTCCCTGGCGCACACGGACTGGCTGGTTGCCACCTCGCGCAGCATCCGCTGGTGGCTTGCATCCGCCATAGCCTCATGCTTGGGCACCCCGCTCTTGCTCGTGTTCGGCCCTTCACCAGGGCGCCTGCGCTGCGGGGTCCGTGTCCCAGGACGACGGCCATTACTAGGTAGGCATGTGCGCGCGCGCGCGCGCCGGGTACACGGGAGAGGCAGTCCTGCGCACGGCGCGCCCGTGGCTTGCCCCCCAACGTCTGCGGGGCGCCGATCGTGGCAGACGGCGCCCTTCACAACTAGCACCAAGGCTCATGCCGGGCCCACAAGGCGCGGACAGAGCGGCGAGCAAGGCGCGCAGAGCGTCCGGCGGGCAGCACCGGCGCGCCTTGTCAGAGCCCGGCAGCGCGGGCGCGCGCCCGCGAACATGCGCTTGAGCGCGCGGCTGCCGCCTGCGCGGCCCTGCGCGCGACACGCCGACGGCTCCAGACGCATTCCGGCCCCTCGCTGCCCCCAGCGGGCCTGCCATGCATGCTCAACATACAACCCTTGCTCGAAGAACGAGGCAGTGGCCCGAGGCAGCCCGGACTGGCCGCCTTTCGTGGCAGAGCAGGCAAGGTGAACACCGTCTCCCAGCGCATGGATACACAGCCCCCTGCGGCTTGGCACCGCGATGGGGAGGTACGGGTTGGGAGTCTGCGGCGTGCCTTGTCAGGGCAGCCGCCGAACACGTGGCGCTGCACGTGCGAGCACGCGCGCGCATGCCAGCTGCGCGACGCGGTACTGCGCAGGCCTGCGCACGGTGTACAAAGGGCGCGCTTGGCGGCGCACTGACGCCGCGCACGAGCAAGCGGCGGCCGCCAGTTTGCGCCCAGCGCATGCGGTCAGGACCAGGGTCAAGGCCAGCGCCGTCCGCAGGTGGCAGGGCAGGGCATGCGCGCGCAGGCGGGGCGCGCGGGCCACCGCGCGGCCACCATGGTGACAGAGGCGCCGCCGCCGCGCCCGCGCGTCCCTGCATGCATGCGAGCCCCGCATCGGCGCATACAGGCGCAACATGCCTCGGCCAGACGGCGCAGGAGGCTGCGCCTCCAGGCAGCGCGGCGCCGCGCGAGCACGGCGGCCATGTGGTCCGGGCTTGAGGGCGGTGGAGGCGGGCGCGCACCAGGGAGGAAGCAAGCGGTGCGCGCGAAGCGGGCCGCGGAGACACGGCTCGTTCCAGGCGCAGCCTGTAGCACACGTGGCCGTCACGTACCTGTGGCTAGATGCTCCGCAGAGGGCGTGGCTGTAGCGGCGTGGTAAGGCTTTCGCGGTGCTGCCAAACCGACATGAGATAGGTGTAGGGTGCCTGACCCTAGCGAGGGCCTGTTCGAATACGGTTTCGTAAGAACCGTTCACGTAAAATAGCTTTTATGCTTTTTTCTCAGCACTTTTACATCAGGGCCTAATACTTGTGCGGTCACTAGCCGGAAAGAAAGAGTGCCAGTGCATTAATCAAAAGTATCTGACACCTGAAAGCAGTGACACTGTACACACTGCCTCACTCCAGCATGGCAACAAACACAGCAGCACCGCGAATGCCAGCTTACTTCTTGGCGCACGGGGGAGGTGTGCTGTGTGTCGAACTGCCGCAGCGCTGACAGCACAGCCGTCTGCTCTTGGGTACACATAAAGTGCACTGTGACCGCGCAGGAGCACTGCCGATACTTGGAGACCCTGGCCACAAGGAGATGATCCAGCACCTTAAAGTGCTCTCCAAAGGCCTCCCGCAGCAGCCCCGCGCGCTTGTGGTAGTGTCAGCGCACTGGGAGGCGCGCTCCCCTTTCCTTGGCTGGCTGGGGACCTTGAGCATTTGTTTGCTTTTGACTGGAGCAGACAACGGGGTTGTGAGACTACCTATCTTGTTGTGCGGGCACTGCACTCGTGAAAGACACATGCAAGCGCTGGCTCCTGACGAGACCACTGTGTTGCCCACACAGACAGACAAGCCGACTGTGACGTGCGGGAGGCGGCCGGAGCTTGTCTTTGACTACGCGATCAAATTCCCGCAGCCTGAGGCTTATCAGGTAGCGCTTTGCGTGCCTGTTTTATTTCAAGCCTGAGCTTTCTCAGGTTGCACTGATGCTGGTGCTGGTCTCTCTCGCGGGTCAAGCCTGCGCACTGGTACAGGTCAAGTACCCTGCCCCGGGTGACCCTGTGCTGGCACGACACATTGCGGGTCTGCTCAGGCGCGCTCCTACGTCAAGCAGCCCACCTTGTGTTTATAGTGGTAGCAGCTCTGCAGTAGGCTGTGCTCTGTGCAGCTGCGGACTGCGACGCTTGACCTGCTGTTGCCTTGACAACATGTTATGTAATCATACAGTGGTTTGCGTTTGAGCCGCCTGCCCTGCTTGAAGTGTTTGTTCTTAGCGTATGTACTGCCATCGACATGTACCAAATTAGAAGACATGTCTGTTCTGCTGGCAGGGCCGCCGGAATGGATGTGGTGGAGGAGGACACACGCGGATGGGACCAGGGAGTGTTTGTTCCGCTGGCGCTCGCCTTTCCCGCCGCGAATCTACCCGTGATCGAGTTATCTGTGCTTGGCACACTGGACCCAGAGGTGCGCTCCACATCTGATGGCCTGGCTCCTGGAGATTCATTCGAGGCGCCCAGTGTTGACTTTCTGGGTCACATATCGGCTCGTGGATTCCAGAACACAGGCCAGGCCGCTGGTCGCTGGGGCGGTCGCCTTTCGCTTGCTGAGCCTGAGTGCCTCCACGCTACTTGTAGTCTCATGCTGGTTGGGTTGTTTGCTTGGTGCCTTCTGTGGTCTCATTGTGAACATCGGCTGCTTAGAGAAGCTGTGATTCATGTGATCAGCAGTGGTCCGTGCCACCGGCGTTGTCCGCGTGTCAAAGCTCTCCCGGCCCTTGCACGCATTGTTCTGCAGGAGCCTTGGGCACTGGGTTCATGCCGGCGCATCAGGCAGGTCTGCGCGCACAGCAAGAGAGTCCTTGCTTGACGCTTGGCGGCCGCGCGGCCGCAGGCGCACCTGCGCATGGGCGAGGCGCTGGCGCCGCTGCGCGACGAGGGCGTGCTGGTGCTGGGCTCCGGCATGACGTTCCACAACATGGCCGCCTTTAGCAACGCGCGGCAGCGCGCCAGCGGCGAAGCTCCAATGCCTGGCGAGCCCCACACGGGGAGCGCCGCCAAGAAGAGCGAGGTGCGCACCTCGGACAGGCTCGGGCCGTGCGGCCAGAGTGCCCAGGAGTCCAGCTGAGGGGTCAAGCTGATGCATGCATGGTGGCGATAACCCCCAAGGGTGTGCGAGGCATGCAGCTCTGCGATATGTGTCAGCCCGAGAGCGGGGGGGCAGTCATCTTGGCTACTGAGCAGGGTACCCTGTGCCCTATCCACATGAGGCCGACTTGCATGATGCCTGTCGGATATCAGGCGGGCCAGCGCGTTCGCAGGAGACATTACTTGCAGCGGTGCACCGCAGGTGTTTAATGCAGCGCTGACGCGCGCGCTGACCGACCCGGCGCGCACGCCGGAGCAGCGGCGCGAGGCGCTCGCGCGCTGGGCGGAGCTGCCGGAGGCGCGCTTTGCGCACCCGCGCAAGGACCACCTGATGCCGCTGCACGTGGTGCGCGCTGGCCCCGCGCGCGTGTGCATGCAGGTGAAGCTGGGTGGCCGTGCTCTGAAAAGGCATCCCATCATCGCACGACGCGCCCTCCTGGCGGAGGCAGCCACGTTGGCGCCTGTGCGCACTTTGAAAGGCTGGCATGGTGAGGCGGCCTCCGCGCCAGGTGGCGGGCGCCGCGTCGTGCGGCGTGGCGAGCACCGAGTACTGCGGCTTCCTCATGGGCGCCAAAGCCTCATCATTCAAGTTTGCCTGAGGCCGCATGTGTGCCAATGTGGCACGCGCACGCGGTATTGTTGCCATCAAATTTTAATTTGAAAGCTCTGAGACAGATGGCACGTGTGGCGGTGTACACGTGCGAGTGATCATTGCACGCAATGACGTGGCTACTATCATGCCTGGGGCACGCATGATGGATGTGTGGAGGCGCCTGCATGTGCATTGTGTCGTCTGCCATGAAGGTGTTTGTACAGTGAAACTTTGTTGATTGCAATGCATGCACATGACCGGCTCATTACTGCCGAGGAGTCTGTAGGCCATAGCTAGGGCGTAGGTAGGGCGGCATTCTGGGCGCTTGTTGCTGGTTAAACAAACTGTGCTGCAGATGGCTGCCTATTTGCCTCCTGCCCCAGCTAAGTGCGCCTTTCGCACGCTACGGAGTCGTGCCAGGGCCATGCACAGCCATGGCGTATAAGGGGCGTTTCTTGCAATATTCCTTGACACTTGGAACTTGAATTCTAGCTTACATCACCAATTGTGTTGCTGGTGCATGCGTGCCCTTCGTTTGGTCTCAACCAGGCCTCCTACAGGAGCGCATGACATGGCACTGTCTGTGCGCTCTTCTCGCTCAACTTGACAGCAAGCTCCATGTTACATGCCTAGCTGTGGCTCACTTGCCACACAGAATCACAGCATGCTGCACAGCCTTGCATGGCGCAGCCCATGATGCACAGCAGAATGGCCGATGCAGGGACTTGCTTCTTTCAGGTTATTTGCATGCATGTGCTCACTGCATGCAGCTCTCAAATGCATGTGAATGCCCGCTCGTTCCTGCAGCATGCCAAGCGTTGATGACAAGGTGACATGGACTCGCAGCCTGGAGTCACAGCCTGGTATCTACGCGCTGCAGGCCAATCGTAGAGCGTATGTAATGCTCACCTCATGCAGCATGCCAAGCACATGCAGCAGGGTTCGGGGTCTGGGGGACCGGTTACGCATATGAATTCGCTGCGAGTTACGTTGCAATGCAATTAATTCAGCCCTTCCAAGAGACAGTGGGCACAGCGACGCAACACGCATTTCCAGTACAGCGACAGAATGGCTGTGAAGACAGCGACGCAGCGGATGCCAGCTTACTTCCTGGTGCATGGGGGAGGTGCGCTGTGGGAGGAAGCGCTGCCATGCTGGTACACACGCTTTTTGAGCACAGGTTCAAACGAACCTTGAGTGCGCAGCAGCCCCCCAGCAGCCCCCCAGCAGCCACGCGCGGTCATGGTGGTGTCGTCGCACTGGGAGGCGTGCTCCCAGCCCATATGTGCACTGTGACGCTGCACCCCCGGGCTGCGTCGCCTGTTGTCATAAACATTTTTGATTTGTGAAAATGTTCCTCTAGCAGTGGTCAAGGAGGTCAAGCACCATGCAGTGTGGCACTTTGCACGCGCGTGTTGCTGCGCAGGCAGATAAACCGACTGTGACGTGCGGGCAGCGGCCCGAGCTTATTTACGACTACGCCATGGGCTCGTGGGGGCCTGAGGCGTACGAGGTAGCGCACTTGCTCGCGCTTGTGCACTCTAGTCACTGCCAGTTGTTTTCAGTTGTCTTTGGTCAAGCGTGCAGGTGCCGGTCACACGTTGAGCTGACGTTCACGCAGATCAAGTACCCTGCCCGAGGCGACCCTGGGCTGGCCCGCCGCATCGTGGACCTGCTCAGGTGTGCTCCCTTGCTGAAGCAGCCCTGGCGTGTGCTTTGCGTTGGCCATGCTTGCAGCTGTGACTCGGGCCGTGCTCCCTTCCACTCATACTGCTAGCCCAGCCACCTGCAAGCCGCTGTGTTGTGGAATGACTTGCAGCGACAGTGAAGCTGGCTACGGCTGAGACTGAGCATCATTGTCATGTTATTCTTTACACGTGTTTGGAGTCTCCGCCTGTCGTCTGGACTCAGCCCCGATCTTGCCCCTCTGGAGCGACGCGGCGTTCACGCCTGCGCTGCGGGCAGGGCGGCGGGTGTGGACGCCGCGGAGGATGGCACGCGCGGCCTGGACCACGGGGTCTGGGTCCCACTCAAGCTCGCCTTCCCTGATGCCGAGGTAAGTACTTTGTGTCCTAGAAGCACTTGCATATGTTGCTCTGGACTGGCGCAGAGGAGCTTCTCATGCCCATGTAAGCACTGGACGCTTGATCACAGGTGCCCATCGTCGAGGTCTCCGTGCTCAAGTCCATGGACCCTGAGGTGCGCGCTGTGCGACTCTGCTGCTTGGCTGCGTTGGGCTTGAATCAGGCGTGGCCTCTGGGCTGCCGCAGTCACAGCGCGCATGTTGGAAGGCGCGCGCTGTCACGCGGCCGCCATGCTGCTCTGCCTGCATCGCATTTTTTACATGCTGAGGTGATATATAGCGTCCGGTTGTTACGGCACTGGCTGCCTTGTGCGCACCGGCCTACTTCAGGTCTGCGTGTGATGGTGCAAGCATTGGCAGGTGATGGTGTCAGCAGGTGCATGCGCGACCTGACTCTTGGCGGCCGCGCGGCCGCAGGCGCACCTGCGCATGGGCGAGGCGCTGGCGCCGCTGCGCGACGAGCGCGTGCTGGTGCTGGGCTCGGGCATGACGTTCCACAACATGGCCGCCTTCCGCCGGGCGCGGCAGCGCGCCGACGGCCCAGCCGGCGCGCCTGCCGACGCCGAGACAGCGAGCGCCACCGACAGGAGCAAGGTGCGCCGCTGAGCCAGGGTGTGCCTGGCGCGTGACGGCTCCCGGCAGCGCCACTACCGCAGCTGGTGGAGAGCCAGCATGAGGTGGCGCATGTGCTCGTAAGGGGCGTGTGGGCGGCACGCAGCGTCACAGCATGCACACAGCGCATTGTGGTCGGCAGGAGGCATGCATATTATAGATTTAGTGCTCTCCGGTGACGTGTGCTGACAGGACAGATCCTGTGACACGTCTGTATGAGGTGAGCGGCCGCGCGCTGGAGGTCACATCAGGATGACGCGCCGCAGGTGTGGGACGCGGCGCTGACGCGCGCGCTGACCGACCCGGCGCACACGCCGGAGCAGCGGCGCGAGGCGCTCGTGCGCTGGGCGGAGCTGCCGGAGGCGCGCTTCGCGCACCCGCGCGAGGACCACCTGCTGCCGCTGCACGTGGTGCGCGCCTGACTCGCGCGCATTCGCATGCCCGTACTTGCAATGTAAGCGGTGGGGTACGGCTGGTCTGGTGTGCTGCATCGCTGGGGGCTTCTAGCGCGTGATGTGCGTAGTCTGCGGGCGCTATCGCCCCGTGCTCGGATGTGGTGGTGTCCACGCAAAGCTGGCGCGGGCAATTTTTCCCATCAGATGTCATGTGTGCTGCGTGCTGATGCTTGGCGTCTTGACAGGTGGCGGGCGCTGCATCGTGCGGCGTTGCAAGCGCGGACTTCAGCGGCATGCTCATGGGCGCCAAGGCGTCTTCATACAAGTTTGTTTAAAGCGTAACTGCTAATGGCATGCATACTGGCAGGAAAATTGGCCAACGACATACAAGAGATTGTGGGATATGCCCAAGTTTTGTAGATATTGCACCAGTGCCTGTATCGGTCTGATGATGGTTGCTGCTTTCCAGTGTACAAGTTGCAAATGGTGCATGCGTATAGCGTTTCTGAAGTAGGTGTCAGGCAGGTGCTGCTCAGTGGCAGTCAACTTGGTGAGCAAGTGGTGAGTTACTGTACTTGAGGATTTGGCAGCGTAAACAAGTTCAGCGTAAACAAGTTTGGACCATGATTGTCAACAATGATCCTGATTGATATCGACAAGTGGATGGATGTGGTGATACGGTGAAGTTTTCTCATTGTTACAACCAGGAGTATAGCACTTGTGCACATAACAGCATGCCGTTATGCAGTACAGTGTCAGCCATGCTTCACACCAGCATATTTCACACTATCTACCTCAGCATGTCACATATCACCCCACATGGCACCAGCACAGATGTCACCATGTTTTGCATCACAAAACCATCTAACACAAACTTACAACCTGCCTAGCAATGCATACACATCATTTGTCGGTCACATCCTGCATCCAAAAAACCTGCTTCCTCATGCACTACTGCCCCTCTCGCTCACTGTCACTTTCCAGAGCACTCATGCATTCACACACCATGTGTAGCGGCCAAGCACCACCCAAAAACCAGCCTGATAAGAAACTGTCCTGCTGTCATCACAATGCTGCATACGCTGTGTTGCTGGGCCAAGCATACGCAGGCTGCTGCCAGTTTGATCGACTTTCCAGACGCAGAAAGCCTGCCCTGCACCGCTTCCTTTCGTGCTTGACACTGCTCACTCTCAGCCTCCGCACCGCAAAAATATGGTGCACACACTTTCATGGCTATTGCACAATTCACCGCCATGAACCCAACCCAGGGCCGCACATGACGTCTGTCCCCAACACCGCTCAGTTGCGGCCGCCGCGCAGCAGGTTGCCGGCGCCCAGAGCGGTGGCGGCCACCCAGGTGCCCAGCACCAGCGGCGTCAGGGGCCCGCCCGAGCCCGCCAGCTGCGCCGGCAGCAGGACCGCCAGGTGCAGCGCGCCCGCGCCTGCCAGCCCAGCGTTGAGCACCTTGTATGGCAGCTCGCCCAGGTCGTCGTTCTCTGCGGCCTCCTGCGCACGAGCCGGGTATGCGTTATGCGAGATGTGCAGCTGGGGACGAAGCTGGGGACGGAGCCAGGCACTAATATGAAACGCCAGCCTGCCACACCTCGCAGCCAGCTTGAGCAACACTGAAATGTCAGCGCACACAGCACCCGAATCATCCCCATTGGTCTCAGAGTCCGATCTGCATGCCCCACCCTGACGCCCTATCCCGTCCGTGCAACTGCAAACCAATCCATGCAAACCAATGTGCATGTAAACCAATCCTCCCGTGCATCTTATAACTCCTGTGCACCTTATCAACTCCTGTGCATGTGAACCAGGCCTATCAGGGCAGAGCTCTCCCAACCTTGAGCGAGTACGCGGTGGCAGGGACGAGGGTGAGCACGGCGCCACCGATCGCACGCCACAGGAACAGGCTCTCTGCGCCCTGGACGCCGCCCAGCACGCCCTGCCGCCCAGCACGACCTTGTCTCTCCCTGATTACATTCCATCGCTCGCCACACACTCTTGCGCATTTGCACCAACACAAGTGACATCCATCTTGGGGCGAAATGATTGCACGAAATCGCACCCAGCAGTCAGCATGTCCAAACCTTGCAAAACTAGCCTGGGTCCTACTCACACCTTCACCCACAGGCAGCAAGACTCCAAAGTCCACCACATGGCAGTCGATTTGCATTAGCACAGCAGGCATGCGTGGCGCACGGTCAGCGTCTCATTCGCCAGGAACAGGTACGACGCGCCGGCGCCCGCGAACGCGAACGTCAGCGCCGCGTACAGCTTGGGCACCAGGCCCGAGGAGCCGGCCGCGGTGCCAGCCAGGCCCACCGAGTCGTCCTGCACCTTCTGCGCAGCCACGCCCGACTGCACTCAGCAAAGCACTCTTGGTGGGCCACAGTCTTCCATCCCTTCAGAAGAGCAGGTGCACTGGTGGCACAACGCATGCATGTGCATGAACTAGCGCTCAAGGCACACGTTTGTGCTTCACTGGCCGCACGCAGCGCAGACGGCAGAAGATGCTCTTAAATGAGTGGACTGAAAAACAGTCAGCAGGCTTTGCAGCAGGGTCCAACCTTCAGGATGGGCAGCGGCCCATAGCGCTTGAGCGACAGCCCATAGCCGGTCTTGCCAAACCTGCATGGCGGCAGCGGTCCCCCCATGAGTGGCCATGAGACACACGCATGGATAGCTTGCAGACACTTTGACACCTCGCAGATGTCAGGAACATCATCTATGGCACAAGACTTCACACAGCCAGAGTGCCAAACTTGTAATATGTCTACCACATCGCCCAGTTTTCCTCATGCAGTGTCTACTAGACCAGTGGTTACGCAACACTGCGAGGCCAGCACAGCAGTACTCCTATGTTGCCATATTGCAGGAGTGCAGGAGGCAGCGTACCCGCCCCACGCGATGACCACGGTGAGTCCCATGATCGCGAACGACAGCCAGTATGAGGGGAAGGTGAGCACGCTGTCTGGCGTTGCTGCCGAGCTCGTCTGCAACGCCGCACACACCGCTCAGCCATCAGACACCACAGGTGCGCCAACACGAGGTCAGTGCGAGTGGTGGCATCACTACACCCCGCCATATCATACTGTGCAAATAACCCGCAACCTGGACGCCACCGCATGCCTTCACAGCCTGAAAACCACCTCCTGTCATCACACATGTCAGCTACCAAGCAGCCCTCACTGCTGTTGCGTGCCTGCAGCAGGGCAGAGAGGGTGGCGAATGCGATCAGCGCGGCCTCCAGGCGCTTGTACACAGACTGGCCCAGCGCGCCCTCCTTGGCGCCAAGCTACGTGCCGGGACAGCAGGCACGTGTCAGGCACTGACACTTTGATCGCAGCAGGCGCCACACGACTCAAATGTGGAACACCAAACGGCCTTAAACAGCTGTTCACACGACAAACTACAGTGTGTTATGGGCAGGTGCACTTTCTGCCATCGCCATGACTGCAGGACCGCACCGAGATCGCAAACGCAGCCGTGGCCGCGCCCAGGTTCCCGGCCGCAAAGAGGCGGAACAGCTGCTCAAACTGCGGGTCGTGCGGCTGCGCCGCGCCGAACAAGAAGTCCGCAGCCTGCAGTCCACATGCTTTTCTCAGCTGAGGCGCACAATGTGAAGACACACACCTCAGGCGATCACCCATGCTTGGCCGATGCCAAGGCAAAAAAACCACCTCCGTGCCTGCTCAAGGGGGGCGCCACGCATGTCTGCAGGGCAACATCACGAGTACAGCGCTAAACAGTCTGTACACACCCAGGACTGGCATGCAGTGCAGTGCATCATCGCATGCATGCATGCATGCAGCGAGCACGCAGCTCCCTTCCACTGATAGCAAGTCACTGTCAGGGTGCATCGCGGGGCTCACGATTTGCGGAGCAACAATGGCCGGCAGTGCGGCGATGGTGTACAGCAGGCCAAGGGCCAGGTACGCCCCAGGCGAGCTGACTGCGCTGTCGATGGGCTCCGCCACACGGTCGTTCTCGGTGCGCTCTGTACCCACAAACACAATTACTCCTGCTTCCCAGATTCCCACGATGTTTTGAAGCACGCACCAGGCATACATCGCACCCACTGCGGCGCAGGAGGGCAGAAGGACAGACTGATGATGATCAGCGTAAACAGGCAAGCTCCCTTTGGTACAGGAAAGAACTTTAAGGCTGCTTCACTGCACAAGTAGAAACTGCCAACTTCCGCAACCAACTGTCCAGCACAAGCATGCATCAATGCGTCACACATACGCAGGCACAGCGCAGTACCACGTTCACATAGCTCTTGGCCCCGTGCCCACCGCTGAGCTACTCGTGCAGGGTAGGAGCGCACTCTTTGTCTTGGGGGAATCCTGTTTGAACAGAGCTGCCACGCGCACAGACTGCCGCGCCTGCATGCGGCCCAATGCCGTCAAAGAGTCACCGGACCGCACACATTATAGGTGGGATGATTAAGCAAAGCCCACAAATCAGCGGCACGGCGCCAGGCACACCTGCTGGGCGGCGCCAGTGGGCGCCGTCCTCAGCCTCTGCGCAAGCTGCGGGCGTCCCACAAGAGAGCACGCGCTCAGCACCTGGGTGCCTGCAAGATCACGCCTCAACATCAGCACACCAGAGTAAGGACACACCCATGTCGACGGGCAAAGGCACACTGACGTCTCTCGTGTAAGACATAGCAGGCCACCAGCACCCATGTGCCTTGTAGAGCCACGGTGTACTGCATGCACCTCCAACAATAAACTGTAGGCGTTTAAACTGCTTGTGCACGACAGTGGCCTAACAATGCGACAGAAGGGCACGCTTGCCGCGTCTGCAGGTCTGCGCAGTCGGCGCTGTGAAAGCTCCAGCCATAGCGAATGCCATGGTTGCAAAGCTCGGACGGCAGCTGAGGTCCTGAAACGTACGTAGAAGCTAGTAAATGGACGCGGGTCGATCAAAGAGACGGTCGGTGTGTGCTGGGCATAAAGCTGTTCGAGCAAGTTTTCGGAAAGCTTTGCGGGTTGGGCGTGGCCGCGTCCCGTAGAGAGGGCCTTATACCCTTCTGGCCGAGCTGATGTTGGCTGTTGTCTCGACCTTCCGATGTGCTGCCTCATTGGCTGCCTGTGCCACAGCTGCTGCAGCGCGTCGAGCATGGCGGGCGCATGAAGGCGACGCTGATGGGATGGACAATCCCCACGCCTGTGCTGGCGGCGCTGGGCGGTTACCTGTTTACTTATTACAACACGCGAATAACGGAGGAGCGGAAGGCTCGCATCGAGCGCGTAAACGACCAGGCGCGGCCCACGCCAGCACGCGCTGCGAACGCGAAGGCTCTTAAGGGTTGCACCTGTCTCCGCCCCAGAGCTAGAGCTGCTGGGGTAGAGTTGAGAGACAGCCCGTTTGCACACGTGACAAGGACTGTGTCGTGGCTGGGCGTGGCTGGCACAACACTACAGCCAGAGGGCAGGCAGTGCAGGCACAGGCATTGTTGCTTCCTAGTGGTGACAACAGGGGGTAGGTCTTGGCAGCACAGCAGGCGCCTGGTGCTGCCTTGCCGAGGTGCTTGGACAGGTGTGCCTGAGCCCCAGTGTGGGGCGAGCAGTGAGCAGCGAGCGTTAAGCGGCGAGCAGTGAGCACAGCGCAGACAAGTCCGGCGGCTCGCTGCTGACGCTCTTTCCACTCTAGTCCAGGCCTTTGTTGCTCTGTAGCTCACTGTCGCTCAAATATTGCACTGCCCGTACTGGAGCGTGAGGCGCAAGGAAGCTCAGCAGGGCTTGGGCTGCAAGCCTACACTTAAGCTCAGAGCTTGACAGTGCCCGGTTGTAGCACGCGCAGGTGCGGCTGCTGTATGGCCCGCTGCTGGCCTGCGTGACGGCGTCGAAGAGCGCGTTCACTGCCATGGTGCGCCAGCACGGCGACGGCGACACAGTCGGCTTTGTGCGCGCCGCGCGCGAGGACCCGGACGGCCGCGAGGGGAAGACTTACAGGTGCACCCTGCACCTTCCAGCCAGGGCGCCCCATTGTAGCCTCCATTATATCCAGGATTCATTTCCAATCATTGTGTGGCCAACTGCCTGGTGTGCAACCTGTGACACAGGCCGGGGCTAGGCGCACCAGTGCCTCAGCACTGCCCGCTCCAAGCGTGAAATTGGCAATACCGGTTCAGGGCTCGCCTAAAGCTATTGTGCGGTTGTCAGGCAGTGGATGCGCGACGTGCTGCAGCCCCTGAACGAAAAGGCGGCCGAGATTGTGGTGAAGCACGCGGACATGCTGCAGTCGGACCGCATGGAGCCGCTGCTGCTGCAGCTGGTCGCGCACGTCAGCGCGTACCGCGTCATCCTGGCCAGGCGCGCGCGCCGGCCGCTGAGAGTCATGCGACGCGCGTATGCACACTCGCACGTCGTGTAAAGGAGCGGCGAAGCGGTAGCGTTTTGGCGCACGCGGCCGGCAGCTGAGGCAGCCAGGTGCGCGGGAGGCGGTTGCCGCTGCGGGCGGTCTTCACCTGTGGCAGGGGGGCGTCACAGTTGATTCAAGTTGAAAGGCCACAAGCAAGGGCTCTGCCTGAGGCGGGCAGGCAGGCTCACGTGCCCGAGTCCACCTAGACAGCCTGGAGGCGCGTTTCCGGTCAGTGTGGCTGTGTGGCTGCCTGTGTGCCCAGGCCGGGCGCGCGTGCACCGCGCGCAGGTGGAAGGAGGGCGACCTGAGCGAGTGGAGCGCCATCTCGTACCCGGACGCGCTGCCCGCGTACGCCGAGGCCGAGTTTGAGAAGATGAAGCAGGTGCAGGCGGACCTGCTGGGCATCAAGAACGGCCCGCGTGCAAAGCTGTGACCGAGCGGTGAGCGGCGTCGCGAGCGTGTGCCGGCGAGGGTCACCGTCCGCAGACCAGCGTATTGCAGGGCGTGCGGGTTTGGTAGCCAGCAGGCCCGGCGCGCCGTAGCTCTGTACCAGTATGTGTTGTAGGCTGCCAGTCGTAGCACAGTTTTGGTGGCACTCCTGTCGTGATATTGTACAGGTTATTTTGGGTGGTTCTAGATGAGAGGTCCTGTGCATGAAGAGACTGTGATGATGTGAAAAAAGTGAGCCCCGCTCAGGATGTTGACAGTGTGTCACAGGCAGACATCTTCTTCTTCTGCTTGGCTGGGTAAGCCTTGCAACCCCGGGACTCTCCGCAGCAGCCAGAGCGCTGGCGTACTGGCCGCCTAGCTTGCCCCTCTATCTCTGCAACAAGCATCTCTTACTGCAGGCTCTTGCACAGCGCCACCATCAGCAAGCTACCAGCAGCAAAGCGCAAGACGCTGCCATCATCTTGTTATATCTTGTGGCTTGCCTGCCTGGGGAGAGGACTACGGCCTGCGCGAGAGGCCCGCGGTATATCACACATGGACAGCTGACTGTGATGCTCTGGCACAGGCTGTAAAGCGCAATGCCGCGCGAGATTATTACGTTGCAAGTTGGCCAGGTGAGCACCCACCAGAGCTGGAGGAGCTCAGCAAGAGCACGCCCCTTGGTTCACAAGGGCAGCTGCAAGACACATCACTGAGCTTGCTGCGCGTGCCGCCCGCAGTGCGGCAACCAGATAGGATCAGAGTTCTGGAAGAAGGTGCGCACGTCACGAGCAGCTGCACGCTGCTGCAGAGGTCAGCCTCATGTTTTCTGTGGAGGCGCATGCGCCGCGGCCACCAGAACGCCGCGCAGAGCACGGCTGTGGAGGCGCTGACATATCTGCTTGCGCTGTGCAGCTCTGCGTGGAGCACGGGATCAGCAATGATGGCATCTTGCAAGACTTTGCCACTCAGGCAAGCGTGTCAATAATTTTTACCTTCCCACTATTTGCCGTCGGTCTCACCAAGTGAGTGGGTGACTTCACCCACCAACCGCACGTCCGGCAGGGCCTCTGCAGTGACTGCACGGAGCATAGCAGCGCGCCCGCAGCCAAGAGTCACCTGTCCTGCCTTGCAGGGCGGGGACCGCAAGGACGTCTTCTTCTACCAGGCGGACGACGAGCGCTACATCCCCCGCGCGCTGCTCATCGACCTGGAGCCTAGGCACTATCCTTGGGCTGCCACATTCTCTGTGCACTGAGAAAGTGAACCACCTTCCACAACCACCTTCCGGCACCAATGCTATGGGCTTGGCAGCGCCCCAGGGCCCCACTGCACACTTTACACAGCTCCCAGGCTTTTCACGCTCGCGTGCGCACCTGTGCCTTGATTTTGCTAGCTCGCTGATGTCTTGTGCGCCTGCTTGCGAAGGCGGTTACGGGGTCCGTGTGAGGCTGCGACGCCCCAGCACTGCCCGCCCCTGTTTCTGAGCGGGGAGCAGCATGTGGACCCTGGCGGGCCTATTCACGGGGGGGTTCGGCGCTCTGGCCGGTGCAGGGTGGTCAACGCGATCCAGAACAGCGACATCCGCAACCTGTTCAACCCGGAGAACGTGTTTTTGTCGGACCACGGCGGCGGCGCCGGCAACAACTGGGCGAGCGGTTACCAGCAGGGCGAGAGCGTGCAGGAGGACATCCTGGACATGATAGGCGCGGGCGCTCGCCGCGGTCCCAGACCAGCAGCTGCGTGGTGTCGCGGCCACAGTCTGTGGAGGCACCTCCTGGACACGGTGAGCATGGAGGCCTGTTCCATGTTGGCCGGAGCTGCCCAGGTGGCAAGCGGCTCTGCCAGACAGTGCAGGAGGAGCGCAAAAAGCAGCTCGGGCAAGGCCACGGCCAGGCGGCTGTGGCGGCATGCTGCAGCTGAAGAGTACTTGCGTGCTTGCCAGCAGCATTTGCACTCGTAGGGCGGGCTGCACGAGCGCCCCGCCCCGCGCATGCGCTGCTCTGCGCCTGAGGCAAGCAGGCAGCCTGCGGCTGAGGCGCGCCGCGCGCGGCGCAGATCGGGAGGTCGGCTACAGCGACAGCCTGGAGGGCTTTGTGCTGTGCCACTCGATCGCGGGCGGCACCGGGTCAGGCCTGGGCTCGTACCTGCTGGAGGCGCTGAACGACCGCTTCCCCAAGAAGCTCATCCAGACCTACAGGTGCGCGCGCCCTGGGCTCCGGGGTATGCAGGCCTGCATGCGCACGCCGGCAAGGGGCAGGCAGTGGCGCATGCTTAAGTACGGGAGACATTGGTTTGTAGCAAGCTATGTGTATGTACGCCTGCTGTAACTGCTGCGGATGGAAGACCAAGAGAGGAGCGGAGCCATGCGAGCCATGCGCATGCAGTCTGCTTGTCGGCAGCACTCGCTGCAGAGGGCAGCGTGCGCTGCGGCAGATGGCCCTGTTCATTCAAGCGCGGGAACGCAGCCATCTGAGAGTGCGCAATGCACACGCTGCCGACAATGGAAGAAATGCCACTGCGGTCCTTGTACGAGATGTGCTGCCAGCCGCGCTGCCGCAGGAGCGGCGGCGGCACGCTGTGCCAGGCTGCCTGGCCGAAGGGAGGCAGTCCCCAAGCGCCGCCGCGCGCACGCAGCGTGTTCCCCAACCAGAACGAGACGAGCGACGTGGTGGTGCAGCCGTACAACAGCGTGCTCACGCTCAAGCGGCTGACGCTCAACGCGGACGCGGTCGTCGTGCTGGACAACACCGCGCTCAACCGCATCGCCGTCGAGCGCCTGCACATCCCCAACCCATCGTTCAGCCAGACCAACAGCCTGGTCTCCACCGTCATGGCCGCCTCGACGGCCACGCTGCGCTACCCCGGTGCCGCCCCGCGCCCGCCGCCTCTGCGCCCTGCAGCGCTCGCCGAGGAGGGAGCTACGACCTGGTCCCTGTGGCCTCGCCCACCAGTAGGCAGCAACAACAGTTCTGCAAAGTCGGTACAGTGCATGCCTTCGGCGGCACGCAGTGGCTAACCCGCCAGCAAAACTATTTTTGCGAGCTCAACTGCGCTCACTGCTCCTCCGTGCGCCGTGCACCAGCACGACATGCGAAGCAACCATGGCAGAGCAGTTGCGGCCCCCTGGCGCGCGGCGCCGAGCCGCACTGCGCCCGCAGGCTGCACAAACAATGACCTGGTGGGCTCTATCCCTACCCTGACCCTCACCCCCTTGCCGCGCAGGCTACATGAACAACGACCTGGTGGGCCTGGTCGCAAGCCTGATCCCGACGCCACGCTGTCACTTCCTGATGACCGGCTACACGCCGCTGACGGTGGAGAGCGAGGAGCCGAGCGCGCCGGGCGCGGGCCTGGTCCGCAAGACGACCGTGCTGGACGTCATGCGCCGACTGCTGCAGCCAAAGAACATCATGGTCTCTGCGCACGCGCGCACCAAGGAGTACGACCGCTCCAAGTACATCTCCATCCTCAACATCATCCAGGCGCGCCGCGCGCCCCCGCCGCCGCACGCCAGCCCGCCGGCCGCGCGCGGCCGTCCTGCTCGTGCCGCGCCAGGCTTTGCCGCGAATCAAAGAGCGCCGCGCGCGTCTCCCTCGGTAGCTCCCAACTACCACAACAACAACTCAGACCTGTGAACGGGGACGGGTGTAGCGATCACTCCAGCATTAGAGTGCGGAGCTGCCGGCCACTTTCGCTCATGCGAGACCCAGCGACCCTAAGGAAGGGCGGCGCGCGGGAGCGCTTGGTGCAGCTGGGCGTAGACATGGGCCGCGCGGCGCAGGGCGAGGTGGACCCCACACAGGTGCACAAGAGCCTGCAGCGCATCCGCGAGCGTAAGCTCGCTAACTTCATCGAGTGGGGCCCCGCGTCGATCCAGGCGCACACCCGCCGCGCCGGCCGCGGCCCTCTCCGGGAACAGGCTCTTGACCCAACGCGCCTGGGCGCGTCGCTGGGCGCGCGCACCCAGAGCCTTTCCTGTCCGTTCCAACGCGCGCTTGGCGCAGCGCTGGCTGCTGCCAGCCTCCAAGAAGAGGACTTGCCATGACCTGGCGGCGCGCGCGGGCGGGCAGGTGGCGCTGTCGCGCAAGTCGCCATACGCGCCGAGCGCACACCGCGTGAGCGGCCTTATGCTGGCCAACCACACATCCATCCGGCACCTGTTCAACCGCACGCTGGGCCAGTTCGACAAGCTGATCAAGCGCAAGGCATTCATCGAGAACTACAAGGCGCGCGCGTGCGCGCGCCTGCGGGCGCCCGCCCGGCCCAGCAGGGCTCCCTGGAACGGCAATGTGTGAAAGCAGTACACCACAGGGCCTGCAACAGCACCGTTGTGCATTGCATGAATGGCTGCCGTGAGCGACGCCGGTGATCATACTGTGTGACATGCTGTGTGGCAGCTGCAGCGCCGTGCCAGGGCTTTCCTTAGCCCTCGCGCCCCTCTCACTGGCTCACGGGTGCACGGAAGTGCTGTATCGCTCACCTACAGTGCCCGGAAGCGCGAAGCAGGCGCCTCGACATGCGACGGCTGCGCCTCAACCACCACTGCGCGGCGCGCGCAGGAGTTCCCCATGTTCCACACGGTGGACGGGCGGCGGCTGGTGGAGGACCTGTCCGAGTTCGACGACGCGCGCGAGGTCGTGGCCGCGCTCAGCGCCGAGTACGAGGCCTGCGAGCGGCCCGACTACATCGAGCGCGCCGGCGACCCCGCCGCGCCCGCGCTCGGCGCCGCCGGCGACGCGCGCGTGCCCGTGGCGTAGCTTTCAGGGTCGCACAGGTCTCCGTGCTGACCAGGCCTTCGCCCCAGCGCGCTGGCGGCGCCGCCTCGCCCGCGCTCACTGCCGCTACCGAGCAAGCATGCCCGTCGCAGGCCCTGACGCTGGCTAGGCTGCCGTGTGTGCGCGGTGGCGTCGTCGCATGGGGCAGAACGTTGAGTGACTCGGTTTGCCGCAAAGGTGCCTGGACACACAAACCGACACATGCGTGGCCGCTGTGAGCACCGAGCATGCCTGCGGGATGAAACTGGTCACCATGATGGTACACGTTGTGGGATGTGCTTGAGGTCGAGACATGGCGACAGTGTGGAGGACGCTGTGGTCGAGTAGCTCTGTGTGTCACTGCTGGTGTTTTTTGCATGTACAAACCTCAGAGGTTGGCAAGGCCTGCACGTTTCTGGTCTAGCCAGCCTTGACAAGCCGGCATTGGTTTTGCACGGCACCACCTTGAGCTGTTTTTCGCATGGCTGCCTGTACTCTGCTCAGGCCCAGTCTAGAGGTGATCCAAAAGTTGTCTGTGAAGTGGAATGAAGATGCTGAGCTCCGCTGATGCTCATGGCTGGTCGCACTGGCGCAGGGGCTTGCGCACGTGCAGCTATCAGCGTCCTCCAGCAGATAGCCAGGCCACGTGCATACCCATGTTCATGTCCTAGCCACAAGAGCAAACTATACCTGCCGGCTGACAAACACACTGAAGTACCACCAGGAAGGGCCGGCCCCACACATCCATGCAGGGTGGAACCATGGCCACACTCAAACACATATCGCAGGCCGCTCATGCGTGCCAGCGCAGCCGCACGCCGCAGCCCCCGCGCCGGCTAGCCGCGCGCCTCTGCCACGCCCCTGACCAGCCAGCAGCCGCTGTCGCGCATGCACAGGTCGTAGACCAGGAACGCGACGCCGCCGCTGGCGCCCGGCGGCGCGCCCGCCCGCCGCTGCACTGCCATGGCCTGGACCTGCCGGCGCTGCGTGGGCAGCGCGGCCGCGCCCAGGACCGCCTGCGCCCAGGGGTGCCTGATCGGCGCGGGCGCGCGGAGGCGTGCACCTGGTAAGCAGCCGCACCGCGCGCGGGCCGACGCGCCAACATGGATTCGGCGCTGCATGGGAGCTGTGCCTGCAGTGGTTTGCAAGCCGAACGAGGCCGACATACTCTTCATACACAGCGGGCGATGCATGCGAGCCCCTCTGACTAATAGTGAGGGCCAGGGTCGCGTTTGCACTCGCGCACAGCCGCCTACCTCAACAGCCGCTCCCCTGTAAAGCGAGGGCCAGGGCCGTGCGCGCACCGGCGCGCAGCCGAGGAGCGCATCCTGCAGGCGCGCTGCGCCCGCCCCGCGGCCGCCGCCCTCGCGCGCAGCGTCCCCGCGCCACGCAGCGCCGCGCTCGCCGCCAGCGCCACCAGAGTCCACCCCTCCCGTGCCCTCGTCGCCAGTGCGGCTGGCGCTGTGGTCGCCCAGCCTTGCGGGTGCCCGGGGGCGGCCGCCGGGGGCAGGAGCGCCGCCGCTCGCGCCCGCGCCGCCGCGCTGGTGCAGCTCGAGCGCGGCCGCGCCGCGGCGGTCCCCGGCGCGCAGCGCGGCCACGTGCGCGGCCGCCACGTTCTCCGGCGAGGCCCTGGCGCGCGGTGCACCCCTCGGCCAGTTGCATAAGAGGGTGTTGCGTGCGCAGTACAGCCGCGCACGCAGCCCTTTCCATGTCAGGCCGACTAAGTCAGCAGTGATGCTGGACGAGAAGCCCATGCCTACGCTGCCGCGGCACCCGCGCCCGCTGACCTGTTGACGGGCCTGTTCGCTGCTCCTGCGCACCTGGGGCGCACCCTAGGCGCACCTAGGGTGCGGGCGCGCGAGCGGGTCCAAGTCCGCGGCGCCGTCCCGGCGCACGGCCTGCACCAGCCAGGCGCCGTCCGGCAGGCGCCGCGCCAGCCGCCACTCCAGCACCGCCTCCTGCCCGCCAGGGCGCAGCGTATCGCCATGCGCCTCGCTTCCGACCACGCAAAACATGGTTTCCACGAGCTGTCTTATGGCAGACCCCGCATGCTTTGGGGGTAGGCACTCCAAGCCGCACAAAAGTGCACAGCCATGTCTGGCTGACAGCACGCAGGCTGCGCAGTGCGCGGCTGCAGGTACATGCATCCTTGGTGCGGTGCTTGCAATGCAAGTGAACCAATCAAAGCTGCAGGGGCAGTGCGGCGGGAGAATGTCGCACTATATCAGCAGGATGCCCACGGCGCATGGGCGTGGGGTAGCCCTGCCCTACCCCTAAACCCATGCTGCAGCAGGCCATCGCGCAGCGCAGCTTGCCTCGCCGGAGCAGGCGGCGACGGCGGTGCGCTGCAGGCACGCGTCGGCGGCCGGCCGCAGCGAACTCAGCACGCTGCTGCGCCGCAGCAGGTGCCCGGGCAGCACACGCCGCGCCCCGACGTCCAGCACACCTGCGCCCACAGCTATATGTTCACCTTTACTGGTCATCCACAAATTCCCCATGCATCAGGCGCTGCGTGGTTCCAGTTCGGCCCATATTGTCACGAAGGCGCAGGAGAGGGCGCTGGCTGCCTAGCGGCCACAGCAACAGCGGTGCGGCCGGCACGCTCTCTGCCAGCAGGTTGCTTCCTGTGTGACAGCAGACGAGCCTGTGCAGGCCGCTGAGCAGCGAGCAGAGCTATGAGCTGCAAGCGATAAGCATATCCTCATGCGGGAGCACAGCAACGCACCGTGAAAGGCGGCCAGAGGGCCGTGCTCCAGATAGGCTTGCCCGCCAACCAGAGTTGTCTGGCGCTCCGGCTCACTCAGGGGGCCTCGCTCGGGCGCTACCAAGGCTGCAAACCTGTGGCAGCACAGCAGGTGTGTAGCAGCACTGGAGGGGGTGCAGCCAGAGCGCATATCATCAGTCACTCGCTCACCTGGAGGTGTCAATCTTCCGCAGTGCTGTCAAGCACGTCTGCACGACGTCCTCTGGCGAAGAGAGGCAACAGGCTACCTGCAGGCAGCACGGGTGGACTGGCGAGCGGCTACACTTGGGGCACAAGCACCAATGCAAGCTTGTGGCTTGGTCCCAGTAGCTTGGTCTCTAAAATATTTGCATACCAACGTGTGCGCCCTCGTGCAATGCCTGCACAGTGCTGCTGCCCGCTTTGGTTGAGACCGCTGTTCACCAAAGCAAGGCCGCTTTGCAGTCATGGGCATCCCAGCTGCCATGGCTGAGTGGGCTGAGCAACGACACACTCCTGTGTCTCAAACTTGTGGTGTGCACAACGTTTGTAACAAAGAAACTGACACGGCTGCTGCCTGCTGCCTGCTGCCTGCTGGCCTGCGGTCTAAACCTACACCAAACCTTGCATGCATGCTCAGTGCAACATAGGTATAGGGTGAAGCAAGGGTCCCATGCATCAACGGGAGAGCACATTACATATGACCGTCATGATTCTGGTGAAAGCAGTCTGCCCAGGGGAGCGGCGGATGCCATGAGTGATGTACCTGTGACCTGCTGCATGCAGTAGACACGCAAGCAAAGCATAGCAGGTACACTGCAGGCGCTGCACTCAGCATATATGAGGATAACAGCAGGTCGCCCTTGATGGGCAAGCTGCGCACCTCAGCACTTGGCACGCTCAGGCTCACTGGTGCAATTGCACGAGCACTGCAGAGCTTCGCGGTAAGTGCTGACAGTATTGACCCCATTCTGCAAGCCAATGGCCGCATGCATACCATGCAGGCAAAACCTCATGTAAAGCAGGGAGAGGGCAAACAGCACTGCACAACCCCCGGGCAGGAGCAGTATTAGATCAGTAGCCAGCGGCCTTGTCCACGATGTTTTCAAGATCTTTGCCGGCCACATAGCGCTCCATGTTGGCCACAAACTGCTCCACAGCCTCATGCTGCAGGCGCCCCACATGTGCGTCACCAAGCGGCCTGCACCGCCAGCAGTGCAGGCGCACGGCGTAGAGGAAATCCGTTTCCTGAGAACCTACGTGGAGTGTTGAACGCAGCGTGCGGCAGGCGCCTGTACGTTGCTACGCTTGAGAAGCTCATGAGCGGTGCGTCAGCCAGCAGACAGGCTGAGCACCTGCTCACGCTACGCACCGCTCTCACAGCACAAGCACTTCAAGCAGGCAGGTGTCTGGAGGTCTGACCCAAATGCTCTACAGAACACGTTACTCCGCCTGCCATGCGCCGCATGCGTCATGGCGGGGGCGAGTGCCGACCTGGAACGTGGCCGTGCGGTCGGCGCTGTGCGGCGAGACCATCACGTTGGGCAGGTCCCAGAGCGCGCTGTCCTCCGGCAGCGGCTCCGTCTGGAACACGTCCAGCGCCGCCCCGCGCAGGCGCCCCGCCTGCAGCGCTGCCCGCGCCAGAAAACGCTCTCAGCTTAAATATCAGCATGGTTCTCGTTTTCACACACGCACAGCGGCTAAACCTCTGCAACACGTTCGCAGCGCTGCCCGTGCCGGAGCTATAGGCGCGCGCTTTGGCCTACGCTCAGCAATTGAGCTAGTATCCGGAGTCGAGCCTGAGCTCTGTAGGTGCAGTATGCTCTGCTGCAATGCCGTGCAGTGCACAACCTAGCTCTTGCAAAGCTGGCAGGCGGCCAGCCTGGCTACGTCAGCTGCATGGACACTGGCGGCCGTAACAGGCAGGCAGCGCGGCGGCGGCCAGCGAGTCGCGCGCACCTTCCACGAGCGCGTCTTCGTCCAGCGTCTTGCCGCGCCCGATGTTGACCAGCAACGGCGTGCGGGCGCAGCGCTGCCAGCGCCGCCTGCCCGCACCCGGCATGATCAGGGTATGTGGAGTTCTAGGGTCTTGAATGAAACAGTGGTTCCTCCCACTCCACCGCTGTGCGGCGTACAGGCGCCATGCGTAGGCGTGGGGTGTTGACAGGGACGCGGCTGCAGGCATGCCAAGGCCGAGCACGCCACAGGCAGATGTTGGCTCGCCGGCATATGGGGCATGCGCCAAACCCGCACCCGACCCACAAGCTTGTCGGTGGCTGGCGTGTGCGGCAGCGCGAGGACCACGTAGTCGCTGGCGGCCATGAGCGCGTTCAGCTGATCGGGCGGGAACACCTGGCAGCCCCGTCGCGGTCGCACGTAGTGTAACCACACAGCACAGACCGCGTTTCATCATATTGCTGCAAGGGCACAGCACATCGCACGCGCGCGTCACGGTCGACAAGCGCTCTCGCCATGGAGGCTGCACACTGACTGGCATGCATGCGGCACACGCGGTTTGATACCTTGATAATTGTGAATCTCTGGAGCACTCGGAACAAAAATTTCAGCACCCATGCGCCCATACTACGCGCCCGAAGGCAGCCAGGAAAGGAAAGCACAGGCACAGCGTGTGTGTGACAAGCGTGCCACCCCAGAGACTTCTCGGCCACATCTAGGCCGCCTTTTGCGTCACGAGCGAGTCGCGCCTTCAGGCCGCTGTCGCGCTCGCTTTCGGACAGCTCTGTCCGCCGGCGCATGGCCACGATGCGCATGCCGAACGCGCGCGCGATGTGCGCGCACTTCTGCCCTATGTCGCCGTACCCAACCACGCCGAGCGTTTTGTTCCTGTGCAACGCGGCAGCCCTCGCACTTTTGCGACGCTCTGCAGGTGCCCGGACATGGCACCCATGCATACGAGCATGTCCAGGGCTGACATGGAAGGTATACTGCTTTACGCTCTGTCCCTGATTGAATGGTTACACAGGCACCTGGAGACCTGCGCAAGCCCTTATGCGCCACTAGAGCAGCGCTGCGCGCACACACTGCATGAAGCACGCATGCGCGGGGGCGAGCGCGCACCGCAGCTCCTCCACGGCAAATGGCTCCCACTTGCGCGCGGCCTTGGCGGCGCGCAGCCGCGGCAGGTCCTTGGCAAAGGCCAGGCAGGCGGTCAGCGCCCACTCCGCCAGCGAGTGGCTGAAGTTGCCCTGCGCCGTCGGCGCGCCAGCCCCATGATCAGGCGCGCAACAGCTTAGTCATACGAGCATAAGCTTTGAGTGAATGGAGCAGGAAGTCTTCGGCGCCCGTACGTGTGCGCTCAAGCATGTGTGTGACACATGAGGTTGCCACAATGTACGGGATGTGCGCGCTTTTCCGGAGAATGAGTGCTTGGTAGTGATGTAGCAATAGCAATGATGCATCAACACGAGCACAGTATTGGGCAACAGGCAAGCACGCGCCACCGCCAACCCCCGTGAGGCGCGGGAGGGCGCTGGCCTTTGCGTTGGTCATGACGGTGGGGCTGGAGGCCAGCTCCGGGAATATGAGGTGCTCCAGGCCGGCAAAGACGCTGTGCAGCCACCGCAGGCCGCTCAGGCGCGGCCACAGCTCCTGAGACGGATGGACCAGTTGTTGCTGGATCGCATGGGGATGCCAAGGCCGCCCGGATCGCTCCAGACGTTGCAGTTCTGTCTCAGCCAAGATTGCTTGCTAGACAAAATGATCAGACGGTCAGCACCGGCAAACAGGTGACAAGGGCAAGGACGGCGCATAGCCCGTCAGCTGGCAGGCAACAGGTGCGTGACGCCTGATTCATTCCCATGCAGGCGCAGTGACCAGCAGCTTGCCAGCACGACCGCTCTCTTTGCGCTGGGCCCTGTGTGTCGTGCGGGTGAGCGGGTGTCCGAGCTGGGCCGTGCGCGGGCCGCACCTGCAAGTGCTTCCGCCCGCCAGCGTGCGGGCCGGTGCCGCAGGCCAGCAGCACGTCCACCGCAGCCCAGTCACTGTCGGACAGGTCTGCGCCCGCCACAGCTTGTCAACGCCCATATGCACCAGCGCGCTAGCCAGGGAACGTGAGCCTAGCCGTCTGGCCGCGCACTACTCATGTACCTGACATATGAGCACAGAGATAGCTTGGACCTTGAGCGGGCACACCTGGAAAGTCTGACAGCGAGCGGCCGACGCCCATCACCTTCACATCGGGCGGCAGCGACTTCAGTACGCTGAGCTCCGGGGCGTCCGGGGAAGACACCACCACGAGCCGCGCCTTGATGTTGTCCTCGCAACCTGGAGCCATGTGGCTCGCAGCCCTGCCGTGGCCACAGGCAGCGCACGTCTCAGTTTGCTTTTTGCATAAGAACATGCTGGTTTGTTGCCAGCCCACACAATCTGTGAGCGTGGTTGCCGCTGTCCAGCACATTCATTAGAGGCAACCCTCTATTTCACCCAGCCTCCCACCTGACCGACCAGAAGGGTGATCGCGGCGGGCTCGCTTTAGGTCGCGCAAGAGCACAGCGGCTCAACGCAGCACACCGGAGGACGACGATGCTCGCAGACCAAGTGTTGAGTGTGCGCATGACTGTGTGAGCCCCGACATTCCTCTCCGCAACTCATGCTCTCGAGCTCAATACCCTAAACAGGGGTGCTGAAACCCGCAGCCGCCGTGCTTCAGCTCTTGAAGTGGCCTGCTTCTCCAGGGCGCGCTAGAGGGGCGGCCGTCTGAAACGAGGAGTGTTTGGCAGCGCCCAGGATGGGTGCGCGTCACGTTTTGTAACTAGGCTGCGTGCTGTGAGCGCGTGCGGGATGCGCGTTGCTGTGCACTGCTTGAAGCAACAATGCGTGCGTCATAGTGGCTAGTGAGGGCAGCACGCACTCGGCATGGCGCTGGGTGCTGATGTGCAACTTGATCGTTCGTGCACCCCTACAAAGCTGCACATCCAGGGCTGTGGCGCAGTTCTGAGCACTGCGCTGTTGCACAGCTCGTGCACCACCCCATCTTCTCGGCTAGCGGCAAGTGAACGATGCGCTGCACGGCTGCTGTTGAGCAGCAAACTAGGAGGCAAGCGGCGAGGGTAGGCGAGCGTCGGGGCCGCAGGGAGGACGCGGCGAGCGTTCCACTGACAAAGCTTTTGCGGCGCAGTGCGCACTGGACGCGGCGGGCACCAGAGGGCAGTGAAGCTGACCCAGTGTTTGCACCGCAGCGCGCCAGGCTCGCGGCGCACAAGCTGCGCGACAGGAGCCAGGCCGTGCTGCAGGCGCAGACGGTGCAGCCGCGGGCAAGTGCTGTGCGCTGACCGCCTGTGTGCGCGCGGCGCGCAGCCAAGCTCAAGGCGCATGAGCTGCGCGACAAAAGCAAGGCCGTGCTGCAGGCGCAGCTGAAGGAGCTGAAGACGGAGCTGGGCGGCCTGCGCGTGGCGAAGGTCACCGGCGGCGCCCCCAACAAGCTGTCAAAGATGTGCGCACACCGCGGCAAGCGGGCTATGCTGCGGTGTTAGTGTGCCAGTGAGCGCAGCCGCAGCTCTCACAAACCAATATGTTTAGGAAAGGTGCTCTGTGGCCCTGCTTGAGCCTTACAGCCCAGGTGGCGGGCTGCACTGTCTGCACGCGCTGCTGCTGCGGGGTGTCTGGGCGGCCAGGTCCGGGGTGGCACCCCCACAAGGACTGAGCAAAGCCCGGTGCCGCGTCCATGCTGGTCCAGATGGCGCGCTCTCTGACCGGCTCTGGCGCTGCCACGCGCAGTAAGGTGGTGCGGAAGGCGATTGCGCGCGTGCTGACGGTCATCTCGCAGAACCAGCGCCTGGCGCTGCGCACAGCCTTTAAGAACAAGGCGCGCGTCCGCAGCCGCCTTGTTCGCTGCCCGCCAGTGGCCCGCACTGCTGCCGGCGGTGGCCCAGAGGCAGTGCCTGGTGCTGCGCGCAGCCCTCTTGAACAGGGCGCGCTGCTCCTAGCCCACAGCACAATTGGCGACCGCGCGGGCGTGGTCGTATGTCTGGCGTTTGTGCACCCGTAGGTTTGCAGCCAACCATAAGCGCCTCCCGTGGCCGCATTTCCTCATGTGGTCTGGCAGCGGTCGTGTGGTCTGGCAGCGGCCGACATGGGTCTGGCAGCGACTGACATGCATGGGCTGCACACCGCGCGCAGAAGTACCTGCCTCTGGACCTGCGGCCGAAGAAGACGCGCGCGATCCGCAGGCGGCTCACGAAGCACCAGGTGCGCGCCGGGCCACCGCGGGCGCGTGCGAGCAGCCGGGTGGATTTGTCTGGGGCTGAGCGCTCAGAGTCTACGTCAAGCCGTGGCGAGTTGTTTGCGCTTGGATGGTCGCGTGTGCGGGCGCTCGAGGCGCTAGCTCATGTCACAGCCGCCCAAATTTACTCGAGACAACAGTGTGGCTGGCAGTACGCGGCACACAGCAGCGGCGCTGCCTGCCATGCCGTGACGGAGCGTGCATGGCCACCCGGTTAGCTTTGCTCCTGGCCCTTCGCGCCGGCTGAACAGGCGCTGATCATGCACATGCGCACGGCAGGCGTCGCTGAAGACGGAGAAGCAGAGGAAGAAGGATGTCGCCTTCCCGCTGCGCAAGTTTGCGGTGAAGGGCGAGTAGGCGGCGAGCAGCGCTTTTCTGTGTAAACTGTAGCAGGCGACAGTGCTTGGCCGGGGCTTCAGCCGCCCGCGCCCTGTCTATCCTGCAAATGCGCCATTTTTTTGCGTAAAAGCTTCCATGAGGGACGACAGCTTGGCTGTGAGCCTGCAAAACAGAGCTTGCAAACGCAACAAGCTTCACGCTATCCAGGCTCTCTTTACTGTGTCTGGTGGGCATGCTGAATGTTCAGAGCAGCATGTCACATGCTGCGACTACAAAAACACATAGCTCTCTACAAAGCAACCTTGGTTTCGCACAGCAGACCGGTCGACAGTCCCAACAGAGGGGGTGTCATGTTTAAAGCTGAATTTGTGGGCCTCGTCAGCAACCTCATTCGGTCACAACAACCTTATTTTGGCAAATCGGAGAAAAAAGTACAACTGTGTGCAAGCAGCGACGCAGCCGGCGCGCTGCTATGCGGACGCGGCCTGCAGCCCGCCAATCAGCGGCGTCCGCGACGCAGCCCCGCGCGCGGGCGGCGACGGCTCCGGGCTCGGCTCCAAGGGCGCGCCGCCGGCGGGCGCCCGCGGGCTTGCGGCCGCGCTCGGCGCCGCCGCCGCCAGATCAGGCTCCTGCCCAGCGGCGCCTCGCGCCGGCTCGGTCGCCCCAGCGCCGGCTGGGTGGACGGCGGGCGCGGGCTTCCAGTTCGCCTGCACGGCGCAGGCTGGCTCAAGCTCGTTGGCAGCAAAACATTTGGGACGGTTTGCAGGGTTCTTGGGGGTTCCACATTTTTCCAATGACCTGGAACAAAGTCAGCCTGCCAGGCAGTCCGCCTTTGCCTTTGCGTCAGCTGCAATCACTGAAACGAGCGCCAGACGAGCAGCACAGCCATGCAGGCTGCCTCCACCCCAGGCGCCCAGGAGGCCGCTGACACGTGCAGCAGGGCAACCAGCGCTTGCCGCGGCAGGGCCGCCGGGCGCGCCTGCGCCCAGAGCTCCTCCACTCGCGCCGGGAAGCTGCGGAACAGGCGCCGCACGACCGTTGCGGTTGACTGCCTCTCCACGCGCTTCTGTTGCCCGAGCGGGACGTTGTGAAAGCTGGCTAAAGGATACCGCATGGAGCAGGGTCGGGGGCAACTTACTTTCATTCCTGAAACAGACCTCACCAGCGACCCCCGCAACCAGGCAACCAGTCACAGTGAGCTCTTCCATTGACTGGAAAACATGGAAAACATGGCCACCAGGCCACCAGCAGGCACGCTCTGCACGACGTCCGAGCCTTGAGCGGACCTGCTCCGGGTCGTTGTGGTCCCACGCGTACAGGCCAAAGCGCGGCGCCCAGCCAAACGCCCACTGCGAAGCAACGCCAAGCGTCATGTCTGCACGCCCTTGCATGAACGCACGCAGCCATGTTAGACATATCAAGCATGTGCGCTGTGAGGCAGTACCACGCTCCGGCCGCCGAGTGCTGCCACCATGGGCTCATGGGCGGGATAGCTCCAAGCGCGCCGGGGGCTCACGCCCAATGGCCGCAAGGCGGTAGTTCTACCCTACCCTAACCATTGTGCGAACCTCAAAGTTGTCCACCAGCGTCCAGTACAGGAAGCTGCGCACGTCGTGCCCGTCCGCGACTGCGTGCTCCACCTGCGGAAACAATGAGGGTCCACTGTTAGGTTACGGTTGAGGGTGGGTTCCTGCATGGCGTGCTCCACCCGCGGCCGCAGACGCGCGGCACTCAGGTGCCGCGCAAGGCAGTCAACAACCCCCTTAGGGTCGCGCAGGCGGAGGTTCGTCGCGCTGCGCCTTCACAAGCGCGCTTCCGAGTTGGGGCGTGCTCCCCGGCGCAGCTGATGCAGCAGTGCTCTGCTGCATGACAACCGTGCAGGGTTGTACACAGTTGTGCACTGCGCGCATCAGCCCAAAGCCCCTACAGTTTGACCTGATCTTGGCTTCCGCTAGCCTAACAAAGCGGCATCTATGGTATCGGCGCTGCATGCATACAGAGCAACTCTGCGGTGACCATACAGAGCCGCCTCCAGCGCTTTCATAAGTAGCCTGAACTGACCCCGCAAGCAACCAGCGCACCGCGCGGAAGTACGCTTCCGCCCACTCGGCGCGCAGCGCGTCCCGCGCGTCCGCGATGCCCGTCTCCGTGATGTAGATCGGCTGGCCGACCTTGGAGAACTCCTGGATCGCCTGCGCGGCGCCCCACAGCCGTGGCCGCTTTGCTGCGCATGCATGCACCTCCCGCATGCATCCAGCGCAGGTGCAGCATGTGCGGCGCAGTCATGCCACCCCACTGTCATCCTTCTTACCTCGGACTTGGCCTACCAGGGGTTGCAGGGCACATGCAGGCGCAGCATGCTTTCGTCCACGGAAGCATGTGCGGCCCTGCCGTGCGCCGCCTGATGGCGAGCGCAGAGGCGCGCAGGAATGAGAACAGGTGGCAGGCAGCCACCAAGGGCGCATCAGGTAGTATAAATCGAGCCGCGCGAGGCGACACGGGTGCAGTGCGGCGGGAAGGGGAGGGCGCACGTTGTAGAACCCTGCAGGGTAGATGGCCTGCTTCAGGTCCGACAGCTTCTCCCAGGGGTACGCGACGACCTGGCAGCGCCAGTCCAGCACGACGCGCGAGTAGTAGTTCAGCCCAATCCAGTCCAGCGGCGGCGGGCCCTCGCGCCGCACGTGCCGCACGCGCGTGCAGCGCCCGAACGGCTGCCAGTGCAGCACGCCGGTGCGCAGGTAGCCCAGGATCTCGCGGTTGCCCCCTGCGCCCCCGCCTCCTAGGTTGCTGTTGGGTGTTGCTAGGGTCTGCTGCAACAGCTCCCAGCGAGCCAGGAGTTGCGTGTCACGGTGCAGTCTGACAGGCACGCAGGCGGGCGGCGCGAGGCGGGACGGGCGCGCACAGCAGTGGTCCGCGAGGCGCATGAGCACAGCCGGCCACCAGACCAGGAAGCCCGCGCGGCTGCGCTTGGCCTCGTACGGCATCCAGTTGTGCACAATGCCCACCTGCGTGCGCTCGCCGCCTGCGCGCACGGCGCGCATGCGTCAGGGGAGCTGTCCAAGCGCAGGCTGCAGAGTCACGCACCCACACGCACTGCGCAAACGCCTCGGATGCCAGCAGCGGTTGCTTCAGGACGCGCCCGACCTAGTGCGTGGCATGCGCCATTAGACAGCCTCATCGCCGAGCCAGCACACATGCCAGCAGCGAGACAGCCTGCGCACGCCCCGCAGCAAGCCCAGACATGGTGCAGAGGCCGCAGCGGGCATGCGCGGCAAGCGGGCGGGCCCTCACGTCACCCTGCTCTGACACGCAATCCCACCGCCGCACCGGGCACGCCCTTGATGAGCAGGGAGGCAATGGCGTGCGTGGCGAGCATAATAACACGCGCCCAAGTCCCACCACCCCCCCGCCCTCCCCCGTCCTGCGCGCGAGACAACAGAGGAGCCCGCACCTGGCATGCTCTTTATGAGCCGGTAGGCGTCGGCGTGCGCGATGAGCATGTGCTTCAGCACGCGCCCGGCCGTGCGCAGGGCCAGCACGCGGCCGGGCGGGAAGCCGCCCATGCAGTAGCCGGAGAAGGTGTAAACGCCCGGCTCGTTGAACGTGCACCACGAGCGCACCTTGCCGCCGAACGCGCTGCGCGCACCCCCCCGCATGACTCCGTGTCACCACTGGGGCATGCCCGCGCGAACAGCGGCAGCACCCAGGCCGTGCGGCTGGAAACTGGTCAGGGAGGGCGGGTGGGCGAAGCAAATCAAGCGGCTGCGCTGTCTGGGGGTGCCAACGCCGCAGTCGAGTCGCAAGTGCGCAACACACATCGCGCACGCTGGCGCATCTCATGTGCTTTCAGAAAGAGCCTCCTGACCAGCGCCGTGCTGCCGTCACAAAACCTGCCCCCGCTGCGGTGGACCCCGCTGCGGTAGTAGACCACCTGCGGCCTCGAGCAGGAGCCGGGCCCAGGGTTGAGGACACTCCACGGTGGCGAGCGCGCACCTGAAGGCCACGCGGCACCAGTCCAGGAACAGCCCGATGTTCTCTTCCCGCTCAAAGGCGCCCAGCGCCTCAAACCACTGCGGGTGGACGAAGTGGTGCAGCGTCACGAGCGGCTCCATGCCCAGGCTGCGCGCGCCGCGCCCGCGTCAGCGGCACGCAGGTGCCTCGAGCACTCCGCTGCTGAGCAGGGTGGCAACGGCAGTGCTGCGCGCCGCGCGCCCGCGCCAGCGGCACGCAAGCGCCTGGAGCGCTGAGCTGCTGAGCAAGGTGGCAATGGGGATGCAGCATCTCAGACAGGTGCTGCATGCCTCATGCGCGCGCGCGCTCGCGGCTCTGCGGAGGGGCGAGAGGCGCTTGATTGGTCGCGGCATGCAGTGCTGCTTCCTAGCCCTCACATTCACAAGGGAGGGAGGGCCAGTCGGGAGACTGCATGAAAGGAAGACTCCTCATGCCGCGTGAAGATTGCATTCGTAAATGGCAGTGCACTTCTATGTGGCGTTGAGATGTGCATGTCTTGCGGCAGGCATGCATGATGCGGGGATGAAATCCCTCAGGCTCTGCTATTGCAAGAAGGCAGCCTCGCCTGATGCAGCAGTCCAGGATGTTGTGGAAGCGCTGCAGGGCCGGCGCGCAGATCTCGCCGCGCCGCGGCTCCACGCGGCTCCACTCCAGCGAGAGGCGGAATGCGTTGCTGCCCAGGTCGCGCGCGAGCCGCAGGTCCTCCTCGTACCTGCATGTTTGCCCGAGGGGCTCTCACAATGGGCTGCCACTTTGGAGTGCAGTTCGCTGCAGCCTTGGTGCCGCGCAAGCCGCAGGTCCTCCTCATAGCTGTAGGACTGAATGGCAACTCATACTGGGGCCAGCAGCGTGAGCTTGAGCGCTGCCCAGGTCACGCGGCAGCCGTGGGTAACCCTCGTGCGTGTTTGTTGGGGAGAGGAAACTTTCGCAAGCAGCACACGTTGAACCCACGGAGGGGCAGCACACGCGCTTTTGGAGCGGGCTGGTGCTTGAGCACGCGAGACAGCCCTTTCAGCAGGATTGTGGCTTTGCGCCAGCAGAGCCATCCAGGCGCGACGCCCAAGAGTCGCCCCAAGGTGCGGGACGCTGCCGCGCCTGTCCCAGAAGTTGGTCGACTTCCCGACGCGGTCGCCATTCATGATGGCGGGCATCAGCCCGCACAGCACGCGGCGGTCCTGGAAGTGGTCCCACTGGCTGGCCGGGTCGCCAGAGTTCTGATACACGGAGACGGCGGTGCCGATGAGGAACCGCTTCCTGTCCGAGGCCGCCTCTGTCCTGGCCTCAGCGCCGTCCGGCAGCGCGGGGCCTTCCGCGCCGGCCGGCGGCGCGGCCCTGTCAGACTGGCGCTGCGGGCCGGGCTCGCCGACGGCGACTCGCTCCATGGCGACCTGCTACAGAGCTCCGGGCGCACGCTCCGGCAGTGTAGACAGTGGGTGCGGGGAAAGCTGAGGGGCTGAGGGGCCAGTGTTATTAGCTTGGGAGCTGCCAGCCGGTCATAGCCTGGCGCTGCTTACACAAAGGCTGTAGCGACCCCCTTGGGCAACAAGGCCGCCCGGCACAATGCACTCGACGGTGCAACCTAGCGCCATACCTGCAGAACCTCCTGTATGTATGTGTTGTGGCAAATGGGGCGTCACGATCGAGCTGCTGGGGCCTCTTGTGCAGTAGTGTGCGCTGGCAAGGAAGACCTGGAAGGTCTTGAGTGACCAGCACGAGATGGAGGAGTGCAGGGGAGAGCGCGAACGAGGTGTGCATGGCTTGGCTGTGCGCAGTGCTGCTGCTGCTTAGCGTGGCCGGGCAAGGAGTGCAGAGCAAGGACGCGTCCTTTGGCATCCTTAATGACACATTGCAAGGCCGTTTACAAATGCATCCTGTACTGTGGTCCTGTGCCGCTTGCATTCGCGATTGTGCCGCTCTACTGCCAGCCCCGATCGGCGTGTGCATGAGCTGGCTTTGTGCATGTATCTGCGGGCTGGCTCCGAAGGAAACGCTCAGAGTGCTCGTGCCCCTCGGCGCACCCAGGCGTGCTAGGTTGGAAGCCTGTCTCAGCCAGCTAGGGCTGCTTAGGCGCGGTGTTAGGCCAGCATCATCATACCCACAGGTAGGCAGGTCATGTCGGCACAGCATTGCGTTTTGCCAAGTAAACCTTGAGGCACGCCAGGATGAAGCAGGCAAAGCCATAAACGTCCTGCTGCTGCATGCATTCCAGCATGGTGCACCCAGGCGTGAACATGTGCATAAACTCAGCACAAATGCAGGCGACCGAAGGGCGCTTGGAAGGCATCTGCTCATCGTCCCCGGGCGCCGCAGCCACTTTTCATGCAGAGGCGCTGCGCCCGGGGGGCTTCACCGGTAGCCAGAATGAAGTGCGCGCCGCCGGCCAGCTGCTCGTGGCCCTGGCGGCCCCGCGCCATGCGCATGCGCTGAGCGGGCGAGTGGGCATGTGCAGGCCCGCCCTGCTGTGCAGCTGCACTGGCAGTCGACGCTCGGCGGCCCTCGGGCATTGCTCGCAGTCTTCGAGCGCTTTAGACCACACGCGCGGTGTCAGTCCCAGCAGCGATGCTTACCATCCCACCCCCAGCAGGCAGGACAGACGCTTGCGCTGGCCCGCGGCCGCCGCACCAGTAGCGCCCAGATGACCCTGCCTGGCCGCCCGCCGCCGCCCAGTCCTCCGCCGGCGCGCCCAGGCGCCCGCACGGTGCGCACGGCGCCATGCGGCCGCCGCGGTCCCCGGCGCGCGCGCGCCGGCAGAAGAGCAGCACCGCCTGCGCGGCGCCGGGCTGCGCGTCCTCTGCCTCTGCGAGGCTCGGAGTGCGCGCAACCTGTCGGCGCGGAGGACCGCGTCAGGTTCCTGGTGCCCGGCGGGCGTGTGGATGGCTTGGAGGGCGTGCACACTGCGAACACGGCGTACCAGGAGCACATCCAGTGAGCACCAGCAGCGTCCTGTGCAGTGTGTTTTAGTTTGGTTCTGTCGGGGTGTCCCCCTGCACGGTACAGAAATGCGGCTTTTCTTGCTGTGCTCTGCGCCTCCCTGCTCGGCTCTTCCCCACTCTCTTCGTGCCCGGCTCTCCTCACTCTCAAACAGCACATTATCCACAGCACATTCACAGCTCCCCCAAACGGGCACTCACCTAGTCCTGTGCATGGGGGAGGCAGACACTATTAACAAAAGCGCGCAGCATGCTCAGCGCAGCATGCTCAATGCAGTGTCCGAGGAGTTCCCAAGTGGTGCTGCATCAAGATGTTTCTGCCGGTGCTCGGGCACCTAAAGCTGGGCAACGGCGACAAAGTGTGGCTGGTGCCGAGCACCACCGTGACGCTGGGGAGGCAGCATGTGCGCATCCACCCAGCCGCTGCAGCCGTGGCGCGCTGCCAGTGTGAGGTGTCAGCCAGTCACAGCGGCGTAGTGCACGCAACCAGCAAGGGGACCAACCCAACGGCAGTTTCGTCACCCGCCGGTCAGAGACTCCTTCGACAAGGCGTGCGCCTGTGCCTGCTAGCAGTGTCCCTTGTAATTGCTGAGCTGCACTGTATCGCCTACAGTGCGCCCCTGGTGCACCTGGGCAAGGCCCATGGACAAAAGTGCCACCTTAGCTACTGGTCGCATTGCTCTGACGACTGCCTTGTTTACTCTCAGAGGAGAGCGCCGAGCTGCGCCATGACGACAAGCTGCTGCTGCTGGCGGGCGACGCTGCTGACGCTATCAGCGTGGACCTGGGCGCTGGCGCCGGGGACATGATCTGGGTCGATGAGTTTGACGAGGATGAAGAGCCCGAGGACTTTGGAGAGGTTGAGGACTATGATGACTTTAACAAGTTTGACGACTATGAGGAGCTTGAGCCGGAGCCCCAAGCCGTGCTGCTTCTCGTCGGGCCACCAGGCGCGCGCCAGAGGCTCTCAAAATGATATTGAGAGCCTGCCGCACTTGTTTCCTGCGCGTCAGAGTTGCGCCCTGGCTGGGCTCTCACAGCAACCACAAGTGGCTTGCGTTCTCACAGTGCACAGGTCACTGCCTGTGTGCTTACAGTGCGCGGGTCGCTGCCAGTGCTAGCTGCTCTGCAGCACTGTGACGCGCGCGCGGCGCGGCCAGGCAGCGGGAAGTCAACGTTCTGCCAGGGCCTGATGCAGCGCTCGGTGCTGACGTGGGAGCGCGTGAACCAGGACACCATCGCGGACGGCAGGTCCGGCGCGCGCAACTTGCCAGTGCGTTGCTTGCACATAGCGGACGCCAGGTGCACTCGCGGGTGCTCAGCGGCGCGCCTTGCCGTGTCCGCCTGTACGCCTGTTCTGGAGGGGCGTGGCCCAGCTGCCTTAGACTGACATGCTCCACCCATATCCATGCAGCAGAGATTAGGAGAGCGTGTGCAAGCAACAGCCAGACTGACATGCTCCACCCATATCCATGCAGCAGAGATTTAGAGAGCGTGTGCGAACGACAGCCATGCAGTTCATAAAGCCGTGACGCGCTGCAGCCGAGGCACCCGGCGCGCATGCGTGGCGGCGCTGCAACGGGCGCTGGAGGGACGTGCCTGCGTGGCCATCGACCGCTGCAACTTCGACGCGGACCAGCGCGCGGACTTCATCGCTGCCGCGGCCGCTCTCCACCACCAGGCGCGGCGCGCATCGGCCGCCACGCTCGGGCGCTTGCAGCGCAGCTGGGCGCCTGGCCTGGCCTCAGCATGCGTCCGGGGGCTCGCTTGCGCGCGTTGCACGAAAGCGCACCATGCTATGCACACGGATCAGCTGTCATGATGTCCAGATCTTTGCCGGCACGAGGGTTTGGACGCTGGTAGCGTGCCGAGCTGTTCGGTGTGCCCGTGCTTACTCACAGAGCTGCCCCGCCCGGCTGGCGCGCGCAGCCTCCACCAAGATGCGATGCGGGGCCGTCGATCACCTGTCCCGCACGCCTTGATGGGGCTGGCGGGCATTTGCCTGGGCAGCGCGCGCGCGCCCGCGGACGCGCGCAGTGTCCCTCCTCGCATGCCATGCCCGAGCTACAAGCCTGAGGGGCTGATGGGCTGCACCCGCGCTGGCAGGTTCACGCAGTGTGGCTGAACCTGCCGGCGGCGGTCTGCGCTGCGCGGGCGGCGGCGCGCGTGGACCACGAGGGCGGCCTGCAGGGGCCCGCTGCCAGGTCCGCCAAAATGAGCAAGCTCTGTGCGGGTCGAGTGCGGCCGCTGCTCATGGCTCCTGGCAGGCTCTGTGCGCCGCGGACAAGGGCCCTGGTAAAGCTCTGCCGGGCAGCGGCCGCACTGCGTCCCTTGATCCCTTGACCGTGCAACCGCGTACGGTGACCAGGCAGTGTGCCCCGTGCGTTGTGCGTGCCCCCGCAAGCGCACCGGCATGCCGAGCAGAGCGGGCAGCAGCGAGCGCCGCACCTGCACGGCGCAGCAGCCCGGTGAGCGTGTGCGCCTGCGCAGGACGGCGTCGCTGCGCATGCACCGCATGCTGGCGGCGGCGCCCCCGCGGCTGCATGAGGGCCTGGCGAGCATCAGGGTGCGCTCCACAGGCTGCGAGAGTACGGGTGCTGCTTGTGTGGCATGTCAGCGCCGCTGACCTGCCCAGACTCCTTGCACTGCTCAGAGCTTCGCTTCTGGCCGCAGTGCTCTGCTGCGGTGGTGGGCCGTGGCACTGGCAGTTTCACATCGGTGACACGCCTCACAGCAGCCGCCTGCAGGCCCGCCGCACACTTCATTATGCCTGCCGTGTCAGGCCCGCTCCCTGATGCTGACACGCAGCCGGTACCTCCACGTGTAGGTGTGCAACACAGACGCCGAGGTGGCTGCCGCGCTGCACTCGTGGATCTGCTTCGGGACGATCGAAGTGCCGAACCCCGCCGCCGCGCTGCCCCCCAACCCGCTCGAGCGCCTCTGGGGTGCGCGTCTGCAGGCAGGATGTCATCAGTGTGTCTGCTGACTCAGCACAATGTAAACGCAGAGTCCTGCATGGTCGCGCTCCAGTGTGGAGCTGTGCGCTTCTGTGGCGGCATCGCGCGCAAGCCCAGAGCATGCCTGGGAGGCCGGTCCCTGCGGACAGGCGCTTCAGCCGACCCCTCACGCGTGCGGTTCGGCCGCTGCAGGTCGCGCATCCGCACAGGGTGCCGCCGCCCCAAAGCGCGAAGACGACCCTGCGGCCGCGGCGCCCGCGCCGCGCGCCTCGGCCGCTGCAGGTCGCGCAGCCGCACAGCGTGCCGCCGCTCCAAAGCGCGAACTCGACCCTGCGGCCGCGGCGCCCGCGCCGCCCGCCAAGGCGCCGCGCCTCGGCTGCCCGGAGCCCCCCGAGCCGCCGCAGACGGCCGCAGACCAGGCGCCCGCAGTTCGGGGCCTAACCACCCGAGCAGAGATGCTTCAGGCGACCCTGGACTCTGTGGCGGTGGACTACGGCGGGCGGGTCCCAACCTTCGTCTGGAGGGCCCCGTCGGAGGAGGGCGCCGCGCGGGGGGGCGGCCTCGGCGCCTGGGCACAGGCGACTGAGCCCGGCCTCGTCGTCCCCCGCCGCGGCCCCGGGCCTCCGGGCTCCCAGCCGCGGCCGCCTCTGTGGATGCAGCTCGGGCAGCCGCCGCCGGTCTCGCCAGAGGACGAGGACGATTGCGCCGCGCAGTCGCATGCCGGAGGCCCGGGCTCCGGGCCGGAGCAGCCGGGCGGCGGGCCCGCCGGCGCCTATATGACTAGTGCGCGTGCCGCCGCTCTCCTGCAAGCAGGGCGGCCCTTCAGCGCAGCGGCGGGCGACGGCGGTGGCGGCGACGGCGGCGGCGGCAGCAGAAGCGGCGCCGCGGGCGGCGGCGGCGGCGGCGGCGGTGGCAGCAGTGGGGCCGGCGGCGGCGGCAAGAACGCGCTGCAGGCGCTGATGGCGGCCGCGCGCGCACCGGCCGCGGCCGCGCCGGGAGCCGCTCCAGGGCCGGGCCCAGGGCAGGCGGGGCGGGGCGCCGCTCGGCCGCGCGGCGGCGGCGGCGCCTGGAACGCCGCGCTGCGCGACATTGCGCTCCACCCGGAGCGGTGCGGGCGCGGGGGCCAAGCACGTCGCTGCGGCTGCGCTTGCCTGCGGCAGCGTGGCGTGCATGCCGAGCCACGATGCCGTTACAGCGGGAGATGACAGCGGGCGTGCCGGCAGTCCTTACTGTGCGGTGACCCCTTTTTTGCTCAAGGTTTTGGATTCGGCCTTCTGCTCGCCAGAGTGCAAGACAGGCACCTGGTTGCACGGCGCTGCGGCGCAGCGTGCACCCTGTGCGGCTCCGCCCACCAAGCATGGTGTGCGGCTCGTCTGCACGGGGCCCGCGCCACAGCAGACGCGTTTGCGTGTGAGCATGCAACGCCTCGCCTGACAAGAGGTCGGGGCTTTGGCGCACGTCCGCTCAACGGGCGCGGCGACATGCCTGCCGCTGACCCGTCGAGCGCACTTGTTAGTGCCTCATGCACGCAGGCGCCGCTCAACCCCGGCCCAGACAGCGGCAGCGCGCGCGCGCGGCTGGGTGCCAGGCGTGCCTGCGTAGGGCACCGACCGCAGCTGGGCCGCCCGAGCGCTTTGTGGGCGCCAGCGGGCGAGCACATGGGGAGCAGACGCGAGCGAATATAAGAGCGCCCTGCCCTGCGCAGGCACCCGGAGGCGGTGCTCGCGCTGGACGAGGAGTGCGTGCTCATCCGCGACGCGTTCCCCAAGGCGCGCGCGCATGCGCTCGTGCTGCCGCGCGCGGCCGGCCTGGACGGCGTCGCGGACCTGACGACCACGCACCTGCCGCTGCTGGCGCGCATGCAGGCGCGCCGCGCGTGCGGGCCGGGGGTGCAGGGGTGCCGGCTGCCGCTGCTGGCGCGCATGCCTGGCGCGCTGCGCGTGCAGGGTGAGGTTCTGTGAAGGTTGCAGGCCTGCTGCTGCACAGTCAGCAGCCTTGCGAGCCGGTCTGAGAGCGCTCTGATGCATAACCCTTTCTGCTCTGCAGCCCCAGGCGCACGGGGCGCAGAGTCTGGTCCAGGGCACGTGGCACGCGCTGGGTGAGCCGCGTGGCAAGCAGCGACGGGCGTGCCCGTGCGCGCGAGGCGCCGGGGGAGGCGCGCGATCGTGCACTCTCACGAGCCGACGGCCTGCGGGGCGCGCCTGCAGGCGGTGGCGGAGGCGTGGGAGGCGCGGCAGCGAAGCAGCGACCCGGCCCTGCCCAGCTTTGTGATGGGTGCGCGCGCCGCGCCCTGCTTTTGCCTGCCTGTGCGGCAGAGGCTGCCCCCTCTGCCGGGTCTTGGTGAGGCTGGTTGGCGGCGGCTGATGCGCTGCGCAGGCGCCGTCCATGGCCTGACGCGCGGCGTCCGGGCGCAGGCTTTCACGCGGTGCCGAGCATGCAGCACCTGCACCTGCACGTCGTCTCCACGGTGCGCGCGAGGGTCACAGTGACCCTGTCTCTCACATCATGTGATCTGGAGGCCGTGACTGGCTGTTGGAGTGCGTGAGGAGGGCGGCCATGATCGGGCTCGACCCGCGCTGCCGCGGACTGCATGTGCGCAGCTCGACACAGAGAATGCAGCCAGGCCAGTGCAAAACATGCGCAGCACAGCTGCTTGCTGCGCCACGTCGCGCTGACGCTTCCTTGCTGCTGTGGCGTGCGCGACGGTGCTTTGCAGTTCGCGGGCCAGTTGCGACCGTCACCGCGCTGCCGGCTGGCCGCGCTCGCCGCGCGCGCGCCGCGCAGGAGCCTGGAGCGGGCACGCCGGGGCCCACCGCGCGTGTGCCGCGCAGGACTTTGACTCGGACAGGCTGAAGACCAAGCAGCACTGGAACAGCTTCACCACGGCCTTCCTGCTGCCGCTCGCCGCCGTGCGCGCCGACCTGCTGGCGCACGGGCGCGTCGGCGTCGACCGCGCGGCCGCCGAGGCGCTGCTCAAGGTGCCGCTGCGATGCAACCGCTGCGGCGCGGCGCAGGCCAACATGCCCAAGCTCAAGGCGCATATCAGTGCGTGCCCCAGGTAGCATGGGGACTGCTTGCAAGTGCGTGCCAGGGAGCGGCAATGCCCCCTATGCACTGCCCTGTACACAAGTGCAGCGCTGCGGCGCGCTGCAGCCCAACACGCCTAAACTCAAGGCGCACTTCCGCGTGCCCCAGGTAGCATGGGACCTGCTTGCAAGCAAGTGCCAGGGAGCAGCAACACTGTCACTGCCATGTACACTAGTGTCGAGTCCATGTGCACAACCGGTGTGTTGATAGGTAGGGTCGAGGCTGGACGATGTGCATGGCAACCTATGCTCATGTTTGATCAGTCATTGGGTGGCATGCAGCTGCCGTTGTGTGATATATCCCCATATTTGGCATCATCATGCACTTGCGTAAGGAAGTGCCGAATCCGCTGTTTAATGTGCCGTGCAGCAACTGGGGCTCCTACATACCTGCAGCGGACATGGCAACTGAAGCAATGGCAGAGCTGGGATGTACAGTAAGCGAAGGACATATGCAAACGTGCGCTGTGCTGCTAGCCTATCGCACCTGTGATGGGCGCCTTCCCAGGCAGGAGTCACTGGCCTCACCATGGAGGAGATCCAGGGAACACTGGTCTCCAGGCTCGGCGCGCGCCCCCGCCCGGCCCGCACAGGCGCATTCCTCCCTCGACGTGCCCGCCGCCGGCACCACGCCGTGCGCGCGGCCGGGCGCGGCAGCGCTCGCGCCTAGCCGGCGGAGCCGTACAGGCGCGTCCACTCCTCGAATGCGGACAGCTGCTCGGGGCCGACCGAGGGCCGGATGGCCTGCAACGCGACCTCGAAGTCGCGCGCCTGGATCGGCCGCACCTGGTCCGCGCTCACCGTGCTCACCGCCGCGCCCAGCTCCCTGCCACGCGCAGCCCCTTCGGCTCGCCACGCCGCCGCGCGGAGCCCCAGAGCCGCCTCGCCTCGCAGCAGCGCGGGCCGCAGGCGCGCATGCGCTTCCCAGACACGCTGCTTTGCGAATGGCAGCGTCCTACGCTCGCACTCATCCAGGGGCACATGCCGCGCCTGAACAGGCAGGGCGGCCGGCGCAGCTGAGCCAGTACAGGCGCCCGGGACTGCGGGGCGCGGGGCGCGCGCGCCGCACCGCAGCGGCACCATGGCGGCCTCGCGGCAGAGCGCGGCCAGGTCCGAGCCGGAGTAGCCCTCGGTCCGGCGCGCGAGCGCCCCCGCGTCGCCCGCCGACAGCCGCGCCGGCTGCCCGGCCAGCATGTGCGCCAGCAGCGCGCGCCGGGCAGCCGCGTCGGGCATCGGGATGTACACGCGCTTGACCAGCCGCCGCCTGCGCGCCGCCGGCTCACGCTCTGCATGCTGCGGCCTCAGCACCAGCGGCTGCCGCCTCCGAGGTGGCGGCCCGCTCGACTTGGGTACCCTGGTCTTGCCGGATACCCAGGTCACGCAGACTTGCCTCATGCAGTGCAGCTAGAGAGGAGACTCCACAGGCCTTGAGGCGCCGGGCGGGCCTGGCCGGCGGTGCAGGCGTGCAGGGTTTAGGGTTCAGGCCGGGGCCGCGCCGCACGGCCTCGTCCAGCTCCTGCGGGCGGTTGGTCGCGCCGACGACGACCACGCGCTCGCTGCCGGCCGACACGCCGTCGAACTCGATCAGGAACTGCGTCTTCAGGCGCCGGCTGGCCTCGTGCTCGGCCGCCGAGCGCTCCGACAGGATGCTGTCGATCTCGTCGATGAAGATGACCGCCGGCTGCATCTCCGCGGCCACCGCGAACAGCGCGCGCACCTGCGCCGCGCGCCGCGCCGGCGCGCCCGCAGCTCGCCGGCCCGCGCTGGCACTGTGAGGCGCTGCATGCCTTGTGCCTTGTGCGTGACAGCGCCAGCAGGGTCGCTCAGACCTGCCTTGCTGCAGGTGTGTGCACACTTATCATTTCCTATCAGTAGGTGTGTGAGAGTATGTGACCCTTGGTCATCTGAGGCGTGAGGCGTCACTTGAAACAGCAAGAGGCCATGACACAGGCACGGCGTGTGGGTGTGCCTTGCGCTCCGCAAAGGCGGAGCGTGCCAGCTTCTCAGGTTAGGGGTTGGGGATAGGTAAGGGTGAGGCCGGGGCGCGCCAGCTTTTCCGCCTCGCCGTGCCACTTGGACGTGAGCGAGGAGGCCGAGATGGCGAAGAAGGTCGCATTGGCCTCGGCCGCCAGCGCCTTGGCCAGCAGCGTCTTGCCGTTGCCTGCGGACCGCGGCGCGTGCCGACGTCAGGCGCGGCGCGACCTGCGCCGCACCCGCCGCAACGCCCGACCCCGCGCGCACGGCTAGAACGAGAGGCGCGACGCACCCGCCTCCCGTCGCGCCGGGCGGCAGCCGCGCGCTTGCACGCCGCGGACACCGCCGCCCTTTGGCCACTATAGGGATTGCAGGTGTGCGCTCGACCCGCGCGCAGGGTCGGGCCCCTACAGGGGGGCACACCCGGCGGCCCGTACAGCAGCAGGCCGCGCGCGGGCGCGCGGAGGCCGTTGAACAGGTCCGCGCGCTGCGTGGGCAGGATGACCATCTCGCGCAGCGCCTGCGCGCCGGGCGCAGCGGGGCGCTGTTGCCGACGCGCACTCATGGGTGGCGGTGCGTGCGCGGGCGCGCACGAAAGGGTGACCACGTCAGCAGCACCTGATGACTGCAGGCATGCGCGACAGCCCTCGAGGGGCCTGGCGCAGCAGACCCCTGTGATGACACGAGGAAGCTGCAGAGACTGGGTGTAGCTCGACCCAGGGCGCCCCATGACCAGCCGGGCCACGCGTTTGATGGAGGGCCGCTGCGCAGCAGCTGCACGCCGGGAGCAAGCACGGAATGCCCTGGCGCAGAGCCATGGCGCAGAGCCCGGCTGGGGCAACGCCGCATGAGGCGACTGACGGGCTCAGGGGCCCGGCGCGCGCCTGCTTCGCCGCGCCCAGGCCCGCTACGTCGTCCCAGCGCGTGCTCGGCCGCGCGTCCAGGATCTCGCCCAGCACCGTCTCCCGCAGCCGCGCGTCCTCCCTGGCGGCAGCGCCGCCCGGCGTTGTGCCCGCGCCGAGCCGCCCTGCGCCAGTGCCAAGGCCGCTCAAGCTCGCACGCGCTCCGCCCAGACAAGACACGCCGGAGAGTGTGAAACGGGGAACATCAGCCCAACAGCCCTGCGCTCGAGCTCCGCCCGCGGCGTGCGGCCGCCCAGTACCGACAGCGCCGCGATGCAATCCGCATCCAGCAACACCGCTGCAGCCAGGCCGAGACGCTGCTGCCAGAACTTGTGCAATTGCAGGAGTGATATTGAAGCTGCGAGCGCGAGCGCATGCTCCACACAGACTTGCCAGAGCATCGCCATGCACGCACGGCGAGAGTGGCGCGCCTGCGGGCGCGGGCGCGGCGCGCGGCGTGCCCGCCGACGACTGCGACGCGGTGCGCGAGCGCAGCAGCGTGGTGGACGCCGCCAGGCTGGGCGCGCCCGCGCGCCGCGCGCCGCCTGCGCCCGCCGCGCCGCCGGGGCGCGGCGAGGATGTGCTCGCATGCGGCGCCTCCAGGTCTCGCAACCTGCCCGCGCGCAGAGGGTGTTCGCCAGGTCAAAGGCATGCCTGCTGAGGGGCCGCGTTGCAGCTGCACGCCAGAAACCTTGCGCGCTGAACACAGAACTGCTCATATGCGGGCGGGCAGTTGCATGCATGCCGGTGGCCTTTCAACCAACAACGCATGTAACATATGGTAACATTACAATTGCAGCCTCAAAGGCGTCATGCGCAGGTGCACCTGCGTGCCTTGCGAGTGCGGCTTTTTCTATCGTGGTCGTGAACCCTCAAGGCACAGCTCCAAGCGACACCAGCCAGGCCAGCGCAGGCCTGCACCAAGCTGTTCTGGTCGCGCTACATTTGCGCCAAGGTCACGGGCAACGGGGCGGCGCCGCGCCTGTCGTTGGCGCGCTGCAGCCACTGCTTCAGGTCCGCCCGCCAGCGCGCCACGTTGCTGAAGGCGGGGCCCAGGCCCGCCGACGGCACGCGCAGCGCGAGGCCCTCCCGTATCGCGTCCACCCCGATACGGTACAGCTTGATGGCGTCGAGCCTCCAGCCCTCCACATCCTTGCTATATGCCCGCTCCAGCGCGTCCTGCATGTGTTGCAGGTGTGCTTGGGCTGTCCATTGAGCCCACTGGGCAGGTGTGCACCCCCAGCCAAAGCTTGCCTCACCCGAGTGGTCGCCCAAAGCCAAACACATCTGATGGAGCCACCCACCTAGCTCGTCACACACTCACAAGTGCGTGAGGCAGCACGCAACCGGCTCATATTGCTGTATCGTAGGTGCTCCAAGCCTGTGCACGCCTGCGCCAGTTCGTGGTACTGCATCAGCTTCCTCTGGTTGAGTTCTGCATCCTGGTCGGCGCCCTGCCGCACGGGCTGCTTCACGCCTGGGCCAGGCGCGGGCAGCGTGCTGCCGCCGCGAAAGAGCCACTGCATGGCGCGTATCGTCAGGCCAAGGGCCGCGTCAGTAATTCTCGCCAGCATTGGAGCCTGCTCGCCCTGCCATCGCTGGCACTGGCCTCCTCTCCTCAACAAGCTTGCTACTTGACTATTCTTTGCCCCTTCCACTCCAGCAAGCCTGGAGTGTTAATTGGCAGGGAACCCACTTGGACACCCGAGCCTAAGCCTTCCTGTTGCTCACTATCTGGCTCCGCCCTCAGCCCAGAAGGACTGTGTTCCCCTGATACATGAGGAAGTAAAAGCGGAGGAGTGCTCGTTTTGGCACCGGCAAAGAGAACAGGAAGGCACCCCTGTAAGCTCTCCGGCAGCCTGTCCATGAGCGCACCAGCGCGTCCGCACGCATACTGATGGCCAGGCACGGCGTCTGGCAGCTCAGCAGGCTGACAGTGACCTACTGCGAGTTCTCGGGCAGCTCGCGCGGCACCAGGCGCGCCGCGCCGTCACCAGAGCCTGCTACTTGTGCAGGCAGCACGGCCGTCACGCCGGAGCTGACACGCCGGCCGCTTGCAGAGAGTTCCTGGAGGCCGTGCTGCCCGTCTTCCGCGAGCAGAACCCGCAGCTGGCTATCGAGACGCGCACCAACCCGGGCCACCACCCGTGGCTGAAGGCGGAGTACCGTGCGCCCCTGCTCGCCTCTCCGCACCCTCAGCACGCGCTGGGCAGCGCGGCGTGCGACCGAGGCACAGGCTGGGACGTGCAGGCAGCGGCAATGTGCGGTCGGTCGGCGTGAAGAACCAGCCTGCGGGCGAGGTGCTGCGCTTTGCGGTGTTCCTGCGCAGCGCGGCCGGGCGGCGGACGGGCGAGCGCGTCAACCCGCGGCAGGTGCACCCGGTGGTGCGCCGGGACGGCTTGGAGCGCGTGCGCGCGTCGCCCAGCGTGCAGGGCGTGTGGCGGCCCGGTCTGTTTGCCGCGGCGCAGTGAGCGGCGCGCGCAGCAAACACGGAGCGCCGGGAGGGCTTGCGGCGCGTCTGCGCGTGGGCCAGCCGGCAGGGCGCATGGTGCCTCAGTGAGTTTGCCTCTTCAGTGAGTGTCACGTTTTGGAGCGAGTGGAGTCAGACTGAGTCTCAGGCGCGGAGGCTCAGAGCCCCCGCGCTGACACCTGTGCTATGAGCTGCCGTTCGGCATACAGCGCAGGGCAGGCGGCATTGGTTTGTATGCTTCCTGTGTTGGCAGCCCTTGCCGCAGTTCATAAATCTGCTAGGGGTGTTCAGCTGATGTGACCAGCGCGCAGCGTGCAATTGTTGCTGTGCAAACTAGATGCCGAGGCACCTGACATGTTACACAGCTTCAGAATGTGAAAGTTGTGCTGGGAACACCTCCGTAATGGGCGGCCAACGTTGTTGACAGACGATGTGTTCACCATAGGCCTCCTCGAGTCCTTAGCTAAGCCTGGCCTGTAAGGCCAGGCGAACTGGCGCAGTCACCCACCCTAGGACGTCAGATTTGCGCACCCAGGCTTGGTAGGCGCGCCCTCACACATTCACGCGAGGGGAGTCCGGTGCTAAATATGATGCAACACATGATGCACACGCATCAGTGCCAGAAGCAGTGCATCAAGCAGGCGCGCCGCGGCCGGCAGGCGCGCCGCGGCTGGCCCCGCAAAGCATCAGGGCCGCGCGGGCGGCGGCCGGCCGGCGGCGCCCTGCGCAAACGCGTTCGCGTCCTCCCGCGCGTCGGCCAGCATCTGGCCCGACAGCGCGGCCAGGTCGCGGAGCAGGTCCAGGGTTGCCGCGCCCGTCGCCGCCCCCGCGGCCGGCCCCCGCTGCGCGCGGCCACGCCCGCCCGCCGCATGCGCATGCGCCGCCGCAGCCTCGCCGGGCGCACCCTGCGCAGACGAGCACTGAGGCTCAGCGCGCCAGCGGTGCCTTGCTACGTCCCAGGCCCCGGCTCGCAGTATCACAGCCGACAGAGCCGCCAGGACATACAAGGCAGGCACGCAAGCGCGCGCGGCAGCAGGATACACACGCTGGCTGGTGCTCAGAGAGCACCAGCCACTGGCTGTGGAGCGCTCCGCCATTCCATGCATGCGTGCGTGCCAGCAGCGCCGGCAGCGCAAGCCAGCCCCGGCATAAGTTGCGCGTGGTCGCACGCCGCCGGCCATGCTGCAGAAAAAAATGACATCTTCTGGACAAATGGTGGCGCGGGCCTCTGACCAAACACCCGAACCACTCTCAGCCTACATTTTGTTGGTGGCTTCTGCCTTCCCACTTACAGGCGAACCCAATACTTTGCAACGGGGTGAGCAGTGCGCACATCGTCCGCGGCAGCACGCGACTCCGACAGGCCCGCCTGCGCCCAGGCCTCCAGCTCGGCGCGCGCGCCGGCCAGCTCGGCCTGCGCGGCGGCCAGCGCGCCGCGCACGCCCGCGCGCTCCAGCGCGGCGGCCGCCAGGCGCTCGTACGCGGCCCTTAGCTCGCCTTCCTTGGCGTGCAGCTCCGCGCGCGCGCCTGCCAGGGCAGCCCCCCGGGCGTCGCTTACGAAAATTCGCTTCACATGGATCAGGCGTGTGGGACATCCTCGCAAGCCCTCGCGCAGCACAGCGCGCTGCTGCTCCCTCAAGCCGAGGACGCAGCGCTGCGAACGCCGCGGTGAGCGCGTCCGCCGCTTGCATCGCCAGAGCAGAGTGTGCACGCCCGCCTGTTGCGCTCTGGGGCATGCAATGCAGTTTCAAAGGAATCTGACCCACCCTCAGGGGTCCTGAGGGCCGCTCAGCCGACCTTCGCCTTGGGGGCCTGATGCCCTAGGGCGCACCCATGAGCTCACCCTTGCCCTGGCGCAGGCACAGGTCGCGCTCCGCCAGCGCCGCGCGCAGCAGCGCCACCTCCTTGTCCCGCGCCCTGCGCCGCGCCGCCCCAACCCTGTGACCCCGCTGCGCCAGCGAGCCGCCGTGAGGGACGCCCGCCCAGCGCAGACGTGCAGGGCTTCGGCACCGCTGCTCGCCACCTGCAACGATGCAGGGGGCGCCGCCCCATGCACTTGGCCGTCTCTGACCAGCCAAAGCGCTGGCCGCGAGCCAAAGCGCTGGCCGCGAGCCGCATGCGCCCGACGCCGCGGGCGGGCGCGGAGCGCGCTCCGGGCCCCTGCAGGGAGCCGCGCGGGCGCGCACCGCAGGGCCAGCTGCGCCTGCGACAGCACGCCCGCCCGCTCGCGCAGCTCGGCGCTCGCCACCGACAGCTCCGCGCGCAGGCTCTTGGCGCCCGCGGCGGACAGCCGCGCCAGCGCGTCCGGCGCCGCGGCCGCATCCTGCGGCGCCCCCGTGCTCCGGCTGTAAAGTGTGCCGGTCCTGTGGTGTGTGCACGGTGCATCGCGTCAGCCTATGAGCAGAGCAAAGCGTGCTCGAGGCTTGTGGCAGAAGTCTCGACATCAGGGCGCCCGTCCACACTGCCACCGTGCCGTACGGGCGCAGGTGCGTCACTGGTGGGCACGACGCGCCTGCTGCACAGGCGCGCTGGGCGCCGTGCGCGGCGGCGCCACGCGCAGCGTCCCGGCCGCGCCCGCGGGCCCTGCGGCGCCGCGATCGGCGACGAACATCTCGCGGCCGGGGCGCTCTTCGCCGCCGCTGGGCGCCTGGCGCCGCTTGGGCCGCTCAACATGCCAGCTGAGCAGCACTGAGCAAGCAATGAGCGACTGAGCAAGCACAGAACGGCGAGTGCCAAAAGCACCAAGAGCTGTCGCAAGCAGGCCCTGCCTGTCGCGTTAGTCACGGCAGCACATTGCGATGGACTAGCTGCAACAGGCTGCGTGGTGGGGCCATGGCTCCATACGTCGTCAGCAGCTGTTGCAGACGCATAACTGCTTTACGCAGTCTATCATACTGTGGCAAGTAAACGTCAGACATCACACCTGCGCTCCATTGAGCGGTGTAGCCCTCCTGGCAGCCTGCGCGCTGCATCGCAGCCGCCTCGCGCGCGGCAGCGGCGCCCTGTCTCTCCGCCAACACGCGGCGCGCCTGCCCGCGCTGCCGCAGCCGTGCGACAGCGCGCCGGCCGCTGCCTCGGCTCCGCCCATGCCCTGATTGCAGGTTACAGCCTCTGAGGTTTGCCAGGCCTGAAGGCACGCTCGGTTCAATACCAGAGCAGGCCACACCAGCGGTCCAGCGTCAAGCAGGAACACTGCCGGTCTCAGTCAGCAAGCAGAGCCCACAGTGCACTCAAAGAGCGGACGTCCTGTCATCGTCGACCTGTCACCAGGGCGCTCAGGCCTTGCACAGGCTTCCTCTTCGCGAGCGCTGATGAGCACTGCGCAGGCCTGGTCAAATTGCCTAGGGTCCCTGGCGCTGAGACAACGTTGGAGTTCACTATTCTCAGCCCATGAGAGCTAAGCCCATTAGCTTTGACGTCCTGGAAATAAGCTCTGTAAAAGTTTGACTCTGAAGGTCTTGTCAGCGCCGTAATACATAGTTAGTAGCACAGCAGCTGCGGTATGACCGCACTGCCGCGGCAGTGCTTGGCGCTGCTCGACGCACCTGCACCCCCCTGTAGCGCCCAGCTAGTACAATGCAGGCTGCGGCAAAGGCCTGCAGGCGGTAAGAGGCAGGCTCGCCTGCTTCACGTAGTGCGGCGAGAGGCTCGCGCTCCGCGCTGCAGCGCTGCGGCGCCCGCGGCCGCCGTCGCGCCAGAGCAGGATATAGATGGCATGGCAGAGTTTCTTGACAGCCTGAAATGGGACGCCAACGGCATGGTCGCCGCAATCTGCCAGGTCTGTTGAAAGCACTCATCGCCCAGCACCCTCGCTGTGGCAACAGGCAGCAGTCCGTGACTCTGCGTCGCCCGCTGCAGCACGTGGACACCGGCGAGCTCCTGATGCAGGCCTTTGCAGACAGGGACGCGGTCTGCGAAACGCTGCAGACCGGGCGCGCCCTCGCGCTGCCTGCATGCCGCCTCAATGTGCGCTGCCTGCACGCCGCCTCGCAGTGCGCTGCCTGTTTCTGCCTCCTTTGCGCTGCCTGGTCGCCTCCGCTCGCGCACTGAAGTGCGCGACTGCCGCAGGCTGGCGACATTCTACAGCCGCTCGCGCAAGGGGCGCTGGTGCAAGGGGGAGACGTCCGGCCACTTCATCAGGGTGCTCAGCGTGCACCCGGACTGCGACCGCGACTCCCTCGTCTACCTCAGCGACCCCATCGGCCCCGCCTGCCACACGGCGCGCCCCGCCGTGGCCGCCCCGCCGCGGCCCCGCGCTGCTCCGTGTGCGCACCAGCTTGCAGAGCGCGGGTGTGAGCCCGCCCTGCTCGTCACCCCACCCGCGTGTAGAAAGACTGCTAGGCCTCGGACTGGATGTGCGCAAGCCTCGTCCCGGCCAGCGCTGCAGCACACCACTGCGCAGCGCCCAGCGCCCGGCAGCGGCCAGGGCAGGCCTTCTGGGTTCTGAGTGATAGGCCCCCCTAGGGCCTTCTTGAGAGCCGGCGGCGCACGCACGCGCAGGGCGCGCCCAGCTGCTGGTTCTCGGAGGTGCGCGCGGGCGCGGGCGCGGGCGGTGCGGTGCGCGAGGCGGGCGCGCAGGCGGAGCGCGCGCACGCGCCCGCCAGCACGCTGCTCGCGCTGGAGCGCACGATCCAGCAGCGCCGCAGCGCGCCGCCAGGTCCGCGCCCCCCCGCGCCGCGCGCGCGCAGCGCTGCCCGCCCGGCCTCGCAGGACGGTTGGTACGCCGCGCATGCAGCCGTGGGCCTGCAGCAAGCCGCGTCGAGTGGCCGGATGCTCACTGCTCAGTGCGTTGCTAGATGCGCTGTGTCTCTCCCAGGCAAAAAGGCCGCACTGGCAGTCAGGCGGGAGGCTTCCCACTCGGCCTCCAGCCTGTCCGCAGCGCTGCGCGCCGCGCGCATCTTCTCTTGCTATGGCCGCTGCCCGCGGTGTGCGCCAGGGTGCGGGCGCAGGTTTGGGCGGCGTGGGAGTGAGCGAGAGAGGCCGTCCATGCCTGGCGATGCTGTACGCGCCACAATTCTGCGCCACAGTCATACAGAGGCGCAAGCGCGGCAGGTGACAGGCCGTCCTGGACGGCCAAGCTGCTGGCGGACCCGGCGCTGGCGTGCGCCAAGGTGCGCGAGGAGGCGGGCGAGCTGGCGGCGGCGCTGGAGGGCGGCGAAGGCGCCGAGCGCGCGGCGTCCGAGGCGGCCGACCTGCTCTACCACGCGCTCGTGCTGCTCAACCTGCAGGCACGCGCCGGCCCGGGGCTGGGGCTGCAGGATTGGGGTTAGGGTAGGGTTGGGGCCTAGCTACTAGGGTGTGATAGGGTTAGGACCTAGGCCTGACAGGCGCGGCGTCCACGCCGCTCAGCCTGCAGGCGCGGCCGCCTGTCATTTGACCGGGGCCATCATGCGCCTGGTTCCCTCTTGAAGCTGGAGGTGCTCTGCAGTTGAAGCGGCCACTGCGCAGCAGGCTGCCGTGTCCGGAGAAGGAAGGCTATCCGGGGTCGGCGCTTTAAAGCGTGCTCAGGCGGTCCGTGCGGCCGCGCGCAGGGCGTGGCGGTGGCGGACGTGCTGGGCGTGCTGCGCAAGCGCTTCGGCACCTCGGGCATTGCGGAAAAGGCTGCGCGGCCGCCAAAGTAGGCGCTTATCGGAGCGGCGTCCGCGTGTAATGCCACAGGCTTGGCAGCTTAACGCTTAGCTGACCACAGCTTTGCGCCCAGGTGACCAGTCTCCTACAGCCGCGTGAGCGGCAGTAGCGAACCTTCTCAGGGAGTAATGTGGCCAGGACACCAAAGGTCTTAACAGCACCATGCCACTCCTACGTCCTCCTGCAGAGAGCCACCCAGCCTGTCCGCAAGCCGGAGCCTCAAGGTCCCCGCGCATCCCTGCATCGCTACAAAGGCGCCCAGACAGAAGTAGACTGTCCAGCAGACCCGTAAACTTTACGGCGTAAAGCATTCAGTGCACAGCCGCAGCCATGCAGAGCAGCATGTGCTGCTCTGCGCACCCACAGGTGCCCCGCACCCCTCGCCTTACCCCTAGGTGGCTAACCCAGCGCGTGTGGCAGTTCCCATGAGCAGCTGCCCCCGAACTGCGCCTAGCCCGGCGGCCAACCCAGTCCACAGTGGGCGGCAGCACAGCGGCACGCTTGCGGCGCCCCCCGTACGCCGGCCGGCGCCTGCGCCAAAGGGTGCAGGGCAGCGCGGGCCCTACTGCCCCCCGCGCTGCTTAGGGTTGGCTCGTGAACGGAGCCGCCAAGCGCCGTGCTCAGCTGCGAGCCGGGCCGGCCAGGCGCTAGACGCGCAGCGGCGCTGACCGGGGCACCGCGCGGCGGCGCGGTCACGCCAGCTTGCGCCGCGCGGACGCGCGCGCGGACAGCGCCTGGTAGCCCGCGGCGCCGGTGAAGAGCACAAGCGCGGCCAGGGCGGGCAGCGTGTCGGTGAGGCGCAGGCGCAGCCAGAACAGCGCGTACAGGCCCAGCACGGCGCCGACGCCCGCGTGGAACGCGGCCGTGCTCGCTGCCGCCAGGCCGCCGCGCGGGAATCCCTGCGCATTGGCAGACATATTTAGGGTTGTGGTAGGGTCAGGTAGGGTGTGGTAGGGTTATGGCAGAAAGAGGGATAGGCATAGCCCAGCAGCGCTCGCACAAGTACGCATCACGCATGTCCGGCCTAGCAAAGATCATGGTGCAGGCGCGCCGGCGCCCGGCCGCGGGGCGCCCTGCGAATGCGGCGCGGCTGCCAGCAGCGCAAGGCAGTGCTGAGCGGCCCTGGCGACGGTGCCGGGTCTTTTCAGCCCCGCCGGCTCCGGGCGTCGCGCCAGGGCCACAGCAGCGCTTGGCACCTGGATGCCGATGACCTACGCGTGCATGGAAACAGAGAACCCCATGGGTGAATGACTTTCCCCGCATGTGTGACGCGCACCCGCAGGTTGACGCCCAGCGAGCGCAGCATGACCGCGAGCAGCGCCAGCGGCGCGAGCGCGAGCGCCGCAAATGCAACCGACAGCACGGCCGGCGGCCGGCGGCCGGGCGCGCGGAACACGTGCGCGATCTCAGGCTCCGGCGCCAGATACCTGCGCGCGCGCGCGCCGTGGCAGGGTCATGCGCGGGGCTGAGAGCAGTATCACGCACTTGCACATTCCCAAGACTTTGTGTGCCGCATACGTTGCTTTGTCTGAGGCACATGTGAAGTGGCATGGCAGTGATATGTAAAGACACACAAGCACAGCAAGCAACCCTCGTCATCATGGGCAGGTCGGGCAATCAGTCTGGCAGTCACTAACAGCCCGGCCGTCAGTGCGTTTGCTCTGGAGGGTGCCCTATGCAACTTCGCCACTTTTGGCATCCGGAAAGAGCGCGACACCTGGCAGCGGCGAGGGCGACAGGCGCCGCGGCCGCGCCCGCGGCGCCCGGCGGCAGCGTGAGCGCCGGCGCCAGCGTCCACGCGAGCGCGCGGTCGGCCGCGTCGTCCCCGACGACCAGCTGCACGTCAAAGTCGCCCGCCTGCAAGCGGGCGCCCCCGCTCACGGGCTGCTCACAGGTGCAGAGGGGCCCCATCTATCCTGAAAACTCTGGAGTGTCTCTCGAGTGTCACGCGTCCCTCTGGCAGCACCACCAGGCGGCGGTGGGCTGCAGGCAAGCACGGCCCGGCGCTGCGCCAGCACCGCTCGCGAGCGCCGGCCGCCCAGTCACCGCAGGCGCTCATGGGTCCGGCCCTAACCCTACGCCCTAACCCTACGCCCATTGCGCGCCACTCCGGGCGCACCAGCGGGCCCAGCTGCTTGGCGATGGCGGCGGGCGAGGCCTCGATGACGTAGCTGCCCGGCGCGCGGCCCTTGGCGCCGCGGTCCGCAAAGACGGCCGTGCCGCCGCCGGCGCGGTGCCGCAGCAGCAGCGTCGCCTGGTGCGGCGTCGCGTGCAGGCCCGAACCCTCGTAGCTTGCCGCGAAGGACACCTGGGCGCGCGCGCCGCGTTGGTTTGCGGCAGTGCCTGGCTGCGCGGCTGCGAGCCCTCTGAGGCCGCGCGCGTGACACAGCGCCGCCGTGCGGCGTGCGGGCAGACGCGGCTCACCAGCGGTCCGCGCGTGCGCGGGCCAGGCGCCAGCAGGTATGCCCCTGACATGCGCCAGACGGGAAGCAGGGTGCAGCAGCAGCGGCGCTTTTGGGAGTTGTGACAGGGCGGAGGGCGGTGTGCAGCCACCGGGCGCAGGCTGCGGTGTCAGGGCGCGCCGCCTGGCCGCCTCGGGGGGTGCCGGCGGCCGCGGGGCGGCGCCGCCCTCGTGGCTCTGCGGAGCATTATAGTTGCGGGGCAGTGTGCGACCAGCCCCCACATATCAGGAGCTCCGTTCGCATTGCCCAGTTGGGTCGAAGGCCGCAAGCATGCAGGACCTGTGCTGTGAGAGGCGCCGGCCGGCGCCTGCAAGTCTGCATGCCTGCACCCCTGTGCGTACGAGGGCGCTGGAGGCGTCAGGAGCCCCGACAGGCGCGCGCTCTCGAGCGCGCGCGCCCTTCGCGCACCCAGGCATTTGAGGACAAAAGCCTGTGTCAGCCAGCCGGGGCAGCTTGGACGCGCCTCGAGCGTGGCGCTGGCCGGCAGCGCGAGCGGCCGCTCCAGCGCGGCCGGGAATGCGAGCGTCTTGCTGAGCGCGGCCGCGTCGCCGCCGCGCACGCGCACGGCCGCCTCGCCCAGCGCCAGGCCCGACGTGACGACCAGCGGCAGCTCAGCCGCGCCGACGCGCGCGCCGGACGCGTCCTTGGCCGTCGCGTTCAGCCTGCGCGCGCGCGGCGGCGCGTCGGCCTCGCGGCCGCCGTGGAGCGCAATCAAGGCCGCCAGCATGTTTGCGCTCGCTCCGAGCCGCCCGGCATGTCCGCCCGGCGTACTGTGAGACTGGGGCCGCCAGTGAAGGCGCGTCCCCGAGCGGCCCAGCGCGCATCGGCTCCACGTGGAGCATGAGAATTAGTCGCTGCGAGGTCTGCATTTGCATGCCCCAGCATGCAGGTCTGCATTTGCATGCCCCAATGCACTCGATAGCGACGGGGCAGCGCCGCTGGAGCGCGGGCGCACACGTGTACACGCCGGGCGTGAGGCCCAGGCGCTGCGCGTCGGCGCGGAACGTGCCGCCGCCGGCCGCGGCAAACGCCAGCGGCGCGCCAGCGAGCGCCTTGCCGCCGCGCGAGACCGTGCCGGAGACAGTCACGCCGTCGGGCGCCGCGCCGCCCATGACGTCGGTCGCGCGCAGCTCCAGCGCGCCCTGCGCGGCAGCATCGGGGGTCACTCAGCCAGCTCTCGTCACCACACACACTGATGTCTATGAACACAGTGTGCAGCAGACTCGGAACCACCCAAAGTCAGGGGCGGTTTCTGTGGCCGCCGCCCTGCAATGCCAGCCTGTAGGTCCTCATTGGTGCTTGTGTGGGACAGGCTGACAGCGGTTTCGCCCGGCTGCACCGTGGTGGCACTCTGTCAGGCTGCCATATGGGCTCGCGTATGCGGCTTGCAGCTCCGCGTCCGGGCCCGGCAACCAGCAGCGCACACAGCAGAATTTTGACCAGCGTGCCCCCCGGACAGGCCGGCCTCGCCCTGCCCGGGCTGGCCGAGATGGGAGAGGGCGCCGCACCGCCTCGGCCGCGGGCAGGCGCGGCCGCGGCAGCGCCAGCACGACCGGGCGCGGCAGGGGCCCAGCCGTCAGCGCGTGCAGGCCGGCCAGCGCATGGCAGGCGTCCTCCAGGCGCCCCGCCGGCAGCGCGCGCGCTAGCGCCTGGCCCGCGGCCGCCAGCTGCGCGCGGCGCGGCCGAGGCTTCTGCGCTAGTGATGTTGCTTGCTGCTCACGCGAACAGTCAACGCGCGACTGATGTCTTTATTTGCTTTCCCTCGCGGGTTACGGTTGCATGCTACCACATTGCCGCTGCCTTGCTGTCAGTGGCAGTGCCACCGACGTCGCCACGGGGCAGCATGTGCACGCTCACACAGCAAGTGCGAGGATGCAGTCAACCCCATGCCCTTGACAGGGCATGCTCGAGGAGGAAGACATGCGCAGCGTCTGGGTGCGTGGCGCGCAGGGTGTAGGGTATTCTCAGGGTACAGGCTGTCCATGCAGGGCCCACCTGGGACACGTCCAGGCTGCAGGCCTCGGGCGGGCACGTGGCAGCGAGGCCGGCCAGCAGCTCGGCGGCGGCGGCCGCCGCGTCGTCGTCGCCCGGCGCGGCCAGGCCGGAGGGGCCGCTTGCAAGCGCCAGCACCTGTCGGCGCACGACTTTTTCACACTACTGAGCTTGAGTTGCACATTGTCGAGCTTGAACCTGAGTACTGTGACTTCACAGTTAGGCTTGCGTGCGGAGGAATGTTAGACCCATGCATGGCTGCTGGTGACGCGGCCGAGTGAGGTCAGCAGGTCGCACGCTCAAGACAGTCAGGGAAGCTCATCTCACACGACCAAGCACACTGGGACACACAATGGCAACACACCACCCCTGAACCCGGTGCAGCCTGGTCAGGCGCTTGGCCGCACCTGCGGAGCAGCATCAATGATGGTTTGCGCAGCGTCGGCCGCGGGCCCCTTCAGCTCAGCGACTTGCCGCGCGTCAGCGATCGCCTGCACCCAACAGGCGGCTGCCGTCAGCGATGGCCGCGTTCATGGGATAATGGATGCATTCGAGCTTAGTTGCAGGCAGCCTCGCACAAAAGCCTGCTTGGTGGCAGAATAGTGGCGGGGGCCTGCTCCTCGAGCGCTTAAGCGGGCACCGGCGATGTCCTGGCGGTCGCCGTCACGTCGCCATGCTACCCTGACCCCCACCGCTGCACGAGCAGGCACGGCAGGATCCTGCCAGTAAGAGCGTGACGGCAGTGCAGACGGTTGCCAGCTAGCCGGGGCAGCACCTGCAGCGCAAGCCCCGTGGCAGCCACGCTGGCCGGCGCGCCCTCCGCCGGCCGCAGCTTGCCGGCGCCGGCGCGCAGCCGGCGCAGGCCCTCCACGCCGCGGCCGACGTCGGCGGCGGGCGCGGCCGCGCGCGCCGCACGCAGCGCGCCCAGCGCCCAGCGCAGCTCCGGCACGCCGGGCGGCGCTGCGGCGGCCAGCGCGCGGCGCGCCGTGCGCGCGGCGGCCTCCGCCGCCGCCGGCTCAGAGCACCTGCGCGGCCCCGGAGCGCGCGTCCGGTGCAGGGTTGCCTATCACCCTAACCCTAAGTCAGAGCACCTGCACGGCCCCGGAGCACGCGTGCAGCACGGGGGCTCGGGCCAGGACAGGCGTGCGCGGGCTCCGGCGGCGGCACCCGGCCCGCAGGAGTGCGCCGGCGCCGCGCTCGCCAGCGTGCGCAGCCGGCGCAAGGCTCCCAGAACTTTGCAGGCGCGCTGGGTCACGCCGTGTGCGGCCTGTGCAGCCGCATGCGGCTCACACGCGGCGTCTTCAGCTGCACGGTCAGCTTGCACGGGAAATCTAAAGGAAGCAGCAGCCGGGCTCCCATGTGCAGCTTCGCGGCGGCAGCCGGCACGTCGCTTGTGCGCACCGCGGGCTCCGCTGCTGCGCCCGAGGCGGTCACAGGGAACGGCGCGCGCTGCGAAACCCACACGAGGCCGCTCCTGACAGCGCGGCGGCGCACCCCGCAAGCGCGAGTAGCTCCGCGGCGTAGTATGTGTCCTCGAGCGCGGGCGCGTCAGGCGCCAGCGCCGCCGCGGCCGCCTTGCAGAGCGCGCCCGCGTCGACCTCCGCGCCCAGCTGCTTGAGCGCCGCCGCACCGAGGTACGCGTCCCTGGGCCTGCGCGGCGCTTGCAGGAAGAAGTTTGCGCCGCTGCCTGCAGAGACGCTTGCTTCTGCGTGATCTGGGTGTTGACAGTGAGCGTCTCTGTCGGCAGGCCCGCCACACCTTTCAGGACGCTCTGGTGCTCACTAGGCATCAGGCCAAGCACCTGCCGCCAAAGTCGCCGCTGCTGCTGGCCAGATCGGTCACATAGCGCTCCGTGGCGCGGATGTCTGTGGAGACCTGCATGGTGGGCGTGATGCCTCAGTGTCACGTCTGATCACAGTGTGGGCACATCGGTAGTGCACAATCTGTGCGGCGGAGGCAGCGATCTGTGAAGGTTGGAAGGTGATTTAGGCACCGCTGCCGGAATCACACGAGGCGCACCTCTGCACCAGTCAATACACACACAGCCAACGCGCACAGCGCGCCCGCAGCGGCCCGCCCCGGCCGCATGCTCCTGGCCATCGCGGCTCAGCCTATGCCAGTGTCATCAGCGCCCTGCTCCGTGTACCTGCAGTCGCAGCTCAGATCACACGCAGAGGACAAGCCCAGGGATGCAAGATTAGCCGGTACAGGGCCAGTAGTGAATGTCGCAGCATCATCAAGCAGAAGGGCTGCTCAGGGAGGTTTGGCCCCACAAATTGGGGCCACACAGGCACATTTTTGTGAGATGCCAATAACCTGGACGCCCTTCGCAGGGCTCGAGACGTCTTTCGGAAAACCAGGCCAGACTTCACGCACATAACAAGCAAGCACAGTGAGCCAACGCCACCGTCAGCACACTACCGATAAGCAGCCCTGCTCAACCCGCCGCGCCTGTTGGGACGAGGACTGCAGGCAGCACGTTGGCTGCGATCGTCCGCCATCCGGGCGGAGAAGCCGGAGGGACGCTGCCGCAAGTAGCCTGTGAGGTGCATGCCCACACATCCACGGCCAATTGTCCCCTTGGCGTCCTGAGCCGTTGTGAGATGCCTGCCTGCCCCCTCTCAACACCTGTGCAGCCGTGCCGATGACATGCCCCAGCCTGGGTGAGCCATTGCGGTCCGCTGGCCGAGTCTCTGCCCCTGTCGCCTGGCCAGGCCTGCCCAGGCATGCCGCGAGTGCCCATGAGTTTGGGTCCGGCCCCGGGCATCGTGACTGCATGGCTGGAGCCCGTGTGGCCCCGCAGTGCTGCTTCCTAGCTCATGGGCACTCGCGGCATGCCTGGGCGGGCTGGGCGGGCAAGAGGGGCAGGGACTCGGCCAACGGGCATGCTCACGGCCCTCCGAGCCCAGCTGCCCTTGATAAGATTGCTGGTGCCGTGGGCATTGTCTGTGTGCGAGGTGAGCTCCTGGGCGCATACGCGTATGCAAGTGCAGGCAGTTCTGAGGCGCGTCAGGCCGCGCAGGTGCCAACCACGCCATGCAGTGCATTGCGACCGCTGCGCATGCCGCTCGCGCCACGGCCGTGGTCGGCACAGGCGGCTGCCTGCTGCTTGCCGCATACAGCGTGGCGGCCGTCCAGGTCGGCGTCGGCCTGGCTCTGCGCAGCGCCGGCGCTACCCTGCGCAGCGCCGGCGATGCGCTCGACGGCGCCGGCGCAGCGCTGCAGCAGCCCGCGGGCGGCCAGGTGCGCCCCCCGTCGCCTGGCACGCCGGCAACAGCGCACAAACGCTCACGAGGGGCGCGCGCTCACCCAGCACTGCGCCTCGCAGGAGCTGGACGTGCCGACCGCGTCCGGCGGGCCGGCGCTGCAGGTAGCCTGCTGCCCATGCCGCCTGCTGCGCTCCTGCCGGCATGCAGGAGCACAGCATGCGTACCTCGCGCTGACGGCCTCTTGAGAGAGGCAGGGCTGCATAGCCCCTAAGCTTGCTGGCTGCCGCGCGGCAGGTGCAGCCGGTGCTGAAGAAGCAGGCGCCCGAGCCCATCGCGCTCCCCGCCGTGCGCCCCGCCGCCTGCTGGCCGCGAGCTCCCCCGGAGCTCAGCGCAAGCAAGCTCATTCCCAACAAGCGCCGCGCCGGCTGAACCGCGCCGTCCCTGTCGAGCGCCTGTGACCAACACGCTCAGGGCCAGGCCAGTGCTCGCGCTGGCTGCAGCCCTGACCTGGCCGCTCCTCCTGCGGCAGGCGCGCGCGGCCTCGGCCGCCTGGCAGATTGCTGCGGCGTACCCCGCGGCCCAGGGCCGCGGCGACCCGGTCTCCATTGCTGACAACAAGGTCATCCCCGCTGCGCGCCCCGCCTCCGACGGCGCTTGCGCCTTCGTGGCACCCAGCAGGCCGAGCCCAGCCAGCGCGTGGCCGCAGTACCTCACGCCGGGGTGCGCCCGCATCCGTCGCAACGCTGTGCATACTTGCTTCACTTGCGTGCTTGCGCCTGTCCTGCAAATGCAGCTGCCAAACACGCGTAAGCAGCAAGTTGTGCTGGGTGGGCAATCAACCCTGGAGTAAATCAAGAAAGTGCTTCAGCGCTGCCCTGCCGGACGCTGCTGCTTGGGCTCTGCCGCTCAGCCCTGACCAGCCTCAGCGGGACTGCAGGCAGCGCGAGGCGCTCCAGCCGCTGCGCCTGCTGTGGCTGGGCGCGCCCAGCGGGCCGCGCAGCCTGCGCCTGCTGCCCGCAGGCGAGGTGGCGCCGGACGGCAGCTGCGGCTTTGCTGCATTTGCCGTCGCGTCGGGGCTCGGCGAGTCGCCGGCGGAGGTGCGCTGCGCCTGCGCTTGCCCGGCAGCAGCATAGGTGCGTGTGCTATCTAGGCTTGAGACATGCCTAGCGGGGTTGGTTGCGCCAGGAGCCACGAGCAAGTGCGGTAGGACAGCGCGTCTCTGCAGGACATACACCAGACCTGCTGGATCAGACCGTGGCCCCGCGCAGGTGCGGGCGCGCTGCACGACGGCGTTCCTCGCAGCGCACGCCGCGGGCGTGCTGCCGAAGGATGTTACCGCGTACATCCAGGGCGCGTACCGGTGCGCTCTCTCTGCACCCGCGCCCTCGCTCTACACGCATGGGCGCCTAGCATGTGCCTGCGCTCCCAGCTCAGCAACAGAGGGCTGTGAGCTGAGGCTGTGAGGTCTTGTACTCAGCGTGCGCGCGACCCATGTGTACCGTGAGCATGGCATGCATGCGTCCTGCATGTCGGGCGCCTCTGCTGCGCCTGCATGCCGGCCCGCGCCTGAGCCTGCTCCGGCCCGCGCAGCCCGGACGTTAACAAGGCTGCCGCGCTGAGCAACGGCAACGGTATCCTGAGGGTACCGCTGCTGGTGGAGCGCACGCTGCTGCAGGACATCCCGGCGCTCGTCGCGGCGCTGACGGCCGAGGGGCTCACCAGCGCGGAGGTATGTGCGGCCCAACCGGCCTGTTGTAACCTGCAGGCAGCGCACATTGGCATTGCATAATGCATACAGGCGGCTGGCTGCTTCCCAGCAGAGCAATTCGCCCTCAGCGCAGGCACGGTGCGCGCGGCACCTGCCACAGGGCGTCACAGCCATGTCCCAGGTCTATTCTGTCCCTCGGCTCAGGTCACCCTCAGGGTCTGCCCCGCGCGCGCGCATGCGCTCACAGACGCCCGTCGCGCGGCCGCCAGGCGGAGCAGGCGGCTTACTTGTGCATCGGCGGCCGGCATGTAGATTCGCCCACCGCCTGGGCGGAGCACATGGCGCTGACGGGCTCGCCCGCCGAGCCCCTGGCCGTCGCGCACCTTCTTTTCTTCGAGCCCAAGGCGGCGCTGGGCGCGTGCGCGCCGGCCGGCGTGTGCCCGCCTTCACGGGCAGGGACGTGGGCCGACGAGCTCGCGCTGCGCGCGCTGGCCACCGCGTACGGGCGTGTCGTGATCGCGGTGCGGCCCTGGGCCCTCCTCTGTCAAGGCGCGCGCGAATCCATCAGGCGCAGCAGCTCAAGGGCTGCATCCATTGGGTGAAGCCCTGTCATGCGTTTAGGATGCACCCGGTGCTGCGTGCCAGTTGCGGAAACCTGACGCAGGCCGGCGACTGGCAACTGCGCAGGTCACAATGTTTGAGGAGCTCGGTGCGACAGTTGCAACGTCGTTTGAGCCCTTCGGCGGCATCGTTGTGACTGACGAGCCCGTCGTCCTGATGATGGCCGGCCAGGAGGGCGATGCCGCCGGCGGTGACCACTGGGCGCCAGCGCTCTGGGAGGCCGCCGCGCCCGCCCCAGACATGGTGGAGGTGGACGCCGGGTGGGCCTAGAGCTCTGGCGCAGCCTGCGCCGCTGGGCGCTTGCCCGTTCGCATGTTGAGGGCGTGCAGGATGGTGCTTGAACTGGAAAGCAGGGTAGCGCAAGCCCCTGGGTCATGCGCATGCTGCTGACCCTGCTTTTGGGCGCAGCCCATGTGAGCCTCTGCCAGGCCACGTGCGGCCTAGTGCATGAATTGTATGCTGTAAGGTTAAGTATGGGGCAGCTGACTCATGTAGTGTATGGTCTAAGGAGCAGGGGCGCTGATTGCCATTGTGTCATTGCTGCATCAGCAATGGTGGCAATCCTCCACCCGCATGCGCTACCGCAGCCACCTGAGCGCTGCAGCTCTTAGTAAGTGCGCCTGCGTGCTGTGTTAGTCGTACAGCACATTGTAGCATCTACTGCGCTGTGGCACCTGCGCGTGAGCGCAGCCTCGCCTTATCGTTTGCACGTCACGCGCGGCGCAAGCTGCATGTTCTCATAGCGCTCTGCTATAGCAAACTCCAGCCCCTATCCATCTTATGAGCCCATTGAGGGCCTCCTCCTCTACACATGCATACAGCTCCACTCGCCCCACGCGCCAATTGCAGACTCATACATTTGTCAGATGCAACCATCAGAAGAGGTATTTGTCGTGTTTGGCAATTGTCATGTGTCATCTGTTTTAGGTCAGGACTGCATGGACCCCAGGTTCTCGTGACGCTCTGGCTTCTAAAGGCACAACAGCCTACACCATGCGTTGGCAGAAGCACATTGCCAACCTGAGTCGCTTGATAGTCCGCATCTGAGTCCTATAAATGCTACCAAGCCTCTCCAGACTGTAGTTTACATCTGATGCAGGGGTTAGGGCAGGCAGGTCCAAGACGGTTGATGGGACAACTAAAAATGAGCAGTCTTTACTTTGCCTGAGTATTTGTCATCGTAGACAACATGTACAGATTGCCTGCAAGCCTCGCGCGCTTGTTGTGCTAAATTCTCTGGTCGCTGAGCTTACGTCATGCTGCATGCAAAGTGTTGACCGTGTTGCAGGGTAGCGTGTTACTGATAGAAAGCTCTTTCCAGTGCATACTCCAGGCCTGAAAGTCCCACAGCTGTGGTCTATATGATCTGGTACGGGCAGATGTGTCATGCAGCAACGGCGTTTCGTGCTGCTTGCCGCGCGGGGAGAGAATGCGTCTGCACAACTCATGCACGCCGCCAAGCGCGCCTGGGTGCCCGTGTCCTTGCAGTGGCTGCGCATGCTTACGTCATGCTGCATGCATCACAGCTACGCAATGACTAAGCAATTGACCTCTTGATAGCGTCATTGCTGTCATTGCTGACATTGCTGATGAGTGCAGCGCATGCTCATGCCGATGACTTGCATACTTGATGTGGCTTCAAACAAAGAACCACCTTTTCAACCAACTATCTGGAGTTTAAGGCCTACTGTATGCGCAGGACGCACAGGCCGCAATCACACGCGCCCGGCACACGGCCGCAGGCGGAGCAGGCGGCCTACCTCTCCATCGGCGAATCCGTGATGGCGATGTCGCCAAAGAAGGGCCCGGGACGCACCGCGCTCACATGCGCCCAGCGTGCGGTCGCAGCGGAGCAGGCCACCTACCTCTCCATCGGCGGAAGGCACGTGGACTCGCCCGCCGCCTGGAACAAGTTCATGTCACTGACCTGCTCGCCGCCGAGCCGCTGGCCGTAGCCTACCTGCTGTTCTGGGAGCCGCAGGCGGCGCCGGCGGGCACACGCCGGCCGGCGTGCACGCGCCCAGCGCCGCCTCCGGCTCCCAGAACTGCAGGTGCACGACAACGAGCGGCTCGGCCGGCGAGCCGGTCAGGCTCATGTACTCGTTCCAGGCGGTGGGCGAGTCGACATGCCGACCGCCAATGGAAAGGTACGCCGCCTGCTCCGCCTGCGGCCGCACGCCGGGCGCATGTGAGCGTGGTGCGGCCCCGGGTCCTCCTTTGTCAAGGCGCACAGGCCTACATGTGGAGCACCTGTAGAGCTCTACTGATAAAATAAATCCCTGTCATGCGTTTTGCATGCACCCAGCGCTGCCTGCCGGTTGCGGAAGCCTGACGCGGGCCGGCGGCTGGCGAGCGCGCAGGTCGCTGTGTGCAGACAGGTCGGCGCAAGTCTCGCTACATCCTACATGCCCTTTGGCGACATCGCCATCACGGACGACCCTATCGTCCTGTTCATGATGGGTCATCTGGACGGCGACGCAGCCGGGGCCGACAACTGGGCCCCGGCGCGTTGGGCGCTCGCCGCGCCTGCCCCCCACATGTGGAGGTGAACGCCGGCTAGAGCGCTGGCGTACCCTGCGCGCGCCGCATTGCTGGGCCCTTGCCCAGCTGCGTTTGCTTGCGCAGGTGTGAGCGCGTGTCCTGCCTTGTACATTGTTGAATGCAGAAGTACGCAGCGCAACCTGGGGGTGCTTCAATTGGGCCTGCACTCGGCATCTTGATCGACAGCATGCCTCGCAAAATCCAGTGCACATGGGGAACACTTTGCATGCAGCATGACATATGCACGCGCAGCCACTGCAAGGACCGCGCACCCAGGCACGGTTGGCTGTGTGTCTGAAGATCTGCGGCAGGCAGGCGCGTCCTCTTCCCAAGCGCGCGCGGCACAATGCGGCGTGCAGGCTATGCCAGCGCCCTAGGCCCAGGTAGTGTCCACCTTTGCATGTTAGACGCAGGCGCGGTGACCTCCCACAGCGCCGGCGCGCAGTGGTCGCCGCCCGTGGCGCCGCCTTCCTGGCAGACCATGAGGAGCACGACGGGGTCATCAGTCACGCCCATGCTGGCGAAGGGCTTGAAGGACGTGGCGAGTGTGGCACCCAGCTCGCCAAACAGGATGACCTGCGCTGCTCGCAACCGCGCAGTGATCTGCGCAGCTGGCGGACAACCCCGACCGTGCTCACCATGGTCGGCCAGACAACCTGACCCGGTTGTCCTGTTCATGGTCGACGCTGGCGCTGGGAGTGCTGGCGCGGCGCTGCTGGTATCACGGTGCCTTGCGACCCCAATCAGCGTACAGCCTCGTGCCAGATGTTGAACTGCACTACTGCGTGCCCTGCAGGCTGCCTGTCAAGCCTGCGCATGCCGCATTGCTGGGCCCTTGCCTGTCTACGCATCGACTATCTTGCACTGCTCACATGTTTGGAAAATGTTGGGAGTCTCAGATGCGATTGCAGTGCTCGCAGCGCATTTGCACCTGCCTAAACGATGAGAGCACGTGTGCGGCACACGTGTAGGGTAGTGCTCTCGCGTTCAGTGCCTGCAGCGCATCCTCCGTTTTCACATCACCCACCATGCACGCTACCTGCATCTCCTTACAATGCCAGACCGCGAATCTTGCATACCAGACCGCGCTCAACAGCCATGCTGCAAGCTCCTTCCCACTCTCATGTCAGCCAAAGCCCCTCCTCACGCACATAGCACCGCTTGCCCCGCACACCAAGCTTTACGCCTCCCTCACACGTTCACTCTTTCATCGTTCAGCGCTGCCCAACCAGTGGTTGTCGCATTTCTGAGTGGAACTGAGGGGCATGCCCGACATGCAGCAGCAGCACCCTCCCAGCTGTGCGTCCTAAGCCCTGCTTGCACAAACGTATGCGCACAGGGCACAGAAATTATACGTCTCCCCCTAGCAATTACCTCTCGCAGAGCAGAGCCGCGCGCGGGGGGCTGCACGCGGCCGAGCAGCACAAGGCGCCCGCTGCGGCGCAGGCAGCCCGGCGAGACGGCGGGCGCGCTCGCTCGCTCCAGCGTCACGAACCTCCAAGCCGCCTCCGCATCCTTGCTGCCTGCATCCCTGCCGCCTGCTGCTGCAATGGCGCGCTGCATGATGCTGTGCGCTGCGGTGCGGGCGGCCCCGCTGGTCGCCCCCGCGGCGCTCGCGCAGGGCGGCCAGCCGCGCGCCCCCGCCGCTGCACAGCTGGATGCCTCACTCGCTGACGGGCATGCGCGCGGCCACGCCCTGCACGACCGACAGGAAGCAGGTCTCACGAGCAGACGGCAAAGTCTTCCAACCAAGTGCGAGCAGGTCTTTAAAGTAGAGTGCAAAGCTTTTCTATCAATTGTGAAAGCTTTTCTATCAATTGTGAGCAGGTCTCATTGGCAGAGGGCTTTGTGCTTTCCCCTACCTGCACGCCCGACAGGAAGCGGTCGCCCAGCTCGGCGCCGCGCCCGGCCGCGATGTGCAGCACGTCCTCCAGCAGGTCCGCGTTGGCCAGGATGTTGACGTGGTCCGCCGACTTGGGCCCGCCCCTGCGCGCAGCGCCGGCCGTCGCAGCCGGGCGGGCGCGCCGCGCAGCGCCTGCTGCAGCACCGCTGCAGCCCTGCAGAGAATGCTTCTGGCCAGCCGCAGGCCAGAGCAGCTGACTGCGACAGCAGGAGGCCACAGCCGCAGGCGCGCTCTCGCAGGACTTGGCTGCCGTGAAGCCGCCACACTGGCGATCGCAACAGCAAAGAACACGTGCAGCACCCTGAAGACGCCAGAACGACTGGGCGCCAACTGTGATGCCGCCCTGCGGCGGAAGTGTGTTGCATGCGCCGCACATGCGTGACGGCACCAGTTCACAGATGATTGCCAGGCAGGCGGGGCTGCGCAGGCGCTGCAGGGTCGATGCCCCCGGGCGCACCGCGGGTCCGCCAGGCTGGGCAGCGGCTCGTGGCGGAACTCGCGCGACACCACGCGCAAGCCGGCCGGGTTCAGCCGCGGCCGCCGCCAGTGCCGCGCCGGCAGCGCGCCCAGACTCAGCAGCGGCACCGTGCCGTCGCCTGCGCGCGCGCGCGCGGCTCGGGCGCCGGGGCGGCGAGCGGGCCCGCGCGGCGCTTATGCTAGCCCTCCTGCGAGGCCTCAGGCGCGCACTGCGCCATTGCCTGGGCCAGGGTAGGAACCCTAACCCTACCACTTAGGCATGGCACTGAGCCGTCGCCTGGGCCCAAACAACGTCCCTGTCAGCAGCGGGGCCGGGCGCAGGCCGCCTGCATCCCGCCTCACGGGCCATGCGATCGCTCGGATGCGCAGGGAACCCGGCAAGCAACACACCACACAGCGGCCCTCCGCGCCCGAAGCACGCCACCAGCCCAGGTCATGCCGGGGGCGACGCGCGCCACAGCCGGGCTCAGGCCGCGCATCCGCCGCCGCAGCGCGGCCCCGCCTGGCCGGCGCCGGGCGGCCCAGGGCGGCCCGGCGCGCAGCGCGGGGGTGGCGGCCGGGCGGGCGCGCCGTCGCTCAGGCGGCAGCCAGACTCCATGTCCAGGCCGGACGCGTCGGCGGACGCCGCGCTCGCGCCCAGGTCCAGCTTCCAGGGCACCGCATTCTCGCCCGACTCGCCGGCCTGCCGTGCCGCGCGCTGCCGTATCTGCGCGCGCCGGCGCGGGGCGGCTCAATGGCGCGCCGACGGACCCTGGCAGCGTGACCCAGATAGGCACAGCCACTGTGCACGCCAGCGCGAGTGTCCTCGTCGTCGCAGGGCCGCACACGCGGCCTCGCTGCCTTCTCGTCTTGCCTGCCAGCCTCGATCGACTGACTGCACAGGTTGGGGACGCAGGCCGGCCTGCGTCCAGCGGCTTCTGCTGTGCCGCTGCATGAGGACCCCCACCCCGGGCCAAGCAGAAGCAATTCCGCTCCCTGCCACTCACGCATGAGTCAGTCCAGCTCTCATCTCCCAATCTCATGGGCTCACGCAGGCAGAGGAGCGGGGCGGTCCGCATGCGCCGTGCCCTACCCTGCTCTACGCAGCAGCAGGGCAGCAGAGCAGGGTAGGGCGCGCGCCCTGGGCGTCACATAGTTGATGTACTGGTACGAGCGCTCGGTGGGAAGCCCGACGCCGTACAGGCTGAACAGCTGCAGCGAGGGCGCGGCCGGCAGCGCGCAGCGCAGCGGGTCCACGTGCCAGGTCGCCGCATCGTCCTTGTCCAGCTCGCACCTGGCGCGCGGCGGCGGATGCGCACGCTGAAAGCATGTCAGACACATGTTTTGTCAATCGCGCGAGTCGCTTTCTACTTGGATCTTTCAGTACTACCATGTTTTGCCAAGTTGTCAAGCAACCATACCTTTCACCTCTGCAGGGCCGCCTTCTATGAAAAAGCACGTCAGCATGACCTGCACGGCGCGCGCCTCGCCGCGAGCGGCGCGCGCGCCTGCTGTCGGCGGCGTCGCCAAAGGCGGCGCCGTGCGCGACCACGCGCTCCCGGAACGGCGAGTCGCCGGCCGAGTCCATCAGCGCCTCCACCGCGCCCGCCGCGTCGTGGTGCCGCAGCTCCTGCGCTGGGGCGCCCAGCCGCCGCTCGCGCCAGGCCGGCCTCGACCCACATGTCTCAGCAGGCACCTTGGGGCCATGGCCGACCGAAACATGTGGTGACGCATGGCGCGACGGTAGACAGCCGTCATGTTGCCGCCTTGGCGAACGAGCCAGCAACCAAAATGCAATGCAGTCATGCAGCGCCAACGACCGTGCGCAACAAAGTGCAGCCGCCGAGGCAGACAGCCGCCCTGCGCGGCATTCAGCAGCCCACCTGCGACGCAGATCTAAGCACCCAGGAGCAGGCCGGCGCTGGGCGACCTCAGCGGCAGCGCGGCGCGCCTTCTTCACGTCGCCCTTGGGCTCGACGCTCACGCCGGGCACCCAGCCCAGCAGGCGCCCCGGCAGGCTCTCGCGCCAGAAGCGGCTGCTGTGCCGCCGCTCGGAGGCCTCCGTCTCCGTCAGGCGCACCTCCGTCAGGAACGTCCTGCGTTCGCGGCGGCGACGCATGTCGCGCGCGCGGCCATGTATTCACAGTGCTCAGCCCACCACTCATCGCCCAACTCGACTCGCTCTCGACTTAAAGCCCTGATTGAGGCTTGCCGGGCTGCCTGCAAGGGCGTTCGATTACCAGCCTTTGCTGCCCATGGGCACACCTACATGAGACATATGGGCTCGTCAGTGACAAGCGCCCGCCAATGAGGTGCAGTGCCGAGCACACCCGCTGCCGTGCGTGGGCGCCCGCGGGCTCCCTGGGCGGCCCCCAGGGCCGCGCGCCCGTGCGTGATGTTGCGCGCGATCATTTCGGGCGTGTCGTCGGGCGCGCTGCTCGCGTTGCCCCACGCGTGCGCGCCGCCGATGGGCAGCATGCCCAGGCCGGAGCCCCAGGTGCGGAACAGCTCAATGCGCTCGCTGCGCGGCACGAACTTGTCGGTCAGGAAGTCGCCGACCAGGCCCATGACCGCCGTGTCGCGCGTCTCGCCTGTGCGCGCGCGCAACGCAGCCGGGCCCCGTGAGCTCGCCGCGCCCTAAGCGCTATATCGCGCATGGCGGCGCGCCCACACGCAAGTGACTCCTATTGCGCTGTACCCAATCACGCCGCACCCCAATCACGCCGTCAGCGACCCGCCTGCCAGCGATTCGTCGAGAGTCACAGGGAAAACCTGCGTCCTGGCGAGGGTCGACTGTAAATCCCAGGGCACCAGGGCCAGCAGGCACGCCGCCGCCAGGCTCGCCGCCACCAGGCACGCCGCCGCCAGGCACGCCGCCGCCTGGTCAGATAGATCGGGTAGGCTCGGCGGGACCGCGCACGACGCGGCGGGCGCGCGGCGGGCGCGCACCGGACAGCAGCGACGTGACCGACTTGGACACGCCCAGGATGGTGCCCGCGATGTTGACGTACGCCGCCACGTGCCGCTCGACCCAGCCCGCGTCATCCACGCTCGCCCAGCGCATGAAGGTCCGCCACACATTGTCGCCCCAGCTGTGCGCGAGCACGGCCACCTGGTGTAGCCGCGCGCCACAGCGCTGTGTGAGCCGCCGCTCCTGGCCGGTGGCGCCCAGGCTGTGTCCTTGACCAGCGGTTACAGCCGCTGTCTCCAAAAAAACATGACGCAACTAAGGAATAAATCTGGATCGACCACATGAACTTACCTGGGCTGGCAAGCAAATTGTACGCATTGTCCTCCATCACGCGCGGGTGGGGTTACCCAGAAAATGCGGACCGCGCGGGGCGCGCCTTCTCGCCGTTCATCTGGTGCAGCAGCTCCACGCGGTTGCGCAGGACGGTGAAGTAGTGGTCCCGCCGCTCCAGATCCACGATGCTCAGCCGCCAGTCGTAGTTCTCCGCAGCCTGCAGGGTGTATAAGGTTAAGGTGCGCACGAGCGGTGCCGCTGCGCAATTATGCAGGACTACGCCTGCACCCCCGGCACGCGCAGGCACGCGTGCGCCCTGCGAGTGCACGTAGCCGACACGCGCGGCCTGGTGCGGCCGGCCGGTGGACCGCAGTGAGCGGCGTCCGGAGCATGCCGCTCGCGGCCCTGGTGAGCGAGCATATCAGAGCGGCGGCACGAGGCTGGCGGCACGGCAGCGGCGCCGCGCATCTGACGAAGGCGATCGTGCCCATGAGAGCCCCGCGACCACTAAACCCTAAACCTGCCCTTAATAAGAACCCACCACCTCATAGCTTCAGGCTCGGCTTGCAAGCGCATGGCTCGGGCCACTTACCAGGTTGTTGGGCCCGTAGCCCAGGTCGGCCAGTGCTTCGATCAGCCGCGCCCACACGTAGTACCCCTGCCGCGCGCAGGGCTCCCCATTATCAACGTCAGCCGCAGCCCACCCTCGTAGTGCTGCTTCCCCCGCCGACCAGAGCTGCGCAGCCTGCAAGACCATGACCTGCTGCACCGCTCCTGCTTCGGTGCGTCCCCGCGTGCAACCGGGCCGATCGTAGATGAGCCACCAGCCCAAATACAGATGAGCCGTTGCAGCAGGCCGCATCATGACTGCGCACGCGCGCACACTACAGCGCCCCGCTCGCTTCGGTCGCGTCGCCGCCAGGTGCATCTGCGCCCAGCCCTTGCAGCGCCCTCCGGCCCGATCCTTGCCCCCTCACGCACAGGGGCCATGCGCCGGCATCACATTCTCTACAAGGAGGCCCTGCACGATCCGGCCTGAGCGCCCGGGGGGACAAGTAGGGTTTGGGAGGAGAGGGGGGACCGCGCCGGCACGAAGAAGTCGACGCCGTCCAGGCCCTCGTGCGCGCGCAGGCGGGTGCCCTCCGGGTCCACGCCCGTGACCGGGTCCAGCGCCATCAGCTGCAGCCAGCAGTCCTTGTCGGCCATCAGAGCGCGCGGCATGCCTGCGCTGCCCCAGATGCGCGCCCTGCGCGCAGCCCGGGAAGTGCTTCAGCGGGCGGACCCGCTGGCTGGCAGCAGAAGCTTGGCAAGGCTCTGGACAGGCGCGTAGGTCGCCTTGCATTGCCATGCCACGAGCATGTCGTACATGTCAGGAGTCCCGGCCGAGAAAGGTATGTTGCATCCCTCACTTGTTACACAGGCGATGGCTTGACACAAGCACACTATCAGTTGACACAAGAAGTGTGCAACCATGCACTCCGCAGCATAACACGCTTGTCACTGCTACTTCAGCGCCACTCGCACATCCGTCTCTCATCCACTGTGCAAGGCACTGTCCGCTTATTTGCGGAGCAATGGCGAGCATGCTGAAGGAAGTCTGCAGCAGACTCGCATAGCCAGGCGGCGCACCGCATCGCCTCTGTCGAGCAGTTGACGCCCTGCCAGACCTCCAGCTTCGTCGACACAAAGCCCGGCACGATGAGCACCTGGGCGCGCGCGCATGCAGGCGCCGCTCGTCACAAAGCCCTGGACAGGGCTAGGGCAATGAGCACCTGGGCCTGACCGCACTCCTGCGCCCGCTTGTCAACCGACGCGGCGCCGTGCTCAGCGCAGCAGCAGCCGCGGGGCTCGCTGCGCACGCGGCCGAGCACCGCTAAGCAGGTCAGCCTGCTGGGCGGCGCGGCGGCGCCGTGCACGGTGCGGCAGTTGCCGCAGCGCTGGTTGCGCGCGCGACTGAGCCCTGCCAAGCAGGCGGCCCCGGAGCCCATCTGGACACAGACTCGGGGGCGGCCACGCACCGGGTGCTTGGGCCGCAGGCCGCGGTCGCGCGCCGCCCGCCCCGGCCGCGGCGGCAAGCCCGCCGACTTGAGCAGCACCGGCACGCGCACGCCGTAATCCTGCTCCAGCCGTGTCGTGTTCACCGCCTGCATGCCGCCCCGCAGTGCCTCCATGCCCTGCCGCCCGCGCCTGCTCAGCGGCGTCGTGCGGTTCAGCGCTCCTCCACAGAAACCAGCGCAAAAGCAGCGGCGCCGGTAGCGCTGCAGGAGCGCCCTGCTTTGCGTCGCTGACCCGCAAGCACAGGCCAGAGCGGGGTGACAGCCAGGAGGCTGGCAGTGCTCTTGCATGGGTGAGCTGCTACGGGGGTGCCAGCGCGTTCACTGATGCGAAGTCGGGCACAGGGGCCAGGGATGCATCGGAGCACAGCGCTGGTGCCGTATGACGAGGAGAGCACTGGCGCGTGGTGGCAGCAGTGCACGTTGCGTGCCGCAGACCACCAGGGGAGCGGGAGGGACGGCGTACCCGGCCGCGCATCGACCACGCCCAGGCGCTCACCGCAACCAGCACGGCGACGTACACCCACCACGGTGCCCCCGCCCCGCTCCTGGTATGCTGGGGCCGCCCCTTGCCGCCTCCATCACCGCCACTGGCGGCCTTGCCGCGTTTCTGCACCGCCCCGGCCTTGTGTCAAACAGGCAAGACAGCAGCACAGCCACAAAGGCCTTGCAGGACTCTATTGTATACGTACTTATTGCGCGCTGGAGCACGCTGGAGCACGGGCAAGCTCAATTGCACAATCAGTGATTTGAGTATTTAGCTACACGAGCAGCAGGTGCTTGCCGGCGCGCGCGGCTCCTGTGCTACTGGTGCGCGGGCCTGCGGCATGGCCGCCGCGCTTCTACGTGAGTCAGCAGCACGGCCGGGCTGTGAGCTCCGGCTCCTCCGCAGCTCGTCTATATTGGCAGCGCGCACAGGGCTCATGCCATTGATGGTGTGCAGCAGCGGGCAATCCTGTGGGACGCTGTGCCGGGGGAAGCACCCGCGCCAGGAGACCGCTATGCTAGCGATTGGCCAACGGTGGTCCGCGTTACATCGGCAGCGGTTATCTCCGTCACGGCACCGCCATTTGAAGTTCAAACCAGTTTCACCTGCAAGGCGAATAATCATATAGCCTTTGCACCAGCCTGAGCAGCATGCAAAGCTCTTCATCCTGCAGCTTGAAACATCTCAGTAGCATGCCGTATCAAGAACCTCCTCAAGGCTCTTCGTGCGTGTACAGCATTCTTCTAAGTCTAGTGAGTGTAGTGCGCGATCATGGTATTCATCAGGAACACGCATTCACGCAGTCACAGCTATTACAACATGTCAAGCAGAGCACTCCCAGAAACGAATTGATGACGTCAACAGACCACAGCAGGCTTGCATGGTCCTCCAGCCAAGTGCCTTCACTCGGCGTCAGGGCCGTCAGGCTCGTACAGGCTCAGCATCTGGCCGTCCGGAGCCCTCAATGCTGCCACCTGCCAATATCAAGCACGCGTCTGGCACGCGTCTACACTTCAGTGTGTATGCATCAGCACAGCCCGGTCCTGCAAGTGCAGGCATTGCTCCCGCAGGCACACACCTCGACACATGCGTGCTTTGACATTTGCATCAGACTCCAGCGCAAGCGCAGCAGGCGGGCACCTTGCTGTCGAGCAGCAGCGCGCCAACCTGAAACAGAGCACTGCATTGCCGCACGACAGCACTATGAACGCCGGTGCGGAGGGCCGCGCGCGCCTTGCCGTCGGGCAGGTGCCGGATGGGCCCGTCCAGGGTGGCGCCCAGGCGCAGCAGCCGCTGCACGGTCTCCTGCAGCTCGCCCACCGTGAAGGCCAGGAAGGGCGAGTACCCGGTGCATGCGTAGGCCTCCCTGCGTGGACCATGCCCTGTCAATCAGTCACACTGCAAATGTCACTTGCAATGACTATAGTTCCTGACACGTGGCGGCCGCCTGTGCACATGCCTGCATGGCGCCCGCTGCCATGCACGAGGGACAATGCATCAGATTTGGCCCACGAGCAGGGTTGAGGGGAGACAGGGGAAGGCGGGGAGGCAGATACGTCGCAAGGCCCCTGCACACGCACCTTTCAGTGGTGTCCAGCACGCGGCTCACACTGCCGGCTCTGATCGACCCTCCCTTAGCACGCCGGGAGCAGCAGGGCAGAAGGGGTGGGGCGCGCACCACGCACTTGCACGCAGCCTTGCGCTCCAGCACAGCTCTGTGAGCGAGCAGCCAGCCCCACCCTGTGGTGCGGCCAGGCAGCAGACAGGACGGGGGAGGAGAGCTCGGTCAGCGTGCGCGCTCACCCTCCCACGGCCTCGAGCGCGAGCGAGGCTGTGCCCCGGTGGCTGGGAGGCGGGGTGGGGGTGCGGGTTCAGGCAGCCGTGCGTGCGCACCCGTCCACGGCCTTGAGCGCCAGCGACGCGGTGCCCGCACGCAGCTCGGCCCAGCGCTCGGTCACCACCGCGACCGGCAGGCCCAGGCCCTCGCTGTAGAAGCGCGCCGCGCGCGGCACGTCGCGCTGCAGCAGCAGCACGTGCCGCAGTGTGGCCATGCGGTGGCGGTGGGCGGCGGGCGCTCACACGGAGTCATCGCGGGCGAGTCATCAGTCTACATTGGCGGTGTTTGCCCGGCACGTTGGCACGCCGGCGGCAGTGTGCACGCCAGGCAAGTGCGAGGGGCAGGGCTCCCGTGCAGCTAGGTGTACGCGGGCTGTCCAGGAGCCTGGGAGTGCGAGCAGAGCCAATGTGCCTATGGCCTCCTGTGCCCCCTGATTACTAGATGGTCACACAGGTTGGTAGGAGAGGCTGACAGAGAGCGCGGAGCACTGACAGTGGCTGTCCACTGGCAACACCCTGGCAGGTTACCGCAGTTTTATGCCACAGCCTGCACCGCCCAGTTTCAGGCTACCTCTGGCGAACCAGGCGCCCCGGTCACAGCTGTGAGCCGCTCAGCATGAGAGCGTGGTCGCTGCAGCAGCCGCTGTGCCTGCCCCCGCAGCGCTTCCTGCTGGGCTGCGCGGCTTTGCCGGCAGGCGAGGGCTAAGGCTGCAGCCCGACACCTGCTGCGGCGTCCCCCGCGCGCTTGCGTGGCCTGCAAGGCCGCGGCGCGGCGCGATGCCGCACCGACAGCTCAACGCGTTTGCGCCAGAGTGGGTGCCCGGCGGGCTGGCCATTCCGGCGGCGCAGCCGCGCGCGTACGTCAGCGCGGCGCCCGGCGCGGAGCTGTGCACGCAAGCGCTCACCAGCCTCAAGGTGCCGATGGTCTCGGAGGCTGTCGGGCAGCGGGGCAAGGAGCGGGGCGCCGGCGAGTGCGGGGGCGGCGCGCGGGAGCCCGCTGCAGACGACGCTGGCGGCGGCGAGCTGGAGTTTGACGATGTGTTCCCGCCGAGCGACGCCGCGACGCCGACGGCGGTGTGCGCACGCAGGGGCCTTGCCCTGCTCTGGCGGGGCGCAGGCCGGCAGCCTGCTGTGCACGCGAGGCTGGCGCTGTCGCCATGGCAGCCCGCACGCCGCCTGACTCGCGTCCTGCGCGCTTGCTGCCTGGCTCTCCGCTCTCGCTCCTGCAGCGGCGCTGGACGCGGCTGCTTGCACAAGGCCGCACGGGCCTGCACGGGCGCCGCTCGTATATGCGCGTGACCACAGCAGAGCTGGCGCCTGCAAGCGCGCCTCACAGCAAGCGGCGCGCCCTGGAGCAGGCCGAGCAGCCTCGCGCCGCGCCGACCGCCCGCGCTGCGGCCGCGCAGGCGACACCGGCCGAGTCGCCGGCGCCGGCGCCGGCGCCGGCGCCCGCGGCCGCCGCCGCGCCGCCCGCGCCGCGCACGCCGCCGCCGCTGGCCACGCTGGTGGTGGAGTCGCCGTGCGTCGACGTGCCCGCGCTGCAGGCCGTGCCGGAGGGCACTGGCAGCGAGAGCGGCGGCGAGGGCGGCGGCGGCGACGCGGCCGGCCGGGTCGGCCCGGCCGACTTCCAGCTGCTGCGCGTGGTCGGCCAGGGCGCGTTCGGCAAGGCGCGCGGCGGCACCCCTCCCTCCCCCGGCCGGCGCCGGGCGCGCAGCGCGCGGGGCTCGCAGCACTCACGCAGCGAGCTCGATGTGCAAGGGGTGCGTCGTGACCCCGCCGACGCAGGGACATGCCTGCTTGCTGCCGAGCGGGCGTGCAGCAAGACGGATTGGACGGTGGAGGGGCGGACCACGGAGAGTGCGAGAGGGCCGCGGCTAGGGTAGGGTTCAGCGGCGCAAGCCCTACCCTAACCCCAAAATAACGCGCCGCAGGTGTTCCAGGTGCGCAAGCTGGACAACCGCAAGGTGTACGCGATGAAGGTGATGCGCAAGGAGCGCATCCTGGCGCGCGACCACGGCGGCTACGTGCGCGCCGAGCGCGACGTGCTGACCGCCGTGTTCCACCCCTACATCGTCACGCTGCGCTTCTCCTTCCAGACGTCCTCCAAGCTCTACCTGGTGCTCGACTTCATCAACGGCGGCCACCTGTTCTTCGCCCTGTACCGCGCCGGCATCTTCGACGAGGAGGCGCGCGCCGCCGCGCGGCCGCCGCCGCGCCGGGCGCTGTCTATGACGGGCGTGCGCGCTGGCGTGCCCTTGAAGGCACAAGAAGGAGGGCAGAGCGCTGAGGCTGCGCTGACAGCGGCCCGAGCTCCTGCCGGGCAGAGACAACGGCAATTAAGTTGCCAAAGCACACCAGTCTGCCAATATCACCATGGCTGTTTACAGCATGCCACCGGGCAGCGTCTCCCCCGACGCTCCCGGGCCCCTGCATGGCCGCGGCCGCGCTGACGCGGCCGCGCCCCCAAAGTAAGCAGCCATGCGAGTCGAAGTGAGGGCGCTGACGGCGCCGCGCGCGCGCCGCGCGCAGCTGGCGCGGCTGTATGCGGCTGAGATCGTGCTGGCGGTCGCGCACCTGCACAAGCTGGGCTTCATCCACCGCGACCTCAAGCCCGAGAACGTGCTGCTGGACAGCGAGGGCCACATCAAGGTCACCGACTTCGGCCTGGCCAAGGGCGGCCTGGCCGAGGAGGAGCGCACCAACAGCTTCATCGGCACCATGGAGTACATGGCGCCCGAGGCACGCGGCCCCGCCGTATACCCTGTCATGGAGTGCACGGCGGCCCAGGCGCGCGGCTCTACCCTCTACCCTGTCCTGTCATGGAGTGCACGGCGCACGAGAGCACGGTCCTGCCCTTTACCCTACCATGGAGTGCGTGGCGCCCGAGGCGCACGGCCCTACCCTATACCTTATCACGGAGTGCATGGCGCCCGACGCGCGCGCCGCGCCGCCCCACTGTGCGTGACGGGTGCTGTGGTGAGCGGTTAGCAGACCATGATCAGCTGACCTGGCTGCCCTGTGGCTGAGTCTGCGGGCTGGCTGAGTCCCACGGCGCTCGGCGCCGAGGCTGAGCCTCGGCCAGCCGACGCGGCTGCCCTGTGGCTTAGCCTGCCTGCTGACTGGCCCTCAGGGCGCGCACCACGTCGGCCGAGCCTCGTCAGAGGGCGGTCCAGTTGCTCCCGGGGCACGACGACCCCCACCCTGCACGGCCGCGCAGATCGTGTCGGGCAAGGGCCACGGCAAGGCGGTCGACTGGTGGAGCGTCGGCATCCTGCTGTACGAGATGCTGTGCGGCACGCCGCCGTTCCGCGCCAAGGGCCGCGCGCAGCTGCAGCGCCAGATCCTGACCGCGCGCCTCAAGCTGCCGCGTGCGCGCCCGCGCCCGCCCCGCCGCGCCCGGCCGGCCCGGCGCTCCTGCTCTGCAGCCTGTGGCCTGCGGCCGCCCTGCCCCACGGCCTGCGGGTGCCTCGAAGCGCCCGGCGCGGCCTGCCTGCTGACCAGAGCGACTGTGAGTGCATAATTACCTTCAGAAACTGCCAGGGCGCCCACAAGCTGCGCGCGGGGCGTGCCTGCATGCCACAGGGACTGTCGGGCGCTGGACGCGCTGCTCACGCGCGCGCGCGCGCGCGCGCAGCCTTCCTGAGCAGCGCCGCGCAGAGCCTGCTGCGCGCGCTGCTGGAGCGCGAGCCGGGCAAGCGGCTGGGCGCGGGCCTGCAGGGCTCCGAGGCCATCATGGCGCACCCCTTCTTTCGGCCCATCTCCTGGGCGCGCCTGCTGCGCCGCGAGGCGCGTCAGGGCCCCTATGCCCTATATCCGTGCCGCGCTGCACACTGCCATGCGGCACCTGTTGCTTTGAGTCCGGGGCGTGCTGCGACGGCGGCCGCCGAGCGCGCGTGTGGCAGCTTGTGCAGAGAAGCCGTGCGCAGCGTTGCGCAAGGATGCGCGCCTGCTTCGGTTGGCTTGCAGCCGGTCCTGTGCTCCCTGCGGACGGCATGATGCAAGGCGTGTTTTCACTGCCTGGCTCCTGGTGCAAACGGCGCTGAAAAGGCAGGAAGCATGACAGCGGCGAGCGGCGGCGCAGATGCCGTCGCCGTTCCGGCCGAGCGTCAACCACGTGGACAGCGTGGAGAACTTTGACAAGATCTGGACCGACCAGGCGGCCGAGGACTCGCCGTGCGGCACGCCGCCGGTGCCCGACGGCTTTCCCGCCGCCCATGCCGCATTCGAGGTGCGGACATGCGCGCCGGCTGCCTGACTCCGGCTCTGCAGCAGCGCGCCGGTCCCTGCTGGAGCGGGGTACGGCGGCCGTTGCGCGTCGCGCGCACCTGACTGTCGGGCTCATGTCATGGCATGGCCGGAGCGCACGTCATTCAAATCCGGTCTTTGCCTGGCATCCTCAGGCCAAGACCCTGACCAAGACCCTGGTGCGCAGGGCTTCTCGTACTGCGAGCCCAGCCTGCTGGCGGAGCTGGAGGCGCAGTCGCGCCTGGACACGCTGCTGCCCTCGCTGGGCGCGGGCGCGGGCGGTGGCGCGGCCACGGCGCCCCCGGAGACGCTGCGCCGCCTGGGCCTCGGCGCCGCGGTGGGCGGCGGCTGAGGCGGACCGCGCGGCCAGCGGGGCCCTGGTGCCGACCCTGGCCGCGCTCGGTCATGCAAAATGGGCTTGCGGCGCCCCGACCGCAGCCGGTGGGGCGCGACTGGCAGGGACTGCGTGGCTGGTGAAACCCTGGCATAAACCGTAGCAAACCCTCTGCCCAAGGGGTGTGGGTGTCTGGAGCCCCGGCGCGGCGGCGGGTGGCTGCTGATGCGCATCTTGGTAGTTAGCTCTGGCGTGCGTCTGGGCACGGGGGCAGGCGCGCCGCTGGAGCTCCAGCTGACAATACCCTAAACCATCCCCGGACTGCACGCCCTTTAGCTGGCGGTGGCGTCTGCAGCCCATCTGAGCGTGGGCGCAGGGGTGGGCGGTAGCTGCAAACCCGCCAGGCGCCGAGCAAGCGCTGGGGACCACGGCGGTGGCACGGGCCCGGCGCTAACGCAGCCGATGCTGCGCATTGTTCACTGCTCCCCTCCCCCTCAGAAGGTCTGCCCTTTGGGCCATTTGGCCCCTGTTCGCGGCCCATGAACCAGCCCCTTCAGCTGGGCGCGCCCGCATCTGCTCACCGGCAGTCAACACAAAACGCATGGCAAGCAGAACTAGCGCTGTCACGCGGCTCACCCAGCCTGCACCCTGGTGGGTCTGGTCTTGGAACTGCTACTCCATCCAACACTTTTGCACACTTTTGTTTGCTCGGGACCAGCTGTGACGCTGTGCCAGTTAGGGAGGGGGCGCTGCTGCGAGCTGGGATGGGCGAGCGCACTTATTTGCTGAAGCCCCGGCACCAGGGGCTGGCAGCTGCTTGTGCCCATCATACGGGGTCGCTCGACAAGAGTTTGGCTCTTAGATATTATTTATTTTCAGGCGGTCGTGCTAGGATTTTTGGCGGGCTGCAAAGGTGGTTTTGGCAGGCCCTGCGTCTGCCAGAAGCAGGTCGATGCGCTGGGGCAGCGCAGGGCAGCGCAGCGTGCCCTGTGCCCGTGTGATTCGTGGGGCTCTGCATGCATGAGCTTGCTGGCTCTGCTCTGCGCCCTTGCATACCCTCACCGGAAGGCGCCCTGAAGGAACCGCGGCGTGCTGAAGTCGAGGCGGTGTGGTAGGCTTACCAGCAGGTTGCAGCCGCGCAGAAGTCGCAGGTCTACTTGCACACAGCGGCCAGGACACTGGTGATGCGTCAGTGATTGTATGCCAGATTAGGGATGCGAGTGGTCCAGGTCATGTGTGCAGTGCAGGTTGGCGTGTCTCTGAGTCCGGAGATTCAGGGCCTGCTTTGCAGCGCTCTTTGTCACCCAACAGAGTGTAACAATGCTTCGCTCTGATGTATGATGCTGGACTTGCACAGTGCGGCTGTCAACCTGCGACGCCACATACTATGCATCACCCTATGCATGAGCGGCCGTGCATGCGCCGCAACGGCCAGGGACATGCCGTTTGCATTGTAGTCCTCGTCCTTCAGCAGGCTACCATGGAGACCAGCTGCATCAAGGCCAGGCTGCACTGCCTCAACAAAAACAACGCGCAAGGGCCCTAGCAGTCTGACATCATGAAGATGGCACCCCAGTTGTTTGCACCGTGTCAGCAGGAACGGTATGAATCTATGCATGGCCGCGCCCTGAAGAGCACAACCCCATAATCACTCTCTATTAACAGACGAAACATGGACGCACGCAGCAGTTTGCCAGCACCAAAATCAAGCACACCTGCGCATGCATAGCCGGACTGATTCGGAGCGGAGCTCCTCCTGGTACCCGGATGATGGCGCAGGAGAGCTCTGATCAGGTGCACAGACGGCCATGTGGCCGTCTGCCATAAAATAACAAGGAAGTGGAAGGGATGCGCAGCGCGCTGTCACAGCCGCGACAAAGCTTCGAGGAGCCGACAAACTGTCGATGAGACCCTTTGCAGAGGTGCAGCAGGACCTCGACATGGAGAGCCCTCTAGATATAGCATGACATGCCTGCCGGCCTGCGACTCTGCCAGCCGTTGCATGTTTGCAGGTTCAGCGCATGGACTGCGGCATTCGGCCGCTTGCCAACCAATCATTCGACGCTCGTCAGCCATACGCGCACTCCAGCGGGAACTCGCATGTTTATGGCGCAGACCCAGGAGAGAATGCGGAAGCATATTTCTCAGCCAGGGTAGCCAGGCCAGGGCACCTTTCTGCCGCATGCAGCATCGCTGAGGCCGCGCCGCCAACTCAGCACCCGTCGCCGCTGCAGATAGCGCCCCTCGCCTCCTTGCTACCCAGGGTCAGGGCGTTTGGGCCGCCCGGCGCGCCAGCCGCGCACGCCGACGCTGCCGGCCCAGGACTCGTCGCCGCTGTCGTCCGAGGCTGCGCCGTCCCGCGGCCCATCTTCCCACGCCGCATCGGACTGCGGCAGCGCCTCGACATCCAGGCCGCGGCGGCCGCCGGGTGCAGCGTCTGCCTCGGGGCCTGGCCCAGGTTTCACAGTATTGTTGAGCTCTGCGCCATCGCGCCGCGCCCCTGCCGGGGCCAAACCCGCAGGGCCGGAGGCGCTGCTGCCGTTGCCGCTGCTGCCGGCGCGCTCTGCGGCAGCGGGCGCCGGCCTCGCACCGTCACGTGGGTCGTCAGAGCGTCCAGCAGAGGCGCCTGCATCCTGCGGCCGCCCGGCGCCATTAGCTCGCCCCCTCCAAGCCCGCCCCGCCAGAGCCCCTCCTGCTCACCGCAGCGGCCGCGTCCGCGCAGCTGCTCGCGGCTCCCTCGGCCGCAGGCGCGCCCGCATCGGCCGCCGCGCCGTTGCCGGCCGCCGCGCCGTTGCCGCTCGCTGAAGGCGCGGCCGCCGCGTCCGCCGCTGCCATGTCGGCGCTGCGTGCTGCACCGGAGAGGGCGTCGGCGGGCGCCGCCGCTGCGGGCACCGCGCTGAGAGCGGCCTCCGCGATCGCCGCCGCCGGCGCTCCCAGCGCAGAAGACAGGCCTGGCTCAAGGGCTCCAGGGGCGGCTGCAGCACCCTCCTCCATGCTGCCGAATGCGGTGCCCGCGCCGGACTCGGCGCCGTTGGCAGAAGCAGCGTCCGGGGCGCCGCCGGCGGCAGCGGCGCGCGCAGCGCCGGCGGCCACGAGCAGCGGCAGCTCGTCGGCGGCGCCGGCGCCGGCGCCGCCGGGCGCCGCCGGGCGCGCCTTGTTGCACAGCGAGATGAGCTTCAGGCGGCCGTCGCCGCGGTTCCACACGCGCGGCACGCAGCGCGCGCTCGCGCCCTCCGGGTTGACGACCTGCGCGCGGCCGCCAGCTTTATCAAACCTTATCAAAGTGGGGGCCATGCCGGGCATGCGAGCCCCACTGGCTCCCTCCATCGTTCGAGCAGCACACCGTCCGAGTCGTCTGCACAGCACCGAGCAGGGCGCTGCGATGCCGGCCCCAGGGCCTGCAGCACGTGATGCAGCACAGCGCAGGGCGTGCGCGCGCGCTCGCCACCCGCTCCCGCCGTCGACGGACATTGCGATCAGAATAACTTTGGAGTCAAGCCCTAAAAGCACCTGACTGAGCAGGCAAGGGCGGTCCGTGGCAGGCGTGAGGCCTGAAGGGGCCGCGCGCCAGCTGCACCGCCTGGTCGACCGACTTGGGGATGCGGTACCAGCCCAGCAGCACCTGGTCCACCGAGCTCGCGCGCGCCTGCAGCTGCAGGAAGGACAGCGGCTCGTCCGGGCGCGCCAGGCCGGCCGAGTCCTGCACCTTCATCTCCGTCTCGCGGCCCCACTCCGCGTACGCGCGCATGGACTGCGCGCCGGCGAGGCGAGGGCGAGGGTCATGGACAGGGCGCTGGCGAGGCGCGCGCACGGCCCCGGCGCGGGGGGCTGCCACGCTGTCCCACATGGGCTCAGCGGAGTTCACCTCTCTGTGCAAGTGCAGACAAAAAGAAGAAGAGACGTCGAGACCCTATGCACTTTAGCAGCGGCGGCGACGCGCGCGCCAGCGGCGCTGCCGGCGGGCGCGGGCCGGCGCGCGCGCGCACCAGCGGGTCGTACGCGGCCTGGATGAGCAGGCTGGCGGAGAGCGAGGTGGAGTTGAACGAGATGCCCAGCGGCAGGCGCGCGCGGTCCTCGAAGCGCGTCACGCCCTCGAACGCCACCTTCTCTGTGATGATGTTGATGTCCGGGTAGCCCGCGCCCTGCGCGCGCGCGCGCGGCCCCGCGCTTGCGCCCCGGCCTCCGCCCCCCGCAGTGCTGCAGGTGCGCCGCTGCTCCGAACGCTGCCAGGGCGCTGCCGAGGCCCTGCCAGTGCGTGCAGCACCGTCTGATAGCGGCTGGCCGGCATCCAAGGCGGCCGGCCGCCCCCGTCGCCGAGCCCGGCGGCACGCGCTCCCCTCTCGCGCCCCGGAGCGCGGGGGCGGGCGGCGCGCCTCCAGCAGGCGCCGGATGTTGAGCTGCACGGTCATGATGAGCGCGTCCAGGCGCAGCATGTCGCGCTTGGTGCGCAGCGCGATGCCGTTGGCGGCGTCCAGGTCCGGGTCGGCCCAGGCGGCATCGCACAGCACGATCGCGCAGGCGAAGCGCCGCACGTCCACCTTCTCCGACAGGTCCAGGAAGCGCAGCGGGTCGCCGCGCACGTGCAGCAGCGAGATGCGGCGCGGCGCGGCCTCCTCGCGCGCGGCGCCTGCCGCGCGCGCGCCGCCGCGCGTCGGGCGCACCTCGCGGCGCGCGCGGCGCGCGCCGGGGTGAAACACTGCGCGACCCCTCGGGGGCGGGAAGGATGCCCGAGCTCACAGCAGGGTCACTGATGGCGGGAGGTCTGCAGGGGCAGCAGGCCCTGCAGCAGGCCCGGCAGGCCTGGCAGGGCGCTGCAACAAGAAACACCAGGGCGCGCTGGCACCGGCGCGCGCGGGGCTGGGGCGGCGCACCCATGACGCCCTGCGTGTCGCGCTCGTTCAGTAGCACCACCTCGCTGCCGCGCGGCAGCTCCGCGTCCTGCGCCGCGGCCGGCCACCGTCGCAGGGGGTAGGCGTAGGGTAGGTTCCCAACCTGCCCTATCCTGGCCGGCCATCGTGGCAGCCCCCGCCATCAGAGCCGCGCAGGCCAAGGGCGGCACTGTCCAGAAGGGCGGCACCATGCCAGCGCCCTCTGCGAGCCTCTGCGTTCTGCGCAGGCGCGCACTGTCAACATGGCCTGCACGTGCCGCCTGACAGCCGGACCCTGCGGCGCATGGCCAGTGCCGCGCAACCCGCGCCGTGGCGCGGCCGGACGGGGGCGGCGGCCGGCGCGCAGGCCTCGTGCCAGGGCGCGGGGCCGCACCAGCGAGCGCAGCAGGTCCACCATCCACTTGCCGTCCGCCCAGCCGCAGATGAGCACGCTCACCGGCCGGTCGCTGCTGACCGCGTACTGGTTGGGCTGCGCGCGGCGCGCCCGCCTCAGCGGCTGAGCAAAGCTCTGCGCCACCCCCGGAAGAGGCAGGAGAGCATCTGTCAGAGCGCGGGCGCGCGCACGCAGACGGGCAGGCCTGAATCAGGCGGCCAGCGACGCGGCCGGCGCCGCGCCCGCGCCGAAGAGCGCAGGTCAAGAGCAGCGCGGCGCTGGTCGGCGGGGCGGCCGGGCGCGCGCGCCATGATGTACAGGCCAGCGGCCTGCGGCGCCACGTTGCCGCCGGTCGGCCCCAGCACCAGCGGCTGCCCGGCGATGGGCGACGCGAGCGTGTCCTCGATGCTCTTGGTGGAGTTGCCGGCGATGGCCGCGCTCGGCCCGCCGTCCGCCTCGCTGTCAAAGCTCTGCAGCACGTACGCGCCGGGCTCCCAGCCGCTGCCTGGCGTGCGCGCGATTTGTTTTATTTAAAAAGCCCCTCGGCCTGCGCACGCCCTGCACGGGACGGCTGCACGCCGCTCCAGCAGGGCGCGCGGGGCAGCGCGCGCTCGCGTTGGCGCCGCCACGCGCGTACAGAGGTTCATTTTTAGGGTAGGGTAGGGTCCTGCGGGCGCCCAGGGGCGCGCCCGTGTCGGCCGGCAGCGCGCGCGGCAGCGGCCGGAAGTCGCGCACCGACAGGCTGGTCGGCCGCATGACCACCTGCGCGGCGCGCCCGCCCCTGCTCTTCCTTTTTTTTTTTCGTTTAAGAAAAATATATCCTTGCACCGCGGGCGGAAACGTGCGCCGGAAAGCGCTCACGGCTCTCTGGACCAAGCGGCAGCGTCGTCATCTGCCACCCACCTGCACGTGCAGGCGCAGCGTGCCCCAAACCTATACGGGCAGGAGCAGCGTGTCCCCACCATATATGGGCAGGCGCAGCATGTCCAAACCTGTACGGGCAGGCGCAGCGTGCCCCAAGAGCCCGCATGCTGAGCTGGCACGCCGCGCGGCAGGGTTCGCGGCGGGGCGCGGGGGCGGGCGCGGGCGCGCCAGCGCGTCGCCGGCCTCCAGGCGCAGCGCGGCCGGCGGGTTGATGCGCGTGTGGCCGCTGCGCAGGTTGCTGACGCCCAGGACGACCGCGTTGGGGAAGCGCGGGAACACGTCGCCGAACGCCAGGCCCTGCCGGGGTTCGCGGCAGGGTTGGCGCGCCGCCATGGGATGCCTCTTAGTGACAGCCTCTAGTGCGCCACACTGCGCTGAGCTGTTTTCAAGCACGTTGTAGGGCTCTGTGATGCCGCGACACATGCGCACTTCCGCATGCGCCGCCATGAAGCCCCGTGGTGCCCAGGTCGGGCCGCGCTGCTGCCATCTCCGTGAGCGGGCGCGCGGGAGCGGCGCGCTGCGCGCTGCCGGAGCAGCGCACGGCGCCGACGCGCAGCCTTGCAGGCACGCCAGGCAACGCCGCATGCCGACAAGCTGCAGAGGCCCGCTGCGCACAAACGGCCTCCCCTGCATGACGAGCCGGGGCCTCTCCAGCACCGACTCCTGCCTGCGCCAGGCAGGGCGGCGCAGCTGCGCTCGCCGACACAGCACAGCGCATCGGCTGGGGCTGGGCGAGGGCGGCGCGCGCGCCGGCGCGGCGCGCCTGCAGCTCGGGAAAGAGCGCCAGGTAGCCCTGGGCGCGCGAGCGGAAGTTGAACAGCTCCTTGGTGATGGTCGACAGGATCGGGTGGCGCACCGAGCGCGCTATCCTGCGCATGCGACCGCGCCCGCTGGGTACGCTGAGCGCGAGCTGGAGCAGCTCCTCCGAAAACCTGGGCATGGAAGAGAAAGGAGCGGCGGGTGCCCTACATTGAGAACGGTGGTCGTTAATTATCTGCATCTCAATCATTCCCTACCCGACATGTCCGCACCAATGCCCACCCCTGACCTGCGCCCTGCAGCCGCCCGACGCGCTCACCCGCGGCCGCGCTCCGCCTGCGCGTCAGGGCGCGCGGCCGCGGCCGCACGCGCGGCGCGGTCGCAGATGAAGCACACCAGCGCGGCTCAAGCTTTGTTCGTGTCGTGTCAGGCCCAATGGAAAGCGTAAGGGTGTATGGCAGGGTACAGTACCCTAACACTAACCTAAGATGAGTGGGGATTGGGATGATGCGCGCGCCGGTTGGAGTTAATCTGGCTGGTGGAGATGGGGATGATGCGCGGCGAGCACGCGTAGCGCAGCAGGTCCACCGCGCTGGACGTGCGCAGCTGCACCACCACGTGCCCCGTGCGCGCGTCCGGCTGCCCGAAGCCTGCGGCGCGCGTGCATGCGGGGGTCGCCCGCGGCACGCGCTGGCAGCCCGGCGCCGAGCGCCGCGGGCGTGGAGCCCGCGCCACAGGGCGGCGGGTGCAGGCGGCTGAGCGCCGGGCGCCCGACCCTGCACTGACCCTGTGCGACGGACGGGCTGGGCTTCGCACGTCAGAGCGCTCTGGCGGGCAGCGCGCCCGCTGGCAGCGGCGCTGGGTAACCTGCCGCCGCCGATGCTGCCTGGAGCACAAGCCATGCTCGCAGCTCGCACATGCTCTGTTGTGCCCCAGTGGTGGCTTCCTGACAATGCTCGGTGCCGCTGGGACCCAGCTGCGTTCCTCGCATGCCCCGCAGCTGCGCAGGCGCGCGGTGAGGACTGCACAAGCTGGCAACCCCTCCACGATACCCTCTGCATCCCCTACAAAGCGGCGGGCGCCCTACCCGGGAAGTCCAGCTCATCCAGCAGCACGCCCACGCGCACCGTCTCGGCGTCCGCCTCCTCGGGGCCCCTGCATGCAAGTCGCATGCAGCATGAGCTGAAGCTGCACGCGCGCCGGCGGCCGGAGCTGTGTTGCTGGCACCCGGGCCAGCGGTCTCAGCCTCTCTGCGCCCCTGCTCGCAGCCACACCCAGGCACAGCGAACCCGTCGCCATCAGAGCGCGCCCAAGGAGCATGCGCTTGAAGCGCTGCGAGTGCATGGCGCTGTGCGCGCCCGCGCTTACCCCAGCGCGTCTGCTCGCTCAGGGACGCCCAGACGCGCGCGAGGCGAGAGCTCTGCACTGGCGCCCAGGGCGGCGCGGCGCGCCGAGTGCGGCGGGAGCCAGGCGCCGCGCACCGCGAGGAGTCCGACACAACGATGGTGGCCGCGGCGGTGGGCGCGGCGACCATGCGCAGGTCGTCCGGCAGCAGCGGCGAGCCCTGCGCGCGCGCCGCGTGCGCTCGGGACGGCGGCCGAGCGGCCGCGCCTGAGGCGAGCCCGGGAGGACTGGTGAGCACGATGGAAGCGCAACAGACTAGAGGAGGCAGGTTGAGAGGAGGCGGCGTGCAGCGCAGTCCCTGTCATCCCTGCAGCCAGGTGGCTCCTCAGGTGGCGCGCTGCCGCCACCCCGCGCTGTCGCCGCCCTGGACGGCGCTGCCCGAGCGGCCGAGCGCGGCGCGCGGCGCTGTCGCAGGGCCGCAGCGCAGAGCACCCAGAAGGCGCCCGAGCAGAGCGTGACCTCACCCGGAACCTCTGTGAGCGTGAGCGGTGCAACGCAGAGGCTCTGCGGTGCGGGGGGCGCAGCGCGGGGCGCGGGGCGGCGGCCGCCGCGCGCGCCTGGCGAAACACGAAGCGCGTCCCGAAGCGTGCGGCCGGCGGCAGCAGGCGCCGGAAGTCGCCCTCCATGGCCAGCTTGTCGCGCTGCGACAGCACCACCACCACGCGCCCGCCGTCGGTGCGCCACGCGAGGCACGCCTGCGCGCGGCGCGGCCGCGGGCGTTCAGGTGCTGGGCATGCATCGGGGCGCCCGCAGTGGTGTGCAGGGCGAAGCCCAGCCTCGCAAAGGTGCAGCGGCCCCAGGCACGCCACGCCGGTCCAGTGTTACAGCGTGCCGCGCGCCCAAAGACGAGTGACCGGCTCAGGTGCGACCTCCGCCGGGGCCAGGCGCAGGTGCGCAGCGCGCAGGGCGGCGCATGCGCCCGCGCCCGCCGGCCCCAACTAGCCCCCGCACATGCGCGCCCGCGCGTGCACGCCCGCGCGTGCGCGCCCGCGCGTGCGCGCCTGCCCGTGCGCCTGACCATGGTTGCGCGGCCCACCTGTGCCGGGGCGCATGGGGACGAGGCGCCGGCCGGCCGCGGCCGCGCACCTGCCTCAGGATTTTCAAGTGAGGGATAGGGTCGGTTAAGGTTAGGTGTAGGGCACGGGGACGGCGCCGGCTGGCCACGGCCGCGCGCCTGCGACAGGATCTTCCAGATGACCTCCTGGTCGCGCTGCGCATCGGCCCAAGCCAGCACAAGCAGGTGGCCGCGCTCGTACACGCGGCTGCCGCGCTGCACGTTCGCCTGCAGCACCTGCGCGGCGCGGGCGCGGCGTCACGTCGCGCGCGCCGGAGAGCAGGCGCCCTGCCTCCGGAAAAAGCTCAGAACAGTCCGTCCGGAGGGGGCCGGGGCGCGGGGCGAGCGGGAGGGCGGGCGCCGGAGCGCCTGCCGCAGCTTGGCCGCTTGCTCGGCGCTGCCGGCGCGGGCGCGCGGGCGCGCGCGCTGGACTGGGGATAGGGTTAGGGCTATTCGGACTGGCCCGCGCCTGGATGACCAGCTGCTCCACCAGCGATAGCACGATCGCGAACGCCGCCAGGCCCACGGACGCCACCACCAGCGAGAAGATCTGCGCGGGCGCGCGCAATGTGGCTCGGCAGGGGCCCGCCCCGGCGCTGCGCGTCTGCGGCGGGCAGCGCCACGCCCGGCGTGGCACCCATGGGCAAGCCTCTTGCGTGCATACCAGATAAAAGGAGCGCTCTGCAATTTAGTCTGGCTTGAGCTACACCGGGGCATCCGGGGACAGGCGCCAAGCAATGCATGGCATGCACGCGTATGGCAGTCCAGATCGCGTGGGTGAACAAGGGGAAAAGTCCACTGCGCCTGCAGCGCCCCTGAGGCGCGCAGCAGGCCGCGCGCCGCGCGGCCGCGGCGGGCCCGGCACCTGGCGCGCCAGGCCCCAGTCCTCGGCGCCCTCCGGGAACGCGCCGAACCAGACGACCAGCACCTGCGCGCGCGCGCCCCGTGTCCCGGTCAGCCCTAACCCTGACCAGCACCTCAGCGCTCGCGTCCGGTGTCAGGTCAACCCCCACCCTGACCAGCACCAGCGTGCGCGCCGCATGCCCCAGGCCGCCCGGTCCTGCCTGTAGCAGGGCTGCCCTGCGCGCCACGTGAGACATCAGGCAGGGTGCGGCCCGATGCGCCAGGCTCCTCATGCAGACGTCCGGCAGGCTATCAGTTGCCTCCGAGCGGGTGGCGAGACGCGGCAGCACGCTGCGAGGCCCTGCAGTCCTTTGGCGTGCATGGGGGGGCGCCTCCTTCAAGTGCTCGGCGCGGTGAGCCAGCGTGTCGGCCCAGGGGCTGTCGCGGCCGCCGGTGCGCTGCCGGCACGCCATCGGCGGCGCTGCGCCCTACGTGCAAGCGCGCGAGGTCGGGCGCGCGCGCGCCTCATACGTGTTGGTCCACAGGCTGTTGTGCGCGCCGCCGCCGGGCTCCAGCGGGTCAACCAGCAGCCCCTTGGCCCAGCCGCCCAGCACGACGAGGCACACGTTGATGGCGACCAGCAGCTGCACATCCGACCAGGAGTCCTGCCCCCCGCGCACGCCGCACGTCATGCCCAGCTGCCCGCCGCACGCATGCCTGGCAGCGTCGCTGCGCACGTGTGCCGCACGTGCGACAGCGCATGCCGCTCTCCCTGGTCCCCAAGCGGAGCGAGGAGGCCCGTGAGCGCAGCAAACGGCACTTGCATGTCGGCTTGTGACACCCATAGCGCCTGTCTGCCACCGGCCCCTAGCGCAGCAGTGCCCCCTGCGAGCATGCTCCGCATGCGGCGCACTGCCCTGCAAGCAGCACTGCGCGGCAATTTCGCGGCGTCACAGCTTGGAGCATGCATGAGCTCACAAGGCACTCGCACATGTCGCCATGGGGAGCAGGCGTTGTGTGTGTTGTCTATATCATTAGCAGCAGCAAAGGAGCTATAACGTGGATGGCATTAGCAGCCTCCTAGTGCTCGTCGTGCCAGGTACGCCGGGACCAGCAGACACTTTGGCTTGCAACTTCGTTGGTCTACCTTTGCGACCAGGTGGGTGCAACCCCGGCGCAGCCAGTGGCCTCTGAAGGAGCGGCCCCTCGAGCAGGACTGCACTCGCCTGGCGCCAGTTGAAATACTGGTAGCTCAGGTCCCCCAGCCAGTCGCGGAGCTGCTGCCGCGCCTGCCCGAGCCCCGCCTCCTGCCGCGGCGTCGTCTTGGGGTTCTTGCCTTCGTTCTTGAACCTGAAGCACCGCGCCTCGCTTTGACAACGCACTTGCCCTGCACTGGACATGGCCTACAGCCTCAGCAGTGGCAGCCTCTCTGTTGACTCCTACAGGCAAGCTTTCAGGCACTCCCTGCAGTGGAGATGTCAAAGCACGTCCACGGGCAGTTGTTTGAGACCTGGCAGTGCTGCAAGCTGCTATGTAGTGTTTGCAAGCTGCTATGTGTAGTGCAAGCAAAAGAGGTGTTTTACGCTCACCGCTTGTTTGCCGTCCCGGGCTGGCCTGTGTCCGCGGCAGCACAGTGCAGGCGCCTCCGCCTCGCCCCGCGGGTCTGGTGGCGCAGGCTCAAGCGTGGCAGCGAGATGTATGTACATCTCCCCCGCTGGCAGAGGCTCGCAGGCGCCAGGCCTGACCAGCGTGTTGCGGAGCACTGCCTGCACAAGGGTGCTTGCAGCAGTGCGCAGTTCATGCTCTTCAAGCGCGCCAGTGCGTCACATCATATTTATTACTTGTCAAGGCAGGGGCTCGGCTCCCCCTCTTATACTGCTTCCACTCTGAGAGAAAACAATACTAGTGATATGCTCAGTAATAAGCAAGGACTGGTGAAAGCGTACATGCATTCATTGGCGCGTTCCGCACATAGCAAACGGCTAACGCAAGATCAATAATGAACGCAAAGTTGCAAGGCAAAGGACTTTGCGGTCTGTACGCAAGGAAGCGCCTCTGCCATTGTGTTTTTATGGCCTTGGCAGCTGCAGGGTAGGGGGCAATGCACGCCCATTGCTTTCCTCCATGGAGCCCATGGCCCATGGCCATCAGCACCGATCTTGCCTTCAAGGTAAAAGCATGCTCACCGAACTAGATGAACAGGGCGTGCCCACACGCGCATGGACATCTGATGCCTGGTGAGCAAGGCCAAGCAGTTCACCGCCAAAGTGTCCGCTAAAGTTACATGCGCTCTTTACATTTGCACAGCAAAAGTGCTTGTGCAAGGACAATCCAACAGGCGGTCAGATGCCTGGGATGCCGTGGGATCTTTTGCGCACAAGGAAACCCCAACTCAACTGCATTTCGCACCCAAAAAGAAAAAGTAGGGCATAAAGCATACACGCCGGTCGAGGAGACCCCCGCCGCGCCCAGCGCCGCGTCCCGGCGCCCCAGGAGCCGGCGCAGCCGCGCGCGCGTTGACCGCCTACGACAACCTGATGCCGGGCACCTGCGGCCGCGGCTCCACCGCGGCAGCCTGCTCCGCGCCCGGCAGCTGCAGCACGCGGTCCAGCGCGCCTGCGCAGGCGCCAGCTTCAGGGGTGCCCACAGGTTTGCATGGTCATGCGCGCACTGTAAGCCCGCCAGCGCAGACAAGGGCGCTGCGCAAGGAAGGACACCCTGGAAACAGGTGCGCGTAGGGCGCTGCTCCTGTGAGCTCCTCGGCGCTGATGGCTGTCCCGGAGCGGCCATTGGCCGCCCGCCTGGCCCATGTCTGTTGGAGCACAGAGCTGCACGCATAGTACCTGACAACGGCTCCGGCCACTTTATCAGGGCGCAGGAGGACAGGCCAGCCCACACGGACAACCATGCCCGCCGGCGCTCCGCGCTCCATGCCACGGCGACAGGCGCGCATGCTGCCCGGGCGCGGCCGCACCGCGCAGGATGCGCTTCTCGATGCGCAGCAGCCGCGCGGCCACCTTCTCGCGCGGGCTCGCGCTCGCGCGCGCGATCGTCGCGTCGTCTTCCGCCTCCGTTGTTCGGTACCTGGCGTGCGCGCGGCGCCGGGCGCTCGCCGCCCAGCCGGGCTCGTATGGGCGGGAAGCAGGGAAAACAGACACTGAGCCCCCATGACGCACGTCCAGACGCTTGTCGGGCAAGGCACATGGATGTGCTCCGCACTGTACCAAGTACACCAACACTAGCTCAGACTGTTCTCTTCGTGCAGTAAGCCCCCGTCACCATCTGACCTGCCCTGCCCTGTCACGGGGCGCCAGGGCGGCGCCAGGGCGGCGCCGGTGCGCCGGCCGCGCACCGGGCCAGCTGCGAGCGCAGGTGGTCTACCAGCTGCGCAGTGTACACAGTCACCCTTTGACCTGCCCTACCCTGTCATAGGGCAACAGGGCGACGCCGGCCGCGCACCGCGCCAGCCGCGAGCGCAGCTGGTTCACCAGCTGCGCAGTACATACACTCACCCTTTGACCTGCCCTACCCTGTCAAGGGGCGCTAGGGCGGCGCCGGCCGCGCCGGGCCAGGCGCGAGCGCAGGTGGTCCACCAGCTGCGCGAGCTCAGCCTGCTTCCGTCCGGCAGTACCCACCCTCAACCTCTGACCTGCCCTACCCTGTCACGGGGCGCCAGGGCGGCGCCGGCCGCGCACCGCGCCAGGCGCGAGCGCAGGTGGTCCACCAGCTGCGCGAGCGCGGCGCCCTCCACGGCGGAGTCCCGCGGCGCGCCGATCCCCGCCGGCGCAAACGCGTCGCCGCGCCGCAGCGCGCCCGCGTCCGCGCAGTGCGCCAGCCGCAAGAAAGGCAGCAGCATCTCCGGCAGCGCCTGCGCGCACGGAGGCCGGCGCGGGTCTGTGCGCCGCGCCGCGCCAGCGGTGCGAGGCAGCAGGGGCGCGCGTGCACCGCCCGCTCGACGTGAAGGCGAGCCACGCATGCTGCCCACATGACGACGTGCTTGCCAGAGGCGCAGGCAGAGAGGGAGCAGGGCCGAGAGGACCTCCATCATGCACCCAGTGTAGCAGTAGTCTCAGAAACGCATAACAACACCACAAGCACAAGCGAGACACAAGCTGGTCTCCCGTCGGTCAGGGACAGAGCTGAAGTGGCTGAGACGACTGCCGCGCCGGAGCCAGCGCATGCCGGATGCGCCGCCGGCGCCGCCCACCCCGCCGGGCCGATTGGGACGGCAGGCACGCCTGGGGGGCCGGCGCACCCCGTCGCGCGCCAGCTGGAACTGCTGCTGCGTGGACAGGCTGTGCTGCTGCAGCAGCACGCGCTTCACGGTGAACAACGGGTCCGTGATCGGCAGCGTCACCGTCAGCGACAGCTTGTCTGCGCGCCGGCACACTCAGAGGAGCTTCACTTGTGCGCCAAGCTCGCGTGAGGGCGGCAGCCTGACCGAGGCTGTGACGCCAGCGCGCAAGGTCACGCACGAGGTATGCTTAAGCCATTGACATCAAAAATAGGCATCGTTGGCTCTGCAGTGAGGTACCACGGCCGGCAACCGCCACACTCCGCACCAGGTGCTTGGGCATGCCATGCGGGCCTGTCTACAAGCAAGTGTGTCTGGAAGCAGGGCATAGGCGCGCTGCAAGCGAGGCCCTGCCGCGCGGCCTGTAGCAGGGCGCGCGCCGTAGGGGTTGTTATCGTCCACGATGGCGTAGTTGAGCAGCAGCCGCCGGTTGGGCTGCGGCCCGCACCACGCGTACACGGGCTCCCCGGGCACGTACGCGCGGTCCGCCACCAGCTGCACCTCCCGCGCCTTGGCGTCGTACTTCAGCATCGCCTGCGCGCGGCAGCACGGCTCAGCGCTGGCAGGTGCCCGCGCCTCGCGCCCCAGCCGAAATCCTGTTCATCATATGGCGTCGTGCCTCAGCATCGCCTGCACCCAGCAACATGGTTCTGGCGCTTGCACGGGCTGCCCGCGCGTCACGCCCCACAGGGAACTCTGCTACGCGCGAACCACAGCAGCCAGCCCTTTCATTTTCGTTTGAACGCACGATGCACCACCTGCTATGACTTTCCTCATTTCATTCAGTCTCAAGACTAGACACAGCATAGCAATTGCTCGTCCTGTGCAGACGGTCCTCGAAAGTTCCCTGCAGATGCGGCTCACACAGCGAGATGCGCTCCTTGCAGGCAGCTCTACACAAAAGCAGCAGGTCCCCGCAGTGCCAACTCCAGACACCCAGACACTCCATACATGACCTAACCCTACCGTAACAGACCGCAGGGGCCGCGCGCGCCTTGCACGTGGAGCTGTACGGCAGCAGCGGCGGCCCCAGCGGCACCAGCGCAAAGCGCTTGCTCAGCGGCACGCCCTGCAGGTGCACCACGCTCGCCTGCACCGCAGCGAACGCCTGCCGCCCGCGTCCGCACCCCCGGTCAGACGCGGCGCAGCCGCGAGGCGCACAGCGCCGCATCGGTCCACTTTCTGCCGCGGATGCGCTTCAAGGCCGTCTGCATGCAAATCATTTTGCTTGCAGGCAAGCCCGCAAGCAAACCATCTCGGCAGTCTGACGCTTGCACCCCAGCCACAGAGCGAACGCAGGCGCCTTCCTGTCCTGTTGGGGGCGGGTCCTCACGGGCTAACCCTGCATGCCGGCGATGCGCTGCGCGGGAGCCCTGCACGGGCGCACCTGCCGGAAAATCTGGAGCGAGAACGCCTCGGTGGGCACGTCGTAGGGGTAGTTCCTGAACAGGCTGCCGGCCATGAACCACACCGTGTCCAGCTCGTCGTACTCCCGCTCGATCCCCTGCGCGCGCCGCCCCGCCGCCTCGGCGCCCGGGTCCGGCGGAGCCAATGCGCGGCGGCGGGAGCACATGGGGTCGCTCGCACGCGCGCGCCCGTCGCAAGACCCACAGCGCCGAGCTCACAAGCTGCGCTGCAGCCCAGCGCGCGGTCTGCCCAACGCCGCACTTGACAGTGCCACCCTGCCACGCAAGCCCTGTCGCGGACACAGAGCGCCCGAGCCGCAGCCGGCGGCGCCGGAGCGCTCGGGCACGCCGGCGGCGCGGCGGGGCTCGCTTGCTCCTGACCATAACCCCTTGGCAGGCATTTAGGCTATCGAGCGCGCACGTGCAGCCGCTCGGCGACCTCTGCCACGATCGGCGAGCCCTGCAGCAGCGCGGCCACCTGGCCCTCGTCCCACAGCAGCGGCGACTTGGCGCCGCTCTGGCCGCGCGCCTGGATGCGGTCCAGCTCCTGCGAACCGCAGGACAGGGGTTGGGGGACAGAGGTTGATGCCGCGCGCGGGCTGTCTGCCGCGCGCGAGACGCGCACGCCTGTGCGAGCAGTGGTGGCGGTGCAGCAGCAGCGGCCTAGTGCCGCATCACTTGCCTTTGCAAGTGTGTGCGCTGGAGCAGGTCGATGCAAAGCAAACCCCCATGCAATCAGATGGCGGCGAGGCGCGCGCAGGGAGCATGACACAGTGAAGAAAGGTGATAGCACGATATGCGCGGGCCCCATGCCTTGATGAACTCGTACCACACACTCTCCCGGCCGTTCTTCTTCTCATACATGAGGTACAGCGTCAGGCACGCCAGCTCGCTCAACTTATTAGTAGTCAGCAGCTCCGCCATGGCCTGTTGCAGGACACAATACCAACGCAGTGAGCAAGGACGCAGACTGAGCCACACTTTGCTCTTCTACCTGGTCGAGGTGCAGAGCTCGACACCAAACGGCAAGGGGCGCCACTATCGCTCCAAGGGTGGAGTGACAAGAGTGCCAGCGCCCTGGACGACACGGACGGGCTCCAGAGCGCTCACCGAGTCCTCAAACACGCGGTCCAGCGTGATAATCATGTGCTCTGGGATCCTTAACGCAACATCGCCTGCGCACAACAGAGCTTGCAAGGGGTCAGTGCTGCCGCCTATTCTGGAAGCAGGCCACCGAGCTGGTGAGTCCAGCAGCTCACGGCAACGCAAACAGCGCACCCGGCTGCAACGCCCGCGCCGCAACAGTTACGTCCAGCGTCTGCCCACTCCTCTCCAAGTCGCGCACGGTCACAGCCTGCTCCTCAACGCCGTGTTCCTGACCCACCACATGCAGCGCGTTGGTCGGAAGCTTGCTGGCATGCGCCACGGCATTGGCAAGTTATGTCTCAAGCAGTGCTCCACCCCACGGTCCCGGCACTGACGCGCGGACTGCCAGTGCAAGCGTGGACGCCTGCGGCAAGGCAGCGCACTTCCAGCCACCGGAAGAGCTGCGCGCTGCGCGTGGTCTCCCCTCGGCCCGTGTCCTCGACCACCGCTGCGGCGGGCCGGTGCAGTCGTGCGTGGTGCTGCCGCGCCTGCGCCAACACACCTCAGGTCGGACAGTGTTGACGCCTTGAGTGTGCAATGAGGCGGGGTTTCTACTAGGCAGCAACTTTGACGGAACAGGCGCGCCTGGTCGGCTGTGGCCCAGCGCGCTGTGCGGCAGGTGTGGCGCGCGGCGGGGGGGCAGAAGCAGTCCCTGCAGCCTGCAGTTGAGGCGTGGCCCGTCAGCTGCGCCGCCATGTGGCCAGCTGCCAAGCCAGCTCCGCTGTCAGTGTCTTACAAAACTCGTGCTTTGCCTTTTACCACCTCATCAGCCAGGCGACTGGCCTCTATGTGACTCTAGACCCTGGCTTAGGGCTCCTCTGAATGTGATTCTGCACTTGGCAGTGCTGGTACGTCGAGCGCACCTTCAGTGGTTATTAAGAATGGCCCCGCAGGCTATTGCCGTATGCGTGCTGAGTGCGCTCACCTCATCTTATTGCAAGTCTACTTTGAAGTTGCCTGAGCGCTGCTAGTGTAAGACCACCTGGCAGCACCACTACCAGGGTCCACCAGTTTAACGGGTGGCACAGCTAAGGACTGATATCCAGAGTGCTTGACATTTTCATAGCACTTGACCCTGCAAACGGCCCATGCTTTCATGACGCTCCAGCAGGCAGGAAGCATGTAAGAACAGAGCAAAAACCCCGCAACCCCCTGTGCAGAGCGATCAGAGCGGGTGGGCAAGCTCATGCATGCGCGCATGTGATGTCGACGAGAGTGCTGCCGGCTTGCTCGGCTGCATGAGACATGTTTCGTGGTCCTGGCATGCTGGGGTCCACGCCCGACTGAACACGGCAGGCTGCATATTTGCCGCCACCGGGCTGCTCAGGCAGAGTGTTTGGGACTGTAGGAATCTCGATGTCGGGCAACGGCCCAGGAGCAAAAGTGGCAAAGAATGCGCCTGCTTACATGCATCTGCAGTGCTGTTCAGCAAGCTGGACACCCAGACTGAAAGCGACAGCGCCCTGGTACCCAGACCAACCTCTGAGACAAAACGTGGTGACCGGCGGCGGAAACAGCGCGCGTGGTGGAGCACAACCTGGCAAAAGCAGTAGCGTGCGGCCAAAGTCACAGGAAAACACGTTTTGCTGGTCGGTTGTCGGCCACATGTACATCAGGCCCCGCACCTGCCGGCGCGTCCTGGCCTCTGCGTCCCGGAGGCAAGGACCGCGCGCGCGCGGTGGTGGCCGGGGGCGGCGTGCACACCGCAGCCCGCCCCCCTCACAGCCGAGCGGCAGGGCAGCGGCAAAGAGGCTCCCCCGCGCTCAGCTGCGCGACAAAACAGGAAAACACCCCACCCTCCGCGAAGCAGCAAAGCAATAAAATGCGCAGACCGTGCGTGGCCAGCTCGCCTCCCCACAGCCCTGCCCGCCCGCATGCGACCAGCCCAACAGAGCTGCGGAAATCTTTGGCACAGGCAGGCGCCGCGAGCCCCGTCTCAGGCCGCGGCCTACTTGCCGCCGGCGACCGTCGTCTGGGGCGAGGTCGTTGTGGTGCCGCCCGCGCCCCCCGCATCGTCGGGGGCGGCCGCGGCGACGCCGACCGAGATGCCGACCGGCGAGGCGTTCAGGCCGGCCGCACCGATCTGGTCGTGCACAGGGGAGATGGAGATGAGCGCGGGCGCGATGTTCACGCCCTGCGGCTGGATGTTCTCCCCGCCCGAGCCGATGTAGATGATGCTCGGCAGCACCTGCCGTACGGGACGGCAGGTCAGCGCGCGCGCGCGGAGCCGCACCGGCGCACAGGGCAAGGAGCATGCTGTGTTGCCTGCCTCAGCACATGCAATGCCACCAGAGAGAGCAGGCATGTATCGGCCACGTGCCCAAGAGCTGCATAATTTATGCGCTGTAACAGCAAGCGCATGCCTACAAAGGCTCGGCCTGCATGCATTGGTGCGCTTGGCGCATGTTGGGGCCTGCGAGCGCGAGGGCGGGCCGCGGGCTCGCCTTGAAACCCTCCGGCTGGATGTTGGCACCTTCGGGCGTGATGTACACGCCGAGCGGGCTGATGGCAATGCCGGTCGCCGAGATCGCGGCGCCGGTCGGCAGGTTGCTGATGATGCACGGCGCGTACACCAGGCCGGTGAGGGCCGTGGTTGCCAGCGAGACGCTCTGCGTGTAGTTGGCCGCAAACTTGTCGAAGCCAATGTGGTCCGGCAGCCAGGTGGACACCGCGTCACCGATCGCCTGCGCGCGGCGCAGGCCCGGCCGTCAGCGCTCCTGCTGCTTGGCCGCTGCGGGTGCATGCGGCATTCTAAGCACGCATGGCCACGCTGCGCCCCAGTGTAGAGCCACAGTGTAGAGCCGAGTAAGTAGGCTGGGAGCGTGCTGCGCGCCTGGGTGTAGTTCAGGACGTCCGTCAGGATCTGCGGCTGCTTGAAATTCTGGAACTTGTCGGTGTAGCCGTGCTCGTCGAGCGCGTCAATGTGTGCGCCGGCCACGCCAACCAGGTTGGACAGCAGCTTGGTGGCGTTCTCGGGGTTCTTCTCCTTCTGCATGAGCACGTCTGGCGGCCGCCGCGCGCGCACGGGACTGGTCAGCGCCCGCTCCGCCCACCCCCTGGGCCGCCACGTACAGCCGCGCTGGCAGGGGCTGCGGGGCTGCCCCAACCCCGCCCACCGGCACGCCATCCACTGCAGCCTCAGCGGCTCACCGACAACACCAGGCTATCCCAAGCAGCCAGGCGCTGCACGCTTGCAGGGACCCCCTCAACCCTGCTCTCGCACCAGACCAGGCCTTGTGCACAAATCGCCTGCCAACTCCGCCAGAGTGCAGCCAGCGTAAAGCCCCCGGGGGCCGCACTGGTGATCAGGGACGCGTACTGGTCGAACACGGGCTTCAGCTGCGTGCCGTCCGGGGCAATTGGCATGACGTTGGGAATGCCCGCATATGCTGGCGTCAGCGCAAGCGCCAGCAGCGCGGCGACGGCGACAGCCCTGCAGCGCCAACGCGCAAGTCAGGCACCCCGCGCGCCGGCGCCACGGGCGCTCCCGCAGGCGCCAGTCTCCACAACGCAGCACCTGTAGCCAACGCTGTCCCCAAGCAGGCACGCCAGCAGCAGAGCGCGGCGGCAGGACACATGCGCAGGCGCGTTGTGAGCGGCGCCGCACCCCTTCATCGTCTTGCCCTGTCGCTGCCGGCCGCCTGCACACGGGAGAGGGCGGTCAGCAGTGCACGGCAGCCGCCACACTTGAGCAGAGCTTAGTGGCCCTGACCAAGCCCTGGCTAGCTGGCTAGCCATGGACAGCCCAGGCTGGATCCTGGCCGAGCCAGCACCCCCAGCGCGTGCTGCCACCACCGAAACAACGTAAGGCAGGCTGGGCCAACGACAGCCAGGCGAGCGACGCACCGGGAGCGGGGGTTTCAGACGATTCACCTGCGGCCAACCAAGCTCCGTGCGTCATCCCACGTGGGGCAACGCCAGAGGTTGCTACTATAGCAGCACTGCACACACAAGCTCAGGGCAGGGGCAGACAAGCTTCCCGTGACCCTGGGGCACGTCATCTTTAATCTAGCTACCGGCAAGCGGGCTCCCCACGCCGCCACCCTGTCCTCCCAAGCACGCAGCGGTCCAGCTCGGTTGCCAGGAACCGCAACGCGCCTTCGACAGCATGCAGGCACGCCAGAGCCGTTGAGCAGAGATTGCCCGGCAGGCGTGGGCCCGCACCGGTGAGCAGCAGCAGGGCCGGCAGGAAGGGATGAGCCTATATATAAGTATGTGTATGCGGGCAATGCAATGCACGTGAGAGTCTTGCACCCACATGGGCTCTCGGCAGTTGAAGAGACCAAAGAGGGCCTGCAATTATGGCCAAATAGGTTACCTGGCTCACACAGCCGCCGAGTCCTTTACAGCGCGTTTGTCCAGGATGTGCTCCACCAAAAAAGGTCCAGCGCAGGCTAAACGCCCAGGCTACTGTGCGCAAACAGGGCTTTGAGCCGCTATGCAGACCACAGTGTACTGTGCAGGACTTCTTTATCTGTGACGCGACCTGCCGTGTATCTTACGCACCGCACCATAGCTGGTCGCTTGTTATGTTCTTTCTCTCTCGCTGGTGTCATGTGACTGAGCTGCTAAAACACATAGCGAGTATGGCGTGGTCGGCAGAGCCAGGCTGGTTGCTTGCCTACAATATGTGCGCTGTGTTTTGCTGTTTCAACACTGCTACCAGCACGTGGTGAACAGACTCCTGTGGTGCTCTGCTCTGTCCCAGCTGTCACCTGACTGCACCTACAGCACAGGCTGCACAGCTTGCACAGGTTGGCTGCAACAGGACGGGCTGCACAGCAGGACGGTCGCAAACTGAAAGCCATTATATGTCAGGACTCCTAGCCAGACCTTCTGGCCCGGTCCTTGCTCAGCCTGTGATTTTGCAAGGGGACCCGACTACCAGGTCACCAAGCCTTGGTATTGCACACCCAGTGTCACTTGAAGCACACCTGGTGTTGCATGAAACTGTAGTAGAGAACAGCCTGCCGACCAATGGTCCTGAAATCATGCATGGCACAGCATGCATGGCATGTTTGCAGGCTGGCCAACGCGTTCATTGCTGCACTGCTCAACGGCGGCGCACCGCAATGCGCTGCATGCGCGCAGACTACGCCAAACGTTTGGCTAAAAGTTGACAGGAGATCGGCACTGAACTGCCGCAGGTACGCTGGAGCTTGCAGCAAAGTTTGCTGAGCGAACTTGCCACAGGCTTTAAGGGGCCACGCTGGTGCCTCTGCCGGCTGTGCAAGTCGGTGGCATGTGTGAAACGCAGCTTAAGCAGCAAGTCAGTGCAAGAATGACATCTGTGTATCAGCCAACTGCGGTGCTTTGTTGAAGGAGGAGAATGCGCATGCATGCAGCGACTGCCTTGCAGTCAGCATGCGCACAGGAGAGGCACAGATCAGCGAAGCAGCACTTGCCCGGAGGCCTGTATGTTACAGCACAGCTACATACAGAGAGCGCCGAAGCAAAACAGCAATATGCGGCAGTCTCAAATGTGTGCAGAGAGGGCGGCGCAGCTGCACGGCATTTGGTGCATGCCAAAAAGCCCTGAGCGGGGAGCTGGCCCCAAGATCGTTAGAGGTGAATAACTCCGGGGGACCTCGCAAGCAGGCAAGCGCGACGCAAGCGCAACCAGACAGGGACTGGGACATGATCATGCCTTGGCCAAAGCACCAACGCAGAAAGCAACAGCGTGTAGCAGCATACGGTGGGCGCAGGTCTGTGCACAGTGCGTGGCGCCAACCGTCAAACTCCCTGCGCTGGGCCCAGCAGGCCAGGCCTAGCCTAACAGGTCCCGCCTAGTGGGCCCACAGCAGAAGCTGTCACTTCGCGCGCGTTGCCTCCACAGACCGCCCCCACAACCCCCACAGCGCAGAACACCCAGCAGAGAGCGCGCAAAAGCAAGCGACAGCAGCGCAGCGCCCCTAGCCCCCGCCCGGCACCGTAGAGCTGGTGGTAGACTCGCTGTTGGCGTTGGCAGCATCGGAGCCAGCCTCGTCCGGGTAGGTGACCTGCACCTCGCCGACGCCGTCGCGCGGCAGCGTGACCGTCTTGATGCGCGGGTCGCCGGACACGTCCTTGCCGGGCGCGCCGACCGAGTTGTACACCGGCGCGACCGAGATGAGCGCGGGCGCGACGTTGAAGCCCTGGGGCGCGATGTTCTTGGCGACAGGGCCCACGTAGATGAGCGTGGGCGCAACGTTGAAGCCCTGCGGCTCCACGTTGAAGGCGGTGGGCACGACGTAGACGCCCGTGGGCTGGATGTTGACGCCGTTGGCAAACACGCCGAAGCCGTACGGCTGCGTCAGGATGAGGCAGGGCGCGTAGGAGATGAACTGGGCGGCCACGGTCAGGCCGGAGATGACGTTGGAGATCTTGGACGAGCCGTCCACGTACAGCGCGGGGTCGTTGACCGTGATCAGGCCGTCCAGGAAGGTCTTTGACGTCGGCGCCGCCGCCGCCGCCGTGCCCGCCCCCGACCCGCCGCCGGCCTGGTCGGACTGCGTGGACGTAATGTCCTGCGAGTGGAAGTCCTTGCCGGCCGCGGCGAGCGACAGCTGCGCGCGCGCGCGCACTGTGTCAGCGAGGGCCTGGGCAGGGCGGCCTGTGCAAACCCGCGGCCGTGCGCTGTTGGGCGCGGCCGTGCGCTGTTGGGCTCGGCCGTGCGCTGTTGGGCTGCCGCACGGCGTTGCGGCAGAGGCCAGCATGCAGGCCATGCGAATGCGCTTTCCAGGGGTTCAACAGGCGTCCCACTTTGGCCGCAAATTGAAGAGGTTAGTGGGGTTTTGCCTCGGCACGCGGTTAATGTCAGCGACACGCGCCCTGCTGTACCCCCTCCTGTGCCTGGGCGCACGCCTGCAGCGCTGCGGCGGGCCGCGGCCAGAGGGCAGGCGGCGGGCGCGCACCTTGTCGTTCACCAGCGACTTGAACAGGTTGAGCTGCGTGTGCGCCTGCGCCCTGTCGTCGCTGTGCGCCAGGAACGACTGCGCGAGCAGGCCTGCCCACCGCTGCATGTCCGTGTACTCCACCTCTGCGCGCACGCCGGTCGCCGCCGCCAGCACGAGCACCAGCCTGTGCCGCTCGCGGCAGGCGTCTCAGGCTTCACCCCCGCCACTGCGCTGCCCCTGTAACGAGCCCCGGCCAGGGCCAGTTGTAGGCCGGCGCGAGCGCTGCAACCACAGGCCTTGCAAGCAGCCCAGGACGAGGGCATGCTGGGCCGCAATCTTTGAAAACCCCTGCTAACACCGGATCGCAAGGCAGCCCACGTGGGGCCCGATCGCAGGGCTAGTGGCCGCCTGGCAGCCAGGCCAGGCGCAGCACAGCCCTGGCGGGGCAGCAGCGCGCGGCCAAGCGGGCCCCAGAGTGCGGCCCCGCCGACCCTGGCATCCGCGTCCCAGCTAGCCGCTTGCAGCTCCCCCAGCGGCCAATCCGGCCCAGCACGCCTTACTAACGCTACGCTGCGGGCCCCACGTGGGCTCACCCGGCGCACAGGTACGCACGGGACGCCATGCTAGCTCGGTGGACCTGCACGCCCGATTGTATATATCAAGATTAAGCAGCAGTGCAGCAGGGTGAGCGGCTCTTCAGGCAGCTCTCTGCCCGGTCACGCCTGCCGGGGCTTGCAGGAGCGTAGCTAGGTGTGTGTGCGCATAGACTCAGCAAGGCAGGCCGGGAACGCACTGGTGAGGCCCCTGACCCGCCCGGCGTGTGGAGTACGGCCCGCCGTGTAACTTTTCTGGTTTGGGTGTCAGAGGATAGCCTGGACGCCTAGCAGACAAGCTGCAAAGCAGTTGCTTTCACGTGAACCCTCGGCCGGCCGGGGCTTGTGAAGAGCCCAAGGGGGGGCCCGGCTGGGCCATAATATTTTTCAACCGTATTTTTCAACTGTACATCTACAGGTGCCCAAGTACGGCGCCTGCTGGCACCATGTTCGACTCCTGCATACGGGCCGCAGAGAGGCGGGTCAGTTTGGCCCTGCAGCGCAGGTGCAGCCGGCGGCTGGCAGGCGGGCACGGTCAAGCGTGAACTGTTTAGTGCACCATTGTGTGTGGTGCATTGTCGCAAAGTCGCGCGGCATGTAAGCTTCCCCGTTACAAGGTGCAAGCTCACTCAGCCCAAGGCCTTTGCTCAGCGCGCCGCGCCAGGTTCCGACCTGGTTACTGTGTCCAACCTGCCGGGTTGCGCTGTGCAACAAACGGCAGCAGCGCCTACCAACACTGCGGTGTGCCAGGATATTGAGGCGAGAAGCCTGAGATGTGTTGATGCTCTGCTCGCTGTTCACAGCAAAGTCGCTGCACACAGATATACACACAGAACGCCCGGAATTAGCAGTATAAGAGGTTGTTACTCGTGAGCGTGCAACCTTTCTGTGCGGCTACGGCAGCGCAGGACTGAAAGAGACGGGCGCGTCTCAACCTGGTCATCAACCTGGTCAGAGTGTTGGCCTGTGACTGCTGGTTAGGTCGCGCAGAATAGGACAACGCACAGGCGCTCCAGCGCTGCCCCAAGAGTCCCAGACGTCTTAGGCTGTATCATACTGCAGCCAAATTTGGCAGGCTTTGCTACAGGGACCAGTCTGAGTGTCTGGCCCGGCCAGACTGGCCGCGTCCAAGCCTGCTCAGACCTCCCGTCCCTCGATCAAACAGAGATAGCCGCGACTGCTGCTCGTAGCGGGCGCTCTTCGTGCACACGCTGAAAACTTCCGCAGGACTCTGCTACAGACCAAGGACCTCGCGGCGCCTGCGCGGCGCGCCGAGCAAATGGAGGGTGCCGGCCCTGGCCGCGCCGGCGGCGTGGAGCTGATGGCGGGCCTGCGCGGCGGCGCGCGTGGCGCGCAGCCCGCGCGCGACGTGGAGGATGCGGGCGAGACGCTGCTGTCTTTCTACGACCTGGACACTGACCGCGACCTGGAGGCCGGCGATGTTGGCGCTGGCCACCAGGCGCCGCGGGTGCGCACACGCCTGGGTTGTTCGACACTGGTTCCCGTGCGAAGAGGCCGTCGCCACGCATTTTGCGCCTTAAGTGGCCGTTGAAAATCAAACAGCCGGCGAAGTTTGGCGCTGAGCAGCAGGCGCACAGGGCCTCTCACGGCCAAGCGCTGGTACGCGCCAGGAAACTGGGCGTTCTGTAGAGGTCAGCACAGCAGGCGTCAGAGCAAACCTGTGTATACTGCGGGGCACGTTTCACCAGGATACGTATGCTGAGCGCAGCCGGGGGACGCGTTGCGGCACAGCGGGCGCCACGGGGGCGCCCGAGCCCTGCCCCGGCTCTGCCCAAACCGCAGGACCTCGCGACCGATCTGGCCGTCAAGCAAAGCGGGGCCTGCGCAGCAGCCGCGCAGTCCTGCCGCTTTGCAGGCAGTCTGCAGTTGGTCCGCCGAGCCGCGTGGCAAGCGCAATCTCGCGCCCGCGGCGGCGGTGGCGCGAGCAGGCAGGCGGGCTGCGCGGGCGGGGCCGCAGCTTCCTGCTTGGTCAGTGCGGGGCGACACGCCGTCTGGCACCACAGGCCGTGGCTGCGCGACAAGATGGTGGGGGCTGCCAGCACGTCGTGCGCTGCGCCGCCGCAGGTGAAGGTGGACGCAGACTTCTTCAACCGCTTCCCCGACGACTTCGACGAGGACGACATGCGGCCCGCGTCCCTGCCGTCCTGAGGCGAGCGCGTGAGGCCGGGTGCGCGCCTGGCGCTGCCGCCGCGGCAGGAGCGGGCGCGGCGAGGGCGGCTGCCCTCGGCGGTGCGGCGGCGCAGGACTGGGAGCCCGGGAGAGATCGGCCCCGTGCAGCGGCAGGTCGTGGTGAGGCGTTCAGCCTAATGTCTTCAGGGTGCGCGGTCCTGACCTGTCACCGGCATGTGAGCGGCTGCCAAAGGTGGCTGTACGGTCGGTCAAGGTGGCCATGGGAGGGATCAGTGTGTACTCAGTATGCGTGCATGCGGCAGGCGCTGCAAGATTCACTGCTCGCTGCATGCAATTGTATGTGTCCAAGGATGCCCAGGTATACCTGCCAGTCGCTGTGTGCGAGATAGGGTAGCCCCTGCAGAGCGATAAAAAGCAAGTTTAATGTGGCTGTGCCACAGAACCTGCCTTGCAGTCAGACAGGCTGAGGTTCGATGCGGCAGGGCGTTGTCTGAAGAGGGGCAACGGGAAAGTGTAAGCATGTGGCTGTTCAGTGTGAGGCTGCCTGTCTGTACATGTGCATGCGATGCAAGAGGCCTTCATTAAAAACTGAAGCAGACTTCCTTTGGCCAGGGGCCAGGATGCAGTTACAGGACCAGGGCAGGCCAGACCCTAGGGTAATGCGCACATGGCCAAGGAGCGGCCCGCACTTGCGGTGAGATCGAAGCCGACCCATAGGAAAAGCATCAATCGCATCCATCGAAGATTGCTGTTGCCAACACACGAGCAGCCAAGCAAACATGGCTGTGCAGGAGTACCTGGACAAGCACAGCCTGAGCGTAAAGATTGAGGAGGGCGTAAATGAGGTTGTCAAGGCCAAGCCTGACGAGCCGCTCAGTTTCCTGGTGACGCCTCCCACACCCCGTGACCTAGAGCATGCCGTGTCAATGCCGCAAAGCGCGCCCGGACAAAAGCCGCTGCTCTGCAGCCTGAGGCAGCTGTTACCAAACCCGTGACGACTTGTGCCGCAGCTGCTCACAGCAAACTGCTGGCGCGCCTGAGCGCGCATTGGCCGTCCGCGTCATTGCTTCCATGGAGGCAGCCGCCGCTGCGCGTAGTGACCGGAGACGCCCGGGGTGCAGGGCAAGCACATGCTGGCGCAGGCGCCGTCAGCGATCGTCAAGGTGATAGGGCGCCAGATCTTCGACAGCCGCGGCAACCCCACCGTTGAGTGCGATGTTACGACGCACAAGGGCACCTACCGTGCGGCGGTCCCCTCCGGCGCGTCCACCGGCATCTACGAGGCTGTGGAGCTGCGCGACGGCGGCAAGTGCGCGCCGCTGTGCCCAGCCCTAACACGCCTCCCTGCGGCTCGAGTACTTGCGACGGTCGCGTGGAGCACCTGCCTGCGCATGGTCTTATCCTGGCAGTGCTCCACTCGCACCGCGCAGTTGCTCCTGAGCGTGACGCTGAGCGTCGCGCGCGGCAGGGCGTGGATGGGCAAGGGCGTCGGCAAGGCTGTGGAGAACGTCAACAAGCACCTGGGGCCGGCGCTGGAGGTGCGTGGCCGTGTTGCCGTGCACTGTGATGTCAAAGAGGGCTACCCGGAGGCACAGGTGGCAGGTGGTGTCTACAAGCAGCCGCCAAGCGAGCACCGCCCCTGCCAACCGCGCCCGCCCCCTCCCTGCCCGGGTCATAGTGCCACACCGGTGCAGGGCCAGCCCCCGATCAAAAATAACTCTGGCAGAGTCGGCTTCTCGCTCGCGAGGCACAGAAGGCTCATTGGAGACCCGCTCTCGCACACAGAGGCAAAGGGGAGGCTACTATGCAAGGACTGGTGTGCCGGCCCTCCACGGCAGCGCCGTGCTTGAGCGCGGCCGCGCGCAGGGCATGGACCCCACGAAGCAGAAGGAGGTGGATGACAAGATGATGGAGCTAGACGGCACCGACAACAAGGGCAAGTATGGCGCCAACGCCATCCTCGCCATCTCGCTCGCGGTCGCCAAGGCGCGCGCGGCATGCTCCAGGCAGACGCCAAAACCATGGCGGCCACCTCGCTTGTGCTGAAATCGACAGTGGTGGTGGTGCTCCTTGGAGCGTCCTGCTGAAAGTGTGGAGCGCTGGGCTGGCGCTGCGCCCTTGAGGCCGGGCTGGAGCCGGCGCTCCAGCTGCTCTTGTTTGGGGTGCCGTGACAGGCCGCGCGCCGGTGCAGTGGCGGCCGGCGGCCCTTGCGTGGTCGAGGGCGGCGGCGGCGCCCACGCGCTGCGGGCTGACCCGCTACGCGGGGCGGCCGGACAGGGCCCTGCATTACCCTAACCCTAACACTGACGGGGCGCTTTGCAAGCAGGCGGGCGCCGCGGAGAAGGGCGTGCCGCTGTACAAGCACCTGTCGGACCTGGCCGGCAACAAGAAGCTCATCCTGCCCGTGCCCGCCTTCAACATCATCAATGGCGGCTCGCACGCCGGCAATGCGCTCGCCATGCAGGCGCGGCGCAGGCTGACATTTATAAATTGTGGGGAGGGCGGAGGGAGGGGTCCTGCAGCGGACCAGCGTTCCAAACACCGTGCGCATGCGCTACAGAGAGGCGGGGCGGGGTGCTCAGCTTCAGCGCAGGCAGCGCGGCACCCGGGGTCAGGCCACGGTCTTCGCCCGCGCACGGGGCGTCTGCTGCAGCGCCGGCGCCTCAGACCGGCTGCGGACGCCTTTGCCGGCCGCGTCCGCAAGGCATCCTTGCATGCACAGTGCCTCACGGGCTGTGCAGGACTTGCAGCGCGCGCCCGGCGGCCGCGCCGGCGGCTGGGCGATTTGCTACGCTGCCACCCACCGCCTGGCAGTAGAACAGGCGTGAGTGCGGGTGAGGGGCGGTGTGGGTTGTATACCTACCCTATACCGCGCGGCTGCAGGAGTTCATGATCCTGCCGGTCGGCGCGTCGTCGTTCACCGAGGCGATGCAGATGGGCTCCGAGGTGTACCACAACCTCAAGGGCATCATCAAGAAGAAGTACGGCCAGGCGCGGCGCCCGCGCCGGGACCTATGCTGTGCGGCGCCCGCGCCCGCTCAGCCAGCGAGGCCTCCATGCTGTGCGCACTCATTGGGCATAGTGTTAGGGTTAGACACCCCAAACCTGTCCGCACCTGGCGCGGGCAGGCTGCGCGCGCATGCTGCCCCGCCCTGCCAAGCACGTCCCACGCCCTCCGTCGCGCATTGGCAGGCGGCAGGGCAGAGTTAGGGTCAGCTGCGACCCGTGCGCGTCTGCCTGGCCCTCTACCTAGCACGGCGGCCTTGAACCCTGACGGGAAGCGCGCGCGCGGGCCAGGACGCGACCAACGTGGGCGACGAGGGCGGCTTTGCGCCCAGCATCAACTCGACCACCGAGGGCCTGGACCTCATCGTGGCGGCCATTGCGGTGCGCCCCGGCGCGCGGGCCGCCCTTGCTCATGCAGACGCGTGACTCGCGCCGTCGTCAGCCGGTGGCAGCAGCAGCCTGCCTTGCGTCGTGCGCGCTCTAGTCAATGAGCTGCTGGCGCCTGCGGGTTGGGCGCCCAGCTTGCCCATGTCCATACGTACGCTCGGGGAGCTCAAGGGGACGATATCCTGCACAAGGACCCATAGGACAGCAGCGGCAGCAGGGCTGCAGCGGCTGGGCGCTCCGCCCGAGGCCTATGGCGGGGGCGCGGCAGCAAGCCGGTTACGAGGGCAAGGTGAAGATCGGCATGGACGTGGCGGCCAGCGAGTTCATGACCGAGGACAAGAAGTACGACCTCAACTTCAAGGTCAAGGACAACGACGGGTCGCAGGTGCTGTCCGGGTGCGCCGCCGCCCCGGCCCGCCCACTCCGCGCTCAGCGCCTGCGCCCTGGTCGGGGAGCACATGTGTCTGGGAATGCAAGATACTGACAGCATCGAGTCGCGCTTCCATGCGGAGAAGAGCTGACGTTTGGCGGGGCGCCTCGGCGGGCTATCCGACTAGGCGGGGCAAGGAGCGGCGCGCCTGATAGTAGGCAAAGCGAGGGCTTGGCCACCCATGAAGTACGCTCCACTGCAAGCTCCGTCTCAGTGCGGCGTGTAATGTCTAGGTGTGCTTCTGTACAGCCTGAATACCACTGAAGGAAGAAAGTGGAAAGCAATGTGGGCGTGGGCTGAGCTGCGCGGCGCGCGTGCGGCGCGCGCAGCGAGGGCCTGCTGAAGCTGTACACCAAGATCGCGGCCGACTACCCAATCATCTCGGTGGAGGACCCCTTCGACCAGGACGACTGGGACAACACCACCAAGTTCACCGCTGAGGGCGTGTGCCAGGCGCGCCCCGCCGCCCCCGCGCGCGCGCCAGCCTGCGCGGCCTGCCGCGCGGTGCTCACAGAGCATGCACGCCTCACTGCGCACGTGTGCCAAGCGGGCCGCCAGCAGGCTCCGCGTGCCGCTGCCGGGACCCCGCGCGCCGCACTTCAGCCCTGCGATGTGGCTGTTGAGGCGGGCGGCGGCGCGTGCGTGCAACAGGTGGTGGGCGGCGGCTCTACCCTAACCCTACCCTGACCCCAAAAGTGCGGCGCAGGTGGTGGGCGACGACCTGCTGGTGACCAACCCGAAGCGCGTGCAGACGGCCATCGAGAAGAAGGCCTGCAACGCGCTGCTGCTCAAGGTGCTGCCCCGGCGCTCGGCGCACAGGCCGCCCCTGATCGCGCTGTGCACCGCCGCGCCGCGACATGCGCAAATCTGACCTGCTCCAAGCCCGCGCGCCGCCTGTGAGGGAGAGAGGCGGCGTGGGACGCTCGGCGGCCTGACGTGTGGGGAAAAGCCTTGAGTGGCGCCGTGCGCGGCGCATGCTGCTCACGCATGGGCAGGCGCACGGGCGGCCCACGCAGAGCTGCCGCGCGCGCTCAGTGGGCAGCATGCGGCCGGCACGCCGCCGGGGTGCCAGAGGTGTGGCTGAACGGTCGGCAGAGGCGGCCCCTGCCCCGCGGGGGGACGAGCGTGCATGCAGTGTGCGTGCTGGCGGCAGGCGCTGCAAATTCCCTCGCTGCCTGGGGCGCCGCGCAGGTGAACCAGATCGGGTCGGTGACGGAGTCGATCGAGGCGGTGCGCATGGCCAAGGAGGCCGGCTGGGGCGTCATGACCAGCCACCGCTCCGGCGAGACGGAGGACAGCTTCATCGCCGACCTGGCCGTCGGCCTGGCGACCGGGCAGATCAAAACGGGCGCCCCCTGCCGGTGCGGCCGCCGCGCTGCTCGGCCCTGGGTGTTTGCGTTATGACTTCGATGTCCGGCCACCGCCAGATCAAGACGGGCGCCCTCTGCCGGTGCGGGCGCGGCGCTGGCCGGCCCCGTGCGGGCGCTCGCAGAGTGTGGGGTCCGGCCCGGAGGTTGCAGCCGCGCAGTGAGTGCGCTGGCAGGGCCGCATGCGAGCCAGGGCGGCGAACATCACGCCACCTTCCTTAGGACGGACAGGCGGCGCGGGCTCGACTCCGGACACAGCTGAGCGCGCCAGCGCCTGCTGGCTTTGGTGCCGGTGTCCTGACGCAGCGGGCGGCTGCGGCGCCAGCTCGGAGCGCCTGGCCAAGTGGCGCTGGTGTCCTGACGCAGAGGGTTTGCTGGGGCGCCAGGTCGGAGCGCCTGGCCAAGTACAACCAGCTGCTGCGCATCGAGGAGGAGCTGGGCTCGGAGGCCACCTACGCGGGCGAGTCGTGGCGCCACATCGGCTGGTGAACCGCGGCGGGCGCGCCCCGCGCGGGCGGCGCTGGCGGCGCCGCCGTAGGGCGCGCACACGCGCTGCAAAATGCCGTGCGCGTGCGCGTGCGGCTGCCATCGGTGCTGCTGTGGGGCCGCCCAATTGCAGCCGGGGCGCGTGCGAGAGGGGCCCTGGACGCCTGGCTCTGCGGGGCCGCGCGCGCGACGGTATACACCTTGAGGCCCCGTGCATACGTGCCCAGGCTGATGCATTGCGCAGGCCCACTGCAGCGGACCTGACGCTGCACAAGACTGCGGGGTGCACGGGAGGCTTTGCGCGGCCGGGTGCACGCCCTGTAGGGCGGGTGCTTGATGGGGCGCGGGGCTGCGGGGTTGTGCGCTCCAGGACGGCGGCAGCACTTGAACATGTCATTTTGCGAGCGACGCAATTTCCTGCCCACCCTCTGGACTGAGCCGAGCTTTGTGCACGAGTGAGCGGTTTGCATAAGGTTGGGGGCAGGCGAGGCTGGGCGCGCATGACATGCATCGCGCCCTGTGGCGGAGCTGAGGAGGCACCACATTTGTGCCTTCTCCGTGGGGGGCTCGCAGGCGCAGGGACAGCACTGTCTAGCAGGAGGGCGAGCGAGTGGGGTTGCTTGTGCGACGTGTTTTGCACAGATGTCGTCCTGGCTTTGCGCCCTGTGTGCAGCTGGTGATCCATCAATCGGCGCGTGCGGGTCAGGCACCATCAGGTTCAAAGTCACTGCCGTATCGCAATGCGGTCCACGCGACAGTCTTCAATCCTGCGAGCCAGGCGGTGTGTGTCACACAGATCCCCCCGTTCCATTTTGGCTGTGGCTGGCATCTGCAAGGGAGGAGCTGCAGAACTACATGCTTAAAGCTAAATGAACCCGACGACGTCAAGGCACATGCGTCCGATCACACATGTGTTATATGAGGCAAGCAGCAGCGACAGACAAAGCTTGCCTTGCTGAGGCCCCTTCCGGAGCGAAGCCCTGCTGCTGCCCCACAGCATCAGTGCTGTGCCGTAAGGCCTGCTCTGTCAATATGATCTAATAACGCAGCCATGGGCTTCCTGTACTCCAAGAGCTGGCGCGTGCCCTACACTTTGACCCTAGTGACAGGCTCACATGCAGGCCAAGCCACGCCTGCGCAGCTTGCGTCCAGGAGCGTATAACACAAAGGGACCTAGGGTGAGCCACATCCAAACTGGAAGCCCCTCAGCATGCAGAGATACATAAAAGCTATGGCATGTGCCGGGGCCGACCGTCCGGCCCCGAGACCCGCATGCTGCGGCATTCGTTTACCTCTCAGCTGGTACGGATCAGATCCAGGTCTTACGCTAGGCGAGATGATGTGTGACGCTCCCTTTGCATCCGTCCATTATACCTGCGGCGACAGCCCAGCGCAGCATGGCAGACAGCTGACACGCGCGCGTGCCTGCATGTCCGGAAGCAAACCCAAGCCTGACTGCAAACGAAAGTCACCTGTATACAACCCCTCTCCCCACCTGCATCCTCGACGTGGCTTTCCCACCCATTACTAGCCCCCGCACACCTGTGCACACGGGGGCGCACCTGATGCGCAGGCCGCGCCCTGCGCCACAGGTCACGGCTTTGCGCTGCAGCTGGCGCGCAGCACGGCCGCCACGGCCGCGGGGTCCAGCCGCGAGCTGCAAAAGCCCTGCCATGCGCAGTCCGGGTCGGGCGCGCCCTTGGCTGCCGCGCCGGCGCCCGCCGCCGCGTCGGCGCCCGCCTGCCCGTCCTCTGCGCGGTTCTCCTTGCCCTCGACGGCGGCGCCCTGCGGCGCCCGGGCACCCAGCTTCGCAGGCCAGCACTGACAAGCGGCGCGCGCGCGCGCGCGCGCGGCCAGGGCGCGGCCAGGGCGCGGGCCCGCGCCTGCGCGCCGTCCCGCGCCCGGCGCGCGTCGCCGCCGTCGCCCGGCGCGCCGCCCGCGGCCGCGGCGCCGGCCGCGCCGAGCCGCCCCGTGCGGAATGCGTCGTGCGCGGCGCCGACGAGCCGCCGGCCGGCCTCGCGCGCCTCGGGCGTGTTGTCGCCGACCAGGCGGGCGGCCACGCGCAGCAGCGCGGCCACGTCGAACGCGGCCCAGGCCGCCGCATCCGCCTGCGTCACCGTGTCCGCCAGCGCCGCGCCCAGGCGCGCGCGCACCTGCGCGCGGCAGCCGGGGGTCAGGGAGGGGCTGCTTTTAAGGTGTAATATTGCACCTGCCAGTACCAACGTATCAGCTAGCGGAGAAGTAGAGGTGGGCCGCATGTACTCGCGCCAGCGTGCCTGCATGTTGCCACGTCGCTGCCAGGCGCGGATGCAGCTGACGGGGTTCCTTGAAAGGCAGGCGGTTTCGGGCGCGCCTTAGGGTTCTTGTGGATGGAGTAGGGCAGCAGGCGCACAACGAGCAGCACCGACTCCATCCGCGCGCACAGCGCGCCCATCGCCGCGTCGGCCGCCTCGATCACAAAGCGCTTGTCGTTGGACGCGGCCTTGAGCAGCAGCGCGGCCAGCAGGCTGTTGGCCGGCCGCGACGCGCCGCCAAAGTCTACGAACGGCAGCGCCTCGCTGCCGAACGCGCGGAACAGGTCGGCCGCCGCCATGACCGCCGTCTGCGCGCCCCCCAGCACCTGAGCTGGCGGGAGCGCTGCGGCGAGCATGGACAAGCACTGTTTGCACACGCATCTGCCAAAACAGGCCACCTAGGCATGCGGGGAACGTGTTCGTAGTAGTGGGCTGCACTGTGTCCGCTCGCCGTGCTCGGCGGGCAGGCCAGAGCACAGGCCGCAGCCCATCCGTGTGTGCACTATGCTCGGCCAGCTGAGGTTGTCTACCCTGGGTGCTTGGGCGGGCGCGCGCCGCTCTGTGCGACGGACGGCTTGCACAGGCAGGGGGGCGGGGCCTGCGCGCCTTGCACAGCGAGCTCCGAAGGCTCTTCACGGACTTGAGCACCAGCGGGAAGATGGTGCGCCTGCACACGCCCGCATGTGCGCCATCAAGATCTGACACTGCTGTCTGCTTGCAGCAATAGAGGACTGCTCGCTGGCCTGACAAGGTTGCTTCAGACTGATGCAGCCGTGCGGCGGGGTAGCAGCGCCGGGCCTGCAGCACCAGGGCGCACAGCTGCGGCCGGCAGGCGTCGGCGTGGTGCACGGCCGCGCGGCGCAGCGTGGTGAGGCCGCTCGTGGCCGTCACCCAGTCCGGAGAGGCCAGCTGCTCGAGGGCCGCCTGCAGTGCAAAGCCCAGCTGTGGAGCATCCTCAAGCCACGTGGCAGGTTGCAGTGCACGGCTGGCCGTACCTCAACCCAGGCAAGAGTCATGTCAGTCTTGTAGTGCGGACAGTGTGCTAGCATAGACCTTGGTTGCCGCTGCATCACATGCAACAAGGACACTTCTTTCGCTTACACAGGTTTACGTTGAACAGGGCGGTATGGCTTGGAGCAGCTGCCATTCGCCACTGATGAGCAGTGCAGCGCCCCCTGCGCGCACCCGCAGCTCGGCCTGAACGTTTGCCAGCGGCGCCAGGTCCTCGGCCGGCAGGTAGACCACCTCCACGCACGGCGGCGCGGGGCCCTCCGGCTCCTTGCCGCCGGCCGCGCACGGCTCCTCCTGCCGCTGACAGCGCACATGACAGGTCGATGCATTACCCTGCACACTTCCTGCCTTCTACTCACTCCATGTTCAACGCGACGAAGTCCATGACTGCGGCGCAGCCGAGCGGGGCAGGCACTGCTCTGAAAGCACCTGTGTGCCGCTGCCGTAGAGACGCGCGCGTGCGGCCTGCGCAGCGGCGAGCTCCCTGGCACTGGGCGCTGCTGCGGCCTCAGTGTCAGCCTGCACGGGCGGCGCAGCAGGCGCCGGCGCCGCTGCGCGCTTCTTTGCCATGCTGTCTGCGGGGAGCGGGCGCTTCATGTCCAGCGCTGCGTCGGGCAGAGGACACCGCGCGCTGGTCAGCCCCGCGCGAACGTCCAGGACCACAGGGGCACCGGCACCCATGCAACGGACGCGGCCTGCTGCTCCTGCCAGGCGCTGTTTGGGAGTTCAAACGCAGCAACCCTGAACCCAGCAGGGTTGCAGCTGCCTTGCCTCTACTTGGTCGCTGAGCTAACTTAGCTCCATCGCTGTGCCAAAGTACACGAGTATTGTGCTGTCATCTTGCTGTGCTCGCCAGGTCAAGGGAAACAAGAGGCACGTGCACTGCTTTTCTCCGTAAGGCTAGGTGCTAGGCTGCTCTGAGCTGTGTAGACTGCGCAGCTCGACTGCAAAAATGAGGAGGGATGTGGAGGGCTGAGGAGTAGCTGCCCAGCATGGCGCTCTTCACCAGCATGTTTGCAAACAAGGCACTGTCAGTGCGGGCAGAGGGGCAGCCGACGCACGATGCGCACCTGGAGGGCGAAAAGACCATCCAGAAGGCAGTCAACAGGTGCGTGACGTGCTTCCTGGCATGCACATTGCAAGATGCGCCAAGCGCCGCCCGAGTCCTCAGCACACAGAACCAGCACAAACTGGCGGCAGGCGCATGGTGGACTATGCAGGGCCGTATGTGAAGTGGCTGCAGCAGCGCTTCACGGACCTGAACGGCCATGGCGTCAAGCCGCTCAAGCCCACGGCTGCAGCCAGCCTGGATGTGCGCAACGCACCAACACAGCAGTGACAGTGCAGCCAGGCGTATGCTTGTCAAGTGACACGCCGTGGGCAGCACAAGGGGGCAGCAATTGATTTGGCACCGGGGACCAGCACCTTCAGTGGCACAGCTGGGAGGCCAGCGAGTGCGCTCTTGAAGCTGCAGTTGGGAACTGGCAGCAAGGTGACAGGCTGCTGAAACGTCCGCCTGCCTTGCTTCAACTGTTGCATGTCAAGCACCCATACACGCTGCTGCACCGGGGATTGGCAAGTTGAGCCCTGCCAACCTCCGTGCACAACTTTGCTGCTTGCGCGCAGCGGCGCTCAACTTTGCTCCTTGCGCGCAGATGCTGCCACCGTGTGGGTATGTGGGGCAGCCTGCAACGTGCTACGCAACAAAGTTTGTGCACGTCAGCGTCAACAAGGTGTGCTGCAAGCAAGCACGGCATGCGTCAGGCCCTCTGCCCGTCCTGTGCATTGGTTTGAAGCAACTCCTATGATATCAGTATGCCATGCAGCACTGTGTCGCAGGTGTAGGAGTGAAAGGAAACAAGAAACAGGAAACAACCTTACAAGCATGGCATGTGGATAATAGCAGACTTACTCTACCTGGCCAGCCATGCTGCAGCGCGCTGACGCTGCGCAACGCCTGCCAGATCAAGTGCAGCATCAACGTGGCAGTGTGGACGCCGGAGGGGCGGCGCTGCCTGACCGGCACGCAATCGGGCGAGTTCACGCTGTGGAACGGGTCGCAGTTCAACTTTGAGACCATTCTGCAGGCGCGGCTCGCGCTCCCGCCGCCGAGCAGCCTCCCTGCCCGTCACCCGTGAAACGCTCTATTCTGGCTGAGCAGAGCATAATGCAGAATGGCTGTTGAGCTGGGAGCACACACTGTGGTCGGGCTGCACAGTTCAGTGAGAGTGTCTTGCTGGTCCACCAGTCTGGCGCCACTCTTGGCGGCTGTGAATGCTGCAGCGAAAGGTGGCAGTTCTGCAGAATGGCATTAGTGCCTGCAAATAGCGTCGCTAATTGTGCGTGGGCATGGTGGTAAATACCGCTAGGAGAACCGCTCCGGGCATGATGGAGGCGCATGAGCCTGTGGATTGCTGAGTGCGCGACAGCCGCTGCAGGGCACCTCCGACAAAGTCCACAGCGCGCGCATGGTGCGGCGCAGGCGCACGAGACGTCGATCCGCTCCATGCAGTACAGCCACAACGGCCGCTTCCTGCTCAGCACGGACGACGGCGGGCAGGTCAAGTACTGGAAGCCCAACCTCGAACTGGTCAAGGCGCGGCGCCCGCGCTGAGCTACATTCGGGGCGTGCACACTGCCGCACGGTTATGCAGGTGATGCAGTGTGATGCACTGGTGTCCTGGAGCACATCTGTGGCGAGCCTCTGAGGCTGTTGTAGGCCCCAGCCATGTGGGCGTAGTCAGCCGCGTTGTGCTGGCCTGCACAGGGCAGCGCTTTTGCTACGCCTTGCAAGCCAAAAGCTGACCTGCTCTTTTGCAAGCAGGGCAGTAGTGCCTGGACTGATGCCAGAGAGGAATCAGAGTTACCTAGTGTGTGCGCTTCACGCTGTGCATCACCAGGCGTGCCCTCGCCTGCATGCGCGCAGGCCATCCGTGCGCATTCGGACTCGGTGCGCGCGGCGTCGTTCTCCTGCACCGACCTGAAGTTTGCCACCGCCTCCGACGACTCCACCGTAAAGGCGCGCGCATGCCACAGAGCGCATGGCCCTGGCGGGGACCTGGCGGTCGGTGCTCTTTGCTCTATGCTCGTGCGCGCTCTTGTGTGAGGACGCGACTTCGCCTGTGACTGGCGAGCCCGCCTTGTGGGCCTTGTCGGGCGCCAGGGTGCAGGACGGCCGCACGCCCCGTTTTATGAGCTCATGCCCATCGCGCTGCGTGCACCGCCTTGTCAGGTCGTGCGCGGGCGCCAGCACAGGGCGCCAGCACCCCCAGTCGGGCAAACTCGTGGCGCGCACGAGGCAGGCCGGGCCGGCCGGAACAGGTGTGGGACTTTGCGCGGTGCGAGGCGGAGACGACGCTGGCGGCGCACGGCGGCGACGTGAAGGCCGCCGCCTGGCACCCCAGCCAGGCGCGTGCCCGCGCGCGGGGCCGCCCGCAGGCGGCTGTTTTGCTGGGGACCGCGGCTGTGGCAGCTTGCGCGCGCCGCTGGCGCGCACGGCCCGGCCGCATGGCGGGGACGGCTCCTGCGCACCATGCCGTGCCCCAGGACGGACCCGTCCCTTCCACAAGCGTGCCGAACGACTCATGCAAGGTCCTCTGAGACAGCGTGCGCCGCTGCGGGCTGAAGGACGTGCGGCGGCAGGCGGTGGTGGCGAGCGCGGGCAAGGACACGCTGGTCAAGCTGTGGGACGTGCGCGCGGGCGCGCCCGCCGTCGCCACGCTGCACGGGCACAAGGCCACCGTCATGCAGGCGCGCTCTTGCCCTGTTCGTGAGCGCGCTCGATGGCGCTCGATAGCGGTCCAAAACAGTATGCGTGGCATATGACTGCGCTTGCAGCTGTGTTAGCAAGGAAGCGCCTACATGAGGAGCAGAGCGCGGTGCTTACGCTGCCAGTGCGCCCAGCGCTCTTATGCATGCCGCGGCGCAGGCGCACTGGAACGCGAATGGTAACTGGCTGCTGACCGCGTCGCGCGACCAGACCTGCAAGGCGCGCTGCGTTCGCCCGTAGCACGCTTGCCACCTGGAGGTCGCCTAGGGTCTCTTTCAAGTGCCTCCTGGGAGGTCTGCCTGGCAAACGGGGCAGGGACGGCGCCCGCTGCACATAGGAGCACCTGTACCGGGCAGCGCTGGCCCTGCGTGCATAAAGCACGCATTGCTCCGCACAGCGCCTGTCTGCCCAGGGACGCAAGCGGCCGCACGAGCGCGCGCGGCCAGCCGCGCTGACCCGGCGGGCGCCGCCCGGCGCGCGGCCAGGTGTACACGTGCGCACACAGCGCGAGCTGGCCGCAAGCGGTCGTGCGTCCGTGCGCATAGCCACTGGCGCTCACCCGGCCGATGCTGCGCGGCGCGGGGCCAGGTGTACGACGTGCGCACGCAGCGCGAGCTGGCCGCACTGGTGGGCCACGGGCGCGACGTGACCGCCGCCGCATGGCACCCCTGGGCGGAGGAGCTAGTGGTGTCGGGCGCGTTCGACGGCACCATTCTGTACTGGCTCGTCTCGCGGCCCGAGCCGCAGGCACGGCCCGCCCGCCCGCGCCCACCCATCGCTAATCGGCAAGCTGAAAAGCATCCGCTTTTCAGGAATCCTGCCAGCCCGGCGCCTGGCCAGCCGCAGGCCGCCGACGCCCTGGCCCCTGCCCGCCCGCGGGCCCACGGGCGCAGCGGCGCGGCCGGCCCGCCGAGCGCGGGCGGGCGCGGCGGCCAGGCTCACGCGCGAGCGGGGCGCAGGCGGCGGTGCGCGGCGCGCACGAGGGCTCCGTGTGGACCTTCGCATGGCACCCCGCGGGGCATGTGCTGGCCACGGGCGCGGCCGACGCGGCGACCAAATTCTGGTGCCGCGCGCGCCCGGGCGATGCCTGGCGCGACCGCAACCAGCGCGAGCAGGAGGAGGGCGCCGCCAGCGAGGCCGGCGCGCGCCCCCCCCGCGCCCCGTCCCGCGCGGAGAAGAGCAGGGTGCAACCCTAATCCTGGTGTAGGGTGCATGGCCGCCCACCCTATCCGCTGTGGCGCCCGCGTCGGACACGCCGGGCCCCCGGCCATGTCATACATGTACACTCTCACGTCAGGTATGTGCTGGACACGCGGAGCGGGCGCCAGTAGACCTCCGATGCCACCAGCGCGTGATGCAGCCTGGCTGCGCCCTGCGCAGGCGTCGCGCGCGGGCCCGCGGCGACCGCGCCGCTCGCGCCGGCCACTATCCCGGGCATTGGCGACGCGGCGCCCTACGCGCCGGCGATGCCCGCGCCGCCAGCCGTCCCTGCAGCGCCGCCCGGAACCACCCCCGCAGGCCCCTCTGGCACGGGCCGCGGGCGTGGGGGCGCGCCCGCCGCAGCGGGGCTGCCGCCGCCGCCGCGGCTGAGGCCGCCCGGGGAGCCCTGGCGCGCTGGCGCCAAGCGCGGCGAGCCGGGCGGCCTCATGGGGGGCCTGGACCGCGCGCCAAAGCAGGCGCGAAGAGACGGCGGAGGCGCAGGTGCCCCCCGCTGTGTAAGCGCTGCCTGATGATTCTCACTCCGCGTTGCAGCAAGGTGTGCAGCATGCTCTTGCACAAGTCCTGTACGGCATACGTGTACCTGCGGTGCTCACTGCTGGCTGCTAGGACACACCACTGCTGTTCCTTAAACTGCACTTCGAATGCTTCAGGCCTTAGTCGTGGCGTGCTCCAGCGCCACAGCACTATGTCGTGATGCGTGGGTGTGCAGCCCAGCATGACTACCCAGCAGCGAGCGTCATGCGCAAGCAAGCAGCTCAGGGTCCCCCGCGCACAGCTCTGCGCGCAGAGTGTGCTTGCCCACCTGCGCCTGCACCCGCGTTGCACGCACTGCGCGGCAGGGCCGCCGCAGCACTGGGCAGCAGGGCCGAGCCCGGGGCCGCCCGCATCGCCCCTGGTGGGGCCGCTGCAGCCGCCGCCCGTGGTGCTGCCGCCGCCCGTCACGCTGCGGCCGCCGCCGATCACGCTGGCGCCGCCGCCGGTATTGCGCGCGCCGGGGCGCGGGGTGCGCGGGCGCGGGCGCTCCTGAGGCCACTTTGTTTCAGAGCGGGCTGCCGGCTCTGAGCGCCGCCGCGGCATTTTCAGGGCCTTGGTAGGTACCCGCGATGCTGCTGCCGCCTTTGCGCACCTCCGCAGAGCAGGCTCGCCCGCGGTGCGCACAAAGGGGCGTGGCACCCTCGGGCGCGAGGGCACATACGTCCTAGCTTTCAGTGTTTGCTGAGCGAACCTGCTGCCCCAGTGGTTCGGTCCAGTCCGGCAGGCAGCCATGGTGCCGCCGCCGCCGCCGGTCGCTCTGCGGCCGTCGTCAACATGCTGCTGCCACATGCTGAAGCCATGCGCAGTGTGCACTGTAGCCTGTAAACCCGCCAGTGTGCGTCCTAGGCGTTTTGCGCCAGCTGAAAACAAGATGAACGAGCCGAACCTTTTGTTGTCCCGGCCCGGCTGGCAACCGCTGAACTGGCAGCCCAGCATTTGCAGCATAGTCTTGCCCTCCGCGCATGAGCGGATCTGTGTTGCGTGTCTTTTGCCTGCAGCCTGGACATGCTAGAATAGGGCGCTTGGTCATGTACATGTGATGTGCATGCCATGACATGCTTAGCTTTTAAATTCTGATAACCAATGAGAAGAGTGCATGCTGCAAGGTTACAGCATGCGCGTCTCAGATAATGCGATATGCGCGTGGTTGCAGCAAGCAGTCACATCATGCAGGACCCTCGCTACCCCGCTGGCCGCCCTCGTCAGCTCCGTCCCTGGTTGCTCTGCGCCTAACCCATGTGTTGCCGGCTGTCCATCAGCTGGTGCCTGGGCGGATTGGCCCCAGCGTCCTTCACCTGCGCAGGTCGCACTGTGTGGTTGCAGCCACAGGGGCCCCGCACATAATCAAACGCAGCATCAACACCGCATCATCAACACCGCCTGGAATGCCGTTCAATGCTTGTGACGAAGCAGAATGCCCTTGGACGGCACCGCACGCGTTAGTCGGCTCATACTTCACAGCACTGCTGCAGCAAGTGAGCTGTCCATGCTGAGGTCTGCTGAGTATGTCTCTGCTGAGACATACACCGTGATTGCCAACGTCTAGCAAATACCACAGAGATTTTCAGCAAGGCGGGCTGAGCAGTGCGACCAGCAAGGGGAGACGCAGCCTGTGCGCTTGCGCCAGCCGCAAGGGACACAGCCAAGGCAATGCACAAAGGTACCCATGTGATGTAGGGTAGAAGCGCACCGCTGAGTTTGACAGGTTCGCCGTGCCCTTGTCGTGTGTGTGGCGAATCTCTTCCTTGTGCGCCTGGGTGGCCTCCTTAGCCTGAGATTAAGCACACTATAAACGTTAGAGCCTGCAAAGGTATCGAAGCATGCAAAAGCGTCAGCACTGGGACGAGCACAGCAACCAACGCACCTCTGTCGGTGTCATCTGCGCGTTCTGCACTGCTCCCCCGCCGTGAGCAGACTCTGACAGAGTGAAGTGCTTCCTGCAGGAAGAAGCACCCGTGCTCTACGGTGTCAGCTTGGCCACACAACAGCCCCGCTCGTTAGCTTATGCAACAGCAGCGTTCTGTGTACAACCGCTGCGCTTATTGACGCACTACTTCAAGCTGGTGTATGTATCCGCTTCCCAGCAACGCAAGACTGCAGGAAGCCGTGTTGAGCCTGCCAACATGCTTGCAGCTGGGGGCGAGCGCACTTTGGCTCGGCGTCAATGTGCTTCCCCTTCGGCACGGGGTCGCTGTTCACTCCCACTCGCGCACGCAGCGCACGGGGCAGGTTGGGGTTGCTGCAGAACGCAACCACCACTCAGGCTTCGCCGGTGCTGCTCGAGCAAGAACTGGCACGCACAGTCACTCAAAGCTGTGCATCAGCTACCATCAAAGCTCACCTGTGCGCCGCAGGCGGCACCACATGGTGCTGCTCCTTTGCGTGCTTGGCGCCGCCCTCAGCGTGGTCCTTCTCCCCCATCTGCTCTGCGTACAAGGTCGCTACTCAGGCTTTTGGGTCTGCAGTGCTGACATGGACATAATAGGAGGCTAACAGCAACCTTGCCCCAGTAATCAGACACAAAAAGACAAGTGCATATGGAGACGCAGCAAGAACAAGGCACTATACATATCACTGTATAGAGACCAGGATGTGCACGCACTAGCGCACACTAATTAGTGGACTTCTATGTCTTTGCCAGAACAGCAGTATTGAACAACAAGCTCTCCGACTCTCTGCAGCTGCTGCAGCAGGTAATAAGCAGCTTAGCAAAGCCCTAGAAGCTTATGGGTGTGCATGCAACCTTCGAGACAGAAAGGAGCCCTTCCAATGTGACAGCCGTGCCCCGAGTTCCTATTACATTGTTACATTGCAAAAGGCTCATGCCATGGCTTGCCGCATTGGCCCCTGCTCCTAATCTCAGTCGCACCTGCGAGGTGCAAGTTATTGAGCCGCATGCAGCGCATGGCTCCGCATGCAAAGGTGCATGCCAGCAAAGCTGTGACAGGCCCCACAAACCACACACAATCACATACCAGGAAACAAGCTTTTTACAGGAGCCCAATGCGGGCTGTTTGAATCAAAGCAAACCAAAGGGCTACCACAATGAATTGGACCCTGCTGCTCATGGTCTTCACCAAGCAGCACCATGCTGGCCACAGTCAATCAGTCCTGACCTAACTCATGTACAACAGGGAGGCAAAGCTTGGATCCATGCCGTATCAAGAATGGGGTAGCAGCGCGGAAATGATGTTCAGCCTGCTGACATGCTGCTCAGGCAGTCACGAGCTCCCCAGTACCAGAATCTACGCAACAGCGCTAGAGGGCACGCTGGACAGACATCCCGTGCGCTAGGCCTGCGCGTCCATGCGGCCCGTGGGCGGCTCCGGGGTGGCCGGCCGCGTGAGCACGCCGCTCAGGAACGCCTCAGTGTCGAATCCAGCGTCCTCCAGGAAGTGCTGTGACTCGCGGACCAGCGGCAGCCAGCCCGGGTCCCCGCGGCCGCGCGTGCGCGGCGGCGCGCCGGCTGGCAGCGTCGCCGCGCGCGGCAGCCGCGGGTCGCGCTCGGGCCGCCGGGGGCATCGGCGGCATCGATCAGGCGCGCTCGCGGATGAGGGCGCGGGCGCGGCCTCCTTGGCACGGAGCGCGTGCACACGCCTCACGGCCGCTGCGGCCGCCGCCGCGCGCGACCTGCCGCCCGTGGCGCGCACAGCGGGCGGGTCGTGCCCGCACAGCAGCGCCGCGGGTGGGCCTCGGGTCGCCCCGGACGAAGCGCACGGGAAGCGGGGGCGCGGCTGTGCACCGGGCGCGGGGCCGAGCGCGACACCCACATCGCCGAAAAAGCTGTCTTGCTGGGCAGCTGCGCCGTACGGCGTCGGCGGCGGCGGCGGCGGCGGCCTCCACACAGGCGCCGGTGGGCCGCGGGTACAGTTTGCGGCCAGCGCGACGCGCGGCGGCGCACGCTGTACAGGCTTGGTAGCTGCGGCGGCAGCGGGCAGCACGACGGCAGGTGCGGGCGGCGGCACGCCGGCGGCCGGCGCGACGGGCGCGCCAGGCGCTGCAAGGCGGTCCAGGCACGGGAACAGCTGGCGGTCCAGGCAGTGTGTGAGCGCCACAGCGGCGCTGCGCAGCTTCGTGCGCTGGCGCAGCGGCGCGGGCGCGCTGCGTGCGGCGGCGGCCGCCCCCGCCGCATGCTGCAGGTAACGGTCCAAGCAGGGCAACACGACCGCGCCAGGTCGCGCGGTCACCCCGATGGCCAGGCTCGCGCGGCCCGTGACCGCGCGGCCAGCGGGCCCGTCGCTCCCGTTTGCGCTGCCGCTCGGCGGCGCGCAGCTGGGCGCACGCGCGGCGGCCAGCGCGGGCGCGCCGCCACTGCAGAGGCGACCGCCGAGCGCCGCGGCACGCGCCGCCTGCGCTGCCAGCTGGCGCCGCGCGGCCTCATCGCGTGCTTGTAGCGCGGCCGTGAAGCTCTGCTGGCCGCGGCCGAGGCGCGTGGCGCCGCCGGCGGCGCCCGGCCCGCCCTCGTCCTCGCGCACGCTCGCAAACGGGCTGGCCGGCAGGCCGGCGCCTGCCATCGGGCTGACGTACGACACTCGCTCGCCGGGCGAGCGCGGCGTGGCCGGCGGCGGTGGCCGCTCGCCGCCACCGGCCTGCCCTTGCAAGCCGGTCTCAGCCGCCGAGCCAAGCAGCGCTGCCGTCGCGCAGCAGTCCAAGCGCCTGAGCCGCGCCGGGCGCAGCGAGCAATGTGGTCGCTTGGGACTGTTGCTGATCTCGGCGTCCCACCTGCGGCGCAGCCAGGGCGTTGATGCAAGCGCGCGTGGTCACGGCAGCCAGGTGCAGCTGAGGCGTCATGGACTAGTCCCTGCAGCTTACGCCGTGCAGCACCGCCCGTTACCAAGCTGCCAGCGGGAAGGAGCAGGCATGTGCAGGGCACCTCAAGTGGCACTGCGCACTGGCCCGGGGGCCTGTCCAGGGCACGGCGCGCACCTCGGCAGTGCCTCCCGACTGCTCTTAACACTCTCAGCGGCTTGCGTAGGTGTGGGCGGAGCGACCACGTCCGCCACTGCAGCGTCCTCGCTCCCGGCTGCGAGGCGAGCACTGACGATCACGCCAGGTGGTGCACATAGGCAGCAAGTGATCCACTGATGGTCCTTGCATACCTGCACACGTCTGCAAGCGCAGCCAGCACTACTCGGCAATGCGGCAACAGTCTATCTGTAGGCGTGCCTCAGAGAGGCTGGCGATCAGTGTGTGGTCAGGTACACTTCTCGACCAGGTTTCGGGCACCTACCGCAAGTTTGGCCGCCATGCCTCTGCCCCCAAGCTGCCCGCTTGAAGCAGCAGCTGTGTCGAGGCCGCCTGTCGGCGCTCACGCCCATCACCGCACTCGTGCCGCTGCAGGAGACTAACTGGATCAGACCCACCAACACCTGCACCCCAGGTCAGGCCTCGCGTCTTCGCCCTTATCGCAGTGGCGAACACGACGGCCCCTATGCGCAGACGTGCAGGGACGGGAACATGTCTCTTTGCTGTTTCAAATCGAAGCTTCAGGTGCCAACCCTTTCAGGGTAGGTCGGCCCTGCCTCGAAAGTGCCAGTCTGCTAGTCGATCGGCAGAGCTTGCTCTGAGAGCTACAGTGTTGCCTTGATACGTGCACCCGTCTACCAGCTATGCCTGCGCCAAAGACGGCGTCGTACACGGAGGACGCGGGGCCGCTGGAGCGCGTGAGGAGGAACCTGGACGACCAGGCGCGGCGCCGCCCGGCGCACGCGGTCCTCCGGTCTGCTCTGCCTAGTACTCGTGTCCATAACAAATGAGTCTGGCTTGCTTTGCAAGCAAGCACTCCTTGTGTAAGATAGTAGTCTGCTTGGTAGCGGCTGCGTTGAGCGGCTCCCTTTGGTGCAGCTCAAGCACGTGGAGGAGCACTTCCGCGCTGAGGCCGAGCGCCTGGCCGGCACGGTGCACGGCACGCTCGTCGAGGCGCGGGACAGGGCCCAGGTACACGCGCGCGCTCTCTGCGAGCGCTCGTGCCGGACCGCAGCCTGCCAGGCGGCCTGCGCGAGCGCCAGCGTGTGGCGCGGGCCCCAGGACGACTACCAGGAGACGGCCGGCAGGCTGCAGGACGCGGCGGCGCTGCTGGCCAGGATCGAGGAGCAGGTGCAGGTGCGCGCTCGCTGAGCAGCGCGAGCACCGCAGCGCGCGCAGGTCGCCGCTGGAAATGCACATTTGCTGATGCAGCTCCTCGTGCTTTGGACAAACAGCACTGACCAGCAATAGCAGAAAGGTTTGAAGTTTTGGAGCGCGCTGAGCGCCAAGACAGGCAGGGCAGCGTGTCTGTGCGCTCCGCTCACAGGCCGCCCGGGCGGGCAGGCCGGCACGACCGCGCGCGACGCCGCGCACGCGGAGGCGCTCGCGGCCCTGGACAGCGACGTCACGGGTTTCCTGGGCAGGCGCGCGCGCGTGCGCCGTGCACTGCGCTGCTGTGGAAGGCTGCATCCGCTTGCTCCCGGACTAAGAAGCTATGCGCGGCTGCAGTGCGCTGGGATGCATGGCTCTCATAAGCATGTCTTCAGCTTTGCATGCGTCCATTTGCCCCATGACTGGGAAGCTGTGCACGGCTGCAGCGCGCTGGGATGCAAGGCTTTTCTGAGGCAGCCGTCATCTTTGCATGTGCCGAGCACAGCGGCGTGCGCAGGCTGCATCAGGAGCGCTCGGCGGCGCTGGAGCAGCTGGACGCGCTGAAGCCGCCGCCGCCCTGCGCCTAGTGAGCCTGAGGGTGGTATCGAGGCGCATGCGCAGATCATGCAGCGCTAGCCAAAGCCGTGGCAAGTGATTGTTCCCGAGCTAACGGCAGTGAGCTGCTGCCGCGGTGCGGCGCTCTGCGGTCTGTGCTGCCCCCATGCATGGGAGTGGCGCTCTCCGCATGCTAGCAACGCCCTGGCAAAGCTCATGCGCCTAGTCTCATGTTGCACACCCGTGTTTGGGGGCTGGCATGTTATGCAGCCTCCTGCTTCACCAGCGCGCAGCCGCTGCAACCCCTCGCAGGCCTAACACGCACGCATACAGAGCCCGTGTCCGACTCCTACAGGATGGCAGGAGCAGACACGGATCTGCCGAGTGACTGACTGTGTCCGGGCACACACTACGCTTCCTTGGGGCCATGCATGCGCGATACGGCAGGTGTTGCATGGCCGCACTCGCCACCTTATGCTCTGTTTTGGGGCTGGAATTTGCACAAGTATCAGGACAGTGCGGTTCCCGCACGCCACAGCTGGTCAGCGCACATGATCAGCTGCTGCCTGACATTCCTGGTAGCGCAGTGGCTGCACTCTGCTGCTGGCATGGGTCACTGGCTGGAAGCAAGCAAAGTGTGTGACATGGGTCCTGGCGCAACGAGGTCTTGCATGTCCGCACCTACAGGCCCCTTACAAGCTGACATCGGGGCGAGCTACAGAATGTTTCAACCTGCCATATCACGGATGTTACATTAATTGGCCCAATGCAGCCCGGACAAACGAAACATGTCAGTGCTCCGGGACCAGAGGAAACAAGGAAACAACCTGTGGTTTGCATCTGCCAACCAGAGCACTTGTTATTAGGCACCGCAAGAGCATCATAGCATCTGTGAAAGCCCGACCAGGCCACAGCGCCTGCAAAAATACCCCAGACGCCACGCCCTCCGCGACAAAGCATGGACAGCGGCAGGCTGCGTGATTCTGGTAAGCGTGCGCGCTGTACACTGAACCAGAGCAGACCCGCCACGCATGCGCCAAACCGTACGGCAAACGAGTCTCCAGCAGGCTACACAGTCACGCAGGCCAGACACGGCGCTCCTCACGCGGTTCAGGTCAAACACCCTGAACATCTATGCCTACCGCAACCACCTCCCTACCTGACAGCAGGGCCGCGACCCGCCTGCCAGGCCGCGCCGCTGCGGCCGCCGCGCGGCCGCGCGTTTGCCCGGCACGGCGGCGCAGAACCACGCTGGAACGCGCACCACTGAGTCGCGCACACCCTACCCTAACCTCACCGGAAGTCAAAGCCCGCATGCAGCGTGGTGAACGCGTCCACGGAGCACCAGGGCGGCAGGCTGGCCGCGAAGGCCGCCAGCGCCGCCGCGTCGTCCAGGAACAGCATGGCCGCCGCCTCCACGCGCGCGCCGGCGCCCGCCTGGCCGGCGCGCCCCGCTCCATCTGGAATTCTGATTCTGTGGCGGTCTTGCTCTGGGCAGATGGCAGGGGCGCGTCAGGGGAGGCCGGCCGAGGCTGCAGGAGGCTCCGGAGGCGGCAAGCCGCCTGCGTGACCCGCTTGGGGTCCGCGGCGGCCTGCGCTGCGTCGCCGCCTGCTCGGCCGCCCACCCGCGGCCGGCGCCGGTATGCATGCATGAAGGTAGATGCGCAAACAGGTCATGAGATGACACGGCTGCGGCACTCCCTTGCCGCATGCGCTCAGGCGCCATGCGCCAGAGGCGCGCGCTCCCGACTGCAGCAGCAGCGGCACAGGCATGAGCCGCGCAGCCTGGAAGACTGGTGCGCACCCGCCACGACAACTAGGGTGCGTGGTCGGCAGAGCGGCACGGCGCATATGGCGCACCGCACCCCGGGCCAGCAAGGCCCCGTGTGCGGCGTATGCTCGCAGGCACTACGGCGCCTGCAGCAGGGCGCGCACCGCTAGATCGAGCCAGAACGGCCAGGTCTCGCTGCCCGCGTTGCCCGCAAAGCGCACCATGTGCGTGGGGCCCTCCTGCGCAGCCAGACCGCCGCCCGTCAGTAGCCGAGTGCGCTAGGTAAACGTCTCTTCCGGGGTATCATGGTGTGGTTTTGGGCTGCACGCGGGCATGGATGGCGCTTCGTCTGAACTTGTGTGCGATGCATCAGTGCATTGCGGTACAGGGTTGGAGGGAGTGCCCCTCCCCAGCCGCTCGCCATGCCACAGAACGGCGCTTGCTGCAGTCCAGCATCATATCATAAGGTTCGCCGCCCGCCACTCCGCCGCCGGCGCCCCGGATACCCCCAGGCGCGCCTCGGCGCACGGGCGGGCACCTGCGACAGCGCGTCGGTGAACGACCAGGCCAGCAGGCCCGCGGGCCCGCGCGCGGTGATGTTCAGCGAGCCCCAGGCCGGCCGCGGCAGCTGCAGCACCAGGTGCAGCCGCTCGCGCGCGCCCGCCCGCGCCTCGCGCCGCGCCAGGCGCACGGCCAGCGCGCCGCGGCGCTGCAGCGCGGCCGGCGGCGGCGGCGCGCGCAGCGCGACAAACTGCATCAGCCGCGCGACCGGGTGCAGCGCCTGCCGCGCGCGCGGGGCGCACTCAGGACACGGGCTTACATAATCTGGACCCTGGCGCTTTGGCACGACTCATGGCACGACAGCACCTGCTCACCACCATGTCACGCGCATGCGGCAACGGCTAAGGACAGGCTGCCGGCGGGCCACGCCGCATGCCGCTGCGGGCAGCGCGGCGGCGCGGCGCGGGGGTGCGCCTGCCAGTCGCGCGCGGATGTGGGCACCAGCGCCGCGCCCGGCGGCAGCACGCGCTCAATCGGCACCGCGTCGAGGCCGCCGAGGCACCACCGCGAGTCCTGCGCGCACGCCGCGGCCCTCCTCGGTCCCGCCCTCGGCTCTGGCAGCGCATGGGACGCTGCACCCCTGCTGCCGTACACAGGCAGGCCCTGGCCCTTCCCACGGGTTTGAAGACGCTCAATACAGACAGGGACCGTACAGGCATGGATGCTGGGAGCAGAAACCCTGCCGAGGACTCAGCTGACCTGCACAGCGCCGTCGGGCCCGATCTCGTGGCGGTGCTGCAGGAAGACGCGCTTGGGGTGGAGCGGCGAGTACGCGTCCCGCCGCGACGCGAGCATCGCGGCCGCCGCCGACGCTGCCAGCAGGGCCAGCACCAGCGCCTGGAGTCCGCGCCGCGCCGCCCGCGCTCAGCGTGTGCCGCTGTGCATCATGTGATTGTGCACAGGGGGGCATCGTGCTCCTGAGCACCGAGCAACCCATGAGCTCCTCCTATTCGAGCACCTGGCAATCCACGAGCAACCCAGTGACAAGGCACATGCAGCCAAGCAGAACGGCGATGCTGCATTGTTCACATGACTTGTTCCCCTGGGGCTGGCATCCCTCGCAGGCTCTCTTGAGAGGCCCCTTGTTCGCCACAGCAACTTGTGCGCGGCCCAAGCACTGGCGTGCACGGGCGCCTCAACCCAGGCCGGAGCGCGCTCGCCGGCCCAAGCGAGATCCATGCTGCCTTGCAGCTCGGGGGCTCGCACCTTGCAGGACGGCCGCGCAGCGTGCGCGAGCAGCGGCGCCAGCGCGCCGACTGCGAGCGTCAGGCAGAAGCCCACGGCCGCGCCCGCCGCCGCGTCGCCCAGCACCAGCCCCAGCGGCGGCCGCCGGCCGCCCTGTCCGCGCGCGCGAGCACCGAGGTCGCAAGATCGCCAAGCTCGCAAGATCGCCAAGCTCGCAAGATCGTAGCGGGGTGAGAAAGGGTTGCCCTCCCAGCACCGCACGCAGCAGGCAGCGATTATTTTCATGCATGGCAGGCAGAGTACTGTTCCTTCACCAAATGACAAGAGTAAGCAAGTGTGGCTGCACGCTGTCAATGGCTGAATGACCCCACGCACTGAGGCACGCGTGCTGCATGCACGCCGGGCAGCGCTTTGGCATGACAGCCGCGGGCGCGCGCTGGCAGGGGCGCGGCAGCATGGGGCGCGCCAGGATGCTGATGTGCTCCAGCACAAACGCGGGCAGCACGGTCGCGAGCGGCGCGGCCGCCGCCAGCGCCGGCGCGCACGCCGCCACCGCCGCCGCCATGCGCGCCAGGCTCGGCGCCTGCCGCCCGCGGCGAGGCGCGTGCCCGTTTTTCGCGGCCTCGCTTCCGCGCAGGCGCTTCACGCGGGCGGCAGACATACGCCGGCCCGCGCGCCGGCCGCAGCGCTCTGCGAGAGCCTGCCGCAGCCAGGCCCGTCGCCTGCGGCCGACGGGCCTGGGTGCATGGCTGCCGGGCGGCGCGGCTGCCGGCCGGCAAGCGGGCGCGCGGCGGGCGGCGCGCCTGATCAGGCGCGACCGCCGCAGCCGCCAGCGCGCACAGCGCCCAGCCCGCCGGCAGGAAGCCAGACTTGGCGCCGGCCGCGGTCACCGCCGCCGCCAGGCCCGCGTGCGCCGCGGCGACGCCCAGCAGGTGCGCGCGCAGCGGCGCGCCGGCGCCCGGCCCGGCCCTGACCCTAGCCCCGGCGCGCGCCGGCCGGCCCGCACTGGGCAGCAGCGCGTACGGCAGCACCAGCCCGGCGAGCGCGGCGGGGCCATAGATGCAGGCGGCGAGCGGCAGGTCGGCGAACCAGGCCAGTGGCCTGTCTGCGCGCGGCCCCGGCCGCCGGCTCAGCCCCGAGAATACGTCCATCACGCGGGCGGCTGCGCCCCCTGCTGGACAGGGAGGGTGTAGACCCTGGTTGCGAGGGCTCTGCACTCACTCGGTCTGCTGAGCATGGCTTGCTGAGCATGTTGCCTGGACCAGACCGGCAGTCGCGGGTCGCGGCAGGTCGCGGGTCGCGGCAGGTCGCGTGCTGCGGCAATGCTCGGGCCAAAGCTTCGCGCCATGGGGCCACGACACGGTCTCTCCATTCGACGGCTGGTGCACCCGCGCCCGCGGCAGGCGCGCCTGATGCGTAGGCGCGCAGCGCGCCCACCGCGGCTGGCAGCGCGGTGCCCGCCGTCGCGGCCGCCGTCCACGCCGCCGCGCCGCCGGCCGCCTCGCGCAGCAGCGCCCCGCGGCGCCTGGGCAGGCCAAGCGCGGCCGCCACCAGCAGCAGCGGCACGCTGTGCAGCACGCGGCCCAGCCACAGCGGATACACGAGCTGCGGCACGCTCGGAGCACGGCTCAGCGCGTGCCTATACCGGAAGTAAGCGCTGGGTGTTACATGCGCCCTGGTGCTGAAACGCGCTCGGGTGCAGAGCTGAGCACCGCAGTGTGAAGCGCTTTTGCTGCAGCACGCATGCACGCGCTGATGCATACCGGCTGGCATGCAGGCTCAGAACAGTCAACTCTTATTACCTCAAGTACCCACCCAGATGGCCAGAGGCCCACAGTGACTGGACCCTACGCGCACACAGCACCAGGGCGCCGCTCCAAGGCGCGTGTCGCCCTCACCGGCTGCAATGCGCCACAGGCGTCCTAGACGCCTGATGCGATGTGGCAGCCAAGCAGCCGTCCGGATGCGCCCTCTGCCCTGCGTGCCGTGCAGGCACAGGAGACGCAGTGGAACCCTGTCGCCAGGGCAGCAGGCCCCCTGACCGCACCATGACCGACGAGAAGATGTCCACGTACACGCTGCCCTCCGCGTCATGCGGCCGCAGGCGGCCGCCCGGCCGCGCCTGCGCGGCCAGCTCCGCCGAGAATGCCCGCGCCGTCGCGATGACGTTCTCGCCGCGCAGCTGCGGCGCGTGCAGCCAAATACGGTTAGGGTTCGGTTGTTTTGGACACACATATCTGTTCGACCACTGCAATAGGGTAGGGCAGCCTTTCGGCAACGCCGTCGCGCGGAGCGCGCCAGGCAGGCCCGCGCTCCCGGCGCCGGCGCAAGCGTGCCGGCGCCCAGACGACCTGCCCCGCTCGCGGCCGCTCCTCACCTACGGTCGCCCCACCGATCCAGCTGCACGCATACGGGAGCGCTGTACAAGCATCACTGCGGGCAGCCGCCGTCCTTGCCGTCCCGCGCCGCGGGCGGGCGCGCGGCGGCGCGCCTGCAGCGACCCTGGCCGCAGGCGCTCGGGCACGTCGGCGCAGGTGTGGTAGGCCGCGCCGTCAAGCACGGTGGCCAGGTCGATGCCGGGCAGCGCGCCCAGGTGGCCCGCGCTGAACATGCGGAAGTCCGTGTCCATGGAGATGACGCGGCTCTCGAACAGGTCCTGCGCGCGGCGGCGGGCTCGGGCGACCAAATCAGGCTCCGCCGGCCTGAGACAGGCTGCGCGCCGGCGCCGCCCATGGTCGCTGGCACTGATTAACAGGCACTTCCAACGTCTCCAACGAGTGTGTTTCACACCCATGTACATGATTGTACATGACCCAGCTGCGAGATGCTCACTGCCGCCCATGCATGTCAACAGCAAGGCGCCGCGCCTGTTGAGCCACAAGACACCTGAAGTCAGCACAGCTGCGGCCCTTGAACCCGCGTATAGCTGCAGGGGCCGCGCACGCCGCCCCAGGGGGCGCGCCTGCGCCAGGCAGGAGCCCTGCGGGTGCCGCGCGGCGCGCGCGTAGCTCCGCAGCGTCCATGCGCCTGCCGCCCGGCAGCAGGTCAGGGCAGCGCGCTGCCTAGCACCCTGCCTCCCACTCCTCAGATGCAGTCATGGCGCCCGTGCTAGCGTGAGGAGGGAGCGTTTAAGTACCGTGTGTGGCTGCAGGGCTGCGCGCTGCGCCGCCGGGCGAGCCGGCTCACGGCGCGCGCCCAGTTGCGCGCGCAAGAGGCAGAGCATGATGGCGCGGCAGCCTGCACAGCATGGCGCATTGCACCCACATGTGGCCTTGGTCGCCCGCGCTGCTCTGGACCCCCAAAGCTGACATCACCCGGCGGCGTTCGTTGCGCGCACGCGCGCTGAGCGAGGGGGGCCGGAGGGCGGGGCCCGGCGCGCGCCCGTGTGCTGAAACAGCACGTCCGGCCCGGCGGGGCCCGTGCTCTCCAGGTTTATGAACGCGCCCAGCTCCGCCGCCCACTTGCTCCCCGCCATGAAGCCTGCGCGCGACGCGCCCGCTGCTGAGCCTGACGGCCTCACCGTGTCAGGGTCAAGCATGAAAAGCGTAAAAAGGAAGCACTCCAAAGGGGGTGACCCGCCAGGCACCACGGCGCCCAGGCGCCGCCTGGGCGCTGCGGGTCAGGAATGAATGCGTCGATGGATGCGCTCCAAGCGCCGACCTGCCAAGCAACCTGGCGCCCAGGTGCCTCCTGTGTGCCGCGACGACACGCGAGCGTGCACCCAGCGGCCTGAGGCGCGCCGGCGGCGCGCTCCAGGCCCAAGGGCGCCATGCGGCGCACCGTGCGTCGCCTGCATAGGGTGGGGCCCTAACCCTATAGGCAGCGCACCATGCGACGCCTGCAGCACGGTCTCCTCGCCGCCGTTGAACAGGAACACGAGCGGCCCCGGCAGCGCCGCGGCCGCATCCGCGACCACCGCGCGCGCCGCCTCCATGGCTACGCCGACGCATGCGGCGCAGTCCGACGCGCCTGCGGGGCGCTCGCGCGTCTGCGTGCCGTATCGCGCCGCACGGCGGCGTGAGCGCGGGCTCTGCAGCATCAGGAACATGGCTCGGATGGACACGGCACATGTGCGCGTGACGGCGCAGCATTCAGTCCAGCCCCGCCCGAACCGTCGGGCTGCTACGCCGTATACACAGCCAAGTCCAACGCCTCGACCAGAAGGTGGCCGGTAGCGTAGAGCGTGCGGCCCGGATCGGAGAACGCAGGTGTAAGTGTACAGGCGCAGCCTGCCCGGCGCGGCCGGCCGCCGCACCGCGCGTGCCAAACACGCTGTCGAAGTGCGCATTGACGAGCACCGACGGGCCGCCGCCGCCGGCGCGGGCCGCGACGCGCAGCACCACGTTGGTCAGGTTGCGGTACGCGTTGGTCAGCGGCGCGCCCGCGAACACCAGGTTCACCGCGCCGCTGACCTGCTCGCGGTCCACCTGCGGCGGGGCGCACCATCCTGAGAGCCCCACCCAGTCGGCGACTGGGGTGGCACGCCCGGCAGCGCGGAGTGGCCGCGACCCCGCTCAGCCAGCCTCTCATGCACAGCACGGGGTGACGCGCCCATGCAAGGGCGCGGGCATCATGCGCGTGCAAGCGAAGGACCGGGCCCGCATGCACGACGGGGGCGCAGCGGGCGCCGCCGGGCGCGGGCGGGCCGGTGCGCGCCTGGACATGCAGGTCGGGCCGCGTGGCGGCCGCCAGCGCGGCCACGGCGCGCGCCTCCTCCAGCACCACCGCCGCGGCCGCCTCCACGCCCGCCGTGGTCACCTGCCGCGCGACGCCGCACCCTCCTCAGCACTTTTCATCACCTTTTGGTAGGTTTCATACCCGCAGCGCGCGGCGCCAGCAGAGGCGCCCCGCGCAGGCTGTTCACCTGGCCAGCAGCTGCTGGCTCCCACTCTCACGCAGCCCTGCAACGCGCAGTCGACTGTTCCGGCCTGCGACCGCGAGCAAGCGCACGGTGAGCGTCTTCGGCGCTGGCCGGGGCCGACCCCGTCTGTCAGATTGACAAGTTGCTTGGCGCCTAAGCAGGCGCGCCACCCGAAGGAGGACGGCCTCGTCTTTGAAAGCAAAGAGAGGCGAAACGGGGCTTGGCGCCTGAGCAGGCGCGCACCCGCCGCAGGCCGACCTCGTCCGTCAGCCGGCGCGTGACGCGCAGCGCGCGCGCCTCGGAGAAGCGCTCGGCCGGCGCGTCCAGGCCCAGCGCGTCCGGCGTCCACCGGATGGCGCGCAGGGACAGGGCGACCTGTCGGCGGCGGGGCTGGGGCCTGTCACCCACAGCGCTCTGTATGCAGGGACCTCAGTGTGGAAGTGTGGCTATGCCGTACACGCTGCGCCCCACCTCGTCAGAAGTAGTCACCACTGGCTCCGTGCCAGGCCGCTTCCTGGCGTGAGGTGGTGGCTGTCGACTGGCACTTGACGCGCAAGTGTCGATCAACAGCGACCTCCGCACACAAGCTCAAAAGCGCCCACACTCCCACAGAACTGCCACTGTACAGCCCTTGTGCAGCTACAAGCGCTCTGTGTGCCCCGCACGTGTTGCCAAGCCTTCAAGCGGCCTGTTGTTTGGCAACATGTACTATGAGATAGGAGGCTGCGTAGTGTTGTGCAGGACACACTTGTTCCGCGGCTGTGCAAGTCGGTCACAGGCAACTCTGATGAAGGCCCAATGCTTACCAATGCAGCAAATGTGCCAAGGATGAGCAGCAGCTGCAGGAGCGACGTCGCTCTGCCAGGTGCACTCGCGTGTACGAGTGCCCCATCAGCCTCGTGAAACTTTTCTCCATCCAATGTGCCCTCTCCTGGCGCTGGTGGGCGCCTGCGCCTGAGCAACATCGCGTCATAGCCTGCCAGACCTCGCCAGGTAGCACTGTGCCATTGCAGCACTGCGCCTCTGTCACAGTACAGGCACACATCGACGCCTCTGCGGACAGGCAAGTGGCAGTCAGTGGCACGTGCCCTACCCTCAGGGAGTTACGGCACAACTGGCGAGCCCGCTCAAGCACCTCTGCCACATTGCGTGGAGGCTGCAAATGTCCGTGATCACAGCAAACCCTTTGCAGTGCGGCGACGAGGTGCCCACAGGTATATGGGGTGCAGAGGAGCTGGCCAGCTGGAAAGCGGGTCCCTGTGAAGGCGAGGAGCCACAGCAAAACTCCGGTGCCTGCCAGCCAGTCTGCCTGCCGCCTGCCAGTGCGTTTTACTATGAAGGCCTGGTACCCACTTACAGCTTCAAAGTGATGTGTGGGGCCGGCCTTCACAGGTGGCGCAGATGCGCCACCCTGCACTTACCCCTGGTACAGCAAGGACGAAACGTATGTGCAGCAGGTCCAGGCCGATGGCGGCAGGCTGTCAGGTGTGCAGTCGTGCACACTCTTACAACCGTATCTTACCCACGCCCTGCGCTGCACGCAGCAGGCAGCAGCCTATGCTGCTGTGCCTCCTCCTGGTAGGTCCTCCTGCTGTCTGGGTGAGGGCAGTGCTGGTTGTGGTGTGCCGGCAGTGCCCTGTTCACCAGACCCGCTTGTTCACACACGTCTGGCGTGCGACATTATGCCTTATGCCGCCCCGCTCTGTTGCGCGCGAGCAGAGTGGGAGCCCCAGTACGCGCCGACCGCAGAGCAGGCCGCGCTGGACAGGCTGGCGGCGTACGAGGCAGGCATACCTCATGGTGCGCGCCGCCGCCCCAGGAGTAAGGTCTGCGTGTGCTAGTCTGCACCTGCGTGCGCTCAAAGCCCTGCCCCGCCGCCTGAGGGTCAGCGCAGCATGCAAAGCAGAGCAGCGGGCATCCCAGATGTGTCGCCTGTAGCAAAGCCCAGCGTCTGCGTGCAGGACATCTTCACCTAGCTAATGTGCTGCTGTCAGGTCAGCTGTCGGGTGCACCGCGGCTCCTTCCTAGGGCCTCCCCACAGGCGGCCCAGCACGCCGGCGCTGCCGCCCTTACAGTGACATGGCAGCAGCTCAAGCAAGCAAGCACTTTGCGAAATACAAGCGGCAGCCGCCCCTGTGCATCAGCTCGCCACCGACCCTGCCCCCCGCGCAGGGTACCAGCCGCCGCGCGACCAATACGCGGGCTTGCCGGTCGTAAGCATGCGCGTGGTCAGCGAGCTTGTGCGCCCATCAAGCACGAGGGCCGGCCAGGGTAGCGCATGTGCGGAGCAGCAGCAGGCTGCCTAACAGGAGCTTGCAGCCTGTTTGCATGCACTGCATCACCTGCCAAAACCGTCCAGCAGAGCTGCTGAGGGTGTCATGTGAGCCGCGCGTCGCCCTGTGTAAATTATTGAAATGAATGGACCCAGCATGGAAAGAAGCAGTCTGAGCAGGGTGCCTCATGCTTGGCCTGCCGGCGCGCAGCACAGCGACGCCGAGTACGGCGCATGCATTGACGCAGAGGGCCGGCACCACGGCGGGCCATTTCGCGTGGACGTCGCGCCGAAGATGCGCGTGCAGGACGTGCGGCGCGTCATCATGGTGCGTTGTTGCCAGTGCGCGGCAGGTTTCGACCGCGTTGCGCCAGCGTCCCACCACACCTTTGCCCAGCCAGCCGGGGTTTGCAAGCGAGAGCGCTAGCACGCGCCTCCGGGCACCCCAGCGGCAGAGGAGCCGCGACCCTGACGGCATCGGCTGGGTGCTGCCGATGTTGATGTGCTTGCCTCACGTCCTGCTTGAGCTGGCGCGGGCGTCGCGGGGGCGCAGGCGAAGAGCGGCATCCCGGTCGGCCTGCAGCGGCTGTCGTACGCGGGCAAGCACATGGAGGACTCGCAGCGCACGCTCGAGCAGTGCGCGCTCGCCTGTCTTCCCTTGTCCGCGCGCGCCAGTCTGCATGCATGCGCGTGTGCACGCTCGCCTGCTCTAGCTCATAACTTTGCTTCTTCTGTGCATGAGCAGTGTGCATTATGTTATTTTTTATGGCCAACACACCTGCTGTGGTATGGGCCGCAGCTATGGTGTGGCATACTGGCATGCGCGCTTCCCAGACTGGCCGCTGAAGATCCGCTGTTGTAAGGGCCCTGTCTCTCGCCATATGCTGCTCTCTAACAACTTTGTTGACACCTGGTGGCGATGCGCTGCTGCAGGCCTGCTGTACATGCGATTTGTTGCTTGACTACCAATGCAACAGCACCTGTCTTTGATTGACGTCGAGTGCGCATGCAGACTGAAGCGGCACACCGAGGCGCATGGCAGAATATGCTGGCAGCGCCACAGTCGCGGACACAGCTGCGGCTCATTTGGCAGAGATAACGCGGGGTCCTGGTTGCTGCCAGCTAGTAGCACCTCCTGTAAACTGTACGCCGCAGAGCAGCCTGCTCAAAGTTGTATACGCAAACACGCAGCTACATGCACTGGCAATATGAGGCGTAAAAGAGGCAGTGACTCAGGCAGCAGTGCTCCTAGTCGTAGGACGCGTTCAGCACGGCCAGAAGCGACTTGCGGTTGCGCTCCGCCTCGCGGTCCGCCTTTGTCTTCTCCACCTTCAGCTTTATCTGCGCCGCACTCTTTTGCAGTCAGCGCGCACCAGCAACGACGCCTACCAAGCCTGTAGCATACTGCCGCGACGGCGAAGGAGGCCGCACCTTCTTCCCGGAGACAGCGCTGTACTTTGCGCCGCTGCCCTCGCCGCGCTGCAGAAACTGCGCGCCACAGCCATCCTCAGCATCGCAAAGTGTGCAAGCGAGACTAGCTTGTTCAACCACAAGGCCGCAAAGAATTGCCTCTCGTAAGGCAGAGGTGAGGGGGACTAACCTGAGACAGCTGCACAGGCCCCTTGTCTTTCCGGGACTTGCGCTCCTTCTCGTCCTTCTTGTGCTTGCGCTTGCGCTTTTTCTCCTTGCTGCTGCTGCTCTTTTTCACCTTCAGGCCTTTGTCCTTCCTCTCGCGCCGCCGCCGCCGCCGCCGCGCATCGCTGTCCTCACCCTCGTCGCTGCACCGGCCCCGCCACTTGGGGGACCCCAGTCAGCGCTTGCCTCTCGCAGCAGCCCCGCCGCAGTGGCGCTCACGTGAGCAGCTGCAGACTGGCAAGAGCATGTTGGCACAAGCACCTGCTCTGCCTGCGCGAAGGCTGCAGATCTGCGCGTGGGGCCGCTGCAGTGCCGGGCTCTGCTCCACTCGCTGGTAGTGCCTCGGTACGCAAGTCCTCAGCGGGATGGACAGGCCCTGAACGACAAGCGCGAACGCTAGGGAAACCTCAGCGGCCTGCAGAAATAGCGACTGAATAGCGTGGCACCTCTGAAACAACAACAACTAAGCTCAGAACTCACGCTCGCGCAGGTCATCGCTGTCGCTGCCGGAGGTGCTCTCCGAGCCGGAGCTGCGCGCCATTCTCGCACCCAGGCACGAGTTGCGCAAGTCAACAATGAGATTTGGAACATGGGCTGCGGGCGGTGCTGCTCGGGCTGGGGAAAACACGCTCTGCTCAACCCTCAGGACAAGGGGTCCAGACAAACATGGACGCGGGGCGTTGCTGGCTGTCGATGCGGCCTGCCGCGCCCTCCGGCGTGCATCAGGCGCTCCCTCGCGACAGCTGGCGTGATGAACGACTTCGAGGTCTGCTGGCAGCTGCGCTATGATGCATGCAGAAAGGCAACGCGTGATCTGAACACAACCTGCGCCTCGTTTGCAGGCACAGGTCAAAGTCCTGGTTCTGGGCAACGGTGGCGTCGGCAAGACCAGCCTCATCAGGCGCTTCTGCAGGTGCACGGGCAGAGCATGAAACCTTGCACTGTATACAGTCTACGTAGGCACAGCTAGCCTGCATAGGCACATCAATAGGCACCGCACTGCATAGGCACCGCACTGTTGCTAAGATCAGCAAGCGTGGCGGGCAGCGCAGCAACCAGTTCTCAGACGCGTACCAGAAGACCGTCGGCGTGGACTTCCTGGAGAAGGCGCTGCGCGTGGACGCGCTCGGGCGCACCGTGCGGCTGCAGCTGTGGGACACGGCGGGCCAGGAGGAGTTTGACTCGCTCACGCGCTCCTACTACCGCGGTGCGCAGTGCAACTGCTAGGACCGGCCTTTGATAAAAACTGTGCACTCTTTCGCTGGGGCGCGGCTCACAGCCCGTCCAGTGTCGCCGTGCGCCGCCAGGCGCGCGCGCAGCGGTCCTCGTGTTCTCGACGAGCGACGCCGCGTCGCTGGAGGCGCTGCCGCGCTGGAAGGCCAAGGCGCGCCCCCGCGCGCGCAGGGCCCTACCCTACCCTATCCTGACAGCCCGCGCAGGCTCTCAGGTGCCTGGCATGCGGCGCCGTAGCTGCCTGTGCGACGCGCAGCAAGCAACGCGTCGCCAATACTGCAGGTGACAGCGGAATGCGGCGACATCGCGATGGCCATGGTCCAGAACAAGTGCGACCTGCTGGGCCCTGATGGCGTGGCGGCGGAGGCGGCTGAGGCGGTGGCAAGGCGCCTGCGCCTGCGCTTCTACCGCACCTGCGTCCGCGAGGGGCACAACTGCGACGCGGGTGCGCGGCCGGGGCGCGCGGGGTTGCTTACGCGGCACGAACGCGCGGCCCGCACAGCCTGTGGGCCTGGCGTGGCATGCCGCCACCTGCGCGTCCTATTTGCACCCAGCGTCCGCGAGCGCCCTCGCTTCACTGCGGGGTTGCACCAGACTGCGCAACCCTGAGCATGCCGACTATGCAAGCGCCCAAAGCGCCCCGAGCCTGTCCGCTAGTATTATATGAATCCCTGCCTGCCTGAGCTGCGCCCAGCAGGATCAGAGGCACGGGCGCAGGACCCTGTCGGCGGGGCGCTGCGGCACCCCGAGCGCTGCGACGCACCCACGATATACCGACACACAGGGTCCGGCCACGGCCGGCATGGCAGCGGCGCGCTTGCTGTACAGCGCAAGGCGCAATCCCTGGACGTGCTCTGTGGGCGCACCAACCACGGTAGCTGTGCGGTGCGGTGTTGCGAAAGCCTGCAGCGCGCCGCAGTATTCTCCTACCTTGTGGAGCTCGCGGACAAGCGCGCCGGGGCGGGCGACGCGGCGAGTCCCGCAGCCGCCACGTCCGCAGCAGCGCCCGCCACAGGCGGCGCGGTGGCGTGGGCGCCCACAGCTCCAACGGCCGCTACGGCGGCCCTGACGGGCGCCGGGACGGGCGGCGGCAGCGGGGCCGCCGGCACGGGCGGCACCGTCGGCGGCGCCGCCGCTGCGCGCGGGCAGGCGCCCCCACAGGCCCTGGACCTGCGCGCGCGCGCCCAGCCGGCGCGGCGGCGCTTCCTGCACTGCGCAATTGCATGAGGAGCGCGCGCCATGTGCCAGGCCTGGCGCAGTTGGGGAGTCTTGGAGCTGACAGCTACCCCAGCAGCGCTCCTTGCACGCCGTGAAAGCGGTGTCTAATGACGCTGTGAGTCTGCGGGGTGCTGCAGCAGCAGCCTTGCTTTCACTGATCATAAGGAAACAATTTGCATGTCCTTTGCAGCATAGCATGCTGCGCAGCCTCCAGCTGGCCGTGGTCATGTGCTGACCGTTGGCGACTCGCTGTCTAATGCCTCGCACAGACCAAGCTGCGCCAGCACGTGATCAGCAAAAAGTGCACACACAGAACACACAGAATAGTACTCGCACAGGACACGCCAAGGAGGTGCGCTCGTGTGGTTAAGGACGACAGGACAGGTGCCCAGACGGACAGACATGTGCCACACTGCTTCTGAAGTGCTAGCAGACGGACTCTTCAGCGGACGCGTGGCGCATCCGCGTCATGGCCTCAAAAAGCTCGCGCGGCCGGACGCGCCACCCGATGCGCGCGCTGGCATTCTCGCGCGCGCTCCGCGCCCCTGCCCCGCGCGCGCGCGCCCAGGCCCGGCGCCCCTGCCCCCGCCCCAGCGCTCACCGCCACCGGGCAACCCGGACCACCTCGGCCACCTCGCCGCGGCTGCCGCGCAGCGGCGCGAAGCGGCAGCCGGCGCCCTCGACCGCGCGGCCCAGGCAGCCGCCTGCCAGCGCGCCGTACACAGCGCGGGTGAACTCCTGGGACGCCGTGTGGCGGCGCCCGGTCACCTCCTGGCGCGCCGCAGGCGGCGGCTTAGCTAGCGGGCTAACTCCAACCCTAAACCTACCCTGACCCTGGAGGCCGGGCCTCTCCGTGCCGCTGGTGTGGCTCCGCACCTCTTGCAGCCAGCAGCCAGGCAGCCTGAGGGACAGGCCCGCCGGCCGCCTCACCCGCTCCACTGGGCGGCGCAGCAGCGGGGAGCTGCAGGGCCGCGCGCTGCTGGCGGCCCCGCGGCGCTGCGCGCTACCTGTGCGCAAGTCTGCCGGGCGCGGCGACCAGCTGACCGCCAGGACGGATGTGGGCGCGCATTTTTTGACCGCGGGCAGGCAGATGTCGCCGCGGGGCAGCACCCTCTTCCGCCGTCTCAGCTCTGTGAAAGCACGTCGTTCACAGCCAGAGTGATGCACCACCGCTCGCTGTGACAGCCTCGCAGTCAGAAGGCCGCGCGTCGGTCGAGCGCGCCTGCATCACCAGGCGCAGCGCGCGCACGGCCACCGCGCGCGGCGCGGCCGCAAACGCCCCGACGTGCAGCACGCAGCCGCCGTCGGGGTCTGCCTGGAGCCGCGCCCCGTCGCTCAGGCCGGCCCCGCCGCCCAGCTCGCCCGCGCCCGCATGGGACGCCGTCGCGCCGCGCCGCCCGACCGCCGAGCCGAAGAATGCAGCAGTCGCGTGCCCCCTGCGGCGCGCCCACAGTCCTCACGCGCTGGTATTGAACATAGTGAATGCTCTGGGATGCAGCACAGCGCCCTTTGCACAAGAGGCGCCCGCCCGCCACCGGCTTGCTGGCGCGCCCGCACAGCGCCGCACCGCTGCGGCGGCGCGGCCGCAGGGCCGGGCGCGGCGGCGGCCGGCGCAGGCCGCGGCAGCGCCCACAGGCCGCCCAGGCGCGGCTGCACGGCCGCGGCCAGCAGCGCGGCCGCCTCCGCGCCGAACGCCTCCCGCGCGGCGCCGCACGCCGCCGCGAGCCTGATCAGGTCCGCCTCCAGCCTGAGCGCCGCCGGCAGGGACGCGCGCGTCAGGTCGTGTTTGCAGGGGCCGCGACAGCCAGTGCTGTCCGATGCGGCCGTGTCCAGTCGGCGGCGGCGGCCGGCCCGCTGCGCGCCGTGGCAGCAGCTGCCGGCAGGGCCGCGCGTGAGCCGCGCCCAAGGCGCGCACGTCCGTTCCACGGGCATGCGCGGGCGGTCGACAGCTGCTGCAGCCTCACAGGTGCCACAAAGCGTCTGCCGCAGGCTGAGGGGCACCACACTGAGCTGCCAGGGGCTTGGCGCAAGCCGGCAGGCAGCATGCGGCGCGCGCGGGCTGCGGGCGCACGCGGGGCCGCCGCCGACGGCCGCCGCCGCTGCGTCCGCGGCCAGCAGCGCGCGCAGGCGGTTGCGGCGCTGGCGCATGTCTAGGTTGGACGGATCGGAGGCCGGCTGCAGGCCGGCCTCTGCGCAGAAGCGCCGCAGCGCTGCGGCGCCCACGCCGAGCAGCGGGCGCAGCAGCCGGCCCTCCGCGGCGGCTGCGCGCGCGCGGGGGTTCAACCACACCCTACCCTACACCTTAAATTACCCTACATGGTTCCTACATGGGAGTTTTGCCTCCGAAATCGCGGGGCGGGTGCAGCGGCCGCCTGTGACACCGCATGCCCTGGACCTGCGCCTGCCGCCCTTACCGCACACATGCGCCCGCAGGCGCGGGCGCGCGCACCGTCCGCGCTCATGTGCAGTTCATCGCGCATGGCGCTGAGGCCATCCACGCCGCTCGCGGCGGCCATGCGCAGGAGCACCGTCTCCGCCTGGTCGCCTGCGAACAGGTGAATGTTGGCACACAGAAACATCGGAACGGCCCATGTAACATCGATGGCGCTCTTGTTCTTCCTGGGGACAAAGACTGTCCTCGTGGCAGACCATCTGCTTAAACAGGCCTGATGACAGCCAGCATCACAGACGCAGCCCACTCCCACACTGTGGCACCTGCAAAACACACCGCCTTGGTCTGATCAGTTCAGCACGCGGCAGCGCCGAGCGCGCTCGGGCGCCAGCGCACAGCCAGTAGCGGTCACCCCCCCAGGCCCGCCGCTCGCCGCGGCGGCTCGCACGCCGAGGCAGCATCGAGCAATGCGCACACGCACGCCCCAGCGCGCCCGCGGCGGCCCGGGGCCGCACCGCGGTTGTGCGCCATGAGCAGCACGCGCACGCCCAGGTCGGCGCACTTGCGGCGCAGGAGCGCATGGCGCGCCTCCCGCGCCACCTCGGACGCGGCGCCGGGCGCGGGCGGGCGCCCCGCCCAGTCCAGGCGCATCACGACCGGGCGCAGGCCGAGCGCCGCGGCCGCCGCGGCGGCGCCGGCGGCCTCGGCCGCCGCCTCGCCGCGCAGCGCGTGGTCGACGATGAGCGCAAAGGGCCGGCCGCCCTGGGGCTCCGCGCAGGGCCCCGCGCCGCCGGGCGAGCGCGCGGACGCCGCTGCTTGGAGCGGCGCGGGGCCGGGCGCGGCGCCCGCCGCGCCCCGGGTTACCGCAGCCAGCACCCGAAGCCGCGCTTGCCGCGCCCTCAGCAGGTCGGCCGCAGCATGGCGCTCGGCCGGCCCGATGGGCGACCCGCCAGCCGTGGCGCCGCGCCCGGCGTCGTCCTCGCCGCGACCTTCCGCAGCCGAGCAGGGCTGCGGCTGCGCGGCGCTCGGCGGCTGCGCCGCGCTGCGCCAGGAGCCCATGCTCAGCAGTGGGGCAGCCGGCGCGTGCGCCGCGGCAGCCGGCGGGTCCGGCCGGGCCGCCTGGCCCCGCAGCGCCTCACGCACCGCCGGCGGCGGCGCGCCTGCAGCCACACGCAGCCACGAGGGTGAGGGCCTCACGCTCGGAGCGCAGCTGAACACTGCGTGCGAGCAGTCCTGCGCAGGCTTTCAACTACTTTGTTGCCGTCAAGCTCACACGGGTGCGCAGGAAACGTCCAGAGCTGCTGATACCAGGGCCGCACATGCGCCGCTCCACCACGCCGTGAGCGCGGCCAGCGCGAGGCTGTCCGGGCCGCCTGACAGTGCCACGGCCATGGGCGTGCTCCGCGCCACCCGCAGCGCAGCCATCCTCTGAGCAAAGTGCTCCGCCACGGCCGACGTCGTGCACCGGCGCACATGCTGTGGCAGCGACATGCTCCCTGCTCACTGTGCGGCGCCCATCGCTGCACAGCCGCCTGCTGTTGCAAGTCCAAGAGAGTTTCCCGGCCTACGCGAACCAAGACTCACTGTTCGCGTGACCAAGCTCTGTATGTGCGCCCGTGGCAGCGAGGCAGTGCTGCGGCTGCGTCAGAGTGCAGCACGATGCTTGGCAATGTGCATAAGCAAGAACTAACTCTGCTTTGTGCTTCATAAATCTGTGTTTCGTACATGCCTGCCAAAGCAGCTATCCAGGCGCCTGATCAGAGCTAACTTCATTGACCAGCATTGTTGGATGTGCATACATTACATACAGTCTTCTGCCCCACCTCCACCAGGCAGGCCGGCAACACTGACGTGCCAAAAGCGACATCCTGGAGGTGCGGCCATACACACTGACATCAGCCCCCAAAACCCAAAACACACTGGATGCGCAAAACACTCGCTCCTGTTCACACACTCTCTCGCTGCATGGTCCTGCGCATGCGCACCCTTCAGGGCCATCCCCAGCGCAACAGACACAAGCCCTCCGGCAGGCGGGCGCAGGCCGCCCGCCTTGTCAATTCCTGTACATGGCGTACTCCCGCTCCGCGCTGTACGGCGTCCACACGATTTTGGAGGGGTCCACCTGCAGCGCGCTCGCCGCTGGGCGCTGGCATGCTCATGGCAGGTGGCGCAGCCGAGCCAACGCATGCATGCAAGGTCGGGCCCGGAGGTTGCATCGGTGTAGGGCGGGAACGCGCACCCAGCGCGTTGCGCAGGGCGCTGCGGTCCCTCAGCAGCGCAGCCTGCGTCCTGGCGTCTAGACGAGGCGGTGCAGCGGGCCTGCACCCTATACCTATAAAGCAGGGCCAACACTAAGCCTACTGCTCGGGGCGCTGGCCCCGCGCACCTCCAGGCCCGGCGAGCCGGCGGAGCGCAGGTGGCGCTCCAGCACGTCGGGCGCGGCGCACAGCACGTGCTGGCCCTTCTGGTACTGGATGAGCGCCAGGAACTGCAGCGTGCTGATGATGTCGTCGGTCTTGATCGCGGTCAGCTCGCCCAGCTCGCGGATGCTGACCGCGCCCTCGCGCTCGCGCAGCACCTGCGCGCGCGCGGGCCGCCGGCTCGCGCCTCCACGGGGCCTGGACGGCGACCGGCTTGCCGCCGCCTGCTGTGACATCCTTGTGCTACAGGATAAATGCAGTTCCTCTCTGCAGTATCTCGCTGATCCTAGTTCTAAATCAAGCTGCCGTGCCAATTTAGCTTAGGTACGCACACAACCCCTACCAACAGCGCGGTGCTCGGCACATGCACGAAATGGGTTATCAGCTAGAGCATGTGAGCGGGCCTTAGGCAGTCTCTCTATCATCTGTCTGGACTCAAGACAAGACGTGAACTCAGACATGAGTCCAGCGACCAGCATGCGTGGGCAGAGCGCACGGCATGAGCAGGACGCGCTGTCTGGTAGGTATTCACTTATACACCACAATAATCAGCAGGGCGCTGCCCGCTCACATGCGCTAGCAGACATAGCCGCTCTGTTGGTCGAGCGCTCGCAAGGGTTCGCTGAACGGCAGGAGCCTGGGCGCGCGCGCCTTGAGCAGCACGCGCGTCCAGTAGCCGCGGTAGGACACGTTGCCCAGATCGGAGAGCGGGCGCTCGGGCGTGCCGACCTTGCCCTCCAGCTTGCTCAGCTCGTAGCTCATCGCGATCAGGAACTTGCCGTAGCCCTTGCGCTGGTACGCCGGCAGCGTCAGGATGCACGCCAGGTTGTAGCCCTCCTCGCTGCACTTCTCCTTGCTGAAGTACCTGCGCCGCGCTCAGCGCGCCATCTGATTGCAGAGCCCCAATTCTACCTTAGCGTGCACCAGACGTCCTGGTCAGCCATGGGCGCTCCCGCCGGCAGCACCGGCTCCGCCTCAACCTTGCTTTTTCTGACAGGCTCGGTGCGTTGTTTGCCCTGCAGCGGAGTGGCGTTGACGCACCTACCCGCCGGCTGCACAACACGCCTGTAAGTCTGGGGTCACGCAGGCCGGCAGGCGCGCCCGCCACCCACCGCGGTGCCCAGGCAGGCGGCCGGGCGCGCCCACCACCCACTGCCCCTGCTGAAGCAGGCCAGCAGGCGCACCCGACGATGTGCGAGCCGCGCTCGTCGTTCTCGCACAGCACGTAGAAGAGGAAGAGGTCGACGTCGTAGTAGAGCGTCTTGTGGTCCAGGAACAGCTTGGCCAGGTAGCACAGGTTCTGGCAGTACAGCTTCTCCTTCTTGCCGTCCACCTGGCCGCGGCGCCCAGGGCCCGGCGTGGGGTATAGGGTAGGTATAGGGAACGCCGCAGCATGCGCCGGCTCAGATGAGGCTCGCAGCGGAAGCGCGATCCGCCTTCTGCCGCCCTGACCTGACAAGTGCTTCCTGGCTTTGTGTGTTTTGTGGGGTCAGCGCAGGGACGCGCTTTCAGCCAGCAACGCCCCGCTCGTTGGACAACGCACCGCCTGGTCGGCATTCGCACTGCGCAGCGAGGCAGTTCTCCAGCCCTGAGTGCGGGATGCAGCACGGCGCGCGCGGGCCGGCGCGCGCGCACCTCATACATGGACACGCCGCCCTTGGCGGTGCGGTTGCGGTAGATCTCGTCGCCCGGCGGGTGCTGCAGGCGGCACTTGGCCAGGTGCCGCAGCATTTCGCTGCGCGTCTTGAAGAACTGCAGGTCAAATTCCGCAAAATACAGCACCTGCGCGAGCGCCGCGCGCGCCCGTCGGCGCTCCCAACGCGCTCGCAAGGAGCGCCCTGCTCAAGCCGTCTGGAGCCTGCCGCTTGTGCGACTAATCCTCGCCGACGCAGCAGTGAACTGGGCGCTCAAGCCGCTGGCTGGCATAATGTCATAGAATTAGGAAATTGCCGCCCCCGACAGCACCCGCACATGCATCGGGCCCGAGACAGCTCGGGCCCGCAGCGCGCCCTGCAAGCAGCGCCACACGCAGGCTTTGGGTCGGGGGCGGTCGGGCGGGGCGGCGCGCCTTGCAGTTGCTGTACTCGGCGGGCAGCGGCGAGAAGTACCACGTCTCCATCGTGTGCCGGCCCAGCTCCACCACCTCCACGTTCTTGACCTTGGTGAACTCCTCGTGCTCGCGCAGCGCGTTGGCGTCAAACTCACCGTGGTGCTCATCCGCCTCCTCCTCCACGCGGCGCTTCTTGGATCTGCGCGCGCGTCGACGGGTGTTTTCCAGTATTGGGCAAATGCCGCTGTGCGCTCGCGCCGCCACGCGAGTGCATGGGGCGGCGATGTGTGTGGGGGGCTTCGCAGGGCGCCCCAGTGCGTCGGATGAGCGCTGTGCGGGGCGCGGCCAGGACGCTGCAGCCCTATGCGCTGGCCGCAGACCTGTGCCCTGGCTGCAGTTTTTATCGCCTCCTAGCACGACAGCAAGGGGCGAGGTGGAACATGGCCTGTGCTGTGCATGAAAGCAAGCTCAGCCAAGGGACTTGGGCTTTGTATTTATGCGGCAGCTGCACTGGCTTTGCCGATCATTGCACCCAGGGTTCCGGCAGGGCCCCTGCCAGGGCATTGGTATGGCAGTGGGTGCCAAGTGCACGCACCCGCGGCCGTCAGAGCCCTCCGAGTCAGAGATGTCGACCGTGGTGAGATCCAGATTTTCCATCTTCACCCACTCGTCCATGCGCCGGTTGACTGCCGCGCATGCGCCAGCAGGTCTGTTCAAGTTCCGAAATAATTGCTGGCATAAAGGAGGCACTTGCATCTTTCCAGTGGCGGCGCCCAACAGAGCATCCCACATACTTTGGAGAGGGGCCTTGCTATCACCAGCAGGCGTACTTCATCAACACAGCAATATACTTGCTCATGCATGCTGTGATGTTGTGCAACCACTTCGCAGCATCTCACAGCCACGGTCCTTGCAAGACGCCTCCGGCCTACCCGGCTGCAGCGCTGCAGCCGGCGGCCACCAGGCCCGCCGGCGCCCGGGCGCACACATTTGATGTAGTGCATGTAGTACTCATGGTCGATGCCATTGGCGGCCGGCCGGCGCTCGATGACGCGCGCCGGGTACATCTGGCCGTCGCGCCAGCGGCAGTCCACGCGCGTGCCCGGGTCCAGCGGCAGCTTCACCTGCCGCCCGCCCGAGCAGCCCTCCTCGCACGGGCCATCCAAACGTTGGCAGTGCGCTCGCCCGCTCATGCATACGTCATTCCCGTCATGCTTGTCTGGGCCAGCGGGCGTTGGTCCAAACGTATGCCGGTCCCCAGAGCATGACGGGAGTGAGCGCGTGCGCGGAAGGGCGAGCGCACTGCCATGTGCATGCACTCCACCACTCCTTGACAAGGTGCTGGGTAGCATTTTGGGCACAAGCAGTATGTGCCAGCGATGGTACAGCCTTGCTGTGCAGTATGTGCCAGCAGGGCTGTGCCACCGCTGGCACAAAGTGGTATACCCAGGGCCTCTCCACCGCCCCAGCAAATGTATGCCAGCACGCACACCACTGCTTCCTTTACCAGGACATGGCTCCGATTACAGCTCCAAGAAGCAGCCCGGCGCGCCACCTCTGAGAAGGGCACGATATGCCGGCCGGGCTCGGTGGCCGCGGGCGCCGAGGGCGGCCGGCCCATGACGTCGCCGCGCAGGAAGGCCTCCGCCATCTCCGCCTCCGCCGCGTCCACGGCCTGCCCGGCAGAGCACCCGCCCGCAGTGACGCGCCAGCAAAAGCAAAAATCAGCCTCGGCCGAGGACCACAGCCTACCCAGCAGCACCCACCCGCAGTGACACGCCAGCAAAGAAAAATTCAGCCTCGGCCGAGGTCCACAGCCTACCCAGCAACACCCACCCGCAGTGACACGCCAGCAAAGCCAAGGAAAAAACTTGTACGACTATCCATGCAAGCCTGTGATGCATGCGGCCATCATACGCGCTGGTGTAAAGCTGTTCGCATGCGCCTGCTGCCTCGCTCTGACGCGTTTTGACAAGAAACTGGCTTGCGCCTGCGGCGGCGCGCAGGCTGGAGAGGGGTTTTGGAGGGTACCGCTTGAGGAGGCGCAACACCTGCTCCGCCTGCAGCTCCGCCTGGTCGGCGCTGCGGCGGTGCAGCAGCGGCGCGCCGGCGCCAACGCGCTTGCCCATGCCCGCGCCCTTGCCGCTGCCCTGCGCGCTCCGCACCGCCACACAAGCGTCTGACCGTGGCGCCTTGCCGCGTGCGCCTCTTGTTACGAGCGTGTGGCACGGAGCAGCGCTCCCCAACGCCCGGTCGACCGCTGCTGCTTTCAGGGTCCGCCTAGGGTTGCACAGCGCAGGCGAGGAGTCCGGGCTGCGAGGTAAGTGCTGTCGTGGCAGCAGCAGACGTGCGTGGGGTGCAGGCAGAGGGCACGCCTTGAGGCGCTTGGCGCCATCCTCACGCGCAAGTGCCAAGTCTGCAAGGTCCAGGTTCTCCTTTTCTGCCGGGTTGCTAGCCATCTTGCACCGCCAGCAGCCCAGCCCCACTTGAGTGGGGCCCTGTCTGCGACCAAGATCACAGCACGCTCTGTAGGCCGGCCACAACTTTTTTGTCAAGATAAGGAACTGCCACCTGGGCAAGCACAGGGGCGCTCCAGGTCGAGTCCTCAGTAGGCTGCTGCTTTGCGCAGGCAGCAAAGGGACGGGGTGCTAGGGTAGGGGTGGCGCTGTTGCTGCTGCTGGATGTTGAGTTTGGCAAATGGCTTGAAAGCACCTGCAAATCCAGCTGAGGCCAAGAGGAGCTCAGAATCTGCTGAGTAGCAGTACAGCATATGGCAGCCGCGCTGGTGAACGTGTCCGCGGCGCAGCCGACGAGCGTGGTTTCCTGGGTCATCGAAAAGGACGACTTTGATGCCCACCCATGGGTGGTGCGCCTGTGTCACTGCTTTGCCTGCCACATGTTCCCCAACAAGGTGAGCGTGGCTCGGGAATCATATTCCGCTGACTATGCCGCATTGCCTGGTTGGAATGTGCACCACTTTGCCGGGCACATCACAATAGGGACCTTTATAATAGATTGCTTTACGTAGCAGAGCTGGAGGGACACTGCATTGCTGTTGCAGTGTTTTATCTTTCTGTAATTGAGCATGTCCTGCAATGCCTCACATGGACAATGAGCTGTTCTGTGTTGGAGAGCGTGTGTTGGGCACTGCTTGAGTATGTGCCTGGGTGCGTTTGTAGGCCTGTTCGCTGCGTCACTGCTGATGGTGCAGACATTTTGAAAGTGCCCAAGGGTGTACATGCTGTTTCCTGTTCACACACTCTCTCAGAGGCTTCAGCTCAGCCACCTCGCAGGGCCTACTGAAAGGCAGTGCGGAGCAGCAGTGCGTGGCGCTGGCTTGCACTGCTGTGTGCGGGCCTGGTCCAGGCGCGGGAGTGGCCGCTGCAGGAGTGAGGCGCAAACAAGTGGACACACGGCCGGTGCGGCGGGTCAGGCACTGACCCACTCGCCGCGCCGCGCTGCAGAGCCTGCTGGAGGCGGTGCGGGGCAGCGATCTGGCGGCGGTGCGCGCGTGCCTGGACGCGTGCTCGGGTCTGGACGCGGCGCCGGAGCCGCTGCCGCCGATGACGCCGCCGCTGATCGAGGCCGTTTGCGCCGGCCGCCACGACTGCATCGAGCTGCTCCTGCAGCGCGGCGCCAGCGCCAACGCCCGCGACGTGGCCTACGGTGCGCACCGCGTCGGAGCTTTCGACGCGTCCTGTCATCCCCCGCCTGCCATGCCTTTCAACCCGCACAAAAGGCCGTGCGCTGCAGCCGCTTGACCTGCCCCGAGTGCTCATGCGAAAGTCTTGCTTGGAAAGCTGCGCTCCTTGTCTATCAGGACATGAGCGTCCTCAGGAGGTGCGCCGACAGCAGCCGGGTGCAGACGTGGCTACTGCGCTAGCCTGCGGCGGTTGATGAAGCGCGCCTCGCGCATGTGGGGGAGAGCATGGGGGAGAGCGTGCTGAGATGCGGATGCGCTCTGCCGGGCCGAAACCTGGTCGAGCCCACAGGACAGCATGCATAAGTATGCATAAGTATGAGGGAAAGGTTGGTGCGCGCTTCCGCAGGCATGGGCGCGCTGCACTGGGCGGCCGCGGCGGGCGACGAGGCCTGCCTCATGTTTTTGCGCGAGCGCGCCATGGACGTCGATGAGCTGTCCTGGGCAGGCTTGAGCCCGCTCGCGTACGCCGCGCGTGGCGGCCATGCGGGCGCCGTGCGCCTGCTGCTGGCCGACGCGGACCCCAACGTCGGTGCGCGCCCAGTGCGCCTCAACCGCCGTGCCTCAGACAGTGCTCCTGACACGGCTGCGATGCACGTATTTTCTGCAGAGGCACTGGCTGTGAGATGGAGAGACGGTCAGATGCGAGGCCACCCATTAGTAAACACAGTGCTCACCTCTGAGCATGGCGCCCCTGCATGCGCGGTATCGAGACAATCTGGTGCGTGGTCGCCCTCCAGTAAGTGCAATGCTGACTGCTGAGCACAATGCTTCTGCGTGCGCGCGTTGCAGGGCTGCCGCTGCACGAGGCGGCGGGCGCGGGGCACACCGAGATCGTGGCAGACCTGCTGCGCGGGCGCGCCGACCCGGTCCTGCGCGACGCCGCGCGGGAGAGCGCGCTGCTGCGCGCCGCGCGCCGCGGCTTTGTCGGCATTGTGGAGGCGCGCCCCGGTTTCGCCGACCGCCTTCCCAGCCGGGGAGGCGGGGTTCGACGGCCCAGCGGTGGCGTGTTTGTGCCAGGCCAGCTGACACGTAGGATGGCAGGCATGGGGCTGGCAGTGCGCTGCTCCTCTAGTTGCGCAGGTGGTCATGCGGCCAGTGCGCTGTCCAACCTTTTGCAGGCGGTGATGCGGCCAGTGCGCTTTCAAACCTTTTGCGGCGAGCTTGACGCCCCAGGCAGTGTGCCCCACCCAGTGTGCCGCAACATGGACCGTGCTTACCCTGAAATCTCCTGTGCAACCTACGCCAGGCGCTGAGCACGGGCGGCGCGGATGTGGATGCGGCCAACGCGGCGGGCGTGACGCCGCTGATCGCGTCCTCGTTCTTCGGGCACGAGGACGTCGTGCGCGCGCTGCTGTCGCGCGGCGCCAATGCGCGCGCCGTCTGCGCGCGCCGCCGCTCCGCGCTGCACTACGCCGCGCTCGCCGACCAGCGCACGGCGCGCGCTGCCCACGGGCGCCGCCTGGCCTGTGGAGCCTGTGTCGGGGAGTGTGCGTGGGTGTAACAGGTGCTGGCAGGTCCTCTGCCGTCTGCTGCATGCCAGGCATTCGTTCAGCGCTGCGCGCTGTACGAACGCGGGCCGCCGGCCTCCTGCGCATGGCGGATCGCTGCTGTTGCGGGGCGGCTGGCTGTCAGAGCAAACATGAAGGACGCGTGTGCCTCGCTGACTGGGCATGGTGGTGGCCATGCCACAGGCTCGGGCTCTATGAAGGCGCTCTGTGAGGGCGCAATTTAATCACTTAGTTGGTAGAATGGCTTGGGGATGTGCAGGTAGCAGAGGCGCTGCTGGTGTGGGCGGCCGACCTGGCGGAGCTGGCGGACGCGGCCGGCGCGCGGCCGGCGGACCTGGCCGCAGAGGCGGACGCCGCGTCCGTGCTGGAGCTGCTGCGCCGCCTCTGATGCGGACTATTAGGTAGCTTGAGGCGGCCGTGCGCGCGCGCCCTGGGGCGGCCGCGGCGTGTCCCCGAGGCAGGAGCTGCGTGCAAGGTCCGATGCGGGGTGAGGGCGTCTCAAAGCAGGTTCTGAGTTTGCTGTGGTGGGGCTGTGTGCGTGTGCGTGGGGTTGCAGGGCTTGCGCCTGGCATGCATCCTCCGATCATCATCGAAGCAGTGGCGCTGCCGCCGTGCATGCCTGAATATACACCACGCGTCCAGAGTGTTCCAGAAACAATAGGCTTGTTTCAAGGCGTGGTCATGAAGCGGTGATATACCGCCTTGTGCATGCTACCTGTCCCTGCTCGTGTAGGATGTACAGCACAGCAGATTTTATGCGTAGCCTAAATTCTTCAGCTGTGAGCTGTGGTGCTGACTGACGCCTGTCAGCCCACCGACATAACCTTCAATGCATGCTGTCTGAGCGTGCAAACATGTGTGCAGTGTGCATGTCTGGCCTTGATGCCTCTATATAGCCGCCCATAAAGTCCGCTGCGGCGGCCATGAAACCCTGCAGGTTTGCCCGAGCGGTTAAGGGGATGGCCTTAAGATCCATTGGCAGTCATGCCTCACGAGTTCGAACCTCGTAGCCTGCAAGTTTTGGAGCTCGATTCTCATTTCAGCACTGCTGTCATCCCTGCGGCCTGGCTTGGGCCACGGCCGGATGCGGTGACGCCTGCAACACCATCGACATGACTCTTTTTTGCAGTGCTACAGAAGACATTTTTAAATGCCAACATTAATGTGGGCACGATGAGCTTCTTCGCCATAAAGAGGTGGACAGCTTTGCATGCCATCCTAGGAGGCCTCCAATCGGCATACGACACGGCTCCGACACAATGCCAGTGGTGCTTTTATCTGTGTGTCCCTTTAAGGCATAGGTTGGCGCATCCAAAGACTTTGTTCTGTAGGCGAGCCTGCATGGGAGATGAGCAGGCAGCCCCACCCGCCTACTTTGCGGGCACGCCATCAACGTTCCAGGCAGCCCCAGATGTGATGGTGAGAGTGCGCGGCGGGGCGCAGCTGCCCGCACATAGCCCGCTACTGACAAGCATCTCGCCGGTCCTGAGCGATCTGCTGGATGCTGGTGCCAGCCAGGTGGCCGCAGGCAGCAAGACAGTGCTGCCGCTCGATGACTTTACCGAGTGCGAGGTCATCAACATTTTGAAGGTGCGTGTTTGCTGACAGGCACAGGGCGAGGCATATCAGAACATGGTCAAGGACAGGCGACAGGTTGAGAACATCACACGGGCACTTCAACACGTGGCATCCACGAACAGGGCAGTGTCGCTGCAGGCGATCTACCCTGCGACGAGCCGCAAGGCGCTGTTGGACGACTTCTCAAAGGTTGAGAGGGAGGCGCACGCTGCAAGCATGCGGCAAGCCGTAGCGCTCCTGCGGTGGGCCCACAAGTTTGGCGCTGCACACCATCTCCAGCGCGCTGAGTGCTTCCTACAGAAGCGCGTGCAGCTTATGATCGCCGTGCGGGCCCTGAACGCAGCTCACCTACCCATGAGCCTGCAATGCAAGAGCATGGTAATAATTCAGCGCTCTGGCTTGCTGCAGAAGGAACGCGACTTTTTCAGAAGTGCAGACTACGACGTCCTCTTCGAGTGTTGGGTTGTCGCAGACAGGCTGAGCCTGCATGCAGTTGCCGCGGAGTGCGAGTGGGCCCTGACAATGACGTGGGAGGAAGAGGATGTGTACACGCGCGCCGCAACAGAGCTGAGCCCGTGCGCGCTGCAGCGCATCGCGCGCAGCCTGTGTCAGGGCATGAGCTACGCTCGCTCTCAGGAAAGGACAGAACGTGTGGATGAGTACTTCATGAAGAGATACAAAGTTGCTGAGTCCCCAGACCTTGGTGCGGTGGCGCAAGAGCGACGAGGCGCAGGCTGCGTCACCGGCAAGAAGGAGGACCTGATGTTGCGAACCTTGCGTAGTTGTTGGTAGACTCTGCAGCAGCATGAGTCCGTTGTGCTGCTAGTTGAGCAGCGCTGCCAACGCCAACACCTCCATGGTTGCCTTACAACGACAGATGATCTGCATAACTGCAACACGACTTGTGTGAAGGATGGGTGCTGGCAGACTTTGGCCGATGCAACTCGGCCTGCGCTGAGTCTGAAAGAGTGCATGGCTCTGAGGTAGGGGCTGTGCTGAATAGACATGGCTGCTGGCCGTCCCGGAGTCCTTTGGCTGCATGCAAGGCTGCTAAGGTGCTCAGCTCATGTATGTTACATACATACAGGCACAGAAGCAAATATGACTGTACCCCGACTGTGGCTGGCATGTCTGCTTGTTTCTCCTTCGTGTCACACTTTGCACCAAAGAGCGCCTGCTGGTACATTTGCACAGTTGCTCGCTCAGTAAGAGAGCCTCAGTTGCATATGGTTGCTTTGGCTGAGCGCTTTAAACATATTCTGCTCCGTGCTCATGCTGGCATGCTTGCTAAAATAGCCGGTTGTGAGGTTTGCCATTGACATTAATGTTGTGTAGAGGGGTATGCCAACCAACCTCTAAACTTGGTGTGAACTGTCAATCTTACACAATTCAGAGTGGACTGTCACGTGGCGAGAATGCTCAGTTGCTCTTGCAAGGTCACCGTGAGCGGAGGGACGCCGCACTCGGCTGTGCTACGTAGGCAAGGAAATACGCAATTTCGGCTTCCTCCTGCCTGGCTTGGCTGGCTTACTTGCACGAGCCCGCCCGTGACCTGCTGTGCCCTGACTTGGGTAGGTTGGCCCTCCAAGACCACAAGCAAGCAAGAATCTCTGTTGGAGCCAAGGCCCTGGCAGCATGGGAGACGAGCAGGAAGCCCCGTTCGCCTACTTTGCGGGCACGCCACCGACTTTTCAGGCAGGCCCGGATGTGGTAGTGAGAGTGCGCGGCGGGGCGGAGCTGCCCGCACATAGCCAGCTGCTGACAAGCATCTCGCCGGTCCTTAGCGATTTTCTGCAAGCTGGTGGCAGCCACGTGGCTGCGGGCAGCAAGACAGGGCTGCCCGCTCGATGACTTTTTCGGAGTGCGAGGTCACTGACACCCTGAAGGTGCGTGTGCGCTAACAGGCTACTGGGCGCTGCATATCAGGCCTGGCCATGGTCAACGACAGGCAAAAATGAAATCATGTCATAGGCACTTCAACAAGTGCCGTTCAAGAACAAGGCAACATGCAGGCTGCTGCAGGCGATCTACCCTGTGACCAGCCGCATGGCGCTGCTGGAGGACTTTTCACAGGATGAGAGGGGGGCGCGCGCTGCAAGCATGCGGCAAGCCGTAGCGCTCCTGCGGTGGGCCCACAAGTTTGGCGCTGCACACCATCTCCAGCGCGCTGAGTGCTTCCTCCAGAAGCGCATGCGGCATATGATCACCGTGCGGGCCCTGATGGCAGCTTACCTAATCATGAGCTCGCAGTGCAAAAGCTTTGTAATAAATCAGCGCTCTGGCTTGCTGCAGACGAAGCGCGATCACTTGGAAAGTGCAGACTATGACGTCCTCTTTGAGTGTTGGCGAGCTGCAGACAGCCTCAGCCGGCATGCAGTTGCCTCGGAGTGCGAGTGGGCCCTCACAATGCTGTAGGACAGGGAGATTGTATACATGCGCGCCCCAATGGAGCTGAGCTGCGCGCGCTGCAGCGCATCACCCGCAGCCTGTGCGCCGGCATGGACGACGAAAGCGGGGAGGTACGGTACAAGGGAGAAGAGTTTTTCATGTGCAAATACAGAATTGCGCGTGCCCCAACCATGATGCAGTGGCGCATGAGCGACGAGGCGCAGGCTGGGTCTCCGGCGGCACAGTGAGGGTCTGAATCTTGCATGGCTGGTGGGTAGGCTGTGCAGCAGCATTAGTCTGTTGATGCTGCTAGCTGAGCAGCGTTGACAGTGCTAACGCCTCGTACTTGCCCTACACTGACAGCCAACCTGCATAGCTGCAAGCGCTAGCTCATGAAGCACGGTTCCAGACGGGGTCGATGCAAACCGGCCTGCGCTGAGTCTAAGCAGTGCCTCGCACTGCGATAGGGGAGTGAGGCAGTGCTGTTATCAGGCCATTCCGGAGCCCTTGGTGGCTGTGTGCAAGGCTGCTAAGGTGCTCAGCTAAATTATGTACATGTGGGCACTACAGTAAGCATGATTGCACCCCAACTGTTGGCTGGGATGTCTGCTTGTTACCTTTGTGGCACATTTAACACTAATGAGCATATGCGTGCTTGGTGCATGATGTGCAGTTGCTCACTCAGTTTCGGAGCATACATGCTTGCTTTGGCTGAGCGCTTTGACATGCCTTGCTCAAGGCCCCTGCTGGCATGCTTTGCTGAGATAGCCAGTTGTGATGGCTGTGAGGTTTGCCAGTGATTGTACCAAGAGGTAAGATGGGTTACACTCTGTTGTCCACAGAGCGCAAAAGTTCGCATGTCAGCGTGATGTCAGCGTATAGACCACAACGCACTGTGTGCATGGTCATCACATGCAGGGACCCTTGACCTGTGTGCCTTTGGAGGTGTAGGACCTACACTACTGGTTGGTGCTCCAAGGACTTGTCCCGTTTTATGGCAACTGCCTGTCCCTGGATAGACGTGGCCTGCATGGCAGATGAGCAGGCAGCCCCGCCCGCCTACTTTGCGGGCACGCCAGCAGCATTCCAGGCAGCCGCAGACGTGCTGCTGAGAGTGCGCGGCGGGGCGCAGCTGCCCGCGCACAGCCAGCTGCTGACAAGCATCTCGCCGGTCCTGAGCGACCTGCTGGAAGGTGGTGCCAGCCAGGCGGCCGCAGGCAGCAAGACAGTGCTGCCGCTCGATGACTTTTCTGGCACTGAAGTCATCGACATTCTCGAGGTGCGTGTTGGCTAACGGGCACTGAGCAATGCATACATCAGGCACATGGTCAACGACAGGCAACAGATGAGCTATCTCACATGCTCTTCAGCAGGTGGCATCCATGAACAGGTGCAGTGCTGCTGCAGGCCATCTATCCTGCAACCAGCCGCATGACGCTGTTAGACAGCTTCTCACTCAATGAGAGGTCAGCGCACGCTGCAAGCATGCGGCAAGCGATAGCGCTCCTGCGGTGGGCCCACAAGTTTGGCGCTGCACACCATCTCCAGCGCGCTGAGGGCTTCCTGCAGAAGCGCATGCAGCTTATGATTGCCGTGCGGGCCCCACATGGAGCGACCTGTCCATGAGCTCGCACTGCATGGGCTGGGTAATAAATCAGCGCGCTGGCTTGCTGCTGCAGAAGGAGCGCGACAACCACAGAGGTGCAGACTACGACGTGCTCTTCGAGTGTTGGGGAGCTGCAGACAGGCTGAGCCTGCATGCAGTTGCCGCGGAGTGTGAGTGGGCCCTGACAATGCTGTGGGACAACGAGACTGTGTACATGCGCGCCGCAGTGGATCTGAGCCCGCGCGCGCTGCAGCGCATCGCGCGCAGCCTGTGCGCCGGCATGCACGAAGCAACCTGGCGTGGACATACAAAATTAGATGAGTGCTTCATGCGCAGCTACAAAATTGCACCTGCTCAGACCATGATGCAGTGGCGCATGCGCGATGAGGAACAGGCTGCCTCTGTGGCGGCAGAGTGAGGGGGCCGGATCTAGAGCGGCTGCTTGGCACACTGCGAAGCAGCAGAGTCGCTGGCACTGCTTTTAGATGAGCAGCGCTGACTGAGCCACTGCCTCACACTGCCTGTATGCGAACAGCCCGTTTAGGACGGCTGCACATGCCTCATGAAGCATCCTGGCAGAGGCCGAACGCAGCACGCGCTGGGTCTTGCAACCCTGCGGCAGGCGAGTGAAGCGTGTTGAGCAGGACTGGCTGCATGCCATCGTAAGAGCCCTTGGTGGCTGCATGCAAGGCTGCCAAGGTGCTCGGCGCATGCTCGATAATAGGGGCCACTCATGCAACATGACTGTGCCCTACCTGTGGCTGGAGCGGCAGCTTGCTAGTGCCCTTGTGGTACATGCCTGCCCTTGTGGGGCTTGCTTGCTTGGTGTGCTGGTCAGCTCGCTCCGTTCCACAAAACATATGTTTGCTTGGCTGCGTGCATGTATCAATATTTGCTTATGCTCTTGCTGTTGCTGTAAAGAGGAGCTCTGAGGTCTACCATAATTTGTCAAGCATGGGGGTATGCCACACTGAGGCCTTGGGCAGCCACCTCAACCTCATACACTTTGTTTACAGTTACATGTAGCACAGTCCGTCACGGCAAAGCACGCTACAAGGGCCTTTGCAAGGTGATGGCCTTTCGCTCTGTATACCAAACGTGCTCTGTTACAAGGCATCAGGCAACGACTGTGCTGGAACCTGCCGAAATAGCCCGCACTACTAGATCATGGACGCCACTGTTGAGCGGCATGAGCAACGCCACAAAGAAACAGACTCATACGTCACTGCGTCCAGCACCGCCGAGCTCGCCAAGGACCGCCTGGGCGCGGACCAGGCTGCGCGCTTTGTGAAAAGGTGCTATGTCTGCCACTGACCCACCCAGCCCCTTCTGTGTGGCACGAGTGTTCAGTGAGCTCTGCCTGCTCCGCCTGCGAAATGAGCTCAAGCTGTGGCTGGCAGGGCGCGCGAGGAGGTGCTGAACAAAGGATGCCTCGAAGATGTCAAGGTGCGCTGCGGCGATGAAGTCGGGTGGACCGCGTGCAAGTCTGTTGCCTGTCTGTCTTTATTGCAGATACAACAGGTCAGCCTCTAGCTAGCCATTAGCTGAGGCCACTGCCCAGGCCTGCGCGCGCTGCCAGGTGACAGAGGACGGCCGCGCTCTGGCGGCCGCGTGCCGCGGCAGCCGGGGCGAGCGCTACGCGGTCTCCGCAGCGCTCGGCGAAGCGGGCAGCGCCGCGCCGGCGTGGGCGTGCGCCTGCGACTGCGCGGCCGCAGCGAGCAGCCCACTGTGCAAGCACGCGCTTGCGCTGCTGCTCTGGCGCGCGCGCGAGCTGGAGAGCGGCGCCGCGGCGGCCTCGCCGGCCTCCGCCAGCGCGCCTGCAGCCGGGCCGCCCCCGGACGAGGCGGCCACGCTCGCCGTGGCGCCCGCCCCCGTCCCCTCGCCGCGGCCGCCCGTGGGGCACCGCAGGCTGCCGGCCTCGCTGCGCGCGCCGCCGCCAGAGCCGGCAGGGGGCAACACGGGCGGCGTCGGCGCGAAGAAGCGGAGCGCGCCTGCCGCCCGCGGCAGGGCGCCGACGCGCGCCGCGCCAGAGCCGGCCGGGGACGGCCGGCCGGGGGCGGCTGAGGGTGCGGGCGCGCGAAAGCGGCGCGGCGGCGTTACCGCGGCGGAGGGCGGCCCTGCCAAGCGGCAACGCGCCGCGGCCGCGCAGCTGGCGCCAAGCCCGGCAGCGCCCCCCGCCGGCGCGGCGCGGCCGCAGGTCGTGAGGCGCGGGCCCTTGCAGCCGCCCTGTGCCCGCTGCAGCTGGCACAGCAGCTGACCCATGCAATAGAGGGGCCACTCTGTCGGCGCCCACTGCACTGCTAGGCTGCTTGACAGAGGTGCGGTTCAGCTGTGTGGTCTGACGAGGTCCATGTCAGGTGGTGGCACGGCTTGGGGCAGCTTGCAAGGCTTCAGGCACTCTGGTCTTCCAGCGGGCGTGTCTGTGCCAGCCGCAAAGAATGGCGTCCAATGCTGGGGTTGCCATGCTCGTGCGCTCCTGGCTCGTGTGCAGCTGCAGTGTTGCGCGAGAGCGAAGCTCTGCGGAGGGTCCCATCCCGTTGGAGCCGTAGGACTATAGTTTTGCCGCAGACGTAGTCTTCTGCACAGGTGCTCCGAGGCGGTGATGCTGAACACGAGCAACGAGCTGCTGCGCGAGCAGTGCCGCGCCGCCCTGGCCCGCGCCGCGCCGCCGCGCGGCGCTGCCTCCGCGCCGGCAGCCGCCGTTGCCGCTGGCCGCGCGGGCGGCGGCGGCGGCGGACACCGTGTAGGCAGCGGCGGCGCGCGCCGCGCAGGCAGTGCCGGCGCGCACCGCACGGGCGGCTTGCCCGGGGCGCGCCCACGCCGCGCGGGCGCGGGCGCGGCCCCGTCTGGCGTCATCGACCTCACAAGCGACGCCGACTCTGACGTGGAGACGGTGTCCAGCGGGGGCAACGCCGCCGAGCAGGGCCTGGAAGAAATCAATGCGTGCCTTAACCCTAACCTAACCCTACCAAGCAGCGGACCTGACCTGGATGCGGCGACGCTGCCGGTCGGCGACCTGCCGCCGGACCTGCTGGCGCTGCGCGCCAGGCGCCTCGCCGCGCTTGAGCTGCGGCGCTCCGGCGGCGGCGGCGGCGGCGCAGGGCCTCCCGGCGTGCCAGGATCCCTGGCAACGCAGGCGGCGCCGCCGCTGCGGCCGGCCAGGGCCGCGGCGCCGGCGCAGAGCCAGGGTCCGAGCGAGCGGACGGCGGCCGCCGGCCAGGCGTCCGATGTGCCGCCGCCGGCGCTGCAGCCGCGGCGCGCAGCCGCGCCGGCGCCCGATCCGGCAGGGGCCTCCATCCCAGCTCCCGCAGTATGTCCCGCGCCTGCAGCGAGCCCTCCTGCCGCGGCAGAGCCTGGCGCGCCGCTGGCGCTGCGGCCGGGGCCCGGTACAGCCACACCTCCCACCGTTGCAGCGCCAGCTTGGCCGCCCGCCGGCGCAGCGGCGGCGGCGGCGGCGCGCAGACCGGCCGCCAGCTACCTGGAGGATATGCTCAGCGCGCCGGCGCCGCCGCGGCCGCCGGTGGCGGCCGCGGCGGCGGCCGCCCCGGGGCCGGCTGCAGTGAGCGGCGCCGCCAAGCGGCGCAGCTACCTCGAGGACCTGCTTGCGATGTGAGCCTGGCAGCTACGCATACCATTTTTGCCAAATGTACATACGGACTCGCCCCATATGTGGAAGGAGGCGCGCTGCGGGCCAGCCGGCCGCGCGCGCGCTCAGACCGCCACCTGAGGCGGCGCTGAGGCTTGCTTAGGGCGCAGCCATCCGCGGGTGCGTGGGCCCTGCAGGCGCATGCGGCCGACCACAGTCGGCGAGCCACAAAGGTGATGATGCAGAGCGCGCGCAATCTGCCTGCCTCGTTTGCTGCTGCATGCGTGGCTGGGGCTGCATTACATAGGACGGTGTCTGCTTTTGCACTGGTTTGCACACCGTGCTGCCAAAGTTATGTATGTGCCTGCGAGCGTGTCTGCGGGCCTGGCAAGTGAGGGACAGGCTTGCGTCCTGGCTCGTGCGCCCTTGTGCGCTGGCCATGTGCAGCCTGCAGAGAAGCTTGGGTGCTGTGTTAGGACATGGTTGGTGCCCAATGCATGCGCCTGTGGTTATGCTGGTTTCCTGTGTGCTTTGAAGGTGTGAGTGTATATATATTAGTGGTCCTCTCTGGGTTCACGGCAGCACATCCCACATGCTCTGCCGTATGCGTGTGCTGGCAACAGGCTGCATGCTCTACTGGTGCTTGAAACGGTCTGAGGGCGTCCAGCACTCCTTTCGGCGCGTCCTTACACCCTAGTTTCATGGGTACAGGAAGAAACCCGCTGCAACGCTCTCTCTATGCTCCTGCATTGCAAGTATCAGAGTTCTATAGCAAATTTGCACCTCCTCACTAGGGCCACATGGCACGGCTTTTCAAATTTCTCGGTCCAAGACGAGGGTTCTGCTTGCACACGCATGAACGCCCACAGCGGCTCATGTTGTGCGTTCCGTTCTCTCTAATCACTGCTGTAGCTGCTGCAAAGGCGCGCTTGGCATCTTGGCCTCCTAACACCGTTGAGCAGACACACGACCACTACCGAGCCATTCCGCCGCTCAGGTACGACGCGGCTCGCCCGCCTACTCAAGGCGCCCGTCGAACAGCACGAGCAGGCCGTGCGCGAGCGTGCCCGCCATGCCCAGCACGACGCCGGCCCAGAGCGCCGCGTCCAACGCCTCGCTCGCCCACGCGCGCGCGCACAGCGCGCCAGCCGCGGCCGCGGCCCCTTGGGCGTGCGCCGCGTGGGCGCCCGCCTGCCAGGCGCGCACGCCGCTGCGCAGCAGCTTCCAGGGAGCGCCGATGCTCCAATCCGCATGCGGCGCCGGCCGCGCCGCCCGGCCGCCCGGCGCCGGCCCCGCGCGCGCTGAGGCTGAGCCAGGCGCGCGCTCCAGGCGCGGCTCGCCGCGCTGCTCCGGCACGCCCGGCAGTAGCCCGGCTGCGGCGCCCGCGTCGTCGCCCGGGTCCTCGCCACGGTCCGCGGACTGGACGGCTGGCGCTGAGGCGGCCGCGCCCGCCCGCTCGCGCAACGCCACTTGGCTACCTGCGGCCGGCTTGCCTGACCGCTCGCTCGCTGCCGCGGCGGCCGCCGGCGCCGCAGCCAGGCCGCCCGCTGCGCCCGACGGCTGTGCAGCTGACGCGGGCGGCTGTGCATCGAGTCGCTGGGACGGAGCGTGAGCACAGGGCGCCTGCGCAGGGGTGTCGCCCCTCTCGCCGCCCCAGCATGCACAGGGAGCGCCGCCCTGCTCGCAGCAGCTGCCGTCCCGGACCATGGGCTCCTCACAGCCGGTCTCACTGCCGCTCGCGTCCGCTCGCCCTGAGCCATCCCCGCAACTCCGTGCGTCCGACGCTGCTGCGCCGCGCCCAGCCGTCCCCACGCTGGCGGCCACCTCTTCGACTACAGCATCTGTCATTCGCTCCCCTTCCTGCGCCACCAGAGCATCTGCCGCCTCTAAGCCGCCCTTGCGCCCTTGCCATCCCGGCGCCTCTGCGCGGCTTGCAGGCGCCTCAGCGCCGCTCGCCGCAGCCGGCGCCGTCGACGCGCCCGCCCCGCTCCGCTCGTCCGGCGCGCCGCTCTCGGGCAGCCCTGCGCCCGCTGCCGCAGCAGCGCCGCCCAAATCCCCCGCACAGCCCCGCCCGTCCCGCGGTCCCACGTCGCCGCCCGCAGCCGTGGTCTCCACGGGCGCGGGCGCAGATGCGTCCGCAGAAGCGCCCGCCGCGCTCGGCCGCGCCGCGGCAGGCTCCGCTGGGACCGACGCGGCGCAGCGTTCCCCGGCGGCCGCGGGCGCCGCCGCGGGCGCACCGGCGGCCGCATCCGGCGCCGCCGGGACGTGCCCGGGCAGGATGATGCGCAGCAGCTCGCCCATCACGGACCAGCGCGACGCCGCGACGATGCGCACCTCCGCCACGCCGCCCAGCAGGCCGGGCGCCGGCTCCAGCAGCACCTGCGCGCCGGGCGCTGCTGTGTGGGTTTTGCAAGAGTTTCCCAGGCACTCTTGTGGTGCGCGCGCGTGCGGTGCTGGCAGACCGGTGGGCCGCGGGAGCCAGCCGCGGGGCGCGGCGAGCAGAGGCGGCCGCGTTGCAGGCCTGCGCTGCATGTGCAGCCCTGCTGCAGCTGGCCCTCTGCGCCTGCCCACAGGCGCAGGCATGCCGTTGTCGACGCCGCCGCGCAAGCCGTTCGCCGCGTCCCCCGAGCGCAGGCAGGGCTTTTCCCCCCGCTGCGCGGGCGCCGCGCTGCGACAGCCGGCGCGCGCCTGCGCGTAGCACTTGGTGTGGCCGACCAGGTGGTGCCCGTCGGCGGCGCGCTCGACGACCACCACGCGCTGGCGCGTGCCCACCAGGTGCGCGTGCGCGTCGCCGAAGCTCTCCACCAGCGCCCACATCGCGCGGCTGCGCGCCTTGGCCACGCCGTTGGGCAGCTGCGCGCGCGCGCCCGCGCTCGCGCCGGCGGGTGGGCCGGGCGGAGCAGGCAGGATTCAAGGGCGTCCCCTTGGCGAACCCTGAGAGACACCTAATGAATACACCCTGTCGGCAAGCCCTGATACAAACCTACAAACATGGGAGAACCCTGTCGGCGGCGCCCACCTTCTTCCAGCGCGCGGCCGGCGTGCCGGGCCGCGCGTAGTACTGCGACACGTGCGTGTGTGGGAAGCGGTATGCAGCCACGAGCGCCATGCTGGCCGCATGGTCGGCGTCGGTCTCGCCCGGGAAGCCGCAGATGACGTCCGTGGCCAGCTGCAGCCCCGGCACGCGCGCGAGCAGCGCGTCGGCCACGCGCCGGAACTCCGCCGCCTGCGCCGCGCGCGGCCGCGCCCGGCTCAGCCCGCCGCCGCACGCGAGGCGCCCACGCGGTCTGTCTGTGCAACCTCTTCATCTGCCTACCTTGCACTGCCTACTATTCACTAGGTGAACGACCAAGAGCCTGCCACAGCCAGCCAGGGCTGCTCGGGCGAAGGGGATGAGTAAGCGGCTGCATCCGGCTGCCAGGGTTCGCGCTGTGGGCGGACGGGCGCCTGGATGCCACACCCAAGACACACGGCAGCAGCAAGCGCGGCCGGGGGGGCCGGGGAAGCAGGGGTAGGGTTAGGACAGGGGTGGGCACCGTGTACTCGCGGCGCATGCGCGCCAGCACCGCGTCCGAGCCCGACTGCACCGGCACATGCAGGTACGCGAACACGGCCGGGTAGTTGAGCGCAGCCGCGACGTCGTCCAGCGCGTCCAGCATGAATGGCGGGTTGGTCATGCGGAGGCGCATCATGACGCGCGGCCCGCCGTCTGGCGCGGCCGGCGCGTCAGCGAGCGCGGTTTCGAGCGCGGTGAGCAGCTGCGGCAGCGGCGTGCCCAGGTCGCGCCCGTACGCGCCCGTGTCCTCGCTCGACAGCCACAGCTCGCGCACCTGCGCGGCTGATAGGGAAAGGGCACCCCTGACGCACGCCACCCTCGACGGCGACAGCTCGCGTTCCTGCGCAGCGGTGCGCCGCGCCATCGGGGGGCACTCCGTTGTATGGGCAGCCTGCAGGTGCACCGTGCGCTGCCTGAGCCTGTCACAGCAGCGCCTCCCTCGTTCGCCGACGGGGCGGCCGGGCCGGGCCGCGCGGGGGCGCGCCCGCGGGTCCGCGAGCGCGCCGCGCGCGCGGCCGACCAGCGCCGGCAGCGCGTACGAGCCGAGCGCGCCGCGCGCGTGCCGCGTCTTGCAGTACGTGCACGCGCCCAGGCAGCCCGTGCTGAGCGGCAGGATCTCGACGTGCGCGTTGCGCCGCACCTGCGCGCTGCCGCGCAGCCCTACCCTATCAGCGCGCGCCCGCGCCGGCGCCCCTAGCCCGACAGTGTGAAGCCGCTCGCGGCCCTGCGGAGGCACGCGTTGCGCGCGCGCGCGCGCGCGCTGCCGCCTCGCGCCGGCGGCACGCCCAGCAGCAGCGCACGTCGGCTGGCATGCGCCGATTCAGGCGCGCCGGCGCGGCCGCGCGCCTTGGGCAGGTCGAGGCTCGGCAGCGCTTTCTTGGCCAGCAGCTGGACGCTGTGGCCCTTCAGCGTCTCCTCCGCGGCCCTCACCACGCGGTCGATCTGCGTCACGCCTGCGCCGCCGGCAGCGACATGCTCACGCCCCGGCGAGGGCCACGCCGGCTCAGCCCCGGTCCGGTCATAAGCGGCGTCCGCGCAGCATGGGCGCACGCCCGCCCGGGCACAGCGACGCTGGCGTGCGCGGGGCGGCGCGCGCACGCGCAGCCACCTGGGCAGGCCGGCCGAGGCGCGCCGGGTGGCGTGAGTGCGGCGCGGGGCGGGAGCGCGCCGAGCAGGCTCAGGCCCTGCAGCTCTGGCGCGGCGCGCGAGCCCTGCGGCATGCAGCCGGTCACGAGCAGCGCCCTCAGCCGCGGCGCCGCGCGCTGGGCAGGCTGCCCGCTGCAACCTGGCTGGGATTAGGGTTAGGGTACCTTTAGGGTTAGGGCGCGCCGAGCAGGCTCAGGCCCTGCAGCTCTGGTACGGCGCGCGAGCCCTGCGGCACGCAGCCGGTCACGAGCAGCGCCTTGCCCAGCGCGCGGCCGCGCGCGAGCAGGCTGCCCGCCGCGGCCTGGCTGGGGCTCTTGACCGTGCACGTGTTCACCACCCACAGGTCTGCGAGCTCACGTTCCGCGTCCGGGACCAGCCTGCGCCGCGCACGCCCCGCTCACTTGCCTTGCAGCGCGACGCTGGCAGCGCGACGCTGCAGGCAGCAGGCACTCGCCTCTCTGTCTGAGGACCACGCAACAGCACCGCAGCTCAGCCTGGGCAAGGCTGCCAGTTAATCTGCAAGACACTGAAGCGCAATGGACGGTGCGCGCGCCTGTAGCCATACGACTGCAGCTGGCCTGCCATATACTCCCCGTCGCTCGTGTTGTGGCAGCAGCCATAGCTGCGCACCCACACCCGGGCCATGGCTTCGCACTCGGCGCGAGCACCCCTGATAAGGACATCACGGGCGCTGGCGACGCCTGGAGCTTCCAGGCCGTCCTCCACTCCCAGGTCCTCAATGTCCCCCATGGCCCGCTCTACAAACTGTCTGCCTGCTTTCCTTGTTCAATCCACCCTAGCACAGTTACGCAACCCTTCTTACGACAACTTCCGAGAGCTCAGTGAGCCTTGCGCGCTGCTCGCGGAGCCTGCCAAACTGCCTTGCAGCATCCAGCAGCACGCATGATGCACCCGTAAGCAATTTTCAGAGGCGACAACCAGCGCGCATGAAGCGCACTGTAAGCGGTGTGTCCGTGCCCAGGCTCTCCCTGCTGCCTTCGCCTGCCAACGGGACCGCTGAGGGCTGGGAGGTCGAGTATGGCGACTCCGGCCCAGTGCTGCGAAAGCCATCAGAGAGCGCAAAGCGCCGCACAACCTTGGCCAACACCTGGACCTCGAGTCCGCGGAGGAGCCTGGTGTGGGGCAGCCACGTAGGAGCATTGGCTTGAGCAGCCCCCCGTGTGGCGCTATCCAGGCAGCAGCGCGGAGTTCTCGCGCAGCACTGAGCGCACACGCGCCCTGCCACTGACCAATCTCCTGAGCTGTTATCAGCCTCTGGTCTGATGAATTGTATAACAGCAACGCCTTGCGCTTGGAGTGCCAATGCAGGCCGCCTAGCTCGCGCGGATCCCCGCTCTACGTCAGCGCCTTGCAGCCTGAGCGCACGCAGCCACGCAAGCTGTGCTGGCGGCCGCAGGCGCAGTCGAGCGCGCGCGGGAGCGTGCACGGCGGCGCCCTCGGCCGGCGCTCGCTGTGGGAGCCCCACAAGGCTGCGCCGCTGAGCGTGCGCGCGAGTATGGTCCTTGCGGCGGCCACCGCCGCTGCCGCGCCGCTGTCGCCGCAGCCCGGCCGGCTATCCACGGTGCACCGCTCGTAGACCTTTCAAGGGTGTCTGTCGCACAGGCGCCCGCACTTGCATGCATGTGCTGCTGTACAGTTTCTGGGTGGCATACCCCGCTGCTGCGCTGTACCTGAGCACCGGCGGCAGCACGACATGTGGACGACCACACCAGGCACAGGCTGCAACCAGCGAGGTCCCAACCGCGCTGCAAGCGCCTGGCGCGCGCGGGCCAGGCGAGCGCGGCCGTGCAGCTGGCCAACCTGTCGCTGGTCACGCCCTCCGAGCGGCCGCTGCTCCAGGAGGTCCGGCGCCCCCGCGTCCCTGCCTGGCCACCCTGGCACACAAAAGATGTGGAACATAGCAGAATATGCTGGAGCATGGATGCATCAGCCTGCATGAAGCAGGACGCCCGGGGAAGCGCATTCCCCGGCCCAGCTCTCACATGATGCCTGTGCGCTAATCACACATGGCAGGAGGGTATCTCTTGCAGCCAACAGCGCGCCCGGAATTGCGGCGACGAGAATTGCGGCGAATTGCCGCGCATGCTGCCAAGGCGCCCGATTGCGAGGCCGCAGGCGGCGCGCAGGTGTTGGGCGCTGGGACTCAAGCTGACGTGCAGGATACTCTACCCTACCCTACCCCGCTGCACCCGCTGACGCCCCGCCCCGGGCGCGCAGGTGCTGGGCGGCAGGGCGCCGGGCGGCCGCGATGATGGCGAGCTCGCGCCCCGCGCTGCGTTTGCCTGCTGGCCAGGGTGCCAAGGGTTCAAGGCCGCGGCCGGCGCGCAGGTGCTGGGCGGCAAGGCGCCGGGCGGGCGCGGCGACGCCGAGCTCACGGCCGCGCTGCGCCTGCTGGCCAAGGTGCCTGATCAGGCATGTCTGATCAGTCATGACTGCGAGGCCGGCGCGCAGGTGCTGGGCGGCAAGGCGCCCGGCGAGCGCGGCGACGCCGAGCTCGCGCCCGTGCTGCGCTTGCTGGCCAAGGTGCCTGATCAGGCATGTCTGATCAGTCATGGCTGTGAGGCCGAGCGCGCAGGTGCTGGGCGGCAAGGCGCCGGGCAGCCGCGGCGACGCCGAGCTCGCGCCCGCGCTGCGCCTGCTGGCCAAGGTGCCCTTCACGGCCGAGCTGGCGGAGGGCCTGCAGCTGCGGCTCGCGCGCGCGCTGCTGTGGGTCCCGCTCGCGCCCGGCTGCGCGCTGTTCCACGAGGGCGACCCGGGCGAGCACTGGTACATCCTCGTCAGCGGTGCGCGCGGCGCCGCGGCCGCGCCTTCCCGCGTACCTGCTGCAGGGCCGCTGTTCCTGCGCGCGCTCGGCTGCCCCCGAGCCCCCGCAAGCACACAACACATGTAATTCTGTGGTGCAGCACTCTTGCGCTCCGCGAGCTTGCCCAGCCGCAGGCAGGCTGTGAGGGCAATGCTGGGGATGAAAAGTTTTACCGCAGGACAGCTGATCTAGCGCCTTTGCCACTCTCTCCTGCTCCCTCTGCCCGTGCTGGACTAAGACCAGGGTGACCCCAGGGTACCACCATGCCTGCCACATTCATCCCCTTGTAAGCGCCCCGCATGGCGCGCAGGCGCGCTGCAGGTGCGCGCGGCCGGCGCGGACGAGCGCACGGCCGCGCTCGCGCCGGGCGCCTGCCTGGGCGAGCTGGCGCTCGTGCCGGGCGGCCGGCGCACGGCGACCGTCGCCGCGCTGGGGAGCGCCGAGCTGCTCGCGCTGCCGGCCGCCGAGTACCACCGCCTGCTCGTGCGCCTGGGCGGCCGCCCCAACCCCCGCCCTAAGCCCGCGCCGGCCGCCCCGGCGCCGCCGCCGGCTGGCGCTACGGCCGCAGCGGCACAGCTGCCGCGCCGAGCGCAGCGCCAGCTTGTTTCTGTCATCGCGCTGGCCGCCCAGGGAATCCACTCCTGCTCTGTGTGTGACACATTCCGATGTCCTGAGGCGCTTCATGGCAGCGGCAAGAGGCATGCGCGCCGTGTGCTGGGTCATTCCGCATGTGCCCCTCGCCTCGCGCTGCGGACTCCGGGGGCGGGGCGCGGCAGGCGGCGCTGCAGGAGGCTGAGACGGCAGCGCGCGTGGCGGTGCTCCGGCGCGGGCGCGTCTTCCGGCGCGGCCCCGGGGCCTGCAGCAGCCTGTAGTGTAGTCTGCTCAGCGCCAGCGCTGCGCTGCACATGATCAGCACGGAACCCATTGCCCTCGCCCACGCACGCCACGGGTCCCGGACTATCATGCGCGCGCGTGCGCGCGGCACATCAGCGGCTTGGAGCGCGGGTCCATAGGGCAAGCGGCCAGGTGGTGGTGCTGCCGAGTATACGATTCTGGCCCAGGCTGGGCGCCGGGCGTTTTTTTGTCAGGCCGCGCTCGCCCGCTGGCACGCGGGCGGCTGGTGCGGCCTGCCCACCGACGGCATGCGGCCTGCGAGGCGGCGTCTGGGGCAGGCTGCGGGTGAGGGTTAGGGTCTTGGGTCAGAACCAAGGACGGACAGGATGGCAGTGACTGATCAGTGGGAAAGTGCCCATGTTTGTGTATGGTCAAGCACTGCATGCATCACCAAGGTGGCAAGGGCAGACCGGGCACGGACCCGCGCCGGCCCCGACCTGCACCGGCCCGTCGGCCAGGGGCTGGAGCGCGGACGACCTGACGCGCGTGGCGGGCGTGATGGCGCCGCGGCGGCTGCCGCCCGGCGCGGAGGTCGTTGCGCAGGGCGCAGCCAGCGACGCGCTGTACTTCCTGCGCTCCGGCGCCGCGCGCGCGGCGCGCCCCGGGGCATTGGGGTGCGGCGGCGCGGCCATGCGTGCCTGGTGCTCGCCCGGGGCCCGTCCTGTGCGTCGCAGCGCCGTGGTGCGCGCATGGCGAAGCCCCCAGGTGCTCGGGTGGCCGACAAGAGGTGCGCAGCAGGTCACGCCGCCGGCGACCAGCAGTACGGCAGCCATGCTGAGTCTGGTGGCTCCTCTTGCTTCGCAGCTTGGCGCCAGCCGGGTCCGCGCGCCTGCGCACCGCCTGCCTTGTCCGCGAGGCGTGCCTGCGCCGGCGGCAGGTGCGCCGCATGGCGCCGCCGCCGCGCCTCGTGCGCCTGCTGGCCGCCGAGCCTGCGCTGGCCGCCGCGCACGCCGCGCCGGGCAGCGCCTGCGACCGGCGGTGCGCGCCGCCCGCAGCGGCAAGCCCTCCGGGACCCTGGCCTGCATGCTCTGTCCTGCCGCTCGTGCAGCGGGGCAGCAGCGGCCTCGGGTGCTTGCTGCACCCGTGGACCGCCGCTGGCACACTGATGGAGCGCACCTGATGCGAGCAAACGAACTCCAGATGCAAAATGTGTGCAAACCACCTGCAGAGTAACTGCACCTGCCTGCTCGAGCTCTCCCGGGCCGGCCGGCTGACAGCGATGCAATCTGCATCAAGCCGCAGTGTAGCTGTGTGGCTGTTCGCATGCTCTGGCCATGCACCGCATGCATAAGGCCGGGCCTCACGGCTGTGAGTGAACGCAACATGGGGCGCCTAGGCACACCTGCGCGCCATTCGTGCGGCTGCCGCCGGCGCGCTCCGCGCCCTGCTCGCCGCGCACGCCGCGGCTGCGCGGTCCCACGCGGATGCCCGCGGACCCCACACCCTCCGGCACGCCGCGCGCGCCAGCGGGCCCCGCGCCGGACAGCGCGCTGCGCGCGTCGGCCGCCGGCCGGCCCTGGCGCGCCTCGCTGCCGCCGGACGCGCCGCTCGCGCCCGAGGAGGAGATCTGGGTCGAGGTGCTCACGCTCAGCCCGGTGCGCGCCTCGGCTGCAAGGCTGCAGTGCAAATTCACAGAGTCTCTGAGTGATCCACACGGCGCGCTCACGACGGGGAGGTCTGGGCTGAGGCGCAGACATTCAGTCTGGTGCGCCGCCCAGCTGCACAGCAGGTCAATGGTTGGCAGTCAGCTACACCGCGCTCACACCAGCCACCGCACCGTGCTGGCCTCCTCGAGCATGGCCTGGAACCCATTAAGCAATCCTTGGTAGTCGTGATACCAAGACGCCTGGGCGCGCGGGCCGCCTGCCAATAGACCCGGACCGCGGCTGGCCGTGGTGGCCAGAGGCGCCTGTGCATGCTCGTGGGTGGGTGCGCAAGCACGCGTGCGCCGACGCCCGCGTCTCTGACCGGCATGCGGCTGTCGTGCGCTGTTGGGCACGGAAAGCCGCGGAGGCCGTGCGGGGGCAGGGGGACGTGTTTGGCGAGCTGGCGGCGCTGGGCGGGCAGCTGCGCGGCGCGACGGTGGTCACCACGCTCGCTTCGGAGGTGCTCGTGCTCAGCAGGCGCGCGGGAAGCGCGCTGAGGCATCACAGGCATGGGGGTGTGGGAGGTGCTTGTGTTCAGCAGGCGCGGGGCGCGAGCAGGGGCGTCGGAGGTGTTCGTGCTGAGCAGGCGGGGGGGCGTGCAAAGGCGTCACGGGCATGGGGGCGTCGGAGGTGCTCATGCTCAGCAGGCGCGGGGCGCGAGCGGGGTCACCACGGGCAGGAAGGCGTGGGAGCTGCTGGTGCTGAGCAGGTGTGGGGCGCGAGCGGGGGCGCCGCGGGCAGGGGGGCGTGGGCTCTGGCAGCTGCTGGATATACAGTGCATGTGCTCAGTAGGCACGGGCGGCGAGCAGGGGCGCGGATGGGGCGTGGGCTCTGGCAGCTGCTGAGTGCGCAGTGCGTATGCGCGCTGTGGTGGCCGTTGCGGTGCAGAAAGCACATACAAATTGCATCCTTGTTTCACACCCAGGGCGGGACACGCTTACATCACTCTTGTGTTTGCTCAAGCTTAAGACAAGCAGGATGCCCAAAGTTCCCCGCATCATGCGGTATGGGGCTGCTGACCAGACCTGCTGTGGGCCGCATGCAAGGACCCAAGCTGCTGCTCAGACGCCTGCACATGCGGGTCACATGCCACGCTAGAGGAGCTGCGCTGCTCTTAGGCTGCAGGCCCGACCTTACGCCCGCAGGCTCTCGCAGCACACGCGCGTTGCCAGAGCCCAGGCGCATGCGCGCACGGCCGCCCAGCCCATGCGCGGCGCGCCGCGCGCGCAGGCACGACCTGCTGAGCCTGGTCCTGGGCGAGGCGCGCGGCAGACTGGAGGCGCAGGCCGCCGAGTACGCCGCCGACGGGCACGTGCTCAGGCGCGCCGCGCCCGCCGAGCCCTGAGCCGGAGTGCGAGTGTGAGGAGGCGTCCCTGTTCTTGCAAGCAAGCGCGCGGCCGCGCTGTTTGCCTTGCCGTGTGACTGCAGGGCGCGCCCTTGCACTGGCAGGCATGACCCATGCGGGAGCCCCACATGGGATCGGCGCAGCCGCCTGTGCTGTTGCACGCGCGCTAGCGCACACCGGAGCTCGACACGGCCCGGGGCCTGCCGTGCAGCCGGGGCAGGGGCCTAGCAGGCGAATGGGGCGCATGCGGAGGGCCGGTGTATCCCCATGTCCCGCATGCACTCGCCGTCAAGCGCGGCGACATGGCCAGCCTCAAGACCCTTTGGACAAGAACGCCATGCATGCACACGAAACCTCAGGGGGCGGGCGCGCGCGCAGGGCGCTGGAGCGCCACGTGCGCTGGACGCGCTACAAGCGCGCGCTGGTCGCCGAGCTGATGTGGGCGGCTGGGCGGCCGCACCACCTGCTCGACTTCACGCGCGCCGAGCGCGCTGCGCGGCGGCCGCAGCGCTGGGCGGTCTAGGGGCTCGTCCAGTGTAGGAGAGCTCTGAATGCCGGGCTCATGTGGGCTGTCGTCTGGGGGGTCGTCCAGTGTGGGGAGAGCTCTGACCGCCGGGTTCATGCGGGCTGCCAGGCGGCCGGACCAGCCGCCCAAGCCCATGCGCGCCGGGCGCGCTGCGCGGCGGCCGCCGCGCTGCGCGGCATTGGGGCACGCAGTCAGACGGTGGGAGAAGCAGCGCTCCTTGCTGCGTAGGTAGAGCGTATGGCAGAATGCACAGCAGATATATTAGCACCTGGGAGCGTGTCCTGATTGTGCCGATTTGTCAAGGGATGAACACAGCTCAAGTAGGCACAGCAGGAACCCTAATATTGTCTAATATAGTGGTCGCGAAGTCCTCATTGGTCACCACAGGGCTTGATGCAGCACGAACCCACGAATTGGAGAGACCGCCTCACTACCGCCTTTGCAGTGGCTGCGTACCACGGGCAACGGACCAGCACGAGAGCCCTGGCATAAAGAGCGTGGGCGGGGGATCTGGTCGACTGTACGAAGCCCCGTGGGCGAGGCGATGGCCCAGGAGACGGACTTTGGCACGGTGTGTGCAGCGCTGCGCGCATACGCTCAGGCAGCTGGCCGCCCGGCAGGCTCTGAGCGCTGCGGCTGCTTTTCCAGGTCTGCGAGGTCATCTCCTCCCCAGGCCAGCGGGCCCAGGGCAGGTTCCTCTTTGCCTATGTCCGCGACGTCACGGCCTTTGCGGCCAGCCGGGACGTGCAGGACGCGGTGTGCTACAGCGTGGACGCGGAGCTGGTGCGCACGACGCAGGGGGCCTTCATCACACCATCAAAGCCTCCCCGAAAACCGCTAACCGGGCCGCCCGCGCGCAGCTGTACGAACCGTTCTACGCGGACTTTGGCCCGCTCAACCTGGGGCACGCCTATAAATTTTGCAGGCGAACCGCGGAGCTGGTACAGGTGGCCATCACCTCCTATATCTCTCGCACACCCATAAGTCCTTGAAGCGCCCTTGTGCACGCGGCGCCTGCAGCTCTGTGGCACTGGCGGGCAATGCCCTGCGCTGCGGCGCTGAGCGGGGGTGCGGCGGCCGGCGCGCACAGGAGGCCGCGCGCCTGGGGAAGACGCTGCTGTTCTACACGGGGCCCAGCCCGCAGCACAAGGCGAACGCAGCAGTGCTGGTGCGCAGCGCCGGGCGCCACTGTGTTGTAGCTTGTCTGGCTACTGGGAGTGGGTGCCTGCATCAGACCATGTCTCAGCTCTGTAAGCAGCGGGGGTGATGTAGAGAGCTGTTCTGGCTGCACGGGTGGGTGGCGCTGGCGGGAGTGCACCTTGGGCGCGTCGACCACCTCGGGGCCGGGGGTTGCTCGCGCTGGCAGCAAGCGCAGCTGGGGCCCGTGCACGACACAAGGGACGCTGCTAGCAAGCGTAAGCAGCTTGGTGCTGGTGCTCCGCAGCCCTCGGTGAGCGGGGCGAGGGCGGGGCGGGATGACTGCTTGCTGCGGCGAGCGGGGCAGGTTGCAAACACAGTGCAGGAGCAGGCTGTGGGCGGCAGCCGCAAGGGCCGCCTGAGGCGGACGTGGCTCGCGGGAGCTTCCAACACCCTGCGGGCTGGGCAGCTCGAGCAGGAGCATGTTGAGGTCGTGGGCTTGTGCACCCGCGGGCATTATGGGGCCAATCGCCGCGCCTGAACACCAGGCGTGTCAGCACCACGACCGGCTCTCCCTGCCGGAGGCCAGCAAAACCACGCTCGTCACCGGCGGGCGCGACTGCATGGTGGGCGCGAGGGGCGGACGGGGCCAAGGCGAGGCGGGCGCGCGCTCGCTGGTGCTGGGCAGGAGCCGGCAAGGGCTGCATGGGCTGAGCCGCGCCTCCAGCGCCCGCCCGCAAGGCCGCGATGCATGCGGGGGGCCGATCCGGCAGGGCGGCGCCGCGCGCAGGTGGGCATCTTCCAGGTGATGCTGCTGGGCCGCAGCGCGGCGGTGGCGCACGGCGTGCTGCGCGGGATGGAGCCCCTGCTGCCCTTCCGCGACGCGTCCTCGGGGGCGCCCTGTTTCCTGCTGCGCGTGCAGCACGTGCTGGCGGTGCGGCCCCGCGGTCGGGCCGCTGCCGGGGAGGGTGGGGCAGGGAAGAGGGGTGACGGGGCAGTCGTTGGGCTTGCTCGCCTCTCCTGTTGCACGGACGGCACGCGGCTGCTGTGCATGCGCAATGTGCTCAGCGGTGCTGGCGTCCCGCCCCCGCGCGTTCATGGCTTGCAGAGCCCGGCCAAGGCCCATGGTGGAATGCATGAAGCGGCTGGCGCACATGAAATGCATGAAGCGAGCCGTAACTGCCGCAAGCATGCATGCCAGCCGGCTAGGGTGCGGCAGCTGAGCACACCGCCTGCGCTGGCCGTGCAGGGCATCGAGCGCGCCAAGGCGGCCGGGTTCCTGGACTGGGACAGCCCGCGGTGCAGCTTCGACCTGGCCGAGTACGAGCACTACGAGCAGGTGGAGAACGGCGACCTGAACTGGATCGTGCCCGGTGAGACCCGCCCCGATGTGTGAACCCCAGCTTTTGAACTCATTTGCTGTCACATGTGCTGCCGTTGGGGCCCGCCTGCCGCCGACGATGCTGCATGTGGCCTTGCCCCTCCCAGCAGCTCAACCGGCCGCTGCCGCTCCATCGCAGAGGGGAAGCCGGCCCTGCTCGCGCCGGGCTCACACGCCGCCATCGGGCGGCACGTGCCGGCGGCGGAATTCGCGTACACTGCAGCCATGCATGCCCACATCCAGCGGCGGCTCCGATGCAGGCCTCGCGCGTGTCGCTGACTTGGAGTTAACGGAATCAACCCTAACGTTACCCTACACCATGCAGGGAAGCTGCTGGCGTTCTCGGGGCCGTCGCCGGTCGCGCGCGTGTACTACGGCTTCAAGTCCTTCACGCCGGAGGACTACTGGCAGTACTTCCGCGCGCGCGGCGTCTCCGCGGTCGTGCGCCTGAACAAGCAGGCGCGTCCGTCACATGATCTCACGTGGGCGCACGCTTCCACGTGTGTCGCAGGGCACTGCTTCGCGCTCAGCCAATCCTCTGCTGCATGGGTCCGTGCATGGCAGTCTGCACCCGACCCCAGAGACAAGCCATGCGTGGCTGCTGCATGTGCGTGCAACCTCGCCGACAGGCAGGCCTTGTCACGGCATGAGCGGCTGCCGCGGGCGGCGCAGATGTATGAGGGCCGGCGCTTTGTGGCGGGCGGCTTCCGGCAGCACGAGCTCTACTTCCCGGACGGCTCGTGCCCCAGCGAGGCCATCCTGCAGCGCTTCCTGGCCATCGTGGAGGCGGAGCCGGGTGCGCCGCCGCCCTCTCCCGGGTTCCGGCTAGGGTGGGCTTAGCGGCCAGCATGCGTGCGCACGGAATGAAGTGCGCATCGGTGTGACTCGTCGGCGCTGCAAAACAGCGGCCTGCGGGCAGGGCCACTCGCAGAGAAGCGCGCCTCTCCGCGGCCTCTCCCATGCGGGTGCAGGTGCGCAAGCATCGCGCCTGGCTGCCATGCAGGGTCGGCGCTGCGGCCCTGGGAGCGGCGCTATCCTCGCTGCTCAGCACCCGCGCGGCGCTCTGCTTTGCGGGCCCCTGCCTGCGCGCCAACGGCTGCGCGGCGGGCTGACATGCGCACGTGCGGCCGCGCAGGCGCCCTGGCCGTGCACTGCAAGGCGGGCCTCGGGCGCACGGGCGTGCTGATCTGTGCGTACATGATAAAGCACCACGGCTTCAGCGCGGAGGAGGCTCTTGGCTACATCCGCGTCTGCCGCCCCGGCTCGGTCATCGGGCCGCAGCAGACGTTTCTGCTCGCGCATGCGCCGCGCCTCGCGGCCGAGGGCGCGGCAGCGCGCGCGGCGGCCGGCCGCCGCGCTGCGCCGTCGCCCGCGCCCTCCTGGGCGCTGCGGCCGCCGGCGGGCGACGCGGGCGGCCTGTCGAAGCCCGCGCAGGCCTCGGCGGCGCGCGCCGTGTTCAGCCTCACCGCCAGCAGCTCTGCGGCGGCGCCGCCCGCGCCGCGGCCGCCGGCGCAGGCCCCGGGGGCCCCCGGCGCGAGCCGCAAGGAGCCGGGCGCGCCGCCAGTCGCGTGCGGCGCAGCGGTGGGCGCTGCCGCGGATGCGGCGGCGGCGGCTGCGGTGGCGGCCGCGGCGGCGGGCGCCGTGGCCGCGGCGCCGCCGCCGGCAGAGCCCGCGCCGCCGGGCGAGCCCGGCGGCGCGGTGCCCGCGGGGGGCACCCTGCGGCCGTTCCCGTCTGCGGCGGCCGCCGCAGCGCCTGCGGTCGCATCCGCGGCGGCGGCGGCGGCCGCGCGGCGGCCATCCGTGCTGCCCGCGCTGGCGGGCCTGTGCAGGCCGGGCGCGCTGCCGGGCGGCGGCAAGGCGCCGGGGCGCGCCGTCGCGCGCGCGCTCGCGCCCAACGGCCAGCCGCGCAAGGTGCCGGCCGCGCTGCTGGGCGCGCCCGCGGAGCTAGCCGCATATGCGCGCGCGACCGGCGAGGAGGGCGGCGCGGCCTGCGGCGCGCGCGAGCGCCAGGGCGCGTCCGCCGGCTGGACCATCGGCGCGACCATGCGCAGCCTGGCGGGCATGCAGCGCTAGCGGCCACTCAGGGAGTCCGCCAGGGTGCTGCTCGGGGCAGTGTCGCCGGCTGCTGCTGCTGCCTCGCTTGCCCGAGCGGCCCCGGTGCCTGCTAGCTGCTGGAGGCTGTAACATCAAGTTGTCATGCCGTCGGTCCCATGCGCAGCCAGGCAGGCGGGGTTTTTGGCGGCCCTTGATTTCCGTTCGAGCTTCGGTTGGCTGTTAGACATGCGCGCTGTGGCGGCCCCGCCTGGGCCTGCGGCCGTCATCAATCAGTGTGCGGGAGCGCGCTGGAGCGCCATATTGCGGGGAGCGGCTCGATGGGGGCGCAGGGCAGCTGCGTGCCGGACCTATGGCTGCTACATGTGAGCGTGTAAGGCAGACGCAGGTGCCGGTTGAAAGAGCTTTGGTTGTCGAGTTTTTGGGGGTTTCCTGAAGTGCGTCGCAGCTGTTTCGGATGTGACAAACGCAATGTGCGCCCGTCGCTGCTTGAGCCGGCGTGGCACACAACAGAAGTGGTGTGCGTTACGCACACAGTTGCAGGGGGTTCGGCATGGGGCAGTTCATATAGGCAGAGCAACCTATGCTGCCTCCACCGGCAACATATGACAATGACGCACACGCGCTGCCTGCTTGGAGGTTTTGGCATGTTGCAGCAGCTGACATACCCCGTTTCCTTCAATTGCTTGGAGGTGAGCCATGTCAGACACCTGTGCACAGGCCAGTTTGGCGTGCGCTTGGCGCCCTTGCTGAAAATCCGGCGTTGCTAATTTTGACTCGCCAGAGCTCGTTCGTCGTGTATATCGTGCTTCAGCATGTCTGAGGTCCGCGAGCGCTGTGCCATGCGCAGATGTGCGCGAAATAATGCGCGCGCGACTTGTCATGTACCACATGCACCCCGGGTTAACGGGGACACGCGTATCTCGAGGGTCATGCTTGCGACCTGCAGCAAAGCGCACGAGCGGAGATGTATGGCAGATGAGCGCCCTGTTTTAATTGCACCATGCTGTAACACATTTGCATCACAGCACGATGATGTTCATGGCGCAAACGACTCGCCGAGAAAGGGCAATATCTGACGGGCTATCAATTCGCACGCAAGCAGCCGCGTGCAAGCGCAAGCAAGTATACCGAGAGGTGCAGGCCGATTGGACTTCAGGTACGGAGTAAAAAATGCGGCACGGCCGCATCAGCGCCCGGCCAAGCCAGCCATCACACACCCAACGCAGCCAGGACAGGAGTGCTGCGTCCTTGTCAAACAGTCTTCCCCCTTGTCAAACAGCCTTCCTCGCGCATGCGTTCAAGCTCCGCGCCTGCCGGAGCCGCCTGCCGACACCCCAACCCCCAACCCTGTCACCCCCGCATCGCTGTCGGCTGCGGCATCACCCCCAAAAAGCCGCTTCGGGTCCGGGCCTGCGGTGCGGCTCATGCAGGCTCCGGCACACCCGCGCCGCACCTGCCTGCAGCTACACAGCAGGCGTCCCTCTCGCTCTCGCCCCGCCCCAGCCCTAGTCGCAGGTCGGCCCAGACCCCGCTGCGTCATGCCGACTGGCGCGCACGCGCGCCAGCTTCTCCCGCGGCGCGGCACGCCTGCGCACCGCGTACAGGCCATGCCGGCCTTGGCAGAGCTGCTCAGCTCGGCCGGCCAGGCTCCCCAGGCCAGGGCGCAGGCTCCGGGTACTGCCTATAGCTATCTTGAGGCGCCCGCCGCGCACCCACCCGGCACGCAGATTTCCGCCCCCCATCCGGCGCAATGGGCGCGGGCGCTTGAAGCGCCGCGCCGGCGGACGCCCACAAGCGCCTGCAGGCCACGCAACGCGTGCCCGCCTCGTCCACCCCAGGTGCAGCACCATCGTACACGACCGCTGCTTAGCTATCTTGACAGTGCCAGGCCGGCACACAGGGCCACGCAGTGGCTGGTCCTGTGTGCAGCCCCCACTGGTGCCTTTGAGGCTACGCCCGGCAGCACTGCCACAGTAAGTGGTGCACGTGCTGCACGCCTGCAAACAGACGTGGTCCCAGACCCCATCAGCCGCAAGCCCTCAAAAACACTTCGACCCAGACGAAGGGCCCCCACGCTAGGACTGAAGTGCGCTGCAACACAGTACCAGAACGTCCCAGGCCCTCGAGGACACACCCTACGAGGACATACCCTACGGTACAGGGCCATGAGTCCGCGGTGGGTAGGCGGCCCGCGCGTACACACAGCAGCACGCAGAATAAACCATCTGAGCACTGCCAGCATTCCGAGCCCAGCTGTCCCACTATTGTTCGAAAGTGCCCACAAAGAGCGCTACGAGCTGCGCCAGCGACTCCACCCGCGCTCCAGCGCCATGCCACGGCAATAACTGCCCTAGCCAGGGCGCGCGGCGCCGGCGGGCCATCAGACAGCGGCGGCGCGCCGCTGCGCTCCAACATGCCTGCGCGGCGCCGCGCGCGGCGCAGCCGGTGCGGCGCCGCGCGCGGCGCAGCCGGCGCGGCGCCGCCGGCGCGGCGCCTAGCCGCTCGCATTGCGCCGGTGGCTGCCCCGGCGCTCCAGGGCGCCGGCGCGCGCGCCCGCGCTTGGCAGCGAGTCGGGCATCGATGAGACGGCGGAGATGGGCAGCGAGCAGTTGCGCGTGACGCCCGGCTGCAGGTCCTCCAGGCGCTCAATGACCTGCAGCGCGCTCGGCCGCTCCGCGGGCTCGCGCGAGATGAGCGCCGTGAACAGCGCGGCGGCCTCCGCGGGCGCCTCGTCCGGGACCTGCGGGTCGGCGGCGCGGCGCAGTGGGTCAAGGCGCACACAGCGTCGCGGAATGTATGAGGAGGCATGGCGAACCTCCCCGCGCGGGCACACCAACGCGGCGCGCGCCGTCCTACATCCTTCGCAGCCGCCTGGTGGAGCCAGCGTGTGCCGCGGGCTGGGAAGCCTGGCAGGCCGTGCGGAGCAGGCCGCCGCGCTTTGCGCGATGCCACGCCTGGGTGCAGCATGCACAATTATGGTGAGATTTAGGGTTAGGGCAGGGGCGGACCGCCACGTCGCGCAGCACGTGCCCGCGCTGCATCCAGGGCCGCTCGCCGGTGACCACCTCCCAGGCCAGCACGCCGAAGGAGAACATGTCCACCGCGGTCGTTGGCCGCAGGCCGTACTGGAACAGCTCCGGCGCCATGTACGCCTCCGTCCTGCGCGCGGCAGCCGCCCGCGCCTGAGGCCAGCATGTCTGTTACGTCTTCGCGGAAGCGCCGCAGGAACGAGGGCCTCTGCGTGTCCTCCTTGCGCGCCAGCGACTCATGCGATGTTCGCCCCGCGCTGGTGGGCGGGATGCCGATCTTAGGCCAGCGCGCACCATCCTCACGAGCCTTTTCAACACAGGTTGCCCAGCAGCCAAGTGGATATGCTACTCAAGCGATTAGATTGTGGGGCGCGCCCGCGCATGAAGTGCCCGTCGGTCACCGTGGCCTGCGTCGCCTGCAGCACGCGCGAGAGGCCCACGTCCGCGATCTTGGCCGTCACGTGCTTGGACAGCGTGTCCAGCAGGATGTTGGACGACTTGATGTCGTAGTGGATCACCTGGCCCCGCGCGCCCTCTAGATGCTCAATGTGCGGACTCTATAAATGCTCATTGTGTGAAGGCGTGCTGACGCCGGCCGCCGTGCAGAATAGCCCGTGCTGCTGCGGGCGTCGCGGCTAGCAGCGGCGGAGGCGGCCGGGCCGGAGGTGCGGACGGCGGGGCCTGCCAGTCCTCGCTGTCCGCCCACAGCTCTTCAGCCGCGGCAGGACAGCTGGGGCACGCTATCTCGGTGCCGGCACGAGCCCGACGGGCCGCGACTGGGCGCACCCGCCGGTTGTGCAGGAATGCCAGCCCGCGCGCCACATCCAGCAGGATCCGCAGCCCAGAGCCGTACCAGCCCAGCCTGCCGCACGCGCCGCCCGTCCTCTCACACGCTCTCGCAAATCTCACAACACTGCTTCATGCCCTGCCCGCCTTTGTACGTGCGCTGCATCCTTGCTACACCTGCAGGGTCAGTCGGACTTACATTGCGCCGCCCGCGCGCGCCCTGCCCACGTCACCAGCCCCTAAGGCCCGACGAGGTAGCGGACCGGGGCAAGCTCGGGGACGGCGCGCCTGCGCGGCTCGCCGTCGCGCGCGAGCGCCTTGCACAGGTCGCCGGCCTCCATGTACTCGTACACGAGCAGGTAGCGCGTGGGCGCCAGGCAGGCCGAGTAGAACGTCACGATGTTCTGGTGGAAGCACTCCGACATGACCTTGATCTCGTTGATGAAGTCCTTCTCGGCGTCGCCGCCCTCCTTGGTCAGGTACTTGACCGCGACGCGCGTCTGGAACCAGGTGGCCAGGTACACCTGCGCGCGCCGCGCGCGCGCGCATCAGGTGGCTGACGGAAGCGGCGCCGCCGACGCCGCCCTCCCAGCACGCCGGGCGCATGCCCCGCGGCCGGCGGGCGCTGTGCTGCCAGCTCTGCCACGGGCTGGTGCCGCCCGTCGCATGGCCGCATGACCACCAGGCCCGTAAAGCCCTGTCGGCGTGCCGAGCCCCGGCGGCCCGTCGTCGTTGCAGGGGCCTGGCGTCGGCGCCTGCTAATGTACGCGCAGCAGAGGAGAGCGCGCATGCGCGTGCTCCGGGCCCAGCAGCGCCATCGCCAGCACAACCCTTTTCTCTTGATGAACTGCGTCTCAGCTTCCTGGCAACCACCTCATCCGGGCGCGCCTGGCGACGAGTCGGGCACGCTAGCGGCCTGCTTGCAGGCCCAGTTGATCAAATTGATACAAGGATCACACATGCACTCTGGATTGGTGTAAGTCACGCGCCGCACCTCGCCATACGCGCCGCGGCCCAGCAGCATGTTGCCGCCCTCGTTCTGCTCGATGATGATGTCCTTGGGGTCGATGTGGAAGGCGGCCTTGCGCAGCTCGGCGCTGATCGTGCTGCTGCCGGTCGTGCCGTTGGTGCCCGACGTGCCGCCCGTGCCGCCGCTGGTGATGATGCGCTTCTCGCAGTCGGCCGCGGCCGGCTCGTCAAACATGTACTTGGGCCGGCGGCGGCGGCGGCGCCGCAGCAGCAGCACGGCCGCGATGCCGAGCGCGATGAGCACCAGCGCGGCCGCGACCGAACCGCAGATGACGCCGACCGACGGCGGGTGCGCTGCGCAGCGGCACACAGGCGCCGCTGGTGACGCCAGGGCCGCGGCGCCCACCGGCGCGCTTCGCCTGCCTCAGCGCAGCCAGGGGCTGCTGCGCCAGCAACGGCTGGCGGCGCATGGTGACATGCCACAGGCTGCGGCGTAGCACAGCTATACCAGCTTCCTGGCCGAAGCAAGGCCCCCTGGCGGGGCCTGCCAGCAAGCCCCAAGCCAGCGCATCCGCAGGCATCACGCACTCTTCTACCAACACGCAGCCAGGCCTGGGGCGTGGGGCGCCCACCCACGCGCTCGCTCCCCGGCGTGCCCGCCACGAAGAGCGTGTTGGGCCCCGCCTGCACCACGTTCGGCGGGCTGCCGTCCGGCGCGTCCTTCAGCAGCATGCACATGCCCCTGCGCGGCAACGCGGCGCACAGCAGTCAGGCCAGGCGGTGGTGAGCAAAAGCCTTGCGCGCAACTGCACCCCGGTTCCGGAGCAAGCGCCGCTCGCCCACAGAGAGCTGCATGGCGAGAATGCGTCTGCCCCCTGCGCGCGCAGCCGCGTGCAGTGCCGCGGCGCACGCGCTCACTGGCCGGGCGCCCGGGGGGGGGGGGGGGGGGGGGGGGGGGGGAGGAGGAAGGCAGC